>NPIE01000348.1_pt1 | contig 140336 bp, 119 predicted proteins | sample 8637661 | NCBI WGS metagenome assembly NPIE01 (sample SAMN07420842, study PRJNA396082) | bioreactor metagenome | isolation source: sample BA12 brine-fed electro-methanogenic bioreactor BA | place: Japan: Kochi | collected 2016-12-09
AAATCACTACGGATCCAACGGATCCGCCGGATCAGGTTGATCCTCAGGATCAAACGCACTTTTTTCCGTATCATGCGCCGATCACGCCCGTACCCACCTGAGCTCGCCGCTATGCCGCTATGCCGCTGCGGGGGCAAGGCATGCCATCGCCCCTACCTGCCGCCATGCCGCTTTCTCTTGCCTCTGACCTCTTGCCACCTGCCTCTGTTTTCGCTGGTCGCGGCATGTGGTACAGTAGGGGTGCTTTTTACTGATGCCCATCTTGTTTATTGAGGACTGCCCATGAACCGCCTCCAGCACGAAACCAGCCCGTACCTGCGCCAGCACGCCGCCAACCCCGTGGACTGGCATCCCTGGGGGGAGGAAGCCTTCCGCGCCGCCACCGAAGCCGACAAGCCGATCCTGCTCAGCATCGGCTACAGCGCCTGCCACTGGTGCCACGTGATGGCCCATGAGAGCTTCGAAGACCCGGAAACCGCCGCCCTGATGAACGACCTGTGCATCAATATCAAGGTGGACCGCGAGGAGCGCCCCGATGTGGACGGCATTTACATGCAGGCCGTCCAGGCGATGAACGACGGGCATGGCGGCTGGCCGCTGACCGTATTCCTGACGCCGGAAGGCAAACCCTTCTATGGCGGCACGTACTTCCCGAAGGAGCCGCGCTACGGCATGCCGTCTTTCCGCCAGATTCTGGAGGGCGTGGCGGGGGCTTACCGCAACCGCCGCGACGAGGTGGAGCAGGTGGGCGGCAACCTGCAGCGGGCGCTGAACCGCGAGCTGCTGCCCTTCCAGCGCGAGGATGAAGTGCTGAACACGGATCTGCTTGACCGCGCCCAGGCGCGCATGGCGGAGAGCTTCGACTGGCGCAGCGGCGGCTTTGGCGGCGCGCCGAAATTCCCCCAGCCCATGAACCTCGAATTCCTGCTGCGGGCCTGGCACCGCACCGGGAACGACTCCGCCCTGGAGATGGTGAAGCTCACGCTGACCCGCATGGCGCGCGGCGGCATCTATGACCAGGTGGGCGGTGGCTTCGCCCGCTACAGCACCGATGCGCTGTGGCTGGTCCCGCACTTCGAAAAGATGCTTTACGACAACGCCCAGCTCAGCCGCCTGTACCTGCATACCTGGCAGGCCACCGGTGAGCCGTTCTTTCGCCGCATCGCGGAGGAGGTCTGCGACTACATCCTGCGCGAGATGACCGCCCCCTCCGGCGGCTTCTACAGCGCCACCGACGCCGACAGCGAGGGCGTGGAGGGCAAATTCTTCGTGTGGGACAAGGCCGAGCTTGAGGCCCTGCTGGGCGAGGATGCAGCACTGGCAATCGCCTACTGGGACGTGACCGACCACGGCAACTTCGAGGGGCGCAACATCCTGTTCGTGCCGCAGCCCGACAGCGTGACCGCTGACAAGTTCGGCCTCACGGAGGACGCGCTGCGGGAGAAAATCGAGGCGATCCGGGCGCGGCTGTACGCGGCGCGGGCGGAACGCGTCCCGCCGGGGCTGGACGACAAGATCCTGGCGGAGTGGAACGGCCTGATGCTGGCGGCGCTGGCGGAGGGCGCGCGCGTCCTGGGGCGGGAGGACTACCGGGCGGCGGCGGTCCGGGCGGCGGACTTCCTGCTGGCGGAGCTGGTCACGGAGGACTGGCGCGTCCTGCGCACGCACAAAGACGGCGCGAGCAAGCTCAACGGCTACCTGGCGGATTACGCGGCGCTGGCGGAAGGGCTGCTCCAGCTCTACCAGACCACGTTCGAGCCGCGCTATTTTGAGGCCGCGCAGAAGCTGGTGGATGTCGCGCTGGTGCGCTTCGCGGCGGCGGATGGCGGCTACTTCGATACCAGCGACGATCACGAGCGCCTGCTAATCCGGCCGCGCACCTTTCAGGATAACGCCAGCCCGTCCGGCACCGCGCTGCTGGCGCAGGTCGCGCTGCGCCTCAGCGCCTATACCGCCGACCCGCGCTACGAGGAAGCCGCGCGCGGCGCGCTGGCCCTGCTCAGCGGGGCGATGATCGAAGTCCCGCTGGCCTTTGGCGCCAGCCTGAACGCGGTCGATCTGACCGTGCGCGGGCTGGCGGAGGTCGCGGTCGTGGGGGATCCGGCGGCGGAGGCCACCCGCGCCCTGCTGGATGCCATCCAGCGCCCCTACCGGCCGACCATCATCACCGCGCTGGCCCCCGCCGACGCGGGAGAGGACGCCGCCATCCCCCTGCTGCGCCACCGCACACAGCGCGACGGGCGGCCAACCGTTTATGTGTGTCGCAACTTCACCTGCGCGAACCCGGTCACCACACCGGAGGAGGTCGCCGCGCTGCTGGACACAGGCGCGTAATCTCACCGGGAAGTGATAACCCACAATATCCCACATAATCCCGCAATAACCCACGTCACAGTCGAGTCATGTGGGATAAACGCGAAAAAACACCCCGGCGGGTTTTTCCCACCGGGGTGCGCTTTTCCCACAGGCAAGCTGATCCTACCCCAACACACGCTCCAGCGCGGCGCGCAGATCGGCCTCTGACACATAACCGAACAGGCGCGTCACCTCGTTACCCTCCGCATCCAGCACCGCGAACACCGGCTGACTGCGGATGCCGAAGCGCTGCGTTACTTCCTGGTTGTTCACATCTTCACGGTCAATGTACAGAAAATCGATCCTGCCCCAGTACTCACCCTCAATCCCATGAACCATGGGTCGCAGTGCGCGGCAGGTCGATCACCACGTGGTGAAGAACTCAATGAGCTGCGGGTTGCCAGTGGCCCCCACAAACTCCCCGGAGTCAAAGCGATACTCCCCCGGGCTGGCCGGGGCCGCGGCATGATTCGCCGCCGCCAGCGCGCCCTGGGGCGCGTCCGCACCTCCCGCCAGCATCTCCGCCGTGGGGGAAGGCAGCGCGGCCGCCGCCTCGGTTGGCGGGCTGGTGGGCGGCAGATCGGTAGGCCGCTCACCCGCCGGGATCGCTTCACCAGCGGCGGTCGGCACGGCGGTCGGCGCCGCCGGGCCACAGGCCGCAACCAGCAGCGCACCCAGCAACAATACACTCACTAATCGAAAACGCATCACCACTCTCCTTTTCCATGACTTCCAGTAACCATTCTAACCTGCTGTCGCCGGGGCGATTCCACACGCGGCTTAACCATCAGGCCAGGTGCCGCCCGCGCGCGATGTTAACCATATCCGCCAGGATGCCAAACGCGGTGGTATCCGGCGAGCTATCGCCCTCGATGATCGTCAGCTCGGTCAGCGTGTCGGCCTCAAACGTCACCGCGCTGCTGGTGCGCATCACGTGCGCCAGCGGGTTATCCAGCGGCAGGGCTGTGGGCGCCACGCGCGCGCGCACCGTGTCCCCTTCCCGCCATGCCTCGCACAGCAGCTTGATGCGCTTACCTTCCTGCAGCGCGGCCTGGGCCTGCGCGATGCTCACGCCCGTGATCCCGGTGCGATCCACGTCCGCCGGGCGCAAATCAGCGCCCATATGCACGTTGGCCAGCACCACGATCTTCAGCGCGCTGTCCCAGCCGTCGATGTCGTTGGTTGGGTCGGCCTCCGCCAGCCCGGCTTCCTGCATCTCTTTGAGGGCGGTGTCGAAGTCCATGCCCTGCTCCAACCGGGTCAGGATGCTGTTGGTGGTGCTGTTCAGCACGCCCCGGATGCGGTTGATCGTGGAGACTGGCAGCCCTTCCCGCCCGAAGGCATGCACCGGCCCGCCGTCCATCACCGTGCTTTCGAAGAAGAAGCCCAGGCTCTTTTCCTTCGCCAGGCCGCGCAGCTCGCGGTGGGCGTAGGCCAGCGGCCCCTTGTTGGCGGTGACGACGTGCATCCCCCGGCGCAGCGCGGCGCGGTTCAGGTCGGTGGCGGGCTGGCCGGTCTGCGGATCCATCCAGGTGGATTCCACCACCAGGTCGGCCGGGACGGCCTCCACGAACGCGCGCGTATCGGCCACCGGCGCGCCGGTGTGCAGCTCGTCCAGCGTGCTGCGGTCGTAAACATCCAGCGCCTGCCGCAGGTCAATCCCCGCCGGGTTGATGCAGCGCCCGTGGCTGCTGGTGCTGATGCCCACCACGGTGAACGTCAGGTCATGCTCGATCTGCAGCGCCTCCGCCTTGCGCACCATCAGGCGGGCCAGCGCCCGGTTCACATTGCCAAAGCCCAGTAACGCAATCTTGAGTTCCATCGTGTCAGTCTCCCTTACAACACAACGCGCGCGCGAGTCATGCCACACCCGCCAGTCTGTCATACACGCCAGGGTATCGTCAGCCCGGCGCGGCGAACCCGTATTGTACCCTCATTCGCAGGCAGGGCTATAATCATCCGCAGACATCCGATCCTGAAAGGCAAGGCTTCCCCCATGCCCCACCCCAAATGGCTGGAATGGGCCAACCGCATCCGCGCCATCGCCGCGGCTGGCATCACCTACACCCGCGACCCGTACGACCGCGAGCGCTACGAGCAACTGGAACACCTCGCCGCCGAGATCCTGGCGGCATACACCGACACCGACGAGGAAACCCTGTTCGAGCTGATCGACGGCGACTTTGGCTACCCCACGCCGAAGGTGGACGTGCGCGGCGTGATCTTCCGCGCGGGCAAAATCCTGCTGGTGCAGGAAAGCGCGGATGACAACCGCTGGACGCTGCCCGGCGGCTGGGCCGACATCTACGACTCGCCTGCCGAGGCCGTGGAGCGTGAAGTCTTTGAGGAATCCGGCTACGAGGCGCGGGCCGTCCGGCTGCTGGCCGTGCTGGATCGCCAGAAGTGGCCGCACCCGCCCCATCCCAACTACACCTACAAGCTCTTCTTCCTGTGCGAGATCACGGGCGGCGCGCCGGCCACCAGCCTGGAAACGAACGGCGTGGGCTGGTTCGGGCCGGATGAGCTGCCGGAGCTTTCCACCGGGCGCGTCCTGCCGGAGCAGATCGCGCGCCTGTTCGCGCTGGCCGGCGATCCGGCCGCGCCGACAGACTTTGATTAGCCGCCGCCCTTTTCAAGCTCGCGGCTCAATGTTATGCTGAATTTATCCAGACCTGTTAAGTAAAGGCCGATCAGCCCATGACACCCGACCCATTCATCGGGGCGCAGTTCGATGAATACCGGATAGACTCGCTGCTGGGCAAGGGCAACATGGCGCGCATCTACCTGGCAACCGATGTGCGACTGGGCCGCAAAGCAGCGATCAAGGTCATCCGCCACGGGCATCACAGCGACGCGCAGTATCTCGCCCGTTTCGAGCGGGAAGCCCGCGCCATCGCCCAGCTCAACCACCCGCATATCATCCAGCTGTACCGCTTCGGCCAGGCGGACGATCTGCTCTACATGGCGATGCAGTACATCGAAGGCGCCAGCCTGGCCGTGGTGCTGAGCAGCTACCGGGCGGACGGGCAGTACATCGAGACGGAGGAAGCGGCGCGCCTCGTCCGGGAGATCGGCACCGCGCTGGATTACGCCCACCAGAAGGGCGTGATCCACCGGGATGTGAAGCCGCCGAACATCATGCTGGATATCACGGCGCGCGCCATCCTGGCGGATTTTGGGCTGGTGCTGATCAAGGCCGACGGCACGCGCGGCGGCGTGCTGGGCACGCCCCATTACATCGCGCCGGAGCAGGCCCGCTCCTCCGCCAACGCCGGGCCTACCAGCGACCTGTACTCGCTGGGCGTGATCATGTACGAGATGTTCACCAACACCCGCCCCTTCGACGCGCCCAAGCCGGTCGAGGTCGCCATGATGCACATCACCCAGCCACCCCGCCCCCCGCGCGAGCTGCGGCCCACGATCAGCCCGGCGCTGGAAGCCGTGATCCTGAAGGCCATGGCCAAAAAACCTGAGGATCGCTACCAGTCGGCCGCCGCGCTGATCGCCGCGCTGGAACAGGCGCTGCAGGAGGGCGGCATCAGCAGCGCTACGCCCGGCGAGCCGGTCCGCCCGGCCCCGTCAGGCTCGATCATGTCCCGCACGCTGGCCGTCCCGCTGGATCAGGCGGGTGATAATCCGGACACCGCCGCCCCTGGCAGCGACACCGACTGAAAAGACCTGGCAGCCTTCCAGGGGGAGACGGTTGGATGAGCACAATTATTGGCATCGATCTCGGCACCACGAACACGGTGGCGGCCGTTGTAGAGGGCGGCGAACCGCGCATCATCCCCACCCACACCAACAGCCCCATGCTGCGCTCGGTCGTCGCCATCGCGCCGGATGGCCGCTGGCTGGTCGGCCAGACCGCCCACAACCAGGCAATCGCCAACCCCGCCAACACGGTCTACGCCATCAAGCGCCTCATGGGCCGCCAGTTTGACGACGAGGACGTGCAGGAGCTGCACCAGCGCAGCCGCTACAGCCCGATCACGCGCGGCCCGGACGGCCGGGCGCTGGTCACGCTGGCGGGGCAGGCCTACCGCCCGGAGCAGATCGCGGCCATGATCCTGCGCGAGGTGAAGGCCAACGCCGAGCGCTACCTGGGGGCAGAAGTGCGCGACGCCGTGATCAGCCTGCCGCCCAACGCGGAAGCCGCCCAGCGCCAGGCCACCCTGCTGGCCGGGGAAATCGCCGGCCTGAACGTTCGCCAGCTGCTCCACGAGCCAACCGCCATCGGGCTGGCCTACGGCGTCACGAACCAGCGCCACGGCCTGATCGCGGTCTATGACATGGGCGGCGGCACGTTCAACCTCTCGTTCATGCGCCTGCGTGAAGGCGAGCTGGAAGTCCTGCGCGCGGCCAGCCGCCCGTTCCTCGGCGGCGACGACTTCGACCACGCCATCCTGACCTGGATCGTGGAGCAGTTCGAGCGCACCCACCACATCCCGCTTAACGCCCCGCCGGAGATCGAGCGCTACCTGCGCGAGACGGCGGAGAACCTCAAGATCGCGCTCAGCCACCAGCACAGCGTCCCCGTGCATCTGCCGTTCATCGGCGGCCAGTACTCGCTGGACCTCGTGCTCAGCCGGGAGGCGTTTGAACAGCGGGTGGACGGCCTGGTGCAGGAGAGCCTGGACTACTGCAAGTTCCTGCGGGATGAGCTGGACCTCGACCGCAGGGATTTTGATGCCGTGCTGCTGGCGGGCGGGATGAGCCGGATGCCCTATATCCAGCGCCAGGTGATGACCCATTTCGCGCAAAAGCCGCAGATCATCAGCCACCCGGAGCAGGCGGTCGCGCTGGGCGCGGCGCTGCGCGGCGGCATCCTCTCCGGCGACATCCGCGACGTGCTGCTGCTGGATATCAACCCGCTGACACTGAGCCTGCGCAAGGAAGGCGGCCTGTGCGAGCCGTTTATCCGGCGCAACACCACGATCCCCGCCACGGAGGTCAAAACCGTCACCACCGCAGAGGACAACCAGACCCAGGTGACCATCGCCGTCTACCAGGGGGAGCGCCCGCTGGCCGAGGATAACCGCCTGCTGGGCTATTTCACGCTGCACGATATCCCCCCGGCCCCGCGCGGCATCCCCCAGATCGAGGTGACGTTCCGCCTGGATGCCAGCAGCGTGCTGGATGTCAGCGCGCGCGACCGGGCGACCGGGCGGGCCAGCAGCATCCGCATCAGCGAGTCAAGCGGGATTGATGAAGCCGAAGTCCAGCGCATGATCGAAGCCACCCGCCACTACGCCGAGGTCGACCGCGAGCGCACCGCCATGATCGAGGCCCGCCTGCACGGGCTGGAGGAGCAGCGCCGGCTGGCCGCGCAGCGCTTTGGCACGGGTCAGCTGCCCCCCCACCGGCTCAACCCCACGCTGTTCCTGCTCTACGCCCCCCCAGACGGCGCGGGCCTGGCCCACCAGCTGGCAGCGGACCTCACCGCGCGCGATTTCACCGTGTTCTGGGACCAGGGCGTCCCCCCGCTGGAGGACGACCTGCCGGTGCTGGAATACGCCATCAGCCAGGCGGATGTGATCCTGGCCCTGCTGACTCCGGGCGCGCTCCAGGCCGACGCGCTCAAACATGGCTGGCAGTATGCCATCAACCGCTGCTTTAAGCCCGTGCTCCCGCTGCTGGCCCCCGGCTTCAACCCGCAGCGCCTGCCGCCGATCCTCAGCAGCGCCCAGCCGGTTGACCTGCGCGCTGACTACGACCAGGCCGTGCAGGACCTGGAGCGCTACCTGTACGCGTTCCGGCGCTAGCGCGGCGGCTGACTGCCTCCGCAATCCGGGCGGCGCTCCCCCTTCAGTTTGCCCGGAATTCAGGTACAATCGACCCCATGAACGAGAAAACTTTCGAAGTCCTTGAACTGCCAAAGATTCTGGAACGCCTGGCCGGTTTTACCGATTTCAGCGGCGGGCATGACCGCGCGCTGGCGCTGCGGCCCACCCCGTACCTGGATGAGGCGCTGGAACGCCAGCAGCAGACCACCGAGGCGCGCCTGCTCCTGGAGCAGAAAACCAACGTCTCGCTGGGCGGCGTGTTTGACGTGCGCGAGCCGGTGCTTTCCGCCCGGCGCGGCGTGATCATCGAGCCGGCCACGCTGCTGGATATCCTCAGCACGCTGCGGCGCGGCTCCACCACCCGCCGCCTGCTCACGCGGATGCGCGGGCAGACGCCCGGGCTGGCCGCCATCGCCGACCTGATCGAGGAGTGCAGCGCCATCCAGCAGGAGATCGCCCGCGTGGTCAACGACCGGGGCGAGATCATGGACACGGCCAGCCCGCGCCTGGCGATCATCCGGCGCGACCTGAAGATCGCCTTCGACCGGCTGCAAAGCAAGCTGCAGGGCATCATCAACAACCCGAACAGCGCCAAATACCTGCAGGAGCCATTGATCACCCAGCGCAACGGGCGCTACGTGATCCCGCTCCGCGCGGAGTTCAAAGGCCGGATCAAGGGCATCGTGCATGACCAGTCCTCCAGCGGGGCCACGCTCTGGATCGAGCCGATCGCCACGGTCGAATCCAACAACGCCTGGCGCGAGCTGCAGATCGAGGAGCAGGAGGAAATCCGGCGCATCCTGCGCGAGCTGACCGACAAGGTCGGCCACGAGGCGGATTTCATCGTCCACACGATCGAGATTCTCTCGGAGCTGGACATGATCTTCGCCCGCGCGCGCTATGCCGACGCGCTGGAAGCCAACCCGCCGAAACTGGTTGATTTCCGGGCTATCAAGGAAAAGGACGGCCTGCGCCACCCCGGCAGCACGCTGACCCTGCCGGAAGCGCGCCATCCCCTGCTGGATCCAAGACTCGTCGTCCCGATTGACGTGTACCTGGACGATGACACCTACGTGCTGGTGATCACCGGCCCCAATACCGGCGGCAAAACGGTCGCGCTGAAGACGGTCGGCCTGCTGACACTGATGGCTCAGTGCGGCCTGCACCTGCCCACCGACGAGGGCGCGGAGCTGAGCGTCTTTGATGGCATCTTCGCCGACATTGGCGACGAGCAGAGCATCGAGCAGTCGCTCAGCACGTTCAGCGCGCACATGACCAACACGATCCGCATCCTGAACGCCTGTGACGATCACTCGCTGGTTATCCTGGACGAGGTGGGGGCGGGGACCGACCCGGCGGAAGGCTCCGCGCTGGCGCGCGCGATCCTCAGCGACCTGCTGCGCAAGCGGGCCACCACGCTGGTCACCACCCACCACCCGGAGCTGAAGGTGTGGAGCCACGAGCAGCCCGGCGTGCGCAACGCGTCCGTCGTGTTCGACCTGGACACGCTGGCCCCCACCTATCAACTGGTGATCGGCCTGCCGGGGCGCTCCAACGCGCTGGCGATCGCCGCTCGCCTGGGCATGAACCCCGGCATCATCGAGGAAGCGCGCGGCATGATCACCACCGAGGCGATGGTCACGGACGATCTGCTGGACGAGATCCACAAGACGCGCGACGAAATCCGGCGGGAGAAAGCCGCGGCCGCCGCTGCGCGCAAGGCCGCTGAAGACGTGCGGCACGAGCTGCAGGATCGCCTGGATGACATCGAGGCCGAACGACGCGTGCTGATGCAGGAAGCCCGCGAGGACATCAAGGACGAGCTGGAGGGCATGCGCGTGGAGATGCGCCGCCTGCGCAGCCGCCTGCAGGCCGCCGGGCAGCCCCTGGAAGCGATCCGGGAGGTGGAAGACACGCTCGGCGATCTGGAACGCGAGGTGGACGAGCCCGTCGAAAACGTGATCGAGCAGCCGGTTGACGGGCTGGAAGATCGCCCGCTGCGCCTGGGTGACCCGGTATGGGTGCATACCCTCAGCACCGAGGGCGTGATCATGGAACTGAGCAAGGACGACGCCGAAGTGCAGATCGGACGGCTGCGGCTGCGCGCCAAGCTGGACGACCTGACCTACCGTTCCCGCAGCGAGCGCAAGGCGGGCGATGTCCCCCTGACCCGCCCGAAGAAGAAACAACGCCCGGAGGAAGCGCGGGCGATAGAGAAGCCCAAATCCCCCGGCCTGGAGCTTGACCTGCGCGGTGCGCGCGTGGAAGACGCGCTGGCCCGCCTGGAGGATTATCTGGACGCGGCCTATATGTCCGGGCTGCCCTTCGTGCGCATCATCCACGGCAAGGGGACCGGCGCGCTGCGCCAGGCCGTGCAGGATATGGTCGGGGGGCATCCGCTGGCCAAACGCTGGGAGCGTGGGCGCCCCAACGAAGGCGGCGACGGCGTGACCGTCGTGTTCCTCACCCAGCAGAACTGACCGCAAAACCAGCACAGGCCGGCCCCACAATCGGCCTGTGTCTCTTCTCCGCGGCTTGGCCCCTTCCCATCCTCTACCCGCCGCGGCGCAGCGCGTCGACCGTGGCGACTGCGGCCGGGTCCAGCCCTGCAAACGGCCCGATCCACTCGTAGAACATCCCGTCCCACTCCTGGCCGGTCACGTCTTCCAGCGTCTCCAGCATGGCGCTGATGTCCGCGTTTTCGTAGCGGTAGCGGCGGAAGTACTCCTGCAGGAAGGCGTACATCTGCTCGCGCCCGATCAGGGTTGTGATCTCGTTGAAGAACAGCGGGCCTTTGGTGTAGATGATCAGGCTGTACTGGGAGTAGACATACCCCTCCGTGGAAAGGCCCAGCGGCAGGTCGGGGTTACCGGCGCCCACGTAGCTGTTGTAGGTCTGCTGCTCCCGCCGGACGTAATCCTCCGCCTGCTGGATCGCCCGCTCGGTCTGGGCGGTTTCCCAGAAGTACACAAACTCCGTGAAGCTGGTCAGCGCCTCGTCCACAAACGGCTGCTGGAGCTGGTTGTTGCCCACCAGGCTGTAAAACCACTGGTGGCCCAGCTCATGCACCAGCACGACCTCGAAGAAATCATCCGCCGCGTTCCAGTAGTTATCCGCGATCACGATCAGGCCGGGATACTCGATCCCGCCGGCGCGGGTGTTAGTCTGCACCACGTCAAGCTCCCGGAAGGGGTACTGCCCAAACGTCGCGTTAAAGACCTGGAACGCCGTCCTGATGATCTCGATACCCGCCGCGGCGGCGCTCGCGTTGCGCTCCAGCCGCTCCGGGTCATCCCAGTAGTAGAAATTGAGCGTGATCCCGTCCACCTCGCCGGCCACGTGCCGCAGCCGTTCGCTGGCAACCAGCATGCTGTCGCGCATCGGGCCGCTGACGATGTGGTGCGTCACCGTGCCGTCGCCGTTGGGCGTCTGCCCCACCTCCGAACCGCTCATCACGATAGTCACGCCCTCATCAGCAGTAAGGCGAACCTCATACAGGCCGGTCTCGGTATAGGTCTGCTCACCCTGCTGGTTGCGCGTACGGGCCGTCCACCAGCCCCTGCCTTCCTCGTACACGCTGAGGACCGGGTACCACTCCGGCGCGGTGAACACCCCCTGCTGGTAGCTGTACTCGCCGTAGTTCGCGGCAAAGCCCCGCTCGATGGCGCTGTTGAAGGCCAGCTCCAGCTCCACCTGCCCGCCGGGTTCCAGCGGTTCCGGCAGCGGGACGCGCAGCACCGACCGGCGCTCGGCATAGGACGGCGTCACCGGCTGGCCGCCCACACTGACCGAGAGGATGTTCATCTGCGCGGAGAACGCGTCCAGGTTCGGGTACAGGCGGAAGACGATCTCATCCAGCGTTTCCGCCGCGCGGTTGGTGTAGCGCACCCGCTGGGAGCCGCGCAGCGTGGCCGCGTCGCCCAGTTCCAGCGTCGCCTCGATGACATAACGGTTGCGGTTCGCAAAAGCCTCCACATCGCCCTCAAAGCCGTCACGCATCGCCTGCCGGAACATCGTTGTGGCGTCCCAGTCCACTTCCGGGATGGGCGCGGGGGTGGGCAGCGGCACAAACGTGGCGGTGGCATGGGGCAGCGCGGTCGCCGTGGGGGGCAGCGTCGGCAGCGGGGCCGCCGGCAGCGGGCTGCCACAGCCCGCCAGGATTAGCCCGCCCAGCACGATCACCAGCAGCGACCGCAAACGCGCGCGATTCATCATTGATGGGATACTCCCGGGTTACACAGGTCAGCAACTATCGCCCCAGTGTACCGCGAAAGGCGGGGCGTAAAACAGGGGCAGCAGCGCCTATTCCACCCTCAGCGAGATGGCGAGCCAGTCGGCGCCATCTTCCAGCGCCAGGCGCGCGCCGCTGGTGTAATCGTACAGGCCCACCGCCAGCACATAGTCGCCCGGCGGGGTCTCCGCGGGGATGGTCAGCGTGGCCCGCGGGCCAATATGCACCTCCTGCGGATCATCCCAGGTGATGGTGGGGCGCCGCGGCGCGCCCGGCGCGCCATCATACTGCGCGATCAGGCGCACTTCCTCGGCGGGGTAGAGATGTACGAACATCGAGTAATCCGCTGCTGGCGGCTGGATCGCCTGCCAGTAGGGGCGGAAGGTCACGCTCTCGCCGGGGGCGAGCGCTGCCGTGGTCAGGTCGTAGCCCACCAGCGCGATCTCCGCCCCAAAGCGCGCCCCGCTGGCAACCTGCGGCCCGGCCATGCGATAGAAATGGACGGCCGGTCCCACGATCTCCTCAGTAGGCTGGATGGTTCTCAACAACATGAGTTGTGAGACAAATTCCTCCGGCCCTGGTGAACCTTCGGCAGCGTAATAAATAATCCCTCGCTCAATGTACTCTTGCGGGGTGAAGTTGGTGATAGCATCTTCAAACCACCATTCAAACGGTGTCGAACCATTGTATCCCCCCCACGCCCGATTCCAGGTTCTTTCGATCGCATCGTGAGGTGTCATAAGAATCAAGCCCTCATTGGGAACACTGGTGTCTGACCATTCCCACAGAATTTGATGAATATCAGTCTTCTGGTAGTCCTGGATCAAATCAACATTAGCTCTAATTGCAGGCAGTCCAAAAGTTAGGAGCACCAGCCCAGGAATCAACATTACAAGCAGGCGCTGTATTGATCGTGATAGCGGCTTGCTCTTTGACCAGGAGCGCAACGCCCAGACGATCTGCGCAAGGAAAGCACTCCACAAACCGATCAGCGCGATCGTGCTGGGCAGAACATGTCTGTGAATCCCGTTGTAGTCCCAGATCCGGATAAAAGTACTGGCGAGGCTAACGCCAACTGCACTCTGCGCTATTAGCGCAATAATCCATATCCAATCAAAGACACGCTCTTTCTGACTGCGATGATAGATGTATGCGACTATGCCACCTGCCGTGATCAGGAAAAACAAGGGCAGCCCAAAGGGCTTGAAAACCCACCACCAGTTATTCAACTGCCGGGAGAAGTCAAAGATATTCGCTAAGGCGCTATTGCTGATACGATCGACTTCTGGCGCGGGGACACCAGATCCGCCATAAACAAACCACAGAAAAACCATTGCAAGGGCGAATACCACAATGCCAGCCACCAACCAGGGCAAATAACGCCGGGGCCGCCGAATGCTCCAGATAAGCATAATAATGCCCCAGGGAAGCATCACGTGAGCCGGCCAACCCTTAGTGAACACGCATAACACCCCGGCGACATAACTTGCCAACAACCACCGTAAATCACGGGTACGCCATCCACGCGCAGCAAAAGCCAGGGATGCCGCCGTTGTCAGATAAACAATCGGGTCTGGCAAAGCGAGGCTGTTCCATTCCACGATAGCAGGCGCAAAAGCCCAGATGAGACCAGCAAACCAACCGGCCAACGGTCCTGCCAGATACATGCCAAACATAACAATAAACGCTGTGGTAACCACGCCAATAAAGACCGCTGCCAAGCGCAACGTATAGTAATGCTGTGGGGGAGTCGTCCATTCTGTTGGCACAAAGACATCCACAAGATTTTGAACCGTGGCGTTAACCACAGCATACACGGGCGGCACGCCCTGATAACGCCAGTCGACCCACTCATCATTGGTAGCCCCGCGCCAGTTCTGGCCGATCAGAAACCACGCTGGCTCATCTTTATGGTCCATATAGGGCAAATAGCGCTCAAAGGTCAGCAGGCGCACGGCGAACGCCCCCAGCAGCAGGGCGATCAGCGCGGCCAGAAACCACCGGCGCGGCATTGTTCCCACGGGCATAAGCAGAAGCCTCACTCATAATTCACCAGGCCCTCGATCAGCGGCGTAACTATAACAACCCGCCCAGCCGGGGGCAATGCGCGCAAGCGGCAGCTTGCCGAACGCCCGCCGCCGGGGCATAGTTAGGCCATTAGCGGCACATGCCGAAGGGACACCCCATGACCACCCCTCACCACCTCACCGGCCAGCTTACCATGCCGGATTACGCCCTGCCGCGCTGGGCGCAGGATCGCCTGGCGCTCGCCCTCTGGGATCGCGACACCGGCCCGGAACCGCCCCTGAGCAGCGGCCCGGTCAGCGGCCCGCACGGCGCGTTTGACCTCCCCCTGCCCGCTGCCGCCGCGCAGCAGATGGCGCTGGGCGGCCTGCGCGAGGGGCCGCAGCAGCTCATCACGGTGGGCTGGGGCGCAGAACGTGACCCCGCGCTGGCGGAGCTGCCCTGGCGCGCGGATGGCGCGCTGGGCTGGGACGGGCGCGTGACCCTGATCGGCTACGTGGAGCAGCTGCACCTGCTGGAGTGGGGCGCGCTGCCGCTGGCCGTGCTGGAGGTCGTGGGGCATGTCGCGCCGTTCACCTACCGGCGGCTGCCCGCGCTGCCCCTGCCGCCTACCGGTGACCGCCACGGCCTGCATACCGACCGCCATCTGCACGACGCGCCGGAGCATGTTTACTACCTGCTGGCCGATGCCGACTCGCCGCTGGCGGCGCTCGCCCAGGATGCCCTGGTGAGCAGCCTGCAGATCGTGGCGCTGGCCGGCCTGGGGGAGCAGGAGGCGTACTGGCATGAGCTGGTCAGCCTGCCGCTGGTGCTGGACAGCCTGACCCTGATCGGGCCGTAGCAACGGGCCGTAGCAACGGGCCATAACAAAAAACGGGCGCCCCGCTGCAGGACGCCCGCCCCCTCTTACTGTCGCGTGTGCGCTCAGGCCGGCAGACGCATAGCCTGGCTGATGCTCAGCACCAGCGTGACGGCGGTCACCAGCACGGCCGCCACCCCGATCATCATGTGAAAGCTCACGCTGCTCGGGTCAACCACCGCCTGCGCGCGCATCCACAGCCCGCAGATCAGCGTAGAAACCAGCAGCAGCCCGGCCAGCACGCCCAGAATGAGTGTCAGTGTACGCATGTTATGCCCCCTCTTGTGGTAATAGATTGTCGATCAGTGTGTCAATCAGGTCATCCCGCTGCCGGGAGTCGAACAGGTCTACCCCGGCATAGAGCCGAAACGAGGCCGGCTGCAGCGCCGCCACCTGCAGCGGCAGCACCATCTGCAGCGCGATCAGGCGCAGCTGCATCTCGGCCTTGCGCCCACCGTAAATCTCGCGCAGCAGCGGCACGATCATCAACGGCACGCTGAACGTGGCGTTCTGAACCTCATGCGCGATCATGATCTGCAGGTGGGTCGGATACTGCACGCCAATCCGCGCCGTTGCCTTGAGCAGGCGGCGAAGCCGCGTCTGTGGATCAAGGCTGGCGTCTTCTGCCTCCGCCAGCCAGCGCCCGACCTCGGCCATCATCATGCCGCTGACCACTTCGTTCAGCAGGTTATCCTTCGATTGAAAGTGGTAGTTGATCAGCCCGGTTCCCACGCTCGCCCGCTCGGCGATCTGGCGCACGGTGATTCCCTGCGGATCGCGCCCCTCGTTCAGCAGGGCGGTGGCCGCTGCCAGAATGCGGGTGCGGGGGTCTTCGGCTGGGTGGGCGTCGCTGCTCATCATCACGGCTCTCTTTTGTTCTGAACTTGATTTGAACACGTTCAAAGCATAACATGAATGGTCCGACGTGTCAAGGGGGCAATTTTTTCCATTCCCGCCTGCACCGCATAAACGGCAGCAGGCTTGCATCCCGTCCGCGCCCGGTATATGCTCAGTCTGATGAAAACCAGACTCTGCACTCTACTCCTTACCTGTCTGCTCCTGGCCCTGCTGCCCGGCGGCGTGCTGGCCCAGGGCGATCCCGACCCGGAGGCGTTTATCACGCCGGAGCCGCCGCCCCCGCTGGGGGGCGGCCCGCTGCTGGCCGGGGCCGGGCCGAGGAGCGACAGCCTGTTCCTCTATGACCTGACGACCGGGACACAGCGCGACCTGAGCTTCGGGCCGGGCCAGCACTGGATGGGCAGCTTCGCGCCGGATGGCTGCCGGTTCGCCTTTGTGATGAGCGACGGGGCCGGGCGCAATATGCGCCTGTATTCCGCCCGGCTGGATGGCGCCGACCTGCGGCCGCTGGTGGACTTCACCGACGAAACCGGCGCGGCGGCCTGGGAAGCGTGGTCGCCCCGGTGGTCGCCCGCCGGGGATCGCATCGCGTTCGTCCTGATCCGGGATTACGTGCGCGGGGAGGAACGCACCCGCACCACCCACCTGGCTGTGATCCCCGCGGAAGGGGGCCGCCCCGCGCTGTACAGCGTCAGCGGGACGGAAGGCGCGCCGGACTGGAGCCCGGATGGCGGCTGGCTGGTCTATACCTCGTATGAGGAAGGGCCGGGCGGCCAGCGCGAAAACGACCTGTGGATTGTCAGCGCGGACGGCGGCACGAAATTCCAGCTCACGGACTTCGCTTCCGGCAGCACGCTCTTCCCCCAGTGGTCGCCGGACGGGACGGTGATCAGCTTCATCTACGCGCCCTCCGGCAACAATCACCAGTTCTGGACAACCCCCGCCTCCGGCGGCGCGGTCCAGCAGTGGAGCGACACCTGGACGCTGGTTCTGGGTTATGACTGGCAGCCGGATGGCAGCGGGCTGGTCGCCGCGATCAAACACTGGCAGGGTGAGGACGATAACCTGCTGTGGCGCGTGCCGCTGCCGGGCTACGCCGACACCGATTCCACCCGCTACCTGGCGCACCCTGAAGCCACCGCGGTGGATTACCCGCGCTTCAGCCCGGACGGGCGCTATCTCGCCTTCCGCACGCTTTACAGCGCGGCCTATTACGACACGACCACCGGCGATCTGCGCCTGGTGGAAAGCGCCGGGCTGAACAACAGCCCGCTGGCCTGGAGCCCCTCCGGCTACCAGGGCGAATCCGCCTGCGCGCCGTAGATCGCCTGTGTTCACATGAGAAGGGAAACCCGCTGATGATGACCCGTTTTCGAGAGCCGGTGAACGGCTTCACCCACCTGGCCGGGGCGGTGCTCGGCGCGATCGGCCTGGTCGTGCTCATCGCCCTGACCTATGACCAGCCCGACAAGCTGCTGACCATGATCGTCTACGGCGTCAGCCTGATCCTGCTGTACACCGCCAGCACCACCTACCACCTGGCCAAAGGCAGCCAGAGCCTGCAGGACTGGCTGCGCTCGCTCGATCACGCCGCGATCTACCTCCTGATCGCCGGCACGTATACCCCGTTCTGCTACAACCTGCTGAACGGCGGCTGGCGCTGGGGCATGCTGGGGCTGGTGTGGGCGCTGGCGCTGGTGGGCATCGTCTACAAGGTCGCGCTGCGCCGCCGCAGCCACAGCCAGGTGTCCACGGTGCTGTATGTGGGCATGGGCTGGCTGGCCCTGCTGATGCTGCCGCATGTGATCAACCGCCTGGCGCCCGGCGCGCTGGGCCTGATCATCGCCGGGGGGATCGTGTATTCACTCGGCGCGGTGATCTACGGCCTGCGCCGCCCGAACTTCCACCGCTACTTCGGCCACCATGAGCTGTGGCACCTGTTTGTGCTGGGCGGCAGCGCCCTGCATTACCTGGCCGTGCTGCTGTACGTGGCGGCCGCCTGAGTGACCGACTTGCCCCCTCCCCGGCGTGTGCCACAATAGGGGCGCATCGTTGGTTATCGTTGGGAGGGGGACTATGACCCGCTGTACTAGCGTGCTACGTTTGCTCGTGCTGGCCGGCCTGCTGTGCGGGACGGTCAGCGCCGCCCTGCCTGCCCGCGCGCAGGATGCCATCTTCGTGATCGAAAGCGCGCCATATGCCGCCGCCCTGTACCAGGGCGACCTGGCCTACCTGCGCGAGGAGCTGACGCTGCCCGCCGGGATCGCCGTGCGCCTCCTGCTGCCGCCCACCACCCTGCGCGATTCGATCGTGGTGCAGCAGGACGGCAGCCGCCTGAGCGAATACCGCGTGGCCACCGCCGAAACCGGGCAGATCGCCGTCAGCCTGACCACCGCCCCCGGTGACGCACCGCGCGCGCTGACCGTGGCTTACCTGGCCAGCGGCGCGGGCTGGATGCCGCGCTACGACCTCGCCGTGCTGGACCCGGAGCAGGTCGCGCTGAACTTCAGCGCGACGATCACCAACCGCAGTCTGCCGCTGGAGGAGGCCGAGATTCAGCTGGTGGCCGGGATGCCCGGCGCGGATGCCAGCCGCCGCCCGGCCATGACCGTCACGCAGATGAACACGCTCTACGCCGAGCCTGACCAGGGCAGCGTGGGTGGCGGCGCGGTCGCCATCAACCACGTGTATCCCATCGGGACGCACAGCCTGCTGCCCGGCGACACGCTGGTTTACACCCTGCTGGATGACACCCTGCCCGCCCGCCGCCTGATCGTGTGGGACGCGCGCTTCGGCCAGCGCACGGAGGTGATCTACAAGGTCAGCAATACCAGCGATATCCCGCTGGTGGAGGGCAGCGTCCACGCCTATGAGGACGGCCTGTATGTCGGGCAGGATGACATCGAGTGGACGCCCACCGGCGGCGAGGGCAACGTGACCATCGGCGGCCTGAGCACGATCCGCGTGCGCCGCACGGAGAGCGTGGCCCAGGTCGGCACGTTCCGCGACGACCGCTACCGCCACGACGTGACGCTGTCCATCACCAACCACGGGGGCGAGGACCTCAGCCTGACCGTGCTGGACGAATGGAACCGCGCGGGGCAGAACTTCGAGTTCAGCCACGAACCCATCCGCCAGGGCAACAACGTCCTGCGCTGGGAGCCGGTCATCCCCGCCGGGGAGACGCTGGAAATCACGATCGCGTTCATCATCAACTGAGCGATCGGCTGAGGCAACAAAAGCGCAGGGCGGCGGTTTTCCCGCCGCCCTGCTGTGTAAGGAGGGAAGTTATCACGGCCTGTCGGGGAGGGTCAGCCCCGGCAGGTCGTGGTGTTGGCAGGCTTATTCGGCCGGGGGCAGCAGCACGCCGTCAATCACGTGGATCACGCCGTTGGAGGCTTCGATGTCGGTGATGATGACCTGGATGCTGTCATTCAGGAACACGCCGCTGTCATTCACCGTGATGCGGATGTCAGCGCCCTGCACCGTGGTCACGCTCTCCAGGCCGACGACATCCGCCGCCAGCGCCGTGCCGGAAACCACGTGGTAAAGCAGGATGCTGGTCAGCGTGTCGGTGTCGGCCAGCAGCGCGGCCGGCTCGATGCCCAGGGCGGCGAAAGCGGCCGCGAACGCGTCGTCAGTCGGGGCGAAGACGGTGAAGGGGCCACCTTCCGCCAGCTCGTCCACCAGGCCGGCGGCCTGCGCCGCGGCGACCAGGGTGGTGAAGCGGCCATCACTCACGGCGATCTCGGCGATGCTGGGGCGCACAACTTCCAGGCTGCTGAGGTCACCGCTGGGGGTGGTCAGGGGGGCGTAGACCCAGCCCAGCTCACCGTTGTAGTTGATCTGCACCCAGTCACCGGCTGCATTGCGGCCCACCGCTTCAGCACGCGCGCCAATCCGGAAGGAGCCGATGATCGCTTCGTTCAGGCCGGGGCCGGCGCGGAAGTTCAGGTTGTTGGCGCCCGCGTTAATCACGTTGAAGGGCGGCAGCAGCACGCTGTCAATCACGTGGATGACGCCGTTGGAGGCCTCGATGTCGGTGATGATGACCTGGGTATTCCCGTTCAGGAAGACACCCGCGTCATTCACGGTGATGTCCAGGCTCAGGCCGTTGAGGGTCTCCACAGAGTCCAGGCCAACCACGTCCGCAGCCAGCGCGGAACCGCTCACCACGTGGTACAGGAGAATGTCGGTCAGCGTGCCGGTGTCGGCCAGCAGGTCTTCGGGGGCGATGCCCAGCGCGGCGAAAGCGGCAGCGAAAGCGTCATCGGTCGGCGCGAACACGGTGAAGGGGCCATCCCCGGCCAGCGTGTCCGCCAGGCCAGCGGCCTGCACGGCGGCCACCAGCGTGGTGAAGCGGCCATCATTCACGGCGATATCAACAATGCTGGGGGCCGGGGCGGCTTCCTCAGCCGGGGGCAGCAGCACGAAGTCGATCACGTGGATGATGCCGTTGGAGGCTTCAATGTCGGTGATGATGACTTCAACGTCGCCGTTCAGGAACACGCGGCCATCCTGCACGGAGATCGCGATGTCCGAACCCTGGACGGTGGTCGCGGAGTCAAGCGTCACGACCTGCTCAGCGCGGACGGCGCCTGCCACCACGTGATAGAGCAGGATGTCGGTCAGCATCTCGGTATCAGCCAGCAGGTCGGCGGGGTTGACGTTCAGGGCGGCCAGCGCCGTAGCAAACGCGTCATCGGTCGGGGCGAAGACGGTGAAGGGGCCTTCGCTCTTCAGGGTGTCCACCAGGCCGGCGGCCTGCACGGCGGCGACCAGGGTAGTGAAGCGGCCATCATTCACGGCGATATCAACGATGTCCTGATCGCCGGACTGGGCCATGGCGGGAACGACGGATACGATCAGCAGCGCGAGCACAACAAGGGTAACGATAAACCTGCGCATTTCTGTTTTCTCCTTCAACTCGGTAAATTTAGTGTTCATGTTTTGAACTGATATAACTGTACATAGTGAATCCTAACGCTGCATGAGATGAAGCTGAGCAGATCATTAGTATAATTTTTGTCCAATTTTATATCCGCAATAGCTAAACAAAAACACTCCCACAGATGGAGAGTGTTCAGGCCTGCTGGCTGGCGGCGGCTTTACCCGGTTGCCAGGGCCGCCACGCCGTAATGCTGGTGAATCTGCTCCTCCGGCGGGCCGCCCCGCCCCAGGTGCATCCGCACACAGTGATGGTGGTAGCGCAGGTCGAGATTATGGGCGAAGACCGACGCGCGGGTATTGCGGTCGGGGATGTCCACCCGCACCGGCTGGCCGATCAGGACGCTGAGCGCGGTGCGCAGCAGCTTTTCCGCGCTCCACGGCGAAAGCGCCACCCACGGGCCGAGATGCACCAGCGTGCCAGCCTGCCGATCGTTCTGGGCCAGCAGGAAGCCGTTGATCTGCCCCTGCTCCTCATCCACCCAGGCCAGGTGCGGGTAATCCGCCGCCAGCCGCCGGATGATCCGCCCGCGTGCCACGCCAAACACGCCCGCATCCAGCGCCACCACCGCATCCAGATCAGCCCGGCGCAGCGGGCGCGCCCGCGACCCCAGGTAGCTGCTGGCCCGGCCCGTCCACACCTCCACGTTGTAGATCGGCTGGAAGCCAAAGTCCTCGTACAGCGGGCGGCCCTGCTCTGTAGCATCCAGCAGCACATGCCCCACCCCCGCCGCGCGCACGTAGTCCAGCGCCGTGCCCATCACACGTCGCGCGTAACCCTTGCGCTGGTGCGCCGGGTGGGTGATCACCGCCCCGATCCAGGCTCGATCCTTCCCGTACAGCGTGGCGATGGTGGAGGCTACCAGTGTCTCCCCCACAAATATCCCGAACGCGCCCTGCCCGCCCCACGTGATCATGCGCTGCCAGCTCTCCAGCGTCAGGCTCCAGCCCACCGCCAGCGAGAGGGCATGCCCCTGCGCGGCATCCGCCAGCCGCAGGCGGCGCAGGGCCGGCTCCGGCGGCGGCTTCTCCCCCCAGCTTAAGCTCATGCCTCGTCCCCCGCCCCTTCCGGCCTGATTTCCGCCGCGATCTGGCCCATCCGGGCGATGCTGTAGCCGGGCAGGGCCGCCACCGCCGCGCGGAACGCCGCATCTTCCAGCAGCGCCAGCGTCGCCGCCACCGGCGGCACATCCCCGTATTCCACCGGCAGCGCCAGGTCATAGCGCTCCATGCCCAGCGGGATAAAGTCCAGCTCCAGCGCGCGGGCCGCCGCCAGCACGCCCATGCCCGCATCGGCCTGCCCGCTTTTGACGGCCGCGGCCACCGCCAGGTGCGTGATCTGCTCGCTGTCGTAGCCCTGGATCTGGTCGGGGGTCAGCCCGGCCCCGGCCAGCAGGTGGTCAAAGAGCAGGCGCGTCCCGGCCCCGCGCTGGCGGTTGGTGTAGCGCACGCCCTCCCGCGCCAGGTCGGCGATGCCGCGGATGCCCTTCGGGTTGCCGGGCGGCAGGATCAGGCCCTGCTCGCGCTCCACCAGCGTCACCAGCCGGATCGCCCGGCCTGGCACGTACTGGCGCACGTAAGACACGTTGTAATCGCCCGACTCCACATCCAGCAGGTGGCAGCCCGCCAGGTGCGCATGCCCCCGGCGCAGCGCGATCAGCCCGCCCAGGCTGCCCACATGCCCGCTCACCAGCCGGTAGCCGGGGTGGCGCTCCGCCAGGAACTGGGCCAGCAAATCCAGCGTGAGGTCATGCGAGCCGATGATCAGCGCGGTCTGATCCAGCGTCGCGGGGGACCGGTACAGCTGCACGAGCACGCGATCCCCGGCGTTGTGGCCTTCGCTGAAGCGCGGGATGCGCACCAGCCCATCGGCCCGGACAAGTGACGAGATCACGCCCGCCCCGCGCCCCAGCGGCGTCACCAGCACCCGTTCGCCCACCTTGCCCACCGTCACGCGCAGGTATTCATCGTCCCCGGTCGGGCTGAGCACCTTGCGCGTCAGCTCGCCTTCGATGCTCGGCGGGGGGTCGGCGGGCCTGCCCAGCCAGCGCTCCAGCAGCGGCTTCACAAAGATCTCGCCGGTCAGCGCGGCCGAGACCGGGTAGCCCGGCACGCCGATCACGGGGACGCGCCGTTCGCCCGCGTGCAGCATGCCCATCACCACCGGGTGGCCGGGCCGCACCGCGATGCCATGCACCAGCAGCTCCCCGCAGTCCCGCACGACCGCCGCGGTGTAGTCCTCGCTGCCCGCCGACGACCCGGCATTGATCAGCACCAGGTCGGCATGGGGCGCTGCCGCTTCGGCCGCCGCGCGGATCGCCGCCGGATCATCCGGCACGGGCGGCAGGCGCTCCGGCAGCCCGCCCCACCCCGTGATCTGCGCGGCCAGCACGATCGTGTTGTACTCCACCACGTCGCCCGGCTGGAGCGCCTCCCCCGGCGGAACCAGCTCGGAGCCGGTCGCCAGGATCGCCACGCGCGGACGGCGGCGCACCGCCAGCGCCGCGTGGCCGCAGCCCGCCGCCGCGCCCAGATCCACCGGGCGCAGGACGTGATTCGCCGGCAGCACCAGCTCCGTGGCGACCATATCCTCGCCCAGCGGGCGCACATGCTGCCACGGCGCGACCGCGCCCCGGATCGCCAGCGCGCCATCCGGCAGCGGCTGCACATGCTCGATCATGATCACGGCGTCGGCCCACAGCGGCAGCGGATGCCCGGTATTGACGGCCTGGGCGGGGCGTTCGGCGCTTTCGGGCGTGCCTTCGTGCAGCAGCACGGGGGCGGTTTCCGTGGCGCCCAGCGTATCCCGCGCCCGCACGGCATAGCCGTCCATCGCGCTGGCGTGGTAGTGGGGAGCGCTGTGCCGCGCCCATACCGGCGCCGCCGTCACCCGGCCCAGCGCGTCCGCCACCGGCACCTGCTCCGCCGCCAGCGGCCCCCACAGCCCGGCCTGCTGCAGGGCGGCGGTGAACGCCTCCCACGCTTCCGGGAGGGGGATATCATGCAGGTAAATGTTGCGCTCGTCGCTCATGGCTCACTCCCTGTGCGGCCCGGCCTCAGGACTCAGGGGCAGCGCCACCCGGAACACCGACCCGGTCCCTGGCTCGCTGCGCACCGTGATCGCGCCGTCGTGCGCGTCGATGATCTTGCGCGCAATCGGCAGCCCCAGCCCCATGCCGCCGGTATGGGTGCTGCGGGCGAGATCGGCACGGTAGAAGCGCTTGAAGATATGCGGCAGCTCGTCGGCGCTGATCCCGATGCCAGTATCCGCCACCTCGATCACCACTTCCGCCGGCGTGCGCGTCGTCCGCAGGGTGATCACGCCCCCGGACGGCGTATAGCTGATCGCGTTCGCCACCAGGTTGGCCACCGCCCGCCCCAGCTGGTTCGCGTCACCGGTGATCAGCAGCGGGTCAGGGGTGTGTTCAAAGCGAAATGTGTGATTCTGCCTTTCCGCCAGCGCCTGGTGCTCGCGCAGCACGCCCCTGATCAGGTCGTTCAGATCAAAGGGGCGAGTAACCAGAATGGTCGCCTGCTCCAGGCGCACAATGTTGAGCAGGTCTTCCAGCACCCGTTCCAGGTGCAGCACCTGGGCATCCAGGATATCCAGGTGCCGGATGCGATGCTGCGGATCATCCGAACGACGAATGACCGTGAGGCTGAGTTTCATCGTCATCAGCGGTGTGCGCAGATCATGCGAGGCATCCCCGATGAACTGCTCCAGGATTTGCAGCCGTTCGTGTTCCACGGCCAGGTCAATCGCGCGCTGCTGGGCCTTCTTGCGCTCGGTCACGTCAATGCCGATGGCCCAGGTCGCCCAGCCGGGGATGGGCGCGGCCGCGGCAATATTCGACCAGGAGATCGTCCTGAATTCGCCATCCTTGGCCCGCCATTCCCATTCCCAGTTGCGGTAGTTATCGCCGCGGCGCTCCATCTCGGCCCACAGACGGCGCAGGTACTCCTTGTCGGGGTATACCAGCTGATTCACCTCCAGCGCCGGCTTGCCCACAATCTCGGCCGCGCTGTAGCCGGTCACCCGTTCGCATTCGCGGTTCCACATCTGGATCGTATCCGCGCTGTCGTCCCAGGCCACCAGCATGACGGGCATGTGCTCCAGCACATTCCGCAGGCGGATCTCGCTCTCGCGCAGCGCCTGCTCCACCAGCCGGCGTTCGGCGATCTCGATCTCCAGCCGGGCGTTGGTGTCTGCCAGCTCCGCCGTGCGGTCCTGCACGCGCTGTTCCAGCTCGTCGTGAGCAGCCTGCAGCGCCCGTTCCGCCTGCCGCCGGGCGGTCACGTCAATCCCGATCGCCCATGTCCCCCAGCCGGGGATCGGATACTGGTCGGAGATATTCGACCAGGAAATCACGCGGAAGCTGCCATCCTTGCAGGCGATCTCCCACTCAATATCGCGGTAATTGTCGCCCATTTCATGCCAGGCCTGAAACAACCTGTCCCGGTAGGCATCATCCGGATACAACAGGCGCGACGCCTCCGGGTTGTTGACAATCTCGCTTGCGCTGAAGCCCGTAACCCGTTCACATTCCCGGTTCCAGACCACCACCCGCGTCAGTAGCTCGTTATAAGCCAGCATCATCACCGGCATATCCTGCAGGAACAACCGCAGCTGTGCCGTCTGGGCGTCGCTGCCAGGCGTGGGGCTGGCCAGGCGCTCAAGCTCATTGACCCGCCGCCGCAGCGCCTTCAATTCCGTGAGCAATTCGGCCTGCGCCCGGTCGTAGTCCTCAATCATCGCGCACTCCTCACAGGCTCAGGGGATGCGAGGCTGCCCCCCTTACAAAAAGTATACGTCCACGTCCTCGCCAGCGCGCAGCCCGGTGGCGTTCAGCGGGATGTGGGCAATGCCATCCGCTTTGACCAGGGTGAAGATCAGGTTGCTCTTGCCAAAAATCGGCGTGGCCTCCACGCGGCCCGCTGCGCCCTCCGCCAGCAGCACCGGCACGTAGTCCTCGCGCCCGGCGGTGCTGGGCAGGTTGGCCGTCAGCGTGGCCCGTGTGCGGGGCAGGAAGGGCGGCTGCACGCCCATCGTATGCGCCAGCGCGGGCACGCCAAACAGCCAGAAAGCCACCATCGCGCTGACCGGGTTACCGGGCAGGCCCAGCACCGCCCGGCCATCCACCACGGCCAGGATCGTCGGTTTGCCCGGCTTCATCGCCACGCCATGCACCAGCACGCCCGGCCCGCCCAGCGCCGCCGCCAGCCGGTTGATCACGTCGGCGGTCATATCCCGCACGCTGACGCTGCTGCCCGCCGTCACCACAACCAGGTCAGCCGCCTCGGCAGCATTCGCCGGGCACAGCGCCGCCCGCAGCGCCGCCTCCAGCGCGGCCGGCTCATCCGGGATAATGCCGCGCGCATCCGCCACGGCCCCGGCCTGGGCCGCCTGCGCGCTGATCGTGAAGCTGTTGATGTCGCGAATCTGGCCGGGCAGCGGGGTTTCGTCGGGCGGGATCAGCTCGTCCCCGGTGGAGAAGATCGCCACGACCGGCGGGCGATGCACGCTGATCGCGCGCGCCGCCCCGCCAAAGCCAAGCGCCATCAGCGCGCCGATATCCTGCGGGCGCAGGCGCAGGCCGGGCCGCAGCACCGGCTCCCCACGCCGCACGTCCTCCCCCACCTGGAGCACGTTCTCGCCCGGCGCGGCCCGGCGCAGCACCTCAATCTCACCGGCGGCGGCCTGCTCCGTGTTCTCCACCATCACCACCGCGTCGCTCCCGGCGGGCAGCATCGCGCCGGTGTGGATCAGCGCCGCCTGCCCCGGTCCGATTGTGACGGCCGGGCGCTCGCCCATGCGCGCCTCCCCCACTACCATCAGGTAGGCGGGCAGGGACTCGCTGGCCCCGAACGTATCCGCCGCGCGCACCGCGTAACCATCCACGGTTGAGCGCTGAAAAGCGGGCAAATCTTCCGGGCTGGGCGCGGCCTGCACCATCACCGCCGCGCCGCCGCGCAGCGCACGATCGATCGCCACCGGATCAGGCGCAGAACCGGTGCGGTGCGTCACCTGGGCCAGCCAGTGCGCGCGCGCCTCAGCCGGCGGCAGCACGTTGAAAAATTCAGCCATGAAACACCCTCCGGGTAGTCTACGGGGTGGAGGAACCGCCTCACCACCGGCTCGCCCCTATTCTACACCGGGGCAGGCCATCGGCCACAGACAATCGAGCAGCCGGCAGCGCGGCGGTATCCTGGCGGAGCCAGAGACGCGGGGGGATGTGCAGATGAGCAGGAGAGAGCGGCCGAAGGGGGCGCACCATCCGCACGCCCCCGGCCACCCGGGTTAGTCTTCTTCCAGGAGAAACGCGCGCCAGGGTTCTTCCGGCTGGCGCTCGGCCTTCTCCGTTTCTGACTGCGCCTGGGGCGCGGAAGGCTCCGGCAGCGCGCGGGTCTCTGGCGCGACCTCGGTATAGGCGCTTTCGGCAATCGGCATGTACGTGTGCGCCGCATCCGGCTCCATCACCGAGGTCACCCGGTCGGTCGTGTCGAATTCGTCCGTCGCCAGGGCGATATGAATCAGGGGCTCACTGGCCATGCGCAGGCCCATCTGCTTTTCCACCAGCTGGCGCAGCACGCGCCCGATCTCGCGCTGCTTCTCCGGGATCATGATGTCGGGCCGCGTGCGCACGTGCAGCTCCACGCGTGCGCTGCCATTCGTCACTTCCACGTCGGTATGCACGTGCAGCACGTCGGAAACCTGCGCGATGCGCGTGTTGATCTGGCGCTGGACGGAATCGACGCTCACCTTGGTCGTGGCGCCCCGCGTGCGCACCATCAGTTCCTCTTTGTTCGGCGGCCGGATGATCCGCACCGCCACAGCCAGCAGCAGCAGGTCAATCACAATCGCGGCCACAATCAGCAGCGTGCGCGTCCCGGCCGGGGTATCGCCCAGGCTCTGCGCGACCTGCACCACCACCTGCGGCGCGGCGAACAGCGCGGTAACGCCGATCATGAGGATCACAACTGCCAGCAGTGAGAAGAAACGGCGTATCAGATTACCCATGGTCATTTCGCTCCCGTATACCTAACAACTACCATCGTCATATCATCAGACAGCGGGACGTCCCCAATAAACGCGTTGACGGCCCTGCCGATCGCTTGCAGAATATCGGCGGCGGCGCGGCCCTGCCGGACCTGTTCCTGCACCACGTCCGCCAGCCGGTTCTGGCCGAAGAACTGCCCGGCGGCGTTCTCCGCCTCGGTCAGCCCATCCGTGTAATAAACCAGCACGTCGCCCGGGCTAAGCGTGATAGAGCAGGGTTCCAGGGGCATATTGTCGAACCACCCCATGGCCCACCCGCCCCTGGGCAGCCACTCCACCCGGTCGGCGCTGGCGTGGACCAGCAGCGGCCGGTTATGCCCGGCGTTCACGCCGATCGCCTGGCCACCCTGCTCCAGCACCGTATAGTATACCGTGACGAACATCCCGCTGTCGGCGCTCTCCATCAGCATCAGGCGGTTGGCCTGGTGGATCGTGTCCAGCGGGAAGCGGGTCGCGATGGCGTTCCCCCGGATCAGGCTGCGGGCCACGGCCATAAAGAGCGCCGCCGCGATGCCTTTGTCCGCCACATCGGCCACCACCACCCCCACCTGGTCATGGCCGAGGTCGAACACGTCGTAAAAGTCCCCGGCTACCTCGCGGGCGCTTTGCCAGTGGGCCGCGATCTCGTAGCCGGGCAGCGCGGGCAGCTGACGCGGCAGCATGCTGCGCTGAATCTCGCGGGCCATGCTCAGCTCACGCTCCAGCCGCGCGGTCTGCAGCTCCAGGCCGTGCAGCCGGGCGTTATCCAGCGCGATCCCGGCCATCGCCGCGAACGAGGTCAGCAGGTCCCGGTCGCTCTGCTGAAAGGCGCCCGCCCGCAGGCTGTTATCCACATACACCAGCCCGATCAGGCGGTTCTTGACGCGCAGCGGCACGCACAGGCAGGAGCGCAGCCCCAGTGTGACGATGCTTTCTCCCACGGCGAAACGCGGATCATGCTCGGCGTTGCTGGTCAGCAGCGGCTGGCCCGTTCGCACCACCTGGTTCACGATCGTGGTGCTGTACTTGAATTCCGGGCTGTCCAGGTCTTCGCGGTCCATCCCGCGCGCGACCACCACCTGCATCGCGCCGGAGCGATCATCCCGCAGCATCAGAAACCCGCGCTGGGCCTTCACCACCTCGATCACCTTATCCATCACCGCGTGGATCACGACATCGAGATCGAGGCTGGCGTTAATCGCCTGGTTGATCTCAGAAAGTGTGGCGAGCTGGGCCGCAGCCTCCGCCCCATCTCGCATATCTGCCTGCTCATGATCTGCCATCGCGCCCTCAATCGCTGCTGAGTGATCGGTCGAAATGTTCTGGCAGTAAAAGGCACGCAGCTGGCAGTTGGCTGATTAGCGGTTAGCCAACCGCCATATCGCCTCCAACCCATGCGCATCTATCGCGAATGCCTTACGATGGACTGCATGACCGCATGTATCTGGATTATAGCATCAGCCAGAACCCGGCCCCACAGCCCGGCGTTTCACCCCCGCTTTCGCCAAAACCGACTCTTATTGTAGGATTGGGAACGTGCATGCACGGATAAGCCTGATTCTGGAAAGGTCACCGCCTGATGGACATTCATGAGCTGATGCTTGAAGCGCCTGATCCCGCCGCGCTGGCGCCGTTTTACGGCGATCTGCTGGGCCTGCCCACCTGCCAGGCGGGCGACACCCTGGTCATCCAGGCCGGGGCCACGCGCCTGAGCTTCACCCCCGCCTCGCCCGGAACCCGGCCCGTGTACCACTTCGCGTTCAACATCGCCGAAAACCTGTTTGAGGAGGGCCGGGTGTGGCTGGCATCCCGCACCCCGCTGCTGCGCCGGGGGGAGCAGGAAGTCTTTGATTTCGAGGTCTGGAACGCGCACGCCTGCTACTTCGCCGACCCCGCGGGCAACATCCTGGAGCTGATCGCGCGTCACAGCCTGCCCAACGCCGCGCCGGGGCCATTCGGGCCGGAGCACCTGTTGCGGGTCAGCGAGATCGGGCTGCCGGGGCCGAGCGTGGCCCACGTGGTAGACGCGCTGGCGGCGGGCCTCGGCCTGATGATCTACAGCGGCGACCGGGAGCATTTCGCGGCGGTGGGGGATGAACGCGGGCTGTTCATCGTCGTGCCGGAAGGGCGGCTGTGGCTGCCGGATGATCGCGTCCCGGCGGCGGCTTACCCGGTGCGCGCCACGATCAGCGGCGACCGGGCGGGGACGTTCAGCGTGCCGGAGCGCCCCTACACGATCCGGGTGGCGCCGGAGGCCGCGCCATAACCGGCGCTCATTCCGGCTTCAGGATCGGGTATACGCACGGGTCATAATCCTCACCGAGATCCACGCGGAAATCGACCTCCCGCGCCGGCAGCGGGCGCACGACCACGCCCGTGCCAGGCACGCCCAGTGCCGCCTGCAGCACCGCCAGCGGGCTGTCCTTCGCCCGCCCGGTGAAGTCGTGGATCACGGTTTCCACCAGAACAGCCCCGCCGCCGCTGTCGTCATAGGTGGTGGGCAGCCCTTCCCAGGCCAGCCGTTCCGCCGCGATCCGGGCCAGGTCCGGCTGGCCGGTGTGGTTGACCACCTGCACGCTGGCACCGGCCAGCACCAGCCGGTTCTCGGTGGGCGGGCGGGCAAACTCGGCGGCCAGCGCGGCCAGCGCCTCCCCATGCGGGCGCAGCACCGCCGCCCCGCCGGGGGCCGTCCAGCTGTCGTAATGCTCCCCGCGCTGCAGCAGCAGGCGGTCGATCCGGTCAGGCCGCAGGCTCAGCGCCGCGGGGGCCAGCCCCAGCGCCCGGTCAAGCGTCAGGTTGGTGTCCACGTGATGGGTCAGCATCCCCCACAGGCCGGGCAGCGCCTCCAGCCAGCCCTGGGCGCGGGCCGCCTCCCCCAGCGCGCGCAGCACGTCCTGCTGGCGGCGGCCCCGATCCAGGTCGGTGCTGGTGCGGCGGCTGCGGACATACCACAGCGCCAGCCGCCCATCCAGCCGGTGCACGCCCGCCGGCAGCGTGAGCATCGCCCAGTCGTCCTCGTTGAGCGGGTCGCCGCCGGGCCGCAGCGCCCAGTCCTGCAGGGCGCAGGCAACCGCCACCTCTACCCCTCCCAGCGCATCCACCAGCGCCGCAAACCCGCCAAAGTCCACCCGCGCATAGACCGGGGCGTGGATCCCGAAATTGTAGGCGATCGTGTCGCGCAGCAGGGCCGCGCCGCCGCCGGGATACCCGGTCTGCGCGCCGTGCGGGTAGGCGGTGTTGAGCCGGTCCATACCGCGCGTGGGGATGAACACGTACAGGTCGCGCGGCAGCGCCAGCAGCGTGGCAGCGCCCGCCGCCTGGTGCAGGGCCAGCAGCACGATCGCGTCGGCGCGCGTCGCCCGGCTCAGCCCGTCGGCATCCGTCCCGATGATCAGGAAGATGTCCGTGCCGGGCATATCCGGCAGCGGCGGCAGGGCGGTCGGCGCGGGCGCATCGCCTGTCTCACCGGGCAGGACGGGCGTGCGCGTGACGGGCGGGGTCGGGCTGGGCGTAACAGACGGCGGCACAGGCGACCCGGTGGGAGTCACCGGTGTGGGGGTGGGCGTGGCCGTCCGCGTGGGGAGCGGGCCATCCGCGGCCAGGCGGGTCGGCGCGGCGTCCCCGGAGGCGGCCAGCGGGGTAAGGTTGGCGCTGCGGGGAGCGCAGGCAGCAGTCCCCAGCAGCAGGCAGCACAGGATCAGGCAGCGGATACGCATGACACTCCCCCGGTCTGGCGGCAAAATATCCCGGCTCAACCCTGATTATAGCCCTGTCACAGGTCAGCATTAAATGTTCATTAGTTATTTCTCCGATTTGTGTCCAATTCATTCGGGGGTGTGGTATATTTTCCCCGGAGCGCCTGCTGCAGTACAAAACAAGGAAGGTTGTATGCCCCTGCGTGGCGTGATCTTTGACATGGGCGGGACGCTGCTCAGCTATCACCCGCCGGAAGCGCCGCCCCAGGGCGGCTGGGAAGCGATGGAGGCGCTCGGCGCTGAAGGGCTGCGATCCTTCCTGCAGGCACGCGGGTACGCCGTCCCCACCCCGGAGGACGCGCGGGCCTGCAACTTCGCCGTGATGCAGCGCCACTGGCGGCAGATCGGCCCGGACGACAGCGCCAATCCCCGCCTGGAAGAGATGCTGCGCGAGGTTTTGCTGAGCTGGGGGCTGCCCCCGACGGCGCTGGCCGATGGGCTGCTGGACGAGGCGCTGCAAGCCTACGTCACCCCGGTGCAGGCCATCGTGCGCCCGCTGCCCGGTGCGCAGGCGCTGCTGGCCGGCCTGCAGGCGCGCGGGCTGCGGCGCGGGCTGTTCAGCAACACCGTCTGGCCGGGCGCCTTCCACCTGGCCGATCTTGAACGCTGGGGCCTGGCGCAGTACCTGGAGTGCGCGTTCTTCTCCGCGGATGTCGCCGCCTGGAAGCCCGCGCCTGTCGTGTTCCAGATGGCGCTGGAGGCGCTGGGCCTGCGCCCGGAGGAAGCGCTTTACGTCGGTGATCATCCCTACTTCGACATCCACGGTGCGCAGCAGGCCGGGCTGCGCGGCGTGTGGATCCGCAGCGCGGAATGGGCCTTGCAGGAGCGCGATCTGACGGTCACACCGGACGCCACGCTGGAACGCCTGCCCGACCTGCTGGACGTGATCGAAACCTGGCTATAACCATCCTGGCAAATCCTGTGTAGAATTACCCGGTAAAGAACCTGCGACCACTGATTACTGGGAGTTTCAGTTTCCTTAAGGAGAACACCATGACCTCTGAAACCCGCAAACGCAAAGAACAGCGCACCCTCCAGCAAAAACGCCAGCGGCAGCTGTATATGCTGATCGGCATTGTTGGCGTAGCGGTGGTTGTGCTGGTGATTGCGATTATCTCCACCCAGCGCCTCACCCAGACCGCTGAAAGGGTAGCCCAGATCGCGGAGGGCGCGGCTTATGCCGACATCCCCGTTTCGCTGAGCGAGGAAGGCATGCCGCAGCTTGGCTCCGCTGATGCGCCGCTTACCATCCACGACTACTCATCCTACGGCTGCGGGCATTGCATGACCTTCCACCAGCAGCAGTTCCCCCGCCTGCTGGACTACGTGCGGGAGGGCCAGGTGCGCTTTGTGTACGTGCCGGTGACCAACCAGTTCTCGGCAGCGGCCTCCGTCGCGGCGTTCTGCGCGCTGGAACAGGGCAAGTTCTGGGAGATGAATGATATCCTGTTCGGGTATCTTGGAGAATTCGGCGGAAACGCCTTCACCCGTGATCGCCTGGACCTGGCGGCTGAAGGGCTGGGGCTGGATACGGCCGCGTTTGGCACATGCCTGACATCGGAGTCGGCTTCTACCCAGGTGGAAGCGGCCAACGATCTGTTCTTCGGGCTGGCCGCCCAGAACCCCAACGTGACCGGCACGCCCACCATCACGTTCAACGGCGTGGCGCCGGAATGGGGCTCGGGCGCGCCGCAGTGGGAATACATCATCGGCAAGATCGCCGAATTCACCAGCTAAAAACCAGTACCGGGTTTCACAGGCCGTACCGCAGGGGCGTGATAATCGCGCCCCTGTTTTTGCACACTGGGGGGAAAACACGTGATTATTCTGGACGCGCATCAGGATATCGCCTATTCGGCCATGCAGTACGACCGGGAGTACACCCGCAGCGCCTGGGCCAACCGCCGGATCGAAGCCGAAACCGGCGCCATAAAAGAAAACGGTGTGGCGACCAACGGCCTGCCGGATGCCCTGCTGGGGCGCATCGCCGTGATCTTTGCCACGCTGTTTGTGGAACCGGAGTGGTCCACCTTCACCCCGCGCAAAGTCTTTGGCTACACCACCGCCGGGCAGGCTTACCGCCACGCCATCCGCCAGTGGGATTACTACCAGCGGCTGGTGGACAACACCCCCGCGCTGGAGATCATCCGCGACGAACCGGCGCTGGACGGGGTACTGGCGACCTGGGCGGAAGGCACGGCCCTGGCCGATCACCGCATCGGGCTGGTGCTGCTGATGGAAGGGGCCGACCCCGTGCTGGAGCCGCGCCAGCTTGAGGAATGGGTATCCCGCGGCGTGCGCATCCTCGGCCCGGCGTGGTCGGAAACGCGCTACGCAGGGGGGACGGGGCGGCCCGGCCCGCTGACCGAGCTGGGGCGCGAGCTGCTGAACGTGATGGCCGAGCACAACCTGATCCTGGACCTCAGCCACATGACCGAGGCGGGCTACTACGAGGCGCTGGAACGCTATCCCGGCCCCGTGATCGCCAGCCACAGCAACCCCACCCGCTTCTGGAACGACCACCGCAACCTGACGGACGCCCAGATCGCGGCGCTGGCGGAACGCGGCGGCGTGATGGGCGTGGTTTTCTACAACCGCTTCATGAACCCGGCCTGGTACCGCGGCGCGTCCAAATCCAGCACCCCGCTGGAGACCGTGCTGGCCATGATTGACCATGTGTGCCAGGTCACCGGCAGCGCGGCGCATGTGGGCCTCGGCTCGGATATCGACGGCGGCTTCGGCGCGGAGGCGATCCCCGACGGGCTGGATACGGTCACAGACTTTTTGCGCATTGGGGATGGGCTGCGGGCGCGCGGCTTCAGCCCGGCGGATGTGGAGGCGGTGCTGGGCGGGAATTTCCTGCGCGTGCTGCGCCGCGGGCTGGCGCGTTAGGGATGGCAATCTGCGTTATAATCGGGCGCACCTGCCACAGACGGGGATGAGCGCCGGCAGGCGGCGCATTTGAAGATCGGCCTATGGCACAGTTCGGGATTGCACTAAGCACGCTGGGCGCGGTGCTGGCCCTGATGGGGATGTTCCCCGGGGTCAGCGGCCTGGACGCCACGCCGGGCATTGGCGTGCTGCAGATCGTGATGATTCTCTCCGGGTTCACGCTGCTGATCAGCGGCGCGCTGCTGTATGTGCAGGGCGCGTTTTACCCGGGCGTGAAACATAACCTGACACAGCAGATCGCGGTGCGGCTCAGCGCCACCGGGCTGCTGTTCGCCGGAATCGCCGGGATGGGCGACCTGCTGGGCTTCGGGTCGCACCCCCCGCTGATCACCGATGGCCCGTTCCTGGGTTACTGGCAGGCGCTGGGCCTCATCGGGGGCTTTCTGGTGGCATCGCTGGGCGTGGTCCTGTTCGCGCTCTCCGGCCCCGGCGACAAAAACGGCGAGCAGGCGGCATAAAACGCCGGTGCTGACAGGCATGGGCGACCGGGTCGGCTGGCAGGCCAGTCTCCCGCCGCCCTGTTTTTTTGAGGACGGGCATATGCAGGCACAGGGCCGGGCGCTGCTCCGGGGCGGGCAGCACCGCTGGTTAATCGCGATCCTGCTGGGCGCGCTGGCCGCGCGGCTGGCGTTTGTGATCCTGTTCGGCCACACGCTCTCCCTGCAGGCCAGCGGCTATGACGTTTACGCCGTGAACGTGCTGGAAGGCCAGGGCTACACCCGCTACGAAGACCGCGCCGCCGATTCCGACCTGCCCCCGCTGTACATCTTCACCCTGGTCGCCATCTACAGCACGCTGGGCCGCAGCGCGGTCAACGTGGCGCTGGTGCAGACCGGCTTCGACCTGATCACCATCGCGCTGGTCTATGCCATCGGGCGGCGGGCGTTTCCCCGTTCAGCCCTGCCCACCCGGCTGGGCGCGGCTTTCACCGCATTCTACCCCTACCTGCTCTTCCAGAACCTCAGCACGAATGACACCGCGATCTTCACCCTGCTGCTGCTGGCGGGCGTGTATGGCGCGTACCGTGCGGCGGAGGCGTTCGAGGAGCCGCCCGTCACACTGTGGGAGGCCGCACGCTGGCCGCTGTTTATCGGCGTGGCGTACGGGCTGGCGGCGCTCACCAAGACGCTGGTGGTGCTGATGCTGCCCCTGCTGGCCCTGCTGTGGTGGCGGCGGGTCGGCTTCCGGCGCGCGCTGGGGATCAGCCTGGTGGCCGGGCTGGCGCTGCTGGCTGTGGTCACGCCCTGGGTCGTGCGCAATACGCGCCTGCACGGGGCGCTGGTGCTCACCAGCACCAACGACGGCTCCAACCTGCACCAGGGCAACAACCCGCAGGCCGCCGATTACCTGGCCCAGGGCTGGGATGTCCAGTGGCTGGGCTTTGAGGGCATGCCGGAAGGGCTGAACGAGGTGGAGCAGTCCGCCTGGCACCGGGATCAGGCGCTCACCTGGCTGCGGGAACACCCCGACCAGTGGCCCCGCCATTTCGGGCAGAAGTTCATCACACTGTGGAACCCGCAGATCACGCCGTACCGCGTCCCCCCGCTGGAGGCCACCAGCGAGGCCGCGTTTGTGGATGACACGGTGTACCTTTACGAGTCCGGCCCGTTCCAGGCGGCGCGGGTGGTGCATGTGCTGTACTTCACGCCGCTGCTCCTGCTGGGCGCGGCCGGGCTGATCCTGGCCCTGCGCGATCGCCAGCGCTGCGGCCCGCTGATCGCGGTGCTGGTGACGATCACGCTGGCCTACCTGATCTTCCACCCCTCCACCCGCTACCGGATGCCCGCCGACCCTGCGCTGTTCCTGTTCAGCGGGTACGCCGCCGCCCGACTGTGGGCGCGGCTGCGGTCCGGCGCAAACAAAACCGCCAGCTAACAGGGCTGGCGGCGTGGTCGTGGTCAGCGATCCGGCGGCGGATGCGCCTAGTCCAGGTTGTAGCGCGGCATATCCTCGTCGGTGTGTTCCTCGATATCCAGCCCGGCATCCAGGTCGACTGCCTCATCGTCTGCTGCGTCGTCAGGCTCAAACTCACCGAACACGTTCAGCATGCCCTCGCCCTCACCGGAAAGCGTGGGGGAGTCTTCCTCGTCGTCGACTATTTCGCCATAAAAATCGGGCGCGGCGGCCTCTTCCTCGTAGTCCTCGGCTTCGCGGGCGGCATCGACCTCCGCCAGGAAGTCCGGCTCCTCGATCACCGGCTCTTCTTCCGGCCCCGGCAGGGCGGGCGCATCCATGCCATGCAGGGCGGCTTCGTGGCTCACCATCGTGATCTTGCCATCGATAAACGCGCCTTCTTCGGTGGTGATCGCGGCGGCGCTGATATCACCCCACACGCGCCCCGTGCGCAGAATCTGGACCTTGTTGCCGTTCACGTTGCCACGCACGGCCCCGGCGATGGAAATGTTGCGGGCGTTGATGTCCGCCGTGATCCGGGCGGTCTCGCCGATCAGGATGTTGCCATCGACTTCGAGCGATCCGTCCAGCGTGCCATCAAAACGCGCGTTGCCCGCGCCCCGAAAATCACCGGTGATCTGCGTGCTGGCGCCCAGCACCGTCTCGAACCCCACCGGCTGGCGGGTTGGGGGCGGAGCCGCCGGCTTATCGCGTGAGGGCGCGGCGCGTTCTTCACTGTTTTCCTGCTGTCTGCGTCCACTAAAAAACGACATCGTACTCCTCCTGCCACAATCACAATCCCACTGGGCAGCATACCGCCTTTGGGAAACCGTGTCAAAGAACCAGCGCCGGGTGCCGATCCAATTGCAACCCGGCCTTTACCGCTGCACCGTCACGTAGGGAACGTTGAAGTATACAGCGTAGGCCAGCCCCTGCTGGGTAAAGAGCACAGTGGGCGCGCTGTGCCGCCCGCCGTGCACATGCGCCCAGGCGAAGCGCAGGCCGTCCACCGGCAGCGTATCCGACCGGGGCGGCGCGGTCGGGGTGATGCCAATCGCGGGTGCTTCCGGGGTGGCCTCGGTCGCCGCCTGCTCTGGCGGGCCGAACCAGCGCGCCTCCGCCAGGTGGCCCAGCAGCGGGAACTCATCCGGCCAGCCCACCAGGGCGTATGCGCCCTGCCCTTCAAACTGCGGCACCGGCCCCAGTTGCTCCGCCCACATATAGCCCCGCTCCGGCACAAACGGCGCGAAGTCGGTCAGGCTGGCGCAGGGATTGGCCGCACCGGGCAGATAGGTGGTGTTCAGCGGATAGGTGCGCGTGGCCTGCACATCATCCAGCAGCGTGATAGTCACCACCTGCTGCACCGCGCCTTCCAGCGCCGGGGTGGGGTCGGACTGCCCGGTGCTGAAAAAGCCGGTATTCAGCCAGCCTTCCATAAAGCCGGTCATCTGCTGCTCGGAGAGTGTGCCGGTCTGCACCTCCCCGCGTGGCTGCGCGCTGATGATCACGCGTCCATCACCAAACACGGTGCAGGCTGGGACGGCCAGCATCCCCAAGTTCGCATGCTCGGTGGGCCGCCCGCCCTCCAGCCAGGCGGTGAACACCCGCGCCTCAGCCGAGGGCAGCCAGGGGGTTGTGATCGGCAGCGGCGCGCCCTGCTCGCGCGGGGCGCGCGGCGTATCGAGCGTGATCCCCTCCGCCCGGACGATCACGCGGTACGTCTGCGGGCTGGCGGCGAAGCCCCCGGTGTAGGTCGCCTCGGCGCCATAATCGCGCTGAGCAGCCCAGATCGCGCCGATCAGCGCCGGCGCGTCATACCAGCGCGGCTGCTCCGCCAGCGCGGCCAGCTGCGGCGCATCGGCCGGCCAGGACTGCGGCGCGCCGCCCGGCCCCGCTACCGGGTACACATGAATCCAGCCCGCGGTGGGAATCACCTCCACGGCGCCATCCGGCTGGCGCAGCGCCATGCACGCCTCAAACAGCGCGTCAAATCCCGCCGGCGGCGCGGCGATGCTGGCGACCCGCACCGTATGCGTCCCCAGCCCTTCCACGCGGATGCTCAGCTCGCGCACCGGGCCGAGGTCAGGGCCATAAACCGGCTCCAGGCCAAAGAACCCGGTCTCAATCACTCGCGGCAGCAGCGCGGCCAGCGCCTCGCGATCGGCCGGGCTTTCGTACAGCCGCCCCAGCGTGGCGGCACCGGCCGGCTCCGCCACCCAGCGCACCCGGCCATCCCCGAACACGGCGCACGCCGGCACGCGCGCGGCCGCATCCACCGCCGAAAGCGGGACGGTCAGCCGGTCGGCGCGAATCAGCGTCACCGCGGCGCGTTCGTCCCAGCGGTAAACCGCGGCCGTCGGCCCGGGAGTGGGGGCGCTGGGCGGCGGCGTGGCGGCTGCGCAGCCTGCCACGATCAGCAGGGCCAGCAGGAAGATGCTCACACGCAGGGTACGCATCGCTCGGTCCTCTCTAGCGCGGCGCCGCGGGCGCTTCCGGCTGCAGGCCGGGCACCTGCATCACCAGCCGGTAGGCCTGCCCCTCATCAATCAGCAGGACGCGCCCCCGGCGGGCCAGGCCCCACGCGCTCGCGGCGGCCTCCCCGGTAACCCAGCGCGGGCGCTCCGGCGGGATATCGGCCAGCCGGATGTCCCCGAACGTCTCCGCGTAGCCCGACCAGGCATACTCGCGGCTGGCAGTCTCGGTTGTGGGCCGCGCGCTGATCCAGGCCCCGGTTGGCACGTAAAGCACCGGGCTGTCGGTGAACTGGCGGCAGCGTTCCTGCAGCCGGGCGAAAGTCCCCGGCGGCCAGTTCGCCGGGCTGTCCAGCCAGTGTGTTTCGCCAAAGAGCGTCAGGGTGATGCGCTCGCGCGGCGGGCCGTCGCCGGGGCCGTCCGGCGTGCCGGCCTGAAGCGGCTCCCAGGTGAAAAAGCCCGCGTAAACCAGCTCCTCCAGGAAGGCGCGCAGGGTCGCGTCATCCAGCCGGGTTTCCAGGTATTCTTCCGGGCTGATGCCGGGGTTCAGCCAGATCACGTGGCCGTCCCCGTAGATCGTGCAGTACGGCACGTTGTTCAGGTCGCTGGCGCGGTCGCTGCTTGTCCCGGCGATGCCCAGCTGAAAGACGATTGCTTCCGGGCGCGTGTCCCACTCCACGCCAGCGGGCGCCTCAGCGAGGGGCGGAGGAACCGGGGTCGGCGCCGGGGCGCAGGCCGCCACCAGCAGCAGCAACAGGAGCAGAAGCGTGCGTCTCATGGCCAGGGTCCCTTCTTTACTCAGGTGGTGACGGGCAGCGGCTGCAGACCATCAGCCAGCGCGGGCGGGGAGGGCTGGCTATCGGCCTATCACGGATGATTGTAGCCCTCCCCGCGGCGGCGTGGCAACTGACCCGCTGGTCACAGCGCCGGGCGCGAACATATGGTAACCGGCCCGCAAACACTGGTACAATGAGAGAATATAGACCTGGATTATAAAGGAGCCCGGCATGAGCCATTTACCCTCCGAAAAACATCGTGACGCCGATTCAATGCGTCTGTTTGAATCCGATTTCCTGGAGTTCTTCACGCACATCAGCCCGCTGGCGGTGCTCGCCATCTGGGTGCCGGTGGTGGTGCTGCTCCTCATTGGCGCGCTGGGGGAAGCCCCGGCGGGCGTTTTCCCGTGGCATATCCTCCTGGGGATCGGGCTGGGCCTGCTGCTGTGGACGGCGGCGGAATACTTCCTGCACCGTTTCCTGTTCCACTACGAGCCGAGCACCCCGCGCATGGAGAAGCTCTTCTTCCTGTTCCACGGCGTGCATCACGCCCAGCCGCAGGACAAAACCCGCCTGGTGATGCCCCCCATCGTCAGCATCCCCCTGGCCCTGGTCTTCTACGGGCTGTTTTACCTGGTGCTGGACAACCTGCTGAACGTGCCGCTGTGGGTGCTGCCCACGATGGTCGGGTTTATCGTCGGCTACCTGATCTACGACATGATTCACTACGCCACCCACCATTTCCCCATGCGCTCCCGGGCGGCGAAGTACCTGAAGCGCTACCACATGATGCACCACTACAAGGATCCCCACGCCAAGTTCGGCGTCAGCTCACCGCTGTGGGACGTGGTCTTCAGGACGGTGGACCGCGACAGGTAAGCGCTGGCCGCGCCCGTGATCATGCAGGCGGCATTCCCCCACGGGGGAGGCCGCCTTTTTTATGCCCGCCAACCCCGCCCCCGCGAACCTGATATTTCCCCTATGGCGGTTCACGGCTATAATCCCCGTGAAGCTCTGCATCCCGGTGACCCTGTTTATCGCACCAGATTCAGGGCCAGCATGTGGACTGATCTCTCTAGCGAAGGTCGCTCGTTTTTATGGCAGACCAGCTTGTCGGCAGTCATTTCAGCGGATATGAGATTCTGGAAGAAATCGGGCGCGGCGGGATGGCGGTCGTCTACCGCGCGCGCCAGGTGTCGATGGATCGCGTGGTGGCGATCAAGGTGCTGCCCCGCCAGTTCGTGCATGACCTGACCTTTCGCGCCCGCTTCGAGCGTGAAGTCTCCATCGTGGCCAAGCTGGAACACCGCGCGATCGTCCCGGTGCATGATTACGGCGAAAACGACGAGCTGCCTTACATCGTGATGCGTTTCATGCCCGCGGGCAGCGTGGATGACCTGCTGGCGCGCGGCCCGCTGGCCCCCACCCAGGTCGCCCGAATTGTCAACCAGATCGCCGACGGGCTGGACTACGCGCACACCCGCGGCGTGCTGCACCGCGACCTGAAGCCGAGCAACATCCTGCTGGATGACGCGGAAGATGCCTACCTGACCGACTTCGGCATCGCGCAGCTCACCGGCAGCCACCAGATCACGACCGATGGCGTGGTCGGCACGCCCGCCTATATGTCCCCCGAACAGGCGCAGGGCCTTAAGCTCGACGGCCGCAGCGACGTCTACGGGCTGGCGGTCGTGACCTTCGAGATGCTCACCGCGCGGCGGCCCTATGAGGCCGACACGCCCTACGGCATCGCGGTCAAGCACGTCACCGCGCCGGTGCCGTCCGCCTGTGAAGCCAACCCCACCCTCTCCCCCGGGGTCGATCGCGTCCTGCAGCGCGGGCTGGCCAAAAACCGGGCGGAGCGCTACCAGACCGCGCATGATTTTGCGGTGGCCCTGAACAAAGCGGCCCACGCCTCCCCCCAGGAGGAACAAGACAGCACCGCCCAGACCAAACCCGTTGACCTGGCGGAAGCCCACAAGCGCATGGAAGCGGCGGAGCAGGTTTACGTCTCCGCGCCGGCACGCGGCCTGGAGCGCACCCCCGCCCCCACACCGCCCAGCAGCGCGCGCATCCCGCGCGCCGCCACGCCGGGCGGCTCCCCCCTCCGCCGGGGACGTCCGTGGTGGCTGAACGCCCTGCTGGGCGTGGCCATCGGGGTGCTGATCTTCGCGATCCTGGCGACGGTGCTGGTGGTCGCGTCCCTGCTCGCCGATGAAACGCCCACCCCCACCGCCGATCCGGTGGAAGTCTCGCCCACCGCCTCCAGCGCCGACGTGACCGTCGTGCCGCTGGGGCCGCTCCATCCGGCATCGGTCGCCATGACCCAGACCGCCGAAGCCGGGCCAACCCCCGACCCGCTGGAAGCGCTGCTGGCCAGTGACGGCCAGCTGGTGTTCTACGCCGCGCGCGACGGCGGCGACGCCGAGCTGTACCTGCTCGATCTCGATACCGGGCTGGAGCAGCAGCTGACGGACAATGACGGTGAGGATATCTATCCGGCGGTGTCGCCGGACGGCCGCTACGTGGCCTTCATGAGCGACCGCGATGGGGACAACGAGATTTACCTGCTGGAGCTGGCCTGCGCGCAGCCCGCCAACGGCGGGACCGACGACTGCGAGTCCACCATCCGCCAGCTGACCGACAACGAGATCGATGATCGCTCCCCCGCCTGGACGCCGGACGGCGCCACCATCCTGTTCGCCTCCGATGTCGCCTTCGAGGGCAAGTACGACCTGTTCGCGCTCACGGTGGCGGATGGCACGCTGACCCGGCTTACGGAGAGCGACACCTACGATGACTACCCCAGCGCCGCCCCGGATGGTGAGCGCATCATCTACACCGCCTGGGAAGCGGATAACCTGGCGACGGGCGCGATCATGCGCCTGAACCGGGCGGATGGCACGATCAGCGTCCTGCTGGATAACGAGGGCAACGACTGGGCGGCGGTCTTCAGCCCGGATGGGAGCCAGATCGTCTTTAACCGCGGCGGGGAAGGCCGGGCCGGGCTGTGGATTGCGGATGCGAACGGCGACTCCCAGCGCGTGCTTTACGACGGCCCCGGCTACGACTGGGCGGCGGCCTGGAGCCCGGATGGGCAGCTGCTGGCCTTCACCAGCGACGAAAGCGGATCACGGGAGCTGTACCTGATCCCGGCGACGGGCGGCACGCCGCGCCGAATCACCTCCGGCGGCGCGGAATACCCCGCCTGGGTCCCGTGACCGTCTGCTTCAGCACAGTCGCACAATAAAACGCGGTAGGATGGGCATCCTGCCGCGTTTCTGTTTTTGCAGGGCAGCGACTATGGTGTCACCGTCAACACGGGGGTCGGCTGGCCAGCCATCATCCGCTGGGTCAGGTAGGCGAGCTGCACCCGCCCCATGCCCGACAGCCGGGACTCACCCTGCTCGTCAGCCAGCTCCACCGCCCGCACATAGCTGTCATAGGCATCGGACAGCGCGTTCATGGACTCATACGCCGCGCCGCTGAGATAGTACGCTATGGCCGAGTCGGGGTCGCGTTCAAGAATCGCCTGCAAATCCTCCAGCGCGATGTCGGCCGCGTCCAGCCGCAGGTATACCTGGGCGCGCTGGGCCAGGAAATCCATCTCGGAGTCGGACAGGCTCTTGGCGTGGCTGAAGAGCCGGTCGGCGGTCAGGCCATCACCCAGAAGCTCGTGATAGGCCCCTTCCATCAGCAGCGTGAACGGGTCATCCGGTATGGCGGTCTGGGCCAGCTGAATCTCGCCAATGGCCGCTTCAAGCTGACCTTCATCCGCCAGCAGCTCGGCATTATTGATGCGGTTGAGGCGTTCGATCACGGTGGGGTCTGGCGCCAGAAACAGCCGGTAGATCACCACGGCGAGCCCGACAACCAGCGCGACCACCGCCCCGGTTCGCAGCAGGCGCGTATTGCGCGCGCGCACCCGCTCGGCCTCGATCCGGTCGGGATACCACCACCACGCGTCCTCCGGGATACCCGCCGGGCGGGCGGCCTCCAGGCGCGCCTGGCCCACCACGCGCATAAACGCGCCGGCTTTGCGCTCATACTGCGCCAGGATCGTATTGAGGCGCACCTCTTCGGCCTGCAGCGCGGCGCCTTTGGCCTTCGCCGCCGCCAGGGCGCTGGTCGCCTCCTCCAGCATCGCCGGCAGCCTGAGCGTTTCGTCTGGGCTGCTGCGGTCCAGCGCACCAAGCTGGTTTTCCAGGTCGTTCAGCAGCTGACGCAGCCGGTCGGTTGCGGTCAGGGGTTTGTGCCGTTCTGCTTCTCTCGATAGTCCTGTTTTGGTCATCTCGCTGCTTTCTGGCTAGTGCCACCGGCAGGCACACCGGTAAAGGCTGCGGCCTGCGTATCTATTGTAGATCATGCTGGCGGTTGAGGGCTATGATCATTGGCCCGATTCCGGCGGGCGGATGCGCGCGTTATCCCCTGTTTTTCCCAAGCGAGCAGACAGGTTATCCCAAAAAATCATGAGTTATCCACAGATTCACAGGGAGTTATCCACAGCCTGACCGATTTTGCATCCGCGCCGCGGCTCCTGACCGGCTGCGATCCGTGTTGATCGAAGTGATCCGGGCGATCCGGGCTGAATTGCCTTTGATAACGCCTGCCGATCTGCTATGCTCAGGGCATGACCAAACACTCCCACTTCCCCACTGTTGAGCTGCATCCCGGGCGCAAGAAAGCGGTGCTGAACCGCCACCCCTGGGTATTTTCCGGCGCGATCTACGCCCTGCATGGCGACCCGCAGCCCGGCGACCTGGTGCGCGTCACCGATTCGCAGGGCGCGTACCTCGCCACCGGCTACTATAACCCGCACTCCGCGATCAAAGTCCGCGTCCTCACCTGGAACGAGGCCGAGACCGTAGATCCCGATTTCTGGCGGCGGCGCATCCGGCAGGCCATCACCGCCCGGCCGGAGGAGAACCAGCTGCATGCCAGCGGCACGCCCAACGCCTACCGCCTGATCAACGCCGAGAGCGATTACCTGCCCGGCCTGGTCGTGGACCGCTACGGTGACTGGCTGGTGCTGCAGGCGCTGACGCTGGGCATCGACGCCCGCAAGGCCGAGATCGCCGCGATCCTGATGGACGAGCTGCGCCCGCGCGGCATCTATGAGCGCAGCGATGTGGATGTCCGCCAGAAGGAAGGGCTGGAACCGGCCACCGGCCTGCTGGCCGGGGAGGAGCCGCCCGACCTGGTGGAGATTGACGAACACGGGCGGCGCTTCCTGGTTGACCTGCGGGCCGGGCATAAAACCGGCTTTTACCTGGATCAGCGCCTGAACCGGCTGGCGCTGGGCAACCTGCTGCGCTTCGATGCGGATGCGCCCTCCCGCGTCGTGCTGAACACGTTCGGCTATACCGGCGGCTTCACCGTCTACGCCCTGGACGGGCTGGCGCAGCGCGTGATCACGGTGGACGCCTCCGAGGACGCCATCGCGCTGGCAAAGCAGAACGTCGCGCTGAATGGCTTCCCCACGCCGGAGGAGGATTTTGTCGTGGCGGACGTGTTCCAGTATCTGCGCACCTGCCGCGACTCCCGCCAGGAGTTCGACATCATCGTGCTGGACCCGCCCAAGTTCGCCCACACCCATCACCAGGTGGAAAGCGCCGCGCGCGGCTACAAGGACATCAACCTGCTGGCGTTTAAGCTGCTGAAGCCGGGCGGGCTGCTCCTCACGTTTTCGTGTTCGGGCGGGGTGAGCGCCGACCTGTTCCGCAAGATCGTCTTTGGCGCGCTGGTGGATGCCGGGCGGGAGGCGCAGGTGATCACGACGCTGGGCGCCGGGCCGGATCACCCGGTCGCGCTGACCTTCCCGGAGGGCGAGTACCTCAAGGGGCTGCTGCTGCGCGTGTGGTGAGGAAAGCTGTCTCCCAAAATCGCTAATCGGGCGTATACTGCTGCCATCAGATCAGCGTCATAAGAGGGGAATACGATCATGGCATTCGACACCCGAATGGACAAGCAGCGCCTGCTGGACCTGAACCGCGTGGAGCACGACTTCCTGCGCCGGACGGCCGACCTGCTCTCGCCGGAGCAGCAGGCGACCGCCGCGATCATGCCGGACTGGACGGTCAAGGATCTGCTGGCGCATGTCACCGCCTGGGAGCAGCACTTCATCGCCCAGGCGGAGGCCGCGCAGCAGGGCGAGCCCGTGGACCGGCCTGCCGGCGGCTACACAGAGGAGAATATCGACCGCATGAACGCCGCCAGCCATGCCGCCAGCAAGGATACCCCGCTGACCGAGGTCATGGCCGCGTTCGAGCGGTCGTTCTTCACGTTCCAGCGCACGATCGCGCGCCTGCCGGACGAGGCGCTTTTCACGTCGGGCTATTATGACTTCACCGGGAAGGCCTGCCTGTGGCAGTTCGCGGCGGCCAACGGTTATGACCACTACCGCGAGCACGCCGAGATGATCCGGGCATGGCTGGCCGCGCAGGAGACCACCGGCTGAGCATGCCCGGCCTGCCCGACTTCCTGAGCCACTACTACGAAGCCGCCTGCGGGCCGTTCCGCAGCCTCTCCGACCTGCCACTGGCGGAAGCCGAACGGGTGCAGGCCGCGCTGTGCCAGCGCGGGAACACGTTCGCGGGCAGGCGCAGCCCGGACTACCTGAGCATCCGCCGCGATCTGGAGGCGCGCGTGCGCGCGCTGTTCATCGCCCGCGGGGGGCGGCCGGAACGGGAGCGCCCGCACTACCTGATCCTGGGCGCCTGCCCCTGGGTGCAGACCTGGTACCTGGATGGGCGCGAGCTGCGCATCCCGCTGGCCCGCTTCGACCCCGCGATTGTCAGCTTCACCTACGGCGACACGTTTCCCGCCATGCGCTACGGCGACGGCAAGCCGACGCGCGGGCAGGTCTACACCCTGGCCGATCTGCCCGCGCTGGTGGCGGAGTACGGCCTGCCGCAGGACTGGAACGCGGATGGCAGCGGCGGCCCCGACCGGTACATCGAGGCGCAGGTGTGGAGCGATGCCCCCCTGCATCCGTATCTCACTTCACGTCCCGCTGATTCCTGAGCGCATCCCAATGAAGTGGCAGGGTGTGCCTTCCTGTGTTATAATCATATCTGTTGGTTAATAATTCGGTACAGATGCTAACGGTAGAGAGTAGACAGGAAAATATCAATGGCGACGAAATCTGAACTGCAGGAAAGATTTGAATCCCGGCTGCGCGAGCTTGACGGCGAGATCGATAAGATCGAAGGGCGCCTGAAGGAAGCGCAGGGTGAAGCCAAGGTTCAGCTGGAGCGGAATCTGCGTGATCTGCGCGAACAGCGCGCCGAAGCGCAGGTGAAGGCTGACGAGATCGCCGATGCCAGCGAGGACGCCTGGGACGACATCAAAGACGGCTTCGAGGACGCCTGGCACAGCCTGGAAAACTCGTTCCGCAACGCGCTGAACAAGTTCAAGTCCTGAGCCAGCCCGGCTCCAGGAATCACCCGCAGTAACCGGCAGGGTACGGCAGCAGCGTCGTGCCCTGTTTTTTTGCGTTGCCCGCCCGGCGTATGCCGCATAGGAAACCTGTCCTAAATCGGCCGCTGCATGGCTTTGTTCCCCGGAAAATATGATTTAATAGGGCAGGTTATGTGTACGGACATACCCATTACACTTGGAGATCTCATATGAAGACGTCGACTCACCTCTGGCGCTGGCTGACACTGGCGCTCCTGCTGGCCCTGCCGGTGGGCCTGATTGCGGCCCAGGGCGCAGATAACGGGCTGCGGCTGGGCAGCTTCGATGTGCAGTACAGCGGGCGCACCTATGATGCCGCCGCCGACCAGACCACCTTCACCTATCTTGTGGCCGGGACGGGCCAGCCGCCCGACCTCAGCCACTTCGATCTGGGCATCCCGGTGTGCGATCCCGCGCTGGACGTGGTGGGCTACAGCCCGGCCGCGGCCGTGAGCTTCGGCACCGACCCCACAACCGGGATCGATGGCATCAAGTGGGATGTGCCGTTGCTCATGACGGACACGCGCACCTACAGCCTGACCATCAGCGGCAACATAACCGAGGGCGCGGTCAGCGTGGCGGTGAAGGCCGGCAACGGGTTTGAAGCGGGCACAATCACCGGCCCGGCCTGCACCCGCCCGGCCATCACCCTGAAGAAATACGTCTCGACGGATGCCGGGCAAACCTGGCTGGACGCCGACATCGCCCCCGGCCCGGCCGCCCCGCTGGACGGGCAGGTGATGTTCCGCCTGATCGCCACCAATGCGGGCGATACCGACCTGGATGCCATCCAGCTCAGCGACCCCGGCTATGACCTGAGCGCCTGCGTCATCCCCCCGACCCTCGCGCCGGAGGCGTTCTTCGAGTGCACGCTTGGCCCGTTCCCGGTAGCGGAAGGCGCGCAGTCCAACACGGCGACTGTGACCGCCGCGTTTGGCGGCGTCAGCGTCAGCGACACCGACAGCGCCCACTATTACGGCGGGGAGCACCCGGCCATCGATGTCGAGAAATACGTCTCGGTGGATGGCGGGGCGGTGTGGCATGACGCCGACGCCGCGCCCGGCCCGCAGGCCGTCACCGGGCATGACGTGGCATTCAAGCTGGTCGTCAGCAATAACGGCACGGTCCCGCTGACCACCATCACCCTGGCCGACCCCGGCTTTGACCTGTCCGCGTGCGCCATCCCGGACCTGCTGGAGGCGGGGGACAGCTTCGAATGCGTGGTGGGGCCAACCCCTGCGGTGGAGGGTCAGCAGCAGAACACGGCCACGGCCGCTGCGCAGGCCGGAAGCGCGTCAGTCAGTGACACCGACAGCGCCTTTTACACCGGGGGCGGGGAAGATCTGCCGGTGGTGATCGTCATTGAAGGCCCGGTCGTGGAAATCCGGGGCAACGTGATCGTCATTTACGGCTTTGAGATCACGCTCAACCCGGATGACCCGGTGCTGGTGGCCCTGCGTATCGGCGACTACGTGCGCGTTGGCGGCGGCCTGGGGGATGACGACGCCGACGTGATCGTGATCGTCGCCTCCACCGTCGTGATCGTGAACGTGAATATTTATGTCAACGCGCCCGGCCAGGGGACGGTGCAGGTCTGGCGGGATGATAGCGCATGCAAGAATCCGCCGCCGCCCTGGGCGCCGGCGCATGGCTGGCGCCGCAAATGCGAGTAACCCCCTGGCGCGACAGCTTTAGCAGTATCTGAGAGTCACCTGTAAACCAGCCTGCCTGTTACCTCCGGGCAGGCTGGTCGTGTTTTACCCTGAATTCAGCGCGGCATGATGCACAGCGTCAGCTGGTCGGGGGCGGCCGCCGGACAGGTGCGGCGCTGGTCGTCCGTTGTGCCGCCGATCTCGAAGTCCGCCGCCCAGAAAATCAGAGTAGGGTTGATGTCCAGGCGGGCGATCGGCGCGCAGGGCTGCGGCGGCGCGTCAACAGCAGGATCGCTGTTGGTGAACAGCAGGCACTGGCCGGGGGCCAGCCGGTCAATCACCGCCGCCGGGTTCAGCACCTGGTACAGGCCCGGGTCCGCGGGGCGAATCTCGGCGCCCGGCACCATGCTGTTCGGATTGTAGTTGTAAAACACCGCCCCACCCAGCGCCATCCACTGATCATCGGTCTGGTTCAGCACCACCAGCCGGTCGGTGGTATAGGCCAGGTACAGGTATTCGGCCACGTCACTCTCCGCCGCGCCCGCCGGCAGGAAGAATTCACAGCGCTGCTGCCCGGCATCCCGCCGCGCCGCCTCGCACACCGTGCGTTCCATGCCGCCGTAGCTCACGCTGAACCGGGTCACGGCGTTACTTTCCGTCCAGAAGTGGCTGGCGGGGTTTACGGTGCTCAGCCAGCGCGCGACCCCGGCGCACTCGCCGGGCCGGCTCGGCCCGGTGCGGCGTACCGCCCACAGCTGGGTACACTCCCCGGCGGCCACCCCTGGCAGCCAGTTTGTCGCCGGGAAGGAGGCGGCGGTCGCGCCATCCAGCGCCGTGAACACCAGCCCGTTCAGATCCAGCCCCGCGCCGGACTGGTTAACCAGCGTGATGCCGTCCACATCATACAGCAACAGCATATTCGGCGAGCGCAGCACGGTCACGCCCACGGCGCTGCCCGCTTCCACCGCCTGGCCGGGGGCGATTGCCTGGGTCAGGATGCTGTTGGCCGGCTGGCCGGTGGCTTCTGTCCACGGCTCGTCGGTCTGCTGGCCCAGGGCCAGTCCGACCTCGTTCAGGCGGGCCGCCGCCGCCGGGACGCTCAGCCCGGTCAGGTCTGGCACGGGCGTCCCCCCGCCCTCCTGGGCCAGCAGCGCGGGGGCAGCCATCATCAGCAGCCCGATCAGGGCCAGCAGCCAGGCCAGATTTTTCAGGGTTTTCATAGGGAGTCCCTCTCCGCCACAGCCCGGCAAGCCGGGCCAGGTAAACAATGACTATGTAAGTTCCCCCGTATCTTAAAAGAGAAGGAATGGCCGGGCAATTAGCCGGATAGTCATGCCCTGCCCTACACGAGCGCCCCCCGATCCGGTATACTCCCCTCTGTTTTCCGACCGTTTTAAGCCGAAAAGATCGCATGCCAGCCCTGACATCCACATCCACCCTGCTCGCCCCCTTCCAGGTCGGGGATATCCCCATCGACACCCCGCTGACCCTGGCCCCGATGGCCGGGTACACGGACTACGCCTTCCGCCACCTGATCCGCGACCTCGGCGGCTGCGGCCTGATGACGACCGAGCTGATCAGCGCCGATGCCATCTACCACAAGAACCGCAAGACACTCAAGGTCTTTACCTGGTCAGAAGCCGAGCGCCCGGTATCCGTCCAGCTGTACGGCAGCGACCCGCAGATCATGGCGGAGGCCGCGCGGGACGTGGTAGGGCGCGGCGCGCAGATCGTGGATATCAACATGGGCTGCTGGGTCCCCAAGCTGGCGAAAAAAGGCTCCGGCGCGGCGCTGCTGCGCGATGTCTGCGTGGCGGCGAGCGTGGTGGAGGCGGTCGTGAAGGCGGTTGACGTGCCGGTGACGGTCAAGATTCGCAGCGGGTGGGACGATACGCATCCCACCGCGCTGGATTTCGCGCGCGCGGCGGAGGACGTGGGCGTGCAGCTGATCGCGGTGCATGCCCGCTATGCCGTGCAGGGCTTTAAGGGCGAGGCCGACTGGGACATCATCCGCCAGGTGAAGGAGGCGGTCAGCATCCCCGTGATCGGCAATGGGGACGTGTTCAACACGGCGGACGCGGCCCGCATGTTCGCCGAGACTGGCTGCGACGGCGTGATGATCGGGCGCGCGGTGCGCGGCAACCCCTGGATCTTCCGCCAGATCGCGCACGAGCTGCGCAGCGGGGAACCGCTGCCCGACCCCACCTCCGCCGAACGGGCCGCAATCGCGCTGCGCCATGTGCGCATGGCGATGGACCACGCCCCGCTGGGCGAGTACATCACCGCGCTGGAGCTGCGCAAGCATTTCACCCGCTACCGGCTGGACGCGCCGGGCGCGTCCGACCTGCGCAAGGCCCTCGTCCAGTGTGAGTCGCTGGCCGGGATCGAAGCGCTGCTGCTGCCCCTCACGGCAGAGCTTGACCCGGCGGCTTCCGCCTGGGTGGACTGGGCGATCTAGCGTCCCACGCAGCATTGGCGCGGGCGGCGGGGTGTCAGTACAATCACGGGAGACACCGCGTTCACACACGATGGATACCCGTGACCATGACACAGGATATGATCGCCCAGGGCAGGGCCAAGTACCCCCCCGTTGCCGCCGCGCTGCGCGAACTGTACGGCGTCCCGGAGTGGCGGCAGTTCCTCCCTCCGCTGGACGAGCTGGTGAGCACCATCCTCAGCCAGAGCACCTCCGACACCAACCGCGACAAAGGCTTCCACGCCCTGAAGGAGCGCTTCCCCACCTGGGAGGCCGTGCGCGATGCGCCGCTGGACGACGTGATCGCCACAATCCGCCCGGCAGGGCTGGCGAACCAGAAAGCCCCACGCATCCAGGAAGTGCTGGCCCGCATCAGCGCCGAGCGTGGGGAGCTGAGCATCGACTTCCTGGCGGATTTGCCGCTGGAGCAGGCGCGGGACTGGCTGACCAGCCTGAACGGGATCGGCCCCAAAACCGCCGCGATCATCCTGCTCTTTGCCTTCAACCGCCCGGCCTTCCCGGTGGATACGCACGTCCATCGCCTGAGCAGGCGGCTCGGCTTTATCGGCCCGAAGGTCAGCGCGGAGAAGGCGCACGCCATCATGGAGCAGATCGTGCCGGAAGACGATTACTACGTCTTTCACCTGAACCTGATCGAGCACGGCCGCACGCTGTGCGGCGCGCGCACCCCCAAGTGTGAGTTATGCCCGCTGCAGGCCCACTGTGTTTACTACCAGGCCCACAGCGCCACCCCATGAGAGCCGACCCATGACCGATTCCTCGATCTCTGCACAGAAAGTCGCCGCCCGCGAGCTGGATATGGCCATCGCCAGCGCGCGCCAGAACATCACCCTGCTGATCAGCCAGGCACGCTCCGGCCGCATTGATCCTGATTACCTGGTGGAACGGCTTAACTCATTAAACGGGCTGCTGGAAAAGCTGGCCGAAGGGCGGCGCGCCAGCGGCGACCAGCAGGAACTGGCCGCGCTGTACCAGGTCTCGCGCCTGATCGGCTCCTCACTGGATTTGCAGACCGTGCTGGATCAGGTCATGGACGCGATCATCACCCTCACCGGGGCCGAGCGCGGCTTCCTGATGCTGCTCGATGACGACGGCGATCTCGTCCCGCAGGTGGCGCGCAATATCGACCGCACCACGCTGGACAGCAGCGAATTCCATGCGAGCCGGACGGTGACGCGCCAGGTGGTGGACAGCGGCCAGCCGGTGCTGACCACCAACGCGCAGGAAGACCCGCGCTTCTCCGGGCAGGCCAGCGTGATCGCCAACGCCCTGCGCAGCATCATGGCCACCCCGCTGCGCGTCCGGGGCCGGGTCACGGGCGTGATCTGCGTCGATAACCGTGTGCGGGCCGGGCTATTCAAGCCGGACGACCTGGCTGCGATGGATGCTTTCGCCGGGCAGGCGGCCGTCGCCATCGACAACGCGCGCCTCTTCGCGCAGACCGATCAGGCCCTTCAGGAACGTGTGACCGAGCTGCGCCAGCTGCGCCGCGTGGACCGTGACCTGAACGAGGCGCTCAGCGCCGGGGACGTGGCCGCGGTAACGCTGCGCTGGGCGGTGGAAATGGCCGCCGCGCGGGGCGGCGCGCTGGGCCTGATCGAAAGCGACCCCGCCGGACTTCAGTTCATGACCATCATAGCCAAGCACGGCGAGGACGCCTACCTGCCCGCCGGGCTGGCGCAGGGCGCCGCGCTGCTGGTCAGCGGCTATCCGGCCCTGGCGCGAACCCTGACCGGAGGCGAATGCCAGACCAACAACCAGGGCGAGCAGCACGCGCTGCTGGTGCCTATCCGCTGTGAAAACAGCCCGGTCGCGGTGCTCATCCTGGGGGGCGACCACGCCTACACCCCCGACCAGTGTGACCTGGTGGCGCGCATGGCCGACCGCGCCGCCGTCGCCCTCCAGAACACGCGCCTGTTTGAGGCTGTCAAAGCCGCCGACCGCGCCAAGAGCGAGTTTGTGAGCGTGGTGGCGCACGAACTGAAAGTCCCCATGACGAGCATTTCAGGCTACGCCGACCTGCTGCGTATGACCGGCGATATCACCGAGCAGCAGGGCGAGTTTGTGGGCAGGATCAAAAACAATGTCAACCGCATGAAGATCCTGGTGTCCGACCTCAGCGACATCAGCCGGATCGAAAGTGGCAACCTGCACATGGAGTTCGCGCCGTTAAACGCGCAGGACGCGCTGGAACAGGCCCGCGAGGGTGCCAGCACCCAGATCGCGAAGCGGGGCCACACCCTGGTGGAGGAGATCGCGCCGGGCCTGCCGCCCGTCCTGGCGGATCGCAACCGGCTGACCCAGGTGCTGCTGAACCTGCTCAGCAATGCCTACAAGTACACGCCCGACGGTGGCACGATCACGCTGGGCGCCTGGGCCGCGGGCGACCGGGTCGCCTTCAGCGTGGCGGATACTGGCATCGGCATGACGCCGGAGGAAGTCGCCCGGCTGGGGACGAAATTCTGGCGGGCCGACCACAGCCACGCCATCAGCCAGCCCGGCACCGGCCTGGGCTTCGCCATCACGCGCAACCTGATCGCCCTGATGGGCGGCGACCTGAGCATCCACAGCACGCCCGGCGAGGGCAGCTGCTTCACCTTCACCCTGCCCGCCGCGCCGGCAGATGGTTAGGCAATAAGGACAGCACCCATGACCGGATCGAATGGCCACCCGAAGTTTCACCTGTTCCTCTCCCCCCACCTGGACGATGCCGTCCTGAGCTGCGGCGGCACCATCCGCCAGCTCGCCGCGAAGGGCCACACAGTCGTGGTATACACCGTCATGGCGGGCAAGCCCGCCCGCCTGCTGCCCAGCTCGCCCATCCTGCAGGACCTGCACACTCGCTGGGAAACCGGGGGTACGCCGGTCAGCGAGCGCCGCTGGGAGGATATCAAGGGCGTGCGCGCGCTGGGCGCCATCCCGCGCCACGGCGCGATCCCCGACTGCGTGTATCGCCTGACCTACGAGCCCGGCGGTGAGCCGGTGGCGCTCTACCCCAGCGAAGAGTCGCTGTGGGGGGAAGTCCACCCCGCAGACCCCGCGCCGATGCTGCTGGGCGGGATGCCGCTGCCCTACCCCGAAACCGAGGTGCTGCATATCCCGCTGGGCGCGGGCGGACACGTGGATCACCGCCTGGTGCGGGACTGGGGGCGCAGGCTGGCCCGCGCGTCCGACGGCATGGCGGTCATGTTCTACGAGGAATATCCCTACAGCGCCCGGCGGGGTGCGGTGCAGCAGGCGCTGGGCGCGTTCGCGCCCCGGACGCTGGAGCCCGTCCTGCGCCCCCTGGATGAAGCCGCACTGACCGCCAAGATCGAGGCGATCGCCTGCTACGAAAGCCAGATCAGCACCTTCTGGAAGAACCTGGATGATATGGCCGGGGCCGTGCGCGCCGACGCCCTGTACGTGGGCGACGGGCTGCTTGCCGAACGCGAGTGGCGCTACGCCGGGTGATCCCCCACCACTGGCCGCCCTGCTGATTGGAGAAACCTGAGCGATGACCGACCACCCCCTGCACACCGCCCGCGCCCGCCTGGAGGCGCTTAAGGCCGCGGCCGAAGCTGGAGACCTGCCCGCGGCCCAGCTCCCCGCCGAGATTGACGCGATCCTGGCCCTGCTGGAACCGTCCGCGGATGCCCTGGCAGCGGAACGCCAGGCGGCCTCCGAGTTCATTTCCATCGGCGTGCATGAAATGCGCATCCCGCTGACCAGCATCCGCGGCTACGGTGATATGCTGGGCAAGGGCATCCTGGGGCCGCTCAACGAGCAGCAGGCCCAGTTCCTGGAGACAATCCGCGCCAACACCGCCCGGCTGGATCGCCTGATCGCGGATTTTAACGATGTCGCCAAAATCCACGCCGGGCGGCTGCATCTTGACCGCCGGATGGACACCGCCAAAAACGTGCTGCTGGACGCCCGGAAGCGCGTGCAGGCGCTGGCCGAGGAACGCGGCTCCCCCCTGGCCTTCGATGTGCCGGACGGCCTGCCGATCCTGAACGCCGACGGCCCGCGTGTGGCGCAGGCCCTGGCCTACCTGGTGGAAAACGCCCTGCTGTATTCGCCGGCGGGCAGCCCGGTGAGCGTCACCGCCAGCGACGAGGGCGGCACGCTGCGCGTGAGCGTGACCGACCACGGCCTGGGCATGACGGCCGACGACCTGGCCCACCTGGGCGAGCCGTTCTGGCGGGCGGAGCACGAAGCGATCCGGGCCGAGAAGGGCCACGGCCTGGGATACGCGGTCGCGCGCGGGATCATCGAGGCGCACGGCGGGCAGATGCACGTTGAGAGCGCGTTCGAGGGGGGCAGCACGTTCGGATTCACCCTGCCCGGCCTGAGCTAAACGCGCTACAATCAACAGTTGCAGCTGCAACCATTCTGGCAGCACAACGTAAAATCCGGCGGGCGAGCCTGAAGCCTGCCTTTTTCGTGCCAGCCCATCCCTGGCGGCGGCGCAAAGAGTGCATCTCTGCCAGGGTGTTGGCGGCCGCAAAACACGCGCCTGCACAGAGGGAGTAACCAGGATGACAGCCATCACAGCGAAACGCCAGCCGGCCGGGCTGGCGGCGCTTCTGGTCACGTATACGGGGTTTGTCCTGCTGGGCCTGCCGGATGGCCTGCTGGGGGTCGCGTGGCCCTCCATGCGGGAGATGTACGGCGTGCCGCTGGAAGCCTTTGGCATTCTGCTGCTGCCCAGCACGCTGGGCTACATGATCACCAGCGCGATCAGCGGGCGGCTGATCGCCTGGCGCGGGATCGGGGCGTTCCTGCTGGCCGGCAGCGTTCTGCGGGCGGTGGGCCTGCTGGGCTTCGCCCTGGCCCCCACGTGGGAGCTGCTGCTGCTCGCCCATCTGATCTTTGGCATTGGCAACGGCGCGGTGGATACCGGCTTCAATACGTTTGTGGCCTCCAATTACAGCGCCGGGCGGCTGAGCTGGCTGCATGCCTGCTACGGCCTGGGCGCGACGGTCGGCCCGCTGCTCATGACCGCCATCCTGACGGCGGGCCGCGGCTGGCAGGCCGGCTACCTGATCGTGGGCGGGCTCCAGGCGGGCATGGCGCTGGTGGTCATCCTCTTCCTGCGCCAGTGGACGCTGCCCGGTAACGGCGGGGAGGGTATGCCGGACGTGCCCATCGCCTCCGCGTGGGCCACGCTGCGCCTCCCGGCGGTGATCTTCGCCATCCTCGTGTTCTTCATGTACACGGGCGTGGAAGTCACCGGCGGCAACTGGACGTACACCCTGTGGACAGAAGGGCGCGGCATTACGGAAACGATGGCCGCCACCTGGATCAGCATCTACTGGGGCAGCCTGACCGCCGGCCGGATCGTGACCGGGCTGGTGGTGGACCGGCTGGGCGCGGTGCGCATCCTGCGCCTGAGCCTGATCGGGGTGGTCATCGGGGCGGCGCTGGTGACGGTGCAGGCCCTCCCCGTGATCAGCTTCGTGGGGCTAGCGCTGGTCGGCTTCGCGGCAGCCGCGATCTTCCCGACGATGATCGCCATCGTGCCGGAGCGCTTTGGCGTGGTGCACGCGCCCAACGTGATCGGCTTCCAGATCGGCGCGGCAGGGCTGGGATATGCGCTGGTGCCGGGGCTGGCGGGCGTGCTGGCGGCGCGGGTCGGGCTGGAGGTCGTGGGGCCGTACATGGCCGCGGTAGGGCTGCTGATGTGGCTGTTCTTTGAGGCCAGCCTGCGCCGGGCGCCGGTGAAGTCACGCGCCTGAGATACGCGGATCAAAAACGGGGCGGTGATCATGCCGCCCCGCGTTTCTCTCAATATCACTTCCCGGCCAGTTATTCGCCTGCGGCGCTGCTCCTGGCCCGGGCCACCCAGCCGCGCTGCGGGCCGACCTCCTGGCCCAGCAGCATTTCCAGCTGCGCGGTGTGGCCGTACACATGCCGCATGTTATAGAGCATCAGTTCAAGGAAACTGCACTCCCCCCACCCAAACCGGCAGCGCCGCTGCGCTGTTTCTTCGGTCAGGCTCTCGATCGTCGCCCGGCATTGCTGCCGGCAGTAGCGGAGATAGCTCTGCAGCTCAGCTCTGGTATAGACCCGTTCCGGCAGCAGGCCGCGGGGGTCCTGCTCGATCAGGGTGAAGGGCGGCGGGGGCATGAAGCCCTCCTCCGCGCCGGTCAGGTACAGATCCAGCCAGAACAGCGTGTGATAGGCGATATACCAGAACTGGGCGAATTCGGGCTCCCGATCCGGCGTCTGCCACAGGGAGGCGCGCCACTGTTCATCAGGGCAGGCCGCGATGGTATCAGCCAGGTGGTCAATGGCCGCGCCAAACTGCTGCCACAGGCCCTCCTTCACAAGCTCAATCATCACTCGACTCCCGGTAACAACCCTCTGCGTTTACAGATGATCGGCAGCATAGCACAAACGTTCGCGCTTGGCGAGTCTGCGTCCGTGCCACGCCGGGCATGGGCCGCTAGTCCAGCCCGTGTTCCGCGTCCCGGATCGCCACGGAAAGCGCCCGCGCCTTGTTCAGCGTTTCCTCGTACTCCTTCGCGGGATCGCTGTCCGCCACGATGCCCGCCCCGGCCTGGATGTACACCGTGTCGCCCTGCATCAGCAGCGTGCGGATCGTGATGCAGGTGTCCATCGAGCCGTCATAGCTGAAGTAGCCCACCGCCCCGCCATACGGGCCGCGCCGCGTGCCTTCCAGCTCCTCGATAATCTCCATCGCCCGCACCTTTGGCGCGCCGGAGAGCGTGCCTGCCGGGATGGTGGCGCGCAGCAGGTCGAAGGCGTTCATGCCCGCGCGCAGCTGGCCCGTCACCTGGCTGACGATGTGCATCACGTGGGAGTAGCGCTCCACGATCATCATATCCGGCACGCGCACCGTGCCGTAATCGCACACGCGCCCCAGGTCGTTGCGCCCCAGGTCCACCAGCATCACATGCTCGGCCCGTTCTTTGGGATCGGCCAGCAGCTCCTCCGCCAGGGCGCGATCCTCGGCCTCCGTCGCGCCGCGCGGGCGCGTCCCGGCGATCGGGCGCGTGGTGGCGATCCCGTCTTCGAGCCGCACCATCATCTCCGGCGAGGCGCCGATCAGGGCGAAATCCGCCCCGAAGCGCAGGAAGAACATATAGGGGGAGGGGTTCAGCGCGCGCAGCGCCCGGTAAATGGCGAAGGGCGGCGCGCTCGTCCCGCAGCTCAGGCGCTGCGACAGCACGATCTGGAACGCGTCCCCCGCCGCGATGTACTCCTTCGCCGCGCGCACATTTTCCTCATAGCGGGCCTGGGCGATGTTGGATTGCAGCGGGGCTTCCAGCGGGGTTTCCGCCGCCGGGATGGCGGGCAGCGGGCCGCGCAGCAGGCTCACAATCGCGTCGATGCGCGCGGCGGCGTCATCATAGGCCGCGTCGGGGTCGCCGGTATTGTGGGCGTTGGCCAGCACGATCAACTGGTGCTTGGCATGGTCGAAGATCACGAGGGTATCCGGGAACATGAAGGCCAGGTCGGGTACGTCAAGGTCGGTGCTGGCGGTCTCCGGCAGGCGCTCGATATAGCGCACCACGTCATAGCCCAGGTAACCCACCGCCCCGCCCACAAAACGCGGCAGGCCGTCCACGCGCACCGCCTGGTACTGGCGCAGCTCGGCTTCCACGGCGTGCAGCGGGTCTTCGCCCTCGCCCAGCGGGCGGCTGGCCGCCTGACCGTTATGCGTCCGGGTCACGGTGTCATGCTGGACGGTGACCATGCCGCGCGGGTTCACGCCCAGGAAGGAATAGCGCCCCACCTGCTCGCCGCCTTCGACGCTCTCCAGCAGGAAGGAGATATCCCCCGCCTGGGCCAGCTTGAGGTACACGGAGACCGGCGTTTCCAGGTCGGCCAGCAGCGTGCGGTACACGGGGACCAGATCGCCCTGCTGAAAAAGCCGGCGGGCAGCTTCACGGTCAGGGGTCAGGGTGGGTGCGGTGCGTGCAGCGTTCATCAACAATAATCTCCTTACAGAAAGGCATAAGTGCGGCAGGCCCGGCCGGCCCGCGTGGCGCTATGATACCGTGTCCGGCGGATTTCGCCGCCCCGAAGGGGGCAAGCCAGGCCCCTTCAGGCTGTGGCATACCGCCCCATTACTTTTGTGGCAGTTACCCCACCATATTTCGTGGAAATATGGTACATTTTACCCGCAATGCAACTATACTTCATCGTACTACTGAGGCTGATGATGATACTCGTAATCGACAATTACGACAGCTTTACCTACAACCTGGTGCAGCAGATGGGCGAGATCGGCGCCGACCTGCACGTGATCCGCAACGACCAGATCACGCTGGAAGGCGTGCGCGCGCTGGCCCCGGAGAAGATCGTGATCTCCCCCGGCCCCGGCACGCCGGACGACTCCGGCGTCTCGCTGGACATCCTGGCCGCGCTGGGCCGGTCCACCCCGATCCTGGGCGTGTGCCTGGGCCACCAGGCGATCGGGCAGGTTTTCGGCGGGCGGGTCGTGCGCGCGCCGCGCCTGATGCACGGCAAGGTCAGCGCGGTCTACCACCGGGATACCCTCCTGTTCACCGGCGTCCCCAGCCCGTTTGAGGCCACCCGCTACCACAGCCTGATCGTGGAGGAGCCGCTGCCGGACGCCCTGGAAGTCACCGCGTTCACGGAGGAGGGCGAGGTCATGGCCCTGCGCCACCGCGAATACCCGATCGTCGGGGTGCAGTTCCACCCGGAAAGCATCCTGACCCATTTCGGGCCGCGCATCCTGCAGAATTTCCTCGAAGGCCGGTTGTAAGGGGTGAGCCTGCTGTGAGCATTGACGTGCGCTGGGCAGGCGCAGGGCAGACGGTGATCATCGCCAGCCTGCCGCCCGCCTGGGAGGTAGAGGATTTTGAGCACGCGCGCTGCCGCATCATCCGCATGGCGCTTTCGGTGGAACACCCCATCGCCGTGATCCTGGATGGCACCGGCACGCGCCTGCCCGCCAGCTTCATCTCGTATGCCACCGCGCTCACCCGCAAAGGCCCGCGCCCGGCACAGAACATCGGCCTGTACGTGATCGTCACCCCCAACCGCCTGGTGCAATCCATGTACCACGCATTCCTGCGGGTGCAGGGCGCCGGCGTGTTCGCCAACCGCCTGACGCTGGTCAATACGCTGGAGGAGGCGCTGGCCCTGATTGAAACCGAACATCGCCAGACCACCTGACCAGAACGGAGCCATCCCATGCATGAAATCGTGCCAGACGTTTTTATGTTCTCCGGCCTGCTGATGGGCCGCGTATATGCGATCAAAGACCCGGACGGCCTGTCCATCATCGACGCCGGGCTGCCCCAGGCCGCGGCGCGCATCCTGGCCCAGCTCGCCGCCGCGGGTCACCAGCCGGAGGATGTCAAACGCATCCTGGTGACGCATGCCCACTCCGATCATGTGGGCGGGTTGCCCGCGCTGCAGGCCCGCACCGGCGCGGCGGTGATCGCCTCCCGCGTTGAAGCGCCGATTGTGGAGGGCCGCGCCCCACAGCAATACGCGCCGCTGGACCAGCTTAAGCCGCTGGATCGCCTGATGCGCGGCGGGCAGGCGGAAGGCGCCACCCTGCCCGGCACGCCGGTCAGCCACGTGCTGGACGATGGCGACCACCTGCCGGAGGTGATGGGCGGGCTGCAGGCAGTCCTGACACCGGGCCACAGCCCCGGCCATATCGTCTTCTGGCAGCCCGAACGGCGCGTGCTGTTCTGCGGGGATGCGCTGATGCACTTCTTCCGGCTTAGCCAGCCGTTCCACGCGTTTTCTTCCGACCTGGCCGCGATCGGGCCGTCCATCCGGAGAGTTGCCGATCTCCAGCCGGAGGTTGTATGCTTTGGGCATGGCGCGCCCCTGCTGCAGGATGCGCCCCAGAAGCTGCGGGAATTTGCCGCCCGTTTCCGGGCGGGCTAACCCCCTGCGGCGCCAGCCAGCCTGACCCCGATGCGCCCGGACGGGCCGGGATTTCCCCGCCGGGCGTTCATTTTTTAGTGGAGCAACCAAGACCATGGACATGACCATTCAACGCGCTATCGACATCATCAGCCGCTTTGGCCACCTGCAGGCCGACGAAGCCGAAACCGTGATGCACCAGATCATGGGTGGCGAGGCCAGCGAAGCCCAGATCGGGGCTTACCTCATGGGCCTGCGCATGAAGGGCGAGACGCAGGACGAGATCGCGGGCAGCGCGCGCGCCATGCGCGCCCGGGCCACGCCGATCACCACCCGCACCGGGCAAGACCTGCTGGATACCTGCGGCACCGGGGGCGACAAATCCGGCACGTTCAACATCAGCACCACGGTCGCGTTCCTGGCCGCTGCCGCTGGCATCCCCGTCGCCAAGCACGGCAACCGCGCCGCCACCAGCAAATGCGGCAGCGCCGACGTGCTGGCCGCGCTGGGCGTCAACCTGGACCTCACGCCGGAGCAGGTCGCCCGGTGTGTGGACGAGATCGGGATCGGCTTCCTGTTCGCCGTGAAGCTGCACCCGGCCATGGCGAACGCCATCGGCCCGCGCCGTCAGATGGGTGTGCGCACGATGTTCAACATCCTCGGCCCGCTGACCAACCCTGCCGGGGCGCAGCGCCAGCTGATGGGCGTCTTTGCGCCAGACCTGACCGACTTCATCGCCCATGTCCTGCAGATGCTCGGCTCCACCTCGGCCGTGGTCGTCAGCGGCTATGGCGGCGTGGACGAGCTGACCACCACCGGCCCGAACCGGATCAGCCACCTGGAGAACGGCCGGGTGACGACCTACGAGCTGGATCCGCTGGACTACGGCTTTGAGGGCGCGCACATCTCCGACCTGGTGGGCGGCGAGCCGGAGACTAACGCCGCCATCCTGCGCGGCGTGCTGGATGGCTCGGTGGACGGCCCCAAGCGGGATGTGATCCTGCTGAACGGCAGCGCAGCCCTGCTGGCGGCGGGTCGGGTAACCGACCTCAAAGACGGCATCGCCCAGGCCGCCGACCTGCTGGACAGCGGCGCGGCGCGCGCCAAGCTGGACGAATTCATCGCCTATACGCAGCGCTTCGCCCAATGAGCCGCCGCTACGTCACCACCGACACGGTGCTGGATCGCATCCTGGCGCGCACGGAGGACGACCTCAGCCGCAGGATGCGCCAGCGTCCCCTCAGCGCCGTGATCGCCGGGGCGCGCGCCGCCGATCCCCCGCGTGACATGCTGGCGGCCCTGCGCCGGCCGCACGTCGCCCTGATCGCGGAGGTCAAACACGCCTCGCCTTCGCGCGGGGTGCTGGTGGAGCCGTTCGAGCCGGTCACGCTGGGGCGCATCTACGCCGCGAACGGGGCGGCGGCGATCTCCGTCCTGACCGATGAGCCGTTCTTCCAGGGCCATCTGGATTACCTCAGCGCAGTGCGGCGGGTCGTGCCCGTCCCCGTGCTGCGCAAGGACTTTATCATCGACCCGTACCAGGTCTACGAGGGCCGCATGGCCGGCGCGGACGCGATCCTCCTGATCGTGGCGGCGCTGGAAGACGGGCAGCTGGCCGAGCTGCACGCCGCGATCACGGGGCTGGGCATGGCCGCGCTGGTGGAAGTCCACAACGAGGCGGAGCTGGAGCGCGCCCTGCGCCTGGAGCCACCCCTGCTGGGCATCAACAACCGCGATCTGAAAACGTTCGAGACAAGGCTGGAGACCACCGCCCGGCTGGCCGCGCTGGTCCCGCCGGGGGTGACGCTGGTGGCGGAAAGCGGCATCTTCAGCGGGGAGGACGCCCGCCGGATGGGGCAGATGGGCGCGCGGGCGATCCTGGTGGGGGAGGCGCTGGTCACCGCCGGGGATATCGCCGCGCGGGTGCGGGAGCTGAGCAGCCAGCCCTGTCAGCCCGACCTTCCGTCCGCCGAAGGCTGAAGCCCTGCATTAGAATCCTCAAACAGCGGACTGACAAAATTCCGTATATAATTAGTCGTATAATGACTCTGCTCGTCCGCAACATTTTCCGGGCTGCGCCACCAGGCCGGGCAAAAATGGTTACTGGCAAAAAGAGATTACTTCACTATGGCTTTCCTTTCCCGTCGTGCCAGTCTGATCGTGCTGCTGTGTGTTGCCCTGCTGGCCGTGACCATCGGCCCTGCGCAAGCGCAGGGCGCCCGCCCCTCGGCGCCTACCGCCGCCGGGATGCTCGCCGCGCTGAATGAATGGCGGCTCTCCGAGGGCCTGGCCCCGCTGAAGCCCAACCCCACGCTTGAGGCCCTGGCCTACCTGCAGCTGCAGTACATCCTGGCCCTGCCCAATATCCCCACCAACATGCATGATGGCATCCTGGGCGAAGGCGTGCGCGACCGCGGGCTGTGGGCGCCCTTCAGCTGGCCCTACTATGACGTGCCTGACCGCATCAACCTGGTGGAGATCACGGTCGCCCAGCGCACCATCCAGCAGGGCATCACCTGGTGGAAGAACTCGCCCATCCACAACGAAGCCGCCACCAACCCCTACTATCGCGAGGTCGGGGTGGCCGCGCTGCCCTACCGCTACGGCACAGTGTTTGTGGCGGTGCTGGGCGGGCGGCCAGACGTGCTGCCCGCGCTGGTGCATCCTGACGGCGAGACGCTGTACCTGACCCAGGAGCACTTCTGGGCGCAAAGCCCCACCAGCATCGGCTACGCGCGGGCCGTGCGCCTGCTGGATGCCGACCGGGAGCCACTGGGAAACTGGCAGCCCTGGCGCGCCACCCTGCCCCTGCCGGAAGGCATCGACCCGGCGGGGACGATCTATGTGGAATACACGGACGGCAGCAAGACGGTGACCACGGCGGTGGATCTGACGACCGACATCATCCGCCTGCCCAGCACCCAGAGCATTCCCAGCGTCAACATTGAAAACGTGACTATCGCCCGCTCGGCCCCGCCGGAAAGCGCCGTGATCACGCTCGTGGCGCTGGAGCCGGGGCAGCTTGCCCTGCAGGTGGCGGTCTCCGAGCCGGTCTTTATGGCTGACTTCCACTTCTTTGCGCTGGCGCAGGACACCATCCCCGTGGACAGGCGCTTCTCCGCTGCCTTCCCCAACCAGCGCTATGCCCTGCCCGGCACATGCTTCGTCCTGCGGGTGGAGGAGGCGCACGCCGCCCTGCCGGAGGCGTGCGGCGGCGCGGTGGTGCTGTACCCGGTCAGCGCGGCTGACGCGTTCTGGTATGACAATGCCCAGGAACGCCCGGCCCGCATGTTCATCCTCAGCGAACGCGGGCGGCTCCTGTCCGACTGCCGCGACGCGACCAGCGCCTGCGTGTTCAGCGTGGCAGCCTCCACCTCCGCCACCGGCAGGCTGCGCGAGGTCAGCCGCACGATCGAGCTGGTGTACAGCCCCAGCAGCTTTGCCCTGATCAACCGCGGCGGTCAGTTTCTGAACCTGTTCGGGCTGGTGTTCACGGGGGCAAACGGGCGGCTGCCAATCGGCATCTGGAATATCTCCGCCGGGAGCGCCCCGCTGGGGGCCTTCCCCTCGGATGACTGCCTGCAGGCCTGGGGCTTTGGCGATTCGCGCCAGCCAAAACCCACCGGCTGCAACGTGCGCCATGCCTGGACCACCGTCGGCGCGTCACAGAAGATCTGGCTGGAAGGCACGTTTGACGTGATCTACAACAACCAGACAGTCACCACCTGTGAAGCCAGCGCCGGCCAGTGCATTTTTGAGCTACCAGGGTAACATGCCGCAAGGCGCATGCCCGTGCTATACTGCCTGTATCGCTATACCATTCGGGGAGATACACGGACATGCGCCGTTTTTCACTGGACGAAATATACGCCGATCCGGGTGCGGGCAGCATCCGGGGCTATGAAACTGAACACCGCCAGCGGGTTGAAGGGGCGCTTTCCAGCGGGGAGCCGGTCTACCTGTACTGGTGGGACCGCGATATTTCCGGGCTGATCCTCTTCACCGACCGGCGGATTCTGCAATTCCCCCGCTACCGCAAGCCCGCCGGCCTGTTCGGCTTCACCTGCCATTTTGATACCTGGAGCTACCTCTACCAGGAGATCACGACGATAAACAGTGACCCCGGCAGCTTCATGGAACTGCCGCGCATCATGCTCCAGCGCCGGTCAGAGGCAGACGCCCTGCTCGTCCTGAACCGCGCCCGGCGGGAACAACTGGACGAGATCATGCGCGCGCTGTGCGCGCTGCATGCCCTGTGGCTGGAGCAGGGCCGCCAGGAGCAGCCGGAGCTGCCCACGCTCACCGATCACGCCCTGCGCCTGCGCGAGCTGTATGACCTGTACCAGAACGGCATCCTGGATGAGGACGCTTACCACCGGGCCAAAGCCCGCCTGATCGCGGAATAGGCAGGCGTGAGGGCGCGCGGAGTGGCGCATTCGGGCTATAATCCGATAGTATCATTCAGAAATTGAATGCTGCTTGTGAAATAGCCCCACAGGAGAGAGATTTACACGTGAACACACGCACCATTGTGATTCTAGAAGGCGACCAGACCGGGCAGGAACTGCTTGAAGAAGCCCTGCGCGTCCTGGACCCCTCGATCATCCGCTGCCCCCTGAACTTCGAACGCTTCGACCTCTCGCTGGATAGCCGCCGCGCCACCGATAACGCCGTGGTGCATCAGGCCGCCGCGCGCATCAAACAGACCGGCCTGGGCATCAAGGCCGCCACCATCACCCCCGGCGATCCCGATGACGTGGGCAGCCCCAACGCCCTGCTGCGTGACCTGCTGGGCGCGCAGGTGATCCTGCGCACCGGGCGGCGCATCCCGGCCGTGCGGCCCATCGCGGGCGTGCATGCCCCGATTGCGGTCGTGCGCATGGCTGTGGAAGACGCCTACAATGCGAAGGAATGGCGCGAGGGCGAAGGGCTGGACGAGATCGCCTACAGCACGCGCTACATCACGCGCCGGACATGCCGCGCCGTGACGGAATTCGCGTTCCGCTACGCCCGCCGCACCGGCAGCAAGGTCTTTGGCGGGCCGAAGTACACCGTCAGCCCGGTGTATGAAGGCATGCTCAAGGAGGAGATGGACCGCGCCGCCGCCAAATACCATGACGTGCGCTACGACCCGCAGCTGATCGACGCGACCTACGCCCTGCTCCTTGAAGCCACGGGCGAATCGCTGGTGATCCCGGCCCTGAATCGTGACGGCGACACCCTCAGCGACCTGGTGATCAAGATGTTCGGGACGATCGCCGGGGCGGAAAGCGTCGTGCTCAGCCTGAACGACGACTTTGAGGTCACGATCGCGCTGACCGAAGCACCCCACGGAACCGCGCCCAGCCTGCAGGGTAAGAACGTGGCGAACCCGATGGCCATGATCCTGGCCGCCGGGGCGCTGCTGCGTTATGTCGGCACCCAGGAAGCGATCAGCGCCAGCCGCGCGATCTACGAATCCACGCTCGAAGCGGTGTACGATGGCACGCGCACCAGTGACCTCGGCGGGCAGGCCAGCACCACGGAATTCACCGACGAGGTGATCCGCCGCGTGAAAGGCAAGCTGGAAGTCTGGGAGGCGCTGGGCTAACCGGCCCCCACCGGCAGGCGGGGCCGTGCCGCGCCGTACCCGGAACGCCCCGCCCCCTCCCCTGAAAAGCGTTATTTGCAGGAGATTCTTACTTATGACCGATCATTTTTCTCCCCATCAGGACCGGCAGTTTGTGTTCGCTGCCCGGCTGGACGCCCTGAAAGCGCTCAAGACCGGCTGCCTGACCGTCCAGGTGGAGGGCCATACCCTGGCGCTGTTCCGCCAGGAGGAGCAGGTCTTCGCGGTGGATAACCGCTGCCCGCACATGGGCTTTCCGCTGGACCGCGGCACCGTGCAGGATGGCATCCTCACCTGTCACTGGCACCACGCCCGCTTTGACCTCGCCAGCGGGGGGACGTTTGACCTGTGGGCGGATGACGCGCGGGTGTACCCGGTGGAGATTCGCGGGGAGGAGATCTGGGTGGATATTGCCCCGCCGGGCGACCCGCGCCAGATGCACCGCACCCGCCTGCGCGACGGCCTGGAGCGCAACCTCTCGCTCGTGATCGCGAAGTCCGTGATCGCGCTGATGGAGGGCGAGCAGGGTGACCCGGTGGAGCCATTCTGCATCGGGCTGGCCTTTGGCACACAGTACCGGCGGGGCGGCTGGGGGCAGGGCCTCACGATCCTCACCTGCCTGATGGACATCCTGCCCTACCTGCGGCCGGAAGATCGCCCACGCGCGCTGTATCACGGGCTCGCGGCGGTGGCGCAGGATACGGACGGCAACCCGCCCCGCTTCGCGGTGCGCCCCCTGCCCACGCTGAAAGCCGACCTGCCCACGCTGCGCCGCTGGTTCCGCCGCTTTGTGGAGGTGCGCGATGCCGAAGGCGCCGAGCGCTGCATCAGCTCCGCGCTGAAGGCCGGGGCCACCACCCGCGAAATGGCCGATATGCTGTTCGCCGCGGCCACCGACCACCGCTACATCCAGGGCGGGCACGTGCTGGACTTCACCAACAAGGCGTTCGAGGCGCTGGATATCGCCGGGTGGGAATACGCCGAGATGGCGCTGACCAGCCTGGCGCGGAGCTACGCCACCGCCCAGCGCATGGAAGAATCGAATGCGTGGCGCAATCCGGTCGACCTGGTCACCATCCTGGAGGCAGCCTTCGAGCGGCTGCCCTCCGCCTTTAAGACCGGGCGCGGCAAGCAGGCCAGCGCGCCAGACCCCACCAAGCTTACCCCGGTGCTGCTCGGCTCCGTCCCGCAGGATATCGCGGATGGCCTGCTGGCGGCGCTGCGCGAGGGCGTTTCGGCCGCAGACCTGGCGGGCGTGGTGACCTATGCCGCCGCGCTGCGCATCGCGCAGTTCCACACCAGCAACGAATTCCGCGACTGGGACACCGCCCTGCACACCTTCACCTTCGCCAACGCCGTGCATCAGGGCCTGCGCCGCATCGGCTCAACGCCGCTGCACGGAGACACGTATGTCCCGCTGCTGCGCGGCGTGTTTGACGCGGCCATGAGCGTTTACCTGGATCGCTTCCTGAACATCCCCGCGGCAAAACTGCCGGAGCCGGATGGCACCGTCGCCTGGGACCCGGACGTGCTGCTGATCGAGCTGCCCCGCCTGCTGGATCGCCAGCAGCAGGTGGACGAGGCCGGGCGGCTGGTGGCCGGTCATCTCTACGTGGGCGGCGGCACGGACGACCTGCTGGGCGGGCTGGGCGGCGCGCTGCTGCGCGAGGATCGCGACTTCCACACGATCCAGACAATCGAGGCGGCCTTTCACCAGTTCAGCCTGCAGCGCGACCCGCAGGCCATGTCGCATATCCTGGTCGCGGCGGCGCGTTACCTGGCAGCCCACGCGCCCACCCAGCGCGCCCAGGGCCAGACGTACCAGATCGCGGCCCGGCTGCACCGGGGCGATCGCCTTTTTGCGGAATGATGAGCCTGGGCGGGGCAGCACGGCGCTGCGCCGCCACCGAGGATAGGCATGACACGCATCAAAATCTGCGGCCTTACCACGCTTGAGGACACGCTGATCGCGGCGGCGGCGGGCGTGAATCTGCTGGGCTTCAACTTCCACCCGCCCAGCCCGCGCTACATCCGCCCGGAACGCTGCCGCGCCTTCACGGACGAGCTGCGCGACCGGCTGGGGGATGACTGCCCGGTGCTGGTGGGCGTGTTCGTCAACGAGCCGGATGTCGCCGCGATCGTCGAAGCCGCCGGGCTGGATTACGCCCAGCTGCACGGGGACGAAACCGTCGCGGCGCTGGAGGCGCTGCACGGCCGCGCCTTCAAAGCGATCCGGCCCCGCAGCCGTAATGAAGCCTGGGCCATGGCCGAAGCCTTCGAGCCGTTTGCGCCGGAGAATGAGCGCGTGCCCTCCCTGCTGGTGGATGCCTACCACCGTGACCTGTACGGCGGGACGGGCGAGCAGACCGGCACGGGCATCGCGCTGGCGGCCAAGGAGCAGGTGCCGCGCCTGATGCTGGCCGGGGGCCTGACCCCCGATAACGTGGGCGACCGCATCCGCGCCATCCGCCCCTGGGGGGTGGATGTGGCCGGGGGCGTGGAGGGCAGCTTCAAGGGCCGCAAGGATGCCGACCGCATCCAGGCGTTCATCGCCGCGGTCAGGATCGCCGATACGGCAGGCTGAGGGCAGGAGCGCCGCTTCCCCGCGACACCTGCGCGCCCGGCTGACAACGTACGTGCTGTGCTTCGTTAACGGCCCCCTGGCGGGCCTGTGCAGGAGGAGGGCAGGACGCGTGTCGCTCGTGCTGAACGCCACCGGGCTGACCCGGCGCTACCGGGTTGGCGCTGTTACCATCGACGCCCTGCGCGGCGTTGACCTGGCTGTCCAGGCCGGGGAATTTGTCGCGATCATGGGGCCGTCCGGCTCCGGCAAATCCACTCTGCTGCACCTGCTGGGCGGGCTGGACGCCCCCACCAGCGGCACGGTGCAGGTCAGCGGCACCCCCCTCAGCACCCTCTCCGATGACGATCTCACCCGCCTGCGGCGGCGCCATATCGGCTTCATCTTCCAGTTCTACAACCTGATGCCCACGCTGACTGCGGCGGAAAACATCGCCCTGCCGCTGCTGATTGACGGGCTGGCCGGCCAGCAGGCCGAACGCATCGCCGCGCTGCTGGCGCAGGTCGGGCTGGCAGGCCGCGGCGATCACCGGCCGGGGCAGCTTTCCGGCGGGGAGCAGCAGCGCGTCGCCATCGCGCGGGCGCTCGTCACAGAACCGGCGCTGGTGCTGGCCGACGAGCCAACCGGCAACCTGGACAGCGCCGCCGGGGATGCGATCCTCGACCTGCTCTACCGCACCCGCCACGACCACGGGCAGACGATCGTTATGGTCACGCACGACGCGCACGCGGCCTCCTATGCTGACCGGGTGATCATGCTCAAGGACGGTGTGATCGTGCATGAGCTGGGGCCGGAGCCAGGGCGGGCCGGCAAACGCAGCACCCAGACGATCCGCGCCATCCTGACGGAGCTGGACGCATGAGCGCCGGGGCGGTGCGGGTAAGCTCCCTGCGTGGGCTGGCGTGGCGCAACATGCAGGCCCACCCGGCCCGCACCGGGCTGAGCATCACGGCGGTGGCGATGGGGGTGGCCCTGGCGGTTGCCACGGGCAGTCTCGCCAACTCGATCCGGTATGGCATGCTGAAATCCGACGAAATGCGGGCGCTGATGGGCGGCCTGATCGATCAGTTCATCCCGCTGGTGAATTTCATCAGCCTGGTTGTGATCCTTACGGCGGGGTTCCTGGTGTTCAACGCGTTCAGCATGGCCGTCACCCAGCGCCAGCGCGAGATCGGCATGCTGCGCGCGCTGGGCATGACGCGCCGCCGGATCATCGACCTGTACCTGCTGGAGGCCCTGCTGATCGGCGGGGCCGGCACGCTGCTGGGCCTGCTGGCCGGGCCGCTGCTGGCCCGGCTGGTCGTGGCCATGATGGTCGCTTTTGGCGGCGGCATCTTCCTGTTTGAGCATGCGTCCGCCACCGCCGGGCAGTTCGGGCTGGCCGCCGGGCTGGGGCTGGGGATCACGCTGCTGGCGGTGCTGATCCCGGCCCGGCGCGCGGCGCGCGTCCTGCCGCTGGAGGCGCTGCGCAGCGTCCCCGCGGGAGGGCCGGAAGCGTTCCCCGTCCGGCGCACGGCCCTCGCCCTGGCGCTGATTGGCGGGCTGTTCGCGGTCCTGCTGGCCGCGCCACCGGGGCTGTGGGTCACCTACCCGGCGGACGTGCTGATCGCGCTGCTGGCGGTGGCGATCTGGTTTACCGGGCTGACCCTGCTGCTCAGCGCCGTGATCAGCCTGACCGGGGATGCCCTGCGCCGCCCGCTGACGCGCCTGGCCGGGGCCACAGGCCGCCTGCTGGTGGATAACTTCCAGCGGGAGCGCGGCCGGGTGACCACCACCATCCTCACCCTGGCGCTGGGGCTGACCGTGATCAGCGGCATGAGCGGCTTTGTCGAATACATGGTCGGGGTGGTCATCGGCGGCACGATGCAGGCCAGTGCCACGCGTGACCTGCTCTTTGTCTCCCGGCTGGATATCCTGCATGGCTGGGACAAGATCCTCAAGGATGGCCTGGACTCGTTCTTTCTGGCGCCGGAAGAATCGGCGGCCATCCAGGCGGCGATGGCCCCGCTGGGGCATGTGGCCTCTCAGTATTTCGTGGTCGTGCCGGAGCTGTCGTTTCTGGGCAGCGGCTATTTTTCGTATATGGCCGATCCGGATGCCCTGAACTATTTCCGCGACTCGCTCTTCCAGTTCGAGCAAGGCGGCTGGGATAGCGCCCTGCCCATCCTGCACAGCGGGTGCGGCGTGCTGGTCGCCCCGCTGGTGGCACAGAAGAACGATGCCGCCCTGGGAGATACGATCACCGTCACGGCCGCCAGCGGCCCGGTGGACTGCACCATCGCCGGGATCGGGACTTCGGTTGCCAATGCCAGCCTGATCAGCACCACCCTGCTCGACGCCTTCCGGCCCGGTAACCCGGCCCTGGAGCTGGTGATCCCGCGGGCCGGGGTCAGCGGCGAGGACATGGAGGCGGCGCTGCAATCCCTGCAGGCCGAACACCCGAACCTTTATGGCATTCGTGTCACCGCGATGATGGACGCGCAGATGGACGCCGTGCGCACCATTTTTGATGGGATGAGCGGGCTGCTGATGCTGGCAATTCTGGCGGCGGCGCTGGGCGTCGTGAACACGATGCTGATGAGCATCACCGAGCGACGGCACGAGATCGGGCTGCTGCGCGCGGTGGGGGCGACACGGGCGCAGGTGCGCAGCCTGCTGCTGGGGGAGGCGGCGCTGATGGGCCTGATCGCAGGGGTGATCGGGCTGGCCGCCGGGGTGGGATTCGTGGTCGTGTTCGCGGTGACCTATGGCGGCAACAGCTGGGGCGTCAGCTTCCCACTGTGGCCTACCGCCCTGGATATAGCCCGCACCGCGCTGGCCAGCGGCGCAATCGGGCTGGTGGCGGCCCCGCTGGTGGCGGCACTGGCTGCGTGGCTCCCCGCGCGCCGGATTCTGCGCGAAACGGCGATCGATCTGCTGGATACCCGCCGCACATAGCACCCGCCGCCGGGCGAAAGGTTGCATCTCCTCCTCAAATGCAGCATCATTGACCCAGCCACAGGCTGCTGTCTTTCGTTTCACACCAGAAGAGTGTCCTATGACATCCACCACCACCCCCAACACCCCTGACCTGCCCGACGAGCGCGGCTATTTCGGTGAGTTCGGCGGGCGCTTCGTGCCGGAAACGCTGATGCCCGCGCTGGACGAGCTGACCGCTGCCTACCGCGCCGCGATGGCCGATCCCGCTTTCCGGCAGGAGCTGGCCCACCTGCAGGCCACCTACACCGGGCGGCCCACGCCGGTCACCTTAGCCCGGCGGCTGACGGAACACCTGGGCGGCGCGCAGATTTACCTGAAGCGCGAAGACCTGGCCCACACCGGCGCGCACAAGATCAACAACGCGCTGGGGCAGGCGCTGCTCGCCCGGCGCATGGGCAAACAGCGCGTTGTGGCCGAAACCGGGGCCGGGCAGCACGGGGTGGCCAGCGCGACCGCCGCCGCCCTGCTGGGGCTGGACTGCCACGTGTATATGGGCACGGTGGATATCGCCCGCCAGCAGCCGAACGTGTTCCGCATGAAGCTGCTCGGCGCGGAAGTGCTGCCCGTGGAGAGCGGCAGCAAGACGCTCAAGGACGCGATCAACGAGGCCATCCGCGACTGGGTGACCAACGTGCGCACGACCTTCTATCTGCTTGGCTCCGCGCTGGGGCCGCACCCCTACCCCATGATCGTGCGCGACTTCCAGAGCGTGATCGGCCATGAGGCCCGCGCCCAGATGCTGGAGCAGGCCGAACGCCTGCCGGACGCGTGCATCGCCTGCGTGGGCGGTGGCAGCAACGCCATCGGCCTGTTTCACGCCTTCCGCGCGGATGAAAACGTGGACCTGATCGGCGTGGAGGCGGGCGGGCGCGGCATCCACAGCGGCGACCACGCGGCCCGCTTCGCCGACCCGGCGCTGGGCCGGCCTGGCGTCTTACAGGGTACCCGGTCGTTTGTGCTGCAAGACGACGACGGGCAAATCCTGAACACGCACAGCATCTCCGCCGGGCTGGATTACGCCAGCGTGGGGCCGGAGCATGCCTACCTGCGCCAGCTTGAGCGCGCCTATTACACCTACGCCACCGACGAGGAAACCCTGGAGGCGTTCCAGCTGCTCTCCCAGCTGGAGGGCATCATCCCCGCGCTGGAAAGCGCCCATGCCGTGGCAGAGGCGGTCAAACGCGCGCCGCAGATGGGCCGCGACGAAATCATCCTGATCAACCTGTCCGGGCGTGGCGACAAAGACCTGGACACCGTGATCGAGGCGCTGGGCGTCACATGAGCATCCCGCCGCTGGCCACGCCCCGCCTGCTTATCCGCGAGTACGCACCCGCCGACCTGGACGCCCGCCACGCGCTGATGGCCGAAGCATTTGACAGCACCGACACGCCAGAAGACACGCGCCGCTGGCTGGACTGGACGGTCGCCAGCTACCGCGAGCTGGCCCGCCTGTACCAGCCGCCCTACGGCGACTACGCCGTGACTCGGCGCGAGGACGGCGCGGTCATTGGCGCGGTCGGGCTGGCCCCGGCCCGCATCCCGTGGGACGTACTCGTCCCGCAGGATATGCGGGGTGGCGGGCCGCAGCCGGCCCTGGTAACCCCGGAATTCGGGCTGTTCTGGGCCATTCGAGCCGAACATCAGGGCCAGGGCTATGCCACCGAAGCCGCCCGCGCACTGGTGGCGCACCTGTTTGACGGCCTGCTGATCCGCCGCCTGGTCGCCACCACCGAGCACGACAATCTCGCGTCGCAGGCCGTGATGCGCAAGCTGGGCATGACCCTGCACCGCAATCCCGGCCCGGAACCGGCGTGGTGCCAGGTCGTGGGCGTCCTTGATCACCCGCATCTGACCCTCTGAGAGCGAGGCTATGACCGACCCCCGCATCGCCCTGGCGGCGACCTACGACCCCCGCGGTGAGCTTCCCCGCCTGCAGCGCCTCTACCCCCTGCTGCAAAGCGCCTATGACCCAATCGTGATCGTGCTGCCGCCGCACACAGACCCCGCTGATCTGGCCGCGCTGCGCGCGCTGCCCGGTGCCATTATCCGGCAGGCCGAACGCTGGGCGGAAGGGCGCTTTCTGGCGCTGGAACTGGCCCTGGGGTCTGACGCCCCGACCATCCACTACAACGACCTGGATCGCCTGCTGCGCTGGGTGGAAACCCGCCCGGAGGAATGGCGCACGGTCGTGGAGCAGGTGCGCGCGGCGGACTGCCTGATCGTGGGGCGTACGCCCGCCGCCTACGCCACCCACCCGCAGGCCCTGATCCAGACAGAGGCGATCGCCAACGCGGTTGTGGGCGTGCTGCTGGGCCGCCCGATCGACCTCTCCGCCGGGTCGAAGGGCTTCAGCCGCCGCGCCGCCGAAACGCTCCTGGCTCGCGCCCACCGCGACCGGGCGATGGGCGCCGATGCCGAGTGGCCGCTGCTGCTCCACGCGGCGGGCTTTACGGTGGAGTATGTAGAGGTCGATGGGCTGGACTGGGAAACCGCCGACCGCTACCGCGCCGCCGCCGCCGACCCCGCCGCGCAGCAGGCGCTGGCCGCGCAGATGGACGCCGACCCGGCCCAGTGGGCCTGGCGCGTGCAGGTGCTGGCGGAGATTGTCCATACAGCCCTTGAAGCTCACCCACGGGCCTTTGAAACCGACCAGTCGGAGAAAGCCGCCAATGACTGAACCGCCCCGCAAGCGCCGCCGCTGGGTCACACCGCTGCTCGGCCTGCTGGCGCTGGTCATGATCGGCGTGCCGGCCCTGTGCGCGGCCACGCAGAAGCTGGGCGAGATCCGTGACGCGGGCAACAATCCCGCGCCCGGCGAGTTGATCGATATTGGCGGCACGCGCCTGCACCTCCACTGTGAGGGCGCGGGCAGCCCGACCGTCGTACTGGAACATGGCACAGGCAATACCTCGCTCGTCTGGCATCGCGTCCGCCCGGCGCTGGCTGCGGTCACGCGCACCTGCGTCTTTGACCGGGCCGGGTACGGCTGGAGCGAGCCGGGGCCAGCCCCGCGCATCCACGCCCAGGCGGTACATGAGGTTCGCACGCTGCTGGAGAACGCCGGGATTGAGAAGCCCTTCATTTACGTGGGGCATGGCTTTGGCGGGCTGGACGCGGCGCTGTATGCCGGGCTGTACCCGGAGGACGTGGCCGGGCTGGTGCTGCTGGACCCCGCCGTGCCGGACAAAACGCCCTTCGCCGCTTACCGGGCGCTGGAGGAAGCGCAGATCGCGCTCTTTGACCTGTGCGCCACGTGGCTGCCATGGGGCATCACCCGCCTGGTGGATGGGCTGGGTTCCCCTGACCACCTGCCGGAGGACATGGCCGACCTGAACGCGATCTACTACCGCCCGGCCTACTGCCAGACGGCCCGCGCCGAGCTGGCGGATAACATCGCGCCGGTCGTGCTCCTGCCGCTGGACGCCCTGCCGCTGACCGTGATCTCACGCAGCATCCCCCTGGAGCTGACCGCCCTCAGCGAGCGTTATACCCCCGCCGATACCGCCGCATTTGAGGCGCTGTGGCAGGCGGCGCAGGCGGATTACCTGGCGCTCTCCACCCGCAGCACGCAGCTCAGCGCGCCCGAAAGCGGGCATAACATCCACCTGGATCGGCCCGATCTGGTCATCGACGCGGTGCGGGCGATGATCGCCGCCGCGCGCGGCTGAGGCGCGTTTTGCATCGCCGGGCGAACACGGCATAATCGGGCTTCAGTGGATGCAGCAAGAGGTCAGTAGCCGCAGAGAACGCAAAGCCAAAGATTTCTTATTTTTCTTTGCGTGCTTCGCGCCCTTTGCGGTTTAAAATTCCGCTGCCGCCACGCCCTGACTCATCTGCCGGAAAGAGGGAGCCAGCCCCATGCCCAGTGACACCCCGCGCGGCCTGCCCGCGCTTGACGCCCTGTTCGCCCGCGCCCGTGCGGAACACCGCGCCGCCTTCCTGCCCTACTACCCCATCGGTTACCCGGACTATGACGCTTCCCTGGACGCGATCACGGCCATGGCGGAGGCCGGGGCGGATGGCTTCGAGATCGGCGTGCCGTTCAGCGACCCGCTGGCGGACGGCCCCACCATCCAGGCCGCCACCCAGATCGCGCTGGAAAACGGCACGACCGTCCAGCGCTGCCTGGATGCGGTGGCGGCGCTGCGCGCGAGCGGCCTGACCCAGCCCATGCTGCTGATGTCCTACCTGAACCCGCTGCTGGCCTATGGCGTGGATCGCTTTGTGGCGGCGGCGCGGGACGCCGGAGCCGACGGCCTGATCATCCCTGACCTGCCCGCGGAGGAAAGCGCCCTGTTCGCGGAACCCTGCGCGCGGGCCGGGCTGGCACTGGTCTTTTTCCTGGCCCCCACCAGCAGCCCGGCGCGCATCCGGCTGGCGGGGGTACACGCCACCGGCTTTATCTACGTCGTGTCGGTCACGGGAATCACGGGGGAGCGCAAAGCCCTGCCCGCCGACCTGACCGCCTTCATCGCCCGCGTGCGGGCCGAAACCGACCACCCGCTGGTGCTGGGCTTCGGCATCAGCACGCCCGACCACGTGCGCGAGGTCAGCGCCCTCACAGATGGGTTCATCGTGGGCAGCGCGCTGGTGAAAGCCGGGCGGGAAGGCCCCGCCGCCGTGGGCGCGCTGGCCCGGACGCTTCGTCAGGCAACAGGCTAACTCAGCGCCCGCTGGCTAATCCAGCGGCAGATCATCCCGGCGGCGCAGCCCCGCCGCGGGCAGGCTGTCCGCGATGGCGCGCAGCGTGCGCCCGTCCTCCGGATGCACATACTCCGGGGAGAGATCGGCCAGCGGGCGCGCCACGTGGATGAAGCGCAGGATGTCCGGCTCCGGCACGTGCCAGGGCTTCTCCCCGAAGTCAAACGCCGCGTCATCCCACAGCGTGATGTCCAGGTCGATCGTGCGCGGGGCGTTTTTGTTGCGCGGATCGCGGACGCGGCCCAGCGCCCCTTCAATCGGGACGATCACCGCCGCGCGGAACGCCACCGGGCTGAGTTCAGTCTCGGCCAGCACCGCCGCATTCAGGAAGTTCTCCTGGGCCGCGTAGCCCACCGGGGCGGTTTCGTATACAGGGGAAACGGCCAGCACGCGCGTCTTTTCTCGCAGCAGGCGCACGCAGGCGCGCAGGTTCGCCGCCGGATCGATGTTCGAGCCGAGCGACACATGCACCCGGTGAACGCTGGCCCTACTCACCGGAGCCGCCTTGCTCCAGCCCAAAATCCGCCCGGCCCCGGGTGATGATCACGCCCACGTCATCCGCGAAGCGCAGCGCGTGGGGCTTGTACAGCTCCACCTTCACACGCGGCACGCCGCACTCCACCACCGCGATGTGCGCGATGGCCGTCGCCAGCGCCTCCACCGTCTTGTAGCGTGCGCCGCTGACCGCCGCGATCACGGCCTTGTTCACCGTGCGGTAGTTGAGCAGGTCGGTGGGGTCATCGCTTTCCCCCGCCACACGGATATCCGTGTGCAGCCACAGGCTGATCACCACGTCCTGCATGTCGCGCAGCTCGTGCTCGCTGAAACCGATGTAGCAGCGCAGCCGCAGATTCTTGATGTGTATCAGGTCGTCCATGCCTCGCCCTCCTTTATGCCAGAGTCTTAGAAATCCATGATAATCCGTTTGGCGGGCCTTCCCAAACCGGCCCGGGTATGTTATCCTGATGCTACTGTATTGTACAGGTATTGTTTATATTTTGACAAGTGTTACATGCACAAATATACGACAGAAAAAGGCAAGGGCTGAGCAACCCCCTTCCCCCTCTGGCGTAATCCGTGATACTGTGAATGCATGTAACCGGTTGGAGTGAGGAGCGTTGAGTATGTCAGAAATCAAGGTTTTCAACGGAAACAAGACTCAGCTGCTGGAAGAATACGATATCGACCTGAACCTGAGCGTGGACTGCACCGCGATCGAAAGCTCAGTTCGCACGCTGCTGACGGCCGTGGGCGAGGACCCGAATCGCGACGGCCTGCTGGGCACGCCCAACCGTGTGGCGCGCATGTACGAGGAGCTGCTGGCCGGCTATAACACCGACCCGGAGAAGGTGATCAACAACGCGCTGTTCGATGTCGAGTACCAGGAGATGGTGCTGGTGACGGATATCGAGTTCTATTCCCTGTGCGAGCATCACATGCTGCCCTTTGTGGGCCGGGCGCACGTGGGCTATATCCCCAGCCAGAAGGTCGTGGGCCTCTCCAAAATCCCGCGCATCGTGGATATGTTCGCGCGGCGGCTGCAGGTGCAGGAGCGCATGACCGCCCAGATAGCCAATTTCCTGATGGACACGCTCGATCCGCTGGGCGTGGGCGTGGTGGTGGAGGGCGCGCACATGTGCGCCATGATGCGCGGCGTGAAGAAGCACAACTCGCGCATGATCACCAGCCACCTGCTGGGCGCGTTTGAGAGCAACGACAAGACCCGCAGCGAGTTCCTGAGCCATGTCCAGCGCTCGCTGGGCACCGAAAGCCTGATCTAGGCGTCACCGAACCGGTGCAAAAAACGCCGCCCCTGTGCATGGGACGGCGTTTTTTGTGGCCTTCTATTCCCCCGGCACATACCCCAGCCGCACGAGCAGCCTCTCCTTCACGGCGGGCCATTCATCCGCCAGGATGCTGTACTGGATCGTATCGCGGATATACCCGTCCGGCAGGATCAGGTGCTTGCGCAGCAGGCCCTCTCGCACGGCGCCCAGCTTCTCAATCGCGTGCTGGCTCTGCGCGTTGCGGCTGTCCGTCCTGATCTCCAGGCGGCCAGCCCCCAGCGTCTCGAAGGCATGCCGCATCAGGAGGAACTTGGCTTCCGGGTTCACGGCCGTGCGCTGGTAGGCCGGGCCGATCCAGGTCGCGCCGATCTCCAGCGCAAAATCGGCGGGCCGGATGTTCAGGTAACAGGACTGGCCGATGGCCCTGCCGCTGGCCCGGTGAACGATGGCGAACGGGCAGGCCGCCTCACGCTGGTGTGTGGTGCGGACAAACTCCCGAAAGCCCGCCACGTTCCACGTCTCCGGTGTGAACCGGTAGCGGAAGTAGGTGAACAGGTCCGGCGTCTGGGCCGCCTCAAACAGGTCGGCGGCGTGATCCTCGCGCAGCGGTTCCAGCTGGATTTCGCGTCCGGCCAGCAGCACGGGCGCCACACGCATGATGGGCATGGTGGGTTGGTTGTCCTTTCATCAACGCCCAATACAAATGGGCCACGGTATTCTGTGGCCCAAACAACATCCTCATGTCAAGACCCCCCTATGTCTGGTGGGGCGTGGCGTTCTCGCCCGGCATGTAATCGCGCAGAACCGAGCCGCCCACGAACTCCCGCAGCAGCGAATCGTAGGGGATGAACTGCCCCACTTCCGCGGGCATGGGCTTCACCCAGCTCAGGAACGAGAGCAGACGCTTGGCCTCCGCGTGGCGTTTGGATGACCGGTCGATCTGGCGCAGCAGCGGTTCCGCCAGCGGGCGCAGCACCGCCAGCTCATACACCAGGGCCGTGCTGAACATCACATCCGCGTTTTCCTGGAAGGGGAAGATCCAGCGCTTTTCGCCGCGCCGGACGCTGGGCCAGCGATCCAGCGTATCCAGCGCCGTATACCCCCGGAACGCCGCATCACGCACCATCCGGCGCAGCAGGCGCACATCGGTGGTGGGGATGCGGTTATGCCGGTCAATATTCAGCTGCACCAGGGCCGACACATAAATCCGGTACAGCATATCTTCCGGTATCTGGGGCAGCAGGTCCGGGTTCAGGCCGTGAATGCCCTCCACAATCAGGATGTGCTCCGGCGAAAGCTGGACGGTTTCGCCGGGCTGTGACTTGCCGGAGAAGAAGTCAAAGTGTGGGACTCGCACCGGCTCACCCTGCATCAGGGCCAGAAGCTGCTCGTTCAGCAGCGGGCGGTTAAGCGCGTCGATGTTCTCGAAGTCAAGCTCCCCTTTGTCGTCCAGCGGGGTCTGGTCGCGGTCCACAAAGTAGTGATCCAGCGCCAGCGGGTACGGCTTCAGCCCGTAGGCCATCAGCTGCACCGCCAGCCGCTTGGAGAACGTGGTTTTGCCGCTGGAGGACGGCCCGGCAATCAGCGCCAGGCGCACCCCTTCCCGGTGACGGGTCGCCAGCTTCGCGGCCAGCTCCGTGATGTACTGGTCGTGCAGCGCCTCCGCCACCAGCACCAGCTCCCGCCCCCGGCCATTCCCCAGTGCCTGGTTCAGCGCGCCGATATCCTCCACGCCCAGCAGCTCCAGCCATTCCGACTGGCGGGTGAACACATCCGCGATTTTATCGGAGGGCTGGTAGGGTCGGATCACATCCGGGCTTTCGCGGCGGGGGTACATGATCAGGAAGCCATCCGGGGGGTAGGATCGCAGCTCAAATGTCTCCAGGTACGCGGTGGAAGGCACCATGTAGCCGAAGAAGTAGTCCGCCATCCCGCGCAGGGTATACAACACCAGGTAGTCCTTGTCGCGGGCTTCCATCAGGCGCAGCTTGTCATCATCGCCGCGCTGCTGGAACAGGGCCATAGCATCCTCCAGCGGGACACGCTGGCGGCGGATCGGGTCGTTGGCCTGCACGATGGTTTTCATGTGCGCTTCCAGCCGGGCGATCTCCTCATCCGAAAGGCGCGGACGCCCGCGCAGCCGGCAGTAAAACGCCCCGGTCGGCAGGGCATGATCCACCACAACCTTCGCCTCCGGGAACAGCTCCGCCGCGGCCACCACCAGCAGGAACACGAGCGAGCGCCGGTAAATCCGCCCGCCATCGCTGGAGCGCATGGTCAGCGGTTTTACTTCAAGATCGTGTTCCACGGGGATAGTCAGCTCGCGCAGCTCGTTATTCACCAGGGCGGCCATGGGACGGTCGCTGTTCTGGTGGGCCTGCCACGCGGCCGTATAAGCCTCCAGCGGAGAGCCAACCGGCCCGGAAAAGATCGTGCCGTCCTCAAACGTCACAAGCGCATCCTGGCGCGGGTTTCCGGGGGAGATTACCGGGGGAGTTGTCATCATCTGCGTCTTTCTATTCCAGTACAGGACAGGTAAGAAAAAGGCGGTGGCGTGCCGCCGCAGCGACCCCTCGCACCGCCCGAATTATCTTACCACCGCCCTGCCGGAACTTCCACCGTCAGCCGCTTACACCGAGAGCAGCACCGCCCCGCTGCGCGCCGGGAGCGTGAAATGCACGCGCCCCGCCGCCTGGCTGAGGTCAGCCGGTGCGCCATACGCCACGTCCAGTCCGCCCTCAAACGGCAGGTCGAAGGCCGCCGGCTCCGCCCCGTTGTTGAAGGCCACCAGCGCCGCGGACCCTTCCAGGTCGCGCCGGTAGGCCAGCCGGTCGCCCTCCGCCAGGACGGTGGCATACGTCCCGCGGCGCAGAACCGGGTGCGTTTTCCGCAGCGCGATCGCGTCCCGCGTCGTTTCCCACAGCGCGCCCTTGAGCGCCTCCACCCGTTCCCAGGGGATCGTATTGCGGCTGGCCGGTTCGTAACCGCCGGTCAGCCCCAGCTCGTCGCCGTAATACACGCATGGCGCGCCGGGCAGCGTCATCTGGCACAGCGTCGCCAGGGCCAGCGCGCCCTGATCCTCCTTCACCATGGTCAGGTAGCGGGCGGTGTCGTGGCTGCTGAGCAGGTTCAGCTGGGCCTGCACGATCTCCCAGTCGTACATGCTGACCGTTTCCTCGATCCGGTCGGCAAAGCCGCGCGCGTCCACCGCCTCGATCGTGTACGGGCCGCTGTGCAGGCCGCTGAGCGACCGCCGCCCGAAGAAACCAATCGCCGGGCGGGTGAACAGGTAATTCATCACCGCGTCGAACTGGTCGCCCTGCAGCCAGCGCTGCGCTGGGAACCAGATCTCCCCCACGATGTAGGCGTCCGGGTTGGCGGCTTTCACCCGCCGCCGGAACTCCTGCCAGAACGAATCGTCGTCGATCTCCTCCGGCACGTCCAGCCGCCAGCCATCCGCCCCGAAGCGGATCCAGTACTCAGCCACGTCCCAGATGAACTCGCGCACCGCCTGCGTTTCCGTGTTGAATTTCGGCAGCGCGGGCAGGTTCCACCAGGCGTGGTAGTTGGGTTTCGCATCCGGCGCGTAGGCGTTCAACGGGAACTTGTTCACGTGAAACCAGTCCAGGTAGGGGGACCCCGGCCCATCCTCCAGGATGGAGTTGAACTGGTAGAACCCGCGGCTGGCGTGATTGAACACGCCATCGATCACAACCTTGATATCGCGCGCGTGGGCCGCATCCAGCAGCGCCCGGAAGGCATCATTGCCGCCCAGGAGCGGGTCTACCCGGTAGTAATCGTGCGTGTGGTAGCGGTGGTTGGAAGCCGACTGGAAGATCGGGTTGAAGTAGATCGCGGTGATGCCCAGCTCGGCCAGGTAATCCAGGCGCTCGGCCACGCCGAGCAGATCGCCGCCCTTGTACCCGTGGGGCGTCGGCTCGGAGTCCCACGGCTCCAGGTTGGAAGGCTTGGGGACGGACTCGCTGCGCGCGAAACGGTCCGGGAAGATCTGGTAGAACACCGCATCCTTGACCCAGCTGGGGGTATGGGCAGGCATAAAGGTCGCTCTCCTTCGGTATAAATAGGACGCAACGCAACAGTTGCAGCCCTAACTAACTGTCTGCTTCCATTATGCCGGGATTCAGGGGCGAAGTCCAGCCTGGCTGAGGCAAAGAAAAACGGGCCGCGCGGCCCGTTTTCGTCCTCGCGTGGCAGCGCACAAATGAGCTACCATGCGCGCGGCATCAGAAAGGTCAGGTGCCGTCCGTATAAATGGGCGGCTCAAAATCATCGGGCGTGTCCGTGGACTGCGGCATAACCATCTGCATTCGGGTGGGCCGGCCCAGCGTGATCAGCTCCGCATCGGTGATCTCGCGCCCGTTGTAGCGCTTGAACAGCTCCGGGTTTTCCTCCCCATCGACGGTATAACGCCAGGTTGTGCGCCCTACCTGGCGCAGCACCGAGCCGCAGTAGTCACAGTGGACGGTGCGCCGGACGCGCGGAATGCCCAGCGCGCGCCGCGTGCGGTTCACGACGCTCAGCTCACCCTTCTGGCAAACCGGGCAGGTTTCGATCACGAAGCCGTCCGTGTAGCGCCCCACCCCCAGCGATCCGATGACGTACAGAAACGCGTACGCCCCCAGCAGGACGGCCATAACCGCGCCAATCCGTACCGATGGCGGCAGGCCGTTAAACCAGGCCAGCACGTTCCCGGGGAAGGCCCCCGGCCCCTCACCGGCGGGCGGCGCATCAGCCGGGCCGGGCGGCGGCTCCGGCGTGACCGCCGGGATCACAGCCTGGTCGGTCGGCTCCGCGGTGGCGGTGGAGCTGGGCGTGTCTGTCGGGGCAGGCGTGTCGGTTGGGGCAGGCGTATCCGTCGCCGGAAGATCGGTGGGCGTCACCGTGGGCGGCGGCGCGGTATCCGTCGGGACGGGCGTATCGCCCAGCGCCGGGGGGGGCGGCATGGGCGTGAACGTCGGCGGAGGCTCCAGCGCATCAACGGCGGTCGCCAGCGCGGCAGCATCCGGTGTCTCGGTCAGCGCCTGGGCCACCGCGGTAAGGCCGGGCGTTGCCTCCGGCGTCGGGGTGCCGGTAGGCGGCTCGGTGGGGGGGTCCGTCGGCGGATCGGTGGGCGGCGGCGTATCCGTCGGCTCCGGTGATAGCGTCACGGTCGCGGTCGCCGTATCGGTCAGCGTCGGGGTCGCGGTCGAAGTCTGCGTCACTGTCGAGGTCAGCGTCGCGGTCGAAGTCTGCGTCGCCGTGGCTGTCGGTTCCTGTGTCTCCGTCTCGGTCAGCGTCGCGGTCGAAGTCTGCGTCGCGGTATCAAGCGGTGTCGCTGTCTTGGTCAGGATTGCCGTTGCTGTCGCCGCCAGCGTCGCTGTCTTGGTTGCCGTATCGGTTGGCGTGGCCGTCTTAGTCAGTGTCGCGGTCGCTGATGCTGTCAGCGTCGCTGATGCTGTCAGCGTCGCTGATGCTGTCAGCGTCGCTGATGCCGTCTGCGTCGCAGATGCTGTCTGCGTCGCAGATGCCGTCTGCGTCACGGTTGAGGTGGGGGTTGCCGTCTTCGTCGCTGAAGGCGTCAGCGTCACCGTGGAGGTGAGCGTCAGCGTCGGCGTGAAGCTGGGCGTAAGCGTGCCGGTCGAGGTGGACGAGGCCGTCAGGGTCACGGATGGCGTCAGAGTCAGCGTGGCGGTGGGCGACTGCGTTGGCGACGCCGTGGCCGTTGACGTGGACGTGCGCGTCAGGGTCGGGGTATGGGTCAGCGTCGGCGAGGGCGTGAAGGTCAGCGACGGCGTAAGATTGAGCGGCTCATCGGTCAGCACGATCGCCAGCGTCTCAAGATCCGTCTGCCAGCGCACCAGATCGGCCCGCACCCAGGCGAAGCCATCCTCCACCCGCACCATCACCCACGCGGCATCCACCGTCCGCGCAACCGGCTCCACCACGTCGCCCGCGTGAATCGCGCCGCGCACAAGATACGTCCGGCCCGGCCCGGCCCGCAGGTAAGCGCCCTCCGGCCCCACATTCGCCCAGTCCCCCGCCGGCGTCTCCGTCGGGAAGAACAGGGTCGCGGTCGCGGCCCCCGGCACCGGGGAAGGCGTCAGGTTGTCCGGCGCCAGCACCGGCAGCGCCTGGAGGTCATCCACCCAGGTCACCAGGTCGCTGCGGATCCAGCCATAACCCGTGCCGTAAGCGATCATGATCCAGCTGCCCGTTTCATTGCGGGCCAGCGGCACCACCGCCTCCCCGCTGACCACCCGGCCCACCGGCAGGTACCCGCGCCCCGGCCCGCCGCGCAGGAACGCGTCATCCGGCCGCACGGCATTCACCGCGGGAGTCCAGGTCGGGGTTGGCTCCTGCGCCTGCAGGGGACGCGGGGTCAGCATGGCCCCGGCCAGCGTGAGCAAAATCAGGCAGGCGATCAGGGCGGGGAAATGGACACGTTGGGACAAGGTTGTTCGCTTCGGGCTACGCCATCAGAATCAGAACCTGCGTAGTATGGTATCACGTTCATGACAACGCTCCAAGTGAGGGGAAACTTGCCCGGTGCGGGCCGCATTTCCCCGTTTCGGCAGGACCGCCGAAGAACAAAGATCTGAGATAGAATTCATTCGTGAAACGTTTCCTGATTTGCGGTACAATTGATCTTGGTATATTTTGCCCAACATGGGATTTTATTGGCATGCCTGAACCATCTGAAACCACATCAGCCATAACCGTCGAAGAAGTCCGGAAGCTGGCCCTGCCCATCGGCGCGACCGTACTGGCCGGGCAGGAGGCGCTCCGCAACGTCGTCACCTGGACCGCCCTGATTTACCCGCAGGAGATCGGCCCCAAGCCCCTGAACAAGGGCGAGCTGGTGATCCTGGCGCCGCTGGAGCGCAACCTCTCGATCCCGAATCGGGACGCGACCGTGGTGCGGCAGGCGGTAGAAGCCGGCGCGGCCGCGGTCGTCCTGGCGGAGAACCCCTCCTCCCTGACCCTGCAGGAAGCGCGCACGGGGAATATCCCCCTGATCCTGCTGCCCAGCGGCCACAACATCCGCGACGTTGAGCGCACCGTGATCACGCTCCTGCTTGACCGCCAGGCCCAGATCGAGCGCCGCGGCCAGCAGGTGTACCGCCAGCTCACCCAGATTTCCTCCCAGAACCTGGGCATGGCCGAGCTGGTGAGCGCCATCGCTGACCTCACTAACAAATCCGTCATCGTGCATGATAAACGGCTGCGCATTGTCCAGCACCTGGCCCAGCCAGGCCTGGCCGCCCACTGGGACGAGATCGTGCGCTTCACCGGGCAGATGGCGAACATCCCGGAAAAACTGCGCAACCGGCACCAGGTCAGCTCGCTCGATCAGCCGGTCGTCACCCAGCAGATAGATGCTGAGACCAGCCGGGTGGTGGCGCCGATCATCAACCAGGCCGTCGGCCGCGGCTACCTGTCGATCGTCACGCAGGCCGATGATTTTGATGAAGTGGACCTGCTCGTGGCGCAGTACGGGGCGGAAGCCTGCGCGCTGGAAATGGCGAAGGCCAAAGCCATCAGCGAGACGGAAAAACGCCTGCGCGGCACCTTCCTGGACCGGCTGCTGATCGGGGATGTCAACCAGCAGGAAGCCATTCGCCAGGGGGAACGCTTCAACCACAGCATGGGCATGCCGCATATCGCCCTGGTGCTGTGCTGGCAGGGGGCCGATCCGCCCTCGCTGCGCCGCCTGGAAACGCTGATCAACGGCCTTGTCTCCAGCCGGCGGGAGGAAGCGCTCGTCTGGCAGCGGGATGACCACGTGGTGATCTTCCACGCCGCCGACCTGGAGGACCCGATCGACTCGTCGCTGGCCCTGGCGGAAGCCATCAGCGAGGAAGCACGCCGCCAGCAGCCCCAGCACCGCATCGCCATCGGGCTGGGCCAGAAGGCGCTGCATGTCAACCACTGGCGCGATAGCTACCAGGATGCCCAGCAGGCGGTGGATCTGGCCAAACGGCTGGAAACTGACGAGCCGCTTTACATCGGCGACCTGGGCGTGTACCAGCTCATCCTGCGCCTGGACGACCGCGAGACGCTGATCACGTTCTCAGATCAGATTCTGGGCGACCTGCTGGAATATGATGAGCGCAACCGGGCCGACCTGATCAAGACCCTGGAAGCATTCTTCGCCTGCCACGGCAACCTGAGCAAGACGGCGGAGAAGCTGATCGTACACCGCAACACCCTGCTGTACCGCATGAACCGCATCAGCGAGATCGCGGATATGGACCTGGGCCGGCCCGAAACCCGGCTGGCCGTGCACCTGGCGCTGGTTATCCGCCAGCTGCTCGCCAGCTAAGCAGCCCCACGACCCCAGTGACTCAAAAACGGGCGCCCGCACGCGGCAGCCCGTTTTCTTTTGCCCGGTGGATAGCGACCCTACGCCTCCGTACACGTTGCCTGGTGAAGCAGCACGCGTGTTTCCGCCAGCGCCCAGGTGGTGCGAAACTGCAGCGCGACCGTCACCGGGCCGTCCGCCGCTGCCTGCCAGCGCCAGCGATAAATGTGCGGCTGATCGGGCGGCAGGTCGAAGTCCTCGCGGCCCAGGGTCGCGCCATCCCGCCACTCATCCGCATCCAGCGCCTGCCCATCCGCGGCGCGCACGACCCAGCGCCAGGCCAGCTGCGCCGCCCAGTCCGCGGCCTGGCTGTGGCCCAGCGCCACCCCGCGCCCATCCGCGGCCTGCGTCTTCACCAGCGGGTGAAACACCGCCTCCAGCGCGCAGGCATACCCCGCCCGCGCATCCACGCCCGCCTGGGCCAACTCCCAGCTCAGGGTGCGAAACGCGCCGCCCATCGCCAGCGCGGTGCTGGCATAAGCCGGGTTAAGGTAGCGGGCGTCTTCCGGCGCGGCGTCCTCCGGGCGCAGCAAGGCGCAGCGCAGCACCCCCGCCTCCCCGCCGGGCCGCGACTCCCCGGCGAAATCGCGCAGCCGCCAGGCCGAGGGGCCGGCCTCCCCCTCGCCGCAGGCCGCCGGGGCTGCCGCCAGCGCCGCATCCTCAAAGAGCTGCCCGCGTCCGGGTGGCCGGGTCGGGGGTGGCTCCGGCACGGCAAAGGCTGGCTGGTCAGCGCGCTCCACCGCCACGCTGACCGGCACCGGGGTCACCGGCGCAGCTTCCGCCGGATGTTGCACATCCGCCGGATGCTCGCCCGTCTCGTCCAGCGCCACCGTCACCCGGTCGCCAAACATCGCATGGAGCTGTTCCATCAGCGCGGCCGCTTCCGCCGCGCTGCCCTCAAGCGTGATCGTGATTCGCATACAGTCCCTCCACCTTTGCACCCGCATAACCAGGCAGCCCCAGCGCCGCCAAATAAAAAGCCGCGCAGGATAAGCCGCACGGCCGAACCCTCCACCGCGCCGGGCGCGGCCTACCGGATCACGAAACGATAGCCGATCCCGCGCGCGGTCAGGATATACTGCGGACGACCCGGGTTTTCCTCGATCTTCTGCCGCAGGTAATGTATGTACAGCTTCAGGCTGTCCACCGCATCGGCATATTCCACGCCCCAGGCCTCGGTCACCAGCTCGCTGCGGGTCACCACGCGCCCGGCCTCCCGCACCAGCACGCCCAGCAGGTTGAATTCCTTGGGCGTCAGGTGAATCGGCCGCCCGCGCACCCGCACCTCGCGGTTCATGAAGTTCACGCGCAAATCGCCGCCATCGAACACCATCTCATCAGTCAGGCCCGGGGTGGGCGCCCGGCGCAGATGCGCCCGCACCCGCGCGACCAGCTCTTCATTATCATAGGGCTTGACGATGTAATCATCCGCGCCCATCTCCAGCCCCTTGACCACGTCCCGGATCTCGGTGCGGGCGGACAGAAAGATGATCGGGACATCGGACATTTCGCGCAGGCGCTCGCAGACTTCCCAGCCATCCATTTCGGGCATCATGATATCCAGCAGCACCAGGTCGGGGTGGGCGCGGTAGGCCTTGCGCAGCCCGTCTTCCGCCCGGTAGGCCTTTATGACCTCATAGCCGCGCCGTTCCAGGAGGATTGAGATCAACTGGACCGTGGTTTCTTCATCATCAATGACCAGTATGCGTTCAGCCATCCATGCGTCTCTTTCAGTAAGGGCAGGTAATTCGTACCATTTCCTAACAAAAAACAAAGCCTTTTCTAACCAACTGTATCATGCTCCCCGGCGCAAAACAAGCCGCCCGTAACAGCCCTGTGCCTGCCAGATTAGCACTCGACCGGTAGGCGCGCTGCCCCGCCGATCCTGCCCGGCGCACGAGGGAAAAGCCGCCGCCTGTCACCGCGCATGTAACGCCCGGCCGGCCCGCTTCATCTAACCACAAGCGCCGCCTGATCCGGGTCAATCCTGACGATTTTGGGCTTATTATGTGGTATCATCACCCCCAGGCGGCTGCGCTTGATGATTGGGTAACGGTGCAGGGAAACCGTGGTGGCTGCCAGGCGGCGCCTGGGCCGTCATGCATGGCTCGCAGGATGCACCGGCGGACAGAATGAGGATGCGTATGGCAAAAAATACCTTTGATACCCGTGCTGTATTGCCGGTGGGCAGCGGCGCGGAAGTGACCTACTATCGTTTGAACAAGCTTCAGGAAGACGGGATCGGGGCAGTCGACCGGCTGCCGTTTTCGATCAAGATCCTGCTCGAATCCCTGCTGCGTAACGAAGATGGTGTTGTGATCCACCCGGAGGATATTCAGGCGCTGGCCCGCTGGGATGGCGCAACCGAGGCCCCGCGTGAGCTGCCCTTCAACCCCACTCGCGTCGTGCTGCAGGACTTCACCGGCGTGCCCGCGCTGGTGGACCTCGCGGCGCTGCGCTCGGCGGTGGCGCGCATGGGCGGTGACCCCGCGCGCATCAACCCGCTCGTGCCGGTCGACCTGGTGGTCGATCACTCCGTGCAGGTGGACAGCTTCGGCTCCGTGGATGCGCTGCGGATCAACGCCGAGATGGAATTTGAGCGCAACCGCGAGCGCTACGAGTTCCTCCACTGGGGGCAGAAGGCGTTCGATAACTTCCGCGTGGTCCCCCCGGCGACCGGGATCGTGCACCAGGTGAACCTGGAGTACCTCGCCAGCGTCGTCCGGCTGGAGGATGGCGTGGCGATGCCGGATACGCTCGTCGGCACGGACTCGCACACGACCATGATCAACGGCCTGGGCGTGCTGGGCTGGGGCGTGGGCGGCATCGAGGCGGAGGCCGCGATGCTGGGCCAGCCGGTCTACATGCTCACCCCGCAGGTGATCGGCTTCAAGCTGTATGGCAGGCTGCGCGAGGGCGTGACCGCCACCGACCTCACCCTGACCGTGGTGCAGATGCTGCGCAAGAAGGGCGTGGTGGGCAAGTTCGTGGAGTTCTACGGGGAGGGCCTCAGTTCCATGAGCCTGCCCGACCGCGCCACCATCGCCAACATGGCCCCCGAATACGGCGCGACGATGGGCTTCTTCCCGGTGGATGCCGAGACGCTGCGCTTCCTGGAGCGCACCGCCCGCCCGGCGGAGACGATTGACCTGGTGGAACGCTACGCGAAGGCGCAGGGCCTGTTCCGCACGGACGGCATGCCCGACCCGGTCTTCACCGACACGCTGGAGCTGGACCTGGGCACGGTCGTGCCGAGCATGGCCGGGCCGAAACGCCCGCAGGATCGCATCCCGCTCACCGAGATGAAGGACGCCTTTGAAACGGCGCTGAACGCCCCGGTGGGCGCGTCCGGCTTCGGGCTGGATGACGCGGCGCTGGCAACACAGGCCGAGGTGCGCAGCAACGGCGCGAGCTACGCGCTGACCCACGGTTCCGTGGTGATCGCCGCGATCACCAGCTGCACCAACACCAGCAACCCTTCCGTGATGCTGGGCGCGGGCCTGGTGGCGAAAAACGCGGTGGAGAAAGGGCTGAAGGTCGCCCCCTATGTCAAGACCAGCCTGGCCCCCGGCTCCCGCGTGGTAACGGAGTACCTCAAGGCGGCGGGCCTGCTGCCCTACCTGGAGCAGCTGGGCTATCACGTGGTGGGCTACGGCTGCACGACCTGCATCGGCAACAGCGGCCCGCTGGCGGCGGAGATCGCCAGCGCGATCCAGGCTAATGACCTGGTGGCGGCCAGCGTTTCCAGCGGCAATCGCAACTTTGAAGGGCGCATCAATCCCTTCGCGAAGGCCAACTACCTGGCCTCGCCGCCGCTGGTGGTGGCCTACGCGCTGGCCGGGACGGTGGATATCGACCTCTACAACGACCCGATCGGCCACAACGACGCGGGCGAGCCGGTGTACCTGAAGGACATCTGGCCTACCCAGCAGCAGGTGATGGACACGATGGCGGCCTCCATCAGGCCGGAGATGTTCGCGCAGCAGTACGCCAATGTGTTCGACGGCAACGAGACCTGGAACGCCATCGACAGCGGCGACGATGAGGTCTACAACTGGAACCCGGACTCGACGTACATCCAGGAGCCGCCGTTCTTTGTGAACATGACGCCCGACCCGGCCCCAATCCGCCCGATCCGGGCGGCCCGCGCGCTGGCCGTGCTGGGCGATTCGGTCACAACCGACCACATCTCACCCGCCGGGAACATCCCCCAGGATGGCCCCGCCGGGCAGTACCTGATCGATCATGACGTGCCGCCCCAGTGGTTCAATTCGTTCGGCTCCCGGCGCGGGAATGACCGCGTGATGACGCGCGGCACGTTCGCCAACATCCGGCTGCGCAACCAGCTCGCGCCCGGCACGGAAGGCGGCTACACCACCTACCTGCCCAGCGGCGAGGTCACCACGATCTACGATGCCGCGATGCGCTACCGGGACTCCGGCACGTCGCTGGTTGTGCTGGCCGGCAAGGAGTACGGGACCGGCTCCTCGCGGGACTGGGCGGCCAAGGGCGCGCTGCTGCTGGGCGTGCGGGCCGTGATCGCGGAGAGCTTCGAGCGCATCCACCGCAGCAACCTGGTGGGGATGGGCGTGCTGCCCCTGCAATTCGAGGAAGGCCAGTCGGCGGAAACGCTGAGCCTGAGCGGGCATGAAACCTTCGCGATTGACGTGGACGAAAGCCTCCAGCCCGGCGATAAAGTGACCGTGACCGTCACGCGGGATGACGGCTCTTCCGCCACCTTCCAGGCCATCGCCCGGATCGACACGCCGGTTGAGATCGACTACTACCGCCACGGCGGCATCCTGCACGCCGTCCTGCGCAACATGATCAGGAACGCCTGATAGTCACGCCAGTGCGGCAAGATGGGCGCGCTCTCCGGGGTGCGCCCGTTTTTTTACCCCGCCGCCGGTTGCTCTTTGGGCGGGGAAGCACTATAAAGAACATCGGTAATATCTGGCGCAACAGGTAACGAAAAGGGTGTGGCGAAGCGTATGCGAGTGATGGTGATGATCAGCGGCCTGCCTATCCGCGGGGCGGAACGCAACGTGGTGAACATGCTGCCCTATATGCGTGAGGCCGGGGCGGAAGTCTTCCTCGGCACGCTGAACACGCGCCGGGATGGGCCGCTGGCGGAGGTCTTTGCGCAGACGGGCATTGAGCGCCTGGACATGGGCGCGCGGCGCATGCTGGACCCGGCGGCCTGGCGGCGCTTCACCACCCTCCTGCGCGAATACCGGATCGACCTGGTGCATGCCGAGGATCAGGACACGATCCTCTACGCCGCGGCGGCGCACCTGCGGCTGGGCATGCCGGCGGTGATGACCCGTCATGTGCTGTTCGAGCCGGCCACCGGGATCAAAACCTGGGCGCGGGCGCGGCTGGTGCTGCTGGCGGCGCGCCACGGATTCGACCGGATCGTGGCCGTCTCGGAGGCGGTGCGGGGGCAATTCGCGGACATGGCCGGGCTGCCCAGGACGCACATCGAAACAATCTACAACGGGCTGGATATGGAGCATTTCCTGGCCGAACAGGACCGGGCGGCCCTGCGGGCCAGCTTCGGCTGGGGCGCGGAGGAGCAGGTCGTCCTGCTGATCGCCGCGCTGGACGAGGGCAAGGGCCATGACGTGCTGCTGCAGGCTGTCCCGGCGGTGCAGGCCGCGCAGCCAGCGGTGCGCTTTAAGCTGGTGGGGGCCGGCCCGCTGGAAGCCACGCTGCGGGCGCAGGCCGCGCCCTTCGGCCCGGCGGTGGAGCTGCTCGGCCAGCGCACGGACGTGCCCGCGCTGCTGGCGGCGGCGGATGCCGTCGTGCAGACCTCCTGGGCGGAGGCGCTGCCGACCGTCCTGATCGAGGCAGGGGCCAGCGGGCTGCCGGTCGTCGCTACGGACGTGGGCGGCTCCGCGGAGATTGTGGTCGATGGCGAAACCGGGTACATCGTCCCGCCGGGGGATGCGACACAGGTCGCCGGGCGCCTGATCGCCCTGCTGCAGGACCCGGCTGGCGCGGCGGCGCTGGGCCAGCGCGCGCGGGAGCATGTGGTCGCGATGTTTTCCCTGCAGCGCCAGGCGCAGGAAACCATCGCCCTGTACGAGCGGATCCTGCAGGCGAAGGGAAGGGGATAAGCAATGCCCGCATTTCCGATTATGCTCTACCACCAGGTGAGCGCCATCCCCCCGGCGCTGGACCCGGACGGCCTGGCCGTTCACCCCGATGATTTCGCCCGGCAGATGGCATACCTGCACGCGAACGGTTACCGCTGCATCCGGCTGATCGAGGCGGTGCGCGCCTATCGTGCCGGGCAGGCGCTGCCGCCCCGCACCTTCGCGATCACGTTCGATGACGGCTACCGGGACAACCTCACCCACGCGCTGCCGGTGCTGCAGCAGCACGGCTTCACCGCCACGATCTTCCTTGTTCCCAGCCGGGTCGGGCAGACCTCTCAGTGGTACGGGCTGGACGGCGCGCAGGCCTTCCCGCTGATGGACTGGGGCGAGATCGCGGCGATGCAAAGCGCCGGGATCGACTTCGGCAGCCACACCCTCACCCACGCGCGGCTGGACATCCTGCCGCCGGAAGACTCCCGCCACGAGCTGCAGGCCTCCCGCCAGATGCTGATGGAGAAGCTGGAGGCGGATGTACCACTGCTGGCCTACCCCTACGAACGCTTCACCCCGGCGGTCATGCGCATCGCGCAGGAGGTCGGCTACACCGGGGCGCTGGGAACGTCCCACCAGCCGGAGGGGCCGTATAACCTGTGGCGGGTGGAATTTGGCCGGGCGGATGCCGACCTGCGCCGCTTCGCGCTGAAGATGACGCGCGGCTGGCACTGGCTCACCGCAGCCAAACGCCGCGCGCGCCTGGTGCGTAACCGGCTGCGGGCTACCGCCAACCGCCAGACACAAGGATGATACACTCATGAAGATCGTCTACAGCCTGCCCCACCCCGCCGACCGTCTGCGCTCCGAGCAGGCCGGGCATATGGTGCGCGCCAACGCGATCCTCAGCGCCCTGGAGCAGCGCGGGCATGAGATCGTGATCGTGGAAGCCGCGGCGGGCGCGCCCCACCCGGACACGGCCCCCGAAACGCGGGATAACCTGGCCGTCAGCGCCTACCGCAACGTGGTGAAGCGCCTGCTGCCGCGCCCGGTCGCGCTGTGGATGCGGGATAACGCGCGCGTGGCTTTTGGGCGGCGCTACGGCGCCCGGCTGGCAGAGGTCGTGACCCAGGCCCGGCCCGATGTCATTCTTGAGACGCATATCGCCTACAGCCCTGGCGGGAAGATCGCCTCCGCCCAGACCGGCGTGCCGCTCGTGCTGGACGATGTGGCCCCCTCCTGGGAGGAAAAGTACCTGTACGGGACCGGCTCCAACCGGCTGGCCGTCGCCATTCACCGTGAGGTCACCGGGCACGCCCGCTTTATGGCCGCCGTCAGCGGCCCCATGCGGCGCTTCCTGATCGAGGACGGCATCCCGGCAGAAAAGCTCGTCCTGATCAGCAACGGCATCGACCCGGCGCTGTTCCATCCTGGCGTGGAGGGCAGCGCCCAGCGGGCCGCGCACCGGATCCCCCCGGAGGCGGTGGTGATCGTCTTTGTCGGCTCGTTCCAGCCCTATCACCGCGTCGATCTGCTGCTGGAGGCGACAGCAGCCCTGCGCCCCACAAGTGCGCGCCCCCCGGTGTGGCTCCTGCTGGTGGGCGGCGGCAAGCGGCTGGCCGAGGCCCAGGCGCAGGCTGCCGCGCTGGGGCTGGGGGAGCGGGTGGTCTTCACCGGGCGCGTGCCTTCGCAGGAAACCGCGGGCGTGGTGGCAGCGGGGGATATCGCCGTCATGCCGGCCACCAACCCCTATGGCAACCCGATGAAGATTTACGAGTACATGGGGCTGGGCAAAGCCGTGGTTGCCCCCCGCCAGGACACCATTACCGAGATCATCACCGATGAGGAGGACGGCCTGCTCTTCCCACCGGAAGATGTGAGCGCCATGGCGGCGGCGTTGCAGCGGCTGGTGGATGACACGGCCCTGCGCCGGCGCCTGGGCGCGCAGGCGGCCATCACCGCGCAGGCCCACACCTGGGCGCAGCGCGCCGCGGTGATGGAGGAAACGCTGCTGCGAGCCGTCGGGCGATGAAGTGGCGGTTAGCGGTTGGTAGCTGGTGAAAAGTCAGGAATTCAATCACCAACAGCCAGGAACCCGATCGCCAATAGCCCGAAACCCACCCCCCAACTGCCGGGTCTGCCCCAGCGCACGCCCATCCTCTGCAGCCTGTCCCCCGTCATAATCTGCTCCGGGGGGGCTTGACAGGGTCCTTATAATGGTATAAGAGCATGGTGGCGGTTACGGCGAAAACGTTTTCGGGTGGCGACCGCCACCGATCAGTTTATGGGCAGCGCGCGCAGGACTCTCATTATCCCCTAAAACACGCACCCTTATAAACTGATTATACTTGTGATAAAATAGACAGAGTTTGCCACCAAACAGAAGGGTCGCCTTCCTGCCCCATTTCCGGCATGTAAGGCTGCCCAAATTGACCAGCAGGGAGGCAATAAAACGTCCGTGATACAAGAACTGATGAACCGGGCCGATCAGCAAGGCTACGTTACGTTTGAAGATGTAATGGAAATCCTGGGTGAAGATGGCGATGATGTAACCGCGATTGAAGCCGTGCTGGACGAGCTGGATGAACTTGGAATCGAACTGCGCCAGCAGGATGAGCGCCACTTTGACAGCGCCACAGGCGACGCAGATGGCGACGATGATTTTGGCGGGGATGAACCCCTGCATGACCCTAACGTCGGTGATATCAACGCCGTCTCGGCCGACGACCCGGTCGGGCTGTACTTCCGCCAGATGGCGCAGGAACCGCTGCTCACCGCCGAAGAAGAAATCGACCTTGCCAAGCGCATCGAGCGCGGCAAGGATGCCCAGCTGAAGATCGAGCAACTCACCCGCAACTGCAACCCCACCCTGCGGCGCGAGCTGATCATCCTGATCGAGGACGGCCAGTTCGCGCGCGAGCACCTGGGCCGCGCCAATACGCGCCTGGTGGTTTCCATCGCCAAGCGCTACATGGGCCAGGGCCTGCCCTTCCCGGACCTGATCCAGGAAGGCAACGTGGGCCTGATGCGCGCTGTGGACAAGTATGACTACAAGCGCGGCAACCGTTTCAGCACGTATGCCACGTGGTGGATCCGGCAGGCGATCACCCGCGCGCTGGCGCAGAAAACCCGCACCATCCGCATCCCGCTGCACATGACCGAGCGCATCCGCCAGATGTACCGCACCGCGCAGGTGCTGGAGCAGAATCTGGGCCGCCGCCCCACCCCTGAGGAAATCGCGGCGGAGATGGAGCTGCCCGCGGAAGCCGTGCGCAGCATGATGGATGCCAGCCAGCACGCGATCGCGCTGGAACGCCCCGTGGGCGACGACGGCGACAGCGAATTCGGCGACTTCATCGAGGATCAGGACACGCCCAGCCCGCTCGAATCGGCCACGCAGCACCTGCTGCAGGAGACGATCGAGGAAGTGCTGAGCGAGCTGACCCCGCGCCAGAGCCACATTCTGCGGCTGCGCTTCGGGCTGGGCGGCGGCGAGCCGCACACGCTCGAGGAGATCGCCAACAAGTTCGGGCTGAGCCGGGAGCGCATCCGTCAACTCGAAAAAGAGGCGCTGCGCCGCCTGCGCCACCCCAAGCTGGCGCACAACCTGCGCGACTACCTGAGCTAAATCCGCCACAATCACGCATCAAAGACCGGGCCGCGCGCCCGGTCTTTTTGTTTGGGCCGCGGCCCGGGTGCGGATGGTCGCCCGCTGGGCGCGGGTACACGGCTAGGGCCGGCCCTCCCGCTTACTTCACCCCGCGCTGGCTGGCCTTTTCCCGGTTTTCCCGCGCCCGGTGTTCCGTGATGCGGCGCACCAGGTCATACGGGATCGGCTGATCCAGCGGAAACTGGATCGCGCCCTTTGACGCTTTGTACGGGGCCAGCTCCGCCAGGAAAGCCTCCACGCCCGTGGGCGCGGGATAAAACCCGATGTGCCGCCGGAAGGCCGCAAAATGCACCAGGTTGCCATTCAGCCGGAAGGTGGGCATCTGGTAGCTGATCGCCTCGGTCGCGTCCGGCGCCGCTTCGCGGATCGTCTGGCGCATCCTGTTCAGGATAGCCTGGACATCCTCCGGAAAGGCCGCGATGTACTCATCAATCGTGGTGGGGGTTTTGTCACCGGGTTGCATGGGGATCCTCATTTTGCTCATGTGGTGCTGCTGTTCATCGTGAGCCTGCGAATTGACGCTGCTATTATAGATAATTTTACTCCGTTATGCAAACATTTGTTCTGAAATGCATCAGAACTCGCGCAATCCTCCTCTGACATAAGCATATCCCTTCATCCGGCCTCTGCATTTGTGATTTACGTCACGGACGGTATATCATACAGGCAGAATCAACACCGCAAACCAGACACCGGACACCGGGAGCCGGAGCCGCTCATCCCCACCCTCACTCCTCCCTTGCGTGCATGGCTCCCCCTGCTATGTGGAGGCTGAATCATGAAGCGACTCTTCCTGCTGGGCCTGCTGGCGATGCTCATCCTCGCCGCCTGCCAGCCCAATTACCAGGTTGTGCCTGTCTCATCACCTGTCCCTACCGAAGCTCCTCCAACAGAGGTGCCGCCCACCGAGGTCCCGCCTACAGAGGTGCCACCGACTGAAGTCCCACCAACGGAAGTGCCGCCCACCGAAGCCCCGCCGACTGAGGCTCCCACCACCGAGCCGGTCAGCGCCGCGCCGATGCTGCTGCCCGCCGAGCGCGCGGAGTTCTTCTCCACCTCCGGCGTGTGCGCAGTCTGCCACGTGAACATGACTGACGAGGCCGGTAACGATGTCTCGCTGGACAGCCAGTGGCGCTCCAGCATGATGGCCAACGCCGCGCGCGATCCGTACTGGCAGGCCGGGGTGCGCAATGAAGTCCTGATGAACCCGGACTACGCCGACTTCATCCAGGATAAATGCACCACCTGTCACATGCCCATGGCCCAGTTCACCGCCCTGATGCAGGAAGCGCAGGGCGTGCTGCTGGACGAGGACGGCTTCGCCAACCCGGAGAACCCGCTGCACACACTGGCGATGGATGGCATCTCCTGCGCCCTGTGCCACCAGTTTGAGGACGAAAACCTGGGGACGGAGGAGAGCTTCAGCGGGCATTATACGATCGACACCACGCTGCCCAGCGGCGAGCGCCTGGCCTACGGCCCATTCGACGTGACCGAAAACAACAAGATCGTGATGCAGGCCGCGTCCGGCTTCATCCCGGCGCAGTCGACACACGTCCAGCAGTCGGAAGTCTGCGGCGTGTGCCACACGCTTTACACCCCCACCATCAACCTGGAAGGCGAGATCGTGGGCGAGTTCGCGGAGCAGATGGTTTATCCGGAGTGGCAGTTCAGCGCCTACCGGGAAACGAACTCCTGCCAGGACTGCCACATGCCGGTGGCGGAGGGCGGGGTGCAGCTCTCAATCACCGGCGGCGACCTGCGCAGCCCGTTCAACCAGCATGTGTTCGTGGGGGCCAACTTCTACATGCCCGACCTGCTGCGCCGCCACCAGGCCGAGCTGGGGCTGAACGCCACGGATGCGCAGGTGGATGCCACCATCGCCCAGGTGATGGATCAGCTTCAGAACCGCACCGCCACGCTGGGCATCGACTACGCCGTGATCAGCGGTGACCTGCTGACGGCGGACATCACCGTGACCAACCTGGTCGGCCACAAGTTCCCCACCAGCTACCCCGCGCGCCGCACGTGGCTGCATGTCACCGTGCGTGACGGGGTGGGCGAGATCGTGTTTGAATCGGGCGCCTTCAACCCGGACGGATCGATCGCGGGCAACGCCAATGACGAGGACGCGGAACGCTACGAGCCACACTACGCCGTGATCAGCGCGCAGGACGAGGTGCAGATTTACGAGGCGGTGATGGGCGACGTGAACGACATGCCCACCACCACCCTGCTGCGCGGCGCGGGCTACCTGAAGGATAACCGCCTGCTGCCGGACGGCTTCGACAAGGCCGCCGCGCCGGAGGCGTTCCAGGTCTGGGGCCTGGCGCTGGAGGATGAGGACTTCACGGGTGGGTCGGACATCGTGCGCTACGAAATCGCGCTGGGCGACGCGCAGGGGCCGTTCACCGTGGAGGCCGAGCTGCTCTACCAGTCCATCGCCTACCGCTGGGCGCATAACCTGGCCCAGCACGACAGCCCGGAGACCAACCGCTTCCTGGCGTATTACACCGACACGCCCAGCCCGGCGGCGGTGGTCACCAGCGCCAGCGTCACCGTGGAATAACCCTCTCACAAAAAAAGGGGCGCGCCCGGTATGGGTGCGCCCCTGCTTTCTCCTAAAAACTTAGATCTGCCCTAGAACGTGCAGCCTTCCCAGGTATACACATACCCGTTCACGTCATCCCCGGCGGGGGCGTTCACCTGGAACTGCCCATCCGGCAGGCGGAACAGCCGGGTATCCATGTGCTGCTTGATCAGCATCTGCTCGGGTGTCGCATCCGCGGGCGGGATGCCCACCGCGGCGATCTCCTCCGGCGTGGCACGGAAGGCCAGCGCACCTTGCCCGTCAGCGTCGATCGCGTACACGTCAATGCCGAAAGCGTTGCAGTAGATCGCGGCCGGCGCCCAGACATCATACTTGTTCACGCGGCCATCGGTGAAAAAGAACGGCCCCTCATACGAGCCATTGTCGCCCCCGGTGACGATCGCGGCGACTTCAAATGTCACGGTGATGGACCAGGACGTCAGGAACCCGCCGTTGTCGCGGCCGTCCCCCTCCGGGAAATAGTCCGTGATGGAGAGCGTCCACGGGCCGCTGAGCTCCAGGTCGTTGAAGGCAGCCAGGCTGCCGGAGGGCCTGTACGTCCCGGTCGGGTACTTGGGATAGCCCGGCGTGGTATCCGTACAGGTGGCGGGCAACGCCTCGGCTGCGTCATCATCAAAGGTCAGGTCGAAGTCATCACAGTTGTCATCAACCTGATACAGCAGCTGAACAGTTGAGCCGCCATGCTCAAGCTGGAGCCCCAGGTCAAACACGTAGTCATGCGTGATGTCCACGCTGACATCAACATCGATAATCCGGCCCATGTCGGCCACATGCAGAATATCCTGCGTGGTGACAGGCACAGGCCCCCCAACTGATGGCCCGCCTTCAGCATCAGCGATGATCTTGTTGGCGTTGCTGGTGTAGGTGAAAGTCACGATGGATTGCGCCTGTGCGGGCTGGGCAACTGCAACGGCACTGATAAGCATCATCAAGACAAGAACCAACCGCAAACCCTTAACGGAAAACATGCGTCCATCCTCCTGCTCATAATATGGTCGGAAAGCTGCCGGCCAGTCCGCATCAAAAATTAATAGTCTGGACAGCCATAAAAATATAGAAGTCGGAATACTTCTTCTGCCCTTATCATAAATGATCGTACGCTGACCTGCAGTAAAAAATATCTAAATAATTTGTTAATTTTTTCCCAGACAGTCCAAACTTAATGCTAACCTTGTCGCCAGCCTGTCATCCCCGCGCCAAAACGGGCGGAATGTCATGCGCGGCGTGGATGCCCGTCCTGCCGTCTAGGGAGTATAATGAGGGCATAGATCAGGTTTTAGGAGGAGGCTTGGCTGTGGCCAATTTACCAAAGTACGCTTTCTTTGAAGGCAAGATTGTGCCCTTTAGCGAGGCAAACGTCAGCATTGCGACCCATGCGCTGCACTATGGCACCGGCGCATTCGGCGGGCTGCGTGGTTACTGGAATGCCGCCAAAGAGGAGCTTTTTGTCTTCCGCCCCATCGATCATTTCACCCGCCTGCTCGGGTCGGCGCGCATGCTGCGCATGGACCTGCCCTACACCCCTGCCGATCTCGTCGGGCACCTGACCGCCTACCTGCGCCAGGAAGAGATGTACCAGGACTGCTACATCCGCCCGCTGATCTACAAGTCCACCCCCACCGTAGGTGTGCGCCTGCACGACCTGGATGACCAGCTCGCGATCTTCGCCATCCCCTTCGGCCAGTACATGGAGAAGGAAGAAGGGATGCACGTCACCATTTCCTCCTGGCGCCGGATTGACGACAACGCCATCCCGGCCCGCGGCAAGATCGCCGGCGCGTATGTGAACTCCGCCCTGATCGTCAGCGATGCGAAGGCCGCCGGGTTTGATGACGCCCTCGTCCTCAATGAGGACGGACACATCGCGGAAGCGGCCGCGGCCAATTTCTTCATCGTGCGCGACGGCGTGGCGATCACCTCGCCCATCACCGCCAATATCCTGGAAGGCATCACCCGCCGCTCCGTGATCCGGCTGCTGAAAGATGAGCTGGGCGTGGAAGTGGTGGAGCGCAACATCGACCGCACCGAGCTTTACCTGGCCGAGGAGGCGTTCTCCTGCGGCACGGGCTACCAGGTGGCCGCGATCACGCAGGTTGACTACCACGATGTCGGGACCGGCGTGATGGGGCCGATCACGCGCCAGCTGCGGGACCTGTACTTCAGCATCGTGCGCGGCGAAAACGACAAATACGCGGACTGGCTGGTGCCGGTGCATCACCCGGTTGAAGCGCCCGCCACCTGATCCGGCCCGCACACCGCCCCACCAGACAAACAAAAACGCCCCTGTCAGCGCGACAGCGGGCGTTTTTTTGGGGCAGTCCCCTGATCAGGCGATGAGCTGGCTGATCGAGTCCAGCAGCATACTAAGATCGCGGGCCAGCGGCGCGCAGATCGCCGGGTTGCGCATCTCCAGCGCCCACAGCGCGAAGGTATAGCCCAGGCCCAGCACGGCGGCCAGCACCGCCCACATGCGCGACTTGGGCACGCGGGTCACCCCCGCGGTGATCAGCGGGATCACGAAGTACGTGATCCGGATCAGCAGCGTGAACACCCCGCAGGGATGCCCCGGCAGCGCCCCCACCTTGTCGATGAAAACCGCGATCACCACAACGGCCAGCATCATGGTGATGGTCAGCGCGCCTTCGCCCTGCAGGAACAGCGTGATCAGCGAGAACAGCAGGATCGCGTACAGCAGGTAATCGAAGAAATCGCGCGGCTGGATCAGAAACAGCACATCCTGAATGGTGATATTGCCCAGACCACCCATAAGTTCACGACCTTTCTAGCATAAGTGTGGCGGGGAGCAAGCCTGCGACTCCTGGCACCACCATGACAATGCGCCCGATGTGACGATGCGCCGCATTATAGCACGACCTGGCGAATCAAACCCGGCCGGCAGGGATTTCCCCACCGGCAGCGCCTTCGCGCTGGGCCAGATCCGCCTGGCGCACCTGGTGGCGCAGCAGCCCGACCGCCGGGAGGAGGAGCAGCCCGCCAGCGGCCAGCGCCGCCCGGATTGAGCCCAGCGTGCCGATCAGCCCGATGGCCGGGCCGCCGCCGATCTGGCCGACCTCGTTCGCCAGCGCCGCTGTAGAGAGCACCGTCGCCCGCACTTCGGACTCGGTATGCTGGTTCAGCCACGCCATATACACCGGGCCTGCCACGGCCCGCGCCGTGCTGACCAGCCAGAACACCGCCAGCGCCAGCGCGACACTACTGGAAAAGGCGAACGCTACCGTTCCCACACCAACCACCCCGTAGAACAGCAGCAGCGCGCGGCTGATCAGGCGCTGATCGGCCAGGTTCAGCCGCCGCCTGACTGCCTCCGTCGCCACGATGCCCAGCACGCCGTTCACTGCCCGGATCAGGCCGAACCAGATCACCGGCCCGAATGCCCCCACGCCGGGCAGCGTGATCTCGTTGAGCAGGAAGGGCGTCCACAGCCGGTCAAGCCCTTCGCTGTGCGCGCCAACAAACAGCTCCACCAGCAGCAGCGTCAGCAGGATCGGGCGCATCCGGACGAGCGCCATGCCCTCGCCCAGTGTCGCGCGCATCTGCCGCCATGTCTGGCGCTCCTCTGGCGGCGTGGGCCTGAAGCCTTCCTCCGGCATAAACAGGAACATGAACCCCGCCAGCCCGACAAACAGCGCGCCGCCCAGCACGATCGGCAGCCGGAGCGCCACATTCGCCAGCAGCACGCTGGGCAGGATGGCGATCAATCCCGCGGCCTGCGCGACCTGGCTGCCCCGCAGGTATGCCACACCCGCGCGCTCCGGCCCGACCTCATCCGCAATCCAGGCATCCAGCGCGCCGCTGATAAACGTCCAGCCGAAGCCCCACACCGCCTGCCCCAGCAGCACCATGCCCCACACCGGGAACGAGCCTTCGATGATGAAGCCCAGCCCGATAAAGACGGTGCCGATGATCACGGAGAGCCGCCGCCCGTATATATCCGCCACCAGCCCGGTGGGGATCTCGAAGATGGCGGCGGAAAGCTCCAGCATCGTGCCCACCAGCACCAGCTGCAGCGGGTTCAGGCCCACGGTCGTCACCTGGTAGACCATGTTGACGGTCACGATCAGGCTGAAGAAGAAGGAGAAGCCCCCCTGGTAAATCAGAAAAATCGGAAGTGCGTGCAGTTTCTTCAACGCGGGTCATCCTCAGACAAGAACAATTTCATCGATCGAACAACAACTTGCGGCAGGGCATGCTTGCAATCTGCTCACGCCTCCCGCTAGAATAGCGAGTTGTCACCCTTCGCAGGCTGATCGCAGCCTGCGGCCATGACCCTGATGCGGATTTCGAACCCTGAGACAATCAAAGGCTACCTGTACCATGACTCTTTTCCCTCGCTCCAGCGGCGTGCTGCTGCACCCCACCTCCCTGCCGGGCCGTTACGGCATCGGCGACCTGGGGGAGTGGGCCTACCGCTTCGTGGACTGGCTGGAAGCCAACGGCCAGTCGATCTGGCAGGTGCTGCCGCTTGGCCCCACCAGCTACGGCGACTCCCCCTACCAGACCCTTTCCGCCTTCGCCGGTAACCCCAACCTGATCAGCCTCGATAAGCTGGTGGAGGCCGGCTGGCTGACCGCCACCGACGTGGCCGGCGTCCCCCCCTTCCCGGCAGACGCGGTCGATTACGGCTGGATCATCGGCTACCACGACACCCAGCTCACCCGGGCCTACACCGGCTTCAGCGCCAATGCCACCCCCGACCAGCGGGCGGCCTTCGACCAGTGGTGCGCCACGCACGCCTACTGGCTGGACGACTTCGTGCTCTTCGCCGCGCTGAAGGACGCGCACGGCGGCCAGCCCTGGGTGGAGTGGCCGGAGGGCCTCGCGCTGCGCGACCCTGGCGCGCTGGAAGCCGCCCGCCAGCAGCACGCCACGCGCATCGACGAGCACCGCTTCCGCCAGTGGGTCTTCCACACCCAGTGGTTCGCGCTGAAGGACTACGCCAACGGCAAGGGCATCCGCCTGTTTGGCGACCTGCCGATTTTCGTGGCGCATGACAGCGCCGATGTCTGGGCGAACCGCGACCTGTTCACGCTGGACGAAAAGGGCCAGCCCACCGTGATCGCGGGCGTTCCCCCGGATTACTTCAGCCCGACCGGCCAGCGCTGGGGCAACCCGCTTTACCGCTGGGACCGCATGCGGGCCAATGGCTACCGCTGGTGGATCCAGCGCTTCCGGGCCATCCTCAGCGTCGTGGACTACATCCGCGTGGATCACTTCCGCGGCTTTGAAGCCTACTGGGAGATCCCCGCGGAGGAAGAAACCGCGATCAACGGCGAGTGGAAGCCCGGCCCGCGCCATGACTTCTTCACCGTGGTGAAGCAGGAGCTGGGCGAGCTGCCCATCATCGCGGAAGACCTGGGCGTGATCACCGAGGGCGTGGAAGCCCTGCGGGATGACTTCGGCCTGCCGGGGATGAAGGTGCTCCAGTTCGCCTGGGGCGGGGAACCCACCAACCCCTTCCTGCCGCACAACCACGTCACCAACAGCGTCGTGTACAGCGGCACGCACGACAACAACACCACCATCGGCTGGTGGCGCGAGGAAGTCAACGACAAGATGCGCAGCTTCATGGCCGAGTATCTGGGTGTGGAAGTCCACGACCCGGCCTGGACCTTCATGGTGCTGGGCATGCGCTCCGCGGCGCACACCTTCATCACCACCATGCAGGATGTGCTGGGGCTGGGCAGCGAAGCCCGCATGAACACCCCCGGCCAGCCCGCCGGCAACTGGACCTGGCGCTTCACCCCGGAGCAGTTCGAAGCGGCCAACCCCGGCCTGGCGCACATCACCTGGCTGTACCAGCGCCGCCCCGACCAGCAGGAGAAGGTCTACGGCGACGCGGCTGTGAACAACGATTAAGGCTGGCTCCTGCAACAAACCCAGGCAGCGGGGGCCGCGCGTTTATGCGGCCCCCGCTGTTATTTTCCGCTAAAACTCCTCATGCAGGTAGGGCAGCAGCGGCGGGAACAGCGCGCGCAGCGCGTCCTGCACGGCCGGGGCCGGGTCGCCCCAGTCCCGGATGCCGAACAGCGCCGGGTCGTGCGTGCCGTAGACCAGGGCGGAAAGCGCCTGGATCGTCAGTGTGCAGTCCGGCGCGCCGCCGGGCGTCACCACCAGCCGCCCTTCCTCCCCGGTGAAGCGCCACACCGCCTGGTTCCACGGGCAAAGCTCATCCCGCACCTGGATCGTCACCTGACCCTCCCCAACCTCCAGCCCGCCCAGCGCGGCGGCGTCCAGCACGCGGCCCATCGGCGGCCAGACACGCTCCGTCTGCAGCATGGAGAGATCCGGCCACCACGTTTCGGGCAGCTCGGCGGGGGGCAGCCGCACCTGGACTTCCTTCACCTGGTCCACGTGGCGCGCGAACCATTCCAGCAGCAGGTAACGCCCCTGAATCGTGTGGGCGTAGAAACGCCACACGAACATCGTGAAGTCGTCCTGCTTGCCCTCGATCCTGTAGATCATCGCGCCCTGCACCTCACCATCGACGCGCGCCAGCGCCACCCAGACCTTCTGGTTGGCCTCGTTGCGGGCGTCGTGCTCGCTGCGCAGCGCCATGCCGTGCACATGCGGCTGATGACTTTGCAGGTAAGCACGGTAGGCGGCATGACCTTCCGCCATGGGCAGCAGCTCCACCGCCCCGTCCAGGTCTTTCTTCAGCAGCGGCAGCAGCGCACGCGGATCGATCTTCGCCTCGCGCGGCTGGGGGAAGGTCACGTACCCCATACGCTCGTAAAACGACGGGCGGAACGGGTACAGGCAGGTGACGGGCATGCCGTCCTCCCGCCCGGATTCGAGCAGCATCGCCATCAGGCGGCGCACCAGCCCGTTACGCCGCGCCACCGGATGCGTCGCCACGCCCCAGATGCCCGCCATCGGCATCACCCGCCCGCGCACGTTCTGCGTCATGGGCGCGGTGGTCACCATCGCCTGGGCCTGTTCGCCGGCGAAAGCGACCAGCATCGTGACATCGGTCGTATTGCCGACCCACTTCTCCCACTTCTCACGTTCCGGCAGCGGCGGCGACGGCTCAAAGGCATACCCGCCCAGGGCCAGCAGCACATCCAGCCGTTCGTCCAGGTCCGTCACCTGCCGGATAACCACGTCCTTCATCAGCTTGCGTCCTTTTACAGTGTGGGGGTGTTCAATCCCCCAAAGAAACTCAGTCCAGCTTCGCCTGGAGCATGAAGATGCCCCAGCCGCAGTACTCGCGCTCGTGCTTCAGGTATCCCTGCTGCGAGTCGTCCATCCACTTGTGCAGCGCGGCGTGATCCGGGTCATCCGGATTCTCGCGCAGCCAGGCATGCACACTGTACCATTCCGCCGCGTAGTAGGCGTCCCAGCTGTCGGGGTTCGCCATGGTCATCTGCACCAGGTCGTAGCCCGCCGCGTGGAACATCTCCAGCACCCCCGGCAGCCCGACGGCCCAGCCCCGCGATTCGTCGCCCATGTGGGCGTAGACCGCATCCGCTTCCGGCCCGGTGGGGAGCCGGTTCCAGTACACATCCCCCACCAGCAGCAGGCCGCGCACCGGGTCCCGCTGGAGCTGGCGCATGATCGCCAGCGTGCCGGGCGTGTCCCCGCCGATCCAGGTCGCGCCGATACAGGTTACCACGTCGAACCCGCCCCGGTAGTCGGGATGATCCTCCAGCACCTTCCCCGCGTCCCCTTCGATGAAGCGCACCCGGTCGGTCACGCCGCGCGCCACGGCCCGGCGGCTGGCTTCCGCCAGGAATGCCGCGCTGATATCGATGCCCACGCCCTCGGTGCCGTACTGCTCCGCCCAGCGGGTCAGCAGCTCGCCGCGCCCGCAGCCCAGGTCCAGCACGCGCATCCCCGGCTCCAGCCGGCAGGCGGCGCTGATGGCGTCCAGCTTCTCCACCGTGATCGGGTTCTGGATCGTGTGCCAGCGTTCCGCGATCTCGAAAAATCGTAAATCCATGATGGTGTTCTCTCCCTGACTCGTTGTCAGTCTGTGGTGTTCGATGCATCGGCGAACACGGTGTTCAGTTAACTCCCGAACACTAGATAATTGGTGTAGCGCCGTTCGAGCCGGAACCCGACACGTTCGGCGGTGCGGATTGAGCCGGGGTTATCTTCGCTGCAATGCCAGCCAACCTGGCAGTAACCCGCCGCCAGCGCAAACTCGATAGCTGCAGCCGCCGTGATCGCCGCCAGCCCGCGCCGCCGGTAGGCAGGCAGCGTGTGGATGCCGATCTCACAGCGCGCGCCGCGGCGCGGCCCGCCACAGGGTTCTGGCGCGCCATCCCGGCCGTCCGCCAGCGACCAGCTCACGATCTCGCCCGCGTGCAGCGTGACAACCCCGAAGCCTTTTTCCAGAAACGCGGCATGCGATCCCCAGCCGCCGCGCGCCCAGCGACTCACGTGCGCCCAGCTTTCGGCGCCCCGCCCTTCCACCTGCGCGGCCTGTTCCAGCAGGGCGGCATCAATCTGCTGCACGCTGAAGCCGTCCGGCAGGTGCGCGCGCCAGTCATGCTGGACCGCGTGGCACACGTAATGCCGCCGCGCGTCCTCCTGCGGGGGGCGCGGCAGCAGGTCACGCAGCGCCGCGCCCCATTCCGGTGTCAGGACAAAACAGGCCGCGCGCCAGCTCTTCTCGCCAAAAAGCACATCCTCCAGGTACGCGGGAAAAGCCGCCTGGAAGGCCGGGTTATCGATCGCCCCGCCCAGGTGCGCGCCCTCCGGAGTCCCCATAAACGCCGTGCGCGGCGCGACCGGATCATCCGCCACCACGCAGCCGGGGTTATCGCCCGCCAGCACGCCACCGATGGACACGTTAAAGCTGGCCAGCTCGGCAAACAGCCGGCGCACCCGGTGAACCTGGTCCTGTGGTAATTCGTAAAGCATCCCCCCTCCTTCACTGCCTGGCCGCTGCTGACAGCGGCCAGTGTTCGTTCAGCTCAGTCCTCGTCAATATCGTCGTCATCCGGCCCCGGCAGGAAGCGAGCCGCGTCAAGCTGGCGCTCCTGGGGCGTCTGGCCCCCATAGCGCCGCCACAGCCGTTCCAGCAGCGCCGCCGGATCGCGCCGCAGCCCGTACCCGGCGAAGTACTCGCAGATCCGGGTGATGTCCCGCCCCAGGATGGTATAGGCCTGCTCATTATGGCGCGGATTGACCACCTGCGGAAAGTCAATCAGCGTGATCTCCCCCGCCCAGTACAGGATATTGAAAGCCGACAGGTCGCCGTGGATGATCCCGTGCTGCAGCATCAGATCGATGTTACGCAACACCTCGTCAAACAGCGGCGCGACCTCCTCCGGCTCCAGCGTGACTTCGTGCAGCGTGGGCGCGGGCATGCGCCCGTCTCCCACGTAGCCCATCAGGATCGCGTTTTCGTTTGATGCCACCGGCTGCGGCACGGCCGCCCCGGCCGCATGCAGGGTTTGCAGCGTCGTGTACTCGTACATCAGCCAGGAGGTATGCGCGGCCTTCTGGCCGAAGGCGCTCTTTTTCTCGATCGCGTGGACGATCCGGTCGCCCTTCAGGCCCACCGGACGCCCCTCCGGCGTGAGCACCTCGCGCCCCTGGCGGTAGACGTGATCCTTGCGCAGGTTACGGAACATGCGCGGCCGGTAGACCTTCGCCGCCACCTCGCCCAGGCCCGAATCCGGCTGCGTGGCGCAGCGGTATACGCTGGCCTCCTTGCCGCCCTTCACCACGGCCAGCACGTCCGTAATCAGGGCCATGGCGTAAAACGGCCGCAGGGATTGCAGCAGCCAGCCTTCCTCGTAGCGGGAGGGGCGATAGGTCGTCTCGAAGCCGCCTTCCAGCGCGGCGAGATCGGCTACCTCGGCGGCGGCCTGCCGGCCGGCCTTGCGCTCCCGGGGGTTGGCGCGCGGCTTGCGCTTGCGCCGCGCCTGGCGATCGGTGCGGGCCGGGTTATACAGCTCATCGAAATCGTCAAAGTCATTCAGATAGGTGTTTACGTTACCCAACGTTAGTGTCCTCTTGAGTGCTTACGCAGTTGTAACAGGGTTGTCAGTTGCGCCGCCGCCTGGCAGCCAGGCAGCCCGGCAGGCTCTCCGCCTGAAGGGGGACACACACCGGGGTCAGGGCGCGGCCGGGCCGCGCGGTCTGACACTATGGGGTTGGGCCTGTGGGGAAAACGGAGTCCACGCAGCACAAACCAGCCGGGAAGTATCGCCCTCCGTGGGGTGAGGGAGGACGCACGACCTGCGGCTGCGTGAGGAATGCAGAAGCATGGTTATGCGATGCAGTTTTGCTATTTTGTACGGCTACAGCCTTACTATTCGGCTGATTGACACGGCCTGTGCGTGGCGTCGCTTTGCAAAGCGACGCTACCAACCCCGCATCTGACCTAACCGTACTATTTTATCAAAACGCATAGCATATCCCGACTGCGCACCGCGCCAGCAGGCACGGGGCAGCATTCACAGCAAATACATCGCGACAGCTTATGCGGCTATCGCGTCACAGCATTCGTCAGCAGGGCAGCGCGCGCCCTCGCTCATCAGTTCCTTGCTTCACAACTTCTGCCATACCTGCCTCGCTTTCCATATTCTTCCCGGCTTGCCGGGAGCTACCCCAGTATCATGAGGATGCCGGATATTTCACATCCCCCTTTACGCGCAAACCAGCGCGCGGGTTGCAGCCGCGCCCGGCATTATCAGGCCGGCGCGGGGCCACCCTCACGCAGCACCTTCTCGTAGCGATCCCACTGGCGGGTGACGTGCATCCCGGCCCGTTCGTAAATCCGCGTCGCCCCGGTGAGGTTCTCCGAATCGACTGTCAGCCCGACCCGCGCCTTGCCCCGGCGGTGGAATTCCCCCGCGGCGTAGCGCAGCAGCGCCGTGCCGATACCCCGCTGGCGGTACTCACGCAGCACGCCCAGCGCGCCCACCCAGCCCATGTCCGGGTCTTCCGGCAGGCCAGCGCGGCACAACGCCGCCCCGACGATCTCGTTCCCGCCGGACTCCAGCGTCACCGCCAGGAACCACAGCCCGGGATCAAAATCCTCCCCGCTGGTGGCCCACTGACGCCACTCATCAAAGGGCTTTGCGTGAAAGCCCCAGTGATCGCGGAACGAGTCCTGCATCACCTGGAAAACAAAACGGTCATCCAGCTTCGGAATATACGGGCGGATCGTGATACCGTCCGGCCAGTCGGGCAGCGCGGGCTGGCTGGCCTGGTCAAGCTCGCCCACCATGCGCCAGAAATGGCGCACCACGCGGTATCCGCGCCGCTGGTACAGCCGGGCCGCGCGATCATTGCGGGCGTTTGTGCCGGTTGCCAGCGCCACGCGCGCGCCTTCCGGGACGTGGGGCAGCATCGTCTCCGCCGCGTGCGTCTCCGCCCAGTCCATCAGCGCCGCGCCGATGCCCTGCCCCTGCCAGTCGGGATGCACACACCCCAGCAGCCTGATCTCGGTAAACGACGCGCGGCCCCAGGTATCGACAAAACCCACCAGATCGCCCGCCGCTGTATAGGCCAGCCGGGCATCCTGCTCCGGGGAGACGCTGGGCAGCCCCCACTCCCGGTGCAGGTCATCCTCCGTCGCCTGCTTCACGCCCTGCTCCGCCAGGGAGACGACGTTCAGCAGCGCCACCACAGCCGGGATGTCCTCCATCACCGGCGCGCGCAGGCGCAGCGTTTCCAGCGTGTGTGTGCTCATCAGGTCCTCATCTCGGTCACATGCCGGGGCCAGCCGTTCCCCTCAGAAAGCCGGCCCCGGCCGCAAAAACTCAGTCCAGGGCCTGGATGCTCAGATCCTCGCCCGCGCGCAGCACATGCTCATACAGCGTTGACTGGCGGGCCACGTGCATCCCGGCTTTCTCATACAGGCGCGTGGCCCCGGTCAGGCTGGCGGCATCCACCCCCAGCGCCACCTTCAGCACGCCGCGCCGGTGAAAGGCTGCGAACGAGTGGTGCAGCAGCGCCAGCGCGATCCCGCGCCGCCGGTACTCGCGCACCACGCCCAGGTCCATCACGTACCCGGCGTCCGGATCATCATTCGTCCCCATCTTGCACAGCGAGATGCCCGCGATCTGCTCCCCCTCTGGCGTGTCCGCCACGGCCAGGAACCACAGATCGGCCTCAAACGTGGAGGCATTCACCATCGCCGCCATCCAGTCTTCAAACGGCAGCGGCATAAAGCCCCAGTGGTCGCGGAACGCGGCCTCCATCGCCTCATGCACCGGCCGGTCATCCTGCCCCGGCACATACGTGCGCACGCGGATGCCCTCCGCCCACCGGGGGGCGGGCGCTTCATCCGGCCCCATCTCGATCTCCATCTGCCAGAAGTGGCGGATCGGGCTGTAGCCGTGCCGCGCAAAGAGCGCCAGACTCTCGGCCTCGGTGCTGACGGCGCTCACGCGGATCGCCACGCGGGCTTCCGGCGGAGCCTGTTCCAGGTTACGCGCGGCGCGCTGTGCCGCCCAGTCCATCAGGAGCGAGCCGTAGCCCTGCCCGCGGTATTCCGGATGCACCGCGCCCCAGAAGTACGGGTACACGTATGGCTCGCGCGACCAGAATTCCGCAGCGGCGACCAGGGTGCCATCCGGCGCAAACACCACCTGCGAATCCCGTTCGGGCCGGAACATCTCACGCGACCACTGGTCGGTCAGCTCGTTCACCGTCAGCGCGCCACCGCCTACCGCGTGGGTGGTGCAGATATTGGTCAGCTCGACCACCGCCGGGAGGTCATCCATACTCCCGGCGCGGGCCACGATATTTTGCGTCAATTCAACAGCCATCAGAAATTCCCCTCAAAGCAATGATCCTGTCAGTGGCGTCAGATCGCCTCTGCCAGGAGGTCCTTTTCAAAGATGTCATAGCGCCAGGCCTGCCAGGCGGCATCCACCGGGATATACGCGCGGCAAACGATACAGCCGGCCACATGCGGCGCGAGCGCTGTCCCATGCGCCGGGGAAGTCTCCCAGCGCTGGGCCGCCAGCCGGAACCCTTCGTGGGCCAGCAGGCGGTGCGCCGCCCGGTCAAAACTCACCGTGGCGGAGCGCAGCGCGGGCCGCTGGCGGCAAACCCGCGCCAGGTGGCGCACCCGCGCCTCCGCGTGGCGCAGCAGGGCCGCCCCGATCGCTTCAGCATCCGGGCCGGGCGGGATGTGCAGCCAGACATACGGCAGCGCCTCATCCGCCGGGTAGCACCACAGCTCAGCGTACCCCGCCAGCGCGCCATCCTCTGCGAAGAGCAGCCAGGCATCGGCGTTCAGGTCAAACCCCGGTGAGGTCCAGATTCCCCGGAGCTGCTCCACCGTCATCTGGAACGACCCGGTGTGCAGCACGGCGCACAGGTTGATCAACCCGGTCACGGCCGGCGCGTCCTCCAGCACCGGCGGCCGGATCGTCCACTGTTTATCAGAATGGGTATCGTGTACTGCGTGCATGGTTACCATTCCACTTCCGCGGGTCAAGCTGCATTCCCCTCTGACCCGCTGTTCGCCCGGCACGCCATCTCTGGCAGCCCGGGCATCCTGCAAACCCTCTGTCCGTGTGGTAAGATTCCCGCACGGAGTTATGCGTGAGGCTGGCCGGTTGTGGCCAGCGTCTTTAGCGGGAGGTTCAGCGAGCGTGTTATTCAAACCCTCTACCCCGCCGCCCCCGGACGATGACAACACATCGCTTGTCCGTCTCTCGCAGCGCGTTCAACGCCGGGTCGGTCAGACCACCCGGCAGGCCAGCCAGCTTTATGACCGGCTGGACGAGGCCAGTGATGGCCTGCTGCCGCTGCTGCTGCGCGCCTGGACCGACTTCAACCAGCGTGATACTCGCTACGCGGCCTCCCTGGCCTACTACGCGCTGTTTTCGATCTTCCCGCTTATCCTGCTCAGCGTCACCCTGTTCAGCAGCGTACTGGGCAATACGCTGGCGGAGGAGCAGGTCCTGCAGGTTATCGAAAGCTTCTTCCCGGCGAACGCGGTCGGCCTGATCCAGGATAACGTTGCGCGCGCGCTGGAGCAGCGCCAGTCCTTCAGCATCGTGGCGCTGATCGGGCTGGCGTGGTCGGCGCTGTCGATGTTCTCCAACCTCACAGTGGCCATCGACAACATCTTCCACCCCACCCGCTGGCGCCCGCTGTGGCACAAACGCCTGCTGGCCCTGCTGATGGTGATGGTGCTGGCGGTGCTGCTGGTCGCCTCGCTCTTCACCTCGATCGGCATCCGCATCATCAACATGCTGCTGCTGGACCGGGTGAATACCACCATGTGGGTGATCAACCTGTTCCTGCCGCTGGGCCTGAACATGACGATCTTCGCGCTGCTGTTCCGCCACGTGCCGCGCGTCACCGTGCGCTGGGACGCCATCTGGCCCGCCGCCGTGCTCGGCGGGGTGGGCTGGGAGCTGGCCCAGAGCCTGTTCGTGTGGTACCTGGAGAATTTCGGCAACTACAGCGTGATCTACGGCTCGGTGGGGACGGTGATCATCCTCCTGCTGTGGATTTACCTCAGCTCCGCGATCCTGCTGCTTTCCGCCGAAATCTGCAACGCGCTCAACACGTGGTACAACCAGCGCCAGAAGGAACGCCAGCCCTGATCGCGCTGCCTCCGCCGGGTTGTGCTCAGTTTTCAAGGTGCGGCCGGGAGCCGGGCCTGCCGGCGCCTGCCCCCGGATGATGCTCACTTCGGTTTAACCAACTCGCTTCAGCTTGCCGGTGCGCTTGGCGTAAAGCTCCGCCTGGCGGAAGGCCCACACGCCGAGCGGCATCCCGATGATGCCGATGATGATCAGCGGGATCATGTACGGCCACAGCTCCAAAGTCGGCACGCCGTCCAGCACCGCCGAGCGAATGCCCTGCAGCACGTAGTACACGGGCGAGATCTTGGCGATGGCCTGCAGCCACTGGGGCAGCACCTCGATCGGGTAGTACACGCCGGAGATCAGCAGCAGGAACGCTTCCACGATGTGTGTCATCTGCGTGCCGCGCTCGGTATACAGCAGCGGCAGGATGCTCGCCATCACGCCCAGCGACACCAGCGAGATGCTCCCCGCCAGCAGCACCAGCAGCGCCCCGGTCATGTTCGCGCCGGCGAAATCCAGCGAGAAGAAGGCCGCCATGGCCGCGCCGATCACCAGGGTGAAGATCAGGCTGTACAGGATGGCGAAGCCGGCCTGCCCCGCGATCTGCGTGAAGCGGTGCACCGGGGCCATGAGCGTGTACTCGATCGTGCCTTCCCAGCGCTCCCACTGGATCATCTCGCTGATGTTGTTAAACAGCCCGGAGAGAAAACGCCAGACCAGTGTCCCGATCAGCAGGTAGACCACGAAGAATGACGTGTCGATATCTTCCTGCCCGGTGATGATAGTCGAGCCCTGCCCGATGAACACGACCGAGAGCGAGGTCGCGGTGGAATAGGCCAGCCAGACAAGCTCCCAGCCCCAGTAACGCTTCACCAGGTTGAAGTTACGCGCCACAAACGCGTAACTCTGCAGTAGTTCAGTTTTGAGATTCAGCTTTCCAAGCATCGTTCGTTGTCCTCAGCGGGAAGGGGAGCGGGCGGGCTGCCTGCCCCCCTCCCGGGTGATTGTTCAGAGTGTTACGCCACAGCCTTGATTGTTTCGGCGTCATCTTCTTCTGTCAGCGCCGCGGCTGCAGCTTCGCCTTCGTTGAAGTCATCCAGTTCTACGAGCTGCTTGCCGGTGAGTTGCATAAACACATCTTCCAGCGTCGGCTCGTGACCGTTGCGGTTGATCAGGCGCTTCAGCCCGGCGGGGGTGTCCTCCGCCACGATAGCGCCATCGTCCAGGATTGCGATCCGGTCGCACAGCCGGTCGGCCTCGCCCATGTCGTGGGTCGTGATCAGGATCGTCGCGTCATGCTTGTCCCGCAGCTCGTAGACGAACTCCTGCACCTCGTACTTTGAGCGCGGGTCCAGGCCGGTGGTCGGCTCGTCCAGCAGGAGCAGGATCGGCTGGGTGAGGAAGGCGCGCGCGATGGCGACCTTCTGCTGCATTCCCCGGCTCATCTCCTCCATCGGCTGGGTGTAAGTGCGTGCATCCAGGCCCAGACGCCCCAGTATCGCCAGAGACTTTTCGCGGGCCTCGCGTCCGGTCATCCCGTAGAGGCGCGCGCCATAAAGCAAGTTTTCAAGGGGGCTGAGCTTCTTAAAGAATGCCGCATCCACCGACACCCGGTTGATCATGCGCTTGACATCCATCTCATGGCGCACGATATCCAGGCCGAACACGCGGGTTTCGCCCTCGTCGGCCATCAACAGGGTCGAGAGCAGGCGCACCAGCGTGCTTTTGCCGGAGCCGTTCGGGCCGAGGATCCCGTAGATTTCGCCGCGATGCACGTCCAGCGAGACGTTGTTCACCGCGATCACCTCGCGCCGGACGGTGTCGGCCTTCTCCCCGGAGGCGTCCTGGTGGGCGCCATTCCGCCCCAGCCAGCGCTCCCAGAAAGGCGGCTTCTGCACCTTAAAGCGCTTGGAGACCTGGCGGACATTCAGCGCATCCTGCGTGGTATCGATGTTGGCTTTGATCTGATAATTCATCGTATGTCATCCTGTTATCCCGCCGCCGGGCGGCGGGCTGCTGATTTCCAGTAAGAGATTGGTCGTCACACCATCTGCCGCGTATGCGGAATCGGCGACGCTTCGTCTGGCTGACCCGCGCGGGCCAGCAGCCACTGACCCGCGCGGGTCAGCAGTTGCCCTGCAAAGCGTTGCAGCCGCGAGGGGCGCTTCCCCTCCTCATCCTGCTGCTGCCACCAGCCCCTGGCTGGCAGACCCAGCACCTCCCGGTAACGTTCGGGCTGGTGGGTCATGTAGGCGAGCATCTGGGTTGTTCGTAAATCAGACATCGTTCCCCTCTATTCGTAAAACATCGCTGAAATGCTGGAGTACCGGCGCGGCACCCGGGCCGCCCTGCCATAAGTCCTCGTTACCGTCGCTACATCCGTCGTCGCACGCAGCACCTCGTTTTGACTACCCCGCACCGGCGGGCCGCCCCGGTTCCCCTCAGAACAGGGCGGCTGCCGGCCCCCGCGTCTCCCCGGCGGCAAACAAAAAGGCCGTGGGGAGTTCGATCCCCACGACCTTGATCAGACGGTTCTGTTCCCTGGCACCCCGGATCGGGATGGCGCAGGCAAAAGAAAAGGCCGTGGGGCGCGCCCACGGCCTTTGTTACCTCACTATTAGTGGTAACTACTGGCGAGCAGGCGCATTAGTCCCTGGGACAGCAGCATCGCTACCGAAGTCGCGATTGATCCACAGGCGGGTGATGATGATGCTGGACATGCGCCCTCTCCTTTCTCAGTAATCCATTGCTCAGTCTAGACCTAAAAATGGGTTGTGTCAAGCCCCCGAAACGTTAAAATTTTCCGGCAGCCGGGCCCGTAACCCTGCAAGGACAAGACTAATGATCTTCCTCCTCACGCGCCACCCGAACGTTTACAAAATTCAGACAACTTTTTATCCATACTGTGCTACAATACTTGCACGGTACAATTAACATATTACTGGCACAAACCTTGAGGAGATTACCACTGTGGACGAACTCGTTAAACTTGTTTCCGAAAAACTGGGCCTTTCCGAGTCTGTTGCGCGCCAGGCTGTTACGGTGATCCTCGGCCAGCTCAAGCAGCACTTCCCCGCCCCGATCGCCGGCCAGCTCGACAAACTGCTGGATGGCAGCGCCGGCCTGAGCGAGCTGGGCAACCTTGACCTGGGGAACCTTGACCAGGGCGGCAACCTGCTCAACAAGCTGTTCGGGAAGAAGTGATCTTTCACCGCATCGCTTTTTGAAGTCTTTCTTATCAACTCACCAGGAGCATACACAACCATGGCAAAACTGACCTATATCGAAGGCGTGGGCGACCAGTTCGCCGAGAAGCTGCGCGCGGCGGGCATCCGCTCCACCGAGGACCTGCTGCAGAAGGGCGCTACCCCCCAGGGCCGCAAGGAGCTGGCGGAGCAGACCGGCCTGAGCGACAAGCAGATTCTCAAGTGGGTGAACCACTGTGACCTGTTCCGGATCAAGGGCGTGGGCAGCGAGTATGCCGAGCTGCTGGAAGCCGCCGGGGTGGACACCGTGCCGGAGCTGGCCCAGCGCAATGCCCAGAACCTCCACCGCAAGTCACTGGAGATCAACCTGGAGAAGAAGCTGGTGCGCCGCGTGCCCACCTTGCAGGAAGTCTCCAACTGGGTCGAGCAGGCCTCCAAGCTGGAGCGCGTGATCACGTACTAAGCCGGCTGCGGATCAGCCGCCAGCCTTCATGCCCGTCAAGCGGGCCACAGCCCTCGCCAGCCGGCGGGGGTTTTGTTTTGCCGCGGCGCAACCCCGCAGGCCCGCGCGCGTAACCTGCAGTAAGATTGGAGCAGGTACGCGGCCACACACATTTAAGGAGCAGCCGATGATCGATCGCCGCACGTCACTGGGGCTGGTGGCGCTGGCTTTTTTGCTGGTGCTGGCGCTGTGGCAAATCCCGGAGCTGGCCCCGGTCCTGATCCCCTTCCGCTACTTCGTCACCACGGTGCATGAGCTGGGACACGGCCTGGCCGCCATCCTCAGCGGCGGGACATTCCGCGCCTATGAGGTTTACGCCAGCGGCGCGGGGGTCGCCACCACGGCCAGCACCGCGCGCTGGCTCGTGATCCCGGCGGGGTATGTGGGCACGGCGATCTTCGGGGCGGCCCTGCTGTACCTGAACAACCGCTTTTCCCGCAGCAAGGCGATCGCCATCGGGCTGGGGATCGGCTTCGCGCTGATGACGCTGCTTTTCGCCCGCAGCCTGACGGCGATCCTGGCCGGTGTGCTCACGGCTGCCATCCTGATCGGGCTGGGCTGGAAGGCGCCGCGCCTGCTGGTGACCTTCGTGCTGAACGTGCTGGCCCTGCTCACCGGGCTGAACGCCGTGCTGGATATCTGGGGGCTGATTACCAACCTGAACAGCCGCGTGGTGAGCCAGCTGGGCAACGTCCCGAATGACGCCTATGCGATGGCGCAGGCGGTCGGCATCCTGCCGCCGGGCGGCTGGGCGCTGGTGTGGATGGCGCAGGCGGTGCTGATCCTGGGGGGCGCGCTGGTCGTCACCTTTCGCGGGCGGCCCCTCAGGGAGCCAACACCAGACCGGCCCGGATCGGGCGATCCAGGCCGGGGATAGAGTATACGGCTGGTGGTCAGGAATTTCGCTCTAGTGTTTGACGCGAATACCGCATGATCATTTTCGGTTCATCGAAACGGCCTGTCTGTAGCGTCGCTTTGATGACGTTTACCTTTTTGATGCGGCTACAGCGATATCAATCTCGGTTATTCGACACGGCCTGGGCGCAGCGTCGCTTTGATGACGTTTACCTTTTTGATGCGGCTACAGCGATATCAATCTCGGTTATTCGACACGGCCTGGGCGCAGCGTCGCTTTGCAAAGCGACGCTACCAATACCGTGTTTGACATATCCGCGCTGTTCTGCGAAAAACCCGTCACTGTTCAGCCCGATGGCATTACTCCATCGGCCCGATGATCTACTCCATCGGCGCGATGGCGGCCAGTCCCTCACACGCCTCGCTCAGGGAGAGATAGCGGCTGCTGATCCAGCCCAGTGCGCCGAGGTAGTTCGCCCGCACCCACTCGCCATCGGAAGTCACCAGGTCGGCGGGCATTGAGGACTGGTACGGCACGTTATCCAGCTGCGGCGCGCTCATGCTGGGCATGGCCCGCATCCGCACGGTGTAGGTCGAGCGCACCAGGCATGTCCCCACGCTGCCGGGCTCCACGATGGACAGGTCAAGCTGGCCGCCGAACGTGGGATCGAAGTCCTCGCCCTGCGCTGCCGGGGCCGCCGCCGTCGTGTCACCGTCATCGTCAGCCGCCGGGACGACTGCCGCCGGGGCGCTCACCGCACCGCCCAGGGGCGCCACGGTCGTGATCTCCTCGCAGGCGTCGCTGAGGTCAAGGTAGCGGGCGAACACCCACCCCAGATGCGGCGTGCCGCCATCCCCAACGAAGAACGCCCGCACCCACTGACCATCCGTCGTGATCATATCCGCCGGCATCGTCGTGCCAAACGGCACGTAATCCAGCATGGCCGACCCGGTAGTGGGGGCCTGGCGCATCCGGACGGTATAGGTGGCCCGCACGCGGCAGTTTTCCACCGTCCCGCCCTGGACAATCGTCGGTTCGTAGTCCGTCACCACCGGCACCGCCGCCGGGGCAGATGCCGCGGGTGCAGCCGTCCGCGTCCGGGTTGCAGCCGGGGCAAAGGGCAGGCTCACGGTCGGGTCTGCCGCGGCCCGTTTGGTGTACTCGGTGCTGGCCAACCGTCCGCCGGGGCCGTAGTAAACCAGCGTCCAGGTGGTGTCATAGCCGTTCACCGGGGCGAGCTGCTTGCCGGTGAAGTACACCTCCAGCGAGAACCCGGAGCCATCATCCACGGTGTACAGTAGTTGAGGGCTGTTCAGGTTCGCGGCGGCGTAGGGGTAAATCTCGCCGGGGACAAAGCCCATGCGCACGCCCTGCCCGCCTTCGATCCGCAGCACTTCCAGCCGGTTGTCGGCCACATAGCACGCCTGGTAGTAGACACCGCGCGCGATGCACGTCCCTTCCTGGGCGGTCACCGTCGCCGCGGCCAGGAGCAGAACCAGCGTCATCAGAATCAATAGCCAGAATTTCTTCATGGGTAACCATCCTTCCAATTGCCTGCTGTGGTTGTGTTACACGCGGGCAGGATTATAGCCCGCCCGCGCGCGCGCCTCAAACCCGCCAGCCGGGGCCGTTACGGATGCCCCGTGCAGCCGGGCAGCGAACGGCAGAACGCCTGGCAGATCTCCAGGTCGGTCCCGGCGTAGAGAAAATCGAAGGTCTCACCGTTGATCTCGGTCGTGTAGCTGAAGCCGCAGGGCTGCATCCCGCCGCCGCCCTGCCCGTCCGCCATCAGGCTGCGCTGCTGGGCGGAGCTGACGCAGGCCAGGAAGGTCTGCGGGTTCAGCAGCAGGTCGCGGTTGGCCACGGCCACCACGCCCGCCACGATGGGCAGCGCGTCCTTGCTGTAGCCGCTGGCTGCCACCGCGCCGATATCCTGGTAACAGGCCGCCACGTTATCCACCACCGCGATCACGGCCGTGGCCTGAAACTGGCCCAGCAGGGCCGTGCCGGCCTCCCCCAGCCCGGCGATAAAGTCCTGAATCGAGCGCGCATCCAGCCGCGAATACCCTGCCAGGTTGGGCAGGTACGCGGAGGCAGGCGGCGCGTTGCTGGCCGGGGTAGCCAGCGGCGCCGTACCCGGCAGCACCCCACAGGCCGACACCAGCAGCACCAGCACCAGCAGTATCCCGGCAAAACGATATCTCATCATCGCATTTCCCTCGGTAACTTTCCGCTCCCCAGTACACCTACGAAGCCAGCCCCATCTCCCCTGCAAAGAACGATTCCAGCACCTGCTGCATCATCGGCAGCAGCGCAGCAGAATCGGCGTCATCCGCGGTGAAGAACTCCACCACCAGCAGGGTTTCACCCGCCTGCCGGTAGAACGCATCCAGCTGGCCCCGCCCAAACCGATCATACACCACCTCTGGCTGAGGCACACGGTAGCTGTGCCGCAGGCTGCCATCCGGCTGGGTGGCCTGGTCCAGCGGGGTGAAATGGCGCGGGTCGCTGTAGCGATCCCCATCCAGCGCGGCGGCCGCGGCGCTCAGATCGCCCTCCGGCACGGCCGCTCCCTGCCGCACCGCCACAAATGCCGCGTCACCCGGCGCCGCCCACAGCGTCACCGGCGCGCCGTCCAGCGTGACCTCGGCCTGCTCCCAGCCCTCCGGCACGGCCAGCTGCGCCCGGCCATCCAGGACGCGGGCCAGCACCGACCCCGGAAAAGGCGTCGGCGGGAGAGGGGTTGCCGGCGCGCGGAAAATCAGCGGGGAACGGGTCAGCACCAGCAGGCCCAGCGTCCCGGCCAGCACCAGCGCCACCACCGCCACATAACGCCAGATGAACTCGCGGGAGGCGCGCCGGGCCGGGTGTGTCTGCGCGCCGGAGGCGGGGGCGCTCACCGGCGACGAGGCGGGGGTGGCATGCACCGCTGCCATCACCGCGCCGGGGTCTTCCGGCGGGAGCGTGGGCGCGTCTTCCAGGATTGCATCCATCACCGTGGGCAGTTCAGCCGATTCGTCGGCCAGGGTGGGCGCGTCGTCGGTCTGGCCCGCCAGACGCGTGATCCCGGTAGCGGCCGGCCGGGGCAGGCGCGCGCTGCTTTGCGCCGGGTCCAGCGTCCGCACGGCATGCGCGAATGCCTCCGCCAGCGCGGGCGCGGAGGGGTAACGCGCGCCGGGATCCTTCATTGTCGCCCGCAGGATCACCTGCTCCACCGCCAGCGGCAGGTCGGGCCGGTAGGCGCGCGGGGAGGGCATCGGCTCCGTGATCTGCTTGAGCAGCATGGCCATCGGCGTATCAGCCTGGAACGGCTCCCGCCCGGTGACCAGCTCGAACAGCACCACGCCAAGCGCGTACACGTCGGCCCGCGCGTCCAGCGGGCGGCCTTCCGCCTGCTCCGGGGCCATATAAGCCGGGGTGCCGATCACGGCGGAGCCGGTCAGCCGCCCGGCGTCCTGCATGATCTGGGCGATGCCGAAGTCCGAGAGATAAGCGTTGCCGCGCTCGTCCAGCAGGATGTTGGAGGGCTTCAGGTCGCGGTGGATGATGCCCTCGCCATGGGCGAAATCCAGCGCGGAGCAAACCTGCTCCACCGGGCGCACCAGCGTCTCCAGCGGGGGCAGGCTGTCAATCACCATGTCCAGCAGCGTCCCGCCGCCCAGGTAGCGCATCACGATGAACGGGATGCGGTCGATCTCGCCGAAGTCATAGACCGGCAGGATGTGCGGATGTTCCAGGTCGGCCACAAGCTGCACTTCGCGTTTGAAGCGCTCGATAAACTGGGGGTCGTGCAGGAATTCGCGCGGCAGGATCTTGATCGCCACGCTGCGGTTCATGCTGGTCTGGCGGGCCAGGTAAACCGTCGCCATGCCGCCGCGTCCCAGCTCCCGCAGGATTTCGTACTGCCCTATCTGGCGGCCAATCAGGTCATCCCCGGTGGTGCGCCCGCTCGCCGTCTCGCTCATCGTCCCCTCGCGGCCACCCGGCCCCTGCCTGCACAACTTCAATGGTAGGCAAGAACCGGGCGAATCGCAACCCGCCCGAAGGCCTGTCCGGGTTACGCATGGTGGACTGGGGCCATCCTCCCTGGCAGCCCATCGCCCGACGCTATCAAGGCCGTTATTGGGATAAATTTACGCACTTCGCAGGAAAATCAGATAAAATGTGTCAGCTTTGGTGATAAAGAGCCACATCATCAGCAAGGCACACTTACATTTCTTGGGCGGAACACCGGGTGTGAATCACGGCCAGCGTCGCTGGGCCAGCACCGATTCTACCGGGTGCCAGACCGCGCTTATTCATGGAGCAGAAAAACTTATGCAGACCACCACCACCGCACCAGCCCGGCACTCACAGGCCCGGCGCATCACGAACAACGCCACCGGCGAAGTCATCGAAATCACCCGGACCGCTGCCGACACCAACGGTGCCTACCTGGAGTTAAGCCTCACCGCCCCGGCCGGCTTTGCGGAGATACCGCTCCACATCCACCCGCGCCAGGAGGAAGTTTTTCAGGTCATCTCGGGCCAATTGGGGGTGGAAATTGACGGCAAAACCCGGGTGCTGAAACCCGGCGATGAAGGCATCATACCCGCCGGAGCCGCCCACAAATGGTGGGTAGAAGGCAACGAGCCACTTGAGTTCAAAGGCCGCATCACCCCGGCGCTGCATTTCGCCGAGCTGCTGGACGCGATTTACCGGTCGGCCAGCGAACGCGGCAGCGCCATGCCCGGCCTGGTTGACGCGGCAGTTATCTTGCAGCGCTACCGGGACGAGTACATCCCGGTGTTTCTGCCGCCGCCGGTACGCCTGATGGGGCTGCCGCTGCTGGCCCTGATCGCCCGGCTGAATGGCCGCGCCAGCGTGGTTGACGGGTGGATTGCCGCCCACTATCGCTAACCCCCCCGCAATGCCGGCCTTACCCGGCTGAGGGCGACGCATGGACGGGGCGCGGCGGCGGACCGCTACTCTTTCTCCGGCTGGGGCGCGGGACGCACCAGCAGCGGGTAAGCAGTCGCGGCGGCCTCGCGCCCATCCACCAGCACCGCCCGCGTGCCGTCCGGCGCGATCTGCACCAGGTTAACGGCGGGTCGGGGGTAGTCCTCGTCCGGCGCCACGTGTTCCTGCAGCACGATGGCGCCCTCAATAGCCGTGCCGGTGTCCCGCAGGAAATTGCCGCGCGTCACGCGCTGGGCCTCCGTTGCATCCGCGGGGAGGAGGAACAGCGAGTTATTCTGGCCGTCCACCCCGCCCGCCACGAAAGCCAGGCCGCCATCCGGCAGCCAGGTGTAGGTCGAGATCGCATCCCCGCGCGCCCCGGCACCGATCGTCAGCGGCTCGTAACTGCCATCCAGGGCCAGCCGGTGCAGGAAATGCTCGTTGTTGGCGGTGCTGCTCACGTAGGCCAGGAAACGCCCATCCGGGGAAAGACGCAGATGCCGCGCCTGCCCCCCCGGCGCGCTGTCCACCGTCACCCCCTCCGTCACCAGCGTGACTGTGTTCTTGGCCAGGTCCACCAGCACGAGGTTGGCGATCGTCGCCGCGCGCCCGTTGGGGAAGGTCGCCAGCACCTGCCCCCCGCCCTCCAGAAACATCACGTGGCTGATCAGGCTGGGGGGCAGGAACGCGCCGCCGCTGCGCATGTAAACATGCTCCTGTGGCGCGGCGCCCTCCGCCTGGCTGTAAAGCCGCCACTGTGACCCGCCCGGGCAATGCTCGCCCAGCAACAGCGCCACGCGGCGCGCCGCCACATCCAGCGCCGCGCCGGTCCAGTCACAACCCGGCGCCGGGGTCAGCGCCGCCCACTCCCGCCCGGCAGCGCCATCCCAGGCCGTCAGCACGGCCTCATCCGCCAGGCCCGCCGCGTTAGTGAAGAACTGGACGGTGTAAACGCGATCATCCGTCAGGGTGAACGCGACCACATCCTCAACCGTGGCAATCGCCGCGCCATCCGGCAGCGCCAGGACGCGCAGCATCCCCCTGGCGTATGATCCCCTGCGGGTTTCGTCCGGCGGGTAATCGATATACGCCCAGCGAGCGCCATCCGGGCTGGGCAGCGCGCGCCCCGCCCCCGCACAGGCCAGCACGTGCGCGCCGCCCAGCAGCGCCGGTTTTTCGGAGCCATCCAGCGCCAGGCGATACAACCCGCCCCGCTCCGCCCCGGCGAAGAACAGCACCGCGCTGCCATCGGCGGCGACCGCCTCCGGGCCGCACAGCAGCACCCGTGTGCCAGCGCCTTCATCAGGCACGTCGGCCACCATGCCGGGCGCTTCCGCGCCCACCCAGACCAGCGCGCCCCGGCCCTCCGGGCGAGCCGGCGGGCCGTCCACCTGCCAGACCAGCGCCTGCGGCCCGCCCTGGGCCGCGACCACCCCGGGCGCTGCCAGCAGCAGAACGGCGAGGATCGCGCCGAGTACGCGTCGATGATCGTGATGCATGCCTGCTCCCCTCCTCCCGGCGGCGCGGCATCCCTGGCCGCCGATGTTGTGTACGCTGAGCGTGGTCGATCCTGCCCGCCACTGTTGGTATTGTGATAGAACTCCCGGCCCGGCCCAATAGCCCGTAAGTCGGATGGCGCCCCGTGGTATAATAACGGGCGTGTAAGGCTTATTGCCTATTTATGAGATACTTTCGCTTAAAGGAGCAAATTCACCATGCAATACCGTCGATTGGGTCAGGCCGGGATGAAGGTCAGCGCGCTGAGCCTGGGTGGGTGGACCACCTACGGCGAACTGGTGCAGGACCAGGACACCACGCGTGAGATCATCGTGCGGGCCTATGATGCCGGGATCAACTTCTTCGATATCGCGGATGCCTACGCCAAAGGCACAGCTGAGCGGATGATGGGCAAGGCCCTGGCCGAGTTCCCGCGCCACACGCTCGTGATCTCCTCCAAGCTGTACTGGCCGATGAGCGACGATGTCAACGACCGCGGGCTTTCCCGCAAGCATATCATGGAAAGCATCGACAAATCCCTGCAGCGTGTCGGCACGGATTACCTGGACATCTACTTCTGCCACCGCTACGACGACGAAACACCGGTTGAAGAGACCGTCCGCGCCATGGACGACCTGATCCACCAGGGCAAAATCCTGTACTGGGGCACCAGTGAATGGACCGGCGCGCAGATCCGCGAGGCGCTGGATGTCTGCGAGCGCTACAACCTTTACAAGCCGCAGGTCGAGCAGCCGCAGTACAACCTGTTCGCCCGCGAAAAGGTGGAGCAGGACGTGCTGCCCGTCGCCAGCGCTAACGGCATGGGCCTCGTGGTCTGGAGCCCGCTGGCCAGCGGCGTGCTGACCGGCAAGTACGATGACGGCATCCCGGAAGACAGCCGCCTGGCGAAGCTGGAATGGCTGCGCTCGCAGTTCTTCCAAGAGGGCAATGACGCGATCAGCCGCGTGAAGGCGCTCAAGGATGTGGCCGATGGGCTGGGCGTCACCCGCGCGGAGCTGGCCCTGGCCTGGACGCTGCGCAAGCCCGAAGTCAGCAGCGCGATCACCGGCGCGACGAAGATCAGCCAGCTGGAGAGCAACCTGAAGGCGCTCAACATCCGGCTGGATGATGCTGTGCTGGCTGAGATTGACAGCATTATGGCCTGACGCCGGACACTGACCCGGCCGGGCGAGGGATAAGGGGGACACCATGGGCGAACAAAGAACCGGGGAGCGCGGGCGCGACAATGGCAGCCGGGCGCTGCGCAATTTTGCCTACCTGATGGCGCTGGTCGTGGTGGTCATGCTGATCGCGGTGCAGGCCGCCCGCTTCTACACCATGATCACGCCCAACGTGTCCCCCAGCGCGGAGCTGGATGCGCTGGAACGCGCCAATGACGCCGTCACCGCGGTGGAGCTGGTGCTCAGCTTCCTGGAGGGCGCGTCGGTGCTGATCGGGCTGGGCTTCGGCGCGGCGGCGCTGTATGGCATCCGCAACACGGATGTGGTGCGCAAGGAGCTGGAAAGCGAGATCGAGAAGGTGCGCCTGCTGCGCGAGGATGTCCTCACCAGCTCCCGCGCTGCCGAGGAGCGCGACCAGCAGATGCAGGCCCGCCTGGAACGCCAGATGGACGCGCTGGAGAGCTACCGCCCGGACCTGGAACGCCTGAAGGATCTGCGCCAGGAGATCGTCCGCGCGCAGGAGGAGCTGGCGCTCGTCCAGCAGGCCGATCAGGAGTTCCGGCTGGGCAACCACCACACCGCCTACAACTTTGCCTGCCAGGTACTGGCGACCAACCCCCACAACTGGATGGCGCTGTATATCGCCGGCTGGCTGGAAGTCCACCAGCTTGACCGGCTGGATGAGGGCATCGAGCACCTGAAGCATGTCAACGAGCTGAAGACCGACTGGCCTGCCGCGCTGGCGGCCTACGGCGTGGCGCTGCGGCGCAAGGCGCGCAAGACCACGGGCGAAGACCGGGCGAAGCTCTTCAACCAGGCGGAAGGCGTGCTGCGCCAGGCGCTGGGCCAAAGCCCGAACCTGAAGGACTTCAACGAGGAATCGTTCTGGGGGCCGGTGGGCGGCATCTGCCTGGAAACCGGCCGCATGGACAGCGCCATTGAAGCCTACGAAGAAGCGCTGAAGGTCACGCCCGATTCGTCCTACCCGGCCGGCAACCTGGCGACGCTCTACCTGCAGCGCGCCCTGCAAACCGGGAGCGCGAACGACCGCGAGCGCGCCCTGGATGCCTTCGAGCGCACGGTGCGCGCCGCCGGGCGGGAGCAAATCCTGAAGCCCAACGACTACTACCTGTGGATGGATATCGCCCAGGCGCGAACCATGCTCGGCTACCGGGACGCAGCCAATTTCACGCGGGCGCAGGACGCGCTGACCAGCGCGCTGCAAACCGGCCCGTCCGGCAACCTGCTGGAAACGTCCCTGCGCGGCTGGCATTCCCTGCTGGAAAACTGCCCGGCAGAGGCCGGCTGGCAGCCGGTGCGGGATGGCATCCGGGAGGCGGTGGAAATCATCCAGGCCGCACTCACGCCCGGCGGGAGTGCCTGACGCCAGGGCAGCCCGCCACACATACAGTAAACCATGAACTGAAAAGAGGAGCGCAAAAGGCTCCTCTTTTGCTGCGCCTCAGCGCACCTGCGCTGCTGAATTGGCCGCTTCTACCACGCGCTGGCGCTGGCGATACACAAGAAACACGACGCTCCCGCCAACCGCCGCCACCATCAGCACAATCACCACAATCAGCCCGGTATTCCCAACCTGCCGGGGCAGCGCCAGGTAGCGATCCATCAGCATGTCGATGCCCAGCGCGCCCACAACCCGCCCCTGCTCATCGCGAATGGGGGTATAGCCGCTGACAAACGTCCCACGCGCGTCGGTGAAGCGGTTGGGATAGATCACCGTCCGGCGCAAGCCTTCCTCAAATTTTGCCACATCCCAGGCGGGGATATCCACCGGTTCCAGAAACCCCCCGGTCCACTGGGGAGCATAACTGGCCGCGCCATCGACCACAAAGACCAGCTCGCCCGTCCGCGGGTTCTGGGTGTAGGTGTACGCCTGCAGGTCGGGGGACTGGCCCAGCGCCGCGTTCAGAAAGCGCACCATCTCCCAGTAACGCCGATCGTCCGTCAGGCCGTCCTGGCGGGGCTGGCCCTGCAGGATCAGCGCAGCGAACTCCTCGGCGGGGATGCCCGCCGCGGCCACTTCCAGGGCGGTGGTCAGGTTGTCCTCCGCCAGGGTGGAAACGGTGCGATCCGCCGTGAAGTAGAACCAGGCCAGCCCGCCCAGCACCAGCCCGATCCCCGCCGCCAGCAGGCCGATCAGCAGCCGCAGCCGGTCACGCGCCTGGCGCTGCAGCTTCTCTTCCGCGGCTATCCGGGCCATCTCCGCCTGCCCGCTGCTCAGCAGGTAATCGACATGCAGCGGGGTAAGCGGGGGCTGCTTGCCCGCCCCTTCAACGCGCCAGCGCTCGGCCTCGGTAAGCTCCGCGCCGCTGAGCAGGTACGCGCCATCACGTGCGGCGCGGTCCCAGGTGCGGGCGCGCAGCAGCAGCCACGTGTGCTGCCGCACGTACGCATGGTCGGTGTCCAGCGCGGTCAGGAGCGTTTCCAGCGCGGGCTGAAAGTCATTCGTTTCGCCCGCATGGGGGATGAAGTACACCCAGTTGATGGTCGCGATGCTGGCTGGCACGGGCACGCCATCCAGCGGGCGGGCCACCAGCGGCACGATGCGCTTGCCAACGGCCACGGCGTGCGCCAGCTCGGCCATGCAATGCGGAGACTCGAAAAAGTCCGGGGTGAGCACCGGCACAAAGGCATCGCTGCCCTCGATGCCGCGCTCGATATCCTGGGTGAAATCCACGCTGCCGGGCGGAATGTCCTCCCAGTCCACCCACACCGCGCGCCCATGCGTGGTGAGTGCGGTTTCAAGCCGCCGCACGAAGGCCTTGTCCCGGCGGCGATAGGAGATAAACAGGTCGCTGTGCTGCATGGTCAGGCGGCCTTCCGCTCGACGAATAGATGACCCTCATTATCCGCTTTGGCCGCCATCAGTGTCAAGCCGGGCGCTACTCCGCCAGCACTTCCACCGTCCCCAGGCCGCCTTTGAGCATCAGCGTCAGGGGCGCGCGCGTGCCGTCCCCCGCCGCCTGCCAGCGCATCCCGGACGCGTCCGGCTGGAAGTGGATCTCATCCACCTGCACATCGCCCAGTTTGATCTCGCTCTCGATCTCGACGGCCGCGCCCGCCGGGATGATCACGGTCGTGCGCCCGCCGCTGACCTGGAGCAGGAATGACCCGCTGGCGGGCAGGCGCGCCTGCAGCGTCGTGCCGCCGACTTCGATCACCGCGTCCTGAACGGCCAGCGCCCGCAGGTCAACGGCGGCCAGGGCCGCGCCCAGCATCAGATGCAGGCGCTGCCACGTGACCTCCGGGGAGAGCGCCAGCGCCCAGTTCGCCCGGCGGCGAAACACGGCCAGCGGCTGGCGCAGCGTGATCCGTGCCACACCGCCGCCACGCGCCAGCGTATGACGCGCCGCGCCACTCAGCGACGCCTCCAGCAGCGGCCCGCCCGGCTCTCCCGCCCCCAGCCCCAGCGCGCCAGCCCCGAACGTAAGGTCCAGCTCCGCGCCAGACGCATCTTCACGCGGGATATGCAGCTTTTCTTCCGCCTGGGCGCTGCGCTCCGGCCAGACCGCCCGCCCCACCAGCAAGCCCGCTGCCAGCAGGATCAGCAGCGGCAGGGTCTGCATGCCCAGGCCGGTCGCCAGCCCGGTCAGCTCCAGCCCGACCGCCAGGATCAGCAGCACCACCACCACAATCGTCAGCACTTTTCGAGACACGTCCTCACCCTTTCACAGCGCCAGCGGCTGCCAGCGCCAACCCGACCCGCCATCCGGCGCTTCCACCACCCGGCCAAACCCCGAAAACGGGAAATGATACCCGAACACGATCACGCCTTCGCGCGCCGCCCAGCCCAGCAGCCGCTTCCGGACGGTCACCGCCTGTACCCGGTCAGTGTCCGCCCGGACATTCCAGCCCGGATGCTCCAGGTGCAGCGGATGCGCGATCACATCGGCGGCGTGCAGCAGGCGCGTTTCCCCCACCGTGACCAGCACGGTCAGCTGGCCGGGCGCATGCCCCGGCGCGGGCGCCACCCGGATCGACGGCGAGAGCCAGGGGTCACCCGTCACCGGCCTGACCTGGCCCCGCACCGCACCCAACCGGTGATGGCGCGCCGGGGCGAACGGCGCGTCCGGCGCGGGCAGCGCCAGGACATCCCACGCCGCCTGGCTGACAATGACCTCAGCCCGGGGGAAAGCGCTCTGCCCCGCCGCCGTGACCATGCCATCAGCATGATCGGGGTGGAGGTGCGTCAGGATCACGGTGTCAATGCTGGCCGGGTCAATCCCGGCATCTGCCATGTATTCCAGCAGCCGCCCGGTTCCGGCCCGGCCTTCCGGCCCCATCCCGGCTTCAACCAGCACCCGCCGCCGATCCACATCCAGCAGCAGGCAGTTCAGCGGGGCAGGAATATCAGGCCCTTCGCCGCGCGCGGCCAGCGCCGCCGCGCGTTCCGCCGGGTCTGCGTTCACAAAAAACGCGTTGGGGGAAAAGCTGGTTTCGCCATCGCTGATCACCGTCCCGCGCAGCGCGCCCAGCGTAAAATGCAAATGCACGGCTCTGCTCCTTTATTGCCAGCATACGCCTATTCTACCGCCCCTGCCGGGCCATGCCGCAAGCTAATGCTGGTGGTCGCATCCTGGCAGAAAACGATCCTGATCCGTGTTGATCCGCCTGATTCCCCTGATTCGTGTAAACTGTTGCCTTTGTGCATCGCCGGTTCCCCCGCCACCTGCGGTAAAAGTCACATGCCATTTCTGACGCTCGGCACTTGTGCAAAACGCCCATGATCATCTATGCTAGATGGCTAGCGGGCCAGGGAATGTCAGAGACACATGCCGCCCGCCCTACCACGCACTTACACAAACATCAAAGGACAAAAGGGGATGACTGACGTAAAAAAGGTTCCCAGTGATATCGATATCGCCCAGGCCGCAGACCTCCGCCCGATCATGGAGATGGCCGCTAAACTCGGGCTGACGGAGGACGACCTCGACTTCTACGGCAAGTATAAGGCCAAGGTGCACCTGGATGTGCTGAAGAAGTTCGCGGACCGCCCGCAGGGCAAGTACATCGACGTGACCGCGATCACGCCCACCCCGCTGGGCGAGGGCAAGACCACCACGACCGTGGGCCTGGTGCAGGCGCTTGGCACGGAGCTGGGCAAGAACGTGGTCGCCTGCATCCGCCAGCCGAGCATGGGCCCGACCTTCAACATCAAGGGCGGCGCGGCCGGGGGCGGCTACAGCCAGGTGATCCCGATGGAGGACTTCAACCTGCACCTGACCGGCGACATCCACGCCATCACCGTGGCCCACAACCTCGTGGCGGCGGCGATTGACACGCGCATGTACCACGAAAGCCGCCAGAGTGACGAGGCGCTGGCCCGCCGCGGCATCGAGCGCCGCCTGGATATCGACCCCGAAACGATCACGTGGAACCGCGTGGTGGATGTGTGCGACCGCAGCATGCGCCAGATCAGCATCGGCCTTAACGACGATACACAGGCCGATGGCTCCCCCAGCCCGGTGTTCCCGCGCCAGACGGGCTACGATATTTCGGTCGCCAGCGAGCTGATGGCGATCCTGGCGCTGACCACCGGCCTGAAGGACCTGCGCGAGCGGGTGGGCAAGGTCGTCTTTGCGCTGGATAAGCAGGGCAACCCGATCTCGCTGGAAGACCTGGGTGTCGCCGGGGCCGTGACCGTCCTGCTCAAGGACGCGATCATGCCCAACCTGATGCAGACGCTCGAAGGCCAGCCCGCGTTTGTTCACGCCGGGCCGTTCGCCAACATCGCCCACGGCAATTCGTCCATCATCGCGGACCAGATCGCGCTGAAGCTCTCTGACTACGTGGTGACGGAGAGCGGCTTCGGGGCCGACATCGGCATGGAGAAGTTCTTTGATATCAAGTGCCGCTACTCCGGCCTGATCCCGAACGCCGTGGTGCTGGTTGCCACTGTGCGCGCCCTGAAGATGCACGGCGGCGGCCCCGCCGTCAAGCCCGGCGCGAAACTGGCGAAGGAATACACGGAAGAAAACCTGGAGCTGCTGGAAGCCGGCCTGCCCAACCTGGGCGCGCACATCAAAAACGCGCTGCGCTTTGGCATCCCGGTGGTCGTGGCCGTCAACGGCTTCGCCACGGACACCGACGCGGAGATGGAGCTGGTGCGCAAATACTCGGAGGAGCAGGGCGCGTTCGCGGCGGTAAAGACGACCCACTGGGCGGATGGCGGCGCGGGCGCGAAAGCGCTGGCCGAAGCGGTCGTGGCGGCCTGCGAGCAGCCCAGCAACTTTGAATTCCTGTACCCGCTGGAGTGGTCGATCAAGCAGAAGATCGAGCATATCGCCAAGGAGATTTACGGCGCGGCGGACGTGACCTACACCGAGGAAGCCGAGCGCCAGATCGCCTCCTATGAGAAGGCGGGCTTCGGCGGCCTGCCGATCTGCATGGCCAAGACCCACCTGAGCCTGAGCCATGACCCCAACCTGAAGAACGCCCCGACCGGCTTCACCCTGCCGGTGCGCGAGGTGCGCGCCAGCGTGGGCGCGGGCTTCATCTACCCCCTGATCGGCAGCATGAGCACGATGCCCGGCCTGGCGACCTCCCCGGCCTACATGAATATCGACATTGACCTGGAAACCGGCCGCATCATGGGCATGTTCTAGCTCTTTTTAGGCTCGCCCCTGTTTGTTAGCGAACGCTCGCCCTTCACCGGGCGGGCGTTTTTTCATCCCGCGCGCCGGGCGGCTGTGCTACAATCCCCCGCGTGTGCCTGAACTACCCGGAAAGCGAGCGCCTGTGTCCTCATCACCTGAGCCGCAAGCACGCCGGTGGGCGGTCCTGCTGCCCGCCCTGCTGATCGTCCTGCTGGCGGCGGTCACGCATATCCTGGGCAGCAGCGGCTGGCCCGTCTGGACGGACGAAGGCTGGACGGCCTGGGCCACCGCCGACCCCGACCCGGCGGGCGTGGTATCCATCCTGGCGGCGGATCGTCACCCCCCGCTGTATTTTGTCCTGCAAGCGTTGTGGCGGGCGCTGGCAGGCGAGTCGCGGCTGGCGCTGCGCGCGCTCTCGATCTTCAGCGGCATCCTCAGCACCGCGGCGCTCTACCGCCTGGGCGCGGACACGTTCGGCCCGCGGGCGGGGCGCTTCGCCGCCGCGCTGTTCGCCGCGCTGCCGGTGGCCGTCTATTTTACGCAGGCCGCCCGCCATTACAGCCTGCTGGTGCTGCTGGCGATCCTCAGCACGCTGCTGCTGCGCCGCGCCTGGCGTGCGCCCGATCTGCCTCATCTGGCCGCTTACGGCCTCAGCGCAGCCCTGCTGCTTTACACCCATTACCAGGCCGTTTTCCTGCTGGGCGCGCACGCCCTGATCCTGCCGCTGATCCCGGCGCGCGCCCGCTGGCGGCTGCTGGGGGCGCTGATCCTGGCCGGGCTGGCCTTCACCCCCTGGGCGCTGGTCATCCTGACCTCGCAGGGCGTGGGCGAGATCGCGCGCGCCTCCACCGGCGCGACCGGCACGTACACCAATACCCCGGCTAACCTGCTGGCGCTGGGCGGGGTGCTGTTCGGGGGGCAGCTCGCCCTGCTGGGCGGCGCGTTCCTGCTGGGCGCGGCGCCGATCCTGACCGAGCGCCGCACGCCGGGCCGACTGCTGATGCTGCTGGTGGGCGGCGGGCTGCTGCTGGCCATGATCGCGGGCAACCTGCTCACCGGCCTGCTCACCGACCGCACCAGCGTGATGCTCACGCCCTTCCTGCTGGCCGTGGCGGGCGCGGGACTGGCCGGGCTGCCCCCGCGCGCCGGGCGCGTCCTGACCGGGGCGGCAATCGCCGTGATGCTGGCCGCCCCCGGCGTGATCCAGCCCAGCCTGCCGCTGGATGCGATCGCGGCGGCGCTGGCGGCGGATTATTCCCCCGGAGACCTGATCGTGCTGGAAACCGGCTGGGATGACCGGGCCAGCGCCTACGAGCTGGCCCTGGCGCTGCCCCCCGGCGCGCAAGGCGAGATCATCGCCACGCTGCCCTGGGTGGATCACATCGGGGAGGTGCAGCCCGCCCTGCCGTTTGTCCAGCCCGCGCTGGAAGGAGCCGCCCGCGTGTGGGTGGTACAGTGGCTGCAGGCCCCCACCGTCCTGCCCTACCTGGACGACCCGGCCAGCGGCTTCCGGCGGGTGATCACGCACAGCGTCCCCACCGGCCCGCTGTACGCGGCGCGCTACCCCGATCACCCGGTGATCACGGCGGCGCTGTTCGAACGGCTGGACGACACCAACGCCGCCGGGATCACGTTCGGCGGCCTGTTCACGCTGGAATACGCCCTGCTGCCGGAGGTCGCGCTGCCCGGCGCGGCGCTGCACGTCGATTTGTGGTGGTCGGCGCGGGAAACCCCACCGCTGGATTATTCGGTGGGCGTGTTCCTGCTGGACGAGGCGGGCGCCGTCCTGAGCCAGCACGACGGCCCGCCCGGCGGCGGTCCCACCACCGCCTGGACGCCCGGCGAGCGTCACTTCGACCGGCACACGCTGCCCGTCCCGGCGAACCTGCCGCCCGGTGAATACCCGGTGGGAGTGACCGTCTACTGGTACGGCGATGGCGTCCCGCTGGAAGCGGAGGGCGGCTCTGCCGATTCCGTCACGATCCTGGGCCGCGTGACCACCCCCCCGGCGCGTTAAGGCTGGGTGAGAATCGCACTCTCACCCGCCTGTGGGCGGTATAATGTGACCATTCGAGTCTTGTTGGAAGCAGAAAGGAAAGGCACATGGCGCACGAAGTTGCCACGCTGGCAGGGGGCTGTTTCTGGTGTCTGGAAGCGGTCTACGACCAGCTCAAGGGCGTGACGGACGTGGTGTCCGGCTATGCGGGCGGGGCAGTCGAAAACCCCACGTATGAGGCCGTCTGCACCGGGAACACCGGGCATGCGGAGGTCGTGCAGGTCACCTTCGACCCGGACGTGATCAGCTACAGCGACCTGCTGGACGTGTTCTTCACCATCCACGACCCGACCACGCTCAACCGCCAGGGCGCAGACGTGGGGACCCAGTATCGCTCCGCCATCTTCACCCACTCCGAGGCGCAGGCCGAGACCGCCCGCGCGACCATCCAGCGCCTGACGGCGGAGCAGCTGTGGGACAACCCGATCGTGACCGAGATCACGCCGCTGGACCGGTTCTACCCGGCGGAGGACTACCACCAGGAGTACTTCGCCAATAACCCCTATCAGGGCTACTGCATGGCCGTGATCGCGCCGAAGGTCGCCAAGTTCCGCAAGCAGCACCTGGCCCGGCTTAAAGCCTGAACGCGCATTCCGCCACAAAGAACACACGGGGCGCTCTCCTCACCGGGAGGCCCCGTTTTGATTCCAGATCAGGCCAATCTGCGGCCCAACGCTGTGCATAATGTACTATACGACCATAATTAGACTCTGCGTATAATTATCCCGTTCGTTGAAGCACACGGGAAGGGCCGCCATGAATTCTCTGCTCTCGCGCCACGAGCGCCGCAAGCAGCGCACCCGCCGCCGGCTGCTGGATGCCGCCCGGCAGGTGATCGTGCGCCTGGGGTATGAAGCCACCGGCGTGCTGGACATCACAGAGGAAGCGGATGTCAGCAAGGCCACCTTTTACCTGCACTTCAAGGACAAGGAAGACCTCACCCGGACGCTGATCCTGCAGGGGTTTGACGACCTGCGCGCCGCGCTGCAGACGGCCATGCAGGATGCCGGCCCGATCACAGCCCTGGAAGCCAGCGCCCCGCACCTGCGCAAGACCCTGCGCGTCATGTTCCAGTACGCCGCTGAAAACCGCGACCTGTTCCGCATCATGCTCGGGCGGCAGGCCTCCGCGGAGCTGAACATGATGGCGCTGGAATACTTCACCGCGGTCGTGCGCGACCTGATCGCACAGCACCACGACCCCGATCGCCCGCTGCCTTACCCCCCCGGCCTGTATGCGTCCTTCGTCACCGGCGCGGCCGTCCGGCTGGGCATGTGGTGGATCGAGGACGATCACGGCTATTCGCCCGACGATATGGCCGCGATCATGCAGCGCCTGCTGAGTGAGGGCGTCTTCACCGTGTTACCCAACGCAGAATCCGATACATGACCCGCTCAGGGCCAACCAAGGAAGGAATCGCCATGTTCGATCGTATTGGCCATTTTGCCGCCCGCTACCGTCTCCCGATCATCATCTTCTGGGTCGCGCTGGCCGCCATCGTGACCGTGCTGGCCCCGCCGCTGGAACAGGTTGCCAGCAGCGACACCGGCGATTTTCTGCCCGCCGATGCGCCGTTTATCCGGGCGCTTGCGCTGGTCGAGCGCTACTTCTCCGCCTCCGCCCAGGCCGGCAGCGCCGTGATCGTGGTGGAAACGGACGATGGCAGCGACGTGCGCCAGAACCCTGCCTGGACGTTCCTGGCCGAGATGACCACCTGGCTGGAGACGCTGGATGGCCCGGTCGCCATCAGCAGCGTCACCTCCCCCACGATGAACCTGCCCTTTGTCAGCGACAGCATGGTGGCGCCGGACCACGCGCTGGCGCTGATGATGTTTGAGTTTGATTCGAGCGTGCTGGGCGACGAAACCCGGGAGTTCCTGGACGAGATTCGTACGCAGATGGATGTGCTGGCGACTGACGGCTTCACTGTGTACCTGACCGGCAACAGCCCGATCTTCTCCGATTATTCCAACAGCGCGCTCACCAGCGTGGACCGCACCCTGGGCGTGACGATCATCCTGGTGATCATGCTGCTGCTGCTGGTATACCGTTCGCCGGTCAGCCCGCTGCTGCCGCTGTTCACGGTCACGATCGTGTACCTGATCAGCCGCGGCGTGATCGGCTGGATCGGCGCGCATTACCTGACCGTCACGATCTACGCCAACGTGATGATGATCGTCGTGCTCTTTGGCGCGGGGACGGACTACTGCCTGTTCCTCATCAGCCGCTTCCGGGAAGAAATGGCCGATGACAGCGACACAGCGGCCTCCACGATCCGCACCGTGCACCATGTCGGCGAGACGATCACCAGCAGCGCCGGGACGGTGATCGTGGGTTTCGTGGCGATGGCCTTCGCGGAAATGGGCCTCTTCGCCACGACCGGGCCGGCACTGGCGATCAGCGTGGTGATCATGCTGACCGCCGGGCTGACGCTCACCCCCGCCCTGCTGACCACACTGGGGGGGCGCGCCTTCTGGCCGGGCAAGGCCAGCCACCGGGGCGACAGCCGCCTGTACGAATGGGTTTCCCTCCGCGTGTCAAAACACCCGGTGCAGTCGATCCTGCTCATCGTGCTGCTGCTGGGGCCGCTGGCGATTTACTCCACCGGGCAGAAGACCACCTACAACATGCTGGCCGACCTCTCCACCAGCAACGAGGCCCGCCAGGGCTTCGACGTGCTGGAAACGCACATGGGCGCCGGCGGCATCCAGCCGCTCACAGTGGTGGTGGACGGCCTGACGCCGGAGAATGTCCTGGCCGAGATCGACCGCTGGACGCAGCAGATGGAAGCCCTGGAAGGCGTGCAGGAAGTGCGCAGCCTGTCCGCCCCGATCGGGGCCAGCAGCGGCATGCTGGCCGACATCACGCAGGTGCGCCGCCAGTTCGGCATCGCGGCGGAGCTGCTGGCCGGCGGGGAGGACGCGCTGCCCGCTGGCGCCCTGACCCCGGAGAACATGCAGCTTGCCCTGAGCCTGCTGCCGGTCGTTGGGGAGTACCTGGACGCGGTGGAAGCGGAAGCGCCGGCGCTGGCCGAAAACCCGGCCATGCAGGGCCTGCGGGCCACCATCAGCCGGCTGCCGCTGGCGGCGCTCTCCGGCGGGCTGGCGGACGCGCTGGCCGACCTGCAGGGTCACCTGGCGGCGCTGGCCGAGGCGCCGGAGCTGGAGGGCGTGTACTACCTGCCCGAAGCCCTGCCGTCCGGGCTGAACGCAACGCTGGCCGACAACGGCATCGACGCCGACAGCCTGATCGACAGCTTCGTGGGCCGCTACCTCTCCGCCGGGCGGGAGGCCGCTCGCTTCGAGGTCGTTTCATCCAACAACCCCTACGGCGACGAGATCGGAGCGCTGGTGCATGCACTCCGTGAGCTTGTCCCCGCCGGGGAGGAGGCCGTTAGCGGCATGTCGGTCATCACCACCGACCTGCGCGACACCATGGATCGCGACATGCTGCGCTCGTTCTCGCTGGTGCTGATCGGCATCTTCTTCGTGCTGCTGTTCCTGCTGCGCGCGCTGATCAGCCCCGTGTACCTGATCCTGACCATCCTGCTCAGCTACGGGGCCACGCTGGGGATCACGCGCCTATTCTCCGTGCTCGTGTTCGGCGTGGACGCGCTGACCTGGTGGGCGCCGTTCTTCATCTTCACGATGCTGATCGCGCTGGGGATGGACTACAACATCTTCCTGATGGGCCGCGTAAAGGAAGAAACCGCCCGGCACGGCATCCGCGAGGGTGTGCATCGCGCCGTGGCGGCCACCGGGCCGATCATCACCTCGGCGGGTCTGATCATGGCTGGCACCTTCGCCGCGATGATGGCGGGGACAGTCACCGGGCTGAAGCAGCTTGGCTTCGCGGTGGCGGTGGGCGTCCTGCTGGATACCTTCGTGATCCGGACGGCGCTTGTCCCGGCGATCGCCGTGCTGCTGGACCGCTGGAACTGGTGGCCCAGCAAAGCCCCGGTGGTGAAGGAATCGAGTGTCAGCCTGGGGAGCAAAGTCGAAGCCCCGGCAGCCGGGGATCGCTAATCGCAGCAGATCACACGCAAAGGGGCAAAATAACCATGACCGTCGTTGTGACCGGGGCAGCAGGATTTGTGGGCAATAACCTGGTGCGGGCGCTGCTGGCGCAGCGCCGGCAGGTGCGCGCCCTGATCCTGCACCCCGGCGAGCGCGCTGTGCTGGAGGGCCTGCCGGTGGAATTCCAGCAGGCCGATGTGCGCGACCCGGACTCGCTGGTGCAGGCCTTCAGCGGGGCGGAGGTCGTGTATCATCTCGCCAGCGCAATCTCGCTCCAGCCGGACGACTGGCCGCTCGTTAAGGCGATCAACGCCGACGGCGCGCGCCACGTGGCCGCAGCCTGCGAACGCTGCGGGGTGCGGCGGCTGGTGCATTTCAGCTCGTTTCACGCGCTGGAGCAGGCCCCGCTTGACCTGCCGCTGGATGAAAACGCGCCCCTGATCAGCGCCGCCCGCAGCGCCCCCTACAACCGCTCCAAGGCGCTGGGGGAGCAGGCCGTGCGGGACGCGATCGGGCGCGGGCTGGACGCCGTGATCCTCAACCCGACCGGGATCATCGGGCCGGGCGACCCCGGCCCTTCCTGGTTCGGGGGCGTGCTGCTGGACCTGGCACAGGGCCGCCTGCCGGGCCTGCTGGCCGGCGGCTGCGACTGGGTGGATGTGCGTGACGTGGTGGCGGGCGCGCTGCGCGCTGAGGCGCAGGCCGCGCCCGGCGCGCGCTACCTGCTCTCCGGCCATTACGTCTCGCTGCGCGGGATCGCCCGCCTGGTGCAGGAGATCACGGGCTGCCCCGCCCCGCGCCTGGTGCTGCCGATGGCGCTGGGCCGCCTGGTCGCGCCGCTTAACACCGCCCTCGGCCGCGCCCGCCGCGTCCCCGCGCGCCTGACCGCGGTCGCCCTGGAGGAGCTGAGCGGCAACCGGCACATCAGCCACGCCCGCGCCGCGCGGGAGCTGGGCTTCGCCCCGCGCCCGATCCGGGAGAGCATCACCGACGCGCTGCGCTGGCACGCGGAACACGGCCGCCTGCCCCCATTGGCCGCGCCACAGCCGGATCAGGTTCTATAACCGCAAAGGGCGCAGAGCCTGGAGCTATCTGTTGAGCTGCGGCAACGTGGCCTGTGCGTAGCGTCGCTTTGC
>NPIE01002958.1_pt1 | contig 140257 bp, 129 predicted proteins | sample 8637661 | NCBI WGS metagenome assembly NPIE01 (sample SAMN07420842, study PRJNA396082) | bioreactor metagenome | isolation source: sample BA12 brine-fed electro-methanogenic bioreactor BA | place: Japan: Kochi | collected 2016-12-09
CCGGAGTGGACAGACCTCTAGTGTGCCAGTTGTCGTGCCAACGGCATCGCTGGGTAGCTACGTCTGGCAGAGATAACCGCTGAAAGCATCTAAGTGGGAAACTCGCTCCAAGATTAGATCCCTGTAATCCAGTTAATGGAGTAAGATCGCAGGTAGACCACCTGCTAGATAGGCAGTGTGTGTAAGCGTAGCAATACGTTTAGCTAAACTGTACTAATGATCGAGGGCTTCACCACGTGATGTGGAGAACTCGCTGCTTTTTCGCCACGATTTACTTGTCATGACTATTCATTGGTATCTTTAACATTCGTAAAATTGTCCTTTGGTGATTGGAGCGGCGAGGATACACCCGGTAACATCCCGAACCCGGTCGTTAAGCTCGCCAGCGCTGATGGTACTTGGGGGGCGACCCCCTGGGAGAGTAAGTCATTGCCAAAGGACTTTTTTTATTTAACCGCACATTTCCCTCCCCTGGCAACCTGTTGATAATTCTGTAATAGTGATAAAATCAATTAAACAATTTAATAATTGTTCAATTGTTATAGGAGTTATATGGATCAGCATCCCATTATTTTAGATGAACACACCGCAGCCCATGTCGCTGAACTTTTTAGCGCGTTCAGTGACACCAGCCGCGTCAGGATTATTTCCGTCATTATGACCCAGGAGGTTAACACTTCCTCCCTGGCTGAGATGGTGGGAATCACAGAATCAGCTGTTTCCCATCACCTGCGTGGACTGCGTCAGATGCGTTTGGTCACAGCCCGGCGAGACGGGAAAGAAGTTTATTACAGTGTGGATGACCCTCACATCATCGCGTTATTCCAGCAGGGCGTCAGGCATATCACAGAAAAGTAAACGGCATCCTTTTTGAAGGGTGTGGAATGGTTAATCGGTGGTTTGAGGTAGAGAAAGATTATGGACACTCAAGATTTGCTCCAGGTTGTTAAGCCATCAGTCAATCACAGCCATTACGCGGGGTTACCCGCCGCCCAGGTGCAAGAAAGACGCGCCCAATACGGTGAAAACCGTCTGCCGGCTGAAAAACGGACATCAGTGGGGATGATCTTGCTGAACCAGGTCAAAAGCCCCCTGGTCTACATCATCCTGGCGGCTGCCGCCATTTCCCTGGCTGTGGGAGAATACGGTGATTTCATTATCATCATGGCCGTGGTCGTGATTGACGTCGTGCTGGGTTTTGTCCAGGAATACCAGGCAGAGCGTACATATGAGGCGCTTAAAGGTCTGCTTAAACCGACCACAACGGTCATCAGGGACGGTCAGCGTCTGGAAGTGGAAGTGTGGGAACTGGTCCCGGGTGACCTGGTGGTGCTCAATGCGGGAGAAATTGTCCCCGCAGATGGCGAAGTAGTAGAAGCAACCAAGCTTTCGCTGGATGAAGCCATCCTGACGGGTGAGAGCGAGCTGGTTGGCAAGCAGGCCATCTCTCAGGGTGCTGAGGTCTCAAAAGTCATGCCGGTTGATTCACACTCACAGGTCTTTATGGGGACCACCGTCGTGACGGGGCGGGGCATTCAGCGGGTGACCACAACGGGCAATCACACGGAGTTGGGTCAGATTGCCGTCAGCCTGAGTGAGCATGTCGATGAAGATACGCCCCTGCAGGTTCGTCTGAAATCCTTTAGCAAGATCCTCACCTATATCGTGATCGGGTTTACAACCATCATCCTGGTGTTGGGGTTGATCATCGGCCACGAGTTTCTGGACATGCTGCGTACGGCCATCATCCTGGCCATTGCTGCGGTGCCAGAGGGCTTGTTGATTGCGGTCACCGTCATCCTGGTGTTGGGCATGCGCAGGATCCTCAAACGCGAGGGCTTGGTCAAGCGGTTAAGAGCGGTCGAGACTCTTGGCTCGGTGTCTACGATCTGTACCGATAAAACCGGCACGCTCACCGAGGGACGGATGCGGGTCAACCGCACTGACCTGCATGATCAGGAACGTGCCTGGCAGACGCTGGTGCTTTGCAATAACTTCGAAGGGTCGGTGGAGATTGCGCTGTGGGAATATGCTGAGACCTTACAATTCGGCGACCCTCAGGCATTGATCGACAGCTCTACACGCATCGGGGAAGAGTTGTTCACCAGTGAGACGAAATATATGATCACCGCTGTGACCAGCGGCTTATTACCGGATGGGCCACATTTTTTTCTGAAAGGCGCACCCGAGATTGTGCTCGATATGTGCGCGCTTTCAGCTGAGGAGAAACAGCACTGGCTGACGCAGGTGGATAGCTGGGCAGGTGAAGGCTTGCGACTGTTGGGTTTGGCCTGTCGTGTGGGTGGGCGGATTGAGGATCACTGCGGTTATACCTGGTTGGGATTGCTCGGTATGGAAGACCCAATCCGGGAAGGTGTGATCGAATCCATCCGGGTTACCCAGAAGGCCGGGATTAAAGTCAAAATGATCACCGGTGATTATCGCGGCACGGCCGAGCACGTAGCGCACAGCCTCGGTTTGATCTCTGCCGGGGAACAATCTCTGGAAGGCGCACAGATTGAAAAGATGAGCGATGAACAGCTGCAGGAGCAAGTCATGAAGACAGCGGTATTTGCGCGCATCCGCCCGCGGGATAAATTTCGTATCATCAAAGCCTTGCAGGCTGAGCGTGAAGTCACCGCCATGATCGGCGACGGTGTCAATGATGCGCCGGCATTAAAGTGCGCCAATATCGGCGTGGTGGTGAACAGCGCTACCGATGTGGCGAAAGAAACGGCTGACCTGATCTTGCTGGATAATAATTTCCGTACTATTGTGGCGGCCATCGAGGAAGGCCGGGTGATCTTCTCCAACATCCGCAAAGTGGTAGCGTACGTGCTCTCCAATTCCTTTGCAGAGGTGCTAACGATCTTCATCGCGATGATGCTGCGCTGGCCTACACCTTTGACCGTGGCGCAGATCTTGTGGATCCATTTGATTTGCGATGGCCCCCTGGATATTGTACTGAGTTTTGAGCCTAAGGAAGCGGGAATTATGGATCAAAAACCCCGCCCTTTGAATGCGCCGATCTTAACCCGATTGGGGATGTCACTGATCGGTGTGATCAGCGTAACCAGTTCGGCATTTGCGCTGGCGTTGTTTGGGCATTTTTCGCAGGTGCACAATACCCCCATCGAAGGGCGCAGTATCGTCTTTGCCAGCTTGGCGGTCAACTCGATTGTTTATATTTTCGCCTACCGCAGCATGCGCCTGCCCCTCACGCAGATGAATGGGTTGACAGCCAATAAACCCCTCATTTGGGCTGTGGCGGCAGGGTTTATCACGATTGGCATTGCGTTTATTATTCCCGGGTTAAGAAATGTCTTGGGCATTGTGCCCTTAACCCTGGTTGAGTGGATATGGGTGTTTGGTGTTGGTTTGCTATTGTTACTGCTGGTTGAATTGGGTAAGTGGTTCAGCAACCGTTTGTATGCGGATGAGTAAATGCAGAGTTTGGTGGAAACCCAGCCTGATGAGAAAATTGCTCTCTCAGGCTATTGTTTTTCTTAATTTCAGGTATAATATTTACCGGCGCGTCCACTTTACTTGACCGCGCCGGTTTGCCCTGGAGCGAGACACGGTCTTAACGTTTGTAAGCCCTGGCGGTTCCATTGATCACCTTTTGGAAGGGAGGTGAGGGTTTTGGCTCGTGTGGTTTTGCGACCTAATGAATCACAAGAACAACTGCTGCGTCGATTTCGCAAGCAGGTTGTCAAAAGCGGTGTATTAAGTACGATCCGCCGAAAACGCTGGTTCATCTCAAAGAGTGAACTTCGGCGCATCGAAAAGAAGAAGGCCATCCGACGTACCCAGCGCCGCGACTGAGGATAGCCAGTCAGTAAGTTTGAAGGAGGTTTTATGGCCAAAGAGGACGATAAACTGACCGTTGAGGGCACGGTGGTCGAAGCCTTGCCCGGAACACAGTTCACGGTTCAGCTTGAAAATGGATCAGAGATATTGGCTTATCTTTCCGGCAAAATGCGTCGGCATTATATCCGTATTTTATTAGGAGACCGGGTAAGACTTGAAATCTCTCCCTACGACCTCACTCGAGGGCGTATCGTCTATCGTTACCGCCGTCATTCCGCGTCGCCAGAATAATCATCCTTCTGACAGGTAGATTTTCCCACGCCCAACAAAAACAAATCCTGCTCCGGCAGGATTTGTTATTTTCCAGGCCCAGGTGAGGTAAAATTGCCCTATGGTCGCGGGATCATTTCCAACCTTTCACACATCCGAACACATCCGGGCAATTGACCTGGCGCGGGACCTTGATCCCGTGGCTGATCTGATTGAGCTGTGTTTCCCGATTCACCAGGACCCTGACGGGCAGACTTACGTTCAGGAAATGCGCAAAGCTGCCCGAGAAATGCGGCTGATCGGCTGGCTGGCCGGGCTGTCCGAACAGTACCTGGAGCAAAGCTCCGGTTTTGTATGGGAGGAAAACGGGCAAATCGTCGGAAACCTGAGCCTGATCCCCTTGAAAAAAGGCGGCCGTCGAGTTTACCTGATCGCCAATGTGGCTGTCCATCCCAAATACCGCCGGCGGGGTATTGCTCGCAGGCTCACGCAAAAAGCCCTTTCGCAACTGGCACGTCAAAACGAATCGCAGGTTTGGCTGCAGGTGCGGGATGATAACCCGGCGGCGATCGGGTTGTATGCCTCACTTGGGTTCAATGAGCAGGCATCCCGAACCACCTGGCGCATTCGCCCGCGCGATTTCGTCCCATCGGGCGTCCCGGCTGGGGCGTCCCTGTCGGTTCGGCGCTGGGCGCGGTGTGAGTGGCCGCTTCACAAATCCTGGCTTGAATCGGCCTACCCGCACAATATCCGGTGGAACTTACCGGTTCACTTCCAGCGGTTTTCGCCGGGGATTTTACAGGCAGTATCCAATTATTTGGATGGTGCCAATCTCAAAAGCTGGGCGGTCTTCGATGGAAGTGCCTGCCAGGGGGTGATCACCTGGCAGAAGACGACCACTTATGCCAACAACTTATGGCTGGCTTTCCCGGCCGATCGCGAGGGGGACACCCTGCCCGGGGGGTTGCGGCATGTCATCAAGCGATTGTCGCGTTCGCACCCGCTGTCAGTCGATTATCCCAAAGGGCGGTTTGCAGGTCAATTTGCCGCCCTGGGCTTTTTTGAGTTTCGCACCTTGATCTGGATGCGGCGCGACCTTTAATGCAGCATGCGGCCTGGGGAGGCCGCATGAGATTAACAGGTTGTTGCAGGGGAAAATCAAACCAGACGCAAAAGGCACTGATGCCTATTGGTGTTTTGATCCGGTTGGTTGTTCGTTACAATCGTGAATGTCAGCCTGCAGGCGAGCAATCCTGCACACTCCATCACTTGCACGGGATCAATTACAGCTCTTCGTCCAGGACCAGGTCGACCAGGTCAAGAAACTCCTGCCAGTCTTCTTTGAAGAAGTGCAGCGTGACGTTGTTCAGCTCAAGATGGTAGGTGGCTTCGCCATCCGGTTCGTCTGCGCGCCAGGCCAGGAAGTTTTCTGTCTCAGCGATAGTGGTGGTTTTGGGTTCGTAAGACTCATCCATGGGTTTACTCCTTTTTGGTGTCAAAATTTTTAATCATTTCCATTTATATCACATTCGTTGAAATAAATTAAGATGATCTGCGCCTGGTGAAGTTTGCCTGCCAGGGGAGGGCTTAATCCTCGTCTCCTGTTGGCTGTGAGGCGGTTTTAGGTTTGCCGGGCTGATTTTCAGCGCCTTTGTGCCATAGCCGTTTCCAGCGGACGACCAGCCAATGTGCAAAGTTTTGCCAGTACTTTTCAACTTTCAACCTCCAGGGTGCTTTTTCTGGGGGTTCGGGCGTTTCAAGGTTATCAAATGGCTCCTGGTCGTTCAGCTTTCTGATCACATAGCCTAAGAACAGCTTGAAGCTTGCCATAATGGGCGCTGCGATCACGATCCCGATAAAGCCGAACAACTGCACGCCGATGATCGCACCGATCAAAACCAGCGACGGGTGCACCCTCAGCCCTGAAGCCATCACTTTTGTGCGGATGATGTTGTCGATGATATTGTTGATCACTATCGAAACGCCTAAAACAACCAGCATGTATATGCCAGGAGGCAGGTTGAAGGGAATATTGGTCTGGAACAAAGCCACCAGGCCGAAGGAGATCCAGGTGACCCAGGCGCCCAGGTACGGGATTAACTGCCCTATGGCGGCGATGGCCGACAGCCCGGCGAAGAATTGAACCCCGAGGACGCCCAGCATGATGGTGTAAATGAAGTAGGAGATCAGCACGACCAGCAGTTCGCCGCGGATGAACGCACTCCAAATGCGGTTTAACTCGTCTCCGATTCGTTGCATGTCCTGCGAAAAACCGGCCAGGCTGCCATTTAATATTTGGTCGGGGAAGCCTTCCGTTTCTGCCAGAAAAAAGTAAGAGATCAACACGATCAGCACAGTCCAGGTGATGATGTTGACAGCACCTGCAGCAATTGAACCCACCAGTGTGCCCACACGGCCGATTGCCGGCTGGATGGCGCGCACAATTTCGTTGGCGATCTCATCCCAGTTAATGCCAGTGGGCGAAAAAGTGAAGGGCCCGATCTGGTAGGTTTGTTCGGTGATTTCTGAGACGAGTTCAGGAAGCTCAAAGATGTTCCGTTCGATGAAGCGGACCAGGTTTTGGATCTGCTCAAATAATGCAACGCCGCCCCAGGTCATCAACCCTAAAATCACAAGGATTAACAGTAAATAGATCACCGTGACAGAAATCCGCCAGGGAATTTTGATCTTGTCGCTGGCGAGTTTGGCGATCGGGTTGATCAGATACGTCAGCAGGATGGCGGTGATGAGCGGACCCAAAAAGCTTTGGAACCGCACGAGCAGCAACAGCAGGATGGCGACCAGCGCCATCCCAACGACGAGTTTTGTCGTCCAGCTCCATTTGGGGGATTTTGATTCAAGTTGTTCGTGGTTTGCTTCCGGCTGATTTGTTGTCACGGCATCTCTGTGTTCGTTCGTAATATATCGGTTTGTGCTGGCCCACGGCAAAGTTTCTCTTATAATTATACGATATTGTGCGTGGTCATGCTGGTGTGAATCCCGCTTTACAGGCTTGAATTGCCAGGATGATCACATAAGACCGGATTGATGAACCGTAAAGGAGTGGCAATATGGCGAAAATTGCGTTTTTAGGTGCCGGCAGCACCGTATTTGCCAAGGATTTATTAACTGACATCCTCACATTTCCTGAGCTGTCGGAATCAACGATCGCCTTGCATGATATCAACCCTGAACGCCTGGAAACGACTTTTCGGGTTGGAAAAAGGGTGGCCGAAGCCCTGGGCGTTCACCCCGCCATCGAGACTCACCTGGAACGGCGGGCCGCGCTGGATGGGGCCGATTATGCCATCGGCATGTTCCAGGTGGGTGGATATCATCCCGGCACGCTGACGGATTTTGAAGTCCCGAAGCGCTTTGGCCTTCGGCAGACGATCGGGGATACCCTAGGGGTGGGGGGCATCATGCGGGCGCTGCGCACTATTCCGGTCTATCTTGAGATGTGTCGCGATATGGAAGCAGTCTGCCCGGATGTGACCCTGCTGAATTATGTCAACCCGATGGCGATGGTCACCTGGGCGCTCCTGCGGGCTACCCGCATCCGCACGGTGGGGCTGTGCCATTCCGTGCAGGGCACAGCAGCCCAGCTGGCCGAGCTGATCGGCGTGCCCCTTGAGGAGATCAATTACCTGTGCGCCGGTGTCAACCATATGGCTTTTTACCTGCGCTTTGAGCGCGACGGCCAATCCCTCTACCCACTGCTCCAGAAGGTGATCGATGAAGGGCGCGTACCCGATTGGAACCGGGTGCGCTTCGATATTTTTCAGCGGCTGGGGTATTTCGTGACGGAATCGAGCGAGCATTTTTCTGAATACGTGCCCTGGTTCATCAAACGGGACCGCCCCGATCTGATTGAGAAGTACAACATCCCCCTGGATGAGTATCTCCACCGCTGTGAGGTGCAAATTGCCGGGTGGGAGGCAGCCAAAGGTGTGATCGAAGACCCGGATGCCGACGTCGACTTTTTGGCGCTGGCTGACAAGCTGCTTGCCGCAGGTGCAACCGAGATGGAACTGGCTTATCTCCGTGGTCTCCTTTTGGGAGAAGAGACGGGGAAACCGTCGCTGGAATATGGGGCTTATATCATCCATGCCATGGAGACCGGGGTGCCCAGGGTGGTTTATGGCAATGTGATGAACAATGGGCTGATCGATAACCTGCCGGGTGAAGCGTGCGTTGAGGTGCCCTGCCTGGTGGATAAGAACGGCATCCAGCCCATACAGGTTGGCAGCCTGCCGCCGCACCTGGCCGCGCTGATCCAGACCCAGATCAATGTGCAGCGCCTGACTGTGGAGGCTGCCTTGTCGGGTAAGCGCGAGCACATCTACCATGCCGCCATGCTCGATCCGCACACCGCGGCTGAGCTGGACCTGGACCAGATCTATAGGCTGGTTGACGCGCTGATCGACGCCCACGGAGATTGGCTGCCCGAGTTTTCCTGATCAAACCAGGCTGATGGATTGCCTTCTCAGGGCTGTTAAATGAAGATGTTAACATGATAAAATCAGAACATGATCTTCACGCTGACACCTAACCCGAGTGTTGACCGTTCTCTGACGGTGACAGAGATCCGATTCAATAATGTGTTACGCAGCCAAAACCTGCGCCTGGATTGGGGCGGAAAGGGGTTTAATGTCTCGCGCTCGCTCCATCAACTGGGGGTTGAATCGGTGGCGATGGGTTGGGTCGGCGGGGGAACGGGGAAGATGCTGGCGGACGGCCTGCAGCGGCTGGGGATTCAGACAGATTTTGTATGGGTCGACCAGGATACCCGCACGAACACCATGATCATTGAAGAGGAGGGGGAGTGGCATATCAAGGTCAACGAACCTGGCCCGCACATTTCACCGGATGATATCGAGCAGCTGTACCTCAAAGTGGAGGGGTATGCCAAAAAAGGCGATTTGTGGGTGCTCTCCGGCAGCCTGCCGCCGGATGTGCCGGAAGATTTTTATGCCAAGCTGATCGGGCTATTTCACCAACGCGGCGCACGCGTTTACCTGGATGCCAGCGGTAAAGCGCTGCAACTGGGCTGCCAGGCGCGGCCTTATCTTGTGAAACCAAATGTGTTAGAGGCCTCTCAGGTGGCGGGTTTTTCCATCGACAACCAGGAAGACGCTAAACGGGCTGCACTCCACTTTTTGAGACTGGGCATTGAATATTTTGCCCTCACCATGGGTGAATCCGGTTTATTGCTTGCTTCGGCGCGCGAGATGGTGTATGCCACACCGCCGAAACTGCACGTGAAAAACGCGACCGGTTCCGGCGATACCCTCATGGCAGGTATGATCTACGCCCAGATGCACAATATGGACCTGGTTGAGGTGGCCCGCTGGGGCGTGGCCGCAGGAAGTGCCTCTGTAGAGACCGAGGGGGTAAGTGAATTTGAAATTGAGCGTGTGGAAGACCTGTTGAGCGAGGTAGATGCACGCATCATCAACGTGATGTAAATCGTTGATTGGGTTGGCTGAGCGTAGTTAAATTTTTGAATTGCTATACTTATTGAGATGCTGGATGTTCAGGGCAGGTTGTTTCCCAACCCAGTAGGGTGGGTTGGCTGAGCGTAATTCAATTTTTGAATTGTTACACGTGCTGAGATGCTGAATGTTCAAGGCAAGTTGTTTCCCAACCCAGTAGGGTGGGTTGGCTGAATGTATTTCAATTTTTGAATTGTTATACATGCTGAGACGCCGGATGTTCAAGGCAAGTTGTTTCCCAACCCAGTAGGGTGGGTTGGCTGAGCGTAATTCAATTTTTGAATTCTGATACGTGCTGAGGTGCTGGATGCTCAAGGTAAGTTGTTTGCCAACCCACCCTACAAAGTTCAAAACCCGTCTGAAAATCAGGTGAAATTTAACATAAACAAAGACCTCACTTCTAACTTATTCCATTTAATCTAATACAGTTAACAACACAAATCTACCATTGGGGCTTGTTTGTGGTTTATACAATTCCATTACCTCTAGTACTTCTGCATCATCCTCAAGTAAGATCATCCATTCGTTATTGGTCATTAGTACGTAATCATACACCTCAGCCGTGATGTCAGAACGGATATCATTTGGTTTGTCAGCATAAGTGAAGTTTTCAGCTGACGAGCTAGCTTCGAAGAGGATATTAAACATCGAAAGTAACTCGTTATAATCTTTGATGATGTTCAGATTAGCATTAAAGAAGGTTCTGCTAGTGGCATAAAAACGCATATCAGAGGTAAAAGTAATATCCGATTCAAACTCCATTAACGGATTGATAACATCCAAAAAAGCAGCTTCATTCTTTCTAGCTATGAACATCGCTCGATAATTTGATGTAATAGGGGAGATCAACAGTGAAACCACCACTATAAAATTGATTAGATGCCAGTAAGCGTGGTCAAAAAAAAGGATCACAGATGTAAAAAGTAACGTCAACAGTAATGGATAAAACATCAAATTAATTACTGCAGTGAGGTCCCACCCTCTTGCTGGGACAATTTCACGCAGCAAAAGGCGTATCCCGATCGCTAAGATTAGGCCGATTGCTAGGAAACCCCAATATTTATTGCGTTTTCCACGTCCTGTTAGCGCTTTAAGGTCAATAAATTGCACTGCCAAAACACTCAACACCGGCAACGCCGGAAGACTAAAGCGTGAGTCATACCCTATCCGATTATTAATTGAAATTAACAAGAACACAACAATAGCAAGGGGCACCAGGTATAAAAATTTTCGAGGAAAGTAGTTATCTACGCTGTTCTTTATACCGCTGATTAGATACAACAAAAACGGTAAAAAGGTCACTTCAAACCAGTAACCACGGTACCAATCTTCGAACTTGCTAGCACCCTCGATATTTAATGTATCAAGAACACGTGAGGAATACACCGCATATGTATTATAGAATTCAACCCATTCGCTAATTCGCAATCCGAATAAAGGGTCGCCGAGGATTATCCAGCTAAGGATGCCAAAAAATATGATCCCAGCCGCCAACCCACAGGCAACCCATACTAAATTTTTGAGCAATGAGTGCCAGGAAAAGTCCTTTGATCCAATCCACCCCAAGCCGATCAATAAAACTGCGACAGGTAGTGTTGTTTCTTTGGTTTTGAAGGCCAAATATAGGACAAATCCCAATGTAGCGACCAGCCAGGGGTTGCTATGCCCTTTATTCATAGATAAAACATAGATCATGAAGAATAACATCAATATTGTCATGGCGGTTAGGTCAACCACAATTATCCCAGATACATCTTGTAGGGCTGTCAAGCTGAAGAAAATCAGCACAGCTAACACGCCGTGCAGGATAGTATTATCTTGCCGTATTTTACGAGCAGTTAGATAAATCAAAAAGAAGTTGGCACCCATTAAAAAGCCCCAGAAGGCATGGTAGCCTTCTAGGGGACTTGATGCGAACTCAACGAAAATTTGCTGCAAAAAGATATGAAAATATCGATTGAGCACAAACGGCATCTTGATGCCATTCATCCCCAAGTTTAGATATAAAGAAATATCAGATGAATTTACACCACCTCTGGCAAAATTAGCAAAGATAATTGCAATTGCCATTGAGACTATTGTTAGAATACAAATCTCGATCCAACCATTGCTGGAAAATTTCTCTTCGATCGAAGCCAACAAGTCTTTAAGTCGGTGGATTAGGTTTGGGTTTTGTTCAGATAAGGTTACGTTGGTCATGTTTGTCCTTCTCTTAGTGATCGATTATTGGTTTTTGCGCAAATCTTCTCAATCAGGTGATCATACAAATCCGCTGTGTTCCAGTTGTAGCGTAGCTTGGCTGAGCGTAATTCTATTTTTGAATTGTTAGACGTGCTGAGTTGCTGGATGTTCAAGGTAAGTTGTTTGCCAACCCACCCTACAAAGTTCAAAACCCGTCGCAGGCTGGGTTCAAAATCAGAAGAAGATTTCCAGGTCGGAATGTTCCCTGATCAATGCGGCCTGCTGGTCGGCATCCAGCGGCTCAAAACGCTCACAGGCCGCAAGGACTTTACCCAGGATACGGTGATCACCCACGGTGCAGATGTGGGTCAGCTTCTGTGATAGCGAGAAATTGACCATTCTCTGAATGACATCCTGCTCATCAAAGGGAATGTACCAGGTGTGATAGTGCTTTTCACGGTCGCCCCAAGGTCCTTTGGCGATGGCTTTGATGGTCATCACGCCGACATCCTTCTCCTCGCATAAATCCAGCAGCGCCAGGGCCTGGCGGCGGTAGGTCTCGTTAGCAAACAAAGCGGGGAAGATCGGAAACAGGACAGTGTCAAAGTCAAACCGGCGCAGCGCCTCGATGAATATGGCCGGTGTTTGCATGCCATGCCCGGTGATGCCGATGAAGCGTGTCAGGCCTATTTCTCGCATCTTGATCACGCCCTCAAGCGAACCGCCCGTGCGCATGCATCGGTCAAGCTCTTCCATGCTGGTGACGGCGTGGAGCTGGTAGAGGTCAAAATTCTCTACCTGGAGGCGTTCCAATGATGCCTGGAACTCATCAATGGCGCCTTGCCGGGTGCGCTCCATGGTCTTGCAGCCCAGGAAGTAGTCTTCCCTGATGCGTGGCATCCAGGGGCCCAAGCGCAATTCTGCATCACCATAGCTGGGCGCAATATCGATGTGGTTTAGGCCGGCGTTGATGACCTGCTGGATGATGGCATCTGCGGCGGGTTGATCAACATTCGCCAGGGCAAATCCGCCAAACACCGCCAGGGTGCTCATGTGGTTTGTGCGGCCAAAGCGTCTGGTTTCCATTTTTCCTCCGTGGTTTAGATGACGATCATACCCCCAGGACCTGACCGGCGCCTGAAGGTCGGCAGGCTGTCCTCTGTATCCCCCTGTTTGGCTTCCGCCAGGAGCTGATCGACGATGTTGATTTCTTCGCGGGCCGATTGATAGGCTTCAAGCTCTTCCAGACGCCGCATCAGCCTGTGGTAATCCTGCATGGTGAGCACAACGCCTACCCGGCGGCCGTCTCTATCTACCAGATATTGTTCATTCAACGAGAGGTTGCTCATAGGTTAGATCAGTGTTGTGACAGCGATTGACCAATTAACTTGCATGTTCCATTAAGACAGAAACTGGTGTTTATTTTACCTTGTTTGGTTTTACTGTGGGTGCGATCTTCGCCGATAAATTTGCCTGCCAGAAAAAAACTCCCCGGAAGAGATAAGGTCCGGGGAGTTGGGTTTCGTCAGGCTGGAGGTCTAGCTCAGGCCAAGAATGCGTCCGGTCTCCAGGTCGATATCGATATCGTAATACGCTGGGCGGGTGGGGAGGCCGGGCATGGTGCTCATCGTCCCCAGCAGCGGGTACAGGAAACCCGCGCCGATGGAAGCGTTCACCGACCGGATGGGAATGCGATAGCCCGTTGGCCGCCCCTTGAGCGCCGGGTCGTGGCTCAGGCTGAGATGGGTCTTTGCCATGCAGATCGGCACATTGTCGTATCCCAGGCGGGTGTACTCTTCAATCTGCTTTTCCGCTTCGGGGGAGTAGTCCACACCCTCTGCGCCATACACCTTTTTGGCGATGGCCTCGATCTTTTCTTTGATGGGAATGTCGAGCGGGTAGAGGAAACGGAAGTCGTTTTCCCGCTCTGCCGCTTTGATGACGGCCTTACCCAATTCAATCGCGCCGGCACCGCCCTCTTCCCAGTGGTTGGTGACCACGGCATCAACGACCATGCCGCTCTCAAGGCAGGCCTTTTTCACCAGTTCCAGTTCGGCATCGGTGTCGGTGTGGAAGCGGTTGATGGCCACCACCACAGACACGCCGTATTGATTGGCAATTTCGATGTGTGCCATCAGGTTCTCTAAACCGGCTTCGAGCAATTCCAGGTTTTCCTTGACGTATTCTGGTGCCAGGGGCGTACCTGCCACAACTTTTGGCCCGCCGCCGTGCATCTTGAGCGCTCGAATCGTGGCAACCATCACAACCACATCGGGGATGTTGCCCGAATATCGGCATTTGATGTCAAAAAACTTCTCCATCCCCATGTCGGACCCAAACCCGGATTCGGTGATGACGTAATCGGCCAATTTCAAGCCGATCATGTCGGCCATTACTGAGCTGTTGCCGTGGGCGATATTGGCAAAGGGCCCGGCATGGACAAACACGGGTGTGCCTTCAAGGGTCTGCATCAGGTTGGGCATCAGGGTGTCCTTCATCAGGACGGTCGCTGCGCCAGCCACGCCGACATCTTCCACGGTGACCGGGTTGCCGTCGGTATCCAGGGCCAGGACGATCCGGCCGATACGGGCGCGCATATCCTCAATGCTGGTGGCCAGCGCCAATACGGCCATCAATTCACTGGCGACGGAGATGTAAAAACTGGTTTCAAAGTCAAACCCTTTTTCACTGGGCCCTTGCCCCACGGTGATCTTGCGCAGCAGGCGGTCGTTGGTGTCTGTGGCGCGGCGCCAGGTGAGGGTGTTGCGGTCAACATTCAGGCGCACAAACCGGCGCCGTTCCTCATCGGTGAGCTCGTTGGGGTCGGTCTTATCGATGCCCAGGTTCTTCAGGCGGCCCATCATGCTGATCCCAAAGCTGCGCTGGCCGTCCTCATCGGGCGGGCATAGCCGGTTGAACAGGGCTTCGTCGCTCTGGTAAGATTCGTGGTACATGCGGGTCTCGACAGCGGCCGCGATCAGGTTGTTGGCTGCGGTGATGGCATGAATATCGCCGGTCAGGTGAAGGTTGAAGTCCTCCATGGGGATCACCTGGCTGTACCCGCCGCCAGCGGCGCCGCCTTTGATCCCAAAGGTGGGACCCTGGCTGGGCTGCCGGATGGCTGTGATCACCCGTTTACCGAGATGCGCGCCTAAGGCTTGGCTGAGGCCGACGGTGGTGGTGGTTTTACCTTCACCCAGGGGGGTGGGTGTGATGGCGGTGACGTCGATGTATTTACCGTCAGGCACATCGGCCAACCGGTCCAGAACCGAAAGGCTCACTTTGGCGATATGCTTGCCATACAGGGCGTATTCATCGGGCAGCAACCCCAACTCCTCGGCGACCTTGGCGATTGGTTTAAACTCCGCCTCCTGTGCGATTTCAATATCAGAAGGGACGGGGTTCCGGCGTTTCAGGTGTGTGGGGGAGTAGGGCGTGTTGGGTTTTTGGGTCATGCAATTCAGTTCCTTTCATTAACAAAGTGAGTAACGTATGATTCCATGGAGAGAGACACCTTCTCCGTCAGGCTAATTATGACGACAATGGTAGAAAAAATCAAGAAAAGCTGGGTTGAGACGCTAATTTTTAAGTTAAAGGTGTAGACAAGGCCCGATTTTGGATGGTGTTGGCCTATTTTGCCGGATGCAATATAATTTTTAGCGAAAGAGTATGGGAATTTACGATTGATGTGATTGGCATGAAGAAAACGACCAGGTTGCTATGGTTCATCACGGCTGTGATCGGTCTGAGCCTGTTGAGCGGGTGTGTGAGCCTTGTGGAGGAGATCACCGTCCGGGACGACGGTTCGGGGACGCTCGTATTTAAGCTCGGGGTGGCATCGGAAGACTATGCGGCTTTTCATGAGGCGGTCCCTGAAGGGTTTGAGCTTGAGAACCTTTTTGCGACCCTCGCGCGGAACGAAGGCGTGACGGCCTTCACCATCGACCAAACCACGCAAGATGGCTACATCTGGGATACGGTTGAGCTTGAGGTGGAGGACTTCGCCGCCATGTTTAGCCAGGCTCGCCGGATCGGGCCTATCACGCTCGAATTTGACCCGACCGCTGAAGGCTTTGTGGTCACCCAGGTGATCAACGTGGCCGATTCCCCGCTCCGCATCCCCGGCGTCAACCTGATGGACCTGTCCGTTGCGTCTTACGAAGTTCGCTTGTCCACGCCGCAAATCGTCACCACAAATGGCGTTCAGCCCGCGGCTGGTCTCAGCACCTGGTCCATTCCCCTGGATGAAGTATTGCAGGGGGGATCGACCGCTTTTTTACGGGCAGAATATATGCTGGAGCCCTATGAAGGCGTGTTCATCCCCTGGGAGCTGTTTTTCCCCTATGTGGTGATCGGGTTCCTCGGGTTGGGCGGGCTTGCTGTCGTGGTGGTGGTGATTGCCAATACCGTCATCAAGCGGGAAAAAGCGCCCAGGTTGAAGTTCAAGTGAGGCTGCCAAAGCCCGCTGCAGGCTTTGAGGCCGTGCGGTCATGCATCAATCCTCAAGGTTTCATGTATAATCAATCACGATCATAGCTGATTTCATCGGTCAATAAGGATAGGTCATGCTGCTTTTTGAAGAACGGCAGGCAGTTACAAAATACGCTCAACAACTGCTCTCTTCGGGCTTGGTGCAAGGCACGAGCGGGAATATCAGTTTGGCCAACGCGAATAAGACCCTGCTGGCGATCACACCTTCTGGGGTAGCTTATGAGAATATGGCCCCGGAAGATGTGGTTGTGGTGGGTATGCAAGGCATGCAGATTGATGGACGCCTGCTGCCCTCATCGGAGCTGAAGTTTCACCTGGCGCTGATCAAGCAGCGGCCGGATATTTATGCTGTGGTGCACACTCACTCTGAGAACGCCACGGCTATGGCCTGCTTGCGCTGGGAACTGCCGCCCATCCACTACCTGATTGGGTATGCCGGTATGCGTGTGCCGCTTGCGCCGTACGCCACCTTTGGCAGCCAGGCCTTAACCGACGGCATTTGCCAGACGATTGGCGACGGCAACGCGGTGCTGCTGGCTAATCACGGTATGGTGGCCGTGGGTCCGACTCTGAAAAGCGCGTTCAACACGGCGCAGATGGTCGAGTACGTCGCCCGTTTGTTCCTGCTGACGAAATCGGTTGGCGACCCTGTGCAACTCAGCCCGGAAGAAATGAAGGCCGTGCTGGAGAAATTCCCCACCTATGGGGTACAGCCCACCAGGGATCAATCCTGATGGGCAAGGCCGGGTTCCCGGCCGCAGGGGGATAAGATACCTGCTATTCTCGTGAAAGCCATTTCCATCTGGCGCCCTCTCCCTGAAGCGAAGATATTAAAATAAAGACAATAATGTTATAATGGCGCTAAGGACCCAGTTCATTAAATGGGTGTGTCGGTTTGCGTCATTTGAGGGATGCTGCCGACTCAACCGTGGGGAACATTAACCTTAACCGGGGGAGGGGCAGCTCATAGGTGTTGCCGGCCTGCCGAATGGCATGGCCTGAACGGGTTTGATCCACGGTTGTCCTGCAGCGCTGATCGATCGCTGCTCAAGGCGCAAGAGGATTGGCTTTTTGTGAGAAAGAGAGGGGCAGGATGAAAAAGGGACGCTTGTTCAAAATGGCCGGCAGGCTGGCGGGGATGACCGTTATTGCTGGAGGCGCATTATCCGCCTGCGGCAACGCGCAAGGTGCCGGGGAGGGCATCCGGATCGATTTTCTTTTGCTGGGCATTGCTATGCTCCTGATCCTGGCTGGCGGCCTGGCCTGGCTGATCAGTTCGGGCAAACTTAAGAAATGGGCCTCGTCGGGGCTGAACCTCAACAAGTGGAGAAGCCAGGAAAAGAAGCTACGCGCGCAAAAAGAGAAGGTCGAACAGGAGCAAGCTGATCTGATTAAGGTTTTGGGCGAGCAGGCCTGGAAAGCCAGGGTATCACACCCTGACTACGCGGACCATTTCAATGCCATGGTCAGGCTGGCAGACCAGCGGAAGCGCCTGGCTGATGAATCGGCTGTTTTGGGCGGAGAGCTTAAAAAAGCCAACGATACACGGGCAAAGGTCACAGCCGAGTACTCGAAGCAAACCAGCGATTTGGAATCATTGCGCAAGGATGCGTCCAAAAAGATCGATAAAGCCCAATCGCGGCAGGCCAAACTGGGCAAGGCCCTGGATAAGAACAACGCGGAGCGGGAGACGCTGCGCGTCAAGATCGAAGAACTCCAGCAAAAACTGGCTGAAGTGATGGCTTCAGACGCACCCAACAAGGATGAACGCCTGGCCAGCATCGAAAAAGAGATTAAAGCCTCAGAACTGTCGTTAGCCGAAGCAACCGCCGAGATGACGGAGATCGATAGCGAACTTTCCCGCCTTGAGCTCGAACAGCAGCCTTTTGGGGACAAGCTGACCCGGTTGACCAATCAGTTCGCCACTGTAGAAGATGACCAGGCAGAAGCCCTGGCGCCTATGGATCAGCGCATTACAGAATTAGAGCAGCGCATTTCAGCGAAAAAGGCTCAGATCGAAGCGCTGGATGAACAAATCCGGCCGATGATCGACAGCCTGGGCCCAATGGTCGCTGCAGTCCGGCCCAAATCGGAGGATTTAACCGCCACGTATAAGAAATTGGATGCGGTCAAAGCCAACCTGGGTGAGATCACACAGGAGATTCACTTGATTGTCGCTCGCCTTTCGACCTGCGACCAGGGAGAAGTGCGCAATTTTTACCTGATGCTGGCGGGTATTGCGCTCCTCGTGGTGCTGAGCGTGGTGTTCTTTGTGTTGGCCTTTGCGTGAATGAGATGGCTGATCATACCCGCTTCGGGACAGCGAAGAGGATAGCAGGAAATTGGCTGAAAAGTTAATTCCAAAAGTTCATCCTTCCGGGGATGGGCTTTTGTTATGAGGCAGCTTTGGCGGGGAGAGATGGCACACGTCGTCACCGTCCACTGTGAATAATTTACCTTCCTGCAACGGTCGGACGCGGGATCAATGCTTACCCAATCGCCCCCTTTCGTGCTAAACTTAAAGGTCAGCTAATGATAAATCGGACTGCCCTCATAGGCCATGGGGGCCCTGTTTGCGCGTGATTCTGGCGAAAATGAGCCCGATCGACACGTTTTGGAATGAGAAGTGAAATGATGAACGACAATGCTCCTTTCTTGATTGCCGGGCTGGGGAATCCCGGGTCGGACTATCGCCACAACCGGCATAATGTCGGTTTCATGGTCGTTGATGGGCTGGCATCTGCTTTGGGTGCCCCCATTCAGCGCGTGGAGATGCGCGCCCTGGTGGGTAAGGGGCTGCTGGACGGCAGCAGGGTGATCCTGGCCAAACCGCAAACATACATGAATAAATCCGGGCAATCCGTGGCACCATTGGCCAGATTCTATAAAGTTCCCCTCGAACACATCCTGGTAATCCATGACGACCTTGACCTGCCCTTTGGCAGCCTGCGCCTGCGTCCCTTGGGGGGCACCGGCGGCCAAAAGGGGATGGAGTCGATCGTGTCACAGCTCGGCACGCGGGAATTTCCCCGCATGAGGGTGGGGATCGGCCGCCCGCCCGGCCGTATGGACCCGGCAGACTATGTGCTGCACAATTTCAACCCCGACGAGCAGGAGATGCTCCCCGAATTGCTGGAACGCGCTGTGGAGGCTGTCCGCAGTTTCATCCTGGAGGGCATCGAGATGGCCATGAACAGGTTCAATGGCAGTCTGATCGAAGAGGATGAATGAACTTACTGCAAGCCTTCCATGATCTGCCAGCCTACAGCGATCTTATAGCCGAATTGCGGCGAAGGCCTGAAGGCGCTGGTCCCTTGCCAGGGCTTGGTTTGCCGCGCTCTGCGCGCCTTCCGCTTGTGGCAAGCCTGCACCGAGACCTGGCAAAACCCATACTGCTGATCACCAACCGGGCCGACCGTGCCCTGGCGCTGTTTGAGGAACTCCAGTTCTGGATGGGTGAGGGACGAGTGCATTACTTCCCTGAACCGAACCCGCTGTTCTATGAAAAATCCGGCTGGGGCGCTGGCACTCGCCGTGACCGCCTGCAGGTGCTGACAATGCTGGCCCGCGCCCTGGTGCCTGGTATACCTGCCCCTGACCAGCCGCCTATGATTGTGGCGCCCGTGCGAGCCATCATGGCTCGCACACTCCCCAGGCGGGAATTTGTCAAGCACACCCGCACCTTGCGGCTGGGTGCGCAGGTCACACCCGATGAGCTGACCCGGGAATGGGTCAATATCGGTTATGCTTATGCCAATATCGTGGTCGAATCAGGCCAGTTTTCACGCCGCGGCGGCATCCTGGACGTCTGGGCGCCCGGTGAGGTGCAGCCTGTACGGATTGAGTTCTTTGGGGACGAAATTGACACCATGCGCGCCTTCGACCCGGCTTCACAACGCACAGTTGAGACCCTTGAATCCTTTACCATCACACCGGCACGGGAGATCCTTCCCCTCACAGCAGAGAAAACGGGCTTACCGCTCAGGGACCTGTCTGAGTTCCAGATTCCCCGGGCATACCCACTTGCGGGGAGCGTTTTGGACTTCTTCCCGGAGGACGCCCTGGTTGCATTGGATGGGCAGGAGTTCATCACCGCTGCGGTGACGGATATCGAAGAGGAAAGCCTCTCCCGCAGGGATGATGCTATCTCGGCCGGTGAGATTGAAGAGGATTTTCCAACGCCATTTTTTACCTGGTCAGAAATTGAAGACCGGCTCGGCAAGCGCGCTGTGATCGAGCTGGGATATACCGGCGCACCCGACACCCCGCCGCTGGCGGCGCACTTTGAGCCTGGCCCGCGCTTTGCTGGCAAATTGCGGGAGTTTTTAGATTACCTGAAAGACTTGGATAAATGGGTGGTTGTCTCGCGCCAGTCGCAACGCTTGGGCAACCTGTGGCGCGAGGAGCAGATCTTCCGGGGGGCCCTGGCTGAGAATCAATTCAGGGAGTCGTTTGTCGAAGGCACCCTGGCCGGGGGCTGGGTGCTCTCTGAGCCGGACGGAAGCCGGCTGCATTTGCTGACCGATAGCGAGATCTTCGGCTGGTCTCGTCCCCAGCCCCGCCGCCGCTACCGTCCGACTGCTGAAGCGCCTGAATCCAGCTACGCTGACCTGGAACCCGGAGATTGGGTGGTGCATGTCGACCATGGCATCGGCAAATACGCCGGCCTGGTTCAGCGCACCCAGGAGGGGGTTTTGCAGGAGTTCTTGTGCATCGAGTATGCCGAGCAAGATCAGCTGTATGTGCCAATCCACCACGCTGACCGGCTGACGCGCTACGTGGGTGCGGACGGACATGTGCCGGTGATGTCGCGCCTGGGGGGCGGCAACTGGAACACCACCAAGCAGAAGGTGCGCGAGGCCGTCCAGGAGATGGCTGGTGACCTTTTGGAGCTGTATGCCCAGCGGCAGGTGGCCGAGGGCTTCGCCTTCAGCCCGGATGCACCCTGGCAGCGTGAGCTGGAGGCCAGTTTCCCATATATCGAGACCGAAGACCAGCTGCAAGCCCTGGCAGAAATCAAAACCGATATGGAAGCATCTCGGCCGATGGACCGCCTGCTGTGCGGCGATGTCGGCTACGGCAAGACCGAGGTGACCCTGCGGGCAGCATTCAAAGCCGTTATGGATGGCAAACAGGTGGCGGTGCTGGTGCCCACCACCGTATTGGCACAGCAGCACTACGATACCTTTCGGTCTCGACTGGCGACCTTCCCGGTGACGGTGGAAATGCTTTCGCGTTTCCGCACCCAGCGTCAGCAGTCCCGCATCATCAAAGATGTGCGCAACGGCAAGGTGGATATCGTCATCGGCACGCACCGGCTGCTCTCGGAGGACGTTTCCTTTAAAGATCTCGGCCTGGTGGTGATCGATGAAGAGCAGCGCTTTGGTGTGGCCCACAAGGAGCACCTCAAGCAGCTGCGCACCTCGGTGGATGTGCTCACCCTGACGGCAACCCCCATCCCGCGCACCCTGTACATGGCGCTGACCGGTGTGCGCGATATCTCCACGATCAACTCGCCGCCCGAAGAGCGCCTGCCGATTGTGACCCATATCGGCCCGTACGATCCGAAACTGATCCGCTATGCGATCATCCGGGAGCTTGAGCGCGGCGGGCAGGTGTTCTTTGTCCACAACCGGGTCCAAACGATCAGCGCCATGCGCAGCCATCTTGAATCCCTGGTTCCCGAAGCTCGGATCGGGATTGCCCATGGCCAGATGGACGAAAACGCCCTGGCCGCGATGATGCATCAGTTCAACCAGGGTGAGGTTGATGTGCTGCTGTGCACATCGATCATCGAATCCGGGCTGGATATTCCCAATGCCAACACCCTGATCGTTGATCGCGCCGATACCTTTGGGCTGGCCCAGCTCTACCAGTTACGCGGCCGGGTGGGGCGCGGCGCGCAGCGGGCATATGCTTATCTGTTCCGCCACCGCGTTAAGGCGCCCACGCCCGAAGGCCAGGAGCGGATGGAGGTTCTGGCTGAAAACACCCAGCTGGGCTCGGGGTATGCCATTGCCATGCGCGACCTCGAAATGCGCGGTGCTGGCGAGCTGCTGGGCACACGGCAATCGGGCTACATTGCCTCAGTCGGGTTTCACCTGTACACCCGCCTGCTGGCGCAGGCGGTGGCGCAGTTCCGCCTGGCGACCGGCATCAGCGCGCCCGGGGATGCCACTGTCCTGGATGCTGCCCTGACGATGCCCACATCGGTCAATTTGCCGCTGTCGATCGGCATCCCCGATGCGTACATCCGCGACCAGGCTTTACGGCTCAAGCTTTACCGCCGTCTGGCCGACATCAGTGACGAGGGTGCACTGACCTCAATTGAAATGGAGTTTGCAGACCGGTTCGGACCCCTGCCTGAGCAAGTGCGTAACCTGATCTTCCAGATCAAGGTCAAGCTGATGGCGGCGTTGGCCGGGGTGGCCTCAGTCAGCTTTGAAGGCCGGCAGATCGTCCTGCGCTACCCGCCCCTGCCAGCAGGCGTGGAGGACCGTGAACTCCCCGAATTGGGCTTACCGGTGCGGGCAGGGAAGAATGCATACCGCATCCACTTCGAAAACCCCGACGAGGAGCCGTGGCAGGAGGTTTTGGTCCAAACCCTGCTTAAGATCCGCCGGTTTAAGGGCGAATGAAGCCCCTGGCGATTGGGCAGGTTCACCAGGGGACGCTGTGCGGGGTGAAAGGCATTAAAAACACCTTTCGGGTTTGGCAAAAGGCCGATTTGGCCGGAAAATAACCCCGCTTGCGAAAAAATTCCCTTGTGTTATACTGCACGGACAGGCTCTAACCCTGCCTGTGCCGAAAAATGTCAAAAAAACGCGTAAATCAAATCCATGAAAGAATTTCTGTATAAATTCCGCCGGTGGCTCTTTCCCGGGTCAGTCTTGCTCATCCTGGCCGGGTTAGGGCTGATTTGGGTTGGGTTGATCCAGACCCATACCGTGATTGTTGCGGGTGACGCGCGCCAGGTGCGCACCCCCGCGCTGCGGGTATCCGGCGTGCTGCGCGCGGCCGGGGTCAGTACGGGCGGAGATGACCGCATGCTCCCGCAGGGTGACCCGTGGGTCTGGGCGCCTGCCGCGATCACGATCGAGCCTGCACGTGAAGTGATCATCCGCACATCGGCGGACGAAGTCTCGCTGCACAGCGCCGAGCGCATCCCGGCCAACCTGCTGGCCTCTGTGGGCGTGACCATTTACCCCCACGACCGGGTGATGGTCAACGGGGCGGAGATTGACCCAAATGCCCCCCTGCCCAGAGAAGCGTTTATCCTGCTCCAGGTCGCGCCGGCTATGCCGGTCTACCTGGTGATGGATGGCCGCGAAATGACCCTGTTCACGGATCAGCACACCCTGGGTGCCGCCCTGGAGACGGCGAATATTCCGATTTCGCCGCAGGATTGGGTCTCGGTAGACTTGAGGACACCGTTGGATAACGGCCTTTCAGTCACCATCCGGCGTGCCCGCCCGGTCAGGGTTCAGGTTGGCGATGCGATCCTTACAGGCCTGTCAGCAGGGACGACGGTCAGCGAAGCGCTGGCCGACCTGGGCGTTCAACTGCAAAACCTGGACCAGGTCAGCCCGCCAGAGGAAGACCCCATCCCGGCTGATGGTGAAATCGAGGTCCTGCAGGTGGAAGAGCAGGTCATCATCCTCAAGGATGAGGTGCCCTACCAGAACGTGTATGTTGAAGATCCAGAGACGGTGTTGGACCAAGTCTCAGTTGTTGAGCCAGGACAGCCGGGAATCTATGCCACCCGGGAGCGGGTTCAATACGCCCAGGGCGAGGAGATCTGGCGCGCTGAGCTGGAGAGCTGGCAGGCCAGCGAGGCCGCCGATGGCGTGCTGGGGTATGGATCAAGGGTCGAGGTCCGCACCGAGGTTGTGGACGGGCAGGAGATCGAATACTGGCGCAAGATCAGCGTGTATGCCACTTCTTACTCTCCTTGCAACCTGGGCTTGGCGGACGACCGCTGCGGCTATACCACCGCCAGCGGCCTGCCCCTGCAAAAGGGCGTCATTGGGGTGACGCGCAACTGGTTCAATATGATGCGCGGTCAGCAGGTGTATGTCCAGGGGTATGGGCGTGCGACCGTTGCGGATATCGGGGGCGGCGGTTTATATTTCAACCATTACTGGATCGACCTGGGCTATTCGGAAGAAGATTACCAGCGCTGGCATCACTGGACGACGATGTACTTCCTCACGCCAGTTCCTGGCTGGTACCCGGCGGTGCTGCCATGGCCTTAGAGCCCCTGCATATTCCCGGTCTGCTCAGGCAGTTTGGCATCCAGCCGCAGAAGTCCCTGGGACAGAACTTTCTGGCCGATCATCATGCGCTGATGAAGATCGTCCGTGAAGCTGAGATCAGCCCCTCGGACCGCGTGCTGGAGATCGGCGCCGGCCTGGGGAGCCTGACCCGGCTGCTGTGCAGCCATGCGGGGCATGTCACTGCGGTTGAGATTGACGACCGCCTTTACCCGGCATTGGAGGCTGTGCTGAGGCCGTTTGAAAACCTCCGCCTGTTGAAGGGGGATATCCTGGCTCTCCCGCCAGGGGAGCTGTTCGCAGAAGACGGCTACCTGGTGGTGGCCAACATTCCCTATTACATCACCTCGGCAGTGATCCGCCATCTGCTGGAGGCCGCAGTCAAGCCCAGGCGTCTGGTGCTGACCATGCAGCACGAGGTGGCCGAGCGCATCCTCAACCGCGATGAGAAGATGAGCTTGCTGTCGCTTTCGGTGCAGGTATACGGACAGGCCCGGATCGTCAGCCACATCCCGGCGGCGTGTTTTTACCCCCAGCCGCAAGTGGATTCAAGCGTGCTGATCATCGATGTGTATGAGCAGCCTGTCCTCTCAGATCAGGAAATGCGCGTAATGTTCACCCTGGCGCACGCCGCCTTCAACCAGAAGCGCAAGATGCTACGCAATTCGCTCAAGCCCGTGTTGGGCGAGGGGCTCATGGCTGTTTTGGGTCAGGCCGGGATCGACCCGCGCCAGCGCCCGGAAACCCTCAAAGTTGAGGATTGGGTCCGGTTGGGGAAGGAAGGGAAGAGCAGGGTGGGTAGCAAAAGCTAAAAGGAAAAAGTAGGAAGAAGTAGGGTGCGCAGTGTTCTTCTGCGCACCAATAATTTATTGCAGCAACGCGTAGGGTGCGCAGTGTTCTTCTGCGCACCAATAATTTATTGCAGCAACGCGTAGGGTGCGAAGTGCTTTCCTGCGCACCAAGGATTAATTGCAGCAACAAGTAGGGTGCACACTGCTTACCTGCGCACCAAGGATTAATTGCAGCAACATGTAAGTTGCGCAGTGCTTGTCTGCGCACCAAGGATTAATTGCAGCAACGAGTAGGGTGCGCAGCGTTCTTCTGCGCACCAATAATTTTTTTCTGGAGGCTGCCAAAGCTCAACTTTCCTGACTTCATCTCAGCCTTTACGCCTTAAAGCTTAACGGCGGTGGCTGTAATACCGACGCAGCTGCCAAACGCGGGTGGCGGCCTCAATTTGTATCAGCAGGGACATTTTGGAGGCGCCGTGTGTCCGCTCCGAAAAGTAGATCGGCACTTCTGCAAAGGTCAACCCGGCCAATTTCGCCTGGTATGCCAGTTCCACAATGAACACATACCCGTTCGAGCGGGAGTCCTCAAAGGGAATCGCCTCAAGGGCAGACCGGCGCCATAAACGGTAACCGCCTGTAGTGTCCCGAATGGGCAGGCCGAGAATGGTGCGGGCGTAAGCGTTCCCGAAGCGTGAGAGCCCCTTGCGCCAGAATGGCCAGTCCGCATCCACACCCCCGCCAGGCACATAGCGAGACCCGATGGCTACATCCGCATGGGATAGGGCAGCCAGCAAATCAGGCAATCGGCCGGGGGGATGGCTGAGGTCAGCATCCATCATCCCGATCACATCCGCGCCGTCTGCCAGCGCCTGGCGGAAGCCGTGGATATATGCTTTGCCGAGACCGGCTTTACCTGCCCGGTGCAGGACGGACAACTGCCCCGGGTAGGCCGTTTGCAGGCCTTCGGCCACTGCACCGGTGCCGTCCGGGCTGTTATCGTCCACCACCAGGATGTGATGGTTGGGAATCTGCAACCCGAACAATTCCGAAACCAGGATCGGCAGGTTTTGCGCTTCGTTGTAGGTGGGAATCACCTGGATAATTTTCATCGGGCTCCAAATCGGCTGATATGCTGCCCGCTGGGGGGTTTTTTGCGGGCACTTAGCTGCCTCAGTTTTAACACGAGCGCTGAGGGCTGTCAAGCGGGGCATTTGGCATCTGACTTCATGATTCGGTACAGTATTAATATTAATGAGCTGTTTTTTGCAGAAAGGAAATCATGTCTAAGAAAAAGTTAACCATAATTGTTTTAGGGGCTTTCCTGATCCTGGTAGGTTTGGTCGAATTGGTCGGCGGATTGGGGGGTCTGGGGCTGGTGACCGCCATTCTCGCCGTTGCGGCTGGCGTCCTGGTCCTGCTGTTTTCCCCCGGCGTTTCAACGGGTATCGGCTGGACCCTGGCAGGGATCTATCTGGTTGCCCGTGGGCTGATCAGCATCCTCAGCTTGAGTTTTTCCGGTTTGGGCATTGTGATGGCGGTTTTAGCGCTGGCAGCGGGGATTTTGCTGCTGATCCGCATGCCGAAGGTCAAGAACAATATCGGGTACCTGCTGTTCTTTGTCTGGCTGCTGCTTGTGGGCTTGATGGGACTGGTCAGCCTGGGCCAGCTGGGCACGGTGGTAGATATCGTCGCTTTGGCGGCCGGTCTGCTGCTGATCCTGGGTATCTGAGAACCTGCTGAAAACAACTTGTCGGGGCAGACGCGCCCCCTGTTTGCAGGGGCTAAGGCGCTGTCTGCCTCGATTTGTGAATGGGAACGAAATCCCGTCCGGATAAATTTTGTAATAATCATAGATAATATATTGAAACCTGCCATCTTGAATGATGGATGAAAAAAGATTGGAGACAGGGTGACAAATGCGATCATTCAACTCACAGATTTGCACAAATATTACGGTCGGGTGCATGCCCTGCGCGGATTGAACCTCACGGTTGAGACCGGCGAGGTGTTCGGCTTCCTGGGTCCGAATGGCGCAGGGAAAACGACCACCATCCGCTGCATGCTGGATTTGATCAGGCCTAACCGGGGAACGATCGCTGTGATGGGCATCGATCCGCAAAAGTCGCCCCAGGCGGTCAAAGACCGGGTGGGCTACCTGCCGGGTGACCTTGCCATGGAAGGCGACTTCACTCCCCGCAAGTTCATCAAGTACCTGCGCAGGCTGCGGGGAGAAACCCGCACCTGGGAGGAGCTACTGACGCTGGCTGAACGACTTGACCTGGCCCTCGACCAAAAGATCGAGGCCCTTTCGCAGGGCAACCGCCAGAAGGTGGGCTTTCTGGCCGCCTTTATCAGCCATGTTCCCCTGATGATGCTCGATGAACCCACCCTGGGGCTGGACCCGCTCATGCAGCAGGAGGTGCTCAATATCATCCGCGAAGAAGCGGACAGAGGCACCACAGTTTTCTTTTCGTCGCACATCCTCTCGGAGGTGCAAAAGATCGCCGACCGGGTGGGCATTATCCGCAGGGGCGCCCTGGTCGAGATCGCCCAAACCGATGACCTGCTCAACCGGGCACTCTCCCAGGCCACCGTGCAGTTCTCTGAACCCGTCCCCGAGAACAGCTTTGACCACCTGGAGAACATCTCCCTGCTGCGGATCAATGATGACCGCCGTTCGTATACGCTGGAGGTGTCGGGGGAGATGGATGGGTTCATCAAAACCCTGGCCAGCTACCCCGTCAGGGACCTGGCGATCCATCGCCCATCACTGGAAGAGGTGTTTTTGAAGTATTACCAAGACGACGAGAGCGAGATATAACCATGCTGACAATTTTCACCCGTAAACTTTACAAAAACACCCTGATGATCCTCGGTTGGAGCCTGGGATTGGCCTTGCTGGGCTATTTTTTGTTTGATATCTACGAACGGCTGTTTCTAACCAATGTTGACCTGCAGCAAATGATGGCAGCCTTTCCACAGGAGATGATGGCCTTTTTCGGCGGTGATAATATCAATGTTTTTGATCCCGCCGGCTTTATTCATCTGGAATTTTTCTCTTACATCCCGGTGATCCTGGGGATCGTGGTCGTTTCCGGTGCAACGGGATTGATTGTCAAGAAAGAGGAAGAGGGCAGCCTGGAGTTGATCCTGGCTCAGCCGGTCAGCCGGACAACTGTGTTCTGGGGTAAGTTGCTGGCTTTGTTCGTATCCACCGTGCTGATTTTAGCGATTACCTGGGGTGGGTTTGCCCTGGGGTTGGCGGCCACCGACAGCTTTGACCTCGATCAGGGCCAATTGATCCTCCCGTTTGTGTCGCTCATGGCGATTTTGATGCTTTTCTTGAGCCTGGCGCTCTTGCTGAGCATGATCCTGCCCACCAGCGCATCGGCAGGCATGGGGGCCAACCTGGTGCTGATTGCCAGTTTCTTCATCACATCGCTGGCGCAAATCGAGGAACGGCTGGAGGGGTTGAACCGCTATTCACCGCTGAATTATTACCAGGGCGGCAAAGCCCTGAACGGGCTGAACATAGAGCACCTGCTGATCCTGTTTGGTACTTCGGTCCTGTTCATTGCCCTGGCGTGGCTGCTGTTTGAGCAACGCGACCTGCGTTTCGGCGGTTCAGGTTGGCTGAGGGTGGCACTCAAGCGCAAGGGATAGTCGGGCGTTGGCTAACAGGCACAACTGAGAACGCTGCGCTCGCTTTGAAAATAGACGTTGGGAACCCTATGATTTTTCGGGGGGCTGGTTTTTGAGATCATCTATGTGCTTTTGCTCGGTTTCGGGGAGGATATCAAAGGTGATCAGGTTTGACCAACCCTCCCTGCGAACGGCGAAGACAAAAGCGGCAGCCAATCCCTGATCAACGCATACCCAATTTCTAATCCCCCATTCACAATCCGCAAACACATATATAATAGAGTCATCACACTACGAAACTCATAACCTATGGGGAGGATCAATGCAACCAAACCCTGTACTTAAGAAACTTGGCTTTTCACAGGACGACCGGGTGGTGATTATCCACACCGATGATATCGGCATGTGCCAGGCAACCGTGGACGCATTCGCAGAGATGGTCGATTTCGGCCTGATCTCCAGCGGGGCGGTGATGGTGCCCTGCCCGTGGTTCCTGGAAGCGGCCGCCTATGCCCGGGCGCACCCGCAGGCAGACCTCGGGGCTCACCTGACCCTGACCAGCGAATACGAGACCTACCGCTGGGGCCCGGTCAGCACTTGTGACCCGGCGGCCGGCTTGCTGGACGAACAGGGCTTTTTACACAAATCCACCCAGGCCGTGTGGGACCAGGCTGACCCTGAGGCCGCTGCTGCCGAGCTCGAAGCGCAGATCAACCGGGCGCTTGCCGAGGTGATCGACCTGACCCACATCGATACCCACATGGGCACAGTTGCGCATCCCAGCCTGATCCCGTCTTACATCCAGCTGGCGACACGGTACGGCCTGCCCCCCATGATCCCACGCCTTTCGGCGGGGGAAATGATGGCTGCCGGAGGCGTCGATGAGGATACCGCCCAGATGATCACCCGGATGATCGGGATGCTGGACGAGATGGGCCTGCCCATGCTTGACGGGCTTTCAGGCTTGCCCCTGGTTGACCCAACCGACCGGTTTGAGCAAGCCAAAGCAGCCCTGGGTGCCCTCAAACCTGGCCTGACTCACTTCATCATCCATCCTGCCAAGAACACACCCGAACTGCGCTGGATCACCTCTTCGTGGGCGTGCCGGGTGGCCGATTACGAGACCTTTACCAGCGGCGCTATGCGGGACTTTATCCGCGCTGAGGGCTTTCAGGTGATCGGCTACCGGGCGCTGAAGGCGCTAATGCCCCCCGCCGCATAATCAACCTCGATTCAACATTAAGGAAAAGGACATGAGCGAACACACCGTACCCGAACCGATCAAACTGAGCTTCAGTTATAAGTTCGTCTGGGGCCTGGCCAGCCTGGGAACATCCCTGATCTCCGGTATTTACGGCGGGATGCTGACCATTTTCTACCAGGATTACCTCGGCCTGAACGCCACACTGATCGGGGTCGCAGCCACAATCTATGCCTTGTGGAATGCATTCAACGACCCGCTATTTGGCTACATCACCGACCGGACCCGCTCGAAGCGGGGCCGGCGCATCCCGTATATGCGCTTCACAGCGCCCTTCCTGGCGCTGACCTTCATTCTGGTGTGGTTTGCCCCGCCCGCCGCCGGCCAGCAGACCCTGTTCTGGTGGATGCTGGTCACCATGCTGCTGTATGATACCTTTTATACGATCATCGGGCTGGTTTATTCCGCTTTGCTCCCGGAGGTGACGGAATCCGATGCGCAGCGCAACGGCCTGCAAATTTCAGGCTCTTTGTTTGCTATGCTGGGCACGCTGCTGGGTTTCTTGATCCCCGATATGGTGCGCCCGCAATCGGCTGGTGATTCCTTCGTGCCGCTGTATGTCACCATGATCATCGTGGGCTTGTTCAGTATGGGCTTGATCATGCTGACCACATTTAAGGTCAAGGAACGGCCGGAATTCACCGTGGTCGACGAGCCGCTGCCCTTTTGGGAAGCGCTGCGCTTCACCTTTACCAGCAAAGCCTTCATCTTCTTGGTCGCGGAGAACTTCATGGCTATTCTGATGAGCTCCTTGCTGCTGGGGTCGATCTTCTACCTGGCGGATTACGTGCTGCAATGGCCAGCCATCCAGCTGCTGGCATTTCTGTTCATTCCGCTGATCATCGGCATCCCACTGACGAGCCTGTTCCGCAAGCGCTTCGGTGTGGTGGCTGCCCAGCAGGTGCTGCTGGTGGTGGCTGGGGTGGCGCTGATTGCCGTGGGATTGGTGCCCCGGTGGCTCATTCCGGCCTGCATCGCGCTCGCTGGGCTGGGGCTGGCTGGCCCGCAGACTTTAACCAATGTGCTGTTTGCCCAGGTCGCCGATGAGGACGAATTGCGCTCGGGCGTCCGGCGGGAAGGGGCATTTTTCGGGGTGAACGCGCTGATCACCAAACCCGCACAGTCGATTGCCATCTGGATTATCCCCTTTATCCTCGAGCAAACCAATTTCGTGACCCGGGCTTCTCAGCTCGGCGAGACTTTTTTGGATCAGCCCGCGTCGGCTGTGATGGGAATCAGGGTGTTCAGCGGCGTGATCCCCGGGGTAGCCTGCCTGCTGGGTGCGCTGATGCTGGTATTCTATCCCCTGCGCAATGCCCGCCTTACTGAGGTGCAGCAAAAGGTGCTGGTGATGCACCACAAGAAAAAACAAGCTCTGGAACAGCATTTATCGGATGTATAGCAGTGAGGTTTGGCCTGGCTCGGCTCTAGCCGGGTGAACCTGGTAAGGCTTTGCAAGTCTCTAACTTGGTGGTAACCAGCCTGCCCGGTGTGCTGCTGAAAATCGGTGATTAAATAAAAAAAGGGCGCTGCTTGCGGCGCCCTTTTATACGCATTTAGGGGTTGAAAAACCGTTTATGCTTCGTCTTCTTCGTCCATTTCGAGGTCGAGGTCTTCCAAAATGTCATCCAGGTCTTCTTCTTCAAACACGGCAAGCGTTGTGGGTTCAGAGAATAGGTAGACGAGCCAGCCAACGCCAAACAACAAGGCGGCATAGACCACGTACTGGCCGAAATTTGCCATGTGGAAGCTGGTGATCTCGAACAGGTTGTCGCCAGGCACGATTTGCCCCATGGCAACCATGGTCGAGATGTATTGGAACGAGAACACCGCTGCCCAAACCGCAAAGATCAGGAGCAGCCCAGCCAAAATGAAGAATATCAGGCTGACGACAGGTAATTTTTTATTGATCATGAATAACCATCTTTCTATGAAATTGAATATTGATGTATTGACGCTGATCAGGTTCTGAACCGCGCCTCATTGGATTATACACCATTTACTCCGGCGTGGTGCATCGTATGATTGCAGACTAACCTCACATTGCCATCCAATAGAACTCGGCATGGGGTGGGTGAGTGCAGGCCGTTCTGCGGAGCCTTAAACCAGCACGGATTGGCCGTTCTGACGGGCAGAGGTCAGCAGCGCTTCGATCACCCGCATGTTCCCCAGGGCATCTTCGATTGGGAAGGCAGGCTCGCGGCCGGTAATGGCGTGCATGAAGTCCTCTGCCATCAGGCGGTACATATCCACTGTGGGGAAGCTGTGTATTTGTATGTCTCCGGTGAGCTTGTTTTTGAGAAGCTGTGATTCGGCGATCCCCATATTGAAGGCTGTCGGCAGTTCCAGGGTGCCTTTGCTGCCGGCTATCAGGCAGCGTTGGCGATGCGCCTGGTTAAAGCCGCAGTCGAAATGAGCGATCAAGCCCTCTCCGAAGTCGAGCAGGCCGGATAGCTGGACATCCACGCCGGATGGCGCCCAGTGCGCCCGGGCGTTGACAGACACGGGCTCGCGCTTGGCCAGTAATCGGCTGAGGTTGACGCAGTAACACCCCACATCCATCAGCGACCCGCCACCCATTTCGGGGCTGAGGCGGATGTTGCCGGCGTCTGTCAGCATAAAGGTGAAGGCTGCTTCGATCGTGTGGATCTCGCCGATGACGTGTTCCTCCACCATCCGGCGGGCGGCATCGATGCGCGGGTGGTAGCGGTACATGAAGGCTTCCATCAGCTGGACGCCGTTGGCCCTGGCAGCGGCGATCATCTCGAGGCAGTCTTCTGCGGTCGCTGCGAGGGGCTTTTCGCACAGGATGTGTTTACCGGCCTCAGCCGCTTTGATGGACCAGGGCTTATGCAAGTGGTTGGGCAGGGGGTTGTAGACGGCATCGATCTCGGGGTCAGCCAGCAGGGCTTGATAGCCCTCGTAGGGCCGGGGGATGCCCATCTGGGCGGCTAAGTTGCGGGCGGACTGGCCATCGCGGCTGGCAACAGCGGTGACTTCGGCCATGGGTGATGCCTGCAAAGCCGGTATGATTGCCTTGCGGCCGATTTTGGCGGTGCCGAGGACCCCCCAGCGAATTTTCTTTTCCATCATGTTCTCCCTAACAACGGAGGCCTTAACGGGTGCGATCCTCTGTGCGCTGTTCGCGGTCTTTTACCTTTTTTTCTTTTTCCGGTCTGCCTGGTGGAACAAAAATCCAAGCCCGATCAGCGACGCCAAAGCGAGCAGGAGTACCCAGGGACGTTCGAGCGTCCACAGCAGGGCAGCCAGACCGGTGCGCAGCCAGCGTACCTGGTCGGTTTTCTCGGGGATGGGAGCCGGCTGATCCCAGTTGAAGGTGTTCAGTCTCGAAAGAAAACCCTGTTCAACACAACCCTCAAGGCTGAAGATGTGCACGGGTTTGTTTTGCATCACGCACAGGCGCAGATCACGGGTAAACTCGTCCCAGGTCAGGGGTTTGGTCTCGATCTTCGGCGATAGTTCGACACCGCCGCCGGTGACCCCCACGCCGACTGAATCTGCTTCGGGGGCATAACTCCACAGGACAGCATCACCCGTTGGGCGCAGAAAGCTGGAATAGAGCATCAGCACCTCGCGCTCGACCTCGAGGTCCACCAGCCCGAGGGTGCGTTGGAGCACGGTGGCGCGGGCGCGGCGCTCATCGGTGATCAGCGGGATATGGTAGCTCTCGACAGGGTAGCCGTCGGCATGGATCAGGTCCACCAGGGCCTGGTAGCTTCGACGGGCGTGGCCGACGCGCTTTTTATCCCTGAACTTGCGCCACATGCGTGCAGGCAGCCCTCGATCTGGCTCGCCGGAAAGGATCCTGCGGACTTCGTTGATGTCCATTTCGATATCGAGGCCGATACCGGCCCATTCCAGGTCGTACTCGGTCGTCCAGGCTTTGAATTCCACGTAACGGGCGGCGGCCTTTTCGTGGTTGTCGATATTGAACCAGTAGCCATCCTCTTCAGGGAGCAACAGCCAGGCGATCACCGGCACGCCGGCTTTGTTAAGCCGATTGACGAGGTCGGCGCGGGTTTTGGAGAAATCCAGGATGCCCAAACTGAGGGTCGCGTGGACCGCTTTCAGGTCGTCGATGACGAACCGGCCGTCAAACAGTTTTGCCAGGGGCTCGGGAGCCAGTTCACAGAAGAAGGTCAGTTGGGGTTGGGACATGCGGAAAATCCTCCAGGGTAGTGTAGGCGGAACGGTCCGCCGTAGTGAGGTTATTTTACCATTTTGGCGGGCAGTGGTAGACGTGTTGGCCTTGATATTGAATCTTGCCGAAGTTCGGGAACCGTTCAACGCCAGATAAGACACACAGGCGCCGTCTTCTGCCCGGCTGGCCGGCCAGGACTCAATCCTCCGGGAAGGGGGGGATGCAGCCTTCATTCATGAGCACATCGGTAGCGGCCTGGGCTGCGCCGATGATCGCTTCAGCCCGGTCGAGGAGCAGATCGTAGCTCATCCGCACCTGTGCGACGCCTTGGGTTTGAGCCTGGATCCCCACCGCTGCAGCCTGAATAGGGTAAATGGCCATCTCGGTCATGGACGGCAGGATGTGGTCGGCGTCCAGGTCGGCTATACCCCAGTCCGCCAGGGCAGCGGCAGCGGCAAAGCACATCTCATCGGTGATGGTGCGGGCGCGCACGTCGAGTGCCCCGCGGAAGATGGCAGGGAAACACAGCGCGTTGTTGACCTGGTTTGGAAAGTCCGAGCGCCCGGTGGCGACAACAGCAGCACCGGCGGCTTTGGCCTCCCAGGGCCAGATCTCCGGCACGGGGTTGGCGCAGGCGAACACAATCGGGTCGGGCGCCATGCGTTCCACCCATTCGGGCAGGATGATCCCGGGGCCTGGGGCAGCGAAAGCGATGACCACATCGGCGCCTGTCATGGCTTCGGGGATCCCGCCGGTCACCCCTTCAGCGTTGGTGGTCTGGCATAGCGACCAGGCTGGCGAGAAAGCGCCGATATCGGTGCGGTGCCTGCCCAGGATACCGCCGGCATCAGCCACGATTGTCTTAGCTGGGTCAACGCCCCAGGCAAACAGCAAACGGGCACAGGCCACACCGGCTGCGCCTGCGCCGATCAACGCAAGGCGGACTTCGCGCTTTTCTTTGCCGACGAGCTTGAGCGCGTTCATCAGCCCTGCCAGGGTGACGGTGGCCGTGCCCTGCTGGTCGTCATGCCAGATGGGGATGCGGGCAGCCTCACGCAGGCGGTCAAGGATGTGAAAACACTTGGGCTGGGCGATATCCTCGAGGTTGATTCCGCCGAAGCCCGGCTGGAGGCGCAGGACGGTCTCGATGAAGTCTTGGGGGTCATGTGCGTCCAGCACCAGGGGCACAGCGTCCACGCCGCCCAGGTATTTGAACAGCATGCATTTGCCTTCCATCACGGGCAGGCTGGCCTGCGGTCCGATATCACCCAGGCCGAGCACACGGGAGCCGTCGCTGATCACGGCAATGGTGTTCCCAAGATTGGTCAGGTCGTACACTTTGTTGGGTGATTCCGCGATCGCCTGGCAAGGGGCGGCCACGCCGGGCGAGTACCAGATCGAAAAATCCTCCATGCCGCGAACCGGGCATTTGGGCAGGGTGGCCATTTTTCCGTGGTAAAAGGCATGCCCTCGCATGGCATAGGTGGCAGGCTGTTTGGCTTTTTCGAGCAGATCACGCAACTCGTTTTCGTCGGGCGGAGGCTGGGTCATGGACGCTCATTTCTGCGCTGTGGGAAAGCGCGATTGGTTGTGGGCTAATTTTACCATTGGGGTGCGCCCTGATTCACCCTCACCGTCCTGACTGGTGCCTTTCACCTCTCTAGCTTACACTATTTTAAAGATACAAGGGTGCGCACCGCTCTTGTGCGCACTATTATTTTGTCATTGCGAACCGTAGCGCACCGCTCTTGTGCGCACCATTATTGTTTTTGGTGCGCGGGCAACCACCGCGCACCCTACGGATGACGAATTTGATTATCTATGAGTGGATTTTTTTTGTTATGTAGATACCGTCATTGTTCTGGTGCACGGGCAACCACCGTGCACCCTACGGATGACGAATTTGTGTGTATTATATTGGTGCGCGGGCAACCACCGCGCACCCTACGTTGACGAATTTGATTATCTATGAGAACCGTATGGTGCGCACCGCTCTTGTGTGCACCACATTTTTCCCAAACGAAAGACTAACCTCTCCGCTTGGAGAGGCACAACCATCCCATTCACCACGCCCAATTCTGCATTCACTCACATCCCATTTTTTGGCTATAATGAGGGTGTTAGCATATCACCATAAAGCGGAGTTTCTCAGAGCATGACGGAACCAACCACACAGGCCGGCAAGATCAGCATCAGGGTGCATTATTTCATTGCTTTGGTGGTTGCTTTGCACAGCTTGTTCTTTTTAGTTTACTGGTTCGCTGTGGGGGCATTCAGGGCGGCAGTGGACGACTACCTGGCAGGGCTGATCGGCATTGAGCTGCCCTATGTCACCCTTGTGATGGCATTGACCGCGTTGATCTTCCTGGTGACGCTGTTCCGCTATCTGGGGCTGCGCCAGGCGGTGAAGACCGGTGATTGGTATCCGGCCATACCGGATTGGGTCTTTTATGTCATCTGGCCGCTGTTCTTGGCTGGCTTCTACGGTGCGATGCTGGTCCTCTTCCAGCAGGACCCCAGCCAGCGGGGTGTGGTGCGCCACCTGCTGGGGCTTTCCCGCCTGGTTGTGGATGCGCTCCTGTTCCTGCTGGCGGCCGTGTGGCTCCGGCGTCTGGTCCTCTACCTGCGTGCCAGGCAGCAGGATGCTGCCAATCGCTGGCCCTGGACGGCCGCCATCACGCTGGTGTTGATGGCTTTGGTGGGGCTGTGGCTGGTACCCACCCTGTTCCCGCCCAGCTGGACTTACCAGGGGGATCTGCCGACCAAGCCGGCCTTAATCGCCCACCGGGGGGCATCCATGCTCGCCCCGGAAAACACCCTGGCCGCAGCCGACCTGGCGGCCTCTCACCAGGCACTGGGCTTCGAAACCGATCTGCGTATCAGCCTGGATGGCGTGCCCTTCCTGATGCACGATGAGACCCTGGCACGCACCACCAACATTGCTGAAGTGTTCCCCGAACGGGCACAGGATCGGGCATCGAGCTTCACCCGGGATGAAATCAAATCGCTCAACGCCGGCCTGTGGTTTATCCAGAAGGACCCCTTCGGCACGATCGAGGCCGGCCAGGTCTCGCAGTCGCAGTTGAGCATCAACCAGGGTGAGGCGATCCCCACGCTGGAGGAAGCGTTAAGGGCTATCAAAGCGCACAATATGGTGATCATGTTTGATATGCGTTACCCGCCTGTTGAGCACCCTTTTTACGAGGAATTCTTCGAAATAGTCCTTGAGCAATGCCTGGAGGCGCGCATGAACAGCGATATCTGGTTTTTGCTCAGCCAGGAACAACTGCCTGTTGTCAGGGAACGGGCACCGCAAATGACCCGGGTGGCGGGCGTATCGAGTGCTGACCTGCCCGATGTGGCGACCCTGGATGCCCTGGGTTATGAAATCATCAACGTGGACCGCGGTATCCGCCCCGAGGATATCCGCGCTTACCGCGCCCAGGGACTGGGTGTGAACGTCTACACGGTTGATGAACCCTGGCTGTTTTCCCAATTCTGGCTTTCAGGTGTGACCTCGGTCACGACCAACAATGTGCACACCTTCAACCAGCTCGACCGGCCTGTGCTGAACGTGCCGTATGCCCGTTATGTGCTCTTGTGGGGGCTGTTTGGCATCGTTGTGGCCATCTGGCTGGCGAGCAGTCAGCCGGAGCCTGAACCCGTTCCCCCTGAGGCAATGGAACCGGTAAATTTGTCAGACCTTGGCTTTGGGCCCGATGTGATCGTAGAGCTCCCCGAACAAGGGGCAGGCCAGGAGGAAGGCATTGACGCGCAGGGCGCGTGGGAGGATGGCGGCTTAAGCCCTGGGGAATCGGAAGATTCTCAGCCTGACCCTGACCAGCAATCGTAAGAATGAGCGTGCAGTATATTACCGCAGATCAAAAAGAAAGAAGGCATCATGACAAAAATTCTTGTGGTTGGCAGTATCAATATGGACCTGGTTGTGCGCGTCCCGCATGCGCCTGCCCCGGGCGAAACCGTGCTGGGGGGTGACTTTGAAACCTTCCCTGGCGGCAAAGGCGCTAACCAAGCCGTGGCCGCATCTCGCATGGGGGCTGAAGTGACCATGGTAGGGCGTGTCGGGAATGATGATTTTGGCAATACGCTCATCCAGGGGCTGGTGGATAACAACGTAAAGACCACCCATGTGGTCAAGGACCACGAGGCCGCCAGCGGTGTTGCTTTGATTGCGGTTGCAGAAGATGGGGAGAATTTGATCGTGGTTGCTTCGGGTGCCAATATGGCGCTTTCTGTCGAGGATATCCATAAAGCGGTTGACCTGTTGCAGGAGACCGACCTGCTGTTGATGCAGCTCGAAAGCCCGGTGGAGGTGGTGTCGGCGGCAGTTGAGCTGGCGCACGCGCATCAGGTCCCCGTCGTGCTCAACCCGGCGCCTGCACAGCCCCTTTCAAAACCGTTGCTGGCCAATGTGAATGTGCTCACGCCCAACGAAAACGAATTGGCGCTTCTTACAGGTCAGGATGATCTCGAAAACGGTATTCAAACCCTGCGGGAGTGGGGTGTGAAGACCGTGGTGGTCACCCTCGGCGCCAAGGGGGCGCGCGTGGTCAGCGATTCCGTCGATCAATTTCTGCCGGCCTACCAGGTGACTGCGGTGGACACCACTGCAGCAGGCGATGCTTTCAATGGTGCACTGGCTGTGGCGCTTGCCGAAGGTAAGCCCTTGCTTGAAGCTGTCCATTACGGCATGGCTGCAGGTGCCCTGGCAGCAACGAAGATGGGCGCTCAGCCATCTCTGCCAACCCGTGCAGCAGTAGAGGAATTTTTATCCCGTGAATCAGCAGCTGTTGATTGATCCGGCCCAGATTAATTAATGAATTCAGGAGTATTGAACGCTATGGAGCATGAAGCCAGAAGGATGTTTGCTGAGTCGTACAATTGTGCCCAATCGGTGTTGGGCCAGTTTGCCGAGAGATTTGGGCTGGACCGCGAATTGGCGCTCAAGGTCGCCACGCCATTCGGCGGTGGAATCGGGCACAGCGATCAATTGTGCGGAGCGGTCAGCGGGGCGATCATGGCCATCGGGTTGGAAGCGGGCTCTGCTGAGAACGATAAACCGCAACGCGAAGTCTGTTACGCCCTCGTGCAGGAATTTATGGCACGGTTTTCAGCCCAGCACGGTTCCATCACCTGCCCGGGCTTGCTCGGGTTAGACCTGAGCGACCCCGAAGATTACGCTCAAGCCCATGCGCTGGGCTTGTTTCAATCCCGCTGCCCGGATTATGTCGGCGATGCCGTCACCATCACCATGGATTTATTGGGCTTGGAGGACTGAATTATCTTTCAGGCTGATGGACTCCTCTTAGGAAAAATTTATTAAACCTGAAAAATCAAGTGAAGAAGTGTGTTTATGACCCCTCTGACTGATTCTGAGCACAAACCAACCCTGGCCGCACGCCTTGAGGGCACGGCTGCCAGGCTGGAAGAAAAATTGGCTGGCAAGTGGTGGATTGAAATCGGCATCCTTGCCCTGGTTTCGATTCTCGTGGCGGTGATCTTTAGCCGCTTTGCCCGCGGGGGTGCCGGTTCATCCGACATCACCATGTACCTCAACCTGGGGTTGAACGGCATCAAGTATCCCTTCGTGCTGAACCGCTATTTTCATGTGTTCCTCCAGCACATCTTTGTTGGTATGGCCCCAAGCCCGATGGCGGGTTACCATGCTTTTTGGGGCTTCTTAATGGGCCTCAACACCTTTATGGTTTACCTGACAGCCCGCAAAGTCCGCCCGGGCAATACGGTTTTACACGGCGTCCTGGCGGTGATGTTCTTCTTTGCGATGACGGTGATCGCTGATGTCTCCGGCGTGATCGTTGTTGACATGACGGCGATGACGATGTTGATGGCTTTCTTCATGGTGTATGTGCTCTCGATGGACGCAGACCACGCCAAGCCCTGGCTGGTGGGGCTGCTCGGCTTTGTCCTGTACCTGGCGTTCAAAACCAAGGAAACCACCCTTCCCGTGTCGGTTTTGTTGATTGGGCTGGGTTGGGTCGGGCAGGCTGGCTTCAACTGGAAGGCTTTGCTCAAGAACCTGCTGTGGGTCGCCTGCGGTGTGGCTGCGGGTGTGGTCTTTTTTGCAATCCTGAGCGGCTTGATCCTGGGGGATCCGTGGTTTGGCTTGCGTATCAGCGAATGGATGGAATTCCGCAACACCTACGCGGTATATTCCTCCCGCGTGCTGGATACCCTCAACGCGCTGGGGGACGGCAACACCGACGATTGGTACCAGGGCTATTGGTTCCAGATCACGCTGCTGCCGTTTCTGTTCTACCTGATCAGCGGGATCAAAGGCAGCCGGGGGTCATATGTGCCCCGCAAGCTGCTCTACCTAGTTCCCCTGGCTTATGCTGTCTTCATGCTGATTTCAATTAACAACCGCCTAGGGTACGAGCTGCGCTTTGGGCTGCCAGTATTGCCGGTGCTGAGCGTTTTGGCGGTCCAATTCATTGACCTGACCCCGCCGGAAGGCGAGGGTAGACGGGTCAGGTATTGGGCGGCAATGGCGGCAGGCCTGGCTTTGGCCTTTGGACTGCGCTTGGTGCTGCGCATGATTGTGCCCGGCATGGGTTGGGACCTTGGGGCAGTGATCACATTGATGCTTTACCCGCTGCTGCTGACGCTGCTGTTCGCATCGCTGGTCCTCTTTGATGATCGGGCTTACTGGCACCTGGTGAATTTCCTGATTGTGTTTTCACTGCTGATTTCTCCGATCGCGTCGAATTACCGGGCTATGTTTGTGGTGCGGGAAAATGAGTCCAATTTTACCCAGGTGATCAAGCCGCTGATGGATTTTGAAGACGAGATCACCTTCACCCCTGGGATGCGGTTTTATGCTTCCAGCCGGGTCTTTGAGCAGGCAGAGCTGCGCATGGTCAAAGACTATAACGAGCTGATGGCGTTATTCAACGTGCTGTTTGATGCCAGTTCGACTGCGGAGCATTTCACCTATGCGGATGCCCCGGATGATATCCCCGGTGAGATCACTGCCGAGGTGTACGATTATGTGTTGATGACGGACGATGAATGGGTGGGCATGCTTGAAGATGAAGCGGGGATGCTCAAGGTGCGCGAGGCCTATCAGCCGAAGTCCAGCCCATATGGGGGATTCGTGTTGTTGACGAGCGTAGAATAAGGCGGGGAAAACTACCGCCCTAACCGGATGCAGGGCTTTATTTTGATCGGCCGATGAATTTTCTGATCATGCCCAGCGATTTATCCCGGGCGATAATGGCCATTGCCCGCAGGTGAAACCAGCGCCGATTGGGGTGCCAATCCAGCAGGTTGATCTGCCTGAAAAATCGCTGGCGGTATTTTGGCTTGGGTGTGGGACGCACCAGATTGGGCGGAAACGGGCTGACCTTCGGTATGGGCTCTACTTGCGCCGACGGCGCAACCGTTTGGAGCAACTGCTTGCCCTGTTCGGTGTTGGCAAGCAACAGCGAGGTGCCCTTGCCGTCAAATAACCCCGGATAATGCTGCTTCACACCCCAGAAATCCCCCAGGGTCAGGTCTGCATTGCGCTGGGTGCTGGCGTATTTGCAGGCATAGCAGCAAGGCCGCAGGCTGAGGTTTGCCAGGAACAAGGCGTAATAGGCATCCAGCGGGGCATAAGTCAGGGTGCTTTCCCCGCCGAATTCCACCTGCAAATAGAGCTGCAACGGGCCGGCCCAACCCTTTGCCTTTGTCCGAAAGTCGATATGGGTGATCGCTTGGCCTTTCTTCTGAGCTATGGCTGTGAAATGCCGTTGGAACAAGCCTGGTGACGGCACCCCGTGGCAGATGTTGTCGCAAGTGACGAGGTTGGGGTAATTCTCCTTCAGGAACAGATGCAAGCCAGCCACCTGGCAGGGCGTTCCCGTGAACAGGACTTGCTGTCCTGCCCGCAGGTCCTGCCTGACTTGCGGGAAGATGTTCACCGTGCTGCTTTGCACGTATTTCGACTTTCGCAGAGGTTCAAGCGCCGTTTGTTGGTCCACGCGTGCATGGATGACCGTCATTTGGTCAAAATCATACCGGGCGCCGTAGACCACGCCTTCCTGTGCGAGGATGTGATCCGCAACCAGGCTGAAAAACCCGCCAGAACTGCTGTCATACCGGGTGGGTTCATCAAGGCTAAAGCCGCCGTAGTACGCTGGCTGGGGCAAGAACCCCTGGCGGCCGACCTCATTCAGGCCGGGGCAGCTCGCGATGCACTTGCCGCATTCGATGCACTCATCCTGGTCTACTTCGGGGTAAGGGAAGCCTTCCTGGTCGTCCGCCATGGCGATGCAGTGGGTCGGGCAGACGTCCACACACACCCCGCAGCCAAAACAGTCCGCTTTGGCCAGAATGCTGATGTTCTGCAGTTCGGTGGCTGTTTCGCTCATACCAGGTTTTCCCTGATGTAATCCAGCGATTGACTGACTTCGCGGCTGACCAGCGGATTCACCTGGCTGTAATCGATCTCAGGCAGGGTGATTCCAGGCTGGTGGATGATGCGGTCTGAGAGGTTGAGCTTTTCCAGCAGGGAGGTGATGCGCCCGGTTTTTTCGGCCGGCAGAAGGGTATAAAAAGGCTTTTGGTACAGAATGCTGAACAGCGTGCCGTGAAAGGAGTCCGAGAACACCAGGTCGGCATGGCGGTAATAGTCCACGAATGCGGTCGGGGAGATCCTGCCCAGTTTATGCACCACACCGCGGCCGGCCGTGGTTAAATACGGCGAGATCAACGCAATGCGTTTGCCCTCAGTTTGGGCACAATGCAGCGCAGCGCTGAGGATGTTTTTATTCGGGAACAGCTGGTAGACGAGGATGTATCCTCGTTCGGAGGTAGCCTGGCTGGCGATCTGATCCCATTTTTCTTTGGGCAGCAGCATGCACGGGTCGACCACGCAGGTCACATGCGCCGGGAGAATCGGCAGCAGGCTTTCCTCACGGACGGCGACTGCGTCGAACCCCTGGATCAGCCGATTGAGGGTTTGGCGCTCCGCCTGGGTGAGCTGATCCTTGCCGACGCTGGCGGCATAGGCAATTTTTCGGGCCGAGGTTGCAAATTGTCCAAAGTACAGGGGGTCAAACCCGTTTGAGAGGTCGGGATTCCAGATCTGGTCGCTGCCGAAGAACAGGTAATCGTACCTGTCGGCGTCTTTTTCAAAATCTGCCAGGGAGCGATAAGAATTTGGGCTGAAATTCAGGTAAGTTTTCCTGAATTTTCGATATCCACGCTGGTTTTTAATCGGGTGCTGGAAAGTCAGCCCATAATAGAGGTTCTTAATCAGGTTGCGTTTGAATACGCCGCGGTTGCGGTAGTCGACGATCTCACAATCGCAGCCTAAGTCCTGGAGGGTTTTCATCAGGGCGTAGGTTTGCAGGGCAGCCCCGTAATTTTCAGCATTATGGAAGGTGATGATCCCGGCTTTTTTTGTCAAAATGTACTCCTGCAGCAGATGTATTGTTAAATGATAGGCTGGTTTGATTGACTGGCTGGCAGATCCCCAACCTGCTTTGCTTTAGGTCTGTATGGTACTGGTGTTCCCCTAAAAACCTTTGATGTCTCGGTCTTTGCCGGCCAGATGCTCCTGGAACAAGGCTCGTATGGAATGCAGGGTGATCCCGGTGGAGAACAAGCTCAGGCCGATCAGGCACAGCAGCACACAGATCATGGCGTACCCGATAGCAAGCTGCCCGTAGATGCGGTAGCGGTTGATCACGATCAGCCCCCAAATCAGGCCCGCCATCAGGCTGACCACCCCGGGCAGGCTAAAGTAGAGCAGCGGGCGGTATTGGCCTGTGAGCCGGAGGATGCCGTACAGGACCGATGCGCCCTGCCGCCAGGGGGACCGTTTCTGCTTATCGAGGTACTGAATGGTGACGGGTACGTCCACAATTTTCAATTCATGTTGCGAGGCCAAAAATTGCATTTCAGATTCAACCGAGAAGCCGTTTGAGGTAAAGGTCAGCAGTTGATAGGCGCGCGGCGAAAAGGCACGATAGCCGCTCTGGGAATCGGATGCCTGCACGCCTGAAAAAACGCCGGTGAAAAAGTTCATCACTTTGTGGCCGAAGATGCGATGCGAAGGCGTGTTCGAGGTGTCTTGCAAATAGCGGGAACCGATCGCAATATCCCCCTCACCCGCAAGGATAGGCCATACGACCTGCTCAAGTTCTTCCGGCAGGTGCTGGCCGTCGGCATCGATAATCGCAATGACGTCCGGGGAGGCCTGGCGGATGTGTGCCAGGCCTGCATTGAGAGCTGCTCCTTTGCCCTGGTTGGCTGGCAGGCGCAGCACCTTGGCTCCGGCTGACCGGGCAATTTCGGCCGTGTTGTCACTCGAACCGTCGTCCACAACCAGGATATCGACCGGGTAGCGCTTCAAACCGAGCACCACCGAACCGATAAAACGCGCCTCGTTGAACGCGGGGATAACCACACTGACTTTGTGCTGGGCGAGGTCCAGCGGATTGGGCGGCGCCTGTGATTCCTGATCGCTGTGGGTTTTCAGGTTGTTTTTTGTCTTCATTGGGTTGTGTCTCCTGCCTATGATGATAGCATAAATCGGCAAAAACGGCGGTTAAACACAATGGATATATTCGGGTCTTGATTTTTACGCTTGAAAATGATAAGATAGTTGTGCAATTGCACATGTTGAGTACAAATGTAACATAAAGGCGGTTAAGCTTTCCTGTGGATATCAACCTCGAAGATTGTCGCGATTGTGTCAGAGTTGCCAAGCTGTACTATGAAGGCAGCAAGACCCAGCAAGAGATTGCCCGAATGCTCGGCGTTTCGCGGGTTAAAGTGCATCGCATCCTCAACCAAGCCAGAGACCTGGGCATTGTTGAGATCAAGATTCATACCCCTGCCAACGAAAAATTTACCGAACAGGAGCACCAGCTCGTCCTGCAGCACAACCTGCGCGATGCCCTAGTTGTTCCCGCTGCCGAGGGGGAAGAACCGATTTATCACAGCCTGGCTAAAGGCGCGGCGCGCTGGCTGGCATCCAAACTTAAACCCGGGACCCGGATAGGGCTGGGTTTGGGGCGCACTATTTCCTATTTGCCGACGTATTTCAATGTCAGCTCCCAGGTCGAGTGCAACTTCACCGAAATCGTTGGCGGATCACTTGAAAACTCTGGGGGAATCGCCAAATACAATGTGACCTCCAAACTGGCGGATATCGCCGGAGGACGGGCCGAGCTGCTGTATGCCCCCAACATGGTTTCCAACCCGGCGCTGCGCCAAAGCCTGGTCTCTGAGCCTGCGGTTGCTGATGCCCTCGAGCGTGCCCGCAGCTGCGACATTGTGCTACAGAGCGTGGGCACGGTGGACGAGACGGCCATCCTGTACGTTGAAGACCGCATCGAACGGGCTGATCTTGAACGTTTGCAAGCCGCTGGTGCCATCGGCGATGCGCTCGGGCACTATTTCGATGTGAACGGACAGCCAATTTCGACCTTTATGGACGATCGCATCATCGGGATTGGGTTGGAAGACCTCAAGAACATCCCGTGGAGTGTGGTGGTTGCGGGTGGTGAAGAAAAGCACGCTGTGGTCCAGGCTGCCTTGCGGGGCGGGTATTTTAATGTGTTGATCACCGATACGGTCACAGCCGGTTTTTTGCTGGCGCAAAGCCCAATTAACGAGGGTAAAAAGGATCAATAATTTATGTTAACAACTTACCTGACTGCGGATGTAATTCAATTAAAGATTGATGTCAAAGACTGGGAAGAAGCCGTACGGGCCGGGGGCCAGCTTTTATATGAGAGCGGCAAGTGCACATCTGGCTATATCGATGCCATGGTGCGCACTGTGCAAGAGATGGGGCCTTACATGGTGCTGGCGCCGGGTTTAGCCCTGGCACATGCTCGCCCGCAAGATGGTGTCAATGAGGTTGGCCTGAGCCTGGTCACTTTGCGGACGCCAGTGAACTTTGGCAACGCGGCCAACGACCCGGTTGAACTGGTGATATCGTTTTGCGCCGTCGATCACGAAAGCCATGTGGACGTGCTCAAGGCGCTGGCGATGTTCCTGCGCGAGGAAGAAAATCAAGTCCTTTTGCGCGGTGCTGAAACCGTTGAACAAGTTCTGGGCGCTTTTTCAGCCCAGGGTTAAGGAGATTTGATCCAAATGAAGAGATTAAGAATTATGACTGTGTGCGGGTTTGGTTTGGGCACGTCCCTGGTGCTAAAAATGACCGTAGATGAGGTGCTGAGCAAGCACAACATCAAAGCCGAGACGTTCTGCTCCGATGCGGAAACGGCAGTCGGGCAGCGGTATGACCTGGTGATCACTTCGCGCGATATGGAAAAGCTATTCGCCAACGTACCAGAACCGGTGGTGGTGGTGGATAACTTCCTCAGCACAGAGGAAGTGCAGGAGAAAGCCATCCCGGTCATCGAAAAGATGATGGAAGATTAATTCCCCATGCCCAATCGTTTTTATTTTGGCGCCTCATATTCGCCGCTGGTGTTTACCGAGGACGAATGGCTGCATGACCTGTCCTTGATGCATCAAGCGGGGATGAACCTGGTCCGCCTGGGGGATGTACACGGCTCTTGGGATTTGATCGAACCACGGCCGGGCGATTACCAGCTGGAAAAACTTAACCGGTTCTACATGATGGCGGCTGAGTATGGCATTGAGATCATCATCAGTACAGGTGCGTCCGGCCCGCCGCTGTGGCTCGCCCGGGAGCACCCGGAAATCACGCTGCTGAGCAGCTGCGGCACGAGCTATCCCCTGGGCGCATCTTACCACTGGACATGCATTCACGCTCCGGCTTACCGCGAGGCGCTGACCAGCTACATCCACACTCTGCTTAATTTCACGAAACAACACCCCAATCATTTTGGCTGGCAGGTCAGCAATGAGCTTGGTTTTCCCTTCCTGCCGCCGCGCGGGGAGAACCAGCTGGGGTTGTACTGTTATTGCGACATCTGCCAGGCACACTTTCGTCAGTGGGTCAGGGAAAAATACCGAGACCTGGACGCCCTGACCGAAGCCTGGGCTTGGGGAACAACTTATTATGTCTACAACGACTGGTCGGATGTGTTTCCGCCAGAAAGCCTTCCCGAAGCCTGGGCGAGCGTCACCCGCTGGCTGGATTGGCGGCTGTTCTGGCAGGCTGCCTTTGCAGATTTTGCGGGCTGGCAGCATGAGAGGATCAAAGCCCAGGACCCAGACCACCCGACCTCAGTCAATGTGTTCAATTTCAAAAGCTACGACCGGTTTGGCGTCTTTACCGGCCTGGATCAGTGGCAGCTGGCGGAAACTGTCGATCACATCGGCTACGATCTTTACCCGGGCAGCGGCAACAAGCTGACCACACGGCCCGAGCATATTTCCATGTTCCTGGATCATGGGCGCAGTGTGGCCAAAGTCACCGGGCGCGATTACTGGCTGCACGAAGTTGAATCAGGCCCAATCGGCGGCTGGGTGATGGGCCCAGACCGCTCCACCAATGCTGCCGATATTCAGCGCTATTGTGTTGAAGCCCTGGGTCACGATGTGAAATTGATGCTGTTCATGCCCTGGCGGGAATGGCATTATCAGCCGCTGCACTGGGGCGCCCTGGTTCACCTTGATGGCGAACCCACACCGCGCTTGCGCGTGGCTGCCCGCCTGGGAACCTTTCTCAATAAGTATGGCCCGGAGATCATGGCTGCCTCGGTGAAAACGCCCAGGGTCGCTGTGCTTGATTCCAAGAAGAACGCGATCTTCTTCCGGGGGGTAGACCAGGATGAAGACCTGTTCACCGCCCAGCGCGGGGCATACTGTGCCGTGTGGGAGCTGGGGTTTGATGTGGATTTTGTCAGCCCAGCGCAGATCAACCAGGGCGCGGTAGGGTATCAGGAAATATTACTGCCCATGATGGGCTTGATCGGGCGCGAGACGGCCCAGTCTTTGGCGGAATTTGTGCGTCGCGGCGGGCTGCTGGTCGGGTTTGCTCGCTGTGCCACCCTGGATGAGCGCGGGTGGTTTTACACCCACGCGCCCGGCGGTCCCCTGGCAGATGCCTTTGGCCTGGCGCGGGTGGAACCCGATTTGTTAGCCTCAAATGAGATCATATTTGACGGTAAGGTTTACCAGGGCTATTGGAACCGTGACGTGGTAACGATTAAACCCGAAACCCAGGTTATGGCAACATTCAGCGATGGCCAGCCGGCTGTCACCCTGCACCGCTATGGGGCGGGTTACGGTTTATACATCGCCACACAGGCGGATACCGGTCATGTCAAGCATGCGCCGTCTTTATTGCAGGATGTGCTCAAGTCTGTGCATCAGCAGCTTGGCCTGGCACCCCGGCTGCAGGTGCTTGAGCCGCCCAATCCAAAACGGGCCATTGACCCGCATGTGCTGGATGTTGAGGATTATTCGTTCTTGCTGCTGACTGCACCTCATTCCGCATCCAATGACCTGAGCTTGGTGTTAAACGATGATAGGAGAGCCAAACGTGTCCAGATGATTTACCCCGCGGCCGAACCCCTCGACTGGTCGCAAGGCGATGGGCAGATCTCCCTCATCGTTTACACACAACCGGAAAAGGAGGTGATGATCATCAAAATTGATTGGCATTAATCGGTTCAAAATTTTTGTTGATTCATTTTCTATCTTAAAAGGAGAAATCTAATGGACGTTGGCGTAATCTTTAATATCGTCCCCCGCTTGCTGCCCACTTTGATGCTTGGCCTGGTTGCCATGGTCGGTTTGATTTTGCTCAAGAAGACCTTTAGCGAAACCATTACCGGAACGATCAAAACCATGGCCGGCGTGCTGGTGCTCTTCACCGCTGTGGATGTGCTGGTCGGAGTCATCACCTATGTGTCGGACCTATTCGGTATGGTGTTCGTGTATGAGGGTCAGGCAGTGGCTGCAGACTGGGTCGCTTTCCTGGCTAATTTTGGTGTTGAGATTGTGCTGGTGATGGTGTTCGGCTTCCTGGTGAACCTGTTCCTTGCCAGGGTGACCAAGTGGAAGTATGTCTTCCTGACAGGGCACATCATGTTTTGGAATGCTTTCCTGGTGGTGGCCGGTTTGGCCGACAGCGGTGCGCTGCGCGGCGTTGCCCTGGTGGTGATCGGCAGCCTCGTGCACGGCTTCCTTTCCACACTGCTGCCCGCCCTGATCGCGCCGTTCGTCTTCAAGCTGACCGGGAAGAAAGACTTCACGATTGGCCACACCACCACCATCCTGGCTGTGATCGGTGCCCTGCTTGGTAAGTGGTTTGGCGATCCTTCCAAGTCGACGGAAGATTTGGATGTCCCCGAAGGCTTTTCGTTCATCAAGTCGATGACCGTCTCAACCTCGCTGATCATGTTCCTGATTTTCCTGGTGATGGGCTTCATTGTCGGTCTGCCTGCAGCAGCAAGCGCTTTCACCGGCGGCGTGGTTTGGCTGTGGTTCCTGTGGATCATCATGCAGTCTGTCATGTTCGGTGCAGGTTTAGTGATCCTGCTGACCGGTGTACGCATGATGCTGGGCGAGATCGTGCCGGCCTTCAGCGGCATCGCCAAGAAGATCGTGCCTGATGGCATCCCCGCCCTTGACTGCCCGATGGTGTTCCCCTATGGGCAGAACGCCTTGATGATCGGCTTCCCGATCGCCATGATCGCGTCGCTGATCACCCTGGTGCTGTTCAACGTGTTTGGCTACCCCTATCTCCTGCTGCCTCTGGTTGTGGCGGCCTTCTTTGATGTTGGCCCCGCTGCCGTGCTGGCCAATTCCACGGGCGGACTGCGTGGTGTCATCATCGCTTCCACTGTGGGCGGTGTGCTGCTGATCGTTTTGCAGGCGATTTCTCTGCCGTTTGTGTTCAACACCGCGGCTGGCTTCCTGAACGCCTTTGGCGGCAACGACTTCTCGATCATCGCCATCGTGGTTGGCGGCCTCACCCGGTTGATCACGGGCATTTTCTAACCAATATCACTTGTTTAGCGTGGTCCCTCATCCCATGGGGGACCACTTCTAATATCATGACTCATAAAATTGGCATTCATCTATCGTACTGGCAAGAATCCTGGTCTGACCCGCTCGTTCCGCTTTTCCAGCGGGCAAAAACTGCTGGCTTCGACCTGGTTGAACTGCCGCTGCTGGCGCCCCTCCAGATGGACTTTCACGCTTTGAGGAAAGCGCTGGACGCGCATGATTTGTCGGCCAGTTGCGGCACTGGGCTGAGTCCGGAGACCGACATCACCTCGCCAGCCCCTGACATCCGGGCGGCGGGGATGGTCCACCTGCAGGCCTGCCTCGAAGGGGCAGCCATTCTGGGCAGCCCTGTGCTGGGCGGCCTGACTTACGCCCCCTGGGGCATCTTTCCTGAATCAGACCGCACAGCCCGGCGGGCGCAATGCGTGGAATCGCTTAAACAAGCCGCTGAGCTGGCTGATTCCCTCAATGTGACCCTGTGCCTGGAAGTTGTGAACCGTTTTGAGGGGTATTTGCTCAACACCGTCCAGCAGGGCTTGGATCTGATCACCGATGTGGGGCACCCCAACCTCAGGTTGCATCTGGACACCTTCCATATGAATATCGAAGAAGATGACCTGCCCGGCGCCATCCGGCTGGCTGGCGGGATGCTGGGGCATTTTCATTGCGTGGCCAACAACCGCAAAGCGCCTGGCAGGGGCCATATCGATTGGGCCGGGGTGCGTTCAGCGCTGCGAGGCATCGTTTACCGGGGTTTCCTGGTGGCTGAGTCTTTTGTCAACCCGGCAGGCGAGGTCGGCCAGGGGATGTACATCTGGCGGAACCTGGCGGACTCCCTGGATGCCAACGCCCAGGAGATTGCCCGCTTCCTGCGGCAGGAGGTTGCTTTTGACAATTGACCTGCAGGGCTTCACGAACTTATTTTATACGCTTCATCATACATTTATTGAGCAAGCTCCCCGACTGAACGTGCTGGATGCGGCCATCGGCGATGGCGATCACGGCGATACCATGCTGCGCGGCTTCCGTGCCGCCGCCCGGACCGTCCGCTCGGGGACTTATGTCGATATCGGCAGCCTGTTTGAGGCCGCCGCCAACACCCTGGCCGAGGAGACGGGCGGCGCAATCGGCCCCCTGATGGCTGCCTTTTTTGGCGAGGGCGGGCTGGTTTTTTCAGGGATGGATTATGCGGGTCTTGCCGAAGTGGTTTCTTTTCTGAAACAAGGCCTGGAGGCCGTACAGCAGGTGGGCGGCGCTAAACCCGGCGATAAAACCCTTCTGGACGCCCTGCATCCGGCCGTGGACGTGCTCACAACGCTGGATTTGGACGATCTGGAGGCTGCCCTGCAGGCGGCAGTCAGCGCGGCGCAGGAGGGGGCACAGCGCACTGCCGAAATTCAGGCAAAAATGGGCCGGGCGAGGTTTGTGGGGGCGCGCGGCTTGGGCCACCCGGACCCGGGCGCAGTCAGCTTAACGCTGATTCTGGAGGCTTTGCTATCTATCGCCCGGGGGGCAGAAGTCAAACCGCCGGACCTGGATCGGCTGGCGGAAAAATTAACGCCAAAACCCGCCGGTAAGTTCTTGAACGACCCCGAGGAGATGATCCTCGAGGATAACCGCGGCCTGGCCCTGGCTTACCCTGGGCTGGTGCGGCTGACAGACACGGGCCTGCTGGTGAGAGCCCGTCCCAAAGCGCAGGGCAGGGTTGGGCTGGCGATCGGGCACGGGGGCGGGCATACCCCTTCCATGGGTGGGTTTGTCGGGCCCGGCCTGCTGGATGCCGATGTTTACGGCCCGTTGTTCACCTGCGCTTCGGGGCTTAAAATTGCCCGGGCAATTGAGCAGGCCGACCGGGGCGGCGGGGTGGTGCTGCTGGTGTCTAACCACGCCGGCGACGTGCTCAATGCCCGCCTGGCGGTGAGGCGCGCCGAGCAGCTCGGCATTCCGGTGGTCATGTCATTTTCCAGCGACGATGTGGCCACTGCACCGCGTAAGGCTTTCTCTGAGCGGCGCGGCCTGGGCGGACTGCTGTTCATGCTCAAGGTGGGGGGCGGCGCGGCTGAAGCGGGTTTGGCGCTGCCTGCCATTGCCGACCTGATGCAGCGGACCAATGAGCGCACAGCCACCCTGGCGGTGGCTTCACAAGCGCCCCGGCACCCGGTGAGCGGTGATCCGCTGTTTGACCTGCCTGAGGGGCAGATCGAGGTCGGGACGGGTGTGCACGGCGAGGTGGGCGTCTACCGCGGCGAGCTGATGCCGGCCAAGGACCTGGTTGAGATGATGCTGGCAAAACTGATCCCGGATCTGGCGGCCTTTTTGAAGGATCGGGTGTGGGTATTTCTGAACGGGAGCGGCGGCACTTCCCAGATGGAACTGAATATCCTCTATCACAGCGTCCACCAGGCACTGACGGCGCAAGGCCTGCAGGTGGCATCAGGCGTGGTGGGCTCGTTTTTCACGACCCTGGAAATGGGCGGTTTTTCCCTCAGCCTGTGCGCGCTGGATGATGAATCCGCTGGATGGTGGGATGCACCGGCTACCAGCCCGGCTTTTCGCTGGCCGCTGGCATGAAGTTAAGCAAAGGAGAGACCATGAACAGCATTCGCAAACCGAAAATTGGCCTGGTAGGGATGATGGCGCGCCCGTTCAGGGGCGATAAGGAAGGTTATTTTGCCGGGGACGTTCAGGCCATGCGCAACCTGGCTGAGCGGCTCGATTTTGACCTCAATATCATCCCGGAAGGGATTTACAGTTTGACGGATGCACGCAAGGCGGCCGATACCCTGGCGGATTGGGGCGCGGATTACCTCCTGGTGCAATCCAGTTCTTTTGCCGGCGGGGATTTTATCCGTCCCTTCGCCCAAACAGGGGTCCGGATCGGATTGTGGGCTGTACCAGAGGGGCCGCCCAGCGCTGAAGGCGGCCTGCCGCTGAACAGCTTTACCGGGCTGAACATGTACAACAGCATCCTCAAGCGCTACCTGCTGGCTTACCCCCACCCGGTCAAGTGGTTTTTCGGCCGACCGCAAGATGACCTGTTTTTAACGCGCTTCACGGTCACTGTGGCGGCATTGCGGGCTGTGACCAACCTGGATGGGACCCGGATCGGTTTGCTGGGGGGTGTTGCGCCCGGGTTTGACAATTTGATCGTTGACCCGCGCGTATATGAGACCAAACTGGGCGTGCGGGTGGTTGACCTGGAACTGGACGCACTGCTGGGACGGGCCAGGCGCATTGGCGATGGCGACGCAGTGGATAAGGCCGCGCAGGCGATCGCCGGGCCCGGGGTCAGGCTGGCTGAAGGCATGGGTGCGCACCTGACTGCCCTGGCGAAACTGCAGCTTGGCATGCAAGAACTGGCCGAATCGCACCAGCTCAATGCGATAGCCCTGAGCTGCTGGCCGCGCTTCCAGGTGGAACCGGGCGTGGCTGTGTGCAGCCTGGTGGGGCAGTTGAACACCCTCGGACTGCTCACCGCCTGCGAGGGCGATGTCCCTTCAGCGGCCGGCATGCTGGCGCTGCATTACCTCACCAACGGCGAGGTGGTCACACTGATGGACCTGGTTACGGTTGACCCTGCAGATGATTCGGCCTTGTTGTGGCACTGCGGCCCGACCTCGCCCCTGCTGGCGGGAGAAGGGGGCACGGCAATGGAATCGCTGTGGCTGTTTGACGGCCCCGAAGGCCAGGCCATGGGCTTGCATAACGATCTTGTACTGCGGGCTGGCGATGTCACCGTGATGGGCTTCACGCCGCAGCTTGATCACCTGCTGGTTTTCGAAGGGCGGATCGACCCCGAAAAACCTTCCTACAAGGGCAGCCGGGGCTGGCTGAAGGATATTCACATTGATGGAAAGGCGCTGTCGATCCCGGCATTGGTGGAGACACTGGTCCTGGCCGGGTATCAGCACCATTACCCGCTGGCTTATGGCAGGTTGACCTCCGCAGCCATCGAGATGGCCGCCTATATGGGCATCCCGCTGTGGAAGGCGGAGGACCCGCGCGATTATCTGCAGCCTGCATAAGCGCTCCTTAACGGACACCGTTCCGATGTTCGGTTTCCCCTTGCATTAATTTACTATTTCCCCCTCTGGAACGGGGACCGCCTGCCCTGCACCCGGTCACATTCTCTTGCAAGATAGGGTGTCAAAATTGCCTGGCAACGGGAATGCCTTGTTTTCCCCAGTCAAAATCATGATACAATATTAATGGTGGGTCCGGAAGTGAGTCTTCTTCACCAAACTTACGATCTTGGAAAAAAGATGAAAAATTACGCGACCTTATCAACTGAAAATTGTCAGGAAGATTAATCCATTTGCGCCTTCGTGCGCAAATTTTTGTTTACCACGCAAGCTCGCACGAATATTGCATTAATCGAGGAGGTGTTTATTGAGGTGCTGGCATTTTAGAGTCGTTTTTGAACATTGCTTTTCAGATCATGGAGGAATTGATGAAAAAAATAGTGTTTAAGTTGTTTACGCTGGTGATACTGCTCGGATTAATGGTGTCACCGGCCATAGCGCAGGTGCCCGATGGCGGGGTTGACTCCTGGCAGAAAGGCCTGGGTGAGCCCCAACCGGCGACGGTTGATTTTGTGCAGAGCTTTCCCAGAGTAGACAGCTTCATTGTTGTGCTTGAGGAGCCTTCACTGGTCTCCTACCGTGGAGAAATTCGCGGCTTAGAGCCCCCCGGGCGCACAGTCGATGGGAAACTGGATGTGACCGACCCTGCGTCGGTTGCCTACCTTGATTATGTCAATCAGGTCCAGGACGATGTGATCCAGCGAGTCGAGACTGCCCTCAACCGCGGCCTGGAGATCGATTTTCGGTATGATGTGGTCCTGAACGGATTTGCCGCAGCAATGAGTGCAGAAGAGGCCGCAAAACTGCTGACCCTGCCAGGCGTTCGCACGGTGTACCCCAATGAGGTCTGGCAGCTGAATACCGATGTGAGCCCATTCTTTCTTGGCGCTGACACGGTATGGCAAGGGACCAGCACCCCTGACGGGATAACATCCACGGGTGAAGGCATGCTCGTGGGCATTCTGGATACCGGCATCAATATGGATCATCCCTCCTTTGCTGAGGTAGGTGGTGATGAGTATGAGCACACCAACCCCTTCGGCGACGGTGTTTTTAAAGGCCTGTGTGAGACTGACCCGGACGATTTTATTTGCAATAACAAATTGGTTGGCGTTTATGCGTATACCCAGGCCGATGAAATATTGTATGGGGAAGACAACCATGCTCACGGCTCGCATACCGCTTCTACGGCTGCCGGGAACTACCTTGAGGATGTGGAATTCGAAGGCATGTTAATCTCCATTTCGGGCATGGCGCCGCACGCCAATATCATCGCCTATGATGTTTGCCATTTAAATGGCTGCCCGAATGCCTACTCGGTCGCTGCAGTGCAGCAAGCCATCCTGGACGGTGTGGATGTGCTCAACTATTCCATCGGACCGAACTCGGCCGTCAATCCATACACAAACCCGGTTGAGATCGCCATGCTGGAAGCCATGGATGCTGGCATTCTGACTTCAACTTCCGCAGGCAATGATGGGCCTAACCCTTCAACGGTTTATAAAGCACCTCCCTGGACGATTGTAACCGCTAACAGCACCCACGGGCGCATTTTTGGCTTCCCTGTAGAAGTTTACGAGACTGGCGAAACGCCTTATGAAGCCGTTGCTTTGCCCAGTTTAGGCTTGCCCTTCAGTGTGGATCTGCTCGACACCCCGATCCGCTGGGCAGGTGACGACACACTTGCGAACTACACCGGGTGCGCAGCCTTCAGCACGGATTTCTTCGACGGCGCTGTTGCCCTGATCTCTCGCGGTGGGTGTAACTTCTCTGACAAAATTGATAACGCTGCTGCCGCTGGCGCACTTGGTGTGCTGATTTACAACAATTCTGGCGGCCCGCCAATCGTCATGGGCGGCACAGAAACCACCACGGTACCGTCAGCGATGCTGGACAAAGAAGATGGCGATGCAATGGTTGCCATGGCGTCTGAGACCTTGCTGGTGAGGGTGTATAAGGATCAAACCCCCGAGTTCAAACCCATCTGGGCCGATATCCTCGCACAAGGCAGTTCGAGGGGACCCTATGCCCTGCTGGATATCCTCGAGCCTGAAGTGGCAGCACCCGGCACGAATATTTTGGCAGCCTACAATACGCCTGGCGCTGAAGCGCCCTTTGGCGGCGTTGGCGAAGATGCTGAGATTAACTTGATGTCGGGCACCTCGATGGCGAGCCCGCATGTTGCAGGCGCATCGCTGCTGCTGATGGATTTGTTCCCAACGTGGACGCCGATGCAGATCAAATCGGCCATCACCATGTCGGCGAAGTTGCCGATGGTTAAGGATGACGGGGTCACACCTGTTGACCCGTTCGATGTGGGTGTTGGTCGGCTCGATTTGACCAAGGCCTCCCTGATCGGCCTGACCATGGACGAGACCATGGCTAACTTCCAGGCGGCTGACCCTGCCGAAGGCGGCGATGTCAAAACCCTCAATATCCCATCGTATCAGAACAACCAATGTGTGGGCATGTGCTCCTTTACCCGCACCTTTACGGCGGTTGTGGATGCCGATTACGAAGTGATCGTGGATGCGCCGGAAGGCGTCAGCATTATCGCCACCCCCGACACCTTCTCTGTTGTTGAAGGCGCGGAGCAGGAGATTACTTTCGACATTGATGTGATGGACGCGGAACTTGGCGATTGGATTTTTGCGCTCGTCACCCTGGCCACTACGGACACATTTGACGATGAAAGCCCCATCACCGACGCACGGTTCCCCATCGCGATCATCCCGGATGCCGGCAATCTGCCTGGTTTGGTCCGCAAGGATGTTTACCGTGATGCCGGCGGTCATGTGCTGGAGGACCTGTACGCCCTTGAGATCACCGATCTGACGATCGAGACCGCGGGCCTGACCGAAGCAGCCCTGTTCGAATTTGAGCTGGCTGGCGACCCAACCAATGATGACCCCTTTGATGACCTGGATGATGTGTGGTACACCACCTTCACCATTCCCCCCGGAACAAAGCGTGTGGTGATGGAGATCCTGGAGACCACAGCCGTGGACCTTGACCTGTTCTTCGGGCTTGGCACGGAGCCTTCAGCGGCGACCTTGTGGGATTATGCGGCCACCTCGGGAACCTATGAATACCTGAGCTGGGTTGACCCGGATCCAGACACCTGGTGGGTGCTTGTCCAGAACTGGGGCGGCACGGCCACCCCCGACGACGTCACCCTGGCCCTGGCGATTGTACCTGATGACCCCTCGACCAACTTTGAGGTCTCAGGCCCGGCGTCCGTGGAAGGGCTCGAACCCTTTGAGCTTGAGATCACCTGGGATGAACCCGACATGGAACCGTTGTCAGCCTGGTATGGATGGTTCAGCGTGGGCACAGACCCGGCGAACCCCGGGCTGGTTGGCCAGACGGAACTGAACCTTTACCGCCCCTACGATGACGTGACCAAGCTGGCCGATCCTGCCGCTGCTGAATATGAGGACGAGGTCACATTTGCCCTGATGATTGCACCTAACCGGACGGGGAAAGACCTGTATTACGTCCTGGAGGATGAATTGCCAGCGGGCGTCACTTATGTGGCCGATTCCTTGGAGACCACTGGCACCTTCACCCCGGCTGTGTACGACCCGGTGACCAACACCGTCAGCTGGGAGGGCACGGTACCCAAGATCGAATACACCTATATTGTTTCCGATAACCACAATAACCCGGACTATTGCGACACACCTTGGGGTGGATGGCTAGATCCATTAATCGAATTTGATTATGGGACCATTCCAGGCCTCGAAGGTGACTCAATATCTTTTGCATTCACGACCTTGGGAGCTGGTACAGAGTATTATGGAACAGCCATTCCAGGCACTCCAACTTTTACGGATGATGGATATTTCTACATGTATCCACCTGAAGATTGGTGGTGGTTTGTGCCACAAGAATTTCCGGATCCAACCCTTCCCGACGGCATTGTTGCCCAATGGATGTATGATACGGTGATCCAGTATGATGCCGTTAATAATTATGGCGTCACAGGTATCAATTTCAGCTACGGTGCTCTGTGGTTTGTTAATTTCACTGGCATGTATGATTGGGCAGAACCTGATAACATGATGGATTATCAAATTTGGGGTTGGCGCGAAGTTGACCCGAGTGTTGGTTATCCAGATATCGTGATTGCTTTTAACAACGTCGTCGGCGATTGGGATGAAGTTGGCTCGGTTGGCCTTGAGAACATTGATGCAACCCTGGGAACCTCTTATGCTTATATGGACTGGGTACCATCGACTGGTGACATCGTCTGCTTCGACTATGCTGAAGCAGGGGCAGAGCCCATTGTGATCACCTATGATGTAACGGTTGACGTTGACGTGCCAGACACCCTGATCACGAATATCGTCAATCACACCGCCGACGGCTTTGGCATGCGCCAGGAGCAGGCTTACGGCTACTTAACGGTCAAAGATCTGGCGCCGGTGGCACTGGACCAGGCGTTGGAAACCGAAGAGGACGTTCCGCTGCCCCTGACCTTAACAGGTGAAAACCTGTGGCCCGGCCCGGTCACCTGGATGATTGATACGCCGCCTGCCAACGGCACGCTAACCGGCACCGCACCAGACCTGGTGTATACACCTGACCCGGACTGGTACGGCGTGGATGACTTCACCTTCTATGTCAACGAGGGCTTGCAGGATTCCAATACCGCCACCATCACCATCACCGTGACCTCTGTGAATTACCCGCCGATGGCCGTTGATGACTACTACGAAACGGAAATGGACACGCCTTTGGACGTCCCGGCGCCCGGTGTCTTGGAGAACGATATGGACCCCGACCCCGGTGACGAACAAATCGTCGACCTCAAGCGGGATGTGGAGCACGGCACTTTGGTGCTCAACGAAGATGGCTCCTTCACCTACACACCGGATCCGGGCTTCTTTGGCAGGGACAGCTTTGAGTATTACCTGATTTCCCTCCCGCCAGAGCTGCGCGATCCTCAATACCTCGACGACGCGACGGTGTACATCACCGTCAACCCGCCGTTGAAGTATTACTTCCCCATCTTTATGCATTAGAATCTGCTTAACTGTAATCAAGAGGCTGTCCGGTCAGGACAGCCTCTTTCCTTTTCTGTTGGCCTATAACCCCCGCATTAATTGGGGTCCGGTGATCCTTACAGTGACTGCTCACAGGGTGTGCTTGAGCCTGACTGGTGCACCCGGAATCTACAGTTCCTTATCACCCAATCCCTAATCACTATCCCAATTCAATGTACACAATTCTGATCTCAAATGAAAATTACCGCATTGGAGTCGTCAGAGGCGGCCAGCATGGTGGCCACGCCGACAATCTCGATGCCGTCGATCAGCTCATCACGCTTGATGCCCATCAGGTCCATCGACATCTGGCAGGCCTGGATTCGGACGCCGTTGTCGATGGCGGTTTGCAGCATTTCGGGCAGTGAAGCGACGTTTTGTTTTTTCATGATGCCCTTGATCATGGCTGTGCCTAACCCGGCCATGTGCATTTGGGAGAGCTTGGCTTTTTGCGTGCCGCGCGGCATCATCCAGGCGAACATGCGCTCGACCAGGTTCTTCTTTATCTTGATGTGTTCGTTCTTGCGCAGCAGGTTGAGCCCCCAGAAGGTGAAGAACATCGATGCCTGGTGACCAGAGGCGATCACACCGTTGGCAATGATGCATCCGGCGATGGCTTTATCCAGGTCTCCGGAGAAGATCACCATGGTCTTGTTTTTACCCAGTGCAACCGGGGACTCCGCTTTTTGGGCGGTCCCTTTCTGGATCCTGGCGACGATCATCCCTCCTTCAGTGTCCACAGACAGCAGGCGGTTGCCGGTCGAGTTCGCCCAGGCTTCCACATCGCTGGTGAAGCCAAAATCGGTTGCCTGGACGGTGACGATGTCGCCAACATTCACGGTCTTAATTTTGTTGTACAGCTTCAGGATCGGCCCGGGGCATTGCAGGCCGCAGGCATCCACGGTGAACTCCTGGCCTGCCATGGCGGCTGTCGGCGGGATCTCCCGCAGTTCTTCGCGGCTGTCAATAGTGACATGCTCGTAAACATCAAAATTGGATTGGCGTCCCACGGCATGGGAATAGGTCTTGTAGCCGCCAGTCAGGTTAAATGCATCAAAGCCCAGCTGGTTGAGGGCACGCGTGGCGAAATACGAGCGATGACCGGTCTGACAGTAAACCAAAACGGGGCGGTCTTTAGGGATTTCGTTGAGCTTTGCGCGCAGGTGCTGTAAGGGAATGTGGATTGAACCGTCAATCCTGCCTAGGGTCAACTCTTCCGGCAAGCGCACATCGAGGATGGTAGTCTGATTCCGGTCGAGCCGGTCCACCTGGTCCCAGGTCATGACCTTAGCGTCGCCGCGCAAAACGTTGGCGGCGGTGAAACCAAGGATGTTGACGGGATCGCGTGCCGATCCGAAGGGCGGGGCATAGGATAGTTCCAGCTCCTCCAGGTCGTACACCGTCAGCCCGGCGTGGATGGCGGTGGCGATCACATCGATGCGCTTGTCCACCCCGTCCAGGCCGACGGCTTGGGCTCCGAAAATGCGCCCATCGGCATTGTAGAGCAGCTTGAGGGTCATCGGGGATGCTCCGGGGTAATAGCCCGCGTGGTTGGAGACGTGGATGATCACATTTGAGAAGGGGATCCCTGCGCTGGTGAGGGTTTTGGCGTTCAAACCCACCGAGGCCACTGTCAGGTCGAAGACTTTGACCACCGATGTGCCGATCACGCCCTTGAATGCCGCCTGAGCGCGGCCGCTGATGTGGTCTGCGGCTATACGCCCCTGGCGGCTGGCCGGCCCAGCCAGGGCCAGGTGGGTGGGGTCACCGGTGATGCGCTGGGTCACTTCGCACACGTCACCGACGGCATAAATATCGGGGTCGGAGGTTTGCATGTGCGCATTGGTTGTCACCGTCCCGCGCACACCTAACTCAAGGCCAGCCTCGGCGGCGAGCTGGTTTTCAGGCCGAACGCCGATGGAGAGAATCAGCATCTGGGTGTCCACACTGCGGCCGCTTGAGAGCTCAACCTTCAGCCAGCCCCCTTCGCCAGGGTAGATGGCTTTCAACCCGTCACCCAGGGCAAGCCGGACGCGTTTGAAGGTCAGGTGCTGATGCACCAGGGCCGCAATTTCGTAATCGATGGGCGCCATAACCTGGTTGAGCAATTCAATCAAGGTCACCTGGACGCCGCGGTGCAGCAAGTTTTCCGCGATTTCAAGTCCGATGAAACCGCCGCCTACCACCACAGCCCGGACGGGCTTGTTTTGGTCAACAAAGCCTTTGATGGCGTCCATGTCGGGCAGGTTTCGCAGGGTGAAGACCCCGGGCAGGCTCACGCCAGGCAGGGTCGGGATGATCGGTGCGGCGCCGGGTGAAAGCACCAGCTTGTCGTAGCTTTCATCGTATGTGCGGCTGGTCTCCAGGTCACGTACGGTGACGGTTTTCTCGGCGCGGTTGATGCGCACAACTTCGTGGTTGATGCGCACATCGATGTTGAGCAGGGACTTGAGATCCTGCGGGGTGACCACCAGTAATTTGTCTCGATCTTGAATGACCTCCCCGATGTGGTAGGGCAGGCCGCAGTTGGCGAAAGAGATATAAGGGCCGCGCTCCAGCATGAGGATCTCGGCGTGCTCATCCATACGGCGAAGGCGGGCTGCTGTGCTCGCCCCGCCAGCGACGCCACCAACGATGACGGTTTTCATGTGTTTTGCTCCTGGTTTGTACGATCGGTTTCAACCAATCATTTAATTGTGATAAATTTCACCAAATTATACCACAATGAACAATATGGGGTTCGAATTATTAGGGCATTTTGCGCGCTGGAGGATTTGCGGGCGGGATGAGCCCAGGTGGGCAATTCTGGCAGCTTGATCATGATATCGAATGTGAAAAGACCTAATCCTATCACATCCATAAGGTTTTCCTTCCCAAACTTTGACGTTTATTTAACCTGGTAATTTAAACAATTAATCTGCTATAGAAAGTTATCTTGGTACAAAGTAAACCCCCGGAAAAATATTTCCGAGGGTATTTTCGCATCGTTATTAGAATGGCATCATAGATATCCCGGTCAACTGGGTCAGGAATTTTGTAATTATTCCTCGTCTTCAAGATTGCGCTCAAATAGATCGACAAGCGCATCGATCACCGCATCCATTTCTTCTCCCTCGGCACTGATATGTACCTGGTGTCCCTGCTTTGCGCCAAGGATCATTACCGAGATCAAGCTATTGGCTTCAACAGGACCTTTGTCCTCTGTGATGTTCTTGATCATCACTTTTGCGTCGAATCCCCCGATTGTTTTCACGAATAATACTGCTGGTCTGGCATGCAGACCTTGTTTATTGGGAATGACCAATGTGATCTCGCGGCGGTTGTTGTCGCTATCTGCAACAGGCGCTTCAATGATTTCTTCTTCAGGCGCTGTTTCAATCAGATCAGAGAGTTGATCAGTTTTTAGTCTGAGTGACTGCATTGCATCTCTATAAACGGTTGATAAATCAGATCCCAATCCTGCCTGGACAGCAGCTGCAATCGCTCCTTCTACAAAGGGTGCGGGACAGACTCGAATATTTTCCTTCATTTCGTCAGAGAGAAAGTTTAATGCCATTTCAGTGCTCAGGATAGCGCTGCCTAAATCCATTAAAACAAGGACACCGTCTTCAGAATAAACGGATTCAATGGCTTCAATTATTTCCGTTGCGTTCGTACCTAAATCCTGGTTATCTTCACCGATACCTGCAGCAGTAGCGATTGTGACAGCCTCTGAAGCTGTCATTTGTTTTACCATTTCAGCAGTGCCCTCTGCTAATTTTTTGCTGTGAGAGACCAAAACTAAATTTACCATGCCGTATCCTTTGTATGTTTTTCCTCGGAATTATACCATTTACCCATTTTCATGAATACTTATGTCGCGTGTTACTCTTGAAACTCGGAGAAGTTATGGATAAATAAAAAGCGCCTTCTATAAGAGGGCGCTATCAATATTGAGGTATCAAAAATTATTTTTTCTGATCATGATTATTGTCTTTACCTCTATTCATAAATCTGTGAAAAGCATTCATCCCAAAATAGACTAAAAATACACTGCCGCCAAAAATAACTCCCCATAAGATCCCCTGACCCCAGTCTCCGCTTCCACGGATGATCTGAGAGGCGACCAAGACAGCCAGTATAAGCCCGGCAAAGCCGATTATTTGCATACCGCTTGTCTTCTCAATCCATGGTTTTCTTTCGAATTTTTCTTCCGGTTTATTTTCTTTGCTTTTTTTACTCAAGACTCTCTCCAGGATAATTCCAAAATTAAGTGTTGTCCAATAAAACATAAGGGGCGACGAACCATCGCCGCCCCTTGTCCTTCAAAAAATAGTGACTACTCAGCCCAATCAAAGGTACGGGTAACAGCTTTCTTCCAGCCTTTGTAGAGTTTTTCGCGTTGTTCTTTGTCCATCTTGGGTTGCCATTCTTTGTCCACGCCCCAGTTCTCACGCAGACCTTCAACATCTTCCCAGAACCCAACAGCCAGGCCGGCAGCGTAAGCTGCACCCAGGGCTGTCGTTTCTGCAACGGTCGGGCGAATAACGGGAACGCCGAGGATGTCGGACTGGAATTGCATTAAGAGCTCATTGAAGACCATACCGCCATCGACCTTGAGGGCTGTCAAGTCGACGCCTGAATCTAAGTTCATGGCATCGAGCACCTCACGGGTCTGGTAAGCTGTGGCTTCAAGGGCTGCACGGGCAACGTGACCCTGATTGATGTAGCGTGTCAGACCAACAATCACACCGCGAGCATCGCTCTTCCAGTAGGGTGCATACAAACCCGAGAAGGCAGGCACGAAGTAAATACCGCCAGCATCGTCCACGGATTTTGCCAACATTTCGACATCTTTCGAATTTTCAATCATCTTCAGGTTGTCACGCAGCCATTGGACTAAAGCGCCGGTGATAGCGATGGAGCCCTCAAGGGCATAAACTGCAGGCTGATCGCCGATCTTGTAGCCAAGGGTGGTCAGCAGACCGTTTTCTGACTGAATAGGCTCTGTGCCGGTGTTTAACAGCATGAAGCATCCTGTACCATAAGTGTTCTTCGCTTCACCAGGTGAGAAACACGTCTGACCAAAGAGGGCAGCCTGTTGGTCGCCTAAGTCACCTGCAACGGGGACGCCTTCAAGACCGCTGTTCTTGGCATAACCATAGACTTCACTGGAGGCTTTGATGGCTGGCAGCATGGCACGTGGGATGTCCATAACTTCTAACATGTCCGGATCCCAGTCCAGGGTTTCCAGGTTCATCAACATGGTGCGGGAGGCATTGGTGACATCTGTGACATGTACGCCGCCTTTGGGGCCGCCGGTCAGGTTCCAGATAACCCATGTGTCAATGTTACCGAAGAGCAGTTCGCCCTTTTCAGCTTTCTCGCGGGTACCTTCAACATTGTCGAGGATCCACTTTACTTTTGGACCGGAGAAGTAGGTTGCCAGGGGCAAGCCAACTTTTTCGCGGAAGCGATCCTGACCGCCGTCTTTTGCCAGTTCATCGCAGATCTTATCGGTGCGGGTGTCCTGCCAAACAATTGCGTTATACACAGGCTTGCCGGTCGCTTTTTCCCAAACAACGGTTGTCTCTCGCTGGTTGGTAATACCGCAAGCAGCAATATCTTCGATGTCAATTTTATATTTATCAATTGCGCCTTTGATCACATCTTGAGTGGCTTGCCAGATCTCTAATGGGTCATGTTCCACCCAACCTGGTTTTGGATAGATTTGCTCATGCTCTTTTTGATCGATACCAACAGATCTACCCTTATGATCGAAGAGCATAAAGCGGGTGCTGGTCGTACCTTGATCAATTGCGACTGCATATTTTGCCATGACTTACTCCTTTTTGGTCTAGTTTTGGTGAGTAATATTTGAATTTGCCCAAGTTTTTGCGGCTGTATCAAGCAGCATGAATGTAGAAGTGGCGCCAGGATCCTGATGTCCAGCGCTTCGTTCGCCCAGATAGCTTGCGCGTCCCTTACGGGCAACAAGGGGAATTGTCGCTATCATACCTGCTTCTGCTGCCTTTGCCGACTTTATCAATCCTTCCTCGAGTGACAATCCCTTCTGACTTGCGTCCTTCAGGGCCTGAACAGCCGGGGTTAACGCATCAACCATGGTTTTATCGCCGGGGGAGGCTTTTCCTAACCTGACAACACCTTGTGTCGCAGAGTCAAGTGCTTTTTCCCAATCTTGCAATTTAATTTCTGTTTTTGCGTTAAGCGATTTTCCCATTTGCATGAATAGAGTGGAATATAAAGGACCACCAGCACCGCCAACCTTTGAAAGGAGTGCCATAGCAACCGTCATCAATATCTTTTCGATATCTTCTCCTTCAACGGCAGGGAGTTTTTCCAGGGCGGCTCGGAAGCCTCTCTCCATGTTTGCGCCGTGATCGGCATCACCAATGGCTGAATCGAGTTCTGTAAGGTAAGCTTTGTTCTCAGCAATCACCCTTGCATAGTTGTGGATCCACTCTAAAACTTCGTTACTGGTTACGGGCACTTATACCTCACTTCTAATAGAGTCTGGATAAAAATCCAGACTCTATGTTAACCATAATTTTCTACACTCCCCAGCGCATCCCGGCAGTTTTGACCGGGGCGTCCCACAGTTTGACCAGGTCATCATCCATCTTCAACAAAGTGATGGAAACACCTGCCATCTCCAAACTTGTGATATAGGGGCCAATAAGGTTGCGGACAACTTTGATGCCCTTAGCTTCGAGCATCTCAATTGCTTTCCGATAAACAATATAGAGTTCAATCAATGGTGTGCCGCCCATGCTGTTCACAAACAACAACACTTCATCACCCTCCTTATAGGGGAGGTCTTCGACGATAGGCGTCAGTAGCATTTCAGTGATCTCATCCGCTGGTTTAATTTTCATTCGTTTACGGCCTGGTTCACCATGAATGCCAATGCCGATTTCCATTTCATCTTCGGGCAAATCAAAGGTTGGCTTTCCAGCATGTGGAACTGTGCAGGAAGTCAATGCCATACCCATGCTGCGGCCCTGGGAATTGATCTTGCGGGCTAAATCGGCACATTCTTTTAATGATTGACCTTCTTCTGCAGCGGCGCCGACCAGTTTTTCCATCAAAACGGTCAGGCCTACACCTCTCCGTCCGGCTGTATACAGGCTGTCTTTAACAGCAACATCATCATCCACCACAACGGCTTCGACATCGATCCCTTCAGCCTTGGCAAGATCTGCAGCCATTTCGAAGTTCATTATGTCACCGGTATAGTTTTTAACAATGTGTAATACGCCTGCACCGCCATCAACGGCTTTGGTGGCTTCCAGCATTTGGTCAGGGGTGGGGCTGGTAAAAACAGCGCCCGGGCAGGCAGCATCAAGCATACCCAGACCGACAAATCCGCCGTGCATGGGTTCGTGTCCGCTGCCGCCACCAGAAACGAGGCTGACTTTACCTTTTACAGGTGCATCTGCACGGACGATAAAGTCCGGGGCGTAATGAACTTTTACCAAATCAGGATGAGCAAGTTCTATGCCCTTCAGTTCTTCTAACACAACCTCTTCTGGATGATTGATCAGCTTCTTCATGTTTTTTACTCGCCTTCAGGAAGTTGTTTTGAGACGAACCAGTCATAGATTACGAGTCCAACTGGACCTGCAATCGCAGGGATCAGCACAGGTGGGATCAGCCAGTAGAGACCGTCAAAAAGGCCCTTTGTGCCAACAAGGGCACCGAAGATCCGTGGGCCAAGGTCACGGGCTGGGTTGATGGAGTAACCGCTGGGGCCGCCGAGGGAGAGACCAACTGCCAGAACGGTGAAACCGACCAGGAATGGGCCGAGGTTCATCTTGAGGCCCAAGTTCTTGGCATCACCTGAAGCTGCAACGCCCCAAAGCAGAACCATGGTGCCGAAGAATTCGGCGAAGATGGCTGTAATCATGCTGTAGGAACCTGCGCCAGCTGGTTGCCCGGCCTGGAAGAAGGATTCCTGGAAAACAGCGCCTGGTCCAGTTGACCATACGTTCGGCATTCCGGCTGCAACAAGGCCGTCACGATAAACCAGGTAAACAGCAGCAGCACCGAGGAAGGCACCGATCATTTGAGCAGCAATGTATGGGAGCACTTTCTTCCAGGGAAAATCGCGCTTGAAGGCAAGAGCCAAGGTCACAGCTGGGTTGAGGTGAGCACCGGAAACGCCGCCAGAAACATAAACAGCAACAACAACTGCAAAGGCCCAGCCGATGGTAATGGTGTTCCAGTTATATGCATTTCCAGCAAGCCTTGGGGCCAACCCAACATTCGCAACAACGCCGTCACCCAAAAGGATCAATACAAAAGTACCAAATACTTCCCCAATAAATTCTTTCATAGTTCTGTCTTTCATTTTTTAGCTCCTTAGGTATTAGTGATTTTGATTGTAAAAAACGATCCGAACAAAACTGCATTAAATAAGTTCTCCGATATGCCCTCCTTTCTTCGAATAACACTAATTTCATTTATAACATATATTCATTTCTGACGCAATATTAAAATTCAAAGTCTTTATGGTAGTGTCCAGAATCTTGTGTAAATGGAATTTCACTGTGGCCACCGATCCTCGAAACGGATGGCTAACTGGTTAAGGATCAACGGCCAATTTCTTATTGGGGCAGTCCATTTCTTGGTAATGCCCATCGTGGCTAAGTATAACAATTTTCGTACAGCCTGTTCTGTCGGGAAAGACCCTTTATTTTTGATGACTTTCCGCAACTTGACGATAGCTCAAAGAGCACTCTTCGAGTGATAGCCCTCCACGGTGTTGGCGGTATAGATCAAACGGCGGATCTCTTGGGGAAACTCAAAGAAGTTGAGAGATCTTCCCAATTATTTTGCCAGGAGCGTATCGCGGCACCATGCTTGCCACCCCAGGTCTCTTCCAGCCTGATCAGGTTTGCCTCCGCTTCTTCTTGTGTGGCGGCTTGATAAATCCTTTTGAGATCAGCCATGAAAGCCTTTCGATCTTTCCAAACCACAATCTTCAAACTATTGCATGAACTGGCGCCAATGGACGATTTTGCCAACGCTCTACCATTGGCCAGACTTATCGGTTAAAGATCCCGTCTTTCCCATAAAAATCATCGATCGAGGTTGCCCTTCCCAGCTCTTGAGCGACCTCTTCTGCGCTGGGCATGTGTTCTTGTATTTCTTTCTGGTTGTTTTTATTGATGGGAATTTCCTTTCTTTTTCAGAAGATTAGGATAACCCATTTACCCAATTTTTCTGCCACCCTTGCCTTTATTCCATTGAATACCAATAAAATTAATTAATATAAAAATATTATGTGGGGTTACTTGAAAGTCTATTATTGTTTGTATGTAAAAAATTAATAATGAGCATAATTAATCGCTAAGTGTTCAGGAACTTATAGTATAATCATCCAAGTATGTTTTGAGCTGTTGGCTCTTCCTTTCAAGCAATGCCATGGCGTACTTAATTTATTATTTCATCCCTGTTTTCTCGAACGCTGCAGCTTAACAAGATTAGCCAATCCATTCTTTTTATGGATAAATTACTAAATGAGCCGCCGACAGAAGTGTTTATTCTTGATAAAATCATTGTATGTGTCACCAATCATCTAAACTTGAGAAACGGAGGTTGTAGTGCAAGAAAAATATGATTACATTGTAATCGGGGCTGGCGTGGTTGGCTGTATCATAGCGCGCACGCTGTCGCGCTATGAAGGTCGGGTACTGCTGATCGATAAGGAAGCAGATGTATGTATGGGTACAACAGCTGCTAATACAGCCATTGTCCATGCAGGCTACGACCCAAAACCAAATACTCTTAAAGCCCGAATGAACGTCAAAGGCAATGAAATGTGGGACACCCTTGCAGGTGAATTGAATTTTCCCTTTGAAAGGCGGGGGGACTTCGTTGTTGCCGTAGGCGAGGATGAGCTTCCTGCCCTTGAGACTTTGATGAGTTATGCAAAGAAGAATGGTGTTCCTGGCTGCGTGATCCTGCCTGGCCCAGAGGTCCGTCGTCGTGAGAAAAATATCACACCTGATGTGAGCGGTGCGTTATGGGCTTCAACCGGTGGGATTTGCGATCCTTTTGGCGTCACCGTTGCAGCCGCTGAGAATGCTGTGATGAATGGCGCTGTGGTCAAACTGAACACAGAATTCCAGGATTTCATCATGGATGGGGATCGGATCAGTGGTATCAAAACCAACCAGGGTGATTTTTATTCACGCTGGGTGATCAACAGCGCCGGGCTGTTTTCCGATTTCGTGATGCATCAGGCTGGTGTAAGACCAGAGTTCAAGATCAGACCCCGTAAAGGTGAATATTTTGTTTTTGACCGGGCGGATGTCCAGATTGACAACGTGCTTTTCCCCGTTCCATCAGAAAAGGGTAAAGGTGTCCTGGTGACCACAACGGTTCATGGAAACACAATCCTGGGTCCAAATGCTAACGTTATCGATGACAAGGAAGATACTTCTACCACAGAAGAAGGAATGAGTGAGATTTGGGCTGGTGCAAACAAATTGGTACCATCCCTCACCAAAAAGCATGTGATTGCCACATTTGCCGGATTACGGCCGATGGGCAACGCTCCCTGTAAGACACCGGGTGTGGACTATAATCAGGATTACATCATCGAAATCCCGGAGGAAGTCAAAGGTTTTGTCAACCTGGGCGGGATCGAGTCTCCCGGTTTGGCATCCTCACCTGCAATTGCACAGGAAGTGGTTGATCTTCTAAAGGATGCTGGTGAGGAATTTAAGGTCAAAAAAGACTGGGATCCGATCCGACCAGAACGCCCACGCTTCCGGGAAATGTCCCAGAAAGATCGGAAATTGCTGGTGGATATGGACCCGAGATTTGGTCGGATGGTTTGCCGTTGTGAAAATGTAACAGAGGGTGAGATCATTGCAGAAATCCATGCGCCGATTCCAGCTATAACCTATGACGCCATAAAGCGCCGCACCTGGCTGGGGACGGGCCGCTGTCAGGGTGGTTTTGACACACCTCGGGTTGTAGAGATTTTGGCAAGAGAATTAGGTGTCTCACCTTTGGAGATTACAAAACTTGGTGCAGGTTCAGAATTTTTGACCAGACCGACGAAAAAGGTGGAGAAATAAAATGATAAAGAAACAAATCTATGATGTTGTGATCATCGGCAGCGGTCCTGGTGGATTAGCAGCAGCAGTTGCTGCTAAAAAGGAAGGCGCAGAGGATGTGCTTGTGATCGAACGCGATACGGAGCTGGGAGGTATCCTGCTCCAATGCATCCATAATGGGTTCGGTTTGGAGATCTTTAATGAAGACCTCCCAGGACCCAGCTATGCGCAGCGTTATATCGATGAATGCCACGAATTGGGCGTTGAAACCATGCTGGATACGATTGTCCTTGAGGTTACACCAGGGCGTAAGTTATTTGCATCAAGTACAATACACGGTTTTGTCGAAATTGAAGCCAGGGCTATTGTCCTGGCGATGGGCTGCAGGGAACGCACCCGGGCGATGATCCAAATCCCCGGTATGCGCCCAGCCGGTGTTTACACTGCAGGCACCGCTCAACGGTTTACTAACATTGAGGGCAAGATGCCCGGTGAACGTGTTGTCATCCTGGGTTCCGGCGATATCGGCTTGATCATGGCACGCCGCCTAACTTTTGAAGGTGCAAAGGTTGAACGTGTATTGGAGATCCTGCCATATTTATCCGGTCTTACTCGAAACTATGTTCAATGTTTACAGGACTTTGACATTCCTCTGCAATTTGAGCACACAGTAAAATTCATCCATGGGAAAAAACGGGTAGAAGCTGTAGAAATTGCTGCAGTGGATAAACAATGGAATTACATCAAAGGCACTGAAGAGGTGATCCCTTGCGATACACTCTTGCTTTCCGTAGGCTTGATCCCAGAGAATGAGTTGTCACGCCAGGCGGGTGTACTGCTTGATCCTATTACAGGCGGACCCTATGTTGATCAAAGCCGTGAAACCAATGTGCCGGGAATTTTTGCGGCCGGAAACGTAGTCCATGTCTATGACCTTGCTGATTGGGTGACTTTGGCTGGATTTGATGCAGGAAAGAGCGCAGCAAAGTTTGCAATGGCACTCAAGACAAAAGAATTAGCTCACATCCCTGTCAATGCCGGGAATAACGTTCATCACGTGATTCCCCATACCATTAATAAACGGAATCTTGCTGACGATGAGATCGAATTGCAATTCCGTGTTGTTCGACCCATTGAGGAGCGTGTGATGATTGAAGTACATGATGGTGAAAACCAGATCGCTCGAAAAGCTGCTCGATATGCACGTCCAGGTGAAATGCTCACCCTTGTATTGAAAGAGCGGCACTTTGCTGATGTTGAAAAAGCCGATAGCCTGACCGTCGATGTTAATCCGAGATAGGAGGATGTAATAATGGTAGAAAAGAGAAAACTAATTTGTGTTAGTTGCCCCGTTGGTTGTGAACTTGAGGTCATACTCGATGGGAATGAGATCATCGAGGTTGAGGGTAACACCTGTAAGCTGGGGATTGATTATGCTGAGCAGGAAATTTTTGACCCCCGACGTATGGTAGCATCGACTGTCCGGGTTAAAAATGGGTATCACCCACTGGTTCCAGTTTACACGGATAAACCAATTCCCAAGCCAAAAATATTCGATGTTTTGGCAGAAATCCGCAAAGTTGAGATTGAAGCTCCGGTGAAAATCAACGATGTTGTGATTGAAAATGTTGTTGGCACGGGGATCAACGTGATCGCCAGTCGCGACCTGCCGAAGGCGTGATGTACCTGATTTTTTGATCATACAGATTTATAAAAAAAATCTGCTCATCATTGACTAAAATAGAAAAGTTTTATTGGAAGCTACGGAGGCTGTCTGAGTTAAGGCAGCCTCTTACCTATTATTGTTGTTGACTCTAAAAATGGTGACCAAAATTTTTGTAATCGGGTGTCAAGGCAAAGTTAAAATGTCCTAATTGGGTACACGAACAGGTTTTCCATTGATCTTGGCTCCGTAAGTTCTCCAGGGGTGGTCTGGAGCTGGTTTGCTGGATTTGAGCTCAATATCCTTAGAATCGGCTAATTCATTGCATTTGGGCTGGCGAATGAACCGTTTGAATTCAAGGGGTGTTTGGTCTAACAAGACTCTGATTTTTCCATGCTCATTCTCAAGAACAATCACCTCGCGTTCTTTGAGCGCATACGCAGGTCTATCGGTTTGGATTTGATAAACGATGCGATTATGTTGAAATTGCAGATCCTTTGAGAGGGTCCGTGTGACCTTCTTTGTGAAGATCCACTCCAGGTCATTTTCAGGCAGCAAGGGTTCATGGCTGTCTAGCGTGTCTGCGGCTGGGCAAACCTGCTCAGAATGCGTTTGTTGAACGATTCAACCGAACCTATCGAGAGGATGTCTTGGATGCTTATTTGTTTTCATCCATTCAGGAGGTGCAAGCAATTACAGAGGATTGGTTAGTAGAATACAATGCTGTTCGCCCTCATGATGCACTTGGAGGGCTGCCGCCTTATCAAGTTACTGCGGCAAATGTTCAAAATTTGTCCACTTCATAGTGGTACTAAATTTGGGCTCTTGACAATCCTTAACCAGTTAGCCATCCGTTTCGAGGATCGGTGACCCCAGAGTAATTGCATTTACACAAGATTCTAGACACTACCAATTATGGACAATCCTAGTTGACCCGTTCAACGCTATTCTGCTGTATAAAAAACCAATCCCAAGGTACCGGGCCCTGCATGCACGCCGATAACTGGTCCCATGTCGGAGGTGAGTAATTCTACGCAATTGAATTGATCCCTGATTGAATGCTCAAATTGTTGTGCTTCTTCGGGAACATTTCCGTGCAGGATTGTTACATGGACGGGGTGATCGCCAACTTTTTCTTTCATCAATTCTAACAACCGGGAAAGGGAGCGATTTCGAGTCCGTTGTTTCTCTAAAGGCTCTATCCTTCCGTTACTAATGTATAAAATGGGTTTTATATTGAGGGCTGATCCTAAAAATGCCGTAGCACCTCCAATTCTTCCGCCTTTATGTAAATATTCCAGCGTTTTCACCGTGAAAATTACATTTAGGCGCTTTTTAATGTCATCAACCAACTTTAGAATGCTTTGGGCATCCTGTCCTTGTTCCGCCGCTCTGGCAGCAGCAAGCGATATCATTCCCAGTCCAAGGGAGACCGATTCACTGTCAACGATATGAACGGGAAGTTTATTAAATTGTTCTTTGGCCATTTCAGCTGATTGAATGGTTGCACTCATGTGATGAGAAATCACGACCGTGATAATCTCGTCAACCTCATCTGCGAGTTTGTTATAAATATTGACAAAATCGGCCGCTGTTGGCTGGGCAGTCGTTGGCAATCTTTTACTGGTAGAAAGTAGTTTGTAAAATTCCGCATCATCCAAATCTATTCCAGCGCGAAAGGTTTTATCGCCAAATGTAACGTAGACAGGTGCGATATGAATTCCCAACTCCTCTCCACGTGCCGGGGATAACGAACATGCACCATCTGTGACAATTGCTACTTTTCGATTATTCATGATTTAATTCTTTCTCAAATGAAGTTACATATTTTTTTTCTTGATTGCCAACTCACACCACGTTGAGTTGATCATTTACTTGGGTCAATTGTGGACTGTGAAGATAAAATGAGTCACGCAGAGTTAAGAATACTCTCTACTGACCCGTATCGTTTTCGTGCCTCCCGTTCATCCGATGACCATTTTCCGATTATCCACTCCTTTACTAGTTTTGATAGGATAATGCCAAAAGGGATTGCTCCCAGGAAACACGAGGAAATCAAACTAAGAATAGTTTTCAATTCTTTACTAGCTTCTTATTTTCAAAGGTGTTCCAGTTTTTATCATCCAGAATGACAGAATCGCTTTGAATAATTAATTCTCCCGGGTTCGCTTCAGTCCCATCAAGATCATAATGGATTGGAAGGATAAAGGGGACTGCCATTCTTTTTGCCATTTCAATGACAACTGATTTATATTTTTCAGGTCTAATTGGTGAAGTGCGCCAGGGCAGGCATAGAATATCCGGATGAATTTCTGGTGGAAATTGATGCGCGTCGCCGATATGCAATAAGTCAGCATCATCATGGATCAAGTACGAGAGCGGTGTTCCTCCGGGATCTGGGATCTTAAACCGGAAAAGTAAACTTAGGATGAAATAAACCGGATCTTTAACTACACTAAAACCTGGCAGAATTTCAATGTTATCGATACACTCTCCAGCGCTTACGGGTTGAAGTCGAGAAGAATGCACCCCCATTTTTAATGCAATATCGCAAACGTCTTGAGAAGCCAATACAATACCGGTGGGAATCTGGGCCACCTTCCCGATATGGTCCTTATGGGCATGCGAAACACAAATATACTCAACGTCCGGTAAAGGATCTCGTGTAAAATCCGGATCGATCAGAATGTGATGCTTGCCAACAATTTCTACACATGAGTGTCCAAGGTAACGAATTTTCATAGAAGCTCCTTGGGAAAAGAAGATACCAATAATCAGGTTAAATTCTTCTTGTGCCCGGTTATTAATTGCAGGACTGCTGCTGAAGCGAGAGCCCATCCGATCAAATAGGCTGGCCAGTTAAATTCGGTTGGCCTTAAATCGTTTAGAGCAGCAGTGGATGCTGGTAACATATGAATTGCATCTGCCATAAAAGAATAAAGCATTAACACCACGCCCAAGAGGAGTGGAATCCAAAAAGATAGCGGAAAATGGACGGGGATATTATTCTCGTTTTCACTAAGCACTACCACACCACCTGTAATCATCAATATCGAAATTAAGACAGGAGAGAGCACCGGTCCCCACCAAGGTAGAGGGATTAAGAACAATAAATCGGGATCCAGAAAACTTTTTGGCCAACCGATGAAAACGTTTAACCAAAGGTAATAGAAAATATCCCAAACACCAAATGCGATGAGCGTATAGCTCAAACGGGATTGAATATTATGCCCTGCGATCCATCCAATTGCCAGGAGCATAATTAAGGTTGCCAGCTCCCTTCCCAATTCGATGAGCGCGATTTGCTGGTCAAAGGGTGGAACCTGAAGAATCAAGTCGCCAATGCCGAATAATCGTCGCAAATATACAACGATGGCAGCTTCCAGGTACGCCATAGCGATTGACAAAATGATGATCCAGCTTATCTTCGCAATCAGTCGCTTCATTCTTTTGGCTCCAAAAATTGTTCCGCCACCTTATCGAAAAATTGATCTGCCTCTGCGAAAATTCCTTTTGCAGAAACAGCTACAGAACCATCCGGTAATAGGATCTCGCCAAGGGCAATAATACGCCTTTCGGTCTTACCGCTCATTACAGCTTGTATTTTTACTGGTATTCCCAATGGAATTGGTTTTCGGTATTCAATCGACAAATTTGCAGTGACTACCTTATAGCCGGAATGCAAAACAGCCAATCCCATGGCTTCGTCCATAACTGCTGCCGAAGCGCCTCCGTGTACAAATCCTGGCGGTCCTTGCTGGAATTCACTAAACTCGAAAGATGCGAAAATTTGATTGCCTGGCACTAATTGCCAGGCAATCCCAATGCTCTTGGGATTTGACTTCCCACAAGCAAAACAGGATCCGTGATCAGGTAAAAATACCATAAAAGGCTTTCATTATTTCTCTCGTGGCTCTCTAAGAATCCATGCCTGGTGATCCTGAATATCGCGGTCTAAAAAAATTCGCCGGAGAATTACTTTGCGTCTTTCGGTTTTATCGATCGGCAGTGGCCGTTGATTGGCTTCCACCCTTTTTATCAAAGTGATTAACACCATAAGAATAGAACACCAAAGTACGATGGAAGGACCGTCTATCCAATTGGTAAAGATTGGCAGGAGAATAACGACCAGCAACGGAATGGCTGCTGAACGAAAAAGATTACCTAATCCCAAGCCAGCCAAAACGATCAAAACTCCCCAGGGGAAAAGAACCAGTAATTGTCCCAAAAATGGGCTAAAACCACGTCCGCCACGAAAATATAAATAAATGGGCCAGTTGTGGCCGATCATGGCGAATACACCTGCCGACATTGCCACCAATTCCCCCATCCCCAAGTGTAAACCAAGCCATGTGGGTAATGCGCCCTTGAATATATCGAAAAGCCCAACCGGAATTACAGCCCATTTTGCTACATGCTCCCATACCATAGAGCCGCTGACTGTCCCACTGCCATATTGCCTTAGATCGATTCCTTTCAGCCATTTTCCAGCCAGATAGCCGCTGGGTATCGAACCGAGCAGATACCCGAAAACCAGGAGGAAAATTATGGTCACCGCCGGTATGGTTTGCGCAAAGTCGACAATCATGGGCTACCTCTTTGATTATTCTTACTCGCCTATTTATACAAATAACCTAATCCAATCAAACCTGGCCCGGCATGCGCTCCCATGACGGGTGTGAACTCGCTGATTGGAATATCTATTGTTGGGTAAAGTTTATTTAGAGATCGTCGCAATGCTTCAGCTTTTTCTTCTGCATCAGCATGCATCACAGATAAATCCAGTTTCTTAGAACCAGATGTCTGTTTAGCCAGCATAGAAAGAATCGAAGGAATTAATTTATTTCTATTACGGATAATTGTGGAAGGCGCAACGATTCCTTCATCATTAATGGAGAGAATAGGTGTGATCTTTAGCGCACTGCCAACCAGGTGCGCCGCTTTGCCAATTCGTCCGCCTTGTGCAAGATAATCCAATGTGTCCAATGCAGCGATCAACCCCGACCTTAGTCTTGCACCCATTAAATATTGAACCACGTCTTCAATCGTTTCACCCGCGTGCAACCGCTTTGCCGCTTCAACAGATAGCAATCCTTGTGGAGCAGCAGCTCTCAAACTATCAAAGACCGTCACTTTGTTCATGGGATATTCGGCCGATGTCATCATCGCCGCATTAACGGCCGAACTGTAGTCAGAGCTTAATTTATGCGACAGAGTGATACAAAGAATATCGCAACCTTGCTGGTCAATAATTCTCGTAAAACACTCATAGTATTCTCCGACATTTGGCGCAGCGGTCTTTACTTCAATGTTTTGAGCACGCATTTTCTGGTAAAGTTCACCTGGAAGGATATCAATACCGTCCAGATAATCTTTCCCTTCAACCACTATGGTTAATGGAAGAATTACCATGCCCAATTGATTGGCTATTTCTGGCGGCACCTGAGCGGCACTGCCCGTTACAACGATGGGTGTATTTTGTGATTTCATTTTCGAATAAAAGTTACATCAGCAGGCATACCGGGTTTCAAATCAAGATTTGTGTTGGGGACAGTGATTTTCACTGCGTAAACGGTAGTTTTACGACCGTCAACGGTTTGAACATTTCGTGGAGTAAATTCAGCCTGATCCGAAATGTAGGAAACGGTCCCAGTGAAATACTCCCCAGGGAAGGAATCTACTGTAATCGAGACACTATCACCTAATTTAATTTTCCCATATTCGGTTTGAGGGATGTAGACCGTAAGACTTACTTCTTGAAGTTGTCCTATGATTATGGCCACACTTCCAGGAGTGACCATTTCACCTTCTTCCAAATTTCGGGTTAAAACAATTCCATCGGCTGGGGATCTGATCGTCGTCTTTTCCAGCTGGATATCGATCAATGCCAGGGCTGCTTGTGCCTGGGACAATCCTGCTTCCGCTTGCTGCACGCCCGAATCGGCCGCTGAGACCAGTAAAGATTGGTCGCCACTTTCCAGGGAGGTTAGATAATCCGTTGCTCGATCCAACCGTTCTTGTGCAACACGAACTCGAGCACGCGCCTCTAAAACCAATGTCGCTGCCTGTGTGGTTAAAAGACGCTTGTATTCAGTTTGAGCAGAACTCAACTCTGTTGTCGCTGTGTCATAAAGATCGTTTGCATAGTTAGAAAGATCTTCATTGTCCTGTGCCTCGTTTGCCTGAGTAAGTACCTGATCAGCAATTATGAAGCCAGCTTGTGCATTTGCTAATCTTTTCTCAGCAGACAAAAAACCAAGCGAGGAATTATTTGCCAGGACTTTTTCGAGATTTACTTTTTCTGCTTCCAAATCTGCAGCAGCTGCATCTACCTCTGACCTGGCTGAGTTGATTATTTCCTCTTTGTCAAAATACCAGACCGGAAGATCAAAATCCTCGGGTTGGGGAAGATTCCAACTATTGATACGATTCTGTTGTTCTTGTAACCGGGCGTTGTTAACCGCAATATCATATTGAATCCTGGCAGAGTTTACAGCTTTTTCAGCTCCAGTTACTGCCGCAGAAGCCTGGTCATATTGTGCTTGAAGTAAGGCATCATCCAACAAGAAAAGAACATCCCCTTTCTTAACGTGAGAGCCTTCATTTACTTTGACAGAAATAACCGTACCTCCAATCTGGGGTGCAATATTGATCTCAGTCGCTGAAATAATCCCAGACGCTTTCAGTTCATTTGTCCCATTTCCATTAATCGCTTGGCAACCACCTAATAAAATTGCTAGCGATAGAAGGCAAATTGTAAATGTTATAACACTTTTTTTCATTCGAAACTCCTTTATGAGTTTAATCCTTTGTTTTTGAATAACTTACAATCGTTTTCGGAACATAATTACACTGGCAAAGAAAACGATAATGCTAAAAACTGCCATCGGCCAAACCCATACCCATAAGGTGGCAAATTCAGCACCTTTCAGGATAATCCCACGAACAATTTCAAGAAAATAGGTCACCGGTAATAAGTAACCTGCATAATAAGCCAACCATGGCATATTTTCCCGTGGGAAAAGGAATCCTGCCAATATGAAGGATGGCATCATGATGAAAGATGCCATATACATGGCCTGCATTTGCGTTTTCGAAATGTTGGAAATGAAAACGCCCAAGCCCAGCGATCCAAGTAAAAAGATCAGGCTCAGAATTCCCAGAAGTGTCATACTTCCTGCGACTTCCACGCCGAACCATATCGCCCCAACTGCGACAGTCATCAATACATTTACAAAGGCAACCACAATGAAGGGCAGGATCTTGCCCAGCATTAATTCCCATGAGCGCACCGGAGTCACGATTAACTGCTCTAATGTTCCCTGTTCACGTTCCCGAACTATGGCAAAAGCCGTCAGCAGCAGGGCTTGGATTTGCAGGATAATCGCGACCAGACCGGGAATCATGAAGTTCATACGCTTCATATCCGGGTTATATAAATATCGCAAACGGGCATCAATTGGGAGGTTCAGTTGCATCCCGGAACCACTTCGTTCAAGACGGTTGATCAGAATTTCCTGAGACATCGATTGGCTGATCGTCTCGGCAGCTAATTGCGCTGTTTGGGCAATGGTTGGATTTGATCCATCAATATAAAACTGTACTGTTCCCGTCTGACCAGTGCTGATATTTCTGCCAAAATCTTCTGGGATGTATAGGCCAACCTTTACGGCACCTTCATCCAAAAGTTGAAGAATTTCATTTTCGCTTTGAGCCGCATATGTGTATTTGAAAAATCCGCTTACTGCCAACTTGTCCGCCAGAGTGCGGCTGTTTTCCGTTTGAGATAAGTCGGCAACAACCATTGGTATATCCGTTACATCATTCGTTACTGCGTACCCCAATAAGAAAAGCATCATAACAGGCATGATAATTACAAGGCCAAGGGTGCGAGGGTCCCTAATGATGTGTAACCACTCTTTACGAACGATTGTGAACATTCTCCGGAAACTTTGTCTCACATGAACCTCCTTATTCAATACCCGCCTGTAATTGCTGGCGATTCTCTCGATCAACCAAAGAGACAAATACATCTTCAAGAGAAGGTAGGATTTTATCGATGCGGGTGACCTGAATTTGATTTTCGAAAAGGGCCTTATGGATGATTTCCTTATCGATTTCATTTGATAACAGCACATGTAAGAGTGCGCCATGAGCTGCGACATCCTTCACCTCTGCCAGGGATTGTAAAAAATGTTCAGCCCTTCCTGGGGCATTACAATCCACCTCATATAAATCTCCCAGCATATTGTTTTTAAGAGTGTCAGGATCATTTATGGCGATCAGTCGCGACTGGTACATCATGCCAATCACATTACAGAACTCAGCTTCATCCATGTAATGGGTGGTAGCCAACACACTTACTCCCTGACCGGCCATGGTGTAAATCATTTCCCAAAATTCACGCCGGGATATCGGGTCAACGCCGGCAGTTGGTTCATCTAAAAACAACATGGGGGGTTGATGAACAATGGCGCAGGCTAAAGCCAGCCGCTGCCGCCAGGCACCAGAAAGGTTATGCGTTAGCTGTTTTTCATGCCCGCCTAATCCAGCCATTTCAATCAATTCCTCAATGCGTTTTTTGATTCGCTCATTTTGAAGGCTATAAAGATTCGCGTAAAACCAAAGGTTTTCATATACTGTCAGATCGTTGTATAAGGAAAATTTTTGCGACATATAGCCAATATTTTGTTTGACTTGTTCTGACTGTTTGGCCACATCAAAGCCCAGCACCCTGGCCTCCCCTCCAGTTGGTTTTAACAAACCGCAGAGCATGCGTATGGTGGTTGTCTTTCCTGCCCCGTTCGGGCCAAGCAGTCCAAAAATCTCACCTTTTGGTATCTCAAAACTGATATGGTCCACAGCCGTAAAATCTCTAAATTTACGTGTTAGCTGATGAACTTCGACAGAATTTTCTCGTTTCATACAGGATGCTCCTGTTTTTCAACCAGGTAAATGAATACATCTTCCATTGTGATTCGCGCTTCGCGAAGAATTTTGATTTTTGCTCCTGCCTTATTTAATGCGGCTTTCATATTTTCTTGGACGACCATTGAATTGCTCACAGAAAGTCGCAAACGATCACCGACTGCACGCCATTGAATCACTCCATCAATGCTATCCGCCACCTGACGAAGGGTCCCTCTCGGTTTTGCTTTGACTTCGACAATCTTAAAGGGCATCTGTTGTTCCAGATCCACAGGCGCTCCGGAAATCAATTTTTTACCCTGGTAGATAATATTGACAACATCGCACCGTTCTGCTTCATCCATATAGGGCGTGCTAACGATGATTGTGACCCCTCTTTCTATTACTTTCGCCAATAGTTGCCATAATTCTCGGCGTGAAACAGGATCTACCCCGGTTGTTGGTTCATCCAGAAGTAATATTTCAGGTTGATGGATCATCGCGCATGCTAGGGCTAATTTTTTTCGCATGCCACCTGATAGATTTTCACTTCGGCGAGATGTAAATTCAGTCAATCGGGCAAATTCTAATAATTCCGGAATTCGCTGTTTTTGTTTTTCGCGCGGAACGCCATTCATATCAGCAAAAAACCGCAGGTTTTCCATAACGCTAAGATCTGGGTATAAACTGAAAGCCTGAGGCATATAGCCAATTCGCGAGCGAACTTGCTCGGATTGTTTGAGTACATCAAAATTTGCGACAAGGGCAGAACCCGAGGTTGGATATAGCACAGTTGATAATATCCGCAGAAGGGTTGTTTTTCCGGCTCCATCCGGTCCCACCAGCCCATAAAGCTGGCCAGTTTCTACCTGTAGGTCGTAATTATCCAAAGCAGAACGGCTCTCTTTTGACTGGGAAGGATAGCGCTTGGTCAGATTAAATGTTTCGATTGAGGTTGTCATAAGAAAATTTTCAAGAAGACCAAAATATTATCCACGTTAAATCATGCTTGAAGTACCAAAGAAAACATGTCATAGATATTTTTGGCTAAACGGTTTACTAATTGTGGTTCCATTTTCGTGACCAAAGATTGGTAACGCTGGACATACTCAAATATTGGCTGTTCTCTTTCCAAAATTAACGAATTGTCTGTTGCCAGCAAGCCTAAAATAAAACCTCCTAAAATGATTAGCCCTGACTTTGAGAAGGATTCTTTCCATTCAAGAATTTGGGTCATTCTTTCAACGAGAACTTTTCGTCCTGTATTTTTACCGAGACGCAAAATTAGCAAAGTAATCACTTCAAAGCAATACCGAAGTGTCTCAGGCGCATCTGGCGGTATCCTTGCAATTAATTCGTTAGCTAGTTCGTGGTCATGAATATTACCTGCGAGAATTCTCTTCATAATTTGGGATTTTATGTTATCCCAGTCGTTCAGATCAGCACCATTAGCCAATTCTGCAAACCGGTCATAGGTCAATTGTGTTGGACGAAATACAATTTTAGATCGACCAACTGTACTTTTACCGGCTTCATTACGATATTCGGAAGTTACAAAACCCTTCTCTTCAAGGAGACGAAGCATGTCATAAGCAGTAAAAGGACTTACTCCAACACTTTCTGCTAGGGTTGAATAATGAATTGGTCCCTTAAACTCACGGCACAAGTCCAGTAGACGAATGATAAAAGTTTCTTGACGGTGTGTTAGATTCATAAATTTCCAAAATAACCAAAGAATGAATAAATGTTATTGTAGAGTTTGGGAATTGTCAAGACACTTGCTATCGTCGACTCGTAACTGACGGTAAAACAAGCTGAAGAACTTGAACTTGTCGAGCCCACGGATCAGGGATACTGTACAAACATCGATTAACAATGTCATCCCTTTGTGGAACCGAAGCGTGCCTTGTATTCATAGACGAGCGTTGATTAAGTCTGCCGACACCTGCACTTGCAGCAGGTACAAGTGTTTGCAGACGCCGATTCCCAAATGATACAGTTTCAGGGTTTTTGGCCATACCCCAAAGGTCAGTGGTTCGAATTTCCAATGAGGCACACTTTCCACTCCCCGCTGCTTTTCCCGAAACGGCCAGAAATGGTCGTTTTTAGTTTAATTGTGCTGGAATCCCTCAATAAGATTCATAAGTAAAAAAACAATCAGGAGATTTTTTGCTATCCTATAACCTGGATGGATAATCAGAACCTATTTCTTATGAATTTATCAAAATTTGAAGGATTATCTTTTTCTGAGCATTTTCCTCATTCTGTCAAGGCAAAGTTAAAATAGGACATTACTACTTTGCCCTAACACACTAACGCCCAGGGTTGACGAATCCACCCGCTTGTGCTAAAATGCTTTTCACTAAAGCGAAAGACCACGCGGGTGTAGTTCAATGGTAGAACGTCTCCTTGCCAAGGAGAAGGTTGAGAGTTCGAGTCTCTTCGCCCGCTCTGCGAAAGCACGATGGCTGGTATCCCTTGGCCATATCGGCCGCCGGAATCCAGCTTTTGTTTTTCAGGCGACGTAGCCAAGTTGGTAAGGCAAGGGTCTGCAAAACCCCGATCACGGGTTCGAGTCCCGTCGTCGCCTCAAAGTACCCCAAACACCCCGAATGACCGGGGTGTTTTACATTGATCACGGGTTCGGGGCACGGTGTGGGCTGCGCGCTCCCGTCGTCGCCTTAAAGATCACCAAACACCCCGAATGGCAGGGGTGTTTTGCTTTGATCACGGGTTCGGGGCACGCTGTGGGCTGCGCGCTCCCGTTGTCGCCTTAAAGATCACCAAACACCCCGAATTGCTGTGGTGTTTTGCTTGATTTCATGATACACTTGTCTATACAAGTGGTACCCGCATAAAGCAAGTCCCTCTCCAAATTGGGGCGCGTTTGGAGAAAAGAAACTCGCTAGCCAGGTTTAGGAAAAAATCAGGCTGGCGAGTTTTGTGTTTCATTGGGTTTGCTAGTATTTCTTATCTATTTGCCCTTGTGCTTTCCCGGTTTCGGTAGTACAGTATCAATACCGACTGGTCGGTCGGTATTGAGAGAGAAACTATTTAATATGGTCAACCAAGTGCGCGGGGAGGAGACCCGCAACACCATCCTGGAAGCCGCCCTGGGCTTGTTTTCACAGCACGGGTACGACGCCACCAGTGTGGATCAGATTTGCCAGGGGGCCGGCATCTCCAAAGGCGCGTTTTATCATCATTTTTCTTCCAAGCAAGACCTTTTTTTGGCTTTAATGGAAACCTGGCTCGTCTCGGTCGAAGGTTTCTTCACGGGCTCTGCGGAGAATATTGACGATGTTCCCCAGGTGCTGGAGGGTATGGCGGCCATGTCCGACTGGCTGTTTGATGCCCTTGAGGGCGGTTTCCCGATCTTGCTGGAATTCTGGACCCAGGCCAGCCGCCATCCTGTCATTTGGAAGAAAGCAGTCGCGCCGTACCAGCGCTACCTTGATTATTTCACATCGTTGATGCGATCCGGGGTTGAGCAGGGTGCTTTCACCTCGGCGATCGACCCTGAAGCCGCAGCCCGCTTATTGACTGCCGTGGTGATGGGGCTGCTGCTGCAAGCCACCTTTGACCCCGATAGCGCAGACTGGCAGGATATGACCGTGCTTGGCATCAAAACCCTGATGAAGGGCATGAGGAGCGAGATATGAACCTGGTGACCGGTGCAGCCGGACATTTGGGCAATGTGCTGGTGCGCGAGCTGCTGTCGCGGGGTGAATGTGTCAGGGCTTTGATCCTGGAAGGCGAGGATACCCGTGCTTTGGACGGTTTACCTGTGGAACGGGTTGAGGGTAATGTGCTCGACCTGGAATCCCTGCGGGCAGCCATGCAGGATGTGGATGTTGTCTTTCACCTCGCTGCCCTCGTTTCGATCACCGAGGACAAAGCGCACCTGCTGCGCGCCGTCAATGTGGAGGGCACCCGCAATGTGATCCAGGCGGCAAAGGAAGCCCACATCCGAAAGCTGGTGTATACCAGCTCGATTCACGCGCTCGAACGCCCGGAGAGGGGTGTTCCGATCACGGAGCAACTGGCCTTTGACCCCGATAACCCCGCTGGTCCCTACGACCGCACCAAAGCCGAGGCGTCCATGCTGGTGCAGCAAGCCGCGCAGGAAGGGCTCGATACCTGTATCCTGTGCCCGACCGGCGTGACCGGTCCGTACGACTACCGCCGCTCTGAAGTCGGCGAATTGATCCTCTCCTTCATGCAAAAACGGGTCAGTTTCCTGGTGGAAGGCGCGTTCGATTTTGTCGATGTGCGCGATGTGGCTTTGGGCCAAATCCTGGCGCGTGACCTCGGCAAGCCTGGCGAAGCCTACATTTTAGGTGGAGAGCGGATTGAACTGACCCTGCTGCACGACCTGGTGAAAAAAGTGACCGGGAAAGGGACCAAAGTTATCTCTTTCCCCCTGCCCATTGCCCTGATTGTCGCACCGATGGCTGAGTTGTACTATAAAATGACCAAGACCCGCCCGCGATTTACCCGTTATTCAATCGAAACAGTCATCAGCAATTCGGATATCCGCTCGGATAAAGCCAAAGATGAGCTGGGCTATCAGCCGCGCTCACTGGTCAGCAGCATCGCGGATACTGTACGCTGGTGGCGGGATAACCTGGGCTTAACCAAAAGGTCGCTGCGCCTGTAAACACTAAGCGCATCTGAATAGGCATCTGGATAGCAAGACACCCGCGAGGGTGTCTTGCTCTGCTTTTATCTGGCATTTTTTGACAAGTGATAACGAAATTCAACCACTCTTATGGGCAGGTGCAGTCCTGATCATTATGCCTGCCACTAAGCTTGGCACTGGGGGCAGAAGTGTGTCCCGCGCTGACCGACCACGATTTTTTCAATCGCCGTGCCACATACGCGGCAGGCTTCACCCGAGCGGCCATAGACGTTGAAGTCGTTCTGAAACTCGCCCCCGCGGTAGATCCAATCCAGGCTGGCGCCGAATTGGCGGATCCCCTGGCGCAGCACCGCCTGGAGAGCCTGCTGGAGTCGAACTGCTTGCCCGGGTGTGATCTGGTCGGATTTACATAGCGGGTGAATCCCCGCCCTGAAAAGGGCTTCATCGGTGTAGATGTTTCCCAGCCCGGCGATGAAGGTCTGGTCCATCAGCAGGGGCTTGATCTGCCGAGTGCGGTCTTGGAGCATGCGGTACAGGCGCTCCCCGGTGAAGCCGGGGTCCAGGGGCTCAAGGCCCAGCTTGCCAAACACCGTTTGGGGGTCTGTTGTGAACCACAGGCGCCCAAATTTGCGGATATTGCTGAAAGCCAGCCTGTATGCCGAAACGAGGTTAATGACCACCCGGTCATAAGGTTCAGGTGGGCGCGGCGTGCCGTCCGGGGCCAGGCGGATTTCCATGCGCATATCGCCGCTCATGCGCAGGTGGCCGATCAGGTGGCCTTTATCGAGGGGGAAATGCAGGTACTTTCCCCGCCGGCGTGCGTCAGTGATGGTTTTTCCGGTCAGAGCGGCTTGAAAGGCGTTTGCATCGGGCGCGGCGATGCTGCCTGCCCAGTTGATATCCACGGATTGGATGTGCTGTCCGCACACACCGGGATGTTCGTCTGTTCCGTCCCTGAGGCGGCGGATAATGGTTTCAACTTCTGGCAATTCGGGCATGGGTTTGATTTACGACCTTACTGAATCGGTTAGTGATGCGGTGCGCTTATCGTGCTGACCGTGAGGTGGATGGGCAAACCCCAGTTGATTTCCTTTTCTGCTGTGATGAGGGCGAACCCGTTCTTTGCGAGCAGGGCTGGCAGGGGGATCGGCCGGCAGTCTACGGCCACGGGGAACAGGCGGTGGGCAGCTTCGTATAGCCGTAATGATAGGGTGCGCGGTGCGCTTGCCAGGGCCACCACCCCCAGGCGGCCGCCGGATTTCAGGACACGGCGGCATTCCGCCAGCACCAGGTGTATGTCTTGCTCAGAGAACAGCTCCAGGGTGAAGGCCGTGTAGACCGCATCGAAGGAGTGGGCTGGCAGGGGCAGGCAGGCGCCGTCGCCCTGGATGAGCAGCGGGGCAGGGGTGATTCCTTTTGCTTTGCTGCGCAACAGCATCCGGCGCGAGAGGTCCAGGCCGACCAGGCTTTTAAAATTTGGCGTCGTTTCGGCGAACCTGTGCAGCGCCCGGCCGGTGCCGGTGCCAATCTCAAGCAGCGATTCGCCAGCCTGGAGGGCCAGCAGGTCCACACTACGCTGGATCAGCCCAGCCTCACTGGCTGTGAGGGCGTCGTAAACGCGGCTGATGCGGTCGTAAAACCGGCGAGCTTGCGCCTTTGAGCGTTTGACGGGCAGGATGGTTTTCATTCGTCGATGGCGAGGGTGATCTGGTCGCCCAGGCTGGGGCCGATGACCACTTCTTCACCGGAGTGGATGATCAGAATTCGCATGGTCTGGTCATATGGCGTCCGGGAAAGCAGTTTGATCGAGGCACCAGGGCGCAGCCCATGCTTCCCCAGGTATTGCAGCACCTGCGGGGCTTCGTGGGGCACGCGGATGATGCTGCCGCTTTTCCCGACAGGGAGGCTGCTTAATGCGGTCTGGTTCACATGCGGGACCACAAGGTCAGCATCCGGGATGGGGTCGCCGTGAGGGTCGAAATCCGGGTGGCCCAGTGCGGCGTCGATGCGGCTTTCCAGGAGGGAGGACATGGCGTGCTCGAGGATCTCGGCTTCTGTGTGGACTTCGTCCCAGGAATAGCCCAGGGCCTTCACCAGATAGTGCTCGATCAGCCGATGGCGCCGGATGATCTTGAGCGCAGCCAGCCGGCCGGAGTCGGTCAGCCGCACGCCCTGATGCTTTTGGTAGGTAACGTAAGGCGGCTCGGTTTTGGATAGTTTCTGCAGCATATTGGTGACAGACGCCGGGGAAATTCCAAGGATGTCTGCCAGCTGGCTGGTGGTGGCTTTGCCGCCGCTGGCGGTGATCTCGTAGATATGTTTGAGATAGTCCTGGATGTTTGGGCTTAATCCGTTGGGCATGCACACCTCGCCTGGGGCAGAAAATAATTAGGTTAGACTAAATCAGGATAGCATACACATTGAAATTCGTCAATGAATTGGGGAGTGGAGCATTGTAAGTGGGGAGGGTGAATGTTGCAGAGGGAAAAGATGATGTCGCGAGTTTCTTAAAATATTACCCTTACTGGTCTTCTGACCAGTGCCGGCGGGGGCACCCGGCCTTTAGCGGTCACATTCTACTTACGGGGTGGGGGGGTATGAGCAGATCCATGTCATGCCCGGGGGATCCTTGAATCCCAACCAAAAGACCTCGGGATTGTTTCAGTCATTCCGCTTGCGTTTGGCTGATCTTTTACAGGTCACTCCAGGCTGGGGCTTGCTGCCAGCGAAATCTCATCCGTTGCTCTGTCTGCTTCCAGCCCCATGGCGAGGACTTTGGGCATAAATGCGGTTGCCAAACCGGTCAGGATGGTGGCAACGCCGCCGATGAGGAACCACAGCTGGTTGTTTGTCGCATCGGCCACGGGACCGGCGATCATCAGGCCGATTGGGCTGGCCAGGCCGGCGCCGGCATTCAGCAGTGTGAACACCCGCCCTTGAATTTCAGGCTCGACTTTAGATTGCATCACAGCAAACAACGGGCCGTTAACCATGGGGTTGAGGAACCCGAACAGCCCCATGCCCGCCACTGCCAGCAGGTACATGTTCGACGGTGCAACACCCACTGCCAGCACAGCAATACCCGAGATCGTCAAGGCGACCAGGGAGGTCAGGATACGGTTTTTAAACCCGCCCCATGCGCTCAGCACCAATCCGCCGATGATCACCCCCACACCAAAGGCAGAATTGATGAAGCCCAATTCATACGCGCCCAGGCCAAAGTGCTCCGTCACCACCAGGGGCAGCAGAGAAAAGGCGGGGTTGATCAGCAGGTTGACCAGCATGGCGACGATGATGATGGCCATCAGGCTCGGCCAGCCGATCACGTATCGAAAGCCTTCGGCCAGGTCCTGCCATAATGAGGTGTCGGTCCCGGCACGGTCTTTTTTCTGCGATCCGTTGCGTGCCGGTTGGGGAATGGCGAAAAAAAGAAGCGGGATGACCGCAATCGCAGCGGTTGAGACGTCGATGAACAGCACCCCCTGCATGGGCAATGTGGCGATCAGCAGGGCGCCCAGGGCTGGGCCGAGGATGTTCATAACCCCGCCGAGGGTTTGATTGACACCAGCGATGCGTGAAAGTTGGTGTTTAGGGACCATCAGCGAGGTTGAGGCAGAGATGGCCGCCCACTGGAACTGCCCGCAGGCTGAGCGCACGAACATGGCCATGAAGATGTGCCAGATCTGCGCGGAATCGAACATGAACAGGACCGCTACCAGCAAGGTGAACAGGGCCGTGATGCTGTCGAAGACGATCATGACCATTTTACGATTCCAGCGGTCCACCAATGCGCCCGCAAAGGGCGCAATGACCACCTGGGGGATGGTTTGGACGAGCGTACCGAGGGCCAGGATGGTTGCTGAGCCCGTTGTTGCTGTTAAATGCCAAACAAAGGCAAAGCCGACCAGGTGGCTGCCGAGCATCGAGAATGCTTGGCCGAACCAGATGGTAAAAAAGCGGCGCTGCCAGTTTTCATTTGGTGATGGGGGGGTGTCTGTGGCCATGGTGTTGGTTGTTTCTGCAGTGCGGGGGTTCATTTACACACAATTGGGCTGGATAGTGGGGAGCCTGACGGACTGCCTCCTGCACCTGCTTTGATAAGTTGAAAGGTTGAGCGTGCAAACATGGGTGATTTGGGCCAGGGGAAGCCGTCCGCTCCGGCAGGTGTGCCGTGCCATCCATGTGAACGAGGCTTCCGCTGTGCGGGATGGCTGAGCTGTTTTTGCGGCGGCCTTTACTCGAGGAACACCTCGATATGTTCTCCGTCTTCCTCGTCGAAGATGTCCACGATCTGTCCGACTTCGCCGGAATTCAACCAGGCGTTGAGGTCTTCCATTTCGAGGCCTTCGATTTCTGGGGCAAACCGGGCGCCCATGCGCATCCCGGAGTTGATCAGGGATACGGGTAAGCGTACGTTGACCCTGGCTTTGCCTGTGTCGGTATCGGTGACCAGTACCCGCAAGTACCGGGGTTTTTTCCCGCCTTCAAAGCTGCGCGAAGGTGGGGGCGTGGGTGTGGCCGGTTCGCTGAGATCTTCGAGGGCTTCGATCAGGCGTGCGCCTTCGGCTGCGGAAATTCTACCCTCCTGGATCATCATCAGTATTCGCATGCGTTCTTCTGTTGAGACCATGTTGATTAACCTTTCTTTGCCTCAATTTCGAGACCCTGCAATAGTTGCTGTGCCTGAAGCGGTGTGATCTTGCCGCGCTCGAGATCGTCAAGGATCCGGCGACGGTCCTCGGGGGAGAGGGTGGGCTCTTCTTCTTTGCCCGGCTCATACCCCAGGGCACGGATGACATCATACAGCCGGTTGCGCAAGGTGGGGTAGGACAAATTAAGCTCCTCTTCCATCCGGTTGAAGCGGCCTTCACAGCGCACAAAGGTCAAAATGAAGTTAATTTGCTCGTCGGTCAGGTCTGCAAAGGGGCCGGCGTAAGGCTGGAAATGCCCCTCAATGGCCGTGTCGCACCGCGGACAGATGAATCGCGTCACCAGAATGTCCGATTTGCAAAGCGGGCATTGCTCCGGCATCTTTTTCATGGTGGCCTCCTTTTTCGCTGCAGTTTACTGATTTAGCCCAAAAATAGGTTACAATTTAAGCGGATAACTGCAAAAAACTTGTTTTACCCGCTCAACCTCAGCATAATTGAGCTTTGCTATAATTTAATTCTATCATAATCTTGAATATTGTCAATAGAAATATTGACAATATTTATTAATGCACCTAATCCGCTCAATTATATCAAGTCATATTTTGCAAAACTTAAAATTCTTACTAAAATAATTAATACATTGCTTGTTATTGGGGTCCTGGATGGATTTTGATCGTGTGTTTAGGTGTCATCCCTTGCGCTGTGGCTGTGTTGGGGTGCATCATCCACATTGTACATACCGCAGAAGGCCTTGCCGGGGTCGGTATAATAAACCTGTGTTTATCTAAATTATTGCTTTAGAGAATCAATCAAGGAGATTCAACTGATGATTAAAACTGATAGAACCGTTTCGACCTGGAAAGGCAATATGCGTGTCGAGGGGCAGGCTCGCGAGCACACGGTTGTCATCGACCAGCCCAGCCAAATGGGCGGCTCTGACGCCGGCCCGAACCCGATGGAGACTTTGTTGATGGCATTGGGCACCTGCGTGTGCACGGTTGCCGCCATCGTTGCCCGTCAGCAGAAAATCGCCTTGCGAGGTTTTTCGATCGAGGTTGAGGGTGATTTTGACCTGGACTTCATCATGGGAAAAAATGAGGCAGGCCATGCAGGTTTCTCGGAAATCCGGGAAGTTGTCCATATCGATGCTGATCTAAGCGCAGATAAAAAACTGGCTTTTTATAAAGAGATCCATCGCCGTTGCCCGGTCACCGGCAGCCTACTGCAGGAAACCAACATCCATTACGAAGTGAAATAACCTACATACTGTTGCGCAAACCCACCGAGACCGTCCCGGGACGGTCTCTTTGGCCTGTAATACGGGGAATTTGGCTGATGTTGGTATAATGAACAAAAATCTCGAGAGGAGAAAACATGCCAAATCCCATTGTTGAATGTATTCCCAATTTTTCAGAAGCGCGCCGGCCAGAAGTGGTGGATGAGATCGTCAATGCAATTGCCTCGGTTGAGGGCATCCGTATCCTTGACCGCCATTCTGACATGGACCATAACCGCACGGTGATCACCTTTGTCGGCGGCCCGGAGGGGGTGGAAGAGGCTGCTTTCCTGGCGATCGAAAAAGCCGGCCAGCTGATCGACCTCGATAACCACCAGGGTGAGCATCCCCGGATTGGGGCGACGGATGTCGTGCCGTTTGTGCCCATTTCGGGCATTACCATGGTGGAGTGTGTGGAAATGGCGCGCAGGTTGGGAAAACGAGTCGGCGAGGCGCTCAAGATCCCGGTTTACCTGTATGAGGATGCCGCAACCAGGCCTGAACGGGTGAATCTTGAGAATATCCGCCGGGGGCAGTACGAAACGCTCAAACACGAAATTGGCGAAGGCCCGGCTCGCGAGCCCGATTTTGGCCCCGCCAGGCTGACTGGCGCTGGCGCCACGGTGATCGGCGCGCGGCAGCCCTTGATCGCCTTCAATGTGTACCTGACCACCGATGATGTCTCGGTCGCCAACAAGATTGCCCGGGCGATCCGGCATTCATCCGGCGGATTGCGCTATGTGAAGTCGATGGGCGTACTGGTGGAAGGTTTGGCGCAAGTTTCGATGAATCTGACCAATTACCAGCGCACCCCCATGGCGCGCGTGGTGGAGATGATCCGGCGGGAAGCCGAGCGTTATGGCGTGGGTGTTCACCATTCAGAACTGGTCGGCCTTGTGCCGAACCAGGCCCTGGTCGACGCGGCTATCTGGTACATGCAGATGGACCAGTTTGAACCGGAGCAGATCCTGGAAAACCGTTTATACGAATCGACCGCACCAGCGCAGGCACCCACGGTGCCCGAAAAAGATGCTGGTTTCCTGGATGCCTTGGCTTCCGGCGATCCCACACCGGGCGGCGGATCCGCATCGGCATACGGCGCGGCTATGGCTGCCTCGTTGGTGGCGATGGTCGGCAGGGTGACCGTCGGCAAGAAGAAATACGCCGAGGTCGAAGCGGATATGTGGCACCTGATCGAAGAGGCCTCGGAATACCAGCAAGCCATGCAGGAAGCGGTGAAAAAGGATGCCGAGGCGTTTGAATCGTATATGAAAGCCAGGCGCCTGCCGCAAGACACCGATCAGCAAAAATCCGAGCGCATCCAGGCCATCCAGGCCGCTTCGATCAATGCGGCGGAAGTGCCCCTGCATGTTGCACGGCATGCCCTGCAAATTCTGCAGTTGGCGCTCAAGGCCGCTGAATTGGGGAACCTGAATGCGATATCCGATGCCGGCTCAGCCGCTGCGCTGGCCCAGGCCGCCCTGGTGGGCGCCGGGCTGAACGTGCGCATCAATCTGCTGGGTATCGAGAAAGACGCCGAGCCTGCCCGTATGCTCAACGAATTAAAAACACTGGAAAACCAGGCTGCCAAGCTCAATACGACACTGCAGGGTGTTTTGAATGAGCGCGGCGGGTTGAATCTTTCCTGATCGACACATGCGCAGATCACTTTTACTGGTGTGGATGAGCTTACTGGTAGTGTTGGCCGTGGGGGCCTGCAGTCCGGATGCGGCCCGGGTTGAGAGCACACCCCGGGCGACGCTGGCGTCGGCAAAGATCACCGTAATGGCTGATCGGGCCTCCGAACAGGGAGGAGAAGCCACCCTTCAACCGGTGAAGGCTTCACCGACGCCTCTGGAAACGACCTCTCCCGATAGTGAGTTCACCGGCGTGAAATGTGATGACACCTTCTGCCTATTGCCCTGGGATGGCTGGCTTGAGCGGCCGATCGGGGAGGGGTTTCGCCGGGTGAGCGATCGCACTTATCCCTACGCCAGCACGGGCGGGGGCGAGTTTGACCTGCATCACGGGGTGGAACTCCTGAACAGTTTTGGCACGCCCGTTCTGGCAGCCCAGGACGGCGAAGTTGTCGTGGCCGGCAGGGATGATGTGGCCAAACTTGGGCCGTACAACGGGTTCTATGGGCAGGTCGTTGTGCTGCGCCACCCGGGCTTAATCTCCGGCGGAGCGGATGTGTACAGCCTGTATGCCCACCTTTCGGAAATTGCCGTAGCCGTCGGCGATCGGGTACTGGCCGGCGAGGTGATCGGCAAGGTCGGTGCGAGCGGGGCGGCTATTGGATCGCATTTGCATTTTGAGGTCCGGGTGGGCCAAAACGACTATGCCAGCACCGTTAACCCCATGCTGTGGTTTACGCCGCTCGATGCAGCGGGCCAGCCTGAAATGGCGATGCTGGCGGGCTTGATCCTCGATCGAAATGGGAGCCCAATGGTGAATTTACCCCTGACGCTGGAAAAAATCACCGAAACAGGCGCGGTTGAAGCGTATTATTATCCCACAACCTACGATGCCGGGCCGGTCAATGCCCATCCTCTGGCGGGGGAAAATTTCGTGGTTCCCGATATCCCGGCCGGGGATTACCGCCTGGCTTTCATCGCCGGGCGGTTTCATGAGTACTTTTTCTCGATTGAACCCGGCACGCTGGGATTTATTAAGGTTCAACTGGATTGAAGCAGTTATGATTAGGGAATGTTGTGAAAAATTTTGAGGAGCAGATCAGATATGACGATTAAAGCAGACCGCTGGATCAGGCAAATGGCCATTGAGCAGGGTATGATCGAGCCCTTTGAGGAGGGTCAGGTGCGCCAGGGCGTGATCTCATTTGGGACATCGTCCTACGGCTATGATATCCGGGTAGCGGATGAGTACAAGATCTTCACCAATGTTCATTCAGCCATTGTCGACCCGAAAAATTTTGACACCAAATCGATGGTGGATTTTAAGGGCGATATTTGTGTAATCCCGCCGAACTCCTTTGCCCTGGCCCGCACCGTGGAGTACTTCCGCATCCCCCGCAATGTGTTGACCATCTGTGTCGGGAAGAGCACCTATGCGCGCTGCGGCATCATCGTTAATGTGACCCCGTTTGAACCCGAGTGGGAAGGGTTTGTCACACTGGAGATCTCCAACACAACGCCCTTGCCGGCCAAGATCTACTCCTTTGAGGGTATTGCCCAGGTGCTGTTTTTTGAGTCGGATGAGCCTTGTGAGGTTTCCTACGCCGATAAACGCGGTAAGTACCAGTACCAAAAATCGATTGAACTCCCCAAACTGTAGAATGCACCCGCAGATGAAGAAAATTGTGGTCGCATCGCTTAACCCGGTCAAAGTAGAGGCCGCTGTGAGCGGTTTTCAACGGGCTTTCGTGAGCGAAGTCTTCTCGGTTGAGATGGTAGCGGTGGAATCGGGCGTTGAAGACCAGCCCCTTTCCGACGCCACAGCCCGCCAGGGTGCGCTGAACCGGGCGGAGAGAGCTAAACAGGCCGTCCCGGAAGGCGATTACTGGGTCGGCATTGAAGGGGGGTGCGATACCCTGGGAGACGAGATGGTTTCGTTTGCCTGGGTTGTGGTGCTTGGCAAAACGGGCACCGGCAGATCGCGTACAGCAAACTTTCAACTGCCGGGAGCTGTGAAAGCGCTGGTCGAATCTGGCCTGGAGCTGGGTGACGCGGATGACCTGGTGTTTGGGAAGGAGAACAGTAAACAGCAGAACGGCGCGGTGGGGTTATTGACGGGCGATGTGGTCACCCGCAAGACCCTATACGAGCAGGCGGTCATCCTCGCGCTGATCCCCTTCAAAATGCCTGGTCTGTACGCAGCTTAAGCTGCATAAGGGGGAAAATCAGTTCAGTTCACTCTTCCAGGGTGTAGGGCATGATCTGGGGGACACCATCAAGCCCCACGATCACATCGATCAGCTCGTAGGATTCGACGCCTTCGGGTGAAAGCTCAACGGACAGGATCGCCGAATAATTGGGGGGAAAAAGGAAGTTATCGAACACAAAATTTCCCATGCTGTAGGCGATCAGGCCGTTATGGTAACGTTCGATCCGCTGAAGGACGTGGGGATGGCTGCCGATTACCAGGGAAGCGCCGCTATCGATTGCCAGGTGGGCGATCTTTTGCTGCTGGCTCGACACCTGCTCGATGATCTCGTATCCATTGTGGACCAGGACGATGACGATATCCGCCTGCGCTTTGGCAGCAGTGACGCCTGCGCGCACCTGTTCCTCATGCGCCCAGGCGACCCCGGGTTGATCGGGGCCGGCCTCCCATTTGCGGTAGTCATAATCCGTGGGGTGCACATCGACGAAGCCTAAAAAGGCGATCCGCAAGCCCTCCACCTCGATGAAGGCGGGTGCATACGCCTTAGTAGCATCATTGCCTGCCCCGACGGTTTGGATCTGGCGGGCCGAGAGGTTCTCAAGGGTGTCCTGGAGGGCGATGTGGCCGTAATCGAGGGTGTGGTTGTTCGCTAGATTGACCAGGCTGAAGCCTGCAAAGGCCAGGGCACCTGCGGCGGCTGGCGGTGCCCGGAAGGCGTAAAGTTTGGGCTCGGGCTTCCCGCGGGTTGAGATCGGACATTCCAGATTGCCGACGGCGATATCTGCGGACCGGAGCATTTGTGCTGTGTGGATGAACGGCGCAGTATGCCCTTCGCTTTCGATCAGATCCGCGATGTTCCTGCCCAGCATGATGTCGCCCACGGCCATCAGGGTCAGACGGAGGTCAGGATCGGGGCTGGGCGGGATGGTTGCCGTTGGCTTGGGGTTCGGGTTGGCAACCCTGGGGGTTGCGGTGGGCGGCTCGGGTAACACCTCATCCGCAGTTGGGGAGGAGGCAGGCTGGTCGCTGATATGGAGGGTGGGAGATTCAACAGTCGGGGTATCCAGGCTGCTCGATGGCTGGTTAACCGGGTGCACCTGGCAGGCTGAGAGAGTAGCAAGGAGGATTAATAAGACACACAAGGTGTGTGATGAAGCGTTGGCGCAGCGCATGGGATCAGCTTGCATTTTCAGCGGAAATTATTACGTCAGCCAAACAAACCCGGGCGGGATGCCCGGCAGCGGGCATGGTGCGATGGTCACCGCCCCGCATAAGTACTACCGCCTTGCGCGGCGGAGCATGAGCAGGAGCAGGCCGAGGATAAATCCGCCGAAGATGATCAGCAGTGCATCCTGGCGTTCGTTGCGGTCTTCAAGGAAGACGAAGGCTTCCGTGTTGCCCACCCGTGTCATGTGCGCTGCGCCTGCCGGTTTGGACTGCGGGGCGGGTTGTTGGGGTTCGGGCAGGGATTTTTTCGGCGCCAGCATGATGAAGGGCAGCAGGGTTTGTAATTTGATCTCATTGATCCCGGGCACCCTGACCAGATCCTTGAGGTCGGCAAAGGGCCGAAGGGCGACGATCCGCTCTGCCAATCCCGGGCCGATGCCCCGGATGGTGGTCAGCTCGGTGAGTGTGGCCTTGTTGATATCGATAAGGGTGTGTTCTGATTCTGTCATATCCATCTCCTGTGGTTGGTGTCAAGAATTTTCATAAGACCCGGTCACTGCTTGGGCTCTTTCCTTTTATTAGTATAACTTGAATATGCCTTGTTTTCCAATTTGGCCTGCCGGGTTGCCTGGAGCATACCAAACCGGTTTACAGGACTGATCGCCTATGATATAACAGGAACCGTGATCGCCTAATGATCTTAATGATCATGAAAGACGTGTTCTAAACCGTGATGCATGATACACAAGCTTTTTGGCAGCGCAAGCCCTTGCAGGAGATGACGCCCGAGGAATGGGAGGCGCTGTGTGATGGGTGTGCCAAATGCTGCCTGCATAAAATTGAGGATGAGGACAGCGGCGATGTGTTTTTTACAAATGTCGCCTGCCGTCTGCTAGATGTGGCGACGTGCCGCTGCCAGGATTATGAGCACAGATCACAGCAGGTGCCGGACTGCCTTGACCTGACTGCGGATCGAGTCGCTGCGATCTATTGGCTGCCAGCCTCCTGCGCTTACCGGCGCTTGCATGAAGGCCGCGGGTTAGCCTGGTGGCACCCGCTTGTGTCAGGCGACCAGGCCACCGTTCGGCAGGCGGGCGTCGGGGTGTGCGGTCGGGCCATACCCGAAGCACAGGCCGACCTGACGGCGCTGGAGGATTATGTCGTGGATTGGTTTGATTAACCTCAGCATAATTCGGGTACGGGGCGTTTTAACCTATTCATAACAAATTAAGAAAATTCAAAATAAAATTTCCGGAACTTAAGGTATACTTGGATCATCCCAATCAGGCGTAATCAACGTTGTTATTTAAGGAAATGAAGATGCTTGATAATGAGAAATTACCGCAAGATATGGACAATCTGCTGATCGTTGTTGTGCAGGGGCAGGATGCAGATATGGCAATTGAGGCCTTGATGGATGCTGGCCTCCATGTGACACGCCTGCCGAGTGTGGGCGGATTCCTTGGCCGCAAGAACGCCACCCTGATGATCGGTGCGGATGCAGCCCATAAGGAAAAAGCGGTTGAAATACTCAATAAAAACTGCCGCCAGAGGGTCGCCTTTATCGCAGTGCCAATGGAAAATTCGCCGCTGCCCATGCCAGCACCAACACCGGTCACCATTGGCGGGGCAAGCATCTTTTCCCTGGAAGTTGACCATTACGAGGAATTCTGACGATGAAATTAATCATTGCAATTATTAAGGATGAAGACAACGACGCCGTCTCAAAAGCGCTGACCGATAACAAGTTCAGGGTGACCTTTATCGCCTCGACGGGTGGCTTCTTACGCAGCGGGCGCAGCACCTTGCTGGTCGGCGTTGAGGATGAACAAGTTGAAACAGCATTGGACGTGATCAGAAAGAGCTGCAAGAAGCCAGAGCAGGAAAAAGAAAAGCGGGCCACAATCTTTGTTTTGAAGGTCGATCAGTTCACACAATTATAGGCATTTCGTTTCGATCAACACGGTAAGGGTCGAAGCTTTTGGCATCGTTGCCAGGTGCGCAAGAACTTATGTTTTCACTACGGATTGGATCTATTAGAACAGGAGTAAATTATGGATTTTGGATTATCTTTCAGCTATGTTTTTAAGGACAAGGAATGGTTTAAAAAAGTCATTATCCCTGCCCTGTGTGGTTTGATTCCCATTGTAGGCCAGTTTGTGGTCGCTGGATGGGGGCTCAAGGCCACCAAGAATGTGATTGACGGGAAGGTTGAAGATGCCCTGCCCAACCTGGAATTTGGCGCTGACCTGGGCCGCGGATTTATTGCAGCCGTGATTACAGCCATCTACAGCATCCCCGCCGCAATTGTGATCGCCTTCGCTTCAGGGCTTTTTGCCTTCACTGGGACGGCTGATGATGCCGTCAGGGTGTTCATGATGATCTTGGGCGGCTGTTTGGGGTTATTGGGCTTCTTGCTGGCCCTCTTGGTCGCATTTTTTGGTATAGCTGCTGTGGCCAATTACGTCGCCAAGGGTGAATTTGGTGCAGCCTTCAAACTCAAGGAAGTCTTTGGACTGATCAAGAAATCCTTTGGTTCATGGCTGGTGGTGATTCTCGGCCAGATCATCGCCATGGGCATTATCGGTCCTCTGGGTACGATCGCCTGTGGTGTGGGTGTTTTGCTGACCATGACTTACGGTATTGCCGTGTATTCGCACTTGCTGGGCCAGGCCTATAACAAATCGGCCACCCCTACTTTAGCCTCAGTAGACGTCCTTTAAAAATTTTACCGACAATTGAATATAAACTGAAAAGAGCCTCCAAACCCTGGAGGCTCTTTTCGATTTACTACCTGCTCATTCATGAAATTTCTGCACCTGGTAAGTGTAGACATTCAGGTGTTTTTTACGCCACAGGTCACCCGGCGCGCCCATCTTCAGGCACAGGTGGGTTAGAAATTCTTCCGGGTCAGGGAGCTTCTCCCACACTTGGGGAAGAAAGGTCGCCTTTTTGAAGGCATCCTGCAGGATCACCCCGTCTACCTGCGGTCTGAGTTGGGCAACCAGCTCATCCGGGGTGGTGTACTTTAGCGGCCTGCGCGGGGTGAGGGCTGAAACTTCAATTTCTATGCGGGGCAGTTCATCCGGTGTAACCTGCGGAAAGCGGAAATCCTGCAGTCCGGCCGCCACGGTGTGCTCCTGGACATCCGTGGCCAGAGGCTGGTAGGGGTCGAGTGTTCCGATGCAGCCCCGCAGGCGGCCATCGATGGTCAGGGTCACGAAGGATGCACCCAGCGCCTGGAGGGCTTTGGGCAGTTCGCTGAGGTTTAACTCGGGCAGGGGTACGCCGCAGACGGCATTTTCTAAGGCCTTACGGGCGATCTTCAAAAGCAGGGTTTGTTCAGACGGGGTGAGCGTGCTGGTCATTCTGCTGCCAGTTTTCTCCAGCGGCGGTTGAAGTACAGCAGGGGCGTATCCGTCTCCTTCTGGCGGGCAATTGCCAGCACTTCACCCAGGAAGACTGTGGTTGTGCCCATGTCAAAAGCCTTCGACACCTGGCAATCAAAGTAAGCCAGCCCGTTTTTAATCATCGGCGCACCTGTAACCATGGTAAACGTATCCACACCTTCAAAACGGGGCTGCTCTTCACCGAGCTGGCCGGCAAAACGCTGGGCAAGTTCCTGCTGGTGCACCGAGAGCACAGTGACCCCAAACGCCTGGCTTGCTTCGACCAATTGCTGGGTGCGTGTCTCATGCCGGAGGGCAACCATGACGGTGGGCGGTGTCAGGGTGATGGAGTTGAAGCTGTTGGCCGTCATCCCATGGCAAACACCATCGTGGCAGCCGGTGACTATGGCCACACCTGTGATCCATGCGCGCATGGCATATTTTAATTGTTCGGGATTTATTGTGTCGTTCATTGTCTCCATGATTATAATATGATTTCAGGCAGCAGGGGACCTGCTTACCGAAGATGGAACAGTATTTGCAGCGTTACGCCAAAACAGGTCATCTGCCTGTCAAAAAACGTTAACTTATAGTAACATTAATGAAATGAGTGACCAAATGCCTGTAGAAGATTTCAACACTGAAGACTCGTTGGAGCCGGTTGGCGAATCATCAGCCCTGCCGGAAGCCCATGCGAAAGAGAAAAAAGCAGTCTCGTTCAACTTCTGGGGCGGGCTTTCAACAGTCTTGGCGGCCGCCTTTATTGTCGCCACGCTTTTTACGGTGTGGACGCCTGGCAGCGTGGTCGAAAGCAGTCTGCAGACCAGGATGGCTCAGGCGCTTGATCCAGGTTTAGCGGCGGGTGACACATTTTTTGCGCCCGAATCGGACCCCGAAGGGCAGGTTAACTGGGAAAACATCGGGATTGTTGCCGGCCATTACGGTTTTGACCCTGGTGCAGTCTGCCCGAACAACGTCACCGAAGCCGAACTGAACCTTGAGATCGCCACGCTGGTGCAGAAGATGCTCACAGACCAGGGCTACGAAGTCGATTTACTGCAGGAATTTGATTCGCGTTTGTGGGGGTACCAGGCGGCTGTGGTCGTTTCGGTCCACCTGGATTCCTGCCAATATGTCAACGACCAGGCGACAGGTTACAAGGTGGCGGCGGCTTTATCCGCACGGGATGCGGTTGAGAGCCAGCGGCTGACCCAATGTCTCTCCACCAGGTACGGCGAAATCACCGGGCTGCCCTATCACGCCGGTTCCGTGACCGATGATATGACCTATTACCATGCCTTTGACGAAATTGACCCCCGCACAATGGCTGCCATCATTGAGGCGGGATTTATGAATATGGATTACCGTATGCTCACCGAGCAGACAGACCTGGTTGCAGAGGGGATTGTTGCCGGGATCCTGTGCTATATCCATGATGAGCCAATTCAACCACCGCAAAGCCCCTGATCATGAATGCGCACCCTGAGCGATCCATGCTGGCCGAGAGCAAAGCCGCCCTTCAACGGGGCGATCGGGCTTTGGCGAAGCGGATCGCGGGACAGGTGGTCGCACGCTATCCCGATGCGCTGGAAGGCTGGCTGATCTTAGGTGGGCTTTCAAGCCCGAAGGCCAGCCTGGCTTATTTGGAGGTAGCCGAGCGGCTTGCCCCTGATGACTCCCGGGTGCAGGCTGCCTTAGCCTGGGCGCAGGCACGTATTGGGCAGCCCCCAGCAGCGATCGATCAGGAAACCACCCGCGAGATCCGCCGGCTGAGCCCTGCACCGCAGCCTGCGGTCAGACCGCCAATCACCATAGAAACGCATCGCCCGGTCTGGCTGTGGACGCTGGCAGTCGTGGTGATCATGGCTGCCCTGCTGCTGGGACTGGATTTTGTCCCCACCAGGTTTGTGGGGGCAGCCGATCAGGCAGCCCCGATGTACGCCGGGGGCTTCGAAAAACCCAGCCTGACGCCCACCGCCACCCACACGCCCACAAACACGCCGACTTCCACACCCACCCATACGCCGACCAATACACCCACGGCCACGCCAACCTTTACGCCCACGCCCACATCCACGTGGACGCCGACGCCCAGGCCGACCAACACACGTGAACTTGTCATCCCGCTCGTTACCGGCGAAAATGAACGCTGGATCGATATTGACCTTTCAGAACAGCGTCTGTATGCCTACGAGGGGGACCGAGTCGTGCGCTCGTTTAGCGTCTCGACCGGCAAATCCAACACACCCACACCGGTGGGCACCTATGCCGTGTGGATCAAATTGCGCTACACTGATATGTCTGGCCCGGGCTATTACCTGAAGGATGTGCCCTACACGATGTATTTCTATCATGGGTATGGCATCCACGGGACGTACTGGCACAACAATTTTGGCACGCCGATGAGCCATGGGTGCGTCAACATGGTCACAGAGGAAGCGGGCTGGCTCTACGAATGGTCGCATGTGGGCATTATTGTCAACGTCCGTCCCTGATTTTCCGGGTTGATCTGATGCGTACTGCGCTCTCCCGCCGAGAATTTCTCAAATACTGCAGTTTAGGCATGGCCGGTTTGCTGCTGCCGGAAAGAATTCTTTCTAGGCTGGATGCAAACAGCGCCACGCGCCGGGCTGACCGGCTCTTGGGGCGGATCCAGGTGGATCAGTACCCCCTTTATGCTGAGGCGACCCGAGAATCGGATGTGATCCGTGAGCTGGCGCAGGACAGCATCCATATGATCACGGGCATCACAGTCGACCGGCAGTCTGCATCAGCCAATCGTTACTGGTACGAACTGGACGGGTCGGGTTTTGCCCATTCACGGCGGGTGCAGCCCGTCAGGATGCATATCAACGCCCCAGCCAGCCTGATTCCCGAAGGCGGGTGCCTGGGTGAGGTCACAGTGCCCTTTGTGGAAGCCTATTCAAGCCTGGATGCACGCCGCAAGCGCCTGTACCGGTTTTATTACGCCTCGACCTTCTGGGTTTTGGCAAGCCATCTCGACACAGAGGGGAATGTATGGTATGAGCTCTTGGATGACCGCCTTTACACGCGGTTTTATGTCCCTGCGTACGCCGTCCGGATGGTACCCGACTCTGAACTCACGCCCCTTGCGGCGCAGGTGCCCTTTGAAGACAAAAAACTGGTGGTGGATTTGACACAACAGACCCTCACGGTTTATCTTGGTGAAAGGGTCGTCACAACCTTGCGGGTTTCAACCGGTGTGCGCCTGGATGAGGGCGGTTTTGCCACGCCGAGGGGGGCTTACCGGATCGCTCGCAAACGCCCCTGCCGGCATATGTACGCGCCCCCCAGCGAATTTGGGACGGGCTTTGACCTGCCCGGCGTGCCCTGGGTGAGCTACTTCACCTCCGATGGGGTGGCCTTTCATGGCACCTACTGGCACAACGATTTTGGCGTACCACACAGCCACGGCTGCATCAACATGAGTCCCCAGGCCGCCAAATGGCTATACCGCTGGACAACACCGGCTGTACCGCCCGAGCATTATTTTTACGCCGACATCCAGGGCACCCGCGTGGTGGTGCAATAACCGCTTTTCTACAAAAACCTGAACATTGAGTTAACCAAAATCTTATACGGTGGGAATATAGTGTGAATCTGACCTTGACAAGATCATTTTGGAGGATTGTTTGCTAAAGAAAGCCGTTTTTGAAGGCTTGGTATACGATGAATACGGAAGCCCAGTCGAGACCGGTTGGATAGGGAGTGAACCCTGTTACATCGTCGACGATGACGGATTCCGGCGTCACATCCCTGCTGAGGAAGTCGATCGCCAGGTCTGGCGTCATTTCCAGGAGCAAATTTCCGGCCACGAAGACCTGCTCTCGGAAAAAGCCGCTGAAATGCTCGGACAGGATGATATTTTCACCATGGCCGCACTCCAAAACCAATTCAAGAATATGGACGACCAATATGATAAACTGGCTGAAGTGGGTATCCCCGAGGAGAGCCGCGTTTACCTCGGCATGATCGGCTTCAGAATCATCATCTCCATCCATGGCGACGTGTTGGAGATCGTCCAGCCCGGGATGATCGATGAATCCGGAGAACCCTGATTTACCTGGCTTCAGAATCGCAGTAAAATTGTCCTTGAGGAGCAGACGTGGTCTCAGATTTTATCGTGCATGTGGACGAATCCGATTTTGAATATGAAGTCCTGCAATACTCAGCGCAGGTGCCTGTGCTGGTGGACTTTTGGGCTGCGTGGTGTGTGCCCTGCCGGGTTTTGGGGCCAAAACTCGAAGCGCTCGCCCGCGAAGGTGAAGGCCGCTTCAGGCTGGCGAAGCTGAATGTCGACGAAAATGACAGGCTGGCCCGGCGCTACAAAGTCCGCAATATCCCGGCGGTGAAGGCTTTTGTGGACGGTCATATGGTGGCCGAGTTTTCCGGTGTGCCCTCCGATGAGCGTTTACGCACCTTTGTTCACCACCTGGCGCCCACGCCTGAGGATTTGATGTATGCCAAGGGCAACAGCCTGATGGAACTGGGGGATTACGCTGAAGCCAAAGATGCCTTTCGGCAGTTCCTTTCCGTGCAACCCGACCATCCCGGCGCGCTGCTGGGCTTGATCAGGGCGCTGCTTCTGCTGGGTGAAGGGCACGAAGCGCTTGTTCTGCTGGAGTCCTTCCCTGCCAGCTCGGCCTTTGCCACCGCACAGCAGCTAAAACCTGTGGCCAGGGCTTTTGCCGGCTACCGGGATGATCAAATCGAAAGCGAACACCCCCTGGAAGCGGCGTTCATGAACGGGGTCAGGCTTGCCCGCCGGGGGAATATCCTGGCCGCACTGGACGGGTACCTTGAGATCTTGCGCGCCGACCGGGCTTACCGCGGGGGTGAGGTGAAAGACATCTTTGTGGGCCTGCTGGCGCTGCTGGGTGACGATCACCCGGAGACAGGGCAGTACCGCAAGGATTTGACCTCGGCGTTGTTTTAGAGGTTTATGTGTGGGGATAGGTGATTGGTCTATACGTTAAGCTGAGCATTGATCAGGGGGTTGGGGGAATCGGTATAGCAAATTCAGAAGAAGGCGGTCAGCAGTTTTGGTGTCAACCAAAATTGAATTTATTTCAGCCTTTTGGGGTTGGGTACTCACAGGCGGGGAGAATTGCATTGTTCGGCCTGCTCCGCCATTGCCTGGTTTATCTTTGGCGTGGGGGCGTTGTGAACATTGCGTGCAGGCAAATGCAACCCGTTTGATTCTACGATCTTCTGAACCACGGAAAACAAGCTTTGATGGGGTTCAGGAGATTTGAAAATAACCTGTAGGGGCAGACCTCTGTGTCTGCCCGATCTGCAGTAATAAGTTGATATTCCCTTCCAAATATGATAATATGACAATATAGACCCAGGAGGTCGTATTATGAAACAAAAAATTACACCCAATCTCTGGTTTCCCGGCAATGCCCAGGAAGCGGTCGCCTTTTACACTGCTGAGTTTCCCGACAGCAAAATCACGCTCACAACCTATTACCCCAACAGTGTCGAGGAGGGCCTGGCTGATTTTCAGCTGGACCTCGCCGGCGAGGTGCTGACCATCGATTTTGAACTGGGTCAGCATCCCTTTACGGCCATCAACGCTGGCCGGGAGTTCAATTTCAACCCTGCCATATCTTTTATGGTCAACTTTGACCCGTCCAGAGACGATCAGGCTAAAGAACATCTCAAAGCACTTTGGCAGGTGCTCAGTGATGGAGGCGAGGTCCTCATGCCCCTCGAACCATTCCCGTACAGCGAACTCTACGGGTGGGTCGCAGACCGGTATGGGCTGACCTGGCAGTTGATCCTCTCTGACCCAACTGGTGATCCACGCCCGTTCATCATCCCGTCGCTGTTGTTCACCGGTGAAAATACAAATCGTGCCGAAGAAGCGGCCCATTTCTATGCTTCTCTTTTCAAAGATTCAATAATCGGTTTATTGAACCATTATCCTGAGGATCATGGGCCGGCAAAAGCAGGCGCGCTGATGTATGGTGATTTCACGCTTGCCAACCAGTGGTTTGCAGCAATGGATTCGGCTGTTGAGCAAGATTACGTCTTCAACGAAGCCGTATCCCTATCCGTCAGCTGCAAGGACCAGGCTGAAATCGATTACTTTTGGGCGAAATTATCCAGCGATCCACAGTTCGAACAATGCGGATGGTGTAAGGATAAATTTGGTGTAAGCTGGCAGATCGTGCCTGAAAACATTGAAACACTGATGGAAAAACTGAACGCTTATGCCCATATGATGGCCATGAAAAAGCTCGTCATCGCCGATTTTTAACCCGTCGTTGAAAGGTTTTCTGGATAATAAGCCAATCAGCGCATCGAAGGTGATGCTCGGCTGTTAGCATCGGATTATCAGCTTACGGATTGGTTGGTGATCAACCGTACGCCTTCAGCACCCTGAGGGCGCGCAAGGTGTTGAACCGGCTGGGTGCGCCAGTTTGTTCCATATCGAAGTGAACCAGCCCCGTGTGCTTGGCCTGAACTGGCCACGTACCATCTTTTCTGCGTTTTGAGATCAGCACATCAACCGCGTCTTGCATGCGCGGGTCATAAGGCCTGCCGGCATCGGTAAAATACACCAGGGCTCTCAAGATGTCATAGAACCATCTGGAGGGGAAGGATAGCATCAACCACTTTTTGTTGATGACCTCACCGGTTTTATCGGACTTGAACAGGTGATGCATCAACAGGAATTCCTCTGCATTGGACCGAGCTTGCTGCACTTCATCTGACCTGTATTCGTGTCCCGCCTTGGTGAATTCCCACAGGCCTTCCAGGGCTGACAGGGTGGTGTGCATGGAACTGTGGCGGGCGCCATGGGCTTCCCCCTCGCAGTTGAAGCCGCCATCTGGCATGATGTTTTCCAGCAGGTAATCCACAACGGATTTAAGGTCTTCCTCGGGTGTGCCAAAGAAGGCTGCGTAATTCAGGAACATGCCATCAACACATACATCACCGGATGGCCGGTGTGCAGATTCGGTGATGCTGCCGTCTTGCGCTGAGGATTTGTTCAGGATCAGCATGATGGTTTCCTTGATCGGCTCAACCGGTTCGATTTCGAGATAGCACAGGTCAAGCAGGGTGTAATGGGAGCTGATCCACTTGGGCTGGTAGAAAGCCCTTCCCCAATGACCGGACGGGTTGCGGGCATCCAGGAATTGCTTCCCCCACCCTTCGGCGGCGATCCGCTTTCGTAAACTGGTCAGGGTGGTTTGGTCGCCCCCCAGCAGATATTTGTGGGTCAGGTACTGGATGCTGACATCCCCATCAAGCAGCCATGTGATTGTTGCGTTCATGTTTTCCCCTGATTGATATTGGAACCGGTTAGGGTAAAGACAGCATGGCCGTGTTGATGGCGATCACACCCATTCGGTGACCGTCACCTTCAAGCTGTCGCCCGGCCCTTTGCCGATTTTTGCGCGGATGTCCTTGCGCAGCCCGAGGATGTAGCAGATGGTACCATCCTCGCGGAATAATCCCATGTTGACGATGCTGCCATCATAGGGCTCCCCGTCAAATGTTGCATGGACCTTGACCCTGCTCTTGCCAAACTCCTCTTTCAGGTCGAAGGGCATTTCGACATATGCGCCGTCGATATCCGGGACTTTCTTGATCACGGCTTCAAAAGAATAGGATTTGGTCATGATGTTGTTTCTGGCCTGATGCTCGGGTTATTTTCTTCGGGTGGCAGCCTCATAATGGCTGATGTGTTCGTCAACCGTTATTTTCCGGCACAATTTTGCCACCAGTTCATACGGGATGTGATCCGCGTTTTTAAACCGGATGCAGCTTTTTCCCATATCCAGTTTGGTGGGCACCCGTTGAGCATACTCAGCGGTGAACCATTCCAGCAAGTTTGGATCGCCATAGATGCCCATGTGGTACAGCGCAATATGGTTCTTCTGAGATGCCAGGGAGATAAAAGGCAGGGGTTCACCCTTTTTGACATGGTAGCCCTGGGGATACCGTGAAAGGGGGACAACATAACTGATCATCCCGTACGCAATTTGCTCCTCAAAGCCATCGGGCAGGTTAGCCAACAGGGTTTCCCGCAGCTTTTTGATAACGGGTTGCCTGTCCTCCGGGAGTGCTGCAATGTATTCTTCAGGGCTGTTCGCTTCGTACTGCACGCTATTCTTCCCGATCTTCCCACAGCTTTTTCCGCTCTTCAAAGCTGACTTCTTTGTGGACCTGGTGCAGCATCCAGAGGTAACCGAATGGGTCGCTGAAGATGGCATTCGAGACCCCATAATCAGGCATTTCTGTGATGGGCTGGATCTCTGTACATCCCTCTTCCAATGCTTTGGTGTACGTGCGGGCGATATCCTCCACCAGGATGTTGAACCAGATCGGTTTTGGGTCATCGGGTTTGGGCGCAATCAGCTGGAAATCAGGGTTTTCATCCAGCATGTGAAACCTGGCCCCATAAAGTGTGAACACAACCTCGTTTTGACCCTGTGGAAAATCGGTGGCTTCGATGACTTCAAGAGCAAAGACGTTCTCGTAAAGCGACAGCGCTTTTAAACAGTCTGTGACCACGAAATCTATTTCTACGCCAACCATGTGAAGGCCTCCTTTTATGATAACCGGGTTTTTCGGGAGGCAAAATCGCCTCTCTGATATTCTATCCCATTATGATGTCTATGCCATAGCCTGTTGTCATCGTAAAAAGGATTGGCATTGCACGCCCAGAGCGGGCATCGTTGACCTGGAATTCAAGCAAAGCCTTTGTTTGGGGTAAGAACTAAACCCGGGACATCAACGCGATGGACTCAATGTGTGCCGTGTGGGGGAACTGGTCGAAGGGGGTCACGGATTGCAATCGGTAACCGTTAGCCAGGATGCGCTGGATGTCGCGGGCCAGGGTGGCCGGATCGCAAGAGATGTAGGCAATCTTTTCTGGTGCCAGGCCTGCCAAAGCGTCATGAACAGCGGGCGCCAGGCCGGCGCGCGGCGGGTCCATGATCAGCAGGTCGGCGGGCAGGTTCAGCGTGGGCAGCACGTCTTCTGCCTGGGCTTCGTAGAGGACCACGTTGTCAAATTCATCCAGGTTAACGGCAAAATCGTGGCAGGCCGAGCCAGAGCTTTCAATCGCGGTCAGGTGCCCGACTTTGGGGGCAATAAAGGCGCTGAACGCGCCCACGCCGGCATACAGCTCGATAGCCCGGGTGTCCTCGCCCAGATCGAGGTTCTCAAGCAGGTGGGCGACCATTTTCTCTGATGTAGCGGTGTTGACCTGGAAAAACGAACGGGCAGAGACCTGGAAACTGCGGCCCAAAAGGGTAAAGACCAGCCGGTCATCGCCGGCCAGGACGGTCAGTCGCGCATCGGGCGGGGTGTAGACCGCCGAGACGGGGATATCCTCGCTAAATTCGGGCGCGGTGGGGTCATCCCCTTCCATGATCAGCATGAGGGTCTCGTAGGAATCCTGGCGGATTCCCAGGCGGAACACGCCGGATTCAGGCCCTAATTCGATTTGCGGCCAGAGCGCATTGATCCCGGGTTCGGGGAGGTGGCATTCCTCGATGATCAGCAGGTGTTCGCCGTCCGCGTGGATGTAGCCCAATTCGCCGCCCTGGCCGACATGGAACTGGACATGGTTGCGGTATTGCCAGGGGTCGGGGGCGGGCACGATGGGCTGGATGGGTGGGTCATCAATGTGGGCGATGCGCTGAAACTGGTCTCTCAGCAGGGACTCTTTCAAGGCCAACTGCTTCGCGTAGTCTATGTGCTGGTACTGGCAGCCGCCGCACTCACCGAAGTGCAGACAGCGTGCGCCGATGCGGTCCGGAGAGGCGGTCAGTACCTCCAACGGACGGGCGTGGGCATAGCGCTTTTTCTCGTCAACCAGTTCCACCCGCACGACTTCGCCGGGGAGCACAAAGGGCACGAAGACAGCGCGTCCATCGGGCAGGCGCGCCAGGCAATCGCCGCCTGAGACCATTTTTTCCATTGTGAGTGTGTAAACCTCTGCCATGCTGCGCCCCTTTCCTGTATGCGCGATTAAAACAAAGCCCGGCCAGGGAAGTTCCATTGACCGGGCATCTTTTTTGCGGTGTTCCTCCCGCTACATGGTCGCGAGGAAGGTTTCGAAGGCCTCCAGCAATTCGTCGATGTGGTGCATCTGGGTTTCACCCATGTGGGCTATGCGGAAGGTCTTGTTTTTGAGGTCGCCATAGCCATTGGCAATGCGCATGCCCTTGGTGAGGAGGAATTTATTCAGGGCTGCGATGTCGACACCCTGCAGGTTCTTTATGGTGGACACGGTGCGGGAGCGGTAGCCTTCTTCGGCCAGGGGCGCCATGCCGTGCTCGAGTGCCCAGGTTTGCACCCGCTGGGCCATGGCTTCGTGCCGTGCGAAACGGTTTTCCAGGCCTTCAGCCAGGATTTTGTCAAGCTGAACGTCCAGCGCCCAAATCAGGGACATGGTGGGGGTCATGGCGGTGGTGTTTTTGATGCGGTGTTTTTCCATGCGTAACAGGTCAAAATACCAGCCGCGGTTATCGACGGTTTCCGCTTTTTCCAGGGCGCGGTCCGAAACAGCCGCAAAAGCCATTCCCGGGGGCATTGCCATACACTTCTGGGAAGAGGTGAGGACGAAATCCAAACCCCAGGCATCGGTTTCAATCTTGACGCCGGCCAGCGAGGAGACAGCGTCCACCAGGATCAGGGTGTCGGGGCTGATTTCGTGGACGACGGCTGCCAGCTCTTTGATTGGGCTTTCCACGCCTGTGGAGGTCTCGTTGTGCACAATGGTGACTGCTTCGTAGGATTTGTTTTTGAGCGCGTCTGCCAGTTTATCGGGTGTGATCGCATCGCCCCAGGCGGCTTCCAGCCTGTCAGCCTGCTTGCCGTTGGTCGTCGCCACCTGGTACCAACGTTCGCTGAATGCGCCGTTGACACACGAGAGGACGTCCTTCTGCACCAGGTTGCGCACACCGGCCTCCTGCATACCCGTACCTGAACACGGGGGCTGGAAAACGCGGGTTTCGGTCATGAAAACCTGTTTGAGTTTTGCTTCCGTACGCCGGAAAAATGCATCAAACTCGGCGGACCGATGGGGGATCATCGGGTTGGTCTGCGCAGCGAGGACGTCTGGGTCGACATCAACGGGACCGGGGATAAACATATGTGACATAGGGAGACTCCTTTTAATTGAGGGATGGTCGAGTGGTTTCCTTCTCGATGGTTAATCTTAACATGGACGATAATTGCTGACAAGGATAAATCCTCTAATCACCTGTAGAGGCAGGCCTCCGAAATGCGAATGCAATGGCGGGTGGGGAGAGGTGTTAAGACGATGAAGACCGTTGATACTGTATGAGTATTAGACTTTGAAGGCTCCTGTACTTACAGGCGCCGTGTTGGTGAAGCCGAATTAAAACGCTCGCCTTGATGTGAAAGTGAAGACGGGTAGTTATCCTTCAAATATCGACATGTGCTGCGTAAGCTGCGTTCTTACCCGATCTAAAACTGCAGGCATGAGCCGCCGGCCACCGCTTTCGGCTTCGAGGGTTATTGACGAAAATGGAGGGCCGAAGCTGATGAAGGGCTCTGCCTCTATGGATTTGGGGGCGATAAGCTGCTGGATAATCTGCATGAATTCCGCCAGGCGGCGCTTGTCCATGGGCTTCCGGCGCAGGTGGGTGAACGGGTGGCGGGCAAAACGCTCGAGGAGCACATTGGAGGCAATGGTGGGGACCACCTGAGCCTGGGGGACTTTCCGCATGAAAATCTCGATGCTGGGCGACCAGCGTTCAAAAACCGCATCGTCCACGGGGTAAAGCGCAGGGTCGGGTTCGATCAGCCCGGAGCCGAATTGGAGCAGCATGCCCCCATCCAGGAGGTGCTGAGTTGCCTTGCGGATGGCCGTCATGTTTTCAGTGCGCTCCTGGCTGGCGTAGAACATGTGGGGGTGGATATGGGGTAAAACCTGGTAGAGGCGGGTTTTAGCCACGATTACATTCAGGTCTGTATGGGGGATAGCCGCGCCGATGGCCATGGAATCATAGGCCCCCGGGTGATTGGCCAGGATGATGACAGGCCCATTTACGGGGATGTTGCCCACCCCATGGGTTTGGGCATGCACGCCCAGGGCATCCAGCATGACCTGGCAGCCTGCTGGCGGGCCCCCGTCTGCAACGGCCGCGTCGACGGCCGCCATGATGCGGGCAAAGCGGCGTGTGGGGAGAGCGAACAGCCACCCTAAGGTGCGCCGCAGGATACCCCGCCGGGAAAGCCCGAGGGCATGAAAGATCTCGTCGGTGATGGCGGACTGGATGGCTTTGACCAAATCAGGTTCAGTCATGGTGTGTGCCGTGCCAATGGGAATGATCCTACAGGTTGTTATTTGGGTTGAAATCCAATAGGTTGACCTCAACATCTGCGCGGCGCAAAAATTCGAGGGCATGTTCATCGATGCGGTAAGCAACGTGGTAGATCAGGCGGGCGATGCCAGCATTGATCAGCGCTTTGGTGCAATTGATACAGGGGAAATGGGTTACATAGCACCAACAGCCGTTGGTGGAGACGCCGTGCAGTGCGGCCTGGATGATGGCGTTGGTCTCCGCGTGAATGGTGCGGATGCAGTGGCCATCGACCAGTAAATGCCCCACCTCGTCACAGTGGGCCTGCCCGGATGGCGAGCCGTTGAACCCGGTGGTCAGGATGCGCTTATCGCGCACCAGCACGCTGCCCACAAAGGCGCGGTCGCAGGTGCTGCGCTCGGAAACGGAGTAAGCGATTTTCATGAAATAGGAATCCCAGTCTGGTCGCATGGTGTGATGCCTCCTTTTGGCACAATGATAGCACAAAATAGTTCAGCCCTGCCTGAATTTCCCCTTGATTTTCTCTTGACCACGCTGTATAATGCTTAGACCTCGGGTGGTTAGCTCAGTTGGTTAGAGCGTCGCGTTGACATCGCGGAGGTCGTAGGTTCGAGCCCTATACCACCCATAAAGCACCTGTGAGCAGCAGGTGCTTTTTTTTGCCTAATTGCCTGAAGGTGCGAATTTCAGCTTTATTGTTTGGTAAATGGCTGGCATTGGCTGCACGTGTAAATACTGCCGCCCAGGTAGGATTCTTTCTGGATGCTGGACCCACATTTCGGGCAGGGTCTGTCTTTGTTAGCCGCGCACATCGTCACGTTATAGGCGCCAGGCTTGCCAAAGAGGTCTTTTTCAGTACTGCGGCCGCCAAGGCGAGTCATCTCTGCCAGCGTGTGTTTGAGACTGCTGAACAGGTTTTCCATGTCTGTGTCCGTGAGGGAATGCGTTTTCCGCCTGGGATGTAGACCTGCATGCCAGAGGACGTCCTGCAGGCTGCCATTTCCCAGCCCGGGAATGCGCTGTTCGGTGGCAAGGGCGGCTTTTAGTGACAGCTTTTGAACCGAATCGGGGGTAAGAAGCTGCTCGAAGTAGGCTCGATCAAAGCCAGCTGACAGGGGAGAAGGCTTATCTTTGGCGATTGCATAATACGGGTTGTCGAATTCAACATCCTTGGCCCAGCAAAAGATCGCACCATACATAGCGAGGGATGCGGTGAAGGCTGTTTCATCATCGAATTCAAGCAACAGCTGGTGCTTTTTCGGGAGAGGGCCTGCAGCAGGATGCAACCGCAAGTTAACGCCATCACCAAATAACAGCGTGGCATTCGAAAGGGTGATTTCTACGAACATCCCCACACCGCGAGCGGAAAGGATTTGATTGTTGATCAGCCGGTTGGGGTAATCGGCCGGGTCGCCAAAATACCAGGCAAATTTGTGCGGTGATGCTGCAGGGATAACCGCCGTGATCGACCTGCCTGCGCGGGATTCGGTAATCTGTCTTGCAAGGGTGTTGGATTCAGGCAGTTCGATCATTGTGCCCTCCCGTTCTATTGATATTGGATTGATTCAGGTGTTTTGTTGTCACCAGAGTGCCAGGCTTCAGCACACCTTCGGTGTGCTTGTTTAGGCATATCAATTAGTGAAAAAATCATGATCGTGCATTGATTTGAATCTTATCACAATGCTGAATAATCACTCTGTATTCTAATTAAGGTATGATATTGGGCTTGCAGAAAGCGAGTAAAAAGAGTATATTATTTCTACATATGTTGCGTTGAACGGGACGATTAACCGGCGCCCTGCCAATAGAGAGAGAAGATCATCGGCTGGAAGTCTTCTCGGGCCAGAACCGGCCAATACCCCCCGCGAGCATGACCCTGAAATGCCAATGGGCAGAGTATGGCGAACGGTTGGCCCCGTTACCGGCCCCAAGAGAAGTCCTGCAGGCCTGGCTTGCGGATAAATCTGGGTGGAACCGCGTGAGAACAGCTCTCGCCCCAGTGGGCGAGGGTTTTTTTGTTTATGTGTGTGATGCTTTGCATCGGCAAACATTGCATATACGGAAGGACACCTTCTAAAGGAGGATGGTTATGTCTGAACACTATGAAGAATCAAAACTTTACCGTCTGCGGCACTCTGCTGCGCATGTCATGGCGCAGGCTGTGCTGGAGAAATTCCCCGGGGGCAAGGTCGCCATCGGACCGCCTGTGGAGGATGGCTTTTACTACGACTTTGACCTGCCCCGCCCGTTGACTCCGGAAGACCTGGAGGAGATCGAAGCCCGCATGCGCGAGATCATCAAGGCAAATGAACCCTTTATCCGCCAGGAGGTCTCCGCTGATGAAGCCCGGGATATCTTTGGTGACCAGCCCTACAAGCTGGAACTGATCGATGGGCTGGAGGAAGGTGGGGTGGACGAGCACGGTGAGCCCGTCGATGAGAAACCGGTCATCAGCATCTACAAGAGCGACACATTTGTGGACCTGTGTCGGGGGCCCCATTTGGAAAGTACGGGCGAGATCAACCCCAAAGCCATCAAGCTGATGAACGTGGCCGGCGCGTACTGGCGCGGCGATGAGCACAACCCCATGCTCCAGCGCATTTATGGGACGGCCTGGCTGACGCCCAAGGAGCTCAAGCAGTACCTGTGGCGGCTGGAGGAGGCCAAAAAGCGCGATCACCGCCGGCTGGGCAGAGAATTGGACCTGTTTAGCATCAGCGACGAGGTCGGCGCGGGGCTGGTGCTGTGGCATCCCAAGGGATCGATTGTGCGCCACATTGCGGAACGCTTCTGGGAGGATGAGCACCTGAAAAACGGCTACGAATTCGTCTATACCCCCCATATCGGCAAGGCCGACCTGTGGAAGACCAGCGGTCACCTCGATTTTTATGCCGAGAACATGTACGCGCCGATTGAGATCGAATCGCAGCAGTATTACCTCAAGCCGATGAACTGCCCCTTCCATATCGAGATCTACAAATCGGACATCCGATCGTACCGCGATTTGCCGATGCGTTATGCTGAGAAGGGCACGGTTTACCGCTACGAGCGCAGCGGCGTGATGCACGGACTGATGCGGGTGCGCGGTTTCACACAGGATGATGCGCATCACTTCTGCACACCGAGCCAGATGCCAGAAGAGATCGATTTTGTATTATCCTTCAGCCTGCATATTCTACGCTCCTTTGGCTTTGAGGATATCAAAGCTTACCTGAGCACACGGCCTGAAAAGGCTGTCGGCGAGCCCGAGCGCTGGGAGGCTGCTGAAGCAGCCCTTGAGGCGTCGCTGAATCGGGCTGAATTGGATTACGAAGTCGATGAGGGCGGCGGCGCCTTTTACGGGCCGAAGATTGACCTTAAGGTCAAGGATGCCCTGGGCCGTGAGTGGCAGCTTTCGACAATTCAATTTGACTTCAACAACCCTGAACGCTTCGATATGACCTACATTGAAGAAGACGGGCATGCTTACCGTCCTTACATGATCCACAGGGCGCTGATGGGCAGCATCGAACGCTTTTTCGGCATCCTGATTGAGCATTATGCAGGCGCATTCCCGGTTTGGCTGGCGCCGGTCCAAGCTGTGATCATCCCGATCGCTGACCGGCATGCGGATTTTGCCCGGGAGGTGACCAATGGGCTCAAGCAAGCAGGCTTGCGTGTTGAACTTGATGACCGCAGCGACCGGATGAACGCCAAGATCCGTGATGCTGAAAAGCAAAAAGTGCCCTTTATGCTTGTGGTCGGCGACCGGGAGATGGAGGAAAAACAGGTCGATGTCCGCAGGCGCAGCGGTGAACGGCTGGGCGCGATGCCCGTTGAGGATTTCAAAGCCCTCGCGCTCAAGGATGTGGCTGAGAAGGCTCAGGGGTAACCTGGCCTGCGGGGGTGGACGATAAGAAAGAGTAAACATCGTTCTCGCTGGTCACCTGACCGGCGAGAACGATACCCTTGCCTCCTGCATCCCATTTTCTCCCTGGGGACGGGAAAATAGCCGGCCAATTATGGAAAATGGCTAAAAAACCGGTTGACGATTTATGTAAATTAATGGTAAGATAAACCTCGTTCCCTAATAGGGAATTAGATTTGTTTTAAGATAGTATGTTCTTATCAGAAGGAGAGCGTAAACTATAAGTAGCAAAGATGATTATCGCATCAATAAACAAATTCGTGCTACGAAAATTCGTTTAATCGATCAGAACGGTGAGAACCTGGGCGTCGTCAGTTTGCGCGAAGGGTTAACCCGAGCCGAAGAAGCCGAATTAGACCTGGTCGAAGTTGCCCCAAACGCCGATCCGCCGGTTGCCAGAATCATGAATTTTGGCAAGTTCCTTTACGAGAAGGAAAAGAAAGACCGGGAAGCACGAAAGTCGCAAACAAAGATTGAGATCAAAGAGATCCGTTTGCGCCCAAAGACCACAGACCACCACAAAGGGTTTAAAGTGCGCGATGCCCGCCGGTGGCTGCAAGACGGGATGAAAGTACGAGTGACGATCCGCTTCAGAGGACGGGAAATCACTTACCCGGAAATCGCACTGGAAGACTTGCGAGAAATTGCAGAAGAACTTTCGGATGTATCAGAAGTGGAACAAGCGCCCAAGCTGGAGGGGCGGTCGATGTTCATGATGCTTGCGCCTAACAAATAGATCACGCGATCCTCTGCAAGAACGCTACGATAAGAAAAGTTGATACCCTACGGCCTTGCACGCTGGTGCCGTAGGATTTTCATGAGAGGAGTATAAGATGCCACGCAAACCAAGAGATGGCAAGTACAAAATGAAAACCCATAAAGCGACCTCGAAGCGGTTCAAGATGACCGGTTCAGGCACGATTATGCGGACCAAGATCGGCAAAGGCCACCTGCGTCGGCGCACACCGGATCGCACCAAACAATTGTTTGAGCGCATGATCCCGGTTAAGACCCGAGGCATCCGCAAGAACGTCCGTCGGCTTGCGCCCTACATGGACAAGAAGAAATAAACTGTTGTAATCATTTTATTAGTTGCGGCTGTTGGGTGTTCGCAACGGGTGATGTTCGACCTTCACCGGCGCCCAGGGGTTCGCAAAGGAGTGTAACATGGCACGTGTAAAAGGTGGACCGCAAGGTTACCGAAGGCATAAAAAGATCTTAAAGCTCAACAAAGGGTACTACGGGACCAAGAGCAAGCTGTTTCGCCGCGCCAACGAGCAATACCTGAAAAGCCAATGGTATGCCTATCGTGACCGGCGGGTACGCAAGCGGGATCTGCGTAAGTTGTGGATCACACGCATCAACGCGGCCGCACGCCAGAACGGGACAACTTACAGCAAGTTGATCCACGGCATGCGCCAAACCCAAATCAACCTGAACCGCAAGATGCTGGCTGATCTGGCTGTGCGTGAACCCGAAGCCTTCGCCGAAATTGTCAAAACTGCGATGAGTTAAAAGACGTTATCACCAGCCAAAAGAATAGAGGTCACCGATCCGGTGACCTCTTTTACGTTTAATCCGCCAATTTCGACTGCGAGCTGGCTGGCCGGTCTCTGCTTCGGGAATGTTGCCTGCACACCAGTCGGCTACGGGCTGGGTTCCAGAATTTCTGTCTGGCCATTTGCTGCCGCGTCGGTCAGGGGGAAACGCATCAGGCGGTTGTTTCGGGCATCCGATACCCATACCCTGCCCTCGGGGTCAACAGCCAATCCGCCGACGATGCCAATTTCGTCGGGACCGCTGCCAAAACCACCCCAGGCGAACAGGAAGGTGCCGTGCTGATTGAAGGCCAGCACACGGCCGAGGATGGGGTCGGCGACATACACCTGGTAGTCGGCATCAATGGCCAGGAACGGTTTATTATCGAGGGTTTCTCCGAACCAGCCTTCGATATCCCAGGTGATGTGATTCGGGTAGCTGAGGGAGTCGCCTTCAGGGATCATGATCTGGATGCGTTTGTTCCAGGTGTCGGCGATGAACAAGCGTCCGCCATCATCCACCTCGATGCCGACCGGCTCGTCGAATTGCCCGACACCCAAACCCGCGCCGCCAAAATCAGCCAGGTCGTTGCCATTGCTGTCGAAGATGACCACGCGCTTGTTACCCGTGTCGGTGACAAACACGCGACCCTGCTGGTCAACGGCTACGCCGCGGGGTCCCCAGAAGTGATAGCGGGATTCCGCCGCACCAAACTGGCCCCACATGGTGATAAACTGGCCGTTGGCGCTAAATTTTTGGATGCGGTTGTTCCAGGTGTCGGCAACGTAAACCGAACCGTCCGGCCCCACTGCCAGGCCCCAGGGCTCATTGAGATGGCCTTCGGGGGCCATGATTTGCGTTGCATAGTCACTGGCGCCATAGGTGCCAAAGGCGTTCAGGTAACGGCCTTCTGCATCGAAGTGCACAATGCGGTGATTGCCAGAATCGGCCACGTAGAAGGTGCCATCGGGCGCAAAGGCGATATCCCTGGGCGCGTTCAGGCTGATTTCCTCACTGCCAAAGATCACCAGGTCGGCTTCCAGCGGAAGGGTGTTGGCTTCGTAGGGGTCAACAGTCGGCTCCAGCGTGACTGGCGCCGCACCGTATTCCCAGATCATCGAAACTACATCCTGGCGGATGTACATGCGGAACGCATCCGAAGGCTGCCAGTTTTCGAGTGTGAGGGTGTTGATGTTTGCCAGGCGCGCATACGGGTCGTAGTTGCGGTTGAACCAGATCTGCCACAGCGCGGCACGCATATCCGGACTCCTGATGGCATCCCAGGCGCGCTGGAAGGTAAGGTTGTAATACACCTGGGTCGGCCACCACAAACGGGTGTGGTCAAAGCGGATGTACTCGTTGCCCACCACCGGCTCGATCAGGCCAAAATTACCGCTGCCGACCAGGATGACCGGGGCCTCACGCAGGTCGCGGGTGGGGTTGCCGGAGAACCAGCGGCGGTTGGGATAGTCGCGGAAGTACCACCAGTAGGGGTAGAGCATGTCGTTGTCGTAGGCCACGACGATATCCTTGCCGCCGGTCAGCCTGAAGCTGATCTCCTCGACCTGTTCCAGCACGTCCTTGGGATCGCGGGCGGCGTGGGCGTAAACGAGGAATTCCTTGGCCGTATCGTACAGGATGAAGTTGGCCCGGTGCGAGGTTCGGATGGTGATCACCGACAGCGCAGCGACCAACAAGATCAGGGTAAATTTTGCCAGTCTTTTCACCGTCCATTCCCGCAGGAGGAAAAACAGGCAGACGCCAGAGGCCGCCATGCTGACAAACGCCAGCAGAAATTGGTTGGTCACCTCAAGCTGAGCTAGCTCCCTGCCCTGGAAAGGCGGTGCGGGGCCGAGGATGAGGGCAAAAGTGCGCCAGGCGGTCAGCAGGAACAGGCCGGAGAGGATCAGCACCAGCCAGCCGCGCTGGCGTTTAAAGTCTGACCACTCGAAAGATTCGATCAGGTAGCCAAAACTCCAGCCGCTGGTGAGGATCATCGGCATGGCAATGTGACTGGTCAGCCAGGGCATGCGTTCCCCGGCAAAGCTGAAGGCGACCAGGCTCATCAGGGACCAGTACAGGAGCAGACCCAACACCGGGGGCTGGCGGTATTCGCCTTCGTTGTCGATGAGCTGGCGGGCTGGGTGTTTGATGGCTGCTTCATCCCGGGCTTCATCATCCACCTCGAGTTGTTCAAGCTCGCTGGACGGCATTTCATCCGCCACAGAAACAAGCGAATCATCGGATACCTGCAGCTCCGGTGCTTCTGCTTCAGCCGGTTCATGGGCTGGTTTTTCCCGCCGGCGGGTGAGGATCCGGATACCTATGACTGCTGCCAGCAGGGTGCCGAAGGCGGGCAGAAACTCATACATCGGGATTTGCAGCAGAGCATAATAGTACAGCGGCTGGGTGCCCCTGACCACGCCCTGCTGGGCCAGCCAATAGCCCAGCGCCCCCATCAAACCCATCACAAAACCGCTGCCCTGCGTAAACAGCGTGGTGAAGAAGATCGTAAAAATGCCCCAGAAGATGCCAATATTCAGCAACCAGACCTTCCAGTTCCACCAAACCCCGATCAGAACAGCGATCACCAGCAGGGGGACCACGAACATCAGCGACGTGGTGATGCCGCTGGCGCTGTAATCGAGGGGGTTAAACCCCAGGATGTCCATGGGGAGGGCGCCTAAAAGCGGCAGGACAATAGTGCCCTGGAGGATCAGCAGGTCAAAAGCGCGTTCGTCCCGGATGCCCGACCAGCCGACACCTTTGACGAGCAAGTAAGCCGCAGCGGCCAGCCCGACCAGTAACACCAAGCCCAGTGCGCCAATCAATAAGCGGGTGGCGCTGTCCAGCTCACCCAGCATCACACCGACGCCATCCTCGGCGATCGGTGCTGTCCCGTGAGTGAGGGCATCGTATCCCACTGCGAACAATGCCAGGCCAATCACCAGGGTGATGGCGATAACGAGTAAGAAAACCTTACGGACCCGGGCAGACTTCCAGGGCTTGGAAATGGCGCGGGAGATGAAGATCAAAGCAAGGAAGATCAACAACTCTGCTGTGAAGATGTACGAGGTGGCCTTGTCGGTAAAATGCAGGGCGGTAATGATGGTGATAAATATGAGCGTGCGTTTTTGCCCCAATTCGAAATACCGCAGAATGCCCCATAACAGCGCCATGCCCCAAAAGACGATATAAATTTCGTTGCGCGTATAGCGGCTGTAATAAGATATGTAAGGGGAGATGGTGAACATAAACCCGGCCACCAGGGACCCTACCCGTCCCAGGTATTTTTTAAAGGCAAACAGCGCAAAGGCCACCACAGCGATGCCAAACAGCGCGTTTGGGATGCGAGCAGAATAATCGCTGGGCCCAAACAGCACATAGGAAAGCGTGATCAGGTGGAACTGCAGCGGCCCGTGGGTGACCGGGTCGTAGCGATAGCCCCCGCCTTGATAAAAGGTGTATGCAGGCACCACATGATTGACCTCATCGTGGCTCATGACCCGCTCCCCCAGCATGGCAAAGCGGCTGACGATGGTCGTGAGCAGGATCAGCGTGATAATCAGGTGGTAGATGGTGAAATTGGGCCAAATTGAGATCAGGGGCCGGTCAAGCCAGGTGTTGATCGTGGTATTTCGGTTCATGGCGCGGTTTTCAGTCATGGTCATGATATGCGATCCCGTTGAGTGTGGTTCAATTTTAGAACTATACTTTAATAGTCATCTCCTGACAAGAGAAGCGCAATATGCCCCGTTTGACACCCCAAGTGCATAATTAAGGTAGAATCTTAGCTACATCAAACCATGACCAGAAAAATTGTTTTTGCCTGTTTGGTAATTCTCTTATTGGCTGCTTGCAATCGTGAACCAGCCCCTGAAGACGCGCCCATCCTGGGCGAGACGCAGCTATTTGAAACTGCTGTCAGCCAGGTGACGGAGGATATGGCACAAACGCAGACAAGAATCCCCACGGAAACCCCCACCCCGACCCACACGTCAACGCCGATCCCGACGCTTGACCGGACCCGCCCGCTGATCTCTACACCGACTGCGGAATTGGCCTGCAATCAGGCCGCCGCGGGGCAGCCCTTTGATGTGACCATCCCCGATGACACCCGGCTGGCTCCCGGTACGGCTTTTTCAAAGACCTGGCGGCTTGTGAATGCCGGCTCGTGTACCTGGACCAGGCTGTATGCCGTAACCTTTTTCTCGGGCAACAGCCTGGGCGCACAGCATAACCATTTGCTGCAAGCACCGGTTAACCCGGGCGGCACGATCGATGTGACTGTGGATATGATTGCCCCTGACAAAGTTGGGCTTTACCAGAGCAACTGGATGTTAAGCGACCCGGACGGCAATTTGTTCGGAATCGGGCCCCATGGCGACGCCCCGTTTTGGGTGCGGATTGAAGTGGCCCAATTGGTGACGGATACACCCCAGCCCACGGCGACCATGACGCCGACGCCGGTAGTGTACATCACCGGCAAGGCAGACCTGGGCAACGGCGATCAGCTTGACCTGGATACGGCGATATTGAACCCCGATGACGTGTTTGATGCGGATCTGCTGTATGAACTTGGGATCTCGCCAACCCATCTGCTGACACCGATCAACGGGATGGCGTGGGCAGTTTACGGTGACAGCGAGCCGACTCACAGCGACTGCGGTGATATGGATTTAACTGAGAACGCTTTGGGCTTTGACGATGTGCCGGTTGGGACTTACCTGTGCTATCGAACCTCTGAACCCATGCCGGGCTGGTTATTGATTGAGGGGTTTGGCGCAGGAAAACTGACCATCAGCTTCCTGACCTGGTCTGCACCCTGAGTATTTGATTGGTATTGGCTGTGGCTGCCCGGCGGAATCCCACCGGGCATTTTTTGAATTAAAACAGGCTGCGGATAATGAGCAGGAAGCCCAGGACGGTCAGCGGGATGCCGACGATGGCGCCGACGACGGTGAGGGACAGGATGATGCCGACAATCATCAGCACCAGACCTAAAATTGCGCCAATCAGACGGCCGGTGGCTTCGACGATCCACACCACCAGGCGCCAGACCAACCAGAAGGGGAACAGCAGCCAATGGACACGTTTGCGTTGATTTGTCATATATACCTCCATTAAAGTATACGGAAATCGGGTTGAAAAGTCGCAAACAGATTGGAGTTGTGGGCTTAACAAGGTTTGGCAGGTCTGGTATAATTCCCGTCGCCTGAAAAAAGGCAGGATGGAGAGGTAGCATAGTCCGGCCTAATGCGCGCGCCTGGAGAGCGCGTGTACCGCGAGGTACCGTGGGTTCAAATCCCACCCTCTCCGCTGAACGAAAAGCCACTCATGATAGGGTGGTTTTTTGTTTTAACGCAATAGGTGCGCGCTATAAGGTGGGTTGGCGGTGCGATGGTCGGAAAAAATCGTCTTGCAGGCTGTATTTTTTCAAAACTTCCTGCCAACCCACCCTACGCACTGAACTTTTGTCATTCCAGTTTTCATTGAGGGTGATTGTGAAGAAAAGGATTTCGTGCTGAATTTTCTTTCGATTCACGTGAATTTTTCGATCATAGAGCTGTAGGGTGGGTTGGCGGGAGATCCAGACTCATTTAGCCTAAGGAAATATCTTTCAAAACCGAGTAACCGTCAACCCACCCTACGCATTCATCATGTTTAGTTGGCAAAGTGTCAGTGGTGGGTTGGCGGTGCGATGGTCGGAAAAAATCGTCTTGCAGGCTGTATTTTTTCAAAACTTCCTGCCAACCCACCCTACGCACTGTCCCTGGTCCGATATAGTAACCCCACTTAATAGTTAAGCGGACTAAAGTATATATCTGCTTATACCAATTGTCAAGTTTGTGCGAGGGGATGGTGGGCCACCCGGTTTTTTTGGTCCCAGTTTGGGAAAGCGCGCCTGGAATATAGCTGGGGTATGCTGTGACCTGGGGTTAGCCGCGTTTTGGAGAGGGGACGACTCAGGGGAGCCACTCAGGCCTGGCGCCATTTTCGATCAGCAGCCGGGTTTGGTTTGTGCTGCGCTCCCACAGCCAGATCGAAGCCTGGGAAACGGGCCCGCTGAGGGGGTAGCGCTGGAAGATCAGCCGCTCTCCTGAGGGATCCCAGCGGTAGTTGGAAAATGTGGCTGAGGGATCATCGGTGATTGGGAAGGGGTTGCCACCTAACAAATTTTTAACCCAAATGCCCTTGCTGTTGCTTGAATCGACCAATCTGGCGCCGAAGGCGATCCATTCACCGTCAGGTGACCACTGTGGGGGGTCAAAACTCATCCCGATGGTGGCAGCATCCCATACAAGCCGAACATCTTGTTGGTTGAAATTAACAATATTGATCGTTGTATGAGGTTCCAGGGTGCCTGGCGTCTGCACAATGAAAGCCAATTCCTCACCTGTGGGCGACCAGGCGCCAGCGCCCGGGAAAACTGTGGGAATAAATGAATCGAGGGAGGTTTTTAATTCAAGCACTCGGATGGCATGATTGACCGTGTCATAAAATGCAAGCCGCTGACCGTCCGGCGAAAAACTGGGAGAATGACCGTAGGCGCTTTCCTGGCGGTAAAGCGGTGCCGTTTCTCCGGTTTGACGGTTGACCGTCCAAACCCGGGTGGGTGAATAGCGCCCCTCACCTTCGTCGAAGGAGGCGCGCTCGTAAGCGATCCATTCCGAGTCGGCTGACCAGGCGGGCCAGGTGCATTGATCCTCCCTGCAGTCCAACAGCATATCAGGGTCATTCCCGTGACGATCGATCAGCCAAAGATCGCTGCCCCCGAGGAGGTTGGTCCTGGCGTATGCGATCTGGTTGCCGTTCGAGCTGGGAGCAAAGTCGATCACCGTGGCAGCGGTGTTTGTCAGGGGATACACTGCGCCCGTGGACCACACATACCGCCAAAGCTCGCCGCCGGCGGTGTCAAGGGACAGGTAAATAATGTCGGGGTGCCTGACCTCAACCTGCCAGGTATGCGTCCTTCCCAATGTGCGCCCGGTGAGTGCTTGCGCGCCCCGAGTAAGGAAAGCCGTGTAAACCTGGGTTGGGTCAAGCGCGCTTTCGGGGGTAAACCAAAGGGTGTTCCCCTCCCATGTGACCTGGCCTAGCAGGGCAGGCTCGATGGTGAAGCGGTCCTCAACGGAAGCTGTATTCATCGCCTGGTTGAAGCTGACCCCGATCTTGCCAAACATGCTGATTGGCTCGCCCTGCGCGGGATGCACTGCGCTGATTTGAACCCTGTTTTGCAGGCGTAAAAGGACGAAGGCAAGAACCAGCCCGGCCAGCACGATCACCAGCCAGGGCAGATATCGGTGGCGATTTTTCATGGCTTTAATAATACCCCCAAAATGGCCCGGCCGGTGTGGGTACGCATAAATAATTGTATTACATTCAAATTATATTTGACAAAGTCAAAACGTTAACGTATAATGGCTTGCACCGAGTTGAGCGATTGCTCACCTTTTCTTGTCCATGATTGACCCAGGTGAATATGTCCATCACGCTATCTACTGGGTGTTGAAAACCTGTTTGAATATGAGCCTGAAGCACAAAACACCATGAGCATGGACGACAGAAGGTTATAATTTGATTATGGCTATGACATATCCATTAAAGGTACGCCAATGACGCCCGGGGCATGGTCGATCCTGCTGCTGGCGATCTGTTTCGTGTTGACATCGGTCATCGTGCTGGTTGCCAGGCGGTTGATCGTGATCATCTCTGCGATCGGGATGGGCAGCGTGTTCCTGGCTGTGATCTTCTTCATCTTTGGCGCGCCCTTTGCAGGCGCCTTTGAGCTGAGTGTAGGTGCTGGGCTGATCAGCGTGCTGTTCATCATTGCAACCAGTGTTGCCGATAGCGCAGTGGATGAGGTGGAATGATGATGAGCAAGCGAAGACTGCTGACCATCATCGGGGTGATCGTTCTGCTGACCCTGGGCTGGATTTTATTTCGGGTGCTCAATACGCCAGAGGCGATCCCGGCCGGGGAGGAGGACTTCCGCGCCTGGTTCTGGGACAGACGGGGTTTAGACCTGGTTGTCCAGGTGCTTTTAGTGTTTGCCGGCGCGTTGGGGATTGCTGCGATCCTGCCAGAGGAGGATGAAGATGCTTGAACTTGATCTTCCCCTGTGGATGTTCGATTTTTTACATGTGTGCGTATTGGCGGTGTTCATCATTGGGTTGCTGTGCTTTTTCTTGCGCCGAAGTTATATCCGGCAGCTTGTGGGCCTCAAATTGATGCTGCAAAGCATCAGCCTGGGGTTGATCTTTTCCGGCTGGGAGCGGCAGGATATGTTTCTGGCCCAGTCCATGATCATATCCGCCCTGGTGATTGAGGCTGTGGTGATCAGCCTGGCGTTGACGATGATCATCCAGATCACAAAGCACACCCAGGATGAGTATCAACCTGTGGAGGAAGGATAGCCTATCCGGCAGTGCCCTCGGTGATCATTTTTTCTTTGGCTGCATTGATCTTTGTGTTTGCCATCCCGCTCGCGGCGATGGTCCTGACGCTGTTAAGCAAGCCAAAGTATCATCGGCGCGTCTGCCTGGCTGGCATCGGCGCGGTGCTGATCGGACTCCTGGCCTTGTTTTTAGGCGGCGAGGCCGATCTCCTCACCGGATTGGCATTCATGGGCGAGCCGATTACATTCAGCATTTCCAACACCGCTATTCTCCTGTATGCGGTCACCCTGCTGCCGCTGGGCTACCTGGTCTGGCGGGATTCAACGAGCGACACGTCGAGAATGACGCCCTATCAGTGGTCATTGCTGCACCTTTCCCTTTCTGCTGGCTTTATTGCATTTGTCAGCGGGCAGTTCATGATCCGCTACATCGCACTGGATGTGGTGGGTTTGCTGGCCGCCCTATCTGTTTTATATACCTTCAGCGCGACCTCGGGCTTGAGACAGTTCATCATCATCTTCCAGATCCTGCGGCTGGGTGATCTGAGCCTGCTGGCTTCGATTCTGTTGCTCAACCAATTTTCGGGGACGCTTGAAATCGGCCCGATGATCGCCGCTGCAGTTGAGATGGCCCCCAATGCCCGCCTGTGGGTGTTTTTAGGGTTCCTGTTGGCGCTTTGGATCAAAATGGCTGTATGGCCCTTCGGAATCTGGCAGGGAAGAGCTTATCGGCATGCACCGAGAGTCACTTTTTGGATCTCCGGGGTGATGGTCCCGGCTCTGGGGTATTACTTGCTGTACCGCATTACCCCCATCATCAATGCAGCAGCCCTTTTACAAAATATCACCCTGTTCACAGCCCTGGCGCTGGTGCTCCTGATGATCCTGTTGAACACCATCAGGCAGATCAGGTACTCGCGTTTCTCACAGTTGGGTGGTGTGATGAGCTGCTTTCTGCTGGCAGCCATACCTTTCAGCGATGGGCGGCCTTTGGCCTATTACCTGGTGGGTTTACTACTGCACCGCTGGCTGATGCTGCTGGAAGAAGAGGTCCAAAAACGCGCCCTGCGGGTGATAACGGCATTTTACCCATTGCTGCTGAACGGCCTGTGGCTGGGGTTCAATTTCAGCAGTTTTCCACCCCCTGTTTTAGCGGGCTGGGTGACCGTCTCCCTGCTGGTGGTGGCATGGGACCTGTATATGCAGCTCAAGCCCGTGCCTTCAGCCGGTCTCACCGTGCAAACTGGAGAGGCAAATTTCGACGAGCAGCCCTATGGCGGCTTGCTGGTCAGCGTTGCTCAGTGGCTGAACAAGAAAATTGAATTGGTGGTGCTGACCGAAGGCCTGGTCAAGTTAAGCGAGTTTTTTGAAGGTATGGCCGGTTGGGTATATCACAATGTCGAAGGGCAAATCGAAAAGTTGTGGATCTTGATCGGCCGGCGGCTGGTCGCCCTTTCGGAGGGAACCTTGCGCAATGTCGAAGGGCAAATCGAAAAGCTGTTGATCTCGATCGGCCGGCAGCTGATCGCCCTTTCGGAGGGAACCTTGCGCACAGTCGAAGTGGATACAGCCCAGTCAACCGAAGCCTTGGTGGATAACACCCTGAATTCGCTGGATGCTTATGAGCAAAATGTGTTAAAGAAAGCCCTGCGTTGGGACCTGGCCTGGATCCCCTTTTTTCTGGTGGTGATATTGATCATGCTGTTTGTGATGTAGAGAGGACCCTGCGATGAAACCTTATCAAATCCTGTTATCCGGCATCACCATCCTGCCCGTGATCGGTGTGATCATCCTGCTGGTATGGCGCAAAGCCACGAAAAACCAAGCCGCTATCGTGGGAATCGTCAGTGAAAGCTTCGCGCTGGTCATCCCGATTGTTCTGCTTTCCACCCTGCACAGGGAGGGTACGATTTCATTTTCAGTGCCCTGGATCCCCAATATGGGCATCAACTTCAGCCTTGAGCTGAACTGGCTGGCCCTCACCTTCCTGCTGACGGAGGTTTTAGCGACCCTGGCCGCCATGATTTACTCCCTGGGTGACAAGGACGGGGACAAACACAGCCATTATTATTACGCTTTATTGCTGCTCTTCAGCCTGGGTATGTCGGGCACGACCCTTTCGGATGACGTGTTCTTGTTTTACGTTTTCTGGGAATTGATGTTGATCGCCTCCGTGCTGCTGATTTTAGCCTGGGGCCATGGCGAGATCCGGTTCAGGGTTTCTCTTAAATATTTCATCATCACCCATTTGGGCTCGCTGATGGTGCTGGTCTGCCTGATTACCCTGTACGTCAACTTTGGTACTGCCAGCCTGTCTGAGCTCATGCTGCACGCCAGCACACTGCCAAGTAACCTGCAAATATTCCTGACCACTTTCTTCCTGATCGGGTTTTGCGTGAAAATGGCCATCTTCCCGCTGCACATCTGGCTGCCCGATGCGCATACAGTGGCACCGATGCCTGTGACCATCATCCTGGCGGCGGCTATGCTGGCCATGGGTGCTTTTGGGGTCTTGCGGTTCCCCTATTCGCTGTTCCCGCTTGAGACGCTCCAACCTTTTGCCATTTGGCTGATGATTGCCGGATTGGTGTCGGAGGTGTATGGGGCCTTGATGGCCCTGGCCGAGCAGGAGATCAAACGTATCGTGGCGTACAGTTCGGTCAGCCAGATGGGTTACATCCTGTTTGGCCTGGGAACCCTGACGGCACGCGGCATGCAGGGCGCGATTATGCACGTGGTCTACCATGCGATCGTCAAAGCGATGCTGTTCATGGTCGTGGGCATTATTATCGCGGTGACCAGGGAAAAGGATATCCGCAATGTGGGCGGGCTGGGTAGTAAATTGCCGATCCTCACCGCCTGTGCGGCGATCGGCTTGCTGGGCATCTCCGGTATGCCCCCGCTCGGTATTTTCAACAGCGAATGGATGATTTTCGCGGGCGGGTTTGATTCCGGCGTGTCAATTGTGCTGACAGTGACCACGCTGATCGGGTCCCTGCTGACCTTGGTTTATGCTCTGCGTTTCTTCGGGGAAATCTTCTTTGGCGTCCAAAAGCCTGCGGAGATACTGGAACGCTCGCCCCGCGCCTTGCTGGTGCCCACAGTCGCCGTGACGGTATTCCTGGTGATTGAGGGCTTGCTTCCAGGTCCGCTGCTGGCATGGGCAGCCCAGGGCTTATCGACGGTGTTTGGGGGGCTGTTCTAATGGCAGGCTATTTCGAGATCGTTCTGCCGATCTTCATCTTGATCGGCGGCGCATTTGTGACTTATCTTTTGGGGCGTTTGTTCGGGTTCAGTAACCGGGTGATGTCGGGTCTGACCACTGCAGTGCTGGCCGGCACCCTGGTTGTGCTGATTGCCCATTACCAGAACATCCCGAATTTGATCGGCCGGCCGGATGTGTTTTACGGCCTGGATGACCCAGGTGGGATCATCTATCGTCCCAATGCTGTGGGCGTATTCATCCTGATCATCGGCGTGATCATCGGATTGCTGATCACGCTGTATTCCGGCGAATATCTCTCGCGGGACCCACGTTACCTGCTGTACTACCCGCTGATCCTGCTGACCCTGGCGGGTTTGCTGGGGATGTTCACCTCAAACAACCTGTTCAACCTGTTCTTGCTGACTGAGCTGACCACCATCACAGCCAGCGCGCTGGTTGCCTTCCGCTTCAAAGCAAAACTTTCTATCAGGGCGGGTTTCAAGTACCTGGTGATGAGCAGCCTGGGCACGATGACGATGATGCTGGGGATATACTTTGTCTACCGCAGCACGGGTCACATGCAGCTTGCGGCCCCGTTGGCTGTGCCGGATGACCTGACCCGCATCGGGGCGGCGTGTTTTCTGCTGGGCTTCAGCCTGAAGGCGGGCGTTGTGCCCCTGCACACCTGGGTACCCGATGTGTACGGGCATGCCCCCAGCGCCGTCAGCGGCCTGCTGGCAGCGGTGCTCTCCAAGAGCATGCTGTTCATCATGCCCGTTGTGTGCCTGCGCCTGGGGATGACCCGCGGCGAGCTGGGGTCGTACCTGATGATCTTTGCTTGCTTGAATATGCTGGTCGGCTCGGTGCGGATGTTGAAACAGCAGTTACTCAGACGGTTCTTATCCTTCTCCACGATTGCCCAAACCGGCTACCTGATGTTTGGCCTGGGAATGGGCTTCTACTATGATCTGGAACAAGCCATTGGCGTGGGTTTGTTCCTGTTCATGATCATCGCGGTGATGAAGTGCCTGGCCTTTCTCTCCGCCGGGATGTATGAGTATTATTTTGGCACCCAGGATATCGAATTGCTGCGGGGCGCGGGCAAGCAGATGCCCCTGGCCGCGTTCACCTTCAGCATTGCCCTGGCTGGCCTGGCGGGGATCCCTTTATTGGCCGGTTTCAATGGCAAGTGGCTGATCTTCTCAACGGCGATCCTGTCTGGCGATGTGTTTGCCCTGGCTTGCCTGGCCGTATTCATGCTCAGCTCGGTGATCAGCCTGGGCGGTTACCTGCCGATGATCGTTAAGCAATATCAGCCTGCCCTGGATACCGAGCCCCTTGCGCCTGCCAACGGGGGGCCCATCGAAATATCCGAGTGGATGCTGATTCCTGCAGGATTGCTGTCCCTGATGGTGCTGGTGATCGGCGTTTACCCCAGCCCGTGGGTGAATTTGGTCAGTCAGGTGATGCAGTGGATGATGGTGACCCTATGAACATCTTCCTCAGCCCGCCCTTTGCCTTTGCCATTTTCTTCTTTATCGTCATTGCGGCGTACGTGTTCATCCAGCGGCATGCCGCCAAAGGCGAAGATCAAGCAGATAAACACCTGCCTTATTCGGGAGGTCAGCGCATCCCGCCGATGGAAGTCCGGCTGTCCTACGAAACTTTCTTCCGCCTCGGCTTGCTGTTTGGGATTGCCCATGTAGCTGTGCTGGTCATGGCCACCCTGCCGATGAACCTGGCTTCTTACCGGCTGGGCTTGTTGTACCTATTCGGCGTGTCCATCAGCGCAATGGCTCTGGCGGGCGGCAAGCATAAATGAGTACAGAAATTGAGTGACAGATGTTAAAAGAAATGATCAAGAAAACCTATCGATGGGCGCAGAAAAACTCATTGTGGGTGATCCATTACAACACGGGGGGCTGCAATGGCTGTGATATCGAAATCCTTGATTTGCTGACCCCCCGCTATGATATTGAAAGGCTGGGCATCATCGCCAAGGCGTCGCCCCGGCATGCCGATGTGCTGCTGTGCACAGGCCCGGTCACCCTTCAGGCGAAGGACGGCTTATGGCAGATTTACGCCCAAATGCCTTCACCCAAGTGGGTGGTGGCCGTGGGAAGCTGCAGCACCACTGGCGCGGTGTTTTTCGGCAGCGATACGGTGCTGGGCGGCGTTGACCACATTTTACCGGTGGATATTTACATCCCGGGCTGCCCCGTCCGGCCTGAGGCGATCATCGAAGGCCTGGTCAAACTGCGAGAGAGGATTACGGATGGTGAATGAGATCCAAATCGAAGCCCTGCTGGCGAAAATCACTGAAGAGACTGGCTGCCAGCCTGAACGGTACACCGGTATCCTCAACGAAGAGGCCATCTGCATCCCGGCAGATCAGCTGCGAGCCGCCATTGACGTGCTGCAAACGCATTTTGATTGCTATCACCTCTCAACCATTACTGCCCAGCAGCGCGACACGCACCCGGACGAGATCGAGCTGTTTTTCCAGTTTTGGCAGGGGAAGGGCTTTTCCCTGCTGATAAAGCTGCCCATAAGCGCACCCGAGCTGGCTTCGATCATTGACCTGATCCCCGGTGCGGATTTCTACGAGCGCGAGGTGGCTGAAATGTTTGGCGTGACCTTCACCGGCAGGACGGAGACCCCCCGATTGCTGCTCCCGGGTGATTGGGATCAAGGGCCGCCGTTTATCCGTAACGAGGAGAGCAATGAATAAAATCTCAATTCCGATTGGCCCGCATCACCCGTTGCTGAAAGAGCCCTTATCGATGCGCATTGAAATTTCCGGCGAAAGGGTGCTGGGAGGCACTTTGCGCCTGGGTTATGTGCACCGGGGGATCGAAAAAATGGCCGAGCAGCGCACCTTTATCCAGGATGTGCACCTGATCGAACGCATTTGCGGTATTTGCTCGCATGTGCACACCTCCACGTTTTGCCTGGGGGTTGAAAAGCTGCTGGAAATCGAGGTGCCGCCCCGGGGCCAGTACATTCGGGCGCTGCTGTGCGAGCTGGAGCGGGTTCACAGCCATTTGTTGTGGTTGGGGATCCTTGCAAAGCATGTCGGCCTGGACACAGTTTTTATGCACACATGGCATGACCGCGAGCTGGCACTGGACATCATGGAGGGCATCTCCGGTGGGCGGGTTTCGCACGCTGCCAACCAGATTGGCGGGGTGCGTTTTGACCTTACCCCTGAGCAGGAAGATATGGTCCGCCTGAATGTTGAAAAGTTAAAAGCGCGGGTGAATGGCGTGCTGGATGTGATCGAAAATGAGCCAACCTTACGGGCCCGCACCCAAGGGATTGCCCCTGTCTCAGCGGACCTGATCAGGGCGTATTGCGTTGTCGGCCCGGTCGCCCGTGCCTCTGGTGTGGATGTGGACATGCGCAGGGATGACCCCTGGCCGCCGTATGATCAGCTGGATGTGCGGGTCATCACGCGGCCCGAGGGGGATGCCTGGGCCAGGACGTTGATCAGGGCGCTTGAGACCCGTGAAAGTTTGCGCTTATGCGAGGAAATTCTTGCAAACATGCCCGACGGCCCGGTATCGGTACGGGCGCCTCGCAAGGTGCCGGAGGGTGAAGTGGTCACCCGTTCTGAGGCGCCGCGCGGCGAAGTGCTGTATTATTTGCGCAGCAATGGCAGCGATAAACCAGCCCGGCTGAAGGTGCGCACGCCGACCCTGGCTGTGCTCAGCCTGCTGCCAGAGCAACTTTCGGCCATCCACGTGGCAGATATCCCGGTGGTGCTGGCAGGGATTGACCTGTGTATCGCCTGTGCGGACCGGTAAGCGGAGTCGCTGATGCTTAGAGGTATCCTGTCTTTGCTGATCTTCCCCGGGCTGGTTTTCCAGGTGCTGTGCGGGTTGATCTTTGAGTGGATTGACCGCAAACTGCTGGCGCGCTTTCAGCGGCGTGTAGGGCCGCCCTGGTACCAGCCTTTAGCCGACCTGCTCAAGCTGTTCAGCAAGGAAGACCTCCTGCCGGAGGGTGCTTACGACCTCGTTGAAGTGCTGCTGCCATTGATTTCATTGAGCGCGGTGCTGACTGCCGGCCTGTATGTCCCGATTGCCGGGTACACGTCCTTTTCATTTGAAGGCGACCTGATCGTGATCCAGTTTTTGATGAGCGTGCCCACACTGGCCTATTACCTGGCTGGCATCGCTTCAGTGGGCATTTACAGTTTCTTGGGCGGCGGGCGCTCGATCTTGCAGTTCTTTTCTTACGAGGTGCCGCTGCTGATCACCATCAGCGGACCTGCCGTGATGGCGGGGTCGTGGTCGGTAGCGCAAATCTCTCAGGCGCAGTTGAACATGGGGCCGTTTATTATTTTCCAGCCGTTGGGGTTTATCCTGGCGGTGGTCGGGTTGATCGGCAAGCTCAAGCGCGATCCCCTCGATATCCCCAGCGCGTCATCAGAGGTGGTGGGCGGCTCGCTGACCGAATTCACCGGGGCGAAACTGGGCTTTTGGCATTTGGCAATGAACGTCCAGGCTGTCGTGGGGATATTCCTGCTGATCAACCTGTACCTGGGCTGGTCAAGTTTCACCTCTCCACTGGTGGCAGCGGGTATTTTTCTGCTGGAATGCTTGCTGATGGTTCTGGTTCTGAGCAGCGCCAGCGCCATCTTTGCCCGCCTGCGGATCGATCAGTTGGCCGGTCTGGGCTGGAAGATCCTTGTGCCCCTCTCGCTGCTGCAGCTTGGCTTTGTGATCCTGATGGGGGTATGATATGGAAGCAATGAGAAAACGATACAGCTTACTGAATGCGATCATTGATGCGGTCATCAACCGCCCGGATACCGTTGCCTATCCCTTTGGCGAGCTCGAGCTGCCTGAGGGCTTCAGAGGTGCGATAGTGATCGACCCCGAAAAGTGCACGGGCTGCGGATTGTGCGTGCGCGACTGCCCCACTGGCGGGCTGAAGCTCGAAAAGCACTCGCGAGATGAATTTAAGTTGATTCACTACCCGGCCAGATGTGCTTACTGCAGTCAATGTGAGCAGTCCTGCGTTCGGGGTGCGATTGGCCATTCCAACGCCCTGGTCGGCGCAACGGAACGCCCGCGCGAGCTGGTGGTCGTTTTGAAAGAGAAAAACGGCAGCAAAGGATGATGGTAGAGCCATAACTGAGGATAATCAAGGGTGGAACAGCTTTCACCCTTTTATTTTTAATCATAGGAGATAATGTACATGGAAAAATTGCCCAAAGGTTTATCGGTTCCCCCGGCAGTAGTGGCATTTTTACAGGCGGTCGGCCGGCGTGACCCGGTATTCGACCTGGTGATGAGCGAATGCGCGCTGCTGGTGATCGATATGCAGAACGATTTCATCCTGCCCGGTGCGCCCCTGGAGGGGTGGAACTGTTCCGCGATCATTCCCAACATTGCTGAGCTGGTGCGCTTATTCAGGGCGCAGGCGCGGCCGGTGATCTGGACGAAGCATGTTCACCAGTTGAACGATATCGGCCTCCTGGGGCCGATGTGGCCCGCAACAGGGCCCGACTCGCCGACTCAAGCCCTGGTCAAAGGCACACCGGGCGTGGAGATCATCGCCGACCTCCCTGCCCCAGAACCGGACGAACTGGTGATCGAAAAACGGCGTTACAGCGCCTTTTACCAGACGGATCTCGAGCTTAACTTGCGCACCTTAGGCGTGAAGACGCTCCTGATCACCGGCGTGAACACCAACATTTGCTGTGAGTCCACCGCGCGCGATGGGTTCATGCGCGACTTCCAGATCATGAGCGTGGCAGACGCGCAGACCTCGATCACTAAAGAACTGCATGATGCCACGCTAATCAGCACCATGGTCACTTTCGGGCGGGTGGCAGATACGGAGCAGGTGATCAGCGAGCTGAGCGCCTGAGCAACGCCCGTCGGTGGTTTTAGGGGAGATAATTCACCCGAAGGCGGTACACAGATCGGAAGTTAGTCCTTGACATCAAGAGGTTGCTGTAACCTACAGTAACCTCTTTTAATGACATATTGTGGGAGTAGGCGTGGTAGCTGTACGTGGATGGGGCTCCATGTTACCCCACAACGGGCAATCTGATTTATAATTCACTCGGAAATTTTTATAACGATTAATTGGATTGGGTTTTTGCCAGGCCATGCCTTTTGCCAGTGTTCATTTCATTTTTTTGTTTCTGCCAGCGGTTTTGTTGGTTTATTACCTCCTGCCAAGAGGAAACTGGCGTAACGGCCTGCTCGTCCTTGCCTCGCTGGTGTTTTTCGCCTGGGTGGATTTCAAGAATGTGCACCTTGTGCTGCTCTTCATCCTGGTTAATTACCTGTTGGGGTTGTTGATCGGCGGTCTGCACGTCCACGGCAGGCTAACTGCAAGCCGAGCGGTGCTGTGGATTGGCGTAGGCATGAATTTATCTTTCCTGGGTTTTTACAAATACCTGGGCTTTTTTGACCAGGTCATCCAGCGCATCACCCCTCTGAACATCCCCATTGAGAAACCAGGGCTGATCCTGGGGCTTTCGTACCTTACCTTTTCGAGCCTGTCTTACCTGCTGGATGTTTACCATCGGGCGTACGCGCCTGAAAAGAACCTGCTCAGGTTTAGTGCCTACTTGGTGATGTTTCCCAAGCTGGTGCAGGGGCCAATCGCCTTATATAAACAGCTTGCACCCCAATTAACGCCCTCAAGGCCGTCTCTGGATGATGTCGCCTGGGGAATCCGCCGCTTTGTGATCGGGCTGGCCAAAAAGGTGCTCATCGCTGACAGCCTGGCCTTGGCGGCGAACCGAATTTTTTCCGTTGACCTGAATCGCCTGGGCGCCGACCTGGCCTGGTTCGGCCTGGTGGCCTACACCCTGGTGATCTATTTTGATTTTGCCGGGTATACCGATATGGCTGTGGGTATCGGGCGCTTGCTTGGCTTCCGCCTGCCGGAAAACTTCAATGACCCGTATGCCAGCCGCAGCATCACGGATTTCTGGCGCCGATGGCATATGTCCCTGACAGCATGGTTCCGCACCTATGTGTTCATTCCCCTGGAGTTCAAGCGCAGGCGGGCAAAGTACCTGCGCCAGCCCATCAACATAGTGATTGTATTCCTGCTGACAGGTTTATGGCATGGTGCCAGCTGGAATTTCCTCATCTGGGGCGGCTATTTTGGGGTCATCCTGGCGCTGGAGGCCAGCGGTTTCGAAAAAACAATAAAGCGTACCCCCGGCTTTATTCAACATACCTATGCCATCCTGTTGGTGATGATCGGGTGGGTGTTTTTCCGGTTCACAGACCTGCAAAACTGGGGGCCATTTTTCCGCGCCTTGGCGGGGATGAACGGCATCACCCACCAGGAAAATCTACGCTCATTGAACGTTTTGTCCTTCCTTCCGCTCGTGCTGCTTGGGGTGGCGCTGTGTATCCCCCAGGTCACACGTGTTGGCCGCGACCTGGTTGTACAAGCCCGGGTCAAGCCGGTTTTAGTTGATGTGCTTGTGTTTGGGCTCTTTTTACTATCCGTTTCTTATATTCTTGCCAATGGGTTTACGGTGTTCATGTATGCGCGCTTTTAGCCAGAAGTTATTTGGGTTGATTAGATCGATCAACCTGATTACCGTTCTCTTCTTTGTGACCATTTTCCTGGTGCCGCTGACCTATTTTGGTGGAGAAGCATCTAATTCGATCAACTGGGTCGAAGGCCGGATGATGACGGACTTTGAATTGGGCCAGCGCGGTTTTATGACGGCCGTTAGGCAGGGGATGAATGGTGATCTGAGCGTGTTGAAGGGAGTTGCGGGTGAGCAATTTAGCAAGCGCGCCCTGATGAATAACATTGAAGCAGCAGCATCCGACCAGTTTCCGGGGCGCCTGAAAGCGATTCGCACGGCAAAGGCGCTGGACCGGGGTATGATCGGCCTGGTTTATGCGTTTTTACCCGATCCTGCCATCCCTGCCGATATGCGCTCCGGGTACTATTATGTACCCAATGCCCGTGTGATCATCCCCGGGCCAGACCGGTTTAAAAAATCAACCCTGAAGGTGATCGATGAGCGCATCGGCAATTATCAAACGCTGATGGAATCCCACCCCGGGGTTAATTTTTACGCCTTTCATCTTGAGCGCATTCAAAACTCATCACACCACCCCCTGTTTGGCTACTTCAGCAACCTGGAGGCCGGTCGCTACCTGGCTTATTTCAAAGCACATCAGCCTGAGGGGCTGACCCTGGGCGAATTTTCGATCAATAGCTTTGACGATCATCTGCGCTACTATTACCAGACAGACCATCATTTGAACGCACGCGGCATCCTGCAGGTTTACCAACAAATTCACAGCCTGCTGCAGGAGAATTACCCGGATATTTCTGAACCCCGCACTTATGAGCACTTAATTGGCCTCCCCGATGTTGCCTTTCATGGGACTGCCGCCCGGCAATCCTTCCACCCGCTGCGTGAGACGATATTCGAGGTTGTCGATTACGCCCTGCCACCGCATAAAGTTTATATTGGCGATGAGGAGGTCGTTTACGGGCACAGCGCAGAATACCTGGCCGGAATTTATCCGCAGGAGGCGTATTTCAACCATTACGAGGGGTTTTATGGGGGCGATGTGGGCTTGATCGAGTTCGTGTTTGAAGGCGGGACTGACCGCAACCTGCTTATAATCGGGAACTCCTATGATAACGCTTTGATTCCTTTGCTGGCCTCGCACTATCATCACACCTACGATGTGGATGTGCGCTATTACCCCGATTTTTCGCTTTCCGCCTTTCTTACCGAGCATCCGGTTGATGACATCCTGATTGTGGGGGAAAATTCCGTGGTGTTTAGCTCAAGCCGCTACCAGATCAATCCCTGAGCGGGGTGGTTTGATCCCTGTAAGGCACCACTTGCGTGCCTGGCTGCCCTGAAGCGTGGAATTTCGCCAGATTTATTGTAAAATTAAGTATCGGGTCATCCGTTTTGGATCAACTGCACCCCTGCTGCCCCGTGTTTTTCTATAGACCAACTTTTAGTGAAAGGAGCACAACGATGATCATCTCTGTAAGGGATTTGTTGAGGTTGAAGGGGGATGCTGTCTGGTTTGTGCGGCCGGATGTCACAGTGATTGAGGCATTGCACGAGCTGGCGGAGAAGGACATCGGCGCCCTGCTTGTGCTTGAGGGAGGGCACATCGCCGGAATCGTCTCCGAGCGAGATATTGTGCGCAAGATCGCTGAAGCTGAGGATTTTGTGCTTGAACAGCCAGTAAGCGCTTTTATGACCGAAGATGTGATCAGCATCAGCCCTGCGCAAACGATTGAGGATTGCATGGCTTTGATGACCGAGGAGCACATCCGCCACCTGCCGGTGGTTGAGGGTGAAAAGGTTGTGGGCCTGATCTCGATCGGGGACGTGGTCAAAGCCTACATCACCAGCCAGGAATTCATGATCGACCAACTGCGGAAGTTCATCGACAGCGGTGGTTATAACCAGTGATCCGCGGTCTGACCAGGTGATTGACCGTAGGATGTAAAACCAGCGAGAGATTAACACGTTCATCATTGTTGCTGCGTTCTGTTGCATTTCGGGGCAGGTTTGACGCGGGTTTTGATTTATAAAACTGATGCTTGGAGCGCTGCAGAAAATACGCTTGCTGTTCGGGACTGTTGCTGAGGATGCAGGATCAACAGCCAGCCATTTCGCCCAGTGGAAGTTCCTCACCGGGCAGGCTGGTAAACAGGCTCATATTGTTCCAGATGCAGAAGGCATTCTCGCTGTAACTGAACTTCAGTATGACAGGAACCTTCGTGATTTCGACAGAAAATGGCCTTCTCTTCGTAGTGATCTCTGGCACGTCGGGGGCCAGGTTGCTAAAGGGAGACTCCTGTTCGCCATCAAAGATCAGTTCCACTTCCAAAAAACTAGCGGGGGCTATCGGTTTATTGCCTGATAAGCTGAAAGTGTAATCCTGAATGGCGTGATGTTTCATGCCCGTGCCCTCTTCATAGGTATTCGCCTGGAAGCAGTAAATCACCCCTTTACCAATCGTTTTGAATAGATTTCCGTTTCACGTCAACACATAAGCGATTTCTTCGGCGCAATACGCCAACCGTTCCCGGGGGTCCGGGGATCGGATCTCTAACGTGCCTGAAAGCTGGTCAGGGGGTGGCCGGGTAAGCAGGGTTGATACCGGCGATCGAAGTGGGCGTTGGCGTGCTTGCGGCAGGGGAATGCTCCCCGGCGGGTTAGCTCGGCATATTTTTTGGGGGACATGCTTCTTAAATGAGAATCTGAATAAAATATTGACAAACGCACCCATTTTCTGTTAATGTATATATATGGCAAATAACTTATAACCCCAATAAAGTTCCCGGGTTAATGGGCAGAATCTGAGATTGCAGTATTGATAAGAATAATTAAACTCGATCTATGTATAATCTGTAATCTTCTTGAAAATTAGCTATATCTTCCTGAACCAAATCTTGTGAGAGGTTGGGTTATACTTTGGAATTAAGTACAAAATTATCAATGTCTTCTTCTCTTATTTTTTGATGGACTACTTCACATAAATATAATGACAACGTGTCTTTGTTATTCGTGTCCTGTCCTATTATCAACAAATATAGGCGTGCAAATAACTTGAATAAGCCATAACCCAATAAAACTCCAAATGCGTTAAATATTGCATCGTTAATATCAACTACACGGTAAGGGTATCTCAATGCAAGTGACAGTAGAAGTTGCGTTATCTCAAGTCCTAATCCAAGGAAAATAGAAACACTAACTATTTTTTTGACATTCATTCTTGTTAAAAAATTTATGCCAAATCCAAAGGGTAAAGTTAGTAGTATCGAAATTCCACGTCGCCAAT
>NPIE01002286.1_pt1 | contig 139249 bp, 144 predicted proteins | sample 8637661 | NCBI WGS metagenome assembly NPIE01 (sample SAMN07420842, study PRJNA396082) | bioreactor metagenome | isolation source: sample BA12 brine-fed electro-methanogenic bioreactor BA | place: Japan: Kochi | collected 2016-12-09
TGCAAAAGGAAAAGGATAAAGCCTCCAAAGAACGCCTGGCCAACATCGAAAAAGAACTGGCCGACCTGCGCGAGCAGGCCAACCAGCTTCACACCCGCTGGGGAGTCGAAAAGGAAGCCATTCAGGAGATCAGGGACATCAAAGAGCAGATGGACCAAACGGAGATCGAGATTGAGCGCGCTGAACGCAGCGCAGACCTCGAAAAAGCAGCCCGGTTGCGCTATGGCAAGATGAACGAGCTCGAAGCGCGCCTGGCACAAGCCGAAAAGCGCCTGAATGAGCTGCAAAAAGAGTCCACCCTGCTTAAAGAGGAAGTGGATGCCGAAGAAATCGCCCAAATTGTCGCTAATTGGACCGGAATTCCCGTCTCCCGGCTGCTGGAGGGCGAAATGCAAAAGTTGATGCACATGGAAGAACGCCTGCATCGGCGGGTTGTCGGGCAGGATGAAGCGGTGGATGTGATCTCCAACGCCGTCCGCCGTGCCCGCGCGGGCCTGCAGGACCCCAACCGCCCGATCGGCTCGTTCATCTTCTTGGGACCGACGGGCGTGGGTAAAACCGAGCTGGCTCGAGCCTTGGCGGCATTCCTGTTCAACGATGAGGATGCCATGGTGCGCATCGACATGAGCGAATACCAAGAGAAGCACACCGTCAGCCGACTGTTCGGTGCCCCACCCGGGTATGTGGGCTTCGAAGAGGGCGGCCAGCTCACCGAAGCGGTCCGCCGCCGGCCCTACAGCGTGGTGCTGTTCGACGAGATCGAAAAAGCCCATGCTGAAGTGTTCAACGCATTGCTGCAGCTCCTAGAGGATGGACGCCTGACCGACGGGCAGGGCCGCACCGTGGATTTCCGTAACACCGTGGTGATCATGACCAGCAACCTGGGCAGCGAATTGTGGATGAGCAGCGTTGAAGATGAATCGGAGGTCAAGCAAGTCTCACGGGATCAAATCAACCGCCTGCTCCAGGCCCACTTCCGCCCGGAATTCCTCAACCGGGTGGATGAGATTGTGACCTTCCATCCCCTGACGAAAGAGGACCTGAAGAAGATCGTCGATATCCAACTGGAACGGGTTTCCGTGCTGATGGCACAGCGGGATCTGACCTTAGAGGTGGATCCCTCCGCCAGGGCCTATCTGGCAGAAGAGGGGTACGACCCCGATTTCGGCGCCCGCCCTCTCAAGCGCACCATTCAGCGCGAAGTGCAGGACCCCCTGGCCTTGAAGGTCATCTCCGGAGAGATCCACGAGGGGGACACGGTCGAAGTCACCAAAGGCACTGACGGGCTGGATTTTCGGACGATAGCATCCAAAGAAGCTGAAAAGCTGCCAGCCTAATTAAAGAAAAACCCCGTTATCTCACAATTCTCGGGATACGGGGTTTTTTCTATTCACTATTCACCATCCCCCGATTATCCATTCACTAATCAAATAAATCCCTTTTCACCGCATCCCCTACCTCTGGCTCTGGATATGCCTGCATGAAAGTTTCGTTGTGCCCGCCGAACAGCCAATTGATGAAGCCCCGGAAGCCCTTATTCATCTCAGCCCCGCCCTGGCTGGCATGGCAAGCCGCCGCTTCTTTGCGGCGTTTTTTTACCGGGCGGTAATCAATTTTGGCATGGGTGGGAAAGTCAACATCCGTCAAGGCCACCAGGTCAATATCCCCATTTCTCCCCCATTTGTGGGGGTCTTTGCCAATCAGTCGCAAAACCCACACCATGATCTTTAAGAACGTGCGATCCATGGTGTGAAAATACAGGCGATCCGGTTGAAATGGGGGGAGTCCTTCTGGATCTCGACTGTCTTCCGCTCCTGCCAGCTCAAAGGCTTGCACGGTTGCCTTCTGGATGGCGATGTGATCCGGATGACGGTAGCCGCCGATGGGGTCAAAGGTCAGCACCACCTCTGGCCGAACTTCCCGGATCAAGTGCGCCACTTCAGCAGCCACTTTCCCAATCGGCTGGGCAGCCAGCGCCTTGGGGTGATGGTTTGCCTCAGCGCCAGGCATCCCTGAGTCACGGTAATTGAGAAAATGCAGCTTGTTGATGCCCAACACCTCTGCTGCGCAGCGCAGTTCCTGCGTTCGCAGGCAGGCTGCGCTCTTGATGGTCTCTTTATATTCCGGGTCTATCTCACCCACCTCCCCACGGGTTGCGCACACCAGGTGCACGTCCACGCCGCGCTGCGCATACAACGCCAGGGTCCCCCCCATCCCAAAGGTCTCATCATCGGGATGCGCCAGAACGACCATCATTGTCTTGTTCTGATAATCAACAGTGTTATTCATCATGATTTACTCGTCATTCTAATCTAAATTCGTGGTATTCCTTTATGGATAGAAGAGCCCTGCCGGCCCTTGTGGATTCAACACCTCTGCCAAATCTTCCCAGGGAATGATGACCGCCTGCGGACCAGCAGCATAAGGCCCAACCTCATAAGCATCAAAATTTAGCCTTAATCCCTCCGGTGTCAGGTTCCAGTTTTCACGCTCACCCATCACGTCCTCAGCAATTCCCGCCTGATAGCCTAAATCACGGGATTCCAATTCGTCATCCACAGCGCTGAGTATGGGCGAAAGGTAGTCCGCTTCGGGATCAAAAAGATCCCGTAAGGTCAGAAGCTCGCCGGACTGGGCATCATAGTTGATGGCATGAGAAATCGTGAAGGGATGGACCGAGAGCGCAATATATTGGGTGATGATGAGTTGAACGCTGACGATACCGCTTTCCAGCGCCGCCAGTTCATAATCAACCGTAAAAGTGCTGAGCGGCTGCTCCCCCACCTGATCATCGCTTTCAAGGTTGTTTTCATCTATCACCGAAAGAAAATCATCCGCATCATTCAATATCAGGGTATCGATCATTCGATTAAAAGAATCCGTTTGCCACCCTTCACCCATCAAGTTTGGCCACAACAATTGAATTTCATATCTCGGGTCATCGGAGTGATCCGTGTAAGTGCGTTCAACAATTTGTAAAGGCTGCTTCGCCTGTGTGTGAGTCGAAGTCACCGTCGAGTCAGGTGTCAGGTATGGTGATGCGGGGGTCTCTGTGCTTGAATGCTCTGTTGAACCTCCCAACAGGTCGAGGAAAAAATCCGGCAAAATGCAGGCTGAAAGAAATAGTGGGATCAACAACAATAAAATAGCTCGTTTGATATGCATAGGTCCGCCTCCTGTATCCACACTTTATTTTACGCCTTAAAGTGATTGCCTGGCATGGGGGGGACATGCCAGGCAATCTCAGGGAGGAAACCACCTTTTGTCTCTACCAGTACGATGTACGTCCTGCGGACATCAGGTGGAAGACACTCCAAATACCAATAAAAGTCTGTGTCTTAGTTTTTAATTTACTAGATAAAACTAAACCGTGCATTAAAATTAGATTAGAGTTTACTAAATAGACCTAATTGGTAATATTAATCTTTTTGACCCGAATCGGGGTGGCCGCGCCTGAAAAAATCCTCCCACTCAGCCACTTCTTCCTGCGAAAGCAGCCGGTTCCGGGGGTCAAAATCGGGTTCATCTTCAAAGACACCTCTCATCTCAGCAGCAAAAACCTTTGAAGACACCACCCTGGCATGAAGGGCTCGTGCCGCCTGGCGCACCTGCCGGTCTGAGCTGACGACGATCATATTCCTGGCGCGCTTTCCCAATTCCGCCAAACGATCCATGATGGCCTTGTCCGCTGTCACCCCCTCACGTACGAAAACCGCCTGGACAGACCCAAACTGACGGACGCTGGCCTGCCCCGCAGGCGCGCGGTCAAAATAAACGACCAGACGCTTGCGCTTCTTCTGGCAATACCCCTGCAATTGCTGGATAAGCTTGTTCTCATCATCTGGGTCTGAGAGTGCGATTCCAGAAACATGGGGGATTAAGTTATGTCCGTCAATGATATACATCACCTCCTTATTCTAACGTATCCCGCAAACTGACCAAAACCTCTTAGAAAATCTTTATAGGATCCACCCTTCCCCATGTATAATGAAGCCAGAGTCGCCCCTCTGGCAAAGCAAGATGCGTTAGAATAAATCAAAATGGCAAGTAAACAAATTAACAGGAGTGTACGTTCAATGTCACCAGAAAAAACGCCCAAACCTTCCTGGCGCCCACCCAAAGGTTACCAACAGGTGCCATCCCAGGTGCCGAATATCGTGGTCTACGCCCCCAAGCCAGAAACCGATCAACAAGACCAGGCTAAAACCTACAAATGCCCGAACTGCGGCGCCAACCTGGCCTATGATGTGTCCGCCGGCGGCATTGCCTGTGAATACTGCGGCTATGTCGCACCCGTCCGGTCTGTCCACGTCGGGAAAACCGCCGATGAGTTTGAATTCACCCTGGAGACGGTCTCACAGGCTGAGCGGGGCTGGGGCGAACGGAGACAGGTACTCCATTGCGAATCTTGCGGCGCAGCCCTTTCTATCCCAATGGGTGCGTTGACCAACACCTGCCCCTTTTGCGCCTCAAATCAGGTCAACGTCACCACCAGCCTGGATGAAACCCTGCGCCCAAGGTTCCTGATCCCATTCAAGATCAAACCAGAACAAATCAAAAACCTGGCAGGTGACTGGCTGGGCAAGGGCTGGTTTCACCCGAGTGAATTACAATCAAGTGCTGCCCTGCGGCGGTTTAATGGCATGTACCTGCCTTTCTGGACCTTTGACACAAAGGTCCAAGCACAGTGGCGTGCACAGGTGGGCTATGAGAAAACCGTACGCCATTACAACGCCCGCGAAAAACGCTGGGAGACCCGCACCAAGATCGAATGGCGCTGGGAAAATGGGGCTGTGCATCTTTCCATTGACGATTTTCTCGTTTCGGGCAGCTCCCCGAAACACATCAGCCAGCGCATCCTCAAAGATATTTACCCTTATCAGATGAGCGGCTTGGTGGCCTACGAGCCAGATTACCTGGCAGGCTGGCAGGCACAAGCTTATCAGACCACCCTGACCGACGCCTGGGAAAACGCCAAAGCGGCTATCCGTGAACAAGCCAAAGAGACCTGCTACGAGGATATCCCCACCTCCCACGTCCGTAATTTCAGCATGACGGCGGACTTCGCCGATGAATCCTGGCGCTATATCCTCCTGCCGGTGTACCTGACAACCTATAAATATGAAGGTAAAGCCTTTCAGATGATGGTCAACGGGCAAACGGGAGCCGTCGCCGGGCAGAAACCCGTCGCGTGGTGGAAGGTGTGGCTGGCAATTGCCGGCCTGCTGCTGCCGGGAACAGCCCTGGGATTGATCGGCCTGCCCTTGCTGCTTCTGGGCGGCGCGGGGATCGTGCCCATAGGCTTAGGGATCGTGTTGTTTATCGGTGGCATCATCCTCAGCATCTTGCTATATAACAAAGCGCGCCAATCTGAAGCGAGGTAAAACATGGCAGATCAAAAACCCTCTTCAACCATCATCGAAGAAACTCAACAGCCTTGGGGGATGGGGCGACAACCTCTGGGCTGCCCTCAGTGCCGCCGCGTTTTCTTGGCTGAACAAGAACAAATAGAGAAGTCCTGCCCCCTTTGCAGACAGGGCAAGCTCGAACCCCAACCCGCCCGGATGCACTCCGTCGAGCCTGAAAAGCTCCTGCCATTTAAGGTTTCACAAGGTCAGCTTCAGGCCGCTTATGAAACCTTCGTTTCGGGTGTCTGGATCAAACCGGAGGATTTCACCGCTGACAACCTCCTTAGAAGAACAGTGCCCGTGTTCTGGCCCCTATGGCTGGTGGACAGCGACATCGCCGGTCACTGGCAGATGGAAGCTGGCTTTGATTACCAGGTTGAAAGCACAAAGGAGTTTTACGCTGGCGGCCGCTGGCAGTCCCAAAAACAAATCGAGACCCGCGTCCGTTGGGAACCGCGATTGGGAGAGATCACCCACCATGTGGACAATGTTGCCGTACAGGCCCTGGAAGAGCACAATAACCGCCTGAAAATGACCGGAGGGTATTCACTGAAGAGTGCAGACGATTTCAACCCGAACGACCTGGGAAACGCCATTTTAGAAGTCCCCGACCTCCCACCGGAAGACGCCTGGCCCCTGGCCAAGCCCAAAGTTGATCAGGCGGTTGGCGAGGTTTGCGCTCAGGCTGCTGGCGCTGACCATGCCCGCAACTTCGCCCTCAAAGCAGACTATACGAACTTAAATTGGACACAGCTTTACCTGCCCCTTTACACCACCTATTACAAAGACGATGAAGGCCAGCCGCAGATCCTGATCGTCAACGGAACTTCGGGACGCATCCAAGGACCCCGTCTGGCTTCGCGCCAGCGCGGGCTGCGCATCGCCGGCATCATCGCCATTGTCGCGGGTGTTTTTCTTCTATTGGCGCTGTTGGGTCTGCTGCTGACCCCACTCTTCCCGCCTGTGGGTATCATTGGCGCGTTGCTGGGTTTGCTGGGCTTTGGCTCAGGGATCGCGGCCCTCGTCCCTGCTATTTGGCCCGGGCAGTGGAACCGAAAACAGGATGCACCACGCATCGCATCAAAAAGGACATGACCATGAAAATGATTAACCCCGAACGCTTTCAAAGATTGGTCCAGGACGCGGAAAATGCCGCCTTCTCGGGCTGGGATTTCCATTGGTTGGAAGGCCGCATGATCCAGGATGAACCGCCCTGGGACTACCCCGCCCTGGTGCGTAAGCACATCAACAGCGCCACCAGCATGCTGGATATGGGCACCGGCGGCGGTGAATTATTATCATCCTTCGCGCCCCTGCCGCCTGACACCCACGCCACCGAAGCCTATCCGCCCAACCAAGCGCTTGCGCGAGAACGCCTATCACCCCTTGGCGTGGAAGTCCACGATATTGATGAGCAACATCCCCTGCCCTTTGACGATTCGCGCTTTGACCTGGTCATCAACCGGCATGAGAGCTTCAACGCTGTCGAGCTTTCACGGGTGCTCAAGCCTAAGGGCTTGTTCATCACCCAGCAGGTCGGCGGGCTGGATAACCTGGAGCTAAACCAGGTCCTAGAAGATAAGCTGTCTTTTCCCTTCACCGATTGGAGCCTTGGGAATGCCCTCACAGGTCTATACAATGAAGGCTTCATTATCGATAGGGCTGAAAAAGCTGCCCTGCGTTCCATTTTTAAGGACATCGGCGCTGTTGTCTACTACCTTAAAGCCATCCCCTGGCAGGTGGCGGGGCTTGATCCTCAAACCCATCATGATCGATTAGTGGCTCTACATAACATCATCGAACGCGAGGGTCAGTTCGTGGCGACCGCCCACCGCTTCCTGATCATCGCCCGAAAGCCGGAGGTGCTATGAAAAGATCATCGCTCAAAGTAGCTGAAATCCTGGATTGTCTCGCTTTTCTCCTGTGGCTGTATGGCAGTTCCCTAGCCCTCATCCGGCACGGGATTGAACTTTCCCTGTGGTTGATAGCCCTGGCGGTCCTATCTTCCTTCGCCATCCGGGTTCTCCCCTGGCTGGGGCTCCGCTGGCTGCGCCTTGAAAAGAAGGGTTGCCAGGGCGGCCGATGGCTGGCTATCTTCCTGCAAGTATTGTCCTGGGGCACATTTGCCTATGCCATGTTCCTCCGGTTGGGAAGAAATATGGAAAGTTTCTACACCTTCATCATCCTAACCACCCTGCTGTGGGCATCCTGGCTGCTGACCTTCATTTACAGCCGCCACGCATGCCAACCAAAGCATAGAGATGATACACTAAGTGAAGAGATTCAACCGAATTTATCCGTGACAGAGAAACGTGAGGATGCATGAGCAACTTATACGAATCAGCCCACCCCCTTGTCAAGCACAAACTGACCCGCCTTCGGGATAAGGGCACCAAACCCAAGAAATTCCGTGAGCTCGTCCGGGAGCTGGGAGCGCTACTGACTTACGAAGCCACCGCTGACCTGGCGACCCGCCCCGTGGAGATCACGACCCCCATGGCGAAGACCCAGGGCGAAGACTTGAAAGAGAAGATCGGCCTGGTGCCCATCCTGCGTGCAGGGTTGGGTATGGTGGAAGGCGTATGGGAGCTGATGCCCTCAGCGGAGGTGTGGCACATCGGCCTTTACCGGGATGAGCGCACACTGAAACCGGTCGCCTATTACAATAAGCTGCCCGTGGCGCCCACCGTGGCGGTGTGTCTGATCCTGGACCCCATGCTGGCCACCGGCGGCTCCGCTGTGGCGACGGTGGACATCCTCAAGGAGTGGGGCGTGCAAAAGATCAAATTCGTCGGGCTGATCGCTGCGCCGGAAGGCATCGCCCGCCTGCACGACGCCCACCCGGATGTCCCCATCCACCTGGCTGCCATTGACGACCATCTCAATGAGAACGGCTACATCATCCCCGGCCTGGGCGACGCCGGCGACCGGCAGTTTGGGACGTAAATTTAAATTGTTAAATTACAACAGCCCATTGCTTAAATATAATGGGCTGTTTTTCTATTAGGGATATTCTTCTAGAGTTCCGAAGCCGCCTTGATGATCGCCACAAAGGAATCGGCTTTCAGGCTGGCACCGCCCACCAGTCCGCCGTCAATATCCGACATGGCAAACAACTCCGCGGCGTTATGGGGCTTGATCGAACCGCCATATTGAATACGCATGGCTTCCGCCCGGTCATCGCCGAACTGCTCTTTCAACAAAGGCCGGATCACGTTCTTATGCACGTTATTGGCGTCCTCAGGCGTGGCTGCGCGGCCGGTGCCGATCGCCCAAACCGGCTCATAAGCGATGGTGATCTCCGCCGCTTGTTCTTCGGTGATTCCAGCCAAACCCTTTTTGATCTGCCGGCTGACCACTTCTTCGGTTTTTCCCGCCTCATTCTCTTCCAGGGTCTCGCCCACGCATACGATGACTTTCAATCCAACATCCAGCCCAGCTTTCAATCGTTTGTTCACGGTTTCATCCGTCTCGCCAAAATACTTGCGACGCTCGGAGTGCCCCACGATGACATAATCGCAGACCTCCGCCACCATCTCAGGCGCCACCTCAGCAGTATAGGCGCCATTGGGTTCCCAAAAAAGATTCTGGGCACCGACTTTCAGACTGGTCCCTTTGCAAAGCTCCGCCACAGCGGGCACCGCAAGATAGGAGGGACACACGGCCTTATCCACATTCTCAATCTTCTCAAGCTCAGGCAGCATGGCTTTCACCAGCTCTTTTGCCTCAGCGATGGTCTTATTCATCTTCCAGTTACCAGCAACAAATATTTTCCGCATCTTCTCTCACTTTCACTCCAAGAATATCAACAAAACAACTCATTCATCAAGTTGATTCTACCAGCATTGACTGGATCCAATCACAGGTCAGAAACAAACATCGAAAAAAGGCTGCCTATTGAGAACGACAGCCTTTCATCATATTTTTATTCAGACCTTATTTATCATCTAGCGCGGCCAGACCGGGGAGGGTTTTCCCTTCCAACATCTCCAGGGAAGCGCCGCCGCCTGTGGAAATATGGGTGATTTTATCTTCCAGGCCGGCTTTACGCATTGCAGAAGCCGAGTCCCCGCCACCCACAATGCCCGTGGCTTCGCTCTTGGCAATCGTCTCAGCCACATCAAAGGTTCCCTTGGCGAACTTATCAAACTCAAATACACCCATTGGGCCATTCCATACCACCGTGCCCGCCCTCTCGATAATATCCTCAAACGCCTTCACCGTGCGCGGGCCGATATCCAGAATGCGCCAACCAGCAGGCACATCGCCCACATCCATGACCTTGTTATCAGCGTCCGCTTCAAAGGCATCCGCAATGACCACGTCCACCGGCAGCACCAGCTTACCGCCAGCCTTATCCAGCAGATCTTTGGCTGTGTCGATGACATCGTCTTCCACCAGGGAATCCGCCATCTCGTAGCCTTGGGCCTTGAAGAAGGTGTTGGCCATGCCACCGCCGATCAAAATCCGATCTGCCTTTTCCAACAGGTTTTCAATCACGCCGATCTTGTCGCTTACCTTGGCGCCGCCCAGGATCGCCACGAAGGGGCGCTCCGGGTCGGCAATGGTGTTACCCAGATACTTAATCTCTTTCTCAAGCAGGAAACCAGCAGCCGCAGGCAAATAATCCGCCGAACCGGTGGTTGAGGCGTGGGCGCGGTGGGCTGTGCCAAAAGCATCGTTGACGTACAGCTCAGCCAGAGACGCCAACTGCTTGGCCATATCGGGGTCATTTTTCTTCTCGCCGGCATGGAAGCGGGTATTCTCCAGCACCAGAACCTGTCCGGGTTCCAAATCGGCCGCAGCTTTTTCAGCCTTCTCACCAATGCAGTCCTCAGCGAACTTCACGGGGGCATCAATCAGCTTTCCGAGATACTCAGCTACGGGTTTCAGGCTCAATTCGGGTTTCACCTCGCCCTTGGGACGCCCCAGGTGCGAGCATAAGATCACCGCGGCATTTTGTTCCAACAGATACTTGATGGTTGGCAGCGCAGCCTGGATGCGCGTATCATCCCCCACCTTGCCGTCGCTGATGGGTACGTTGAAGTCCACCCGTACCAGTACTTTCTTCCCTTTGACGTCTAAATCGGTCACCATTTTCTTATTAAACATCGATCCACTCACTCCTTTCATGTAAAAAATGCGTAATGTGATTTTTCGTCAACACATTACGCATTTATCTTACCCGTTTTCTAAGCTGGGGTTATAGGGATTTCGCCATCATCGCCGCGAGATCAGCCGTGCGGCAGGAGTAACCCCATTCATTGTCGTACCAGGTGACAACCTTCACAAAGGTGCCATCCATGACCGTGGTCAATTCGGCGTCAATGATGGATGAGTGAGGATTGCCCTTGAGGTCCATGGAAACCAAGTCCTCAGTTGAATACGCCAGTATGCCTTCCATATCGCCTTCAGCAGCTTCCTTGAACAACGCATTCAAAGCTTCCGCCGTTGTGGGTTTTTCAACCTCAGCCACAAAGTCCACAATTGAAACTGTGGGGGTCGGCACGCGCAGGGCGTAACCATCGAATTTGCCCTTGAGATCAGGGATTACCAAAGCAACCGCTTTGGCTGCGCCGGTGGTGGTGGGAATAATGTTCAATGCGGCAGCGCGAGCACGACGTTTCTTGCTGTGTGCCAGGTCAAGAATGCGCTGGTCATTGGTGTAGGAGTGGATGGTGGTCATCAATCCGCGCTTGATGGTGAAGTTGTCATGCACAATTTTGGCAGCAGGTGCCAGACAGTTGGTGGTGCAGGACGCATTCGAGATAATGTGATGCTTCTTGGGGTCGTAGAGCTCATCGTTGACGCCCAAAACGATCGTCAGGTCTTCATTTTTTGCCGGAGCGGAAATGATGACCTTTTTTGCACCGCCGCCTTCAATATGAGCATTGGCGCCGGGTTTGCTCTCCGTGCCTTTGGCGTCGCGGAAGACGCCGGTTGATTCGATTACAACTTCAACACCAAGGTCTTTCCAGGGCAGGGCACCCGGATTGCGTTCTGCCATGACTTTGATTTCGTCGCCATCGACGACTAAATTGCCATCTTTGACTTCCACACTGCCATTAAAATGGCCATAGTTCGAGTCATATTTAAACAAATAAGCATTTGTCTCAGCATCGAATAAGTCATTAACGGCAACAACTTCCAATGAGTCTGGATAAAATTCCCTAATTGCCTTTAAAACCTGACGGCCGATACGACCGAAACCATTGATACCAACACGAGTTGTCATTACTTTGCCTCCTTAAGATATTTTTTTACCGGATTTATTTTATCATCATTTACACACGCGTGCATATGTCATGCGTCATCAATAAGCCTGAATTTAATCTATTTAATCTAAAAGCGGGCCGGTTCTCTCGTAAAAGAGATCCATCACAGTTTTGGATAATTTCTTGGAATTGTGCCGCCAGGGATGATCGGAATCGATCAAATTAGCGCAGTAAACGGATGCATGCCGTAAAAGCTCCGGCGTCATCTGCACCCAATCCACATCATGGCCAAGATGGCCCTGAAAGTGATTGTTGCAAATGACCAAGTCAAACATCCCTTGGCCGACATGTTTCTCCACCGATTGAACGTGATCTAGGCATGTAAATTGGTCTGTCTCGCCGCGTTCTGTCGCCACATTGCACACAAAGAATTTGAGCGCCTGACTGGCGCGCACCGCTTCAGCCAGATCGCGCACCAACAGATTCGGCAGCAAGCTGGTATAGAGACTGCCCGGGCCAATGATGATCAAGTCTGCGCTGAGCACAGCGGAAATCGCTGGGGGGAAAGCGGGTGTATTAGCCGGATCCAGCCATAAACGGGTTACTTTGCCCTCTGTCGCTCGGATCTGGGTTTCACCGGAGACATGGGTCATGTTCCCATCACCGGATTGGATATCCGCCAGCAGCCGCACATCGGTCAGCGTGGAAGGTAAAACCTGCCCATAAACCGCCAACACCCGCCCAGATTCCGCCACGGCCTCCTCAAAACTGCCCGTGATTTCTGTCAATGCCGTGATGAACAAATTGCCCAGCGAATGCCCTTCCAAGCCTGCACCGGCAGCAAACCGGTACTGGAAGACCTGAGTTAATAAATCCTCGTTGTTGCTCAACGCGGCTAGGCAGTTGCGGATATCGCCAGGGGGCAAGATGCCAACGCTTTTCCGCAGCTCGCCCGAGGAACCACCGTCATCTGCCACCGTCACAATGGCAGTAATGTTGTGGGTATAGGCTTTCAACCCACGCAACAAAGCAGCTAAACCATGTCCGCCGCCTAGGACGACCACCCGAGGGCCACGGTCCCGCCGCTTGTAAGAATTCAGCGCGTCAATGATGGGCTTGCCTGGGGGAACGAAGGGCCGTAACAAAGATCGATTGGACCCCCAGATGCCGATCAATACCAGGATAACGCCTATGCCGCCAAAAATGATGACTCGAATGGGCCGATCAAGAAAACGCAAAGACAGGGCAGAGAGGATGGGCAACCACCAGGTATCTGGGGCATTGCGGTATACATCCAACACAAACAAAGCCAACCCTACCCCCAAAAGTGTGGTTCCCATAAAAACGAGAATCAGCCAGCGTTTATATCCCAAGCCTGGCCGAAACCATTGCGATTCCCGTCGCAGGGCTTCCCACACACGGGAAAAAAAGTTCTGTTTTCTTTCTTTCATACAGAAGAAATCATAGCAGGATTCAAGAGAGACGTCAATACATTTTAATGTTTTTATAATATTAAAATTTAAATTATTGCTAAATCAAACCTCAGCGTTGGAATGTAATGTGAACACTTTTTTACCACCCAAACGTGGAGCAGAAAACATAATTTTTCCATGCTATAATATTCACCATGAATAATAAAAATATCACCCTCGCCATTGACGCGGGCGGGACCAACATTCGTGTCGCTGCCTTCCAAACCGATCAAACCGAACCCATCCGACAAAAACGCATTGAAACCTATGTCAATGGTGAGACCTCTATCCAACGCTTAATCCAGCTTATCCAAAGCGTCAAAGCTGACGATGAAACGATTGAAGCTATTGGGATCGCTGCACCAGGGCCCCTTGACCCAAAAACAGGCATCATTCTGGCTGCGCCCAACCTGCCGGAATGGAGCGGGATATCCATCACAGATACCGTTCGAGATGCCATTGGCGCTCCTGCCTATTTGGGCAATGACGCCAATTTGGCAGCCGTTGGGGAGTGGCGCTATGGTGCAGGTCAGGGACACCACCATCTGATCTATCTGACCGTCAGCACAGGTATTGGAGGAGGCGTGATCTGCGATGATCACCTGCTGTTGGGATGGCGTGGGCTTGGTGCAGAATTGGGGCATACCATCATTCTGCCGGATGGCCCCATGTGCGGGTGCGGGCAGCGCGGCCATATAGAAGCCATCTCCTCCGGGACAGGCATCGCGAATTATATGGCGGAACAACTGACAGATGGACGCGATTCTATCCTGAAGGGCAACCCCGATGCAAAGGCGATCAGCCAGGCAGCCAAACAAGGGGATGAGCTGGCAAAAGAAACCTTTGACCGCGCAGGATATTACCTCGGATTGGCGTTGTCAAATTATTTAGCGATTTTCAACCCCTCCATCGTCATCTTTGGCGGCGGCGTATCTCAGGCTGGCGACCTGTTGTTTGAACCCATGAAGAAAGCCATGCGGGAAACAGTGCTCTCCGAACACTATCTGGAAGACCTGGTCATCACAGGGGCCGCTCTGGGCGACAATGCAGGGCTTTACGGTGCCCTGGCTCTGGCCCGCGGCGAGCTTCCAACATCCTGAAACATTGCACCTTTTGCCCATTCAAAATTCACGATTCACATTTCACCAATTATCATTCACCCGTCGTCACTCCAGTGATATAATCGCAGCACATCTGTCCAATCCTTTTGGCATCTTATGCACAGGATGCCTTAAATTCATCATTGGAGGTATCTCACATGAAACCGCTTCAGCTTCCAGGCCCTAAGGCCAAAGCCCTGATCCAACAAGATCAAACCTATATTTCCCCCTCCTATCCCAGGGGATATCCCTTTGTAATGGACCACGGCAGGGGGACAGAGGTCTGGGATGTGGATGGCAACCGCTTCCTGGATTTTGCTGCGGGAATCGCTGTCGTCGCCACCGGACACAGCCACCCCCAGGTGGTCAAAGCCATCCAGGATCAGGCTGAACGGTTCATTCACATCTCATCGGATTATTACCACCAAACCTGGGTAGATTTAGCAGCAAAACTGGATGAAATCTCACCTTTCAGCGGCCCATCTGCTTCCTTCATGACCAACTCTGGCACAGAGAGCGTTGAGGCAGCCATCAAATTGGCGCGATACCATACCGAGCGATCCCAATTTATCGGCTTTCTGGGCGCATTCCATGGGCGCACCCTGGGCGCGGTATCCTTCACTGCCAGCCGGTCTCACTACAGGGGGCGATTCTTTCCCATGATGAACGGCGTCGTGCATGCGCCCTACCCCGACCCTTACCGACCGATCATCCTCCGCAGAAAAGGTGAAGGCTACGGCGAGGCCGTTGTCCGCTATATTGAAGAGGAATTATTAGGGCGGATTATCCCGCCGGATGAGGTCGCCGGATTCCTCATTGAACCTATCCAGGGTGAGGGTGGGTATATCGTGCCGCCGCCCGATTTCTTCCCTGCCCTGCGTGAGCTTTGCGATAAGTACGGCATCTTGCTGATCGCTGACGAGGTTCAATCTGGCATGGGCAGGACGGGCAAGTGGTGGGCGATTGAAAATTTCGGCGTTGAACCAGACATCATCACCAGCGCCAAGGGGATTGCCTCCGGCATGCCCCTGGGGGCGATGATCACCCGCAAAGAAATCATGGATTGGCCCAAGGGTTCCCATGGGAACACCTACGGCGGCAATCCCGTCTGCTGCGCGGCTTCATTGGCAACGATTGATCTGATAGAGAAGAAATATATGCAGAATGCCACAGATGTTGGCGAGTACACGCTGGACGCCCTGGCGGAGATCATGGTCCGTCATCCCAGCATCGGCGATGTGCGCGGCATCGGGTTAATGATCGGCGTGGAATTTGTTAAAGACAAGGACTCAAAAACACCTGCCGTAGCCCTGCGCGATGACATCATCAACCTTGCTTTCGAGCGCGGCATGCTGACCCTGGGCTGCGGCAAGAGCACCATCCGCCTTGCGCCGCCCCTCTCCACCAGCAAATCGGAAGTGGACGAAGCGCTGGCCATCTTTGAAGAAGCTATCACCCTGGCAGAAGCAAAGCACCTCTGAGAGAGAACAATAAATAGATGCCAATACTGAGGGTGCCAGTCTGATTACTTCACATTAACCCTCACCCTGCCCTCTCCCTTGCGAAGAGAGAGGGTTTTTTACTGGATGGCTTTCTTGCACAGGGGAGATGATGACTTAGGCGGATATTAAAACCTGATCCGGTGTCAATCCACTTCACGTATTTATTACTCTGCCCTGTGTCATAATATATTCACAATACAATAACCCCTACTACCTATTACCCACTACCTAATACCTTCTTACAATTCCCCCCTTCACCATTCCCACCCCATCCCGAATATTCTTACACTCCTGTAACAAAACTAAGCTACAATAAAGTCATGTTACCTGATATCCGAGTACGTCAGCGCGACTATCTCCTTGAGATTTCCCGCGCCCTGACCGAAGAACTTGACCTGGATAAGCTCCTGGGTCGAATCCTGAAATACGCCATAGAGATGCTGGCAGGCCACGCCGGCTTCATTGCCCTCAGCACGCCAAGCGGCCGTTGGTCTCTGGCGGTCAGCAACGGCCTCCCCGATGCTATTCAGCGTTTCCTGAACACCTGGCTGGAGAAAATCCCTCCTGTCCAGGACCCCAAGAACCTGAAAATTCCAGAAATCAACCGCCTGCTCCAGCAGATCAGCATGGGCAACCTCTCAGCCGTCGGTCTGCCCTTAATCGCACAGCAGGAAGTGATTGGTTTCATCTATATCTTCCGTAATTATCAAGGGGTTTTCTCATCCAACGACCGTTCCCTGCTCTCCAGCTTCGCCAACCAGGCGGCCATCGCGGTTAGAAACGCCCGGTTGTACACTGAAGTCAATCGGGAGAAACAGCGCATTGACGCCATGCTCAACTCCGCCGCGGACGGTATCCTGATCCTCAACCCCGATCACACCATTGAACGCACCAATGCCGCTTTTGCCCGCATGTACGGCAGTTCTCAAGAGGAGTTACAGTGCATGGATCATGAAGATGTGATACAATGGATGAACCCTCCCCACGGCATAACCCTCGAAAAAGCTGAAGCTGGCGGATGGCCCCTTTCTCCCCAGGCACACTTATATGTGGAGGGCGATATCCGGCGCCCTGATGGACAAGCGCCGCTGCCCGTCGGAATCACTTATGCCCCTCTCATCTCATCAGAAGGCACATTAATCAACACCATCGCCACCGTGCGGGATATCACCCGTTTCCGGCAGGCGGATGAACTGAAAAGCGAATTTATCTCCATCGTCAGCCACGAGCTGAAAACTCCGGTGGCTCTCATTAAGGGTTACGTCAGCACCCTCCGCCGCGAGGATGTGGATTGGGAAGGGGAAGTTATGGATGACAGCCTGGAAGTCATCGAGGAAGAAGCCGACCGGCTAACCGAGCTGATTGAAAACCTGCTGGACGCTTCCCGCTTGCAGGCTGGTGGCATGGAACTCAAGAAATCAGACATCAGCTTCCATCAGCTTGCCACACGTTTAGCGGAGCGATTTCAAATTCAAACGGACAAACACCAGATTATCGTCGACATCTCAAAAGACTTCCCAGTCGTGATGGGCGATGAAACCCGCATTGAACAAGTACTGTCCAATCTAATCTCCAATGCCATCAAGTATGCCCCCAATGGAGAAATTAACATCATCGGACAAACCCACCCAGATCAAATCATGATCTGCGTCACGGACCAAGGCCCGGGGATTGCCGCGGGGGATATGCCCCATATCTTTGACCGCTTCTACCGCGCCCATGAAACCAGCCGCAAGACCAAAGGAGCAGGGCTTGGGCTGTACCTCGCCCGCGCTATCATTGAAGCCCATAACGGGCGCATGTGGGCCGACCCAAAGACCGATAAAGGCGCGCGCATCTGCTTCTCCCTGCCCAGGGAATGAAAATGACTACTTTTAATCAAAATACCCAAAGTGAATCTAAATAATTTTTTAATTGTCCCATTTATTTGAAAGGATATCAACACTTCGCTATGCGACGAAAAAATTGGCGCAGTTATATCCATGCCTCAGATGAAAAACCGCAGCTGTCCTGGAACCTCATCAAGCGTGTTCTAGCCTATGCGAAACCTTATCGCTGGCGAATCATCGGCAGCCTGCTAAGCATTCTTTTCTATACTATTGTTGCCCTGCTCTCTCCCTTAATTCTGCGACACTTAATTGATGTCGCCATTCCCGAAAAAGACATTCAACGCCTGATCCTATCCGCATTGGGTCTGCTGATCCTGCCTATCATCAGCGGTTTCTTCCAAATCATCACCCGCCGCCTTACGTCACAAATCGGCGAAGGGGTTATCTATGACCTACGCGTAACTCTCTATGAACACCTCCAACGCATGTCTCTTCGTTTTTTTACTCATACCCAACTCGGAGAATTAATCAGCCGACTGAATAATGACGTCGTAGGTGCGCAAACTGCCATCAGCCGCACCCTTGTCACCCTGGTCACAAATTTCATTGAAGTGATCTCCACTCTGGTGGTGATGATCACGCTGGAGTGGCGCCTGACACTATTGGGTATCATCATCCTGCCGTTGTTCATCATCACAGCCCGAAAACTGGGCCTCGTTTTTAGAGAAATCGCTCAACAGCAAATGGAAAACAACGCTCGAATGAACGCCACGATGAATGAAACCCTCAATATCGGCGGTGTTTTATTGGTCAAATTATTTGGACGACGAGATGCTGAAGTAGAAAGATTTAGCCGGAGAGCATCACAGGTCAGAGACCTGGGTATCCAGCGAGCTACTTGGGGAATTGTGTTCATGGTGATCGTCCATCTATTAACGGCAGTAGGCTCGGCCCTGGTTTATGGCGTTGGCGGTTATTTGGTTATCCTGGAAATGTTCACACTGGGCACGATTGTCGCTTTTGGAAGTTATCTCTCCCGCCTATATTCTTCTTTTCAAGGATTGATTAATGCACCCGTGGAATTCGCAACATCAATGGTCAGCTTTGAACGGGTCTTTGAAGTGATCGACCTACCCTTGGAAATCCAGGAAAAAGAAAAGGCCGAGCCGCTGAGAAATGTTAGCGGTCGGATTGAGTTTGACCATGTCACCTTCCAATATCCAGATCATCATGAAGGTTTGCTCAGTGATGTTGACCGCCCCTATTTGATGGAGAAAACAGGGGGAATCTTATCTGAGGGTGAAAGACAAACTCAGACAAATACAATTCCCTTTGTCAGTCAAGCTCGGGAACTGGCACTGGAAGATATCACCTTCACCGCAGAACCCGGTCAATTGGTCGCACTTGTCGGTCCCAGTGGGGCAGGGAAAACCACTCTGACTTACTTGGTTCCCCGGTTATACGATCCCACCAGCGGCGTCATCCGCTTGGACGGCCACGATCTGCGCGATGTCTGCATGGATGACTTAGCGGCAGCCATCGGCATGGTGACACAGGAGACCTATCTCTTCCACGACACGATTCATGCCAACCTGCGTTTTGCAATCCCGCAAGCATCCGATCAAGATCTGATCGCGGCATGTCAGGCTGCGAATATCCATCAATTCATCTCGGAACTGCCCAATGGCTATCACACGATTGTCGGCGAACGTGGTTACCGTCTTAGCGGTGGTGAAAAACAGCGCCTTGCGCTGGCGAGAGTTCTCCTGAAAAACCCCCGCATCATGATCTTGGATGAAGCCACAAGCCAACTGGACAGTAAATCCGAAGCCCTCATCCAAAAAGCCCTGGAAAACCTGTATACCGATCGCACCAGCATCGTCATCGCTCACCGGTTAAGCACCATCCTCTCCGCTGACCTCATCCTGGTCATGGATAAAGGAAAAATCGTCGAACGAGGAAGTCATGAAGATTTGCTGGCACTCGACGGATTATATGCACATCTCTACGAGACTCAATTCAATCAATAAGCTTCAATCAAGCTTACTGTATACGTACTGATAACACTTCTCAAATCCCAGCTTCTCGTACATCGCCAGGGCAGGGTCATTATCTCCCTCGACCTGCAAGTAACCAAACGTCGCACCCCGATCCACTCCCCACTTTGTCAGTCCATCCATCATCGCCCGTCCATAGCCGTTCCGGCGCGCGGCAAGCCCCGTGAATATGCTGAAATAGCCAAAAAGACTCCCATCCAAAACCCCCATACCGCAGGCAACCGGCTTACCGTCAGCGTATAACCCCATCAAGGCTTTCTCCGGCACGATCACATTAACGATCTTTCGGTGCACGGCCCACTTTGAAAGGGGCGTCTCCGTCAGCGCTGCCCGTAATTGGAGCCAATCCGCCAAAGTATGCTGCCGAACCTCAACCCCTGATGGCAGCTCTCCCTCAGCATGGATCTCCCGCCCCATCACCCATGTTGGGTCAAACTGAATATACCCATGGTCCTTCAGTGCTGCGAAAATCTCAGGGGATGTGAAGGGGCCTGACAGCCGAAACAGGGTCGGCAGCCCTTGATGGTCGTAAATCTTTTCACAATAAGCGATCTTCTCATCCAATGGAAGCCGGGAGGGATAACGCACATTGACGGAATTCACCCGCTTGCTGTAACCTCCGGCAAAGCGCAGCAGCCAGCCATCGTAGAGCATCTGCTTGGGCGCGGGCCAGGCATTCAACGCTGCTTCTTCAATGCTTTTCAGAAATTCAAGATTCATAAAGGTTCCTTTCCAACAGCCCAATTTTATCATCTCCTTGAGGTGTTATAATCCTAACGACTTAATCAACACCAGGAGGAAGATCATGCCCAATCCCATTCGCGCTTTATTGTTCGGCGCTGGCAACCGCGGCGCTGAGGCTTATGGCACCTATGCCCTCAAGCACCCGGATGACATCCGATTTATAGCTGTCGCCGAGCCCAGCCCCATCCGGCGGGAGCGCTTTGCAGACTCGCATCACATCCAAGCCGATCGCCAATTCGAGAATTGGCAGGAAGCGCTTCAAGCGGGAAAAATCGCGGATGTAGTCGTGAACGCCACACAGGATCACATGCACCACGCCTCAGCCCTGGCTGCCCTTGACGCAGGTTATGACATGCTCCTGGAAAAGCCCATTGCACCAACCTTGCAGGAGACCCTCGAGATCGTGAGGAAAGCGGAAGAAAGCGGACAGCTCCTGATGATCTGCCACGTCCTCCGTTATACAGATTTCTTTCAGAAGGTGAATGAAATTCTTAAATCTGGGTTGTTGGGGCGGATCATCAACATCTCCCATGCTGAGAATGTCTCCTACTTCCACATGGCGCACAGCTATGTGCGTGGCAACTGGCGCAATCGAGACCTCAGCGCGCCGATGATCCTGGCCAAGTGTTGCCATGACCTGGACCTGCTGTATTGGTTCCTGGGTGAGAAGTCGGGGCAGTTGAGTTCTATGGGGAACCTGCGCCACTTCCGACCTGAAAACGCCCCCCAGGGGGCACCCGACCGCTGTACGGATGGTTGCCCGGCTGCGGGCACTTGTCCCTATTTCGCCCCGCGCATTTATCTGGAGAGTTACCCGATCAAAAAAGCTGTCAGCCAGGCCAGAAATCCGCTGCTCCGCTTGATCGGAAATTTATCTATTAACCAACCTGGCATGGCCAAGGCTCTCGGTAAAATCATCCCGCCCGTCAAAATGCTCGCCGAATACAGCGGTTGGCCGCGCAGCACCATCACCGAGAATCCCAAGGACGATCAGGCTGTCCTAGAAGCTTTGCGCACCGGCCCCTATGGCCGCTGTGTCTACCACTGCGACAACAACGTCGTGGATCATCAGGTGGTCAGCATGACTTTTGAAAGCGGCATCACCGCCATACTCACCATGCACGGCCATTCCCATGAGGAAGGACGCACACTGCGCATTGACGGCTCGCAGGCTACCCTCCTGGGAAAATTCAGTTACAGCCAGGCCTGGCTGGAAGTCCATGATCACGCCCCAGGGCCATTGGAGCGCTACACCTTCCCCTCGGAAGTAGATCAAACCGCCGGACACGGCGGCGGGGATGCCGGCTTGATGCGCCAATTCGTCAAAACCATGCGCGGCGAGAAACAGCCCCTGACCAGCGCACGGGATTCCCTGGAAAGCCATCTGATGGCTTTTGCCGCGGATCAGGCGCGGCTAGAAAAAGAATGCATCAATATGCAGGAATACCATTCAAGTTTAGATTGGAGAGCATAATATGAAGACCATCGGATTAATTGGCGGGATGAGCTGGGAATCTTCCATCGAATATTATCGCATTATCAACCAAACCGTAAATGCACGCCTGGGCGGGGTGCACTCTGCGCAGTCTCTGATGTACTCCTTTGACTTTGCTGAGATTGAAGCCCTGCAGCGTGACGAGGATTGGGATCAAATGACCCAGGAGATGGTCAACGCTGCGCAAACCCTGGAAAAGGGCGGGGCAGACCTCCTGTTGATCTGCACCAACACCATGCATCGCATGGCGGAAGAGGTGCAAGCTGCTGTCAGCATCCCCCTGCTGCATATCACTGATGCCACGGCGCAAGCCATCAAAGCCCAGAACATAAACACGGTCGGCTTGCTGGGGACGCGCTTCACCATGGAAGGGGATTTCTATCGCCTGCGCCTGCAAGAAAAACATGGGTTGAAAGTCTTTATCCCCCCTGAACCAGATCGAGAAACGGTCCATCAGGTGATTTATGATGAGCTGGTCAAAGGCCAGCTACGAGATTCCTCGCGAGAGGCTTTCGTAAGAATCATTGAGAGCCTGAAAGCTCAAGGGGCGCAAGGCATCATCCTCGGCTGCACGGAAATCCCCCTGCTGATCAAGCCAACCGATGTCACCCTGCCCATCTTCGACACCATGACCATCCACGCCCAGGCAGCGGTGGATTGGGCGTTCCATTAGAATAACGGAATCAACTAAAGTTTAATATAAGACTTTAACGCCCCGTTGGGTTTTCTCTCTCACGAGACAGCAGTGATAAAGTCTCAGGGAGTAGAATTTTCCTTATCTTTTGAAATTTTGGATAGGGAAGAAGTGTGTTTAAATCCTCATTTATCATTTTTTGATTCACGTGTTCCTGAATGAAACCAATCAGTTGTTCAAAAAATTCCGGTGGCTCTAAGCTAGTGCGCTCTTTAATAACCTCACTACGATACCCATAACCTTGCACTAAGAAATGATGCACATCATAGATATCACGGCCAGCGATCGTTTGATGTTTATCATAACGATCTATAACGGCTACTAATTTATTTGCAAACATTGTATCAATCGTCTGGCTGTTAATTAAACGGTCAATTTCAAGGAAGTATTGAACCTTATATTGATTTGCTGCAATGTGATCTGAGTTTGCTGAAACTTTCAGTTTATTTTGTTTTCCAGGCTCGTTCTGGTATCGCAATTGGAAAATTAACGCATTATCGAGTTCCGCTCGGACTTCAAGCCCTAATGTATCGAATACGATATGAAACTCTTTCCTTAAATCATCTTCATTCACATCTGGAACAGTATCAAAATCCAAATCAACAGAAAACCGGTCAAGATAACCCAACATAGCTGCGCAAGTTCCGCCCTTAAAAGCAAGGGATTGCGCCATAAAGGGTTGATCAACGATTTCAGCCAATAGACGATGCAAGTGAGATTTATGCAGGACATCTTCCGGCCTCAGCGCGTAATTAGGCATAACCAACCTCAACCTGTATAGCCCTTACTTTATCAAAATCGATGATCTCAGGAAAATCAAAATGATACTTAGGATTGTAGTACAACATATCAGCAACCGCTCTTTCAGGCGTTGCCATTAATCCATTATCATCCAGATTAACTCCTGATGGATTAAATAAATATTCATCCTTCATCTGACGGAAGCGAAAAGACCAATCCCCCACATTGACCTGTTTAGCAAGATCGGTAACAAAAGTGAAGCTATGAACCGCCTGAGAGATAATTCCCGCTTCCGCAAGAACCGATTCTGTGGATAGATAGGCATAACGATGAATGATTGCCCTGCCTAATTCGACAGGATTCAAATGATGAATGGGCACAACAGAATAAAGCCCTTTATATACCCGATATAAAATGCCTTTTTTTGTATAGCGGGAAATGGTCATATAAAGGGTCTGACGGTTCGCAATCTCCCAGAGAACAGCCAGATCGTTCGTGTGATATAATTTTTGATCTTGCTCTAATAGTTTGTTTATCCTATACATTATTGTATAGGATAATACTATTATACTTGGTTGTCAAGACAGAAATTAGGATGGGTCACAATAACCTAATATCCAATACCTAAGTCCTAACTCCCAATACCTATTATCTAAACCTTATCATTCACCACGCACGATTTCCTATCCCCAAAGAAAAAAGCCGCTCCGGATGGAACGGCCTCCTTTAAATACAAGGTGCCGAGTCACAGAATCGAACTGTGGACACCGCGATTTTCAGTCGCGTGCTCTACCAACTGAGCTAACTCGGCTTATGACGCTTCCCTTGTTTAAGCGTGTCCCTGATTTTAACCCCTCCCCACAGCCTTGTCAAGCAAACAGCTCACTTTATTGAATAGTGGGGAACTTGAGAACATTGTTCTGAGAGTCACCCATCAACAGCATTCATTTCATCCCTGCTGAAATCATCCAAACCCAAATCACAAGAGTTAAAAACGTCAGCCACTCCATGATCGGCAACGCCCAGACATTCGGCCGTTCCCTTTCTTCCAGCAAAAGCGGATTCTCAACCTTCCGCGCGGCGGCCCACGTCAGGATCAGGAAACCAGCAAAGGCTAAAATAACCGGCACCCCTGCCAGGGCATAAGTCCGCGGCAGCACCAGACCAGCTTCCGGACCCAGGGCTATCGCCAAACTAAAAAATATCACCATCCCCAATGTCGCCCGGAAATAGGTCAGGGCTGCCCTGGCATGCAGATCCATTTTGTTCATGGGATACACCCCCACAAAGAACAACCCGAGGCCGGAAAGGATCCCAGCCGCCATGCCTAGTTTAGCCAAGAGTCCTGGAATGAGGAATCCCAGGCTGAGGCTAGCCGGGATCAGACAAAATCCGTTGAGCATCAATCCCAGGTTGAAAACCCAGGCTAGATGGGAAATGCCCACCTCACCCAACTCAGAAATAAAATGATTCAAGGGAGAATAAAGCTGCCCATCTTTGCCCTGGTAAGCGATCCCGCAGATCAATGCGCCCAGAATCGCAATGGCTGAACCTGTAATGCTGAAAAGCTGAAAACCGGTTACAGATGTTAAGACATCAATCATGATAAAATAAGCCTATTTTATGTGGTTGGTTTCATTTGATTAAGTTATATTCCGATCAAGTTATTCCGGATCATCCCCTGGCTTGCGAATCAGAAACATCACCAGGCTCTCGACCCACAGCAGCAGCAGACTCCCATGAAGAGCATATACTGCCGGCGTCAGAAAATAATCGCGCCAGTTGCTCACATAACCTGGATCATACGCCTCAATCCCCATCGGGCGCAATATTTCAAAAAAGGTTGGGTAGGTTCGAAAGATCCATAAAGACGCTAATACCCCCAACAAGTTCACCAAGACCATCCCCACCAACATAATCAAGACCTGACGCCGATTCAGGCGGTAGATAAATAAGCCTAAGACAATCACACCCAGGACAAAGACAGCAATCGTGATCGCATGTTCTGCCTGCAACGGAGAGGGCAATCCCAAGCTGCGCCAATCCCAATACCACAGAAAAGCTGCGAGCGCAATCAAAACGCTCCCCAAAAGCAAGAAATGCCATTTGCGTAATTTGTGAATAACAGCCATGTTCATCCTCTCTTATGGGTCAGGTGAGATCATCAAAATCCATCGTGTCTCCATTTTACATGGTGCTGATGGATTATGGAAGTGTAAGAAGGGAAAATCGCTTCTATTTAACAAGTTTCGAAATGGTTCGAAATTGGGGATGCTTAGAGGTGCGAACCCATTCGAATAAGGCCATCTCAACGCTGGAGATGAACGCACCCGCATCATGCAATCGTTCAAGCGCCAGATGGTGATTCTGTGCCGTGCGGGAAAACACACCGTCACTCAAGACATGCACTTCATAACCCGCATCCAGCAGGTCCATCCCTGTTTGCAGAACGCACACATGGGCTTCAATCCCCATCAGGATCACCTGTCGGCGCGATGCCTCCCCCAATTCAGTCAGAAATTCCGGCGTGCGCAGCGCGCTGAAACTGCTTTTGGAAATGGGTTGGATCTCCGGCAAGGCCTCCGCTAATGCCGGCAGCATGGGGCCAAGTTTTTCAGGGGCTTGCACGGTGGAGATGATCGGAATCTCCAGCGACTGGCAGCCTTTCACCATTTTCAACGCGTTGGGTAAGACCTGGCCTGAATCGTGGACAATATCCGCCAACTTCCCCTGAAAGTCCACCATAATTAAAATGGATTCAATTGTATTTAACATCCAACCTCCGTTTTCCAATCTCTGCACCCATTATACCCCTCGTAAAAACCCATTCGTCATCTTCGTTATATAATAAATCTATGGATGAAGATAAATCAAAATCGACAGAAACCAGTTCTTTCGGCACACGCGGGCGAATCAGCCACGATTCATCCCGGTTTTATGAGAGCCGCATGTATGAAAACCTTCGGAAGGGAAAAAAGACCCCCTATCATGAATCCCCTATCCCCTCCCAAAACATAGACCGCATATTTTGCAAGTCCAGCGAAAAGATGGAAGAACTTCCCGATTGCAGCGTTCATCTCATGGTCACCTCACCGCCCTACAACGCTCAAAAAGAATATGACCAGGACCTGAGCCTGGAGGATTATCTGAATATGCTGAAAGCTGTCTGGCGAGAGACCTATCGTGTTCTTGTCCCTGGCGGGCGGGCCTGCATCAATGTGGCTAATCTGGGCCGCAAACCCTACCTCCCCCTGCACAGTTTCATCATCCAGCAGATGGTCAGTCTCGGTTTTCTGATGCGCGGTGAGGTAATCTGGGATAAGGCAGCCAGCGCCAGCCCGTCTACAGCCTGGGGAAGCTGGCTTTCTGCCAGCAACCCTGTCTTGCGGGATGTCCATGAGTATATCCTGATCTTCTGCAAAGAGACTTTCCGCAGGCCGCAGGGGGATCGCGAAAACACAATCCGCAAAGAGGATTTTCTGAGCTGGACGAAATCCGTATGGCAATTTCAAGCGGTGCAAGCCAGACAAATCGGCCACCCAGCGCCGTTTCCCATAGAACTCCCCCACCGCTGTATCCAATTATATTCTTATAAAAATGAAGTCGTTCTGGATCCCTTTGCCGGCAGCGGCACCACCAGTCTGGCTGCCAAACAGGACGGACGCCGCTTTGTGGGATATGACATCAATCCCGACTATTGTGAGCTTGCTCAAACCCGTTTAGAAGAAATTGAAATTCAAGGTTGATTTGCGTCCCACTAGAGGACGTCCACCGCCTGGGATAATCTGTCAATGGCGTTTTCGATGTAATCTTCCCGCTCGATAACCACCCTAATCGCCCCCTGCGAACATACCTCTGCACAATTTCCACACCCCCGGCAGTCCTCTGAAATGACGGCTTTGCCATCCTCAATATGAATCGCATCAATAAAACACACCTCGTCTGCACATATGCCGCAGCCGATGCAATCCGCCGTCACCTCGACATGCACACCCGGCATGCGTTCAATTTTCTTCTGTAATTTCGGCGCAAGGTTAGGCAGAAAACGGAATAGGCAGCAGCAAGGGCAGCAGTTGCAAATCGTCATCAGTTTCGTGGAGGGTTTGACGCCCATCCACACCGCGTCAATTTTATCCCGGCCGATCAGGTGCACCAACCCAGCTTCCCGTGCCCGTTCCAGATGCGCCAGGGCGCTTTCCTTGTTCACCAATCGCCCCAATTCCGGATTGATATCGAGGACCGCTTCGCCAAGGAAAATACACCCAATGCTGTGGTCGTAATTCTGGCAGTCCGCTGCTTCCCGGCAAATACAATGATGCATCAGGAAGATATGACTGGCCTGCTCAATGAAATGTGCGACAACCTTTGAGGGCACCACAACATTCTCCTGGTCGTCCATACGCTGCCGAATAACCACTCGGTCCTTCGGCAAGTAAAACAACGCGTCGCCGGTCTTATGTCCATTGAACAAGGCGCGCTCCATCACCCGTCCCAGGATGGGCCACTTGGTCATCTCAGCGCCGATATAGCGCAGTTCAAAATGTCTTTTCAGAAATTCAACAAACCACAACGGCCGAGCCAAATAAACACCTCATCATTCCAGTCAACATTGTGCTGGCGTGATAAAACAGATTATCGCCAGGCATTAAGATATATTATTATATCCTGATAATACAGCTTGAACGAACCTGATAAATTCAGTCTGACCTTCACTTCATGTACGTAAACAACCCGCCAAAGTCGTAAATATATCGCTTAACCCCCAACCTTGATTGCACTCCCGTTTGTTCTAGGTTCGTTCTATTAAGTAGTGTGGCGGCAGTAAAGACCTTTGAACATCCGCTGATCCAGATCTTTATTGCTTATTATGTCGGCGCACCATCCATAATCCGCCGACCAAGATGGGTAAGACAAGGGTTGAGAAGGGGCAGATCCCACCGCCGCCATTCCCTTCTTCCGGCTGTTCTTCCTGTGGGGAGGATTGGGCTGGGGGTGCTTGCTCGGATTCACCGAGAGGTGATAAGCCATCTACCCAGAATTGCCCTTGTGTGCTTTCAGCACTCTCGATGCTATATACAAAACTGATGATTTGCGTTGGATCAACCGTGTCAATACCCCCCTCACCATGCCAGGGGGACTTGCTGAAATCTTCCCAGCGAAAATCCAACCGCTCCCATGATTCCACGCTCCCTTCAGGTGAAGAAAATCGTACTTCAAAGGGGATAGGGTTATCTTGCGCACCGGAGAAAACCAAAAAGATGATTTCCTGTCCGGCGCGGTCGCTGCGCAGAAAGAAGCTTACACCTTCTTCTCCTGTCCAATCTAAAGGGGGGTCAAACAAATGGGCGCAAGAGGCATAACCATTGACGCCCAGGGCATAGTTGATATATAAACTGCTTCCGCCCGTCATAACGGTGCCGGTGTCTTGTGAACAGCTCACGCTTGAAACCTCGCCATCCGTATCCGCGTGCCAGTCCATTTCATCCAAGGCTGTTGTGCTGCTATGGGACGATGCGGCTTCCTCAGTCTCCACTTCTGGTTGAGTTTCCTCAGCAATAGGTTCGGCGGGTTCAGCTGGCACCCCTCCCTCGCCAAAGTATCCCCGGATAGCTGAATCCAAAAAGGCTACAAAAATCGGGCCGATCTCACTGTTAGCGACATCATTGGGATGAGCATCCCAATCATCCACGCGATATTCCACTTGCAGGGTATTATCTTCCCCGGACAGGTGGTCAAAAAAATCAAAAGTGACCAGATTGGGGTGTCCATTCAGATATTCATCCGATCTCAACCACTCGGCAAAAAGGCGCGCCCGCTGCGCTTCATCATGTGTGGTGCTGTTCGGCACCTGAGGTGGTGGGGTGACGATGACGAACAATTTCTGTGGATACTGATCCATCCTGTCCCTGATCGTTGAGTAATAGGTTTGATAATCCCGCAATTGAGCGTCATCGGCAATATTGCTGGTGGGAAAACAGGATTTGAAAGCGATGACATCATACTGCATCAAGTGACTGAAGGTGTTATCCGGCGGATCATGCAAGGGCTGCGAGAAAATAACTGCAAACCCATCCGGATCGGTGTTGTCGTCAGGGACATTATAATTTTCCCCCGAATAACTGCCGTCCGCCAGCCGAAGGCCATCGCCGTTATAGCCATGATCAAAGAAGGCGTACCCCAGGCTAGATAATCCCTCTCTGACGTTTCCAGCTTCAATTAAATTATGGCCGCAAGAATGATGCAGGAAAATAATCTGGATAACCCCTTCCTCCTGTGCCATAACTCCCGAAAAATACACCAGGGAAAGAAACAACCCTAAGGCCAATAACAAAATTATTCTTGTGCTTTTCATGGCCCCTCCATGACGGATCTTTATTTGGATAGGTTGAATTGAAGAAATTGATGTCTAGTTCTATTATATAAATCATTTCCCTCGAAAACAAGAAATCTTCACCAAAAAAACTCTTAAAACAACCCTGTTTCATTTATTCTATAAAGTTTGATTTGACTTTGGTTTTCATCGGTAGCAAACTATAATAATTTATGTGTGGTCACGACAAAAAAGGACAAGTCCCTATGTTCGTATATCTCAGCAAACTCCTGCCCCTTCTGGTCTACCCCCTGGGGTTTTCATGCATCCTAATTCTCATCGCCCTCATTCTGAAGAAACATCCCAAATGGCGGCGCGGATTGCTCATTGGCGCGCTGGCCCTGCTGTGGCTGGCCAGCAACCGCTGGGTGAGTTATGGCCTGGCACGATCACTGGAATGGCAGAACCTTCCAGCGGACACCACGCCACAGGCTGAGGTGATCGTTCTCCTGGGCGGAGGCACAGAATCAGGTGACCCCCCGCGGCCGATGACCGAGGTTAACAGCGCGGGCGACCGTGTGTTGTTTGCTGCCAAGCTCTTTCAGGAAGGGGCAGCCCCAACGATCCTCGTCAGCGGCGGCAACCTGGAATTCACCCAAGCCCGAGGTACCTCACCTGCGGAGGAAATGACATCCCTACTCTCATTGACAGGCGTCCCTGGTGATGCGATTTGGCAGCAGTCCAAGTCGCAAAATACCTATGAAGATGCCCTCTATTCGGCTGAGATGCTGCGTGATAAGGGAATTGAAGAGATCGTCCTGGTCACATCAGCCATGCACATGCCCAGGGCGAAGGCTTTGTTTGAACATCAAGGCCTAAGTGTCATCCCCGCGCCGGTTGATTTCACGATCACCGAGAAAAATTGGGAGAGCGTATTCAGGCCTGGCCTTGATGAAGCCATCATCTACCTTTTGCCCAATGCTAGTTCGCTGGGGTTGACAACCAATGCCCTTAAAGAATATCTGGGCATGCTGGTCTATGACTTGCGGGGATGGCTGTAAACTCAGCCAACCATGTATGCGATGCTCAGCGTGCCGGGGCCGGTATGCGTCCCGATCACGGGGCTGACAAACGTGGTTACCGTCTCAACGGGATTGAAGCGCTCAACAGCCTCTGCCATCAGCTTTTGATTGTCATCCTCTGCTTTGGCGTGGAAAGTCGAAAGTCGCACGGATTCCCGCCCGTCAATATCCCGTTCCACCAATTCAAGCATACGCTGCACAGCTTTCTTGCGTGAAATCACCGATTCCACCAACTCAATTTTGCCATCCCGAATCTCCATAATCGGTTTGATGCTCAGGGCAGCGCCCAAGAGTCGCTTGGCAGTGTTGATCCGCCCGCCCTTATTGAGATATTTCAGGGTGTCCACTGTGAAATAAACACCGATTTTTGGGTAGGTCTCTTTTGCCAAAGTCAAGCATTGCGCCAGGCTTGCACCTTCCATGGCAGCACGGGCAACCCGCATGACCATGAATCCCAATGCCATCGACACCAATTGGGTATCCATAACGGCTAAAGGCGCATCAGGGAAATTCTCAGCGGCCTGCCGTGCAGATTCAACCGTTCCTGATATGCCGCTGGAGATCAATAACGCTAGAACAGCGTAATCCTTATCCATTAATGTTTTAAACAATTGTGTGAATTCGTTAACTGTCACCTGGCTGGTGGTGGGTATTGTGTCGGATTTCTCCAGTCTGTCATAGAATTCTTCCGCCCGGATATCCTCTCCATCACGATACGTTTCGCCTTCCCAATGCAGGGTCAGTGGAACAATATGAAGGCCTAGCTCTTCCACAATGTCCTGGGGTAAATAGGCGCTGCTGTCAGTGATTATGGCAACCTTTTTCATTAATTCTCCTGTATACAGATAGGTATTATTTGAATACTCTATTAGTATACATGAAAGTATAGTGGAATATCATAAAAACGGAATTTTTTTGATAGTCTTTGATAGAAAACCTGCCCTAGCCTTGTTCATTGCACGCAATAAACTTTTGAAAGATAGAGAAGCAGGAGTAAAAATGAAAATGAAATTCAGAAACCTCACATGGCTGTTCGCTTTAGTGACTGCCATTATTTTTGACCAATTATTCTGGCAAAAACCTTTAGGATTGAATATCTTCATCTTGGTGATAATCTTCGTTCTCGGCCTTTTAATGCCTTCCTGGCTTGAGAAAATTTCAATTCCCCGGAACTCATATCTTTTGTTAATCCCCATCCTGGGTTTCGCATTAATGACATTTTTCCGTGCGGAAATCCTGACCAATTTAATGAACGTACTCATTACACTGGGCACGATTGTCTTGTTTACAACAACCCTTCTTAATGGGGAATGGATAAAATTTTCACTCCTGGAACACATTATCAATGACTTAAAATTCCTTCTGAATTGTTTCACGGGCGGAATTTTATTCTTTTTAAAAATCGAACAAAAGACTGCGGATCCGTTAAGGGATGAGACATCGGAGGTAGATCCCCCTATCGATACCAAGAATCATAAATCACGAAAATTTATTCCTTATCTCCGTGGTGTACTGATCGCACTACCCATCCTGATCATCCTCACAATATTACTCGGCTCTGCTGATCCAATTTTCAAGCAGTATATTCAGAGTATATTTTTTGGATTTAATCTGGAGAACCTAGGGGAATATATTTTCCGTTCCGTATACATTCTTATACTGGCTTACCTAATCCTCTCAACCTACTATTTTGGGTTGGTGGAAAGTAAGAAAATTAAGAAAGAAAAGACCAAAGAATCATCACCTCGCCCCTTCCTAGGACAAATCGAAGCCTGGATCATCTTGGGTGCCGTGAACCTGCTTTTCCTGAGCTTTGTCATTCTGCAATTCACTTACTTTTTCGGGGGAGAAAAGAACATCCATCTTGATGGATATACATATTCTGAGTATGCGGTTAAAGGGTATTTTGAACTTGTCGCCGTTACTGTCATCACCCTGATCATCTTCTATGTCCTGGCTTTGATCACAAAACGAGACACAAAGGTTCAGCGTTGGACTTTTTCTGGTCTAGGTATTGTACTGATAGGATTAACGGGCGTGATTCTGTTTTCCGCTTTTCAAAGATTAACCCTTTACGAAGCGGCGTATGAATTTACCCGTCTGCGCACCCTAACACACATCTCAATGATCTGGATAGGCTTGCTCTTACTGGCTGTCATCATCCTTGAGATTAGTCGTAACATAAATCGTCTGGCAGTTATTTTAATCGGTGTGATCTTTGGCTTTGGTTTAACGGTCAATATTGTTAATATCGACAGATTCATCGTCAAACAGAACATAACCCGCGTGCTGATCACATCGGAACCTGAAACGACTTTGCAATTAGATACAGAATATTTGTATTCCCTATCCTATGACTCCATCCCCCCATTAATCACAACCTATACGGATCCGGAAACCCCCATGAATATCAAAAACGACATTGCGGGTATCCTCGCCTGCCGATTAGTGTATCTTGATATGCCGGAGGAACAACCTTGGTCTTCGTTTCATTTTTCGCGATCAAAGGCCATCACCCACCTCCAAGAACAAGAAAAAAGTCTTGAGGACTATCTCGTTCTCGACGGGCATGATTGGTTTGTGACCGTCAATGATGAACTTAAAGCCTGCGCGGATTATGAATTTAGTGAAGATTTCTTGGATTAGGCCCCCTCATTAAATTCAACCTGCGAATCGATATCCCTTTGAGCGGACGGTAATAATATGACGGGGATCAGAGGTATCCTCTTCTATCTTCTGCCGCAGCCGGCGGATATTCACCCGCACAATCGGCCGTGCATCCATCTCATCCATGTCATATCCCTGGACCGCGCGGATCAACTCGCTGGCGCTCACCACCCGATCTGAATTGGAGACGAGATAATCCAGCATATCAAATTCCGTTGGGCTGAGCTGGATCGGCTCCCCATTTTCCACCACGAGCCGTTTCCGACGGTCAACAATAATAGAAGGCGTCTCCAGAATATGTTCGTGATTAAGCTTGCCGTCCCCCTCCGGCAGGATTTGCATCTTCAACTGACTGAGGATCATCTCCACCTGACTGATCAACTGTAAGCGCTCTGCAGATTCTCGCCTCTCCGACATACAGCGGTCGACCCTTGAAACAACCTCCATAATATTCACAGGTTTGACCAGGTAATCATAAGCCCCCTTATGAAGCGCGCCGATGGAAGAATCCAATGTGGCGTAAGTGGCAATCACAATCACATCCGTGCCGGGAGAATGTTCCTGAATCCAATCCAACATATCCAGTCCACTCACATGGCCGTTCAATTTGAGGTCCACCAAGGCTAATCCAAAATTTTGATCTTCGAAAAGTGACTGCGCCTCCTCAATGTTGCCGGCGTGGCCTGTTGAATAGCCATGTTTTTTAAGTGCAGCCGACCAGACTTTCCACTTATTCTCCTCATTGTCAACAATAAGGACTGATTCAGCCAAGGGCAAACGATCCTCTGCACTCATTGTCTGGCTACTGAAAAATTTTTCTAATGCAATGTCCATAACCAATTCCCTCACCCATAATCATTACGAAGCTGTTATTTGATGATGTTTTTAATACAAATATTTTATTTACCTGTAATAAACCGGGGTTATATATGAGTAATATAACAGCTTCATATCGGTTTGATATTCCCATTGTACAATAACGGGACAAGTTTGACCTTAATTTCAGATTACAATTTGGAGAAAAGGGGTAAGAATCAGTGTTTTATTAACTTCTTCTAATGAGGATAAGATTAATTTTTTGGAAAAAGTTTGTCCATTGCTTCGGGGGCATACTTTCTAACAACCTCGGAAGAAATACCATTGGTCTTGCACACGTCTGCATACATATCCACGCTGGGCCGGCGGATGCGCGCCTGGGTATCCACATTCAATCCCCAAAGCCCAAAGCGCTGGGTCCAGCCACGCTCCCACTCAAAATTATCCACCAGTGACCAATGAAAATATCCCCTCACCGGATAATTGCCATTGATGACCCGCCATAAGGCATGCAGGTGTTCCAGGGTGTATCTGGGGCGCAGCTCATCCTCGGAGTCTTCCACGCCGTTTTCCGTGATGATCATCGGCACGCCAAATTGACTTCCCCAACGCACACTCTCCGCCATGCCCTCCGGCTGGTTGGCAATGAACCCGTTCTCGCTCAACAAGGTATCTTTGGGGTAACCTCGGTGGACAAACATCTCCTTGGGGGCCAATAAATCAAACCGCACCGTATCGTTGGCATAATAATTAATCCCCAAGAAATCCTGGGTGCCTATAGCCTCCGGGATGCGGTCTTTTTTCATGACGGCGTTGAAAACGCCATCCTTCAGCGTCCGGGGAAATAAATCATTAAACAAGGTGTGGAAGACCTTGGCTGCCCAATGATCCACGGGCAGAAATGTTGCTGGTTTAAACCCCCGATAATGCAGCGCGGCCCCCACCTGCGCCTCCGGCTGCAGTTCGTGGATCACATGATAGGCGCGGGCATGGGCCTTGATCATGTGCCGCATGACCAGCATAGCCGTCTTCAGGTCTTGCTTCCCCGGCGGGAAGACCCCCTCCACATAGGCGCTGACCACAAACACATCCGGCTCGTTGATCGTCACCCATAAATCACAGTAGGGCTGAAGGGCTTCCACAGATTTGTGCACGAAAGCCGCAAACAGGTCAACCACCGCCTCGTTCTCCCAGCCCCCCATCTCCGCCACCCACAACGGTTCGCTGAAGTGATGCAGGGTGACCATGGGCGTCATCTTGCGAGAGCGCAGCCCCCGCAGCATCTCACGGTAGCGGTCCAGAGCATCCTCATCCCAGCGGTCTGGCGCGGGCTGAATCCGGCTCCAGGCGATGGACAAACGGTGGGCGTTCTGGTGTGTCGCCTGCGCGCGGTCAAAGTCCTCCCGCCAGCGCCCGCCCCACCAATCACAGGCCAGGCCCGATTTATGGCCATTGACAATGCGACCTTCCTCCTGCTCCCAGGCGGTCCAGGTGTTATTGGGGTTGCGTCCCTCCACCTGATGCGCGGCCGTGGCCGTGCCCCACAAGAACCCCTCCGGGAAATAATAGGTGCCATAAGGCGTCTTTGACTCTGTGCTTTCATTCATCATAGCCATCATTATAGCATTACTATCCTTAGGCGACTCGACTCCTCTCTCCCAATACACATCACTCTTAATCGCCTAATACCTCATACCCAATACCTATTACCTCATTATTTCTTAATCCCTCTTTTCACCCTCACATGCCCCGTGCGCGGGAAGTATACCGCAGTGCCCACAAAACAAGCCGGCACCCGATTTCGGTCCCAGGGCAGCCGCACCCGAGTGGTGGCCGCCAGGCGCACATAACGCCCCACCGGTGGGAGATAAGGCGGAATAGGGACGTACTGCTGGGTGTAGAAGCGCGATTGATCGTCCATATACAGATCGGCGTCCTCCGGTGAGGGCTGTGTATAAAACCTGAGATGCCGCTCCGGTGTGACCGTCGCCAACACCAGCCTTTGACTGCTGGTCCCCAATCTCAGCAACGTTTCGACCTCCGTCAGCCCATCCAGGCCTTGCATGCGGTAGGGTGAAGCTTGCACGCCGGTGGAAAGGGTGCTGGTCTTCTCGAAAAACTGTCCGCCAGCTTGAGCGATGTTTGCCAATTGATCCCCGGTGTCAGAAACGCACACCAACCGAAAGACCAGATCCGGCCGTGATCCGGGCGCGGTGAGAGACGGGATCACCAGCCAGTTACCCGCGGCCTGGTCAAAATAGCGCCCGAAATGTCCCTCCTGACGGTAATTCATATTCTCATCGGTCTTAACATAAAAATGATGCGTCCCGTCCACACCGCTCGGATGAAGGGCAATCCAATAGCGGACGCCAGAAGTAAGGGCATAGGGCGGGTCGAAGGTAAACCGCAGCCAGGCATACTTTGTCCCCGGCACCGATGAAGCGGGCAGGGAATCTGAAACGGCCAGAACAGCCCCTGGTACCCCTGACGAGGTCGCCCGCACCTGCGCGGTCAGAGCCGTCGTTGGAGAGCCTTCTTTTCGGACTCGAAAATAGGCATGTTTCAAAACCACACTGGCGCCAGGAGTGAAGGACTGAGCGAGGTTGCGATGGGCTGTGCTGTCCCCCAGCGGGAACACACCCGGCCCCGGACCGGTATTGGCATAAAACCCTTCCGGTTTTTGATAATTTCGCCAGGCCAGCGTCTGAAACCAGCCCGAGCAGCGCACCTTCACCCGCAGCGCGCCCTCCCGTGAGCACTGTGACAGCACTGAAGTCGGCCAGGCATGCAAGGACAGAAAGGTATCACGCAGCGAGAGAGCAAAGGCGTCATCCAAATCCCGTCTGTGAATCACCTTTTCCCGGATGCCAAACTCACGCTGCGATTGGGTATCCACTGCCGGTGAGGTCTCAAGCTGATCAGCCAGTTTATTATCCGGGGAGAGGAAAGCATACTGCACCTTAACTTGGTTATAGAGGCCGTCGAGCGTGACCTTCAGCTCCACTCCCTGGAGAAAGACCTTGACCTCTTCCACAAAGCCCCACCAGACCGGGGTGTTTTCACGATCGCGCACCATCACGCCGCAGCGCAGCAAGGACGTCAACTCCAGCAGGTTTTGCAGCGCACCCTGGGCGGAGAAGACCGCCTGATGTGGGCCGCCAAATGCAGACCAGCTCAACCTTTCTGTAGAGAGGTCCACTGCGGTCAATATCGGGCCGGAAAAATCACGGCGGGTGAAAGTTATCGAAAAAGCGCTCTGCTCTGAAGTCATTTATTTACCTCTTTGTGTGATTTCATTAAAGAATCCTGAGCCTTCGCCGGTAATAGGCACGCAGAGATGCCGTTCGCATAATATCCACCTGACCTGCCTCATTCACCAGCACAAAAAACAGCCGGTTGTAATCCCCCGGGGTGAGGGTCAGCGGCCCGCCCTGACGGAGGTGCCCCACCGCCTCAGAACCCAGTGTGGCGTAGCGCACATTGTGTAGGCCTCGAAACTCATCATCCACCAGGACATCGTCCTCAAGCATGTCGTAAAACCCCAAAAAGGAGGCTGAGCCATCCAGGGCCAGCAAATGGAGCTGATCCAGCTCAAGCTGGTGGGGACCAGCATCCTCACGCTGCCCATACATCACCAAATCGACATGATGCGGAAGGCGCTCTCCCAACAGCCTGTGCGGGGGAATCCGCAGGGGTGGAAACAGCATATATTGATACGCGGGGTAGGCATAAACACCCTCCCCCTCCCACAGGACGTAGTCGCCCTTCTGCAGCTTGATCTTTAGATACAGATCGTCATATCCGTGGGCGCTGAAGAAATGCAGGATGGGGCGATAGGACCGCCCTGACAATCTCTGAACGTCTTCGTTAGTCAAGGTCCAGTTTCCCAAATCCGTCCAGTCCCCACCCGACCAGGACAAACGGCGGTAATACTCGTTGATCGCGTTGGGAGAATAAAGCAGGTCCCCACCCATGAAATCCGTCCCCTGTAAGAAGAACACACCATCATCCGAAATCGTGGGATGATGGTACAGTCCCACTAACACATCCTTTAAAACCCCAGAGGTGCAGGTGTTCTCCAATTCAAACCGCAAAGGTGCGGGGAGGGGTGAGTCAACATCAGCCGGGTCGATCAACACCGAGGAATCATGCCCTGGGTGGGCGTCGGTATGGTTGAACAAGGCGATGCCGCCCGTCACTCTGCTCCCATTGCGGTTGCTCAGCGGCAGCTCAATGGACTCGGAATCAAAGTGATTGGGGCGCGTGAAATGCAGCCGAACCCGCAGGGACCCGGTTTGATGGGTGTCATAGCCCTGCGGGTTGACCTCAATCCCAAGATCGGTGATCGGGGTGATATAAAATGCCCCACCATCAACGGGCTGACAGCGCAGGTACTGCGTTGTGTTACAGCCTGCCCGTTGATAAAGTTCGGCGCGCCCTCTCACATTCTCTAACTCGACCAACCCCTGTGAGATCTGTTCGGGCGTGCCCTCCAGGGACAACGTCAGCGAATCTGCCACCATCCGATCCGAAGAGAAAACTGACCCATAGGACGCGCCTTTGAATGGGGCTTCCGCCGCGTGGCCGGAGAGGATCAGCCAACCCGCAGGGACATTTCCCAGCGCAATCTGGTTCATGGTTCCTCCCACTCCCATTCGCAATAAGGGACTTCCACCGACCGCTGCTGATCCCGCGTCCGGATTTCCCCCAGCAGCGCCTGAAAGCGCGCCATGTGGGCGCTGGCCCAATCCGCCAGGGCAGACGGCAGATCCTGATTCAGCGATGCGTCCTCAAAGCGCCCTGACGCCCGGAAGGTGAGGGCGTAAGCCACTGCGCCGGTCACCAGGGCGTGTTCGTCCTCCGCTGGCAGTGTCGTCTCCAGCGCGCCGTCCAGACCCTCCAGGGTAAATGTTTCTTCAACAATCCGCCCAATGGCTTGCAAAGCGCTGCGCACCGCCGCGCCCAGCATGGCGTCGGTCCAGATCAAGCCAGCCGCGTCATTCAGGTGGCAGCGCACCCGCTCCTTAATCGTCTCAAAGTTCATTCTTACCCAGCCTTCTTTATTGGCTTGCTTTCATCACCGTCTTCAGGCGTTCTCACCGTCCGCACTTCATCGGCCGAAAAACAGACCTTGCGGCCATCGGGGCCGATCACAACCAGCGATCCATCCGGCAGCAGCTTATGCGCCTTAGGTTTCCCTCCGACCAGCCTGGCCGCGGCCGCCCGAATCGAGATCTTCTTTTGTTTTCCCATTCATCATCCTTTCTTCCTTGTCAACATCCTTTGAAATTTAACCCTCACCCTGCCCTCTCCCTTCGAAAGGGAGAGGACTGAGGTGAGGGAGAAAAAATTTGACATTTAACCATGGCTCACCTGTGATTGTCGCAACAAGCTGATGTTTTACACCAATCTCATTGATTCATGCCACGCAAGCCGTCCTCCAGCCCGGTGCCGAGGATATAGGCCACCAACATATACACCACCCCGGTGAGCTGTTCCTCAGCCAACGGGAAATCGGGTTGCCAGGCTTTGACGATCACCAACACTAATCCAATCAACGCCGCCCAGAACTTTCGGCTGCCGAGTAATTGTTTCACCTTGTCCATCTCATCCATCCTTTCAACACAATAGCTTTTCCTTCCCCAGCCTGCCCCCGCCAAAGCAGAGGCAGGCCTTACAAGGAGGAGAAAAGAGAGAAAAATCAGGCTGCGACATTATTCTTGTGCAGCGGGCGGAAATCATTGACCCACACCGCCAGGTAATGGCGCACCTTCAAGCGGTGTTCATCGCTCATGAAGACCGCCGGCGAAAGCTCATCCCCTGCTACGTATATCTCCGGCAGGACGCCGAACCGCTCGCCCACATACACCGCCGGGGCCACGGCCGGGTCGCAGGCAGCCGCCCAGTTATCGGCGTCCGTCCACTCCGGTACCACCAACGGAACCCCCGTACCTTTGAGCACATTGTCATAAACGTAATCCTGTTCACGCACAAATTCCCCCTGCAGGATCTGGAAGGCGGTTTTCTGCAGATTGCGCGGCACGAGCAAATACTTGGGGTTGACCGCCATCTTGGGTCCCGTACCGTAGTAAGTTTCCGCGTTCTTAACCAACATGGGTTGAGCATAGACCGCAGCACACACCGCGTCCCACTCGTCCCCGTCCAGCACGCCGGTGCGCAAGTTGGCATGGCCGCCGGCGGTGGCGACGACCGTGTCATTGAACAGCGCGCCGCTGTCCGCCATCGTAGGACCAATCCCGCCATCTGCGGTAAATATCTGGCTGACCAGCTTGGATATCTTGCGCAGCCCGGCGGAAGCCAGCTCCCGGGCGTAAGCTCGTAGTTTGCGAGTCTCATCCCTGTCAATCAATTCCAACGTCAGGGGGATGTAACCGCCGTATTTGACGAAACTGGCGGTCTCCGGCGAATCCCCCACTGTTAACTCGGTATAGGGCTCACCCTCCGCCACCGTCGGCAGGTCGCCCACCGTCCCGATCAGAGTGCCTGTGATGTCATGCAAGCTGTTGAAATGCTCTGTCAGGCTGATTTGCTGCCACCAGTTATAGCCCGCCCGGCCCAGCGCCTCCCAGGTGTTGACCACCAGCTTGTTCAGCGCGTTCTTCACCAAACCGGTGAAGTCGGCTGTCGTCGCCAATTGTGCCCGGTTGGGGAAGTAACCGCCGTGCAGGTCCACATCGCCGGTCAACGTCAGATACAGCTCTCGGATGCCGGAGAGCTTGGCCACAGATAGCGCCTTCTGCGCTTCATCCCGCGGCGCGCCGAACAGGTCATCCACTGCAGTCTGCAGGCGCTCCTCCGAGGTGACCATCCCGCTGACCCGCCCCGGACCGTGAACCGCCTCGCCGCCGGTCAACTCCCCCACCATGTCGCGGGCGTCCTCAATGGCTGTCTTCAAGGCTTCAGGGTCAAAAATCTGCCCGTCAAACTGCGCCCGCACCCGCTGGCTGACCGGTTTGGGCAGCTTGGCTGCCCCCAGCGCCGAATCCAGCAGGTAGGCGCACATCTGCAGCCGCACCGCCCGGGCTTCTTCCGCCAACTCATTAAATTCCTTCACCGGCTTCTTGCCCGCAGCCGGTTCTTGCACTTGGTCTGTCATGATTGTTCCTCCATTTTCGATTTGAAATTGATTCAATTGGCGCACAAAAGCGCCGCCTCTTGCGGGATCGGTCACCAAATCCACCGAGAACACCTTGAGGATTTTCTCGACCGTCCGGTTCTTCCCCCTAAAAAGCACATCGGCGGAGAAACCGATCTTGGGTTTTGAATCACCCTCCCCCGCCAACACCTGCTCCCCCAACGCGGCCAGCAGCGGCCCGCCCGGGCCAAAGGCTTCCAGCACGGCGCGGATGCCCTGGCAGGCCTCATCCCATTTCGGCCCCCGCAGCACCCCGCTGATATCCCGCACGGAGCGCGCCCGCCGGTCGTGGTCAATATAGCAAAACACGCCCTCCCACAGCCCCAGGCTGGCTTTCAGCGCAGCCGCTGGGAAGTGCCAGCCGTTGCCCTCCCCCGCAGTGATCGCCAGCACCTCAAACTTCCCCGGCGCCAGGGCTGCCCCGCTCGCCTCCAGGCTGAGCCGGTGTTCCCCTTCTTCCTTTATCCGGTCTTTTTGCATCACCATTTCAGCTTTCTCCATGATCCATCTCCTTTCCCGCCCTGGTGAGCAGCGCGTCCAAATCCGCATCCTCGCCCACAAAGCGGTACACCACCCGTAGATACTCCCGAGCGTCAATCAACCCCGCCCGATACAGCCCCTCAAACAAAGGCCCGACCTCAGCCCCTGACTTCGCCAGCGCCAGGTTATCCCGCGCGGAGATGTCCGCACCATGCACGGCGATGGGCGCTTTAGGGTCCACCCGCCCATCCACCAGCGCCCGCCGCGCCGTCACCACCTGCAGCAGGTCCGTCAACACCCACAGGAAATAGCGCTGTCGCTGCTCAAAGCGGCGGTAGGTCGGCCCGCCCGCGGCTTCCGCTGTGGTCCTGGTCGATCCCTCCGGCTCGGCCAGGAAGTGCATCGGCACCCCCGCCCCCGCCGCGATCATTTTCTTAATCGCCAGCCCATCGGTTTGCGCGTCCAGCGCTTCCAGCTTGGGGGAGATCACCGACCAATCCTCGCTCTCATCCGTCACCAAAATCGACCCGGGCGAGGGCGGGTTGGCGGCCAGCTCCGCCTGGCGTGTCCGTCGAGCGGCCTCCGAGGCAAATTGGGCCTTGACGCGGTAAAGAAACGCATTTCTGAAGCGGTTCAGGCGCATGCGGTCTTCCAGCCAGGCGTCGTAACGCCGCAGCCAGATCAGCAAGGGCGCCAGGTCGGATTCGCCCCACTGTGCGCCCGCCGGTTTGTTGACGGCGTAATGCAGCATCACCGGCGCCAGCGCACCGTTCCCATCAAAGCCATCCCCCCTGGGGTCATAAGCCGGATAAACGTCCTCCGACTTGGCGATGAAGGACAGGGGCTGCTCAATATCATTCTCAGCCGGCACGATGCGGTCAATATCCGCCGCCGGTACCACCCGCAGATAGGACATCCCCGCCCTGTCGGTCGAGATCAGCAGGAACAGGTTACCCGAGCGGCTCAATTCCTCGCACAGCTCAATCACCCGTGTTGACATGCGGTTCAGGCGGTGCCCCCAGAAGGCCGTCAGGAAGTCCAGGGTCGGCTCATGGTCACATTGAATATCCACGCCGCCGCCTACCACATACTGGCTGGTCAGCCCCACCAACCGCCGCGCCAGGGGGTCTTCCCGCCAGGCCGTCAGGCAGGCTTCCAACACGCTCTGGCGGTCGGGGCTGATACGGTCGCGGGGTGATTCGTCATAGCGCCGCGTCCCCACCAAAAAGGCATTCTCACTTTCCACCACGGAAAGCTGTGCCCGCACCCGTTGATCCACCAGAGGTTGAAATAACCGAACTAATAAATTTTGTGCAATCGACATCGTTAAATTTCCTTTCTCTCGTAAAGCCCTGTCAGGCATCAACCGTAGCCACTTTAACTGGGCAGATCTCGCCGTCCAGCGGGCAGATCACCGGTTGAGTCTGCTGCCCGACATAGCTCAGCAGGTCCGCCTTATCCCCATGCCAGCGGTTGTAATCCATAAAATAATTCGCTTTGGCGCCGATGGACGCCCCCCGGGAGGCTGTTTGATGGACCAGCCAGTCCGACACCCCGGCCGGTAGCGCTGGCGGGCAGGGATACTCGGGCGTATACAGCGGGTAAGGCCGCGGCCAACGGTACTGCGCCAGCCACCAGTCCACAGGCGGCAGGTCCCCCACCCGCAGGTATTGGTTTACCCATCCCGCCCGGGAATAAATGATGGGCATCCGCCCCGTCCTATTTTGGATAAGGTTCAATGATTCCACCGTGCAGGCGGTGATGCGACTGACGCTCTGCCCGTGGTCCAGCTCCAAATCCAATACGATCGGCGTTTGGCTCAGGTCAGCGTCCCCCAAGATGCGAAACAGGTTGTCCATCTGGCGCTCAGCCGATTCCCCCGGATAGAGTACGTGATAAGCCATCCGCACCCGTCCAATGCGCCCCGCTTCCTGGAAATAATATTGAAACCAGGGGTCCTGATACCCCCACGAGATCCCCGCCCGCATGGCGATAAACGCCACCTCCGGCTGATGCGCAGCGATCACATCAAAATCCACCTTGACCTTGCCATCCGGGGAGGTGTTATAGCGGGACAGGTCAATCCCAAACACATATTTTTCGTTATCCATGGTCAATCTCCTTCATCGGGTCTGCACCCGGAATGATCACCCCGGGCAGGTGCGGCGCCCAGGTTTCTTCATCCAGAACCGCGCACAGGCTGGCGCTGATCAGCAAATCGTCATGCACCAACTCACCGCTGGCCGGGTCCCGTGTCCCATCCGGCACGCCCCACTGGATGGCCTTGTCCGGGCCCGCTCCCACCTGATACTGGCAGAAGGCGGCCTCACGGAAGAAGGCCCGGCTCAATGCCGCCTGCTGGCTCTCCTCCCCATCCGGCATGGCGTAATCCCGGAAGCGCCCCGAATCGATCAGGGCTAAAAACCCCCAGCCCAGCTTGGACTTGGTCTTGCCCGAAAACACGAAAGGCCGCACCTTGCCGGGCAGCGCCTGATCCAGAAAAGCTGCTAGCCCCGCGCCGATGCCGGTGGCATCCACCACCAACCGCCGGACACCCCAGGTCTCCGCCAGGGCGCGGATCTGGGCGTACAGCCGGGTGTGGGCCGCGCCCACCCATAAGCGCCGGTGCACCACACGATAGGTCGGCCCGGCCGTCATGCCTGCTGCCTCTTCCCCTTCCACCGCCACAATGGTCAGCGCGGTGGCATCACGGCCCGGGTTCTGTAAGCCCGCCATTCCCACCTCGGACGCAGCCTCATCCGCCCCAGCCACGTCCACTAGCATGGCATAAGCCTGGCCCGCGACCGGTGCAGACTGCGGCGGGTGAACCCCGCGCATCAGCATCTGTCGATCCGGTGTGAACAGCCCGCCTTCCGCGTCGATCTCCTCGCAGTAATACTGGGTGCGGATCATGGGGTGCGAGCGCCCCAAACGGGCGATCTGCCCCGCCAGGTGCTGCGCATAGGCCGGGACTTCCTTGATGACGGCATCGGCATTCAGGTGAAACACCCGCCGCAGGCCATCCCTATCCTGCGCCGCCCTGGCCGCGCGCAGCTCCCTTGCCAGCAGTGTGCGGCTGGTCCAGGCCGTACCCCAGAAGACCCGGGTGGCATTGGTACTGGCCGCCATGGGCGCGATCTCCTTGTCATATTTATCCATGCGGATATCCTGGGCCTCATCAATCGAGAGCAGCGCCGAAGCCGTCGCCCCCACAATGTTGGCGGACGGCGACCCGGACAGGAATACCACCCGCGCCCCGCCCACCTGATAGATGTGCCCGTAATGCTTCTCCCAACGGTCGCGAACGATCATGTTGCCGCTCAACACCTCCTCCAGCCGGCGCATGGCGTTCTCGGCCTGGGGCTTCCAGGTGGGCGAGATCTGCACGATCTCATGCCGTTCGCTGGAAAGCAGGGTCAGCAGGTAGGCCTGGATCTGCGCCTGGAGCTCGTTCTTGCCGGATTGGCGCGGGAAGATGACCACAAAACTCAGTCCTTGATGGTGCAGCACAGAATGGACGACCGCCCGCGCCACTGCCTGTTGATAGCGGCGCAGCTTCAGCCCGCTGGCATAGCGCACGAACAGCGTCACATCCCGCAACAGTTTCTTGAGGATTTCCACCAGGTTCGTCATCTATCCCCCCAGAAAGGCTTTCAGCAAAGCGGCCAACGACATCAGCCCTGAACCGCCGGAGGCCAGCCCCGAAAACAGCTTGAACTGGGTCACGCCCTCGGTGGCGGTGCGGATGCGCGTTTCATGATCCCGCATGTGTTCCTCCAATATACACAGGCGCTGGTCGTTCATCGCCTGCTGGTGCGCCAGGCGCGCCTCCAGCGTCCGGATCCTGGCTTGCAGTTGGGTGTTGGCGTGGCGTAACTGCTCGGTGAGCAGGGCTGCGGTCTTATCCTCCACCAGTGCCTCCCCCATTCCCGTTCAGCCCGGAATGGTTCATCTCCTCCAGCACAGCCGCCATGCTGCGTGAGAGGGCTTCGCTCAGTTCATCTGCCTGGCGGTCCTGCATGCCGCGCTCGGTCTGGAGGATCTTTGCCAGCCGGCCGCAGCTCAGCCCCAGCACCTGCAGGGTGTTGGCCAAAGATTTGAGATCGTCCGCCTCATCGGCTGCGCGCTCAAATAAACGCCGCATCACCACCCGCAGCATGCCGATCTCGCCGCGCAGGGAGTCCCCCAGGGCGCGGTCCAGGTCGGCCAGCTCGGCGCGGGTGAAGTGTTCAAAGTAGAAACCGGGGGTTGGGTGTGGGGTCTTCTTGGTCATCAAAGGGTGCAGCCTCCTGTGTCAGGGTGTGGGTGCTCCAGGGGAAGTCCGGGCGCATCGCAAAGCGCAGTTGAAGTTGAAGTTCAGGGCCTTGGTCGCCCAGACCTCCCTGGTTAGAACATACGTTCTATGCTATACAGACTCTAACATAGAAAAAGGCGGATTTCAATCCGTCAAAAGCGGCAAATTTCCCCGTCAAATTGCCGCTTAAGGCAAAACAACCATGTAGGTCACCTGCTCGAAGAGTGCTTCGCATGGCGGCGTAGTAACACTCTCTTGTCATTGCGACAAGTTGGAGCGACATCAAGTCGCACCAACGCAGTGCCAGGCGACGGGAGTCGCCGGCTGAGCCCGAAGGGCGTACGAAGCAATCTCCGAAGCACGCGATCAACCAATCACACCAACCCCCACCTATCCCAACCTCAGATTGCCACGTCGGCCTCTGCGAGGCCTCCTCGCAATGACGGATCAATTGTCGTTGCGACAAGTTGAAGCGACATCAAGTCGCACCAACGCCGTGCCAGGCGACGGGAGTCGCCTTGATCTTGTCATTGCGAGGAAGCCCGAAGGGCGTACGAAGCAATCTCCGAAGCACGCGATCAACCAATCACACCAACCCCCCACCCATCCCAACCTCAGATTGCCACGTCGGCTTCTGCGAGGCCTCCAATCAATGACGGATCAATTGTCGTTGCGACAAGCTGAGTGCCATCACTCAAAGAGTGCTCTTCGAGCAGGGCACATCAGCGCTGTGCCAGGCGACGGGAGTCGCCGGCCGAAGCGAAGCAATCTCTGAAGCACACGTACGACAAAGTAATCCATCCCTTACACATCACCACCTCAGATTGCCACGTCGGCCTCTGCGAGCCTCCTCGCAATGACGGATAGATTGTCGTTGCGACAAGTTGGAGCGACATCAAGTTGCCCCAACGCAGTGCCAGGCGACGGGAGTCGCCGGCCGAAGCGAAGCAATCTCCGAAACACACAATCAACCACTCACACCAACCTCACCCCATCCCAACCTCAGATTGCCACGTCGGCTTCTACGAAGCCTCCTCGCAATGACGGGACCCTCCTCCCAACCAATGTTATAATATCCCCATCACACGCCAGCGGGGGACGCCCCCTCCTCAGGAAATGAGCCAGCCATGACCCATCCCGTCACCACCTACCTGCACGATCTCAGCGATAACCTCGCCAGCGGCATCGCCACCGAACACACCCACCGCCCAGCCCTGGCCGGACTGATCGAATCCCTCGATGACGAGCTCCACGCCGTCAACGAACCCTCCCGTGCCGAATGCGGCGCGCCCGACCTCAACATCACCCGCGGCACCTTCTCCCTCGGCTACATCGAGACCAAGGACATCGGCGCCAACCTCAACCGCGAGGAATCCTCCGAACAGCTCACCCGTTACCGGGACGCCCTCGACAACCTGATCCTGACTGACTACCTCGAATTCCGCTGGTACGTCAAAGGCGAGCACCGCCGCACCGTCCGCCTGGCACGGCTGGACGCGCACGGGGAACTGACAGCCGAAACCAACGGCCGCCAAAACCTGACCGAGCTCCTGGCGGACTTCCTGGCCCACGAACCCGAGCCGATCGGCACCGCCCGCGAGCTGGCAGAGCGCATGGCACGACTGACCCACCTGATCCGCGATGTGATCGTCAACGCCTTCCAAACCGGCAAAGCCTCCAACCTGCTCACCGGCTGGCGGAAGGCCTTCGCCGAAGTGCTGATCCCCGAGCTGGACCAGCCCGAGAACCTGGAGCAGTTCGCTGATATGTTCGCCCAAACCCTGTCCTACGGCCTGTTCTCCGCCCGGGTCATGCACCAAACCGGCGACTTCAACCGCCACACCGCCCAAAACTACATCCCCCGCACCAACCCCTTCCTGCGCGATTTCTTTTCCTATATCACCGGCCCCCAGCTCAGCGATGAGCCCTATGTCGACCTGGTCAACGACCTGATCCAGGTGCTGGCGCTGGCCGACATGCACGCTATCCTGGCGGATTTCGGACGCGCCAACCGCGAGGACGACCCCATGATGCACTTCTATGAGACCTTCCTGGCGGCCTATGACCCCCAGCTCAGGGAGCGGCGCGGCGTCTACTACACCCCCATGCCCGTGGTGTCCTTCATTGTGCGTTCCGTGGATGAGCTGCTCAAAACCCGATTTGACCTGCCCCGCGGCCTGGCCGACACGGCCCGCCTGCCTGACGGCACCCACAAGGTGCTGGTGCTGGACCCCGCCGTGGGCACGGCCACCTTCCTGTATGCCGTGATCGACCTGATCCGCGAGGACTTCATGGCGCGGGGCGACGCCGGCATGTGGTCGGGCTACGTGCGCGACCACCTCCTGGAACGCATCTTTGGCTTCGAGATCATGATGGCGCCCTACGCCGTGGCGCATTTCAAGCTGGCCTTGCAGCTCGCCGGGCACGACCTGGACCTGCCGGAGGGGCAGGGGGCGCGCTGGGCCTATGACTTCGATGCCGAAGACCGCATTCGCGTCTATTTGACCAATGCCCTGGAGGTGCTGCCGGAGGAGATGGAGGGGCTGTACGGCCCCATGCAGTTCGTGGCGGAGGAAGCCCGCGCCGCGGACGAGGTCAAGCAGGACAAGCCGATCATGGTCGTGCTGGGAAATCCGCCGTATTCCGTCAGTTCCACCAATAAGGGCGACTATATTGAAGATTTGATGGACACGTACAAGGAAGCCGTGCGGGACGAGCGCAACATCCAACCCCTCTCCGATGATTACATCAAATTCATCCGCTTCGCCCACGACCGCATTGAGCGCACCGGGTCGGGCATCGTGGCGATGATTACAAATCATGTATATTTATCGGGATTAATTCACCGCGGAATGCGCGAAGAATTAATAAAATCATTTGATGAGATATACATCGTAAACTTACACGGAAATTCTATTGTAAAAGAAGCAACACCTGATGGTGAAAAAGATGAAAATATCTTTGATATTAGGCAGGGTGTAGCTATAGGGATTTTCAATAAATATATAAATTCGAGTAAAGAAACGAATGTATATTACAAAGATATGTGGGGTACAAGACAAAACAAATATCAGTTATTAAGTTATGATGTTAATTTTGATAAAAAATGGCTCAGGATCACGCCAAAATCTCCTCATTTCTTTTTGATACCTAAAGATTTTTCGACATACGAAGAGTTCAATAACTTGTTTGGTATTGAAACCGTATCACCCATGAACTCACATGGTGTAAAGACCCACCGGGACCACTTTGCTGTTAGTTTCTGTAATGAGGAAATTGAAAAAAGAATCGGTGATTTAATTGATAAAGAAAAATCAATCGATAAAATTAGAAACAAATACTCACTGAATGATACAAGAGATTGGAATCTTAAAGAAGCTATAGAAAACTTAAGCAACGATCAGAATTGGGATGAAAAAATCCAAAATTATACATATAGACCATTCGACATTAGAAAAATATATTATTCATCTTCAATATTGGAACTTCCAAGAAAAAATGTAATGCAACATATGATTAATAATATTGCATTGGTCCTTGGTCGCGCAGGTCATGCTGTCCAATCTATACAATGGAACCTGATTTTTACTTCAAATCATATTATTGATACAAATATATTTAGACGTGGTGGGGGAACCGTTTTTCCATTATATATATACCCGGATAACGATTTTAGTCGTTTATTCGACTCCACCGCCACCTCCCCCTGGGAGCCGGACCCCGACCACGGAAACCGCGTCCCTAACCTGGACCCGGGCTTCGTGGCCGAGATGGAAGAGAAGCTGGAACTGACCTTCGACCCCCACCTGAGCGGCCGTGAGCATCCCATCGACACCGCCTTCGGCCCGGAAGACGTCCTGGCCTACATCTACGCCGTCTTTCACAGCCCCACCTACCGTGAGCGCTACGCCGAATTCCTCAAGATCGACTTCCCCCGTGTTCCCCTGACCGATGACGCCGAGCTGTTCCGTGCGCTGGTTGCGAAGGGGCGCCAGCTCCTCAGCCTGCACCTGATGGAGTCCCCCAAATTGCACGACCGCCTGACGCACTACCCCATCCCTGGCGATGACACGGTGGCGCCCCGCGGCGGCTATCCCAAGTACGCGCCGCCGGAGGGCGATGCGGGCGGGCGGGTGTTCATCAACCGCGAGCAGTATTTTGAGGGCGTCCCGCCGGATGTGTGGGCTTTCGAGATTGGCGGCTACCAGGTGCTGCACAAGTGGCTCAAGGACCGCCGCGGGCGGGAGCTGTCCTATGACGAGCGGGAGCACTACCAGCGGGTGGTCGTCGCCCTGACCGAGACCATGCGCCTGATGGAGGAGATCGACGCCGCCATCCCCGCCTGGCCGATATAATCCCGTCGTTGCGACAAGCGGAGTGCCAACGAGGCACATCAGTGCTGTGCCAGGCGACACGAGTTGGAGCAGCCACAAGCTGCCTCAGCGAAGTGTCAACATCATGAGATGTTGACAAAGTCGCCGGCTGAGCCCGAAGGGCGTACGAAGCAATCTCCGAAGCACGCGATCAACCACTCACACCAACCTCACCCCATCCCAACCTCAGATTGCCACGTCGGCTTCTACGAAGCCTCCTCGCAATGACGGATCAATTGTCGTTGCGACAAGCTGAGTGCCAACGAGGCACATCAGCGCTGTGCCAGGCGACGGGAGTCGCCGGCCGAAGCGAAGCAATCTCTGAAGCACACATACACCAAAATACACCAACCCCCACCACCCTAACCCTAGATTGCCACGTCGGCCTCTGCGAGGCCTCCTCGCAATGACGGATAGATTGTCGTTGCGACAAGCTGAGTGCCAACGAGGCACATCAGCGCCGTGCCAGGCGACACGAGTTGGAGCAGCCACAAGCTGCCCCAGCGAAGTGTCAACATCATGAGATGTTGACAAAGTCGCCGGCCGAAGCGAAGCAATCTCCGCCTTCCGTCGTTGCGAGCGAAGCGAAGCAATCTCTGAAACACACGATAAACCACTCACACCAACCGCTGCATATTCCCCATACCATCCCAACCTCAGATTGCCACGTCGGCCTCTACGAAGCCTCCTCGCAATGACGGATCAATTGTCGTTGCCGGCCGTAGCGAAGCAATCTCCAAAGCACATGATCAACCACTTACGCCATCCCAACCCATCCACACCTTAGATTGCCACACTCCTGCAGCCCTGACGGGCTGCATCCGTTCGCTATGACGTGAACATTAACGTCTGGTTATTAACCCTTTCCCTGAAAAAGAAAAGGGTATAATTTCATACATTAAAAAGGAATAAAGAATACGATTTATGGACATCTATCAAGAATATCAAAATCCTGTGCAAGATGACCCTGAAGGGAGCCTTCAGGTGATCTGACGCGCACAGAATCGCTTTCTTGAAAGGTGCCCAACATGGCCACGAGCGTTCTGTGGCCGTGTTTTTATTTTAAGAAAATTAATTCATGTCAAAGGAAGATTATGTTACCAATTTTATCTCAATCATTAGCGCTGTCCATTGTTGTCGGCCTGGTCGCAATTGCAGTGCTGGTATTATCATCGAATATCGCGGTTAAAAAATTAATGGGGCTGGCTGGGTATTTTCGGTTGTCCACAACCTTTATGGGGGTGACCGTTGTTTCCCTCGCCACCAGCATTCCAGAAATCACAGCGCATTTCACAGCTTCTGCGGGCATCTTAGGGGGTTCTTTGGATTACAAGGTGAGTTCCGCTGTCGTTTTAGGGTCCAACATTGGCTCTGATGTCATTCAGCAAACCCTCATCATGGCCATTGTTATTTTTATCGCGGGCGCCCTTCGTTTCAAGCGTTATTTTCTTTGGAAAACGATGATTCCAATGATCATCACAACAATCATGTGCATTGTGTTAGGCGTTGATGGCACCTACTCCCGAATGGATGGCCTGATTCTATTTGGTTCTTTCATTGCGTATATGTACTATTTATATATTGATGAACGCAAGCATTATCGGGAAGAAGACCATGGTTTTACTGAAGATGGTGAAACCCCTCCTGGTGTTCCTCGTAATGGAAAAGAGGCTTGGGGTTACTTGTTGATTGCCATCATTGCCCTCCTTTTCACGGTTGGCAGCGCCAGCATTGCCCTTCAAATCACGGAGATCATTGTGGCAAAGACAGGTGTGGGCGGCTCTCTCATTGGTGTACTGACCCTTGGTGTTGCCTCTGCCTTACCCGAACTGGTCACCGCCATCGCTGGGATTCATCAGGGGGATGCGGGTATTCCCTTAGGAACCCTGGTGGGCAGCAATATCACCAATCCTTTGGTCGCGATCGGCGGCGGCGCACTGATCAGCACTTTTTGGGTTCCCCGTCCTTTGGTGTTATGGGATTTACCCTGGGAGACGATAACAGGCACAATTCTTTGGATCATCCTATGGTTCAGTAAGGGAAAAATCGGAAAGAAAGGGGCGATCTACCTTACCGTTCTCTATTTTGTCTATGTGACCCTTAGAATGATCTTCTTTTCCGTGGATTAATGGCATCAACTATCCGATAAAACACAATAACAATCAAGAGATGTAGATCACCTGCTCGAAGAGTGCTTCGCATGGCGGCACAGCCAATATCTCGTCATTGCGACAAGCTGGAGCGATATCAAGTCGCACCAACGCCGTGCCAGGCGACACGAGTCGCCTTGATCTTGTCATTGCGAGGGAGCCCGAAGGGCGTACGAAGCAATCTCCGATGTGCAGTCGCAACAATAGTAAAATATTTCTACGATTACTTCCTAAAACAAATCAAAATGCATACGGACAATAATCAATGCGAGACTATTTTGTCTACATCCTAACAAACAAAATCAACACTGTGCTCTATACAGGCGTCACTAATAATTTATTTCTCAGGGTTCAACAGCACAAATCTGGTAAAGGAGGGAAATTTTCAGCCAAGTACAAAGTCACAAAATTGATATATTATGAGATATTTGATAACGCCTACGACGCCCTAAATAGAGAAAAACAAATCAAAGCAGGATCAAGACAAAAGAAAATCAATCTCATTAATGAGGTTAATACTGCTTGGATTGATTTATTCAATGAATTGCAATTCTGAGATTGCCACACTCCTGCAGCCCTGACGGGCTGCATCCGTTCGCAATGACGGAATCTTTTTCGTTGCTGGCCGAAGCGAAGCAATCTTCACCCTCCCGTCATTGCGACAAGCTGAGTGCCAACGAGGCACATCAGCGCCGTGCCAGGCGACGGGAGTCGCCGGCCGAAGCGAAGCAATCTCCGAACCACACAATAAACCACTAGCACTACCCCTACACATTCCCCATCCAATCCCATCCTTAGATTGCCACGTCGGCCTCTACGAAGCCTTCTCGCAATGACGAATTGCCGCTCACTCTCCCGGCAAGGCCGCGCAGCGGAAGCCAATATTATTCCCATAATATGACGGAAACGCGCTGCCAAAAGAACGATAGGCTGTTCGCAGAAAAGTCCAGGCATCGCTCCAGCTCCCACCTCGCAGCACCTTATAGACGCCATCCTCCGGCCCGGTCGGATTCTCAGAAGGCGAGCTGCCGTAATAATCCTCGCTGTACCAGTCCGCCATCCATTCATACACATTCCCGGCCATATCCATCGCGCCATAGGGGCTGGCGCCGGCGGGGAAGGACCCCACCGCGCTGGTATCGCCGGCGCAGTATTCGGATGTCGCGTTGTTGTAAGCATTCGCCAGGTCGCAGTTCGGTTCCTCATCCCCCCAGGGATAAGCCTGAGGCGTGACCCCCCGGGCGGCCTTCTCCCACTGCGCTTCCGTAGGGAGCATCTTGCCAGCCCAGGTGCAGTACGCTTCGGCATCATACCAATCTACATGGATGACAGGGTGGTCAGCATAAGCGGGTTCGTCATAGTAAGATTCGCGCGTCTCTGAATCGGTATCCTTGGGCGCTTCACAAGCCCCATCCGCCACACACTCGGCATACTCAGCGTTGGTCACCTCAAATTTGTCAATAAAGTAATCCTCCAAATAAACGGTATGCAAAGGGAGTTCCTTGGCAATGCAGGACAAACCGCCATTATGCGCCGGATCGCAGCCCATTTGAAATTCACCCGCCGGCACAAAGACCATATCCGCATAGAAGGGGTCCAGCACGTCCGTGGGTTCTGCGGTCGGTTCTTCCGTGGCTTCCTCGGTGGCCTGTTCTGTAATCTCTTCGGTGGCCGCTTCCGTCATTTCTTCTGTGACCGCTTCAGTGTCCTCCTCGGTGGGGGCGGCTGTCTCGGTCTCCATGGGAGCCTGGGTTGCCTCCGGCGTGGCAGGCGCGCAGGCGCTCAAGATCAGGCCCAACACCGACAATAACAAAAAACTGTAACGAATAACTGGTGAAATGTACTTATCTAAGGGTTTCATATCATCCTCACTTTTTCTCAAATAGAAATGCACTTTTAATTCATTTTAAACAAGACCAACATGAAAAGCAAGATTATCGCCGTCCATGCCAAAGGATCAATCCTCGGGTAGGATCATCTTCAGTACTATAGTAGGGTGCGCAGCGCTTTCCTGCGCACCTTAGGTTTTAACAATGTTTTTGTGTACTTAGTTTTAAACAGATACTCAGGTTATTAAGGTTTTTTACAGTTTGGCAAACAACCACTGACTTCATCGAGGGCATCAAGGAAGTTATCCCGCTCAATTTCATATCGGTCAACGTGTACATTAACAATCCCCAATGATTCACCTTCAATAGCTGCAAGATAACTATTGACACCATGTTCCATCATATCTAATAATTTCGAATGGGCCCAATCAAGGCATTCTGGGACTTCCAAATCTTCTACCTCTTCCTGGATTTCTATAGGATTCCTCCCAGAGCTCGTTGTCCCTGTCCGCCCTGTGAACATAACCATTGTATCGTCGAACTCTTCCTCTAAATCTTCCATTTTTGCTATTGAAGCCACAGCTTCTTCTTCTGGACAATAATTTGAACAAGATGTTATCAAAAACAAAAAGGCTATTGAGAAAAACACTATCTTTTTCATACTCACTCCCTTTTTAGTAATAGTGAATTAATTATTCATGATGGGGATCGCGTGTTCAACATCGGAGCGCGCCCTACTAAACTATGGTCTTCACTTCAAAAACCCCCGCTTTGGCTCAATACCTAATCGCCGGATGTCCCCTCCGGTGTGGGCGTCACCGTCGGCAGCGGGCTGACAGGCCCCTCCGCTGGGATCACGTAGGAGCGGAACCGGAGGAAGAAATTAAGCACCTCGTTATCCACCAACATCAAGCGGCGCGGCACCTCAATTGAGAGCCCGAAATTGAACGAAATCTCAAACCCCTGGGCAAAGGGGAATTCCAGGTGAAATTCCGGCTCAAACACCAGGATATCGTCATCGGAAAAGGTTCGTTCTTCCTCAACCTCTGGCGGGGTCGTGTCCTGCGCAACGGCCGTGGCTGGGAAAGAAAACAGCAGCACGGCGATCAATATCAAAACGCTCACGTTTTTTCTTGTTTTTGTTATTTTCATATCGTTCTCTCTCATCCTGATCCAATCTGATTTAATTTTAGCATTAACACCTGAAAATCAAAATAATTCAACAGGCTTGGATCAGGCTGATGACCCAATCTTTACAAATGCACTGCCAATTTTTCCATGAAACACCTTATGCCCAATAGCCCTGGATGAGGTATTTCCCTTTGTTATTTGGATACAAATCAAGTCATCATCATTAATTTCGCCTAAGACTCGCCCCTTTTCGCCTTTTGGAACTGATATTGCACCCATGAGTGAGTAAAATATGAGTGTCCCATCGTATAAAATAATGGTCTGACATGAAAAAGTCACTTCTACTTCTTATTGGTATTTTCCTCTTATTCAGCCTGATGCCCCCAGCGCAGGCCGGATCGTCCCAATCCGCCCTACCCACCGAAAGCCAGATTGCCGATTACCTTAATCAGCATCCCCTGGTCACGGAGAACGGCGGGGAGGTCCTTGGCGTGACCATTCAGGGGGAAGCGCTGGTCATCAATCTCAGCCAGGCCATCCTGCCGGATGGCGTCTATGATGAGGAGCTCTTCGCGCAATTACAATCCGACCTTGATCAAACCTTCAACATCAACCGGCTGTTCCTGACCACCTTCAAAGTGGAGGGTGAACTCCTGGAATATTGGGGGCGCCCCCTGCCCGATTTCAGCGAAAAAGCGGAACCTCCAACTACACGGGAAGTGCCCGTTGATGGCCCTCTGTCCGGCTTGAAAATTGCCCTCAGCCCGGGCCACGGCTTGTATTGGAGCGAAACCTACTCCCAGTGGATGTATCAACGCGCGGAATTCTGGGGCATCCGGGAGGATACCCTCAATGTTGAGATCATGCGCTATGTGCAGTTCATGCTGGAATCCCAGGGCGCGACCGTGATCCAACTGCGGGAGTTTGACAAATTCGCCGGCACAGGCATCACCGGCTATCCCAAATGGCACGAATCGGCGCGCCGCTATGCCATCGCTCACGACCTGCCTCAATGGGTCTGGGATGGCAGCAACAATAATTACAACAGCGATATCCGCACCCGCCCCTACATGGCCAACTATTATGATGCGGACATCCTGATCAGCCTGCACAATAACGGCTGGGACAGTACTCTGCGCGGCACGGAAACTTATTGGGATACGGATAATCATCCCGATTCCGCTGCGCTGGCATCAGCCGTGCATAACAGCATCATCCAAACATTAAACGCGGAATATGGCTATTGGAACAACAGAGGCACCATAGCCTCCGACAGCAACTACGGCGAGATCAATTACGCACAAATGGCCGCCATCCTGGTGGAGCTGGCCTTCATGGACAACGAATTGGACAACGCCATGCTGCATCAGGAATCCTTCAAGCAAATTTCCGCCAAAGCCATCACCGAAGGGGTGTGCGATTTCTTTGGGGCAACCTGCCAGCTCAATGAGGTCAGCCCCAGCCTCACGCCCGCCTATGGCGGCGGCATGTGCGATTCGGGTTGGACCCAGTTCACCAACGTGCGCGGCGAACCGACATACCTAGCCCTTAACGCACTGAACGAGGTTGGGAGCACCAACACCGCCCAGTGGCAGATGGACCTCCCCAACAGCGGCGCTTATAAAATAGAAGCCTTCATCCCCGCCCACGGCACGATTCATTGGAGCTGCCCGGATGTGGATATCACACGGGACACAAGCTATGCAACTTACACCGTGCAACATGCCAACGGCGCTTCGGCCATCCATGTCAACCAAGACAATTATTTTGATGAGTGGGTGGATCTGGGTACATTCCACTTCGATACGGTTGGGGGAACAGCAGCCGCATCCGTAACCCTAAGCGACATCACTGGTGAGACCGCGCAAACGGCCAATGTTTCCGCCAGCGCCCTGCGCATCACCCTGGCGGGCAACGCTGGCCTGCAGTTTTACGACACTGCCTGGGTGCCTGATGCCTGGCTGATCGAAGAAGCAAGTACAGATGAGCAGTATATCCTTAACTTCTTCATCAACCACGACAGCTGCCTGAGTGCGCCCATCCTGGATGCCGATGGCATGGAAATTGACATTTCCCAACTCGTCCAGGGGGCAGCCGCTACCAATGGGATCAACCCCAAACTCCTCCTGGCGCTCATGGAAGCTGAGGTTGGCGCAATCAGCACCTGCCCGGATCCAACAGCTCTGGCAAGCCTGATGGGTCTGGAACCGGCATCCACCGCACGGGAGCAAATTGCCGGCGCAGCCCTGCAGATCAAGACAGCGGCTGACGCCCTCAGTGAAAACGGCATCACGCCCAACGGCTGGGCGACCGGTGTGGCCAAAGACACCCTGGACGGCGTAACCATCACACCAGCCAATGACATGATCACGCTCTTATTTGACACCGTGCAGAATGCTGGCGAGGTGTGGGGTGGGTCGAAGGCAAGCGAGGCCAGCGTTCACAGTATTTACCTTGCCTATCGGGACTTCAAGCTGGATGACCCCCTGCCCGAATACGCCATAAAAATCTTCATCCCCATCCTCCTTCAACCTTAAGTGGTTGTCCCAAATGAAAACCATCAATCGTAGGGGCGAGGCATGCATTACATCTGGTTAGAGAATAAAAAAAACATCAACGTAGGGGCGAGGCATGCCTCGCCCGCCAGTAGAGCATATAAATTCCTCTTGCCATCTTGCAATCAAATCGTAATTATTTTAACGACCATTCCCCGGTAATATCTCCCCAATCAAATCGGCTTTACCATCAAGCCTATCAAAAATTAAATATCTTCTTCTTGGTATATCAAATAGCGCAATGAATATATCTGCCGTCACGTGGGCTTCGCTACACGTGACCTGCACCTATCTCATACATCAATTGGGTGATAGAGCTCCTCCCGTACTATAATTAAATCGCCCACCCCTTCACACAGGAGGAACCCATGCGAAAATCCCATCTCGTTTTTACCTCACTGATGATTGTGTTCTTGCTGGCTGCTTGTACCCCGACCCGTTATTCCCCCGAAGATTACCCTGAAATTAACCGCCTGGCAGCCCTGCCAGAAGATATCGTCAAAGGCACGCCAGGTAACGATCACCACCCCCCAATCTTGCACAGCGAGGACTATGAGCAGCCCGTGCCTGTCCCGGGCGATGTGAATACCGTCGGCGGCGAGGATTCGCCCTTTATCCTGCCAGACGGTCAGACCCTGTATTTTTTCTTCACGCCCGATGTGCGGATCCCCCATGACCAACAGATCCGTGATGGGATAACTGGCATGTATTCTGCCAGATTACAAGATGGCATTTGGGGATCGGTAGCGCGTGTCTGGCTGGCACCACCGGGCACCCTGGCCATGGATGGGGCGTTCAGTATCCAGGGGGATGAGTTATGGTTCGCCTCGGTTCGGGAAGGCTATGCTGGCCCGATGATGTTTACGGCTGAATGGACAGATGAGAGCTGGGGGAGCTGGGAACCGGTGAGCGACCGGCTGATGAACGAAATCCAGATCGGTGAGGTGCATATCCACGGTGATGACCTATTCTTCCACTCCGACCGCGCTGGCGGCAAGGGAGATCGTGATATCTGGAAAACAACCCGCGATGGGCAGGGGAACTGGTCTGACCCGGTCAATATTGAAGCAGTCAACACGGAGGGCATGGAAGGCTGGCCTTGTATCACCCCTGATGGGAACGAGCTTTGGTTCACCCGCACCTATAACGGCACCCCCGCCATATTCCGCTCAATGAGAGAAGGCGATGGTTGGTCAGCGCCGGAGTTGATCCTCTCGCAGTTCGCCGGCGAGCCGGCCGTGGACAGCGATGGAAATGTCTATTTCACCCATCACTTCTTTGAGGATGGCGTGATGATCGAAGCGGATATTTACGTGGCCTACAAGAAGAACAGCCCTTGAAATGACGATTAATTAACAACTAAAGAGACGCCCTGCTTGCATATGACACTTCCAGGGCGTCTCTTATAATCAGACACTATTTCGTATGTCAAATTATCATTAATTCCCAGCAGATTCCTCTTCCTCATCGGAACCATTTTCTGCCATCTCAACGGTTTCTTCTTCGACCTCTTCCTCTACCGGCTCTTCCTCTGGCTCTTCCGCAACAACATCTACCTCCACCGGCAAGCTGCTGATCTCCTGGATGTAAGCGATGTAGAATCCTACCATTTTGGAACAATTCTCAAGGGAAAGGCGCTCATTGACCCCATGCACTCCCTTCAAATCCTGTTTATCAATCGCTACTGGCGTAAAGCGGAAAGCATTCTCCGTCACGGGGGTGTAGTGCCGGGCGTCGGTGCCGCCTAAAACCAGATAGGGGGCAACCAGTGACCCCGGGAAAACGCCTTTGATCAAACGTGAAGTCTTTGTAAAATAAGCTGATTCTGTGTCTGCCACGGGGGAAGGATCCCATCCCGCTTCCCCTTCCAGGGTCTCGCCCTCAAAGGGCTCAACCTGCACCCGTTCATCCCCAATCCGCTCAAGGACCATTTCGTAGACACTGCGCAGGTCGTCCCCCGGCAGGATACGGAAGTTGACCACAGCCTCGGCCTTGGCGGGTAAAACATTATCCTTCACACCGGCGTAGATCATGGTTGGAGCGGTGGTCGTGCGGATGCTGGCGTTCATCACATTGGACTCACTCAGCTTATTCTTAAGAATGCCGCCAAACAGCCAGGTGTTGGCAAACAGCATGCGCTGGAAGAAGGGCAAAGCCGAACCCAGATAACCCATCAGGAATTCCACCACTTCCAGGTGGGAGGGCATCTTATCCGCTTCTAATAGGGTAACAGCGCGCGAAAGGATGCCAATAGCCGTCTCTTCTTCAGGCATGGAAGAATGACCACCCTCCACCTCCACCGTCAGGCGCAGGCTCAGGTAGCCCTTCTCAGAAATGCCGACCACCCCCACCGGCTCTTCCACACCAGGCAGGAAACCCAGCATAACATTGCCGCCCTCATCCAGCAGGCTGCCCAACTGCACACCCCGGGACTCCAGCAGTTCCGCGATGGCCACAGCGCCGTTCGCGCCGCCCACCTCTTCATCATGCCCAAAGCCGATATATACCGTACGCTCAGGCTGAAAACCCTGCTTGAGCAGGTATTCCACCGCTTCCAGGATGCCAATCACGCCATTCTTGATATCCAGGGTACCCCGACCCCAAACATATCCCTCGGCGATTTCGCCGCTGAAAGGCGGATAGCGCCAACCCGAGTCCTCTCCTGTTTCCGCCGGTACCACATCCAGGTGTGAAATCAGCATGATCGGCTTCAGATCAGGGTTTTTCCCCTCCCAGGTGTAGAGCAGGCTGTAATCATTAATGACCTCCCGCGTCAACTGAGAATGCACTTGGGGGTAGAGAGTCTGAAACAGCCGGTGCAATCCGGTGAAGGCGTTGCCATCGAATTTTTCGGGATCATGGAAGGATACCGTCTTATACTGCACCGCCAGCCCCAAGCGCTCTGCCACCGACTTGCCATCGATGTGGACATAATCCAAAGCTTTGACCTTTTTCTGCGCGGGCGAAAAGAACAGCGTACGTAATAGGATGAAACCCGCAGCAAAGAATATCAATACCCCCAAGCCGATCAGAAAGGAAACAAGAATGGTTCCGAATGTCATGTGTTTAATCTCCTGAAATTTAAAGAATCGTTGAAATCGTCAGCATCCTCACCCACAATGGGTGAATGGCTTGTCACATCTCCTTATCCCGTTATTTAATGGGAATGCCCTTCTCCTCCATCGCAGCCCGGAAGGCATCCTCAGATGCTTCCGTCGAGAAAGCGCGCTTGGGGATAAAGGGGTAAACGCGGTTCTCACCCTTATAGATCAACAGATAAAACTCTGCGCTGTCAATCACATGCTCGAAGTTGTCCCATAACAAATTAGAGGTCCTTCCCCCAACATCCATGGCCACGCCCGATTCTGAGAATGTGAACATGCGAGATTTCTGCAAAAAATCATTGGATTTATAGGTTCGGGAGAGCTGCCAGGGGATCACGACCAGGAAGTATAGAATATTGAATGCCCCAATCAGCAAGACAACAAAGGCCACATTGCGAAAGATGGGGCTCACTAAGCCCGGGACAATCAGCACGACCGCCGCAGCAATCATTAAAAAGACCAGGATGCTGCCAATAATGATAAACCCCATGGACTTCATCGCCAGGGTGCGTGAAGCGCGAATATAATCTTTCCGATCCGGTGTAAATCGAATAACGAGAGGTGCGTCCATTTTATATTATCCTTTCCTCATGCTTTGATTTATTTTACCACTGAGGAAAGTTAAGGATTGACCTATTAAGCCAAAAATGCCGTAATCAGGCATAATAAAGGAGGAAGGCTCAAAATTCAAGAAAGGGAACCGATGACCGACATGCGTCCAGATCACACCTTCACCCCAGCGATCCACCTCCTATACTCATCCGCCTCACCCCCCACGCCCGATGCATCAAGCCTGGCAGAAAGCATCGCTGCATTTACAACAACCGCCGCACCTTCGGAGGTGCAAGCCCGATGGCAGTCAGAGGACCTCGGGCGTTCACTGGGCGTTCTGCGCTTTGGGCAGCATGCGGTCCAGATCACGGGTCTTGCCGCCCCCCTGCCAAACGACGTCATCAATCGCACCGTCCACGTGGCCCACTGGCAGCCGCAGATCAAGGCCGCCATGCGCCAGCACCGCGCCCATCTGAATCTGGTCTATCAGGGGCAGCACCCCGACCCCGTTGAGAGGATGATCGCGCTTTATCAGACAGCCAGCGCCTTTCAAACTGAGAATTTATTAGGCGTCGCCAACCGCCAGGCCTGGACCGCCCATCCTCCAGCTGATTTCCTATCAAAGGAGAAAATCGCTTCCTTCCGGCAAAAATTCCCCTTTATGCTGTGGATGGGTTACGTCAAGTTTTATACCGATAAGGACAGCTACTGGCTCGCCACCAAGGGCCACCACATCTTTGATGTCCCAGACCTGGCCTACTTTATCGAATCAGAAGAAGATTCCACTGGGATCACGGATACTTTCGGGAATATCTTTTATTATCTCTATGAACAGGACGTCTTCGTCACCGCTGGCGACACTTTGGAGGTGGGCCAAAAGGGTGAATGGTTCAAATTTGCGCCAGTTCCTGAAAACTCGGAGTTTCTGATGGGTCCTTCCGGGGCATTGGTTATTGAGAGGATCCAGCCGGAGGATAAGGCGGCTGGCGCTTAATCCTCTTCGTATTCAAAGTCGATAATGAACTGAAGCTGCTGAGAGGTTTCAACCGCATCCGGCACGTGTTGGCGCACCCAGGCGAAAGCCTCCTGACCGTCCAGTCCAAAGACGGCCTTGGCCAGACATGCCGCCAGGATCCCCGTTCGCCCCAGCCCGGCGTGGCAGTGGATGGCGATGGTCTTCCTCTGGTAGGCCTTCGCCAACACCTCCCGCAAGACCTCTCGGAAGGGTTCCTCCTCCGGGACAGAAAAATCTTCCACCGGCAGATGGATCACGTCAAACCCCTTTTTTTGATACAACTCACGGAGTGACCGCCCCGTCACCCGCTGCACTTCGGCTTCAGGCGTCAGCATCACCACCGTATCCACCCCTGCGCGAATATAAGCGTCCAACACTTCATCCCCAGGGTCAAAGGAAGGGCTGAAGGGCATCGGGCTGCGGTAAATCTTGCCAGGCAGGTCGTAGGGTAAGGGTGTCAAAATCTCTCGCATAAGCTGCTGTCCGTTCCAAATTGATAAGTCATCCGCATTAATCAACCGCCGAAAGCCCCGTTGGCAGTGAAAATTGTGCCTTCTCATTTTTCTCCAATTTAGAGACAGCAGCCACTGCTTTCAGGTCAAGGGGCTCATAGATATGGGGGAAAAGCTCCCCTTCCCCCAATAAATCTTCCCAGCGCAACCCGGCCTGTACCTTTTCAACCGGGATCGTCAACATCAATAAATGCTTCGCATCGCCGTAATAGGCATTTGCCACCCGAACCACCTGATCCACTTTGGAACAGTGGATAAATCCATCTTCAACGAAATTGGCAGGCTTGTACACGCCAGCAGTTTGCGCCGTCTCCCAATCCACCTTGGGCAGCAAATGATAGATCACTTCACCAAAGCGCAAGAAGGCCAGGACAAAGGTCGCCATGCCCGGCAAGTCCTTGCGCGGCCAGAAATAGGATTCCCAGATAATGTTCAAGTAAGCATAATTGTCTTTCGTAACATCCACCGGGTAGCGCTGCAACTCCTGTATGTATTCATCCGTGCTGTGGACGAATAAGCCCAAGGATTTGCCAATTTCCTTTTCCAGGAAGCGCGCCATCAACTCGTCCACGGCCGTGTGCTCTTCCCCGGCCAGGTCATGAATCCACGGTGCGGCATGGGAGATAGCCGCATGGCAGGCCTCATGGAGGAAGATGTGGATCACCTCCTCCCGCCCACCCACGAAATCCTCATCGTTCAATACAATCTCCAGCGTCCGCTCAAGCTTTGTTTTGATCGCTGCTAAATCTTCAAATAAAGTCATATGCCCTCCACCAATTTGTTTTATGATGCGCTTACATTCAGAGCAAACCTTATAATCATATATTTTATCCCATGTTGGGTGCGCAGCGCTTTCCTGCGCACCAACAATCAAAGATTCGTTAGATCTGGTGCATACAACGGAGGTGCACACCCTGCGAAAGATTTATCCCATATCTCCGTCCGCCTTTCGCCCATTAGGTGAGCCTTGTGGTATAATTCCGCTGGTTAACAATCTAGCTAGCAATACACAAAATGTTTGATGCACACCGCTTAGGCTGGGCATCATTAGTAAACTTGAACCAAATTAAACATTATTTTTAGGAGGATGTCTGATGAGAGTAGTCGTTGATGAAGATCTGTGCCTGGGTTGCGGCATTTGCGAAGGGCTAGCCCCTGAGGTATTCAGCCTGGCGAATGAACCCTTTGCCGAAGTTTTAGTCGACCCTGTGCCCGAAGAATTCGAAGATGCTGTTCGGGAATCTGCAGAAGAATGCCCCGAAATGGCCATCGAAATTATTGAAGACTAAGTCTCAATAACTGAGCAAACAAACAAGAGGCTGCCCGATTAATGGGCAGCCTCCACTGTTTTAACAATCCTAATACCTAATTCCCAATACCTACCCTCACACCTCCGGCCTAACCAACCCCATGGCCACCGCGCGCGCCACCAGGTGCTGAATATTGTGCGCCCCCATTTTCACCTTCATCCCCGCCACATAGCCGCGGATGGTGCGCGGGCTCAACCTCAACTTCAGCGCGATTTGCACCGTGGTCAGCCCCTCCCCCAACAGCGCTAACACCTGGTGCTCCCGCCGGCTGAGCTTGGGCGCTTGTTCCTCCGGGCCCGGCTTACTGCGCGTGACCACCACCACATCCGCCTGTTGACGAGCGAACAACGGCCCCTCTGTCCCCGGCAGGACATCTTCCCAGCGCCCCTGGTTGACCGCCCGCACGATCCGCTCCGGCGGCGCATCCACCTCCATCACGCCAAAGGCGTCCGGCTCCTTAAAGATCAAAACCCTGGTCATCTGCTGCACCCTCCTGAAATCCTCTGATCGGCACATGAACCATCACAACAAACATAATAGAACATTTGTTCTAATCATAGAACAACAATTGCTATTTTGTCAAGCGTTAAGACCTTAAGAAATGTCCTGAGCTCCTCTTTGCCCCATGATCCAAAAGGCCCCCACAGCCAGGACGCCGATCAGTGCCCCGCCATACCAGGGCGCCCGCATCCCAACCAGATCACTCAGGAAACCGCCCAGCACAGGGCTGACCCCCGAAGCCACATTCCAGGTCAAGCCATACAGGCTTAAGTAGCGCCCGCGTTTATCCACCGGTGCCAGGTTGGCGGCATAGGCGCTCGCCCGGGGGACCACAATCAACTCGCCCAGGGTCATCAACACCATCGCGATCCAGAATCCCCAGAAGCCTGCCGACAATGCTACGACCAGCGGCGCCAGGATATAGAAAACCGCGCCCCACCCCATCACCTTACCAGCGGGCTTGGTCCGTGTGGCGCGGGTGATCGCCACCTGCAGGAACACCACCATCAAGGCGTTGGTCGTCGGCAGCCAGCCGTAAAGCCGCTCGCTGATTCCAAAATGCGTCTTAAGATATACTGACAGCAGCACCCACATCAGCGCCGTCGTCATCTGCACCAGCGTGAACGCGCCCACCAGCCCCATAAAAGGCCGGTCTTTCAAGGCAATCCAATAGCCCCGCAACTGGTCTTTAAGGCTTGACACCTCAGCAGTGACCTCAGGTGGAATGGTTTCAACGGCAAAGAATAACATCAACAAGCCGTAGGCGGTCAGCCCTGCAGCCGCGCCATAGAGGCCGATGCTGTAGGATTGCGCCAGCACAAAGCCCCCCACCGCCGGCCCAGTTGCCACGCCCACATTGCGCGCCATGCGAATCAACGCGAAGGCGTCCGCCCGTTTGCGCATGGGGAACATATCCGCCAGCATGGCGTCCATGCCCACCTTGAACAGTGGGGAAAAGGCGCCGCTGGCACCCAAAATCAGGGCAAACGCGCCGTAGCTGTGCGCTCCGCTGAGCAGGAAGTAGCACAAACCGTTCCCGATCAACCCCACCACCATGACCCACTTGCGTCCGGCGCGGTCCACCACCGGACCCGCCAAGATGGAAGAGACGATCCCCGTTGCGGCATTGACCGTCATCAGGCTGGCCACCGCCCCCAGGGGCAGCGACAGCGACTCGCTGGCGTAAATCATCAAAAACGGCCAGATCATGGTCGTCCCCAGGGTGGAGAGGATCAGGCCGGCAAACATCAGCCAGAATTGGCTGGGATATTGGGATAAGTCATGGCGCAGGCGATTTAACATGGGGGGAATTATAACAGGTGATGAACTAATATTAAATGAAATTCATGCGGTCAAAAAATGTTTCCCCCATCCTTATAAGCAAACACACTACTCCAAATAAAACAACTGCCGACCCACGAAGATCAACCGGATGGGATGGGTGCACACCGCCACGTCCGGCAGCGCCGCCAGCAAAGCCGCCACATACACCGCGTTGAAGGCCGAAAACTCCTCAGCGATCTCCATCCCTGTCAGCTCACGCCTTTTCAGCAACGCGCCAAAGGCCCCCTCCAGCGTTTCCCGCTGGATCCTGCGCTGCTTCCCGCTCACCGCCGGCGACAGCACCACCCCCGCCTCCCCCACCCTGACCACGTCGAAGGGCCGCCCCCGCTCCAGCGTCTTCAACTCCCGCCCATCCAGCGTGCAGATATTCGGCCACAACTGCTCCCGGGTTAGCAAAACACGCCCCCACCAGGTTGCATAAAAACGATATTGCCCTTGCAGCGACGAATCAAAGCGAAAATAACGGGCCTCCCTCAACCAAAATAAACCACAAATAAAACCAACTCATCTCATTATACATTAACCCCAATACCTACTACCTACTACCTACTACCTACTACTTGATACTTTCTTCCCCATCTCACATCCCCTGTACTATAATTAGAAAATCCTATGCACATCCACCAAATCATCCGGTCCAAGCGCAAAACCCTCAGCATCGAGATCAAACCCGATGGGCGCCTGATCGTGCGCGCCCCCCAGGCGGCCTCCGACGCCCACATCCGGAGTATGGTCGCCGCCAAAGCGGACTGGATCCGCAAGACCCGCGCCCGCCTGGCCAGGCAGTACCCAAACCTGAAGCCCAAAACCTTCACCCCCGGCGAGAAATTCTGGTTCCTGGGGGAACAGTACCCCCTAACTCTCACCGACCGGCAGCGACCGCCCTTGGACCTGGAGGGGTCTTTCCTGCTCTCCCGGGCCGCGCAAGACCGCGCCAAAGAGATCTTCATTGAGTGGTACCGCGAGGAAACCCGCGCTATCACCCAGCGCCTGATCAAGGGCTATACGAAGCAGTACGGCTTCCGTGTGCGCCAGGTGCGCATCACCAGCGCGCGCACACGCTGGGGCTCCTGCTCCAGCAAGCACACTCTCAACTTCACCTACCGGCTGTGCATGGCGCCCCTGCCCATCATCGAGTATGTCGTCATCCATGAGTTGGTGCATCTCAAAATCCACAATCACAGCCAGGCTTTCTGGAAGGCCGTTGCTGAGCTTGACCCCGATTTTCAAGCCCACCGCGCCTGGCTCAAGCGCAACGGTCCCCGCCTGACGTTATACTAATACAGCAACTATTTCGTAATATAATATTGTTATGAAATAACAAGACAAACAAGATAAATCTTGTATATAACCAGCCATTAAATAAGCGCTTTTATTTGGAGGGGATATGAATAGCTCTCTTCTTATAACCAAGATAAATGATTACCTTGCACGATATAGATTGTATGTTGAGCAAGAAAATCGTGCTAATCGATATAACATTAACATAAGAGCAGAAAGCTTCTTCATCCCAATACTACAACTTTTTTTTGAATCCCCTAATTTGAAAAATATAAATATTGATGAAAAGAATTTTCCCGGAATAGATTTAGGTGATGAAGACCTGAGATTAGCTATACAAGTAACATCAGAAAAATCCTCTTCAAAAATCGTAAGAACTTTGGAAAAATTCTTAAACAATGAACTTTATATCAACTATGATTGCTTATACTTTTTTTGTTGCAACCAAGACAGGAACATTATAATAGTTCGAAAATAGAAGACTTGATAAAGAAAATTAATGATAAAAATCCTCAATTTCAGTTTGATGTTACTGAAAATATATTGGATTATCGATATATATCAGATAAATTAAATTATTATTCCGTTGATATTCTCCAAAAAATTTTAGATCTTTTTATATCAGAAGTCGATGGGGATTTCATTTCTCCATTATCAAAATTCCCCCTAAAAACAGGACCCTATTCTGACATTGACCTAATAGGTGATGATCGTATAGATACTTTTTCTAAAATTATTAACGAGGATGATGATTTATTACTGGTTGGTCGTCCTGGAATAGGTAAGACTTTTATTCTCCAAAAGATGGCTGAAAATAAAGATTTGAATGCTTACTTCATTGAAGAAAATAGTAAATACAATTTAACTAGAGCAATTAAGCTAATCAAACCAGATATTATTTTTATTGATGATGCCCATAGAGCCATCAATTTAATAGAAAAAGTTTTTCAGATAAGAACCTTATCAGGTGAAAATTTTAGAATTATTGTAACAAGTTGGCCAATTGAAAATTTATCGCGTGTTATCAAAGCAGGTTTCTATGACGAAACAAAAATCATCAATCTACAACCATTTACAAAGGACGAGTTAGCGGAATTAATCACAAAAATAATTGAATATAAGAATTTAATTCGTCAATATGCATGGGAACAACTAATTATTGATTATTCAAACGGTTTACCCGGTTTGGCGGTCACTTTATTAGACACATGTATTAAAACTGGTGGGAAGGAGGTTTTAGAAGGAACAAGTATTTTGACATTTCTAGCTGACATATCCTTAGAAACAAGATCGAGTATCGAATGGATCAAGACCAAAAAAATTTTAGCTTGTTTAAGTTTATATGGGAAGTCAGGTGCGAAAATCTCTCAATTGTCAAATACAATTGGTCTCCCAACAATCGAGATAAATACAATTTTAGAGTCATTTAACTACAGTGGAATAATTCATCATGAATGGGGAATTACTAAAGTCAGACCGAGGGCTCTTAGAGCAGCGTTAGTAAAAGAGGAATTCCTTGCTAAGTATGATCAGAATCAAGATTTATTAAATAAGATTTCCAATTCATCAGAATCTCCCAATGATATTATTGATGTAATTCTAGATGCAATTCGGTTTGGGGGTTCTATACCTGTAAATTACTTATATTCACTAATGTCTAGAGCAACTGTTAATGACCTATGGGAAAGATTCTATTACTATTTTCCAGATAATATTGAACAGGGAATAATTGATTTTCCAAACACGAGAGAAGCGAGTATAAAACCCGGACTTTCCCATATACCCCAAGAAATATTACCACATCTCTTAGAAATCGCCAGCAATGATAATCGTCCCACAAAATCAAATCCTGACCATGTTCTTCGAAAACTTGAGAGATGGCTTTATATTGATTCACAAAATTCTAATACTATTTCAAAACGGAAAATCATTGTAGAATCACTGCGCTCCTATACTGAGTCAAATGGTGACCCAAGGACAATAATTAATGTAATTTGCATTGTAATGTCACCTAAATACAATGTAACAGAAATTCCCCCAGGAAGCGGAAATAAAGTCGAATTTGGAACAGGTATCTTCTCAATTGATATTTTAGATTCATTCCAAGAGTTTTGGGGAGAAGTTTATAGTTTATTATCGAGTCTTCCTGATGAATTTATTATCGATTTTATCAATTTTCTATATGAGTGGGTTCAACCCTCAATATCAGTAAATAGTTTGTCTTCAGATTTTGTCGAGAATATGAGGAATATCGCAGAATATTTTATTAGAGATATAGCTCAATTAATTAAAGACCATCCAGCATTAATAAGACGATTGGAAAGATTTCAAAGTTTCTATGAAAAAGACTTAGGTATCAAATGTGATATCCCTCAAGAGAAAATCGACATTTACGAAATTTTATTTCCTAAACACCAGCAATACCTTCAACGAAACAATAAAAAAAAGGACAATTCAATTGAGAATCTAGCCAATGAATATATTGATAAAGGGATGGAGATTACAATAGAAGACATGTCGTGGGCAAAAAATGAAGCATATATTATTAAAAATCCATGGCCTGATCTTCTGCCAAATTTTTTCTCATGCATTGCTAATAAAATATCAAATCCTCTTGATTGGTATCAACAAATGATATCAAATAATCTAAGCAATTATATTTCACCATTCCTTCAACAAGCAGTATTAACATATTCCAATGGATGGGAAAATATTCTAATTGAGCTACTTGATAATAATGAAATGATGCCTATAGCATTACAAATCATATTAGGACTCGAAGATCCACCTAAGGAATTATTAAATTTGGCATTAGATAAAGTAAATGATATTAATCCTGATGGGATAAAATCATTGTGTATCCAGAAGAAAGTTTCAATAATCGCCACTGAGGCTTTATTACAGTGCAAAAACAGCGACATATCCATTGCTGCTGCTATAGGTGAGTGGTGGAGGGAACCAAAAAATGAAGTGCGTTCAGAAATTAAAGGTATTTGGGAAAATTCCATACGAGAAACAAATGAATATGAATATGGCTTACTTGAAATATTTAAGGAAAAACCTCAATTTATTTTGCCCTGGATTTCAAAAGCCTATTTTGGATTATCTGGAAGATTTGCATATGCTGATGAGGAATTAGTAAAGGATGCAATTTCTTTACTTGATGAGGACGACAGAAAACAATTAATACGGATTATTATTACAAATAACAATCAAGAAATCTATGAAATAAATCTATTAAAGACAGTCATTAATGGATCATTGATACTGTATAAATTCTTATTAGATATTACTAATTTAGAAGACCACAAATTTTATATACTTTCACCATTAAATACAATACCCAGTGAAGAAAATTGGCCTGAAATGGCTCTCTTAGCTATGGAAAAAGGTGTAAATCGTAAAGAATTACTCGGAGCAGCATTTCAACCACAATTTCACATAGCAAGGTTAGGCGAATTATCTCATCAGTATAAAGAAATTTTACTTGCTTTTAAACGATTAGAAACCGATGAGGATAAAAAAATAAGAAAACTAAGTGAAGAAGGGCAAAAAATTGCAGAAGAGAAAATCTCTCTTCATAAAAAGCGAGAAAAAGAAAGAGATACTTATGGATGGGAATAAATAATCTATGATCTTAATAATCTATTTTTTCTCGGTATAATTCTTATTTGGTAATTATTCACTGTGTTCAGTAATATCTTTAGAAGAAACTAATACATATTCTTATGAGAAAAACCAAAGTCCTCTTCCTATGCACTGGCAATTCCTGCCGCTCGCAGATGGCCCAGGGATGGCTCCAAACCCTGGCCGGCGACCGCTTCCAGGTCTACAGCGCCGGCCTGGAACCCCACGGCATCCACCCCCTCACCATCCAGGTGATGGAGGAAGCCGGCGTGGATATGAGCGGCCATCGCTCCAAACACCTGGATGAGTACAAAGGCAAAATCGATTTTGATTATCTGATCACCGTGTGCGGTGACGCCGATGAACGCTGCCCCTATTTCCCCGGGATGGGCGACCGCCTGCACTGGCCTTTTGAGGATCCCCCCGCTTTCAACGGCCCACAGGATGAGAAACTGGCTCTGTTCCGAAAAGTGCGGTATCAGATCAAGGCGAAAATCGAAGCGTGGTTGGCGGAGTTTTAATTTCTACTATACGGGCGACCCATGGGGCGCACCCTACGATGAACTTATATGATCGTTTACCTAAATGAGGATAGACAAACTTTTTATCACCTGCCTTAAATCAAAACTCCCCCAGGGCATCACCCAAGGGGAGTGATTTTCATTCTACTGACCGACTAAAGTTCGCAATAACGATCCACGCGCTTCCCTACCACCGCCAGGCTGTCCGCCCAGAACTGCTTATCGCGGATGTCGATGTCGAACCGTGCCGCCAATTCCGCTGCCGGTGCCTCTCCCGTGCTGGAGAGCAGCTTCTTATAATCGGGGACAAAGTCCTCGCCCCGCTGTTGATAGATGGCATACAGCCCCACCCCAAACAGCATGCCAAAGGCATAGGGGAAATTATAGAAGGACAATCCCGCTGAATAATAATGGGGCTTCCAGGTCCACATGAACTTATGGCGGTATTCAGCATCCAGCCCCTCGCCGTAGGTCGCCGCCTGAGCCTCTTCCATAATCTCGCAGAGTTCGTCAGCGTCCAGATCAGCTTTCTGACGGCGATCGAAGACTTCCTTTTCAAACAGGAAGCGGGAATAAATATCCACAATCACCTGGGAATCGCCGATCAGCGCCGTCTCCAGCAGGGCCAGCTCTTCCTGGGGGTCTGTGATGGTATCCATCATGGCATTGAAGGAAATCGTCTCGCACATGATGGAAGCCGTCTCCGCCATGGTCATGGGCGTTTGCCGCTGCAGCGGGGTCTTGCCCGCCTGATACATGTTGAAATTATGATACCCATGCCCCAGCTCATGAGCGATAGTCATCACCTGGTCCAGCGATCCATCAAAATTGCACAGGATGCGGGATTCCTTCACCCCGGGCACGCCCATGCAAAACGCGCCGCCCCGCTTGCCCTTGCGCTGCTCGGCATCGATCCAGTTATTGTCAAAGGCGTTTTTTGCAAAAGTTTTCAGCTCCGGCGAGAAGGTGCCAAAATTCCTGAGGATGAAATCCCTGGCTTCCTCAAAACTGTATGCCTTCTCCATCTTGCCGGTGGGTGCGAACACGTTCCACCAGGGCAGCGCCTCCCCCCCAAAACGAGCCGCCTTGGCTTTGAAGTAGTGCCGAAAGGTCGGAAAGGAATCTTCCATCGCGGCCAACATCGCCCGCAGCGTCTTACGATCAATGCGCCCCTGATCCAGGGGCTCGTGCAGGGCGTCTTTTCGCCCGCGGTGATCGTTGAGGGTGTTCACCCACCCTTTGACCCCGTTCATACAGGCGGCCAAAGGCTCTTTGACGGATTCCCAGGCTGCCATCTCCGCCTCATACGCCCGCTTGCGAACCGACTCATCGGGGTGGGCGTGCAAATTGATCAGCGCCGGCATGGGCAGCGGCTTGACTTCCCCATCCAACTCGAAATCCACCGTCTTTTGCGAGGTGACCGTGCCTTGCAGCTTGCTCCAGGCTCGGGACCCGGACAGGCTCAGTTCGCTGGAGAGGATCTCCTCCTGCTCGCTCATCAAGTACTGGCTCTGCTCGGCAATTTCCTGAATCGGGAAGGCGTGTTCGCCTGCGCTGTTGCCCAATGCCAATGCCGCTGACAGCTTATCTTTAAACTGTCCCACCCAGGCTTCTAGCAGGACGTTCACTTTCTGAATGCCCACCATCACCTGGTCAAATTCCGACCCCATGCGCATGGCCTGCTTGTTGAACGAATCCGTCGCCATGAAAGAATGCAGGAAGGCACGGATCGTCATCGCCTTTTCCATAAGGGTGTTCATTTGATCCACCATCATGCTGAGAGCTTGGTTAATCGCCTCCGGTGAACTGGACGCGTCGACCTTAACAAGTTTCTCCTGATACAATTGGCGCATCGATTCGGTGGTTTCTTTCACCCAATCAATATCCTTGGCCAGCGCCGGGGAATCCAACCCTGGGTAAACGTTTGAAAGGTCCCAACGCGGGGGTGTCGTCGCCATATCCATACTCCTTCCAACAAATCGTGAATTAACAAATATCTGACCACCCAATTATAGCTAATTTTTCTGACCATCGAGTAAGTTACACCAAGTCAATAATAAGGTGAAATGCAGCATGATTGAATTTTCACTTCTGTTTCCAACACAAATTAAAACCTTCGCCTCAAGGAACGAAGCGATGAAGCACCCAACGACGGTGGATGAGGTGTTCCTTTGAATATTAAAAAGGTAAAGAGTTGCCTTTATTCATTAATGTTTTCTTGTTACTGCGGTTATTATATCCACATTAAGATACGACTAGAGCGTGTTGAACATGATCAGTTTGTTGCGATATTCACATGTGAGTTGTGGTAAAGTATCAAATTTTTCACCCTCACCTCAGTCGGGGCTGTCCCAAAAGGATATCGAGAAAACCTCTAACTAAAACGAGTTGGAGAAAAATATAAAAAATCATTCGTAGGGGCGACCCACGGGTCGCCCGTATGCAATATCATATAAATATATAATAAGTATTGAAAGTTTATATCGTCAAAATAGTTAAAATAATTTAATTCACACAATAATTTGATCGTAAATTTCTTTTTTATTACTTTTTAGACAGCCTCGATGAAAGGCAGCAATCGTGTGAATTGAGAGAGGCAGACTCATATTAATAATAAAACCCTCTCCCTTCGTAAGGGTGAGGGTTAAAATAAGGCTTACAACCGGTTCTTCACCTCGCCAATTTCCACTTCAGCGAGCGAGAGGCGTATTGGGATGGTGTTCAAAAGGTAAAAATTTTAGAATATGGTCTATGGAAAGCTCGAAAAAGATACCTGTCCATACTCATAAAGAAAAATCCTGATCACGTTAATAAAATTTTATTTCATCCTTCTGATCTGATCCAAAAGTGTCGTGATGATGTCCTCCTCATTTCCCTCACAATCAACGCCGCCGATGGTGATGCTCTTCTTGGTCTTGCCGTGAAAATCACTGCCGCAGGTCATCAACAGGTTCTCATCCATCGCCGCCTGGCGATAAAAACGCACCTGCTCAGGCGTGTGATAGCTGCTGTACACCTCAATCCCCATAATCCCTTCTGTTATGATCTTCTCCAGGAAGGGCTGGTCTTCTTTCACATTAATCGCGGGATGCGCGAGAACCGGGCATCCCCCATTGGATTCAATGATCTCTATGCCGTGACCCAGGCTTTGAAAGTCCATCGGCGTGTAGGCGGGTTTGCCCTGAGAACAAAAATCCCAGTAAAAATTGACATAAGGATTATCGCTGCGCTCACCTTCCCCGCGATAGGGATCCAGAAGGGAGTTCTTTTCCTGCGAGTCATAGGCTAAGGCTGCTTCTGCGATCATCTCACCGGTCACCACGCCATCGACAGCCATTTCCTTAACGACATCATCCTCAAAATCAATGCCGATCTGGTGGACAAGGTGCATTAATTTCGCGGAGTTGGCCCGCTCTTGTCCCAAGACATCATCCTCAATCTCGTCAAAAACCGGGTCGCTGTAATCCATGCCATACCCCAGCAGATGCAAAATAATTCCCTCTAATTCACAATCCATCTCGATGGCTGGAATAATGATCAACGGCGTTCCCTCTGCTGCGAATAGGGCTTCATCAATCGCCTTCACGGAATTGTGATCCGCAATCGCGGCATGGGACAATCCAGCATCCAGGCAGAGTGAAACCAAATGGGAGGGCGAAAAGTCCGCGTCGTTGCTGTAGTTGGAATGAATGTGGAGATCAATGGTTGCCATAACGCCCTTTCTTAATCTAAACAAAACAAGAGAAAAACGCCGGACTAGCAGGTCCCATACGCCAGAAAAGCTACCCGCCGCCCCTCGTGCACCAAACGATTATACACCCCGCAAGCGTCGGGCGTCTTTTCCACGATCAATTCTTCAATCCCGCCCTCTCGGATCGCTTTGCGCCCCGCTTGGGTGATCTTCAATTTACCGTAGACCCCATTGCCGATTACCAGCACCTGCACCCCTTCCCCTAAGACAGGCAACAGCATGTGCGGCTTGACCGTGTGCCCCTTGCGAGCTGACCAGGCTCGCACCTCGCCGTTCACTATGCAGATATCCTTCCCCACACCCTCACCTTCCATGGAATGAGTGCTGCCATTGATCGTAAATCGTCCCCACTCAAAAGCCTCAATCGGCCCTTTATTATCCTCAAACATCCCACGCCTTTCCACATCAATTCCCTGACACGACCCAGGTATAATGAACGTGTTAAAATTATAATTGCATGCCTGAGGAGAGTCCAAACCTCCTTCGGTATTGAAAGGACCCTATGGCGTTTCGCATCACCAACGAATGGATCATTGACCTGCCCCAGGATTTTGAGAGGCGGGTTGAAGATGAAAAACTGATCTTCTGGAAAACCGGCATCACCGTGATCATCGCGGCCTTCTCCCTGCCAGAGGATACGGGCAAATTGGAACTGCTCAATCAGATCCAGGAAAAGATGCCTGAAGATGTTTTGGAAACCTTCGTCTCCACCAAGGGTGAAATTGTGGGATTGGGCTATACCCAGGTGCAGGAGTTGAAAGATGACAACACCCGCCTAGCCCTGACCGCCTTCACTGCCAGCGACACCTCCTGCCTCCAGACGGCTTTCTACCTGGACGACCCCGCTGACCTGGATTGGGCGAAGTCCGTTTGGGAGAACCTGATTTTTCATCCCGAAGATGAAGCCGAAAACGCATCTACACCATAGGCTCAAGTCCAGCCACTTAAAATCATTAACAAAATTTATTCAATTAATTCTATCATTAACCTTAATATAACAAATATCAATATTAATTTTATTTAGTTACCGCTTTATTTTCCTTAATTTTATGATATAATCTGTTCTGAAAATAAAAATCACAGAACAGAAAAGGAAATAAAAACGATGAAAACGGAATCCCGCTCTATCGAAAGTTTTGATAAAATTAACTTTAAGGACTTTGGCACCCTGATCCTCACCCAGGGCGATCAGGAAGCCCTGACGATTGAAGCTGACGAAGAACTCATGCCGGAGCTGATCTCAGAGGTCCGCGATGGCACACTGGTTCTCGGCATTGACGATGATTGGGTCAACCGCATTGGTCAGGTAATCTCATCGATCTTTGACCGTAAAGACCACAAGGTCAACTACACCCTGACCTGTGTCGACCTGGAGAAAATCAGCATCAGCGGAAAGTGCACTTTGAAATGTGAATCTTTGACTTCCAATACCCTCAAGCTCAATATTTCCGGCTTGGGCGACCTGCGCTTCAATCACCTGGATTGCGATTACCTGGATGTGCGCATCAGCGGCCGGGGTGAGTTTGATGCAGCCGGCCGTGCGGACGACCAACAAGTGCGCATCTCTGGGTCCGGCGAGTATGAAACGCCTGATCTGGCCAGCAAGACCACGAAAATCGTCATTTCCGGCCAGGGCAATGCCACCGTCCGTGTGGAAGAAGACTTGGATATCACCATCTCCGGCCTGGGACAGGTCAATTACTATGGACGTCCCAAGCTGCGCCAGGTGATCAGTGGGATGGGAAAATCCAAGCGGTTGAACAACGAATAAATTAACAACCTTATCAAGAGGAGGGACGATGACTCAGGAAATAAAAATTGAAAAGAAGGCTTCGGAGGTCATCCAACCGACAAATATTGAGGAAGCCCGACAGGCTGTCCGCGCCCGGGAAGACCTTTCCGGCGCAGACTTGCAGGGAATGAACCTCAAGAATCTGAATGCTGTGGGCGCTGTCCTGCGCAAGACGAATTTGAATGATGCTGACCTCTCACATGGCCTGCTGGTCAACCCTAATTTCTACCGCGCCACCCTGCACGGCGCTGCTGTGCACAACACCATCCTCCTGGGCGGTGATCTCGTCAAAACCAGTTTCAAGGGTGCTGATTTAAGCAACTCCGCCATTGTGGGGGCGGATGCGGAAAAAGCCAGCTTTGAAGGAGCGAACCTGCGCAACGCCGCCCTAGCCAGCAGCAGCCTGCAGGACGCCGACTTCACCCAGGCCAAGCTCAACAACGCCCGTCTGGCCGGGTTGGATGTGTCCGGCGCGGATTTCACCGATGCCGATTTGGAGGGCGCCCGCGCCTTCCAGGTGGACTGGTCTAAGGCCAAGGTTCCCCCTTCAATCATCCCAGACCCCTTCCTCGAACTGCCCATTTGGGCCTGGTCCGTCATCATCGGCAGCATCGTAGGCCTGATGGCATTGTTGATCTACGGCCTCATCCGCAGGCACAGATCACGAAGCACCTCTTGATATAACCAAGCAACAGAGAATACCCTTTCCGCCCTACCACTCAGCAAGGGAGAGGAGGAAAGGCAGACAAAAATTGATGATGCCTAAGCGACAAAAACCCTCGCCCTTTGTAAGGGAGAGGGCAGGGTGAGGGTTAAATTGAAAGGACAACCTGTTTTTTTCAACTCCCTCAAAGCGTTTCTTAACATCCGCTTCATTTTCCCCATTCTTTTGTCAACAATTAGAGAAAATTCAATCCCAGATCAACCAGGTCACAATGCTGACCAACAGCCCCAGGATAATGCCCCCCAACGCTTCTCCTGGCGAATGTCCCAGCACTTCCCGCAGCTCTTCAAATTCCTCAACAGGTTTCGTCTTCCCCTCAAACAACTCCTTGATGATGCGGTTGATCTGCTGCGCGTGAAAACCCGCCTGCCGACGGATGTTGGTGGCATCATAGATCACCACTGAAGCAACGGCAAAGGCCAGGCCGAACAGCGGCGTGTCAAACCCCACGTAATGTCCCACGCCGGCGGCCGCTGCGGTGACCACAGCGGAATGGGAGCTGGGCATGCCGCCCGTGCCAAAGATCAGCGACCAATCCCAGGTCTTGGTGCGCAGGTACTCCAACGGTAACTTGAGGAGCTGTGCCAATATGGAGGCAATCAAACAGGCAATAAATACGGGGTTATTAAAAATACCGATAAAGGGCATGAGTTAATCTTCCTCCAATGCGTCGTCCGCATCCATCGAGAGCTCTCGCACTTTCAATTCTGCCTTTTCCAACAGCTCTGCGCACCTTTTCGCCAGTTCCTGTCCCCGCTCAAACAAAGCCAGGGATTGGTCCAGTGGCAGGTCCTGCCCCTCCAGCTTAGCAACATTTTCCTGTAAAGCTGTAAACGCAGTCTCAAAATTCATGTTTTGGATGTCGTTCTTTTTCTTGTCTGTCATATTAATTCTCCTGATGTGTTTCTTTCACCTCAGCGTCCAGGCTGCCCTGGCTGACCTGGATGTGAACGCCCTCGCCAACTTTCACTTGGTCGACTTGTTTGATTATTTGTCCGTCCTTCTCACGGGTCACCAAAGCATAGCCACGGTTCAGCACGGCTCGTGGATTCAAACCTCTCAGTGCGTTTTGCAGGTTTTCCAATTTAAGTTGTTTCGTCTTCAACCTGGATCGAAGCGCCCGATCCAATCGCAGGGTGACTTCATCCAAGCGCTGCCGGTAAGTGTCAACCGCATGTTTCGGTGAGAGCCTTTCCAGCGCGCTTTGCAGCTGACCCCGTTCCCAGCGCAAATCCGCCAGTCGCTCCCGCATAAGGGTCGTTTGCAGATTGGCCAGCTCCATTACAGAAGCTATCAATTCCACTTTGTCTGGCGTGGCAATTTCCGCAGCCGCAGTAGGTGTTGGTGCCCTATGATCGGCCGCAAAATCGATCAGGGTGAAGTCCGTCTCATGCCCCACACCGGAAATGATGGGGGCATCCGATGCCGCCACGGCGCGCACGACCTCCTCATCGTTGAAGGCCCACAGTTCTTCAATGGAGCCGCCGCCCCGACCCATCAGGATCACATCGGGTTCAACTCTCTGGTTTAAGCGCTTCAGAGCCGCGACAATCTCCCCTGGCGCATCCGCTCCCTGCACGGACGTGGGCGAGAGCACAATTTTGGCGATGGGATAACGCCGCCGCAGGGTATCCAGCATGTCCTGCAAAGCTGCGCCCGTCGGCGAAGTGACGATGCCAATTACTTTCGGAAGTTGTGGGATGGGTCGTTTGGCTTCCGGCTCAAATAATCCCTCCGCGTCCAACATCGTCTTCAGACGCAGGTATTCCTGATAAAGTGCGCCTTCGCCAGCTTGCTGCATCGTATCCACGTAAAGCTGCACCTGCCCGCTGACCTCATAGACGCCCATGCTGCCGTGGGCTTCCACGGCTATACCATCCCGCGGATCAAACCCCAATCGCATTACCGCGTTGCGCCACATGACACAGCGCACAGCGGAGTCCGCGTCCTTGAGGGTGAAATACAAATGCCCGGACGAGGGCTTGGCGACGTTCGAAAGCTCACCCCGCACCCAGATATCCTGCAATATCTCATCGCTTTCCAGGACCTGACGCAAATACCCCGTCAGTTGGCTGACACTGAGGACATTTTTAGGTTGAAAGACGCTGAACTGTTCCATAATTGATTCTCTTTTTTATATTACTTTATTAAGTATATCAATGATTGGGGACAAGGTATCAGGTATTGGTTATTGGGTAGGATAACCGTTAAGTTGTTTGAGTTCTCTTTTAAAGCCTTTCTCTTAAGAATTAGTTTTGTATAAAATGATGTATAAGCCTTCCCCTTGAGCGCAGCGAAACATCCAAAGGATGCTGAGGGGAAGGTGGCGCAGAGCGCCGGATGAGGTATTGGGTATCAGGAATCTGATACAATACAATTACCTTAGTCATCAAAGTGAAAAAGGACACTCCCATTCAAGACCATATCTGGACACCATGGCGCATGAAATATATTCAAGAGAACAAAGATTACGAAGGCTGCATCTTTTGCCTGGCAGCGGAGTCGGAAAAAGACTTCGATAACCTGGTTTTTCACCGCGGCGAACGAGCTTTCATGATCCTCAATCGCTATCCCTATACCAGCGGCCATGTCATGTGCGTCCCCTACGCCCACAAAGCGCACCTGCAGGACCTTACGCCTGAAACCCGCGCGGAAATCATGGAACTCACCACCAAAGCCGTCCAGGTCTTACAGTCTGTGTATCGGCCGGAGGGCTTCAATGTGGGCTTGAACCTGGGTGAAATGGCCGGTGCGGGAATCGAACAGCACCTGCACATGCACATCGTCCCGCGCTGGGGCGGGGATACCAATTTTATGTCCACCATTGGCGAGACACGGGTCCTCCCCGAGTCATTGGATCAAACCTATCAACGTGTCAAACAGACCTGGGAAGAGTTTGGGGGGAACTAAGCAAACCCGATAGAAAAGCAAAAGGAACACCACATTTGACTTCATCGTCATAAATAGCCTTCATTTATAAAACCTGGCCCCCTTACTATAAACGTAGAAACGCCCCGCCGGGGCGTTTCTACGATGACAACAACAGGCTGGCAAGTCCTCTTAATGCCAGCCTGTATTCTATTTATTGGCTATGAAAATTAAACTTTCTTTTTCCTGCCTGAGAGGATCGCCTTGACCAATGCGATGATCCCTAAAAGGATCAACAAAATGGGCCAATACTGGGTGATCCTGGGGTCCAACCCAAAAGCCGCCCCAAAAGCAAACAGCATGATAGCGCTGATGAGTAACAGCACCAATCCGCCGCTGAGACCCTCCTTGATTTTGCCGTCAATGAGGCCACTCAGGATCACGCCGACGCCGACGAAACCAGGGATAAGGGCCCAAATATACGACCAGGATTCCCAATCCCCTGTCACGTTCTGATAATAGAGAATGCCACCGATGCCCGCCAGGATGGACCCCGGCACGGCCAATCCGCCAACACCACCCAGGACGGCCCACAGCAGAAACACGCCGCCCAAACCGATGATGATAAATGGCCAGTCCCAAAAACTAAACACCTGGGGATAAATTTCACTGGCGAGGAACAAAACCCCTAATAGAATCAGGATAATCCCGCCCGTAATGCCCGCTCTTTTATTCATGTCCAACTCCCTTTCTGATGATGATTAATCCGTCAGAGCCTGAGAACTCAGGCTCTGACCATGTTTGTTTTGACCTTATTTTTCTCCAAGATTGTTGATATCACCCGCGCCGTTGATGTTCTGGGTGACGCTCGGGTTGCCGTAGTAGCTCAGGCTCCCGCCGCCATTAATGGTGACATCCAGGGTTTCCGTTGCCCAAACCGTAGCATTGCCCAGCCCGTTGACGGCAATTGAGGTAGTGGAAGTCAGCAAGTCTTCCGCCCGCACATTCCCTGCCCCGTCGATATTAATGGTTTGGTCACCTACTTCTCCTGCTAATGACACATTGCCGGTGCCTTTGATCGTTACGCTGACGCTGTTTGAGGTCAACTCGTCAATATTGACTTGTCCCGCGCCGTTGATGGTGATCTCCAAATCTGAGGTATCAAGAACCTCCATATCAAGATCTGCTGCGCCATTAAAGGTAACTGCGGTCAGGTCTGTCACAGTCAGGGTGTAAAGAATCTCTTCCGTAGGAATCACACTCCTGCGCCAGAATTTATCCTGGTAGCCCAAAACCAGCATGCCGCTCCTGACATCTGAGGTCAATTCAGGCAGAATGTTGTCTTCCGCTTCGATTTCAAGGGATTCCGTATCCCCTTGGGTGATAACCAATCGTCCCGCGCCGTCCAAACGGACTGCATCAAACCCGCTCACCTCTCGCGATTCGGACACCACATTGCCGGAACCGCGCACAACATTAATAAAAGGCAATCTGCACGCGCTCAAACTCAGGCTGGTCAAAACCAACATAGTTAGAATGATAAGATAACGTTTTTTCATTAGGTATTCCTTTCAAATTTTGATGCTTACACTTTAGTATACGTGAAAATTATTAAAAAGTCGCAAGATTTTCAATCACATCTTCAATCCGATAACCTACGAGCCCATTTTATATTCTCCCTTTCACCATCCATCAAAAGCTTAGCCTGAAAAAAACTAAGCCTGCTTTTAAACAAAATCGGGTTTTTCACCCTAAGCTGGACTATAATAGAAGGACATGATCAGAGTTCTTATCTGTAGCAAAGTGAGGTAGATCATGACAACCGATAAAAATAATTACCAACCAGAGTCTGCCCAAAAACACAAACGCCGCACACGTTGGGCAGTGGGGTGTGGCGTCAGTGCCCTGGCCATCCTCTGTATCGTAACTTTCTTAACCGTGGGCGGTTTCGCAGGTTTGCTCGCCTTGTTTGGCGGTGACCCTCAAGGGCTCTCTTTACAGGTCAACACACCGGCTTCGCGAATCAACATTGGTGAGACCTTTACCATCTCGCTTGATCTGACCAACGAAGGCAATCAGAACATTAGCATCAAAGAAATCCAGCTCCCCAATGACTTGTTGGAAGTTGCTTTGGTGACGGATGTCGAACCAAGCAGTCAGCAAGGGTTGGATTATGGGGATCAGACCGCCTTTGAATTCGATTTAACCATTGCGCCAACAGGTCAGGAGACAGTCGTATTCACCTTCGAAGCTCTGGCAGCGGGTGACATTAGCGGTGATTTAGAGGTCTCAGTGGGTACTAAGAGTAAGGACACGCCAATCAGGGTCGTCATCTCTTCTGAAGTTGCATCAAATGGTGAAAATGAAGATGAAATTCTCGGCGAAATCATTCCTTTCCGGTCCGTCGTGCAGATCATTGCCATTGTGGAAATTGATGGTGAACGCGTTGAAGGCTGGTCTGGCTCAGGGACGATCATCTCTGAAGATGGGTTAATCCTGACCAATGCCCATGTGGTGTTATCCGAACGCTATTATCAAGTGGTTGATCTGGTGGTATCCATCACCACCGCAGAAGACCGCCCCCCTCAGCCCATGTTCTATGCCGATGTGCTTCAGGCTGATGCCAGCCTTGACCTCGCGGTCATCCAAGTGCGTTCTGACCTGCAAGGCGGCGCACCTAATTTCAGCGATCTCGACATTGAACCTGTTCCCCTCGGAAGTTCCGATTCCCTGCAGCTTGGCGATGAAATTATCATCATCGGTTATCCAGGAATCGGCGGCGAAACCATCACCCTCAGCCGCGGCGAGGTTAGCGGGTTTACTTCGGAAGACCCCTACGGCAACCGAGCTTTCATCAAGACCTCAGCCGTGATCGCCGGCGGTAACAGCGGCGGGCTGGCTGCAACGCCTCAGGGTGAGATAATCGGCGTGCCAACCCAGGTCGGCTCTGGAGATATCGAGGACATGGTCGTTGACTGCCGCCCCCTGGCTGACACCAACCGGGACGGCTATATTGACGATAAGGACACCTGCGTCCCGACCGGCGGCTTCATCAATGCCCTGCGCCCTATCACCCTGGCCCTGCCCATGATCGAAGCTGCACGGGCGGGGGATGTCGCTATTGAAGAAGGCATTAACGGCCAAAACCAGGAAGAATATAGCCCCCAAGGGACGGTGATTCTCAGCGATGATTTTAATGACAATGCCAACGATTGGTATATCGGCGAATCATCCGATGGCCGGGCAGACATCACCGGTGGAAAATTAATCATTGACGTCTTCACAGAAAGTTATGTGGTGTGGTCAGACCTTCCAGATACCTACAACAGCGCTTTGATGGTGACGAATGCCCAAGTATTGAATCCTGTTGGAGACGGTGATTTCGGTTTCGTTTGTGGCATGGAAGATTCAGAGAATTTCACGGCGCTTGAGGTCAGCGAGGATGGGTATTTCTCTATTTGGAAATACGAAAATGATCAATTCGTCTCCCTGGTGGATTGGACTTACTCAAAGGCTATCCCCCAAGGGGGCACATACACGCTGGCAGCTTATTGCGGCCCAGATAAACTCTACCTGGCCGTAAACGATACCCTCCTGGCAGAAACCGTTGACCCCAACTATACGCCAGGAAGGGTGGGCCTCATCGCCGGCTGCTATCAAAACCCCAACATCCGTTTGGGTTATGAAGATTTCACCATCCACCAACCCTGATTACCAAACTTTATTAAACAAAAAATCCCCCCAGATTGAGTTTGGGGGGATTGATTTTTTAAATGTCCTTATTCCAGAGAAAATCCGGTTTCTTCCACAAATTTATCGCGATTCGCCAGTCGGGCGGTCTTTCCCGAGCTGGTCTTTATAATCCAACCCTCTTCCACCAGGTGCACATGGCGTAATGCGACTGCTGTACCTTGTGTCACTGTTTGGCGAATCTCATCCGCGATGCGTTTCTTCTCATCAGCATCGTCTGTGTCCACCTCCGCCACTATCACCACCTGCTCGGTGCCCACCCGCTTAGAGAAGATGCCAAAAGCCACCACCCGGCCGGGGTGAACCCCTGGGACAGCCATAGCAATCCGTTCCAGGTCTTGGGGATAGATATTTTTTCCGCCAACAATGATCAAATCCTTCTTCCGTCCGGTGATATACACCTCGCCGTTCAACATATAGCCGTAATCGCCGGTGAGATACCAGCCATCCAGAAAAGCTTTCGCCGTTGTCTGGGGGCGATGATAGTATTCGGTCAGCATACAATCAGACCGCAGGGCAATCTCTCCAATATGCCGATCTGGTAACACATTGCCATCGGGGTCAATGATTTTCACCTCTGTGTTGGGAATCGCTGGGCCAGCCGACACCATATTGATCAGCGGCCTATCTTCCATGGCTGGGCGGGCGATGCGCTCCACCTGTAAAGAATGTCGATCCACCGGATCAACGTTCACAGGTTCATCAATCCCCCCTTGCGTGACGGCGAATGTGTTTTCCGCCATGGCGTAGCTGGTGGCGATAGCGCTCTCTCGGAAGCCGTAGGGTTTAAAAGCCTCCAGGAAAAGCTGATGACTTTCATGGCGCATCGGCTCTGAACAGTTAATCACCGCTCGCCATGTGGAAAGATCCACGCCTTCCATGTGGCGCGGACGAATCTTCTTGGCGCAGAAGTTATAGGCAAAGTTCGGCAGCCAGACCAGCGTGCCTTCGTAGTCGCTGACAGCGTGCATCAACCGCTGGGGCGCGCGCACCCAATCAAAGGGCGACATCAGCACAATCGGCAGTCCGTAAAGGATCGGCATCAAAAAACCTGCAATCAAGCCCATATCATGATAGAGTGGGAGCCAGCTCACAATGACATCGTCTCCAGCGATATGCAACACATCGGCATAAGTATTGATCTGATTCAACACAGCCTGATGGGAAAGAGCTACGCCCTTTTGCAAGCCAGTTGTGCCTGAAGAATGCTGCAATAGGACGATATCCTCCGGTTGGCGCCGGTTCAGGTCAAATACGGGGGCACCGCCCTCACCTGCGTCTTCAGCAATCATCACACTGCGCACGGAATCCCCCTCCTTGAGGGCAGTACGCACCTCAGGTTCAAATTCGCGATAAGTAATAATCGCAGAGGGCTTAGTAATGCCGATCAGGGCTTCCAGGTCCGCCCGGTAACGCTCCGGCTGGAGTTTTTCTGTCAGATAAGGCATGATGGAAGGAATCGCGCCGTGCAATATCGTGCCGAAGTAGGAATAAATCAGTTCCTTGCTGTGCTGCAAGATAAGCAAGACCACTTCACCAGGCTCAATGCCCTCAGCCTCCAGCATATGCTGAGCGCCCACTGCCCGATGCAGCATGTGACGAACCGTGATGGGGAAATCCTCCTCCCCAGCATGCTGCAAGTACACGGCAACATCATCCGGTCGGTTTTCATAATGCGATTTGAGGATATGATGGAAGGTCTGCATTAGGTTTCCTGACGATCAATGATTAATGCTGCCAGTTCATTAAGAGTGTCAAAGGTGTCCGCATTCAATTCTGTGTCATCAATGCGAACATCATAGTTGTCTTCAACAAAAAGGGCCACATCAACCAAACTGAAGGAATCAATCAAACCGCTGGAGATCAAGGCTTCATCGGTTTCAATCTCCCGATCGGGCAGCTGGAGAATGTCTTCCTGAAGGTAAACTTTTAACTTTTTAATAATTTCGGCTTTTTCCGTCACGCTTTACTCCTGATTTTCTATATTCGTCCAAATTCAAAACTGGAGGTTATTTTACCATTTACTCGCCAATCAGGCGTTGCAGGGTGGGCCGTAAGGCCTGATAATACATCAGAGATCCCTCCGGTGTCAGGTGCACGGCTGAATTCGTGAATTCCTCTTGGGGGATGAAATTCCATAAATCCACATAGTCCCAATCAGCATATACGGAGCGCTCTGCAAGCGCCAACCGGTACTGGTCATAAGCCCAGCGCGGATAGAAAAAATTGTAGCGGATATCGCTGTTCTGGCCTTCGCTGACCAGGATGGGCTCATTCACCACCAACACGGGCACATCACCCGCCAGTTCGCTGCCAGCGCTCAGGGCGTCCATCGCCAGTTGGTTAAGGGGCAGCGAGCCCGATGTCCATCCATGAAATTCATCATCGCCAGCTTCAAAATCCCGCTGTGCAGGATCCACATCCTCCGGATAGGTTTGGTCAATACCGGTCGCTGCCCACATCACGCCATAAAATTGGAGCTGAAGCGCGTCAAAGATGGCTCGCCGGCGTCCAATCAGCGTGCGGTCCCAAAACGTGTCTTGGACAAAAGCATCGCTGTCCCCGTCAAGGGGTAATTCCAAACGCTGAATAAGTGGCTGGACTTGTTGGGGGTTATTAGCCACCAGGGGCGTCTCAATTTGCACGCTGAGCGGGAATGACTCCAGGGTTACCGGCCACAGGATCAGGTCGGGGTCATATCCCAAAGCAATTTCAAGGATCATCAGGTCCTTGGTGAGGGACATGGTGGGATAGGCCAGGTTATAGGCTCTAACCCTTTTACCACCAGCAGTGGTTAATTCATCCTGGTTGATCAGCCCGCTGAGGGTGTCCTGCGGGTAAAGCAAAGTACCCCAGGTGGCGCTGTCACCAATTAAAATGATGCGATATTCATCCGCCGGCTTGGGGCCGGCAGTGATTTCATGGCTGGCAAACATTGCCTCCAGATCATAAAGGCTCAGGTTATAGCCCTCATCGGGGTTCTCGCCAAAGGGCAGTCGAACCCGACCGGGCAGAATATGATTATATAGAGACACCTGTCCCAAAGCCCCACCCCTCGGGATCAGCGCAACCCCAAAATTGAGGATCAAGAAAAGCAGAACGCCTTTGATGATCACATTTCTCAGGAATTTTCCCGTATGCTTGTTTTTTTCTTGTTTTTCATCCATCATAAGTCAATTAATCTTCAAATTCTTGTAATTGTTTTCGGATTTGATCTAATAATACCAATGCGGATTGATTGCGGATATCCCAACCCTTGTAATTGAGATACACATTTTCCCGGTCTTTATCCAGCCCACGATTGGGGAGCTCCTCCACGGCTGCCCAGAAATTCCACAGGGGAACATCATAGGTATAAGCCACTTCTGCCATCGCCAGGTTGCGGTTATTGTCACCTTCTGCGTTGTCCGCCTTTGTTGAGAGCACGGGGATGACACCCGCATCAAGGATGATCTCCACAATTTCCGAGAGATAGTCCACATATTCTTCATGGGATGTGGAGGGGTGCCAATTCGTACCCAAACTGATCAGCATCAGAGAGGGATTGCTCAACCTTATTTCACATGCCACTGGCGTCTCGGTCGATTCGCATTGTTCCGGGTCAGCCCAGCGGGGGTTCAGCGCACCAGGCGCCGTCATGCCGTTTTTGACCGTCAAACTGCGATGGGAAAACGAGCCGGCATACCAATCAATGGTCTCCTGAAGATGCTCGTGCCCCTCTTCCAGCGTATAGCGCCCTTCATCATATTTGCTCAGGAAATATGTCGGGGAGCTCTGGCAGTCGCCAAGCACCGAGAAAACACGGGGGTCCCGCCCCAGGTTCTGCCCCCGCTGATAAACCTCAAGCATCGCAGCGCTTAGGTCGGGAATAATGGGCCAGGATTGCCAATCCTCAGGCTTGGGACGCAGATCAGGCGTGGGTGTGGAAGTCAGCGTGGGGGTTGGCATACCTGTCTCCGTAGGATTGGGGGTGTGCGTTGCAGTTTTTGAGGACGTAACCAATGGTTGGGTGGGGCTTGTCATGGGTGAGGGGGTCACCGCAGGCGAACAAGCCGTCAGCAGCATAACAACCAACAGGATAGACAACAGCCAGGTTTTCCGTCTGGGAAAAGTCATACACCAAGTCCGAATAATTTTCCGAAAGTCTGCAACGCCAGTGAAGTGCTGGGTAGGGCGAACCACACCCACCCCAGCGAGACGAAAACAAAAGTCAGGAGCACACCGCCAAAGTTGAGGGCTTTTAGCAGCCAGGGTTTTTCATCCTTTGCCTTGGTCAGTTTCGGGCTGATAAAGCTGTTCCAGCGGTTGTGGATGAAGAGGCCCAGCCCGTGCCACGCGCCCCAGATGATGAAGTTGCGCGTGACCCCATGCCAAAGCCCAATCACGATCATGGTGCTCATCTGGGTGATGAAGATGATCAGCGGGGCAGGCAGCGTGCGTTTCCTGCGCAGCATGCGTGTTATGGGGTTAAAGAAATATCCTCGGATCCACTGTGTGAGGGTCATGTGCCAATTATTCCAAAACAAGGTCAGGTTGGGCTGTCGGTAAGGCTGATTAAAGTTTTCTGGCAGCCTGAATCCCAAAAGTAACCCCATCCCGATGGCGATGTCGGTGTAGCCCGCAAAATCAAGGAAGAGCTGGAAGGAATAAGCCGCCAGCATCAACCACAGCCAAGCGGCTGAATCCGTCTGGGTTACGTTGGCAGCGGAAAGGGCAACGAAGGCCAGGCTATCAGCCAGGATGAATTTGCGAAATAACCCCTTTGCCAAACGAAGGCCGCTGTCCTTCAACTCAAGGGCGTCCAGCGGCTCGAGGTTCTCCAGGTCTTTGCGGAATCGCTGCAGCCGATCCAGAGGCCCAGCCAAAAAAGCGGGGAAAAAGATCGTGTAAATCACAACCTCCCCCAGCCTGATATCTTTCAAGCGCCCGTTCATGCGGTCAATCAAGGTATGGAGTAAGCGAAAGGCCACATAAGAGAATCCCACCCAGCCCAGATCCGTCGCCTTAGCCAGGGCAGGATCCTGGGACGTCAACTGACGCAAGCCGATGCTGGAAAGCATGGACAGCAGCGGATTCTTTAACACAATAAAGATCAAGATCAAAGCTAGGATTCCCAGGCTGAGGATGCCTTCGCTGGGTTTACAGAATCGGACCAGTAGGACCGTCAAACCAAGGATGATCACCAAAGCTATCACGACCAGATAAAACTGTGGGGGACGCGTGGGGGTAATCACCCCTTGCAAGCTGATGAAACGCGTCAACGCGATCAACAGCACCGTACCGATTACCAATCCGCCAGCCAGCCAATTCCGCCGGTCAACCCACTGCTCTTTTTCAGCCGTCAGCCCCCAGCTTAGCAATGTCAGTCCCAATGTCGCCGTGGGGAACCAGAAATCCATGCCCCGGATGGGAAGCGCGGATTGAAGCCAGTAGATCGCCAACACGGATGCGACCAGCATCGCCCAGCGCCGCAGCTTTCCAGGGAAAGCCACTCGGACGACCAAAGCGGCAATAATCAAAATCAGGATATTAACTAAGGACATTTAGAAGCCTTGATAAATCCATAGCGGAGAACGATCAGCGCTGAATATGACCAGCAAGGTGATCAACAGGCATAATAGGAGCGCCCACAAGTTCTCTTTAGTAAAAATATGTTCCTTAAGCCAGCGCATAACTCCCCCCGATTATTCGTACCCGCACATACGCCATTCGCCCCCCTCTCGAAGGACAAGATAAGTGCGGCCGGAGAGTGGAAATTCCGTTGCCTCGCCGTCATATGTCGCTGAAATCGCGCCTTCACAGGTCACCCTGGCGGAATCGCCATCCTCGCTTACCGTCTGACAGGTGACATCCAGCAATGCCGTTTCCACACTGACGAAACTGTCCAGGTCCTGCAAGGCCTGTGATTCCCAGTCCGCGCAGGACCGATTGACCAATAAATCCTGCTCCTTATCAACCAGCGCCTGATGGTAAAGTTCAACAGCTTGTGCAGGCTCATCGCCGGCAGTGCAGGCAGCCAAACCTGCGAGCAAAGCCAGTGTGATGAATGTAAACCAAATTTTTTTGTTCATTTAAATTGTCCTCCAAAACATCTTAATTAGGGAAAAAGCCAAAATAATTGATCAATGGTGATGAAATCTTCTGACTCAATCGTCAAACTTTCATCAAGAATATCATACAAACCCGAGGTTAAGTCCATGAGACGGAAATACAGATGGTACCCCACTTCGGTAGCTAGGGTTGACGTCAGCAATAGTGATCTGTCATCCTCATGCCAATGAAGGCTGGGGTTCAAGCCCGGGAAAGCAACGTATTCTTGTAGGGTCATCGTGGTCGTATCCACCACAAAAATCCGGGCATCTGAGGATTTGCCGCTGTAATCGCTGCGGGTCACCGACATGAGAACCAATCGCTGATCATCAAACGTCCAATCGAAATCCACAAGGCGATTACCAGGCAAATACACATAATCCTGATTTGTCTGGTCTTTTGAGCGGGTGTAGAGAATAATCGTGTTTTCCTCAGTGTTCTCCACCCAGGCATAAGTTTCGCCACTGCTGTCGAAAGCTGCCGTATTCACCTCTGCATAGAGCTCACTGACGCCATCCGCCGTCCGCCATACCGTATTGCCTTCGCAAGCCGCGTCGGGGTCACATTCACCCTGATACCAATAATACGTATCAAATTGATTGACCGGCAGGATGCCCGATATCTGCCCTTCTGCAAGCAGTTCCCAATCTTCTACCTCGGGGTCCAACACCCACAGCGCGTTCTGATCGCCCTCATCCGTGAGGATAAGCAGCTTCCGCTCGTCATGGAGCCATCCTGCCCTCATCTCACGTCCCGTTCGGGCCAATTTGTCAGTGATGAACTGTATATTGCCCGCCAGATCGCTGATATAAAGCTGCGTGCCGTTGCTGACCAGCAGTCGCAAATTTTTATAGTCAGCGTCTTCCAGAGAATATCCCTCATCAAAAAGTTGATAAAGCTCATTCTCGGCGGGGATATAGGCAAAAACGCCTGCATTTCGGGTATCTTCGCCGCTGCGCTGTGTTAATGAGAACACAAAAAATTCATTATCGATAGAATCAGACGGATCTATCGGAGCTGGGATCATGGTGATATCGGCAAAATCCGCCTTCGGAGTTGGGGTTTCAACCGTCAGCTCTGGATCACTCCCTCCATCACGAACCCCGCGCCAAACCGCATCCAGGGCCTGCAGCGCGGTGAAACTGCGCACCGTCCAGGCGTCGTAACTGATATGAAAACCATCCCGGTCTGGGTCAATCCCACGATGGGGCAGCGGCTGCACCGCTAACCAGAAATTCCATAGCGGGATGTGGTATTCATAAGCCAACCGCGCTGTCGCCAGATTGATGCGGTGATCGCCCTCAACGTTATCCGCCTTGGTGGACAGGATGGGAACCACGCCGTTATCAATATAATATTCAATAATCTGGCGCATGTATTCCTCATAACGTTCAACCGTTCGTCCCTCCCACCACACTTCCAGGCTGATTATAACGAAGCTGGGGTTGTGAATACGATATTCGCACTCAATCGGCGTTTCGCCAGGATTACACGCTTCCGGATCCGCCCACATCGGCGAGAGTACGGCCGCCGCGTTGAAGCCGCCGCGCACCGCCTGTCCATCTCGGTCAAAGGAACCGGAGAAATTGTCAATCGTCTCCTGGAGATAGGCTTGGGAGTCGGTTAAATTATAGCGCTCTGGTTGATCATAAATACCCATCAGAACATCTTTAATCGCTTGGCAGTCACCTACCTTCGAGAAGTGCGTGGGATCATTACCTAAGCTCATCCCGCGCTGATAAATCGCGACTTCACGGCCGGTCAATTCCGGGACGACGGGCCATTCCCGCCACTGTTCGGGTGGGAGACGCTGTTCAACAATGGGCGTTGATTTGGGCTGCGGCTGGGTCGGCGTGGCTGTATCACCCAGGGTTGCCGAAGCCGCTGCAGTCTCTGTTACCATGAGCTCAGTAGGTGTTGAGGTATTTTCTTGAATTGCGGTTGGGTTATTCGCCGCTGGATTACAGCTGGTCAACAATGTCGTAGCCAACAATAAGAGTGAGACCACCCGAAATAACGACGTGGTACGCATAAACAGTCCTTTCAAAACACCACTTCCCTGAGTGGGGTGAGATCGCAAAGTTAGGGAAGGGTGCCGGATTTTAATTTCAGACAATTTTTGTCCATTACGAATTATAACATGTTCAAGTTAAAATGGGCATAATTTATAGCCTTACACAAAGAATAATGCCAAAATTTCGCCACATCATAGACGGTTTTTAAAGCCTTCCCCTTGAGCGCAGCGAAACACCCGAAGGGACTTCGTCGCTTCGCTCCTTGAGGGGAAGGTGACCATAGGGCCGGATGAGGCGCCTTGGAAATGTATCCAAAACCGAAGCAGAACATTTGGCGTTCTAGTAGATATGGTCGAATTATTGAAAACGTTCTACAAATGCTTTGCTATTCTTTGAAAATAAGTAATATTAAACTTGATAACACAAGACTTAAGGAGACAAAATGAAATCCAAACGCATTATCATGATCATTAGTTTAGTCGCAGCGCTGGTTGTCAATTTCCTGGCCAATTCACTTCCCATCAATGGCGTGACCACGGGCCAGGTCTCAGATCAGTTCCCGATCCTGTTCGTCCCAGCTGGGTATGTATTTTCCATCTGGGGTTTGATCTATGTGGCGCTGGTCGCCTTCGTCATCTATTCCCTCACACCTAAAGGCCTGGCAGATGAGAAGGTCGATTCAATCGCATGGTGGTTTGTAGCCTCCAACGTGTTCAATGCTGCTTGGATCATCCTGTGGCACTACATGTTGTTCACACTGACCCTCATCCCCATTTTCGGATTGCTGATCAGCTTGATCGCAATCTATCTCAAGCTCAGGATCGGTGTGGAAAAACGCACACTGAGTGAAATGCTGCTGGTAAGCGCTCCCTTTAGCATCTATTTAGGCTGGGCTACGGTGGCCGTGGTGGCGAACGTGTCCCAGGCGCTCTTCAACCTGGGTTGGACTGGCGCGCCCCTCACCGCACCCATCTGGACGGTAATCATGCTGGGAGTGGCATCGCTGCTGGGGGTTTTGATGATCTTCCTCCGCCACGAAGTCGCCTATCCCCTGGTGCTGGTTTGGGCTTTCATTGGGATATGGGTCAAACATGGCGACACCCCCTTGGTAGCCACGACCGCATTGGTCCTGGCTATTGCGTTGGGTATCCTGGCCTTAGGCCGGTGGACTGTGTCTAAACTCAAATAAATCCACTGACAATCATATTAAACATCAAAGGGGTCAGGTGCGCCTGACCCCTTTATTGTTATTTAATAAAATGTATATTGAACTCTAACTCACCGCCTTCGGCGGCTGACGCCCCCAGCCAGCGATGCAAAATACAACAACTGCATCACGGACGTGGCAATGGCAGCCACGTAAGTCAGTGCAGCGGCGTTCAACACCTGTTTGACGCCCCGTTTTTCCTTTTCCGAGGTGATCAACCCGCTCGATTGGAGCAGTTTTTGTGCCCTTTTGGATGCGTTCAGCTCCACAGGCAAGGTAGCAATGGAAAACACTGCGCCGGCTGAGAACGCAATTACGCCCAGCCACGCTAAATTACCGAACTCAAGAAGCAATCCTAATAAGATAAAGATCCAGCCAACCGTCGTGCCAATGTTCACAACTGGTACCATTGACGAGCGGAGCTTCATTGGTAAATACTCCTCCTGGTCCTGCTGCGCGTGCCCTAATTCATGAGCGGTGATCGCCATTGAAGCCACACTTGACCCCTGTGCGATATCCCGGGACAGGCTCAATTGATTCTTGCGCGGATCGTAATGATCCGTCAGCCGTCCGGGGGTGCCCTTAAGCGTAAGATCATATAATCCCATGCGTTCAGAAAGCTTTTGCGCCACCTGCGCGCCGGTCAATCCTGACCGGTTCTGCACCTGACTCCATTTGGAATATCTCGAATTGACATAGAACTGGATAATCAAGCTCAGCAGTAAAGCCGGCAGCATGTACATTAAGTAACTGATATTGAATGTAGGTAGAAAAAACATCTTAACCTTCCTTGATGATTTTATTGAACCAAATCTTTAAGAACCTCAATCGCCTTATCCAACTGTGGATCTCGGCCAGCCTCATAGTCCTCTTCGGTCATCTCGACGATATATTCTGGCTCCAGGCCGACTTCGCTGATCTGCCGCCCGTCCGGCGTCAGCCAGCGGGCAATGGTCACACGAACGCCACCAGCGTCATCTTCCAATGCAACCCAGGTTTGGACAGAACCTTTGCCATAGGTTGTCATACCGACCAATGGGCCGCGATCCAGGTCTTGGATCGCGCCAGCCGTAATCTCGGATGCGGAGGCTGTCCCTTCATTGACCAATACCACCAGAGGGATATCAGTGGCCAGGCCGCCAGAAATAGCTTCGTAGGCATAGGTTTCGCCATCACCATACTGCTCATACATCACAACGCCATCGCCAATAAATTCGGAAACAACCTCAATGGCCGTATTTAAATAACCACCGCCGTTGTCCCGCAGGTCAAAGATCAAACCGATGGGATCCTGCGCCAGCAGCTCCTGCAGGGCTTCCCGCAGTTGCTCCGTGGATTTATCGCCGTAGTTGTAGAGAGCCACATAGGCGATGTCGTCCTCCAGCATTTCATAATCGGCGGTTGGCACGATAATATTCTGGCGTGTGATGGTGACATCAAAGACTTCCTCACCGCGTTGAATGGTCAGTGTGACGTCTGTACCGGCTGGGCCAAGGATGCGCTGCAATACCAGGTCGCCGGGAACATCAGTCATATCCTCACCATTGATTCCAATCACCAAGTCATTGGGCTGCAAGCCGGCCTCGGCGGCAGGGGAGCCCTTCATTGGGCTGATGATCTCAACATAATCACCGGTGATGTCAACCCAGGCGCCGATCCCCTCATATTCCCCTTCCAGGGATTCATTGGCCTGTTGGAATTCCTCTGGTGACATGTAGGACGTGTGCCGGTCATCCAAAGCATCCAGCATGCCTTCAATTGCACCGCGCATCAAGGCAAGGTCATCCACAGGTTGGTCAACATATTCCTCGTGGACGATATCCCAGGTCTCCCAGAAGGGCGCGAATAATTCTTCATATTCTGCGGGGGTGTCCCCCGAGGGATCAATATAGGGACATTCTGGGCACTCCGTGGGAACAACGGTACTGTCGCCATCCGTGGGCGTCTCGACGCTCTGATCGCATGGGGGGCACTCAATGGGACCGGAAACAGGGGTATCCGGCTCGAATATTTGCGGTACAAAATAGCCTACGCCTGCACCTGCAAAAAATACGATCGCCAACACGAGCGCGCCGATGCCAACACTCAAACAAGTCCGCATGCCTTTGGATTTCATAGTCACTCCTAATCTTTCATCGTCGTTAAAATAGCCATATTACCAGCTAAGCATATCTCATCAGGGATGGAATCACCTCAGAAAATATGTTGTATTTCGTGGTTGTTATGTAGATTACCACAATTTTATTAACAATTGGTATAAAAGGAAAGGGTTCAGGGGAACTGAGTATGTAAAGCTGTCACCAGAAGCGCTGCCATGGCTGTCACCCCCACCGACAGGCAGCCTTCACCCACGTCAAAATCTGCGGTGTGCAGCAGGGCATATTTTCCTTGTTCGGGGTCCGCCGCCCCCAGCCAAACCATCGCACCGGGGATCCTGTCAGCATAGAAAGCAAAATCCTCGCAATTGAAGGGAAAAGCCGCCCGCAGATGGATCAGATTCTCCGCCCCAAGGGCTGCCCTAAGAGCGGGAAGGGTTGATTGAACTAGATCCCGGTCGTTGCGCATATCCGGCATGCTCCCCATTGGTTCAATGTGGTAACGAATGTGCCTCGCCCTGCAAATGGGATTAAGCGCAGCCCTGACCCGGCCAAGCGCAGCTCGGCGTAAATGTGGATCCGCCGCTTTGATCCCCAAGCCGAATTGGCCGCGAGAAAACGAGGGGTCCTCATCATCCAGGCTGGCGTCAGTGATGATGAACTTGCGCAGGCTCTCAGGCGGGTCTTGCATCAATTCCCAAAACGCCGCAATCTCTTCCCAGGTCAAGGGGAGTTTCCAGTTGTTGAAACGTCGTATCACCTGACAGCACCACCCGGCAGCGGCATGTATGTGCCTTGGGTTTAAAGGTAAACCATCCTGCGGTGAAAGTCTCACCAAAAAATGATCAAAACCCGCTAGGAACAAATCGTCCGTCCAGGCCACCTGGCCGACGGGCAGCGGTGCGACATGCAGCCCAAAAATCGCCGCAGGGATGGGATGGGCTAACGCGCCGGCATGAATCATGCGCAGCGCGCCGGTGATCTCCTCTTCCTCCGGCTGGAAGATGAAACGCACATTTCCTGGTAGGTCAGAAGCCATGTGAGAGAGGACGGCTGCCGTGCCAATGCCGATAGCGCTGTGCACGTCATGGCCGCAAGCGTGCATCACCCCCGGTATGCGTGAGCGGTAGGGTACCGTGTTGATCTCCTGAATGGGCAGCGCGTCCATGTCTATCCGCAGGGCCACGGTGGGCTTGCCAGGATCTGTGACCAAATCCGCCACGATGCCATGACCGCCGACGCCCGTGCGGACATCCAGGGGCAGCTCGCTCAGTCGATGGGCGATGTACCCCGCCGTCCAGCCCTCCTCACCAGAAAGCGCCGGGTGTTGGTGGAGATCCCGCCGAATATTGACCAACGTAGGCTGAAGTTGATCGGCTTGATACTGAGTGATTTTAATTAATCGAGAAGATAGGGCTGTATTCATCAATCATGAGTATTCGTAAAAAATTTTAGGGGTTCTGTAGAAGATGGGTCGAGAAAGTAACCCTGCAAAGCGTTGATGGATTCAATATGCGGGCTTCCGTCATGGCGATGAGCCCCGATGGACACCGTTGCCATCCCCAAGGCCTTGGCCGTTGCGAGATTGCCCGGGGAATCATCCACCAGGCAACAGTTCTCGGCCACGTCATCAACGATGGAAAGCGCGGTACCAAAGGCTTCCACCTGCGGTTTGCAGTGGGGCATCATTGCATAAACATCAATGATGCCCTCAAATTGACCCGAAACACCCAGGTGATCCATCACACGCCTGGCATGGGCCTTAGTGGCATTGGTGAAGATGAATTTCCGCTGCGGCAGAGCTTGCAGAATTTCCAATAATTCCGGATTGACGGGGATGCGGTCTTCCAGGGGGACGTCGTGGACGTAATCCAAATAATCACCCATGTCGACCTCATACTCCGCCTGCAGCCCGCGCAAGGTGGTGCCATATTGCTTCCACAGTCGATGACGTAATGCGGGCACCTCTTCAGTTGGTAAACCCATCTCTTCCACCATATACACCTGCATACGGGTGCGGATCATCTCCCACACCCCGCAATCATGGGGATAAAGGGTGTCATCCAAATCAATCAACAGGGTGCGGATGTCTTGAAAAGCCATTAATTTGTCTTCGGGTTTTTCAACAAGTTAAAATAAAGAAGAAGTGTAGGTGTGAATAATACAACCATGCTGCCATAAGCGACCGGGTGCACCGTCCAGGCGCCGCTTGGAAATGTGCCGGCCCCGAACACCACTGCACCGGTGATGAAGATCGTCAGCGAGAGAATGCCCAACAAACGGTTCATCTTCCGATTAATCAGAAATTTCCCTGCAAAAATAATCCCCAATAGGATACCGATCACATCTGTCCCGGCCAATCCAAAAAGAAAAGCCATGCTTTGCTGCGTCCACCCCTCAGGCGGGGGCAGTATCGGGAAGGGATAGGATTCCCCCTGCAGGATGAGCCATCCCGCCCGGGCCAGAGTGAGTAGGTGCAGCGTTTGCAGGATGCCGTAATAAGAAATCAGGACTTTCTTCCATTTACTGTTTTCACGCATGGGTTCCTCCAAAACATATCTTCATGTTATGTTTATCTTACCTGCTCATTGGATTTCCACTATACATACAAAAAATTTCGGTTAGTTGGATCGTTTCTCCAAAACCAGCGCTACCCAATCCTCTTGATACAGCCGCACCACTTCCTGAAAATCCTTCGCGTCCGCCGCTGCCAGCACATCTTCAACCTGATAGTCCAATATCCCTGAGAGCAAAAGCTTCCCATTTTGGCTCACCAAATCCCCCAACCCCAATTCGAACAGCCGGGTGATTACCGGGGCCAGGATGTTGACCATCACCAGGGTTGCTTCCTGTATCATAAACCGGCCTGTTAATACTTCTTCCACAGATCCCTTCCCGGCTTCCAATACCGCCGGTGCAATATCATTTAATGCAGCATTTTCTCTGGTAGAAGCCACTGCCGCCTCACTGATATCCACAGCCAATGCGTGGGCTGCGCCCAACTTGATGGCTGTGATGGAGAGGATGCCCGAACCGCAGCCAATGTCCATAACAACCTCACCAGGCTCCAAGTAGCGCTCTAATAGGCGCAGGCTGAGCTGCGTAGTGGGATGGGTGCCTGTGCCGAAGGCCATAGCAGGATTGATGCGAATTATGATGCCCTCATCGTCTTCCACGGAGTCGTCCCAGGCGGGTTTAATTATCACCCGCTCGCCCACTGGCACCGGGGCATAATGTTCCTTCCAGGCTTCCATCCAGTCCTCATCGCGTACAGGCGCATAGGTGGGCTCCGGGATAGGCGAGATCTGGCTGAGATGCCACAGGGCTTCCTTCAACTGCTGCCGCTTCTCTTCCAGATGTTCATTGACCGCCAGATATCCGGAGACCAGAATTTCACCTGTGGGGTGTGGATCATGGGTCTTTTTATCGAACTCTGCCACACTTTCCATGACCACCCCATTAGAAACAAAACGCCCCAGCACTTCTGCCAGGGCTTCGGCGATCTCTCCATTGCACTGTATTTGGACTTTTATCCAGTGGACTTTATGCCGCAATTCAGCCACCAAACACCTCTCTGAGCTTTTCAAAGAAACTCTGCTCCTGAATCTTGATATCAGGGTCCATCGTCTCAGCCAGCTTCTCAAACATCGCCCGTTGGTCATCCGTTAGCTTATTGGGAATCTGGACAGATACCGTCACCAGCTCATCGCCTGTGCCCGAACCCCGCAAGTGGGGGATGCCCTTCCCGCGCAACCGGAATGTCTTCCCGGGCTGCGTGCCGGGTGGGATGCGCAGGTCCACATCGCCGTTCAATGTAGGGATGCGGATTTCATCGCCAAGGACAGCCTGCGCGATGTTGATATCCAAATCAAGTAAAACATCATCCCCTCGGCGGCGGAAGTAGTCATGTTTTTCTACGCTGATTTCCAGATAGAAGTGGCCCTGAGGCCCGCCATTCGTTCCAGGTTGACCCTCGCCGGCTAATCGGATTTGCACACCGTCAGAGACGCCCGCTGGGATGGATACCATCTTGCTGATCGTTTTCTTTTCCAGCCCGCTGCCCCCGCAGGTGGGGCAGGGGGTGTCAATCACTTCGCCGCTCCCATTACAGCGCGGGCAGGTCGCCACCTGCACCATTGAGCCCAACAGGGTCTGATGTACCTGGCGCACTTCTCCATTGCCATTGCACTGGGGACAGGTGCGCCGGGAGGTGCCCGGCTTTGCGCCGCTGCCATTGCAGGTTTCGCAGGTCTCATTACGCGTGATCTTGATTTCTTTCTCCACGCCGAAGGCTGCTTCTTCAAAGGTCAGCCTGACCCGCTGGGAGAGGTTAGCCCCCCGCCGAGGCGTGTTGCGCGAACGCCTGCCGCCGACACCGCCAAATCCACCAAACCCGAACAATCCCTCCAGGATATCGGAAAGGTCAATATTGGTGAAGTCCGGCATCCCCTGTGTATTGACGCCAGCATGACCGTAGCGGTCATATGCTGCCCGCTTTTCCTGGTCGGAAAGGACAGCGTAAGCTTCATTAATCTCTTTGAATTTCTCTTCTGCTTCCGGGTGGTCGCTGACGTCCGGATGATATTGACGCGCTAACTTTCGAAATGCAGATTTTAAATCATCTTCACTTGCATTTCGGGATACACCCAGCACTTCATAATAATCACGTTTTGCCATAAAATTTTACGTTCTCTATAATATTGAACGAATAATGCCTCTTGTGCCGTAAATCTGGATGAGTCTACTCAGAATAAAAGACTGAGTCAAATCACATTCCTATTGAATACGGCTTCAAGTGCCTGGATTATTCCCAGGCACCTGAAATACTCATCAAAGCTTTATTTTTTAGACTTGTTTATACTCACCGTCGACGACATCTTCATCAGCGTCACCAGCTTCGCCCTCAGAGCTCTTGTCACCCTCAGTCTGCGATTCGCCGGCGCTTTCGCCAGCAGCTTGCTGCTGCTGATAGGCTGCCTGCCCAAGCTTCTGCAGCACCTCTGTCAATTCTTCGGTGGCTTTCTTGATTGCCTCGATATCCTCGCTGTCTTTGACCTCACGCACCTTCGCGGCGGCATCTTCAACCTTCTGTTTGAGGTCGTCGGGCACCTTATCGCCCAGGTCTTTGAGAGTCTTCTCCGCTGAATACACCGTATTGTCCGCCTGGTTTTGCGCTTCGATCAATTCCCTGCGTTGTTGGTCTTCCTCAGCGTGCTGTTCAGCTTCCTGGCGCATCTGTTCCACTTCATCATCGCTCAGGCCGGAAGAAGCGGTGATGGTGATATTCTGGCTGCGTCCTGTCGCTTTGTCCTGCGCAGTCACCTCCAGGATGCCGTTGGCATTAATATCAAAGGTCACCTCAATTTGGGGGACGCCCCTGGGGGCTGGCGGAATGCCATCCAGAATGAATTGACCCAATGATTTGTTATTAGCTGCCATGGGGCGCTCGCCCTGAAGCACATGGATTTCCACCTGGGTCTGATTGTCACTGGCCGTCGAAAAGACCTGGCTTTCACGGGTGGGGATGGTCGTATTGCGTTTGATCAGCGGGGTCGCCACGCCGCCCAAAGTCTCAACGGAGAGAGTCAGTGGGGTCACATCCAACAAGAGAATGTCCTTCACCTCGCCGCCGAGCACGCCAGCCTGGATAGCTGCACCCACAGCCACCACCTCATCCGGGTTAACGCCCTTATGAGGTTCCTTGCCAAACATCTTTTCCACTTCGGATTGAATCCGGGGCACACGGGTCATACCGCCCACCAACACGACTTCATCAATATCCTTCTTGGAAAGGTTGGCGTCATTCAAGGCCTGTTTGACGGGAGTCAAACTGCGCTCAATCAGGTCTTCCGTCAATTGCTCAAGTTTCGCCCGTGTTAGGGTCATCACCAGGTGTTTGGGGCCTGAGGAGTCCGCCGTGATATAGGGCAGGTTGATTTCAGACTGCATGGTGGTGGAAAGCTCGATCTTTGCCTTCTCAGCCGCTTCCTTTAATCGTTGTAAGGATTGGCGGTCATTCCGTAGATCAATGCCATTTTCCTTCTTGAACTCATCCGCCACATAATCAATGATGCGTTGATCAAAATCGTCGCCGCCCAGGAAGGTGTCGCCGCTGGTCGAGCGCACCTGAAATACACCTTCGCCCACATCCAGGATGGAAATATCAAATGTGCCGCCGCCCAGGTCGTATACGGCGATGACCTCGTTCTTTTTCTTATCCAATCCATAGGCCAGTGAAGAAGCTGTGGGTTCGTTGATGATCCGCAGAACTTCCAACCCGGCGATCTTGCCGGCGTCCTTGGTGGCATTGCGCTGAGCGTCATTAAAGTAAGCTGGCACGGTGATCACCGCTTGTGTAACGGGTTCACCCAAGTAGGCTTCCGCATCGCGTTTGATCTTTGAAAGGATCATGGCTGAGATCTCGGGTGGGGAATACTCCTTCCCAGCCAGCATGACGCGCAAATCGCCATTCGGCGCTTTGGTGACCTCATAGGGCACCAGCTTCAAGGCACGCTGAACTTCTGGGTCATCAAATTTACGGCCCATAAATCGCTTTATTGAAAAAATAGTGTTTTCTGGATTGGTGATCGCCTGGTTGCGGGCTACCCGCCCCACCAGCCGCTCACCATTCTTGTTGACAGCGACGACGGAAGGAACCAAACGCTCACCTTCAGCGGAAGGGATCACAACAGGTTCGCCGCCTACCATCACTGCACCAACGGAGTTGGTTGTTCCCAGGTCAATGCCTATAATTTTTCCCATAATGTGTTGCCTCCAATTTTCTAACGGGCGACCCGCACCATGGCGGGACGTATGATACGGTCGGATATTCGATAACCCGGCTGGACGACATCAATAATTTGTCCATCCTTATATTCCGAGTGGTCTTCCTGGGTGATGGCTTCGTGGATGTTCGGGTCAAATTCATCTCCCGGATTGACGTCCATACGTTCCACACCCTGGTTTTTCATTTGCTTGAGCAGTTTGTTATAAATGATTTCAATGCCATCCACCCATTTTTCGGCCGCTTCCGCTTCGGGCTTATTCTTCAAAGCACGTTCCAGATCGTCCGCTGCGTCCAGAAAGATTTTCAAAACCCTGGTCATGGCGTCCTGATAGGAACGCGCTGCATCGCGCTGAACACGTTTGCGGTAGTTTTCCAGGTCAGCCCGAGCGCGCAGCCAACCTTCCTTTTGTTCTTCGACCTCTTCCTGGAGGGATTCGATCTCTTTTTCCAGGGAGTCGTATTCATCAAAGGTCAGTGCAACCATCGGCTGGCCCTCTTCATCTTCCCCTTCAACGTTTTCTTGGGTGGGTTCTTGTTCCTTCTCTTGTTCTTTAGCTTTTTCTTTTTTATCTTTTTTCATGCACATCTCCGTTATGGTGATAAATTCTAAATAATTTCGGTCTTATACTGCCAGGGTCTCTGAAACCAGATCGCTGAGCACATTGGCCACAAAACGGACAGTTGAGATGGTGTGGTCATAGGGCATGCGGATGGGGCCCAAAACGCCCACCGAACCTGTCAGGCTTTCGGGGTCGCCATAGCGGGCCAGCACCACCGAGCATTGCCGCAGCTCCTCCCAGGTGCCCTCGCCGCCGATCAACACCTGAATCCCGCCCACATCGGCGTTCATCACTGTACTAGCCAGCAGGTTTTCCAGCAGTGATCGCTCTTCCAAAACCCGCAAGGCCTGGCGCGCCTCATCCGATTCTGCGAATTCCGGTTCGGAAAGCACATTGGTCATGCCATCCAAGTAGATTTCGCCGGTAGCAGATTCCTCGGTCAGCGACATTTCCGTGATCAAGATATCCAAAATATCTGACCCCAGGGAATCCATCTGGCTTTGTAACCGCGAGATCGCCTGTGCATCACAACGGACGCACATATTCGAAAGCTGGTTGGCAATTTCGGAGAGACGGTCCTGGGAGACCGGTTCCGCCAGGCTGATGAACTGCTGGCGGATCTCGCCGCCCATCAGCACCAACACCATCAAGACCTGCCGACCCTGGGTGGCGATCAGTTCCAGGTGTTTAAAAATCGCTTTTTCCGAGTGCGGCGCGGTCACCAGGGACGCCGCCTGCGATTGGTTGGCCAGGACGGACGCCGCCAGCCTGAGCCACTGCTCCACATCCTGCCGGGATTGGTAAAACTGATGGGTGATCGTGCGCCGGGTGGTGGTGGGCAGCCCTGTTTTTTGCACCAGATTCCGCACAAAGAAGCGGTATCCCTCCTCTGTGGGCACTCGCCCTGCCGAAGTGTGCGGCTGCCGCAGCAAATGAACATCTGTCAGCAGCGCCATCTCGTTGCGCACGGTGGCGGAACTCATCGCCAGGTTGTATTTTTCCACCAGGGTCTTAGAGCCGACCGGCTGCGCCGAGCGGATATGCTCGTGGATAATCAACGTCAGAATGAGTTTTTGTCGGTCAGTCAGTTCCATAGGGACCTCTGTTAAATTTTAGCACTCTCAATGTGAGAGTGCTAAAACAGCACAAACTTAATGTTACCATGACCAAAAAATGCCGTCAAGAAAAATGAGGGCACCAGGATGTTAGAAAAATATAAGAAATATCCACTGAAAATTGAATTTTATCCCCCAAACAACCACCCTTACGCTTGTCGATCGAACAAAAATCCTAGGAACAGATGGTGCAGCCCACCCGCCGGGAAACAGTCACCTTATGAAAACTCAAGTCCAGGACATTAAACATCAGCAGTTGGCTGATGAGGGGGCTTCCAATGCCCGTGATCCACTTGATAGCCTCGTTGGCCTGGAGTGACCCCACCATCAAGACCAGGGTATTCAACACATTAATCACTTTTTTGTCCCCTGACGCCTGTGGAGTTGCATCTGGCGGATGCAGGCAAGCAAAACATGCGCCATGGCCCTTCCAAAACACCCCCACCTGCCCATCAAACCCATCCACTGCGCCGTGGACAAAGGGCTTCCCCTGCTGCACACAGACACGGTTGATGAGCTGTCGGGTTGCCAGGTTATCCGTGCCATCCATCACAAGATCATATCTCTGGATTAACCCATCGGCGTTTTCTGTATCGAAAGTTTCATCGTAGATTTGCAGAGACACATCAGGATTAATTTCCTGTAAACGCGCTTGGGCTGCCAAAACTTTTTGCCGCCCGACATCCGGCGTCTCATATAAAATCTGCCGTCCCAGGTCGCTCATGTGAACCGCATCGTGGTCGACCAGCCCAAGCTGGCCGATCCCCGCCCGGGTTAACAATGAAGCGATCACCGAGCCTAACCCGCCAACGCCGACCACCAGGGCACGGCTTTGCTTCATCTTGAGCTGGCCGCTGGCCCCAAAGTCTTCAAGCCCGATGTGACGGGCATATCGTTGAATTTCGTTTGGGTTCATTTATTCTTTGTCCATAAATTATCCGCCGCTGATGGGGGGGCAAATCAGAACTTCATCCTCCTGATCCAGAAGAATGTCTTCAAGTGGGATTAATGCTTTGTTATTGATGACCACAACATGGTATTGCAACGCATCGAGGGGAAGATTTATTCTATTGAAGATGTCAAAGAGATGCATTGGCTCCGCGACCTCAAATTCAAAGGTCGATTTTTGCTCAGGCGTATAAGAATTTAAGAAGCCTCTGACGGTAATCTTCATCCAACAGTCTCCTCAACCGATAAAAATCAGAATCCTTTGCGTTTAAGATATTATTTTGGCTTTACGATAGCCCGGTAGATATGCCGGTCAACACCGCCAAACTTGTACTTATACTCCTCGTCGCCGCGCATAAAATCAAATTCCTGGATGCCGTTTTCCGTCGCCCACTCGATCAGATAGGTCAGCAGCAGCCAGCCGGGGGAAAACTCGCGATAGTCCCATTCCCAGCCCGAGTTATATAGCCACAGGCGATCATTAAAATTGAACGTCATATTGGCGGCTGCCTTTTCGCCATCAATGGTGAAAAAAGCCAATTGCAGCCAACCCTGATCCCAGGCGACTTGGGCCGTGTGATGTAAGTGTTGGCGCATGGCATCCGTCAAGAAGTCCCGTTTGTTGGGGTCCTGCGCCATCATTGCCAGGAAAGCGTCCAACTCGTCGTGCAATCGGTCCGGGTCTTGGGCAAAGACCAGTTCGCCATCCACAAAGCTCGACTCCAGATTGCGCAGCTTGCGCCGAATCTCCCGCCGCTGTTTACCATCAATCCCGTCCATGTACTCGTTAAAATCCTCAGGCAGGGGGATATAGGGAGAGGGCTGCAAATGCACCTTTTCATAGTCCCAATCCCGCTGATCGGCTTCCGCCTGCAATGCCGCCAGCGTGGGCGAGTCTTCCAGGATGTTATACAAATCCAGCATGTTCCATTTAGGAAGGTCCGCTTCCGCTAACAAGAAATCAAACAGTCCCGAGAGAAATCGTCCCAGATATTCAGGCGCTACGATGAAATCGAGAAAATCCGAAACCTCAATCGCCCCTACGAACATCAAAGCGGGATCGCCCAGGATATTCTCAGCGTGGAACAATGGCGCGATCCCAACCAATTGCTCATCCTCAAAAGCGGCGACCAATACCAATGGGCTTTCCTCAGGCCATTCCCCACCGCCCCGGGTCCGCCACCAGGTTTCCAGGTATCCAAAAGTTAAAAAGGGAACAAAGCTTGCACTCCTTTGGAGCAGTTGGTCCCATTCTTCTTTATAACTTGCCAGCGAATCGAAAGTATCGTATCGTTTAAACTCCATAGAAAAAATTATACCTTAGCGTGGGACTGTGTATAATGAAGCTGTATAATAACCGCTCAGATTTGGTCAGGTGCCTATGTATGATTTGAACCTTATCCCCATTCAACGCCATCAGGGCGATCCCGTCGCCCCATCCCCCGGATTTCATGCCGCTTCCCTGCCTAAGCGCGCGGCACGCAGCCGCTCGGAAGATTTGTTGATCCTCTCCTTCTTTGCCATCGGAGAGGGGTTGTCCTCAGAAAAGCAGCAATCCTTACTAACACGGCTGTCACAAACCTTTTTTAAAACCAGCGGCTCTGTTACAGCCGCTCTGCGCACGCTGATTGAGACCCTCAATCTGACCATGCTGGAGGAAAACCTTAAAGCTGCGGAAGGCGGAGTAGCCATAACCGGTGCGCTGACGGCAGCAGCCGTTCACCGCCAGAATATCTATCTGGCACAATCCGGAAACATGCAGGCCTTCGTCCTCACCCATCATGGGCTGCAGCACTTCAGTGATGCCAGCCAAAGCGACCGTGGTTTAGGCGTCAGCCGAACACCCGCCATCCGTTACTATCAAGCCAGTTTGGGAAATGGCGGTTACGTTTTCATGACAGACCAAGCGCCAGAATCCTGGACAGAAGAGGCCTTGTTTTCTGGTCAGTTCCCCACTCTGCCAAACCTGCGCCGCCGGCTGCTTAACCAAGCCCCCTCTGATTTCAGGCTGGACTTGGTCCATGCCCGTCCAGGGGAAGGCCAGATTCGCATCCTTCAGCCCGAAAGCTCACAAGGGGTGGTCTCGCAAGAGGAAAAAGGCGCTGAAAAAGCCGACGACACCCCATCCGCGCCCGCTCCCTCTCCGGAAGAAAGTCAAAAGGAGCCGGAATCCGTTCAAAGGGTCAGCGATACACAAGAAATCCAGGCGCAGCCTGAAAAAACACCACCACAGACAAGTGGTGATGAACAACAAGCACCTCAGAGTCAAAAACAGAAACAACCTCAAAACCGTCCAGCGGAAAAACCTGGCCTATCCCGCAAGGTAACCCTGCGAAAACAAGGCGAACAATTGAAACAGGAAGGCCTCAAGGGTTTGAAAGCCTTCTTCACCTGGTGGAGAAAAACCAGGGGACGCATCCAAACCTTCTTCAAAGACCTGTTCGCAAAATGGTCCCCCGAGGGTTCTGGTGACACCCCCAAATTATCTAAAGGCACTTTGATGTTAATCGCCATCGGTGTACCCCTCATAGTTGTTGCCATCGCAGTTGGCATTTATCTGGCCCGGGGGCGTACCCTGCAATACAACTATTATCTGGGTCAGGCCGTGACGGCTTCCCAGCAGGCTCTGACAGCAGAAGATCCCCGGGATTCTCGGGAGGGCTGGGCACAGGTTCTGGCCTACCTCGACCAGGCCGAATCCTATCGATCCACCGATGAACTCATCGCCCTGCGAGCGCAGGCACAGGATGCCCTGGATGCATTGGACGGCGCGGTTCGGCTGGAATACCATCCGGCCATCGTCGGTTCCCTATATTCCGAAATCAATATCACGGATATCATTTCCTTTGGCGCGGATCTCTATCTGTTTGACACGGCAGGCGGCCGTGTCATCCATGCTGAGCGCACCAGCCAGGGATATGAAGTCGATCCCGACTTTGTCTGTGCCGCCGGGAACTTCAGCGGCGGCTCGGTGGATACGCTGGTGGATATGACACAGCTACCGATCAATAATCCCTATAACGCACATATCCTCGCTGCCGACGGTTTGGGGAATGTGGTCTATTGCGCCCCAGGTGAAGATCCCATCGTCCAATCCCTGCCGGGTTTATCCGGATCAGAAGGGCAAGTCTCCCACATCGTCTTCGAGAGCGGCTTTTTATATGTCCTGAATCCAACAATCAGCACCGTTCAAGTTTTTGAATCAGCCAATGGGCAGTTCTTGGAAACAGGAACGGATTTCTTTGAGGGATCAGAAACGGGGGAAAAACCGGACATGACCCAGATTGTGGATTTGGATGTCAATAGCCAGGAATTGTACTTATTACGCTCAGATGGGATGCTGGTGGATTGTGTTTCCAGCGGACTTTCAAGCGACCCGGTAATTTGTGAGAATCCGGTCACCTATATGGATGGGCGCGCGGGACAAGAGGACCAGACCCTAGCCATGCCAGACGCCGACTACCGTTCTATCCTCTATATGGACCCACCCGATCCCTCAATCTACATTTTGGAAGGCACCAACGCCGATATCTATCAATTCTCCTTACGGTTCAAGCTGTATAAGCGATTACGTCCCGATTTAGGGGCTTATGAAGTTGACTCCCCGACCGCGACAGCCTTTACCATCGGCATTGACCGCATTGCTTTCCTGGCATTTGGGCACCAGGTGTTTTACGCTTATGTCGAATAGATACCTTCATCCATTTGAATTGATAACTCAAAACGCATATGACGCATGATAGAGGGAGCTTGTGCTTCATGATTTAATGCACTTGTAAGGGGGCGAAATTGGGGTTAATGTTACAATTGAAGGTCAGAAAAGACCTAAACCAATCTTAAGGAGGAACATGGCAAAAGTGGATCCCCGAATTACAGAGCTGCGCCAAAAACGCGCCAAAGCCCAGCAAGGCGGCGGTCAGGATCGCATCGACCGTCAGCACGCCAAGGGCAAGTTGACCGCGCGGGAACGCCTGGAACTACTGCTGGACGAGGGCAGCTTCACAGAGCTGGAACCCTTTGTCACACAACAAAATGACCCCGACGGTAAAACTTATCTGGGGGACGGCGTTGTGACAGGCTATGGCACTGTGGACGGCCGGACGATTTATGTCTACGCGCAGGATTTCACTGTTCAGGGCGGCGCGCTGGGCGAAATGCACAGCCGTAAGATCTGCCGGGTGATGGACCTGGCTGCTGCCAACGGCAGCCCCATCGTCGGCATGATCGACTCGGGCGGCGCCCGAATCCAGGAAGGTGTCAAAAGTTTGGGTGGTTATGCCGAAATCTTCAAACGCAATGCCCAATATTCCGGCGTTGTACCGCAAATCAGCTTGATCCTCGGCCCCTGCGCTGGCGGCGCCGCTTACTCCCCCGCTATGACGGACATGATCATCATGGTTGAGAAGCAATCCTTCATGTTCCTCACAGGCCCGCAGGTGATCAAAACCGTGACTGGCGAGGAAACCGATTTCGAGTCCCTCGGCGGCGCGCAGGTACACCTCAACCAGAGCGGCACAGCTCACTTGATCACCAAGGATGAAGAAGCTGCCCTGGCACTGGCACGGTATGTACTGGGCTATCTGCCCTCGAATAACGTGGAAAATGCCCCCACCGCTGAAAATGATGACGACCCCCACCGCAAAACCGAAAGCCTGAACAGTCTGGTGCCGATTGACCCAGGAACGCCCTATAACATGCACACCGTCATTGAAGCGGTTGTGGATCAGGGTTCTTTCCTGGAACTGCAGGCGGGATTCGCCCGCAATGCCATTGTGGGCTTGGCGCGTTTTAACGGCATGCCCGTGGGCATCATCGCCCAGGAACCCAGCGTGATGGCGGGTGTGATTGACATTGATGCAGCAGATAAGATCTGCCGTACCGTGCGTTTTTGTGATGCCTTCAACCTCCCTTTGGTCACTTTTGTGGATTCGCCCGGATTCCTCCCCGGCGTGAGTCAGGAACACCGCGGGATCATCCGTCACGGCGCCAAGGTGCTGTATGCCTATTCGGAGGCCAATGTGCCCAAGGTCAGTATTGTCACCCGTAAGGCCTATGGCGGAGCCTATGTGGTGATGAGCAGTAAATACTTGGGGACGGATATCAATTACGCCTGGCCCAGCGCCGAGATTGCGGTGATGGGACCCGAAGGTGCTACCAACATCCTCTATCGTAAAGAGCTTGCCCAATCGGACAACCCTGAAGCGGAGCGTGAACGGCTGGTTGCTGAGTATCGCCAACGATATCTCAACCCCTATGCAGCAGCCCACGCCGGTTATGTGGACGACGTCATTGAACCAGCGGAAACCCGCCCAATGATCATCAAAGCCCTGCGGGCGATTCAGCATAAATCCGAACAGCACCCGCCCCGTAAACACGGCAACATGCCGGTCTGAGAGGAGTAAAGATGAGCACTATTCAACAAGGATTGCTAATTGCTGCCATTGGGATGGGGCTGGTGTTTGCTGTGATCATCTTCCTGTGGGGATTGATGGCATTGATGATGAGACTCACGTCCAGTAAAAAACAAGATGGAGATCCAACAGAGGTCATGGAAGAAACGGATGAATCCCTGGTGCCAGAAATGCAGGCGGCGGAATCCCAACGCCGGGCTGCAGCCGCTGCGGTGGCTGTTGAGCTGGCACTTGCTGCCACACAGCGGAGCATTTCTAAAAGACGGAAAGAGGATCACGGTGACGGAATAAACCCCTGGCAGGCTTTTCACCGTTCCCGCCAGCTTCAACAAAAGAACACACGAGGATAACCCTATGAAGATGAAAGTAGTAATTGATAACCAGACGTATCAAGTAGATGTTGAAGACATTCATGCCCGTCCCGTGGTCGCGCTTGTCGATGGCGAACGATATGAGGTTTGGCCGGAAGAGGAAGAAGCACCTGCCAAAAAGGTGTCCAGCGCGCCGGCTGTTTCCGTGCCAAGCCCAAGCCAGCAGCCCCCCCTGCAATCACCCAAAGGACAAACGGGTGGAGAAAAAGAGGTGACCTCCCCCTTGCCAGGCGTGATCGTCGCCATTCTCGCCGAACCTGGCGATTCCGTCTCCCGAGGCCAGGAATTGTGCACTTTGGAAGCCATGAAAATGAAGAATGCCATCCGTGCCAACCGCGAGGGAACCATTGCAGCCGTTGAGGTCAGCGTTGGCGATCAAGTCGGTCATGGACAAACGCTCATGACCTTCACCGATTAAGGGAGCCTTTTTATGGATTTTTCTTTCTTGATGGAAGAGATCACCCGAGGATTTGCGCAGTTCAGCCTGGGAAATGCTGTGATGATCCTGGTCGGTGTGATCTTAATCACCCTGGCTGTGATTAAGGAATATGAGCCGGTTTTGCTGTTGCCCATCGGTTTTGGCTGCATCATGGCCAATATCGGGATGTCAACGGATACAGGTTTCATGAAAGTGATCTACGAGGCCGGCATCGCCACAGAACTCTTCCCCCTATTGATCTTTGTCGGCGTTGGTGCCATGATTGATTTCAGCCCACTATTGGCGCAACCCAGAATGGTCCTGCTGGGCGCGGCGGGGCAGTTTGGCATCTACGGCACCCTCCTGCTGGCACTCTTGCTGGGATTCCCCATGAACCAGGCTGCGGCTATCGGCGTGATCGGCGCCATTGACGGCCCCACAGCCATTTTCGTGGGCAGCAAATTGGCGCCGGAATTGCTGGCGCCCATCGCAGTGGCAGCCTATTCCTACATGAGCCTGATCCCCATCATCCAGCCCCCGCTGATGCGGCTGCTCACCACCCGCAAAGAGCGCTTGATCCGCATGGAATACACCCCCCGACCTGTTTCCCGGACGACATTGGTCGTGTTCCCCGTCTTTGTAACCGTGGCAGTCAGCCTGGTGGCGCCGGATGCCGCCCCCTTGATCGCCTCCCTCATGCTCGGCAATCTCCTGCGGGAGAGTCTGGTGGTGGACCGCTTGAGTAAATCCGCCCAAAATGAGATTATCAATATCGCCACCCTCTTCCTTGGGCTGGCAATTGGGGCAACGATGAGGGCTGAAGCCTTCCTCAACCTTGAAACCTTGATGATCCTGGGGCTTGGACTGGCTGCCTTTATCCTAGACACAGTCGCTGGCTTACTGTTTGGGAAGTTGATGTCCCTGTTGAGTGGTCGCAAGGTTAACCCCCTGATCGGCGCATGCGGCATCAGCGCTTTCCCCATGGCCGGGCGTTTGGCGGCGAAAATGGCTCAGGATGAGGATTTCGAAAACTTTATCCTGATGCATGCCATGGGCGCCAATACCGCCGGTCAGTTGGGCAGTGTGATCGCCGGCGGTCTTTTACTGGCTTTGGTTTCAGGTCTGGGTTAGAAAACTTGGGATTTTCAAACAAAACAATATCTTGATAATGAGAGAAAAAGTTTTAAAACAAACCGCGTGCAGAAGAGCACGCGATTTGTTTTAGAGAGAAGCAATTAAAAAAGATCAGATCTTATTTTGTCTTCTCACAGCTATCTTGTGAGTGACAGGAATAGAATGGATGCCGCCATCGTCGGACCTGGAAAAGTTCCGATTCGCTGGCTGGTATCGGCCGCCCGGAACGTTTGAGTATCGTCTCAGAACCATTGGATGCCCTCAAATGGTCAATTTTTCTTTTCTCGTCTTGAACTTCCAGACGTTTTTCCCACGTTAGCACTTGGTTTATGATTTGTACACTGGACATGTTTTACCTTCTTTCTGCAACCGGTTGCAAACCGGTCTAAAAAAAATATGACTTACGAGGATCTCACGCCGATTCTCGTACAACCAATTCCACAGGTGTGGTGACATTCGTGATCACGCCGTTCTTCAGATATTCGATCAGATTCTGCGCCAGCAGCTTGCCGGCCAGCGGGATGTTCTGTCTGACAGTCGTCAGCGGCAGGTTATTGTATTTCGCGATCGCCAGGTCATCATAACCAACCACGGCGATATCTTCAGGAACCCGCAAACCTTGATCCTGGATGACATCAATGGCGCCGATGGCCATCAAGTCGCTGTTGGCGAACACCGCGTCCAAATCAGGTTTCTGTTCCAATAATCGCCGCATGGCCTTGGTCCCTGATTCATGAGAATAATCACCATAGACCTGCAAGCTCGGGTCAACACACCTTTTAGCAACCTCTAAGGCGCTTTGATACCCCTTGAAACGGCTTTTGACCTCATAGTCATCCTCAGGACCACCAATGAAACCAATCTGCTTTCTGCCAGTCCGGATCAGATGCTGAGTAGCCAGCCTGCCGCCGGTGAGGTTATCTCCTGAAACCGAACAGCAGTTATACTCCGGGGATGGGATACCCCAAACAATGAAGGGGGCATCCATTTCCGTCAGTGTTTTGATGTGCGACTGTTTATGCGTAGAGGTCATAATAATAAAGCCGTCCACTCTGCCGCTGTTAAGGTACTGCTGTGCCCACCCCTTGTCATCGGGGTCGACATGAATGACGAGCAACTCATAACCGAGAACATGCAACCCGTTGGTGATGCCGCCCATAATCTCCAGTCCAAATTGGTCTTCTGCCCAGTAACTGCTCTTGTAATAGGACTGTGTAACATAAGCAATCGTATGACTCTGACGCATACTTAGGTTTCGAGCAGGCTGATTAATGCGGAAGTGATACTCCCGGGCAATCGCCTGAATACGTTCCTTCGTCTCCTGTTTGACTAATGGGCTGTCATTTAGCGATCGGCTCACCGTCGATTTGGAAACATTGGCCAATTTGGCGATATCTTCAATGGTTTTTACACGTTTTTCACTCATCATTTTTGCAACCGGTTGCATTATATCAAATTATAATGCGCTTGTCAAGAGTTATCTTGAGTTTCGCCCAAATGACCACAAGAGATTTACTTAACACATGGGGAGAGTATTTCCACAGTCATTTGATCCGCATCCATCCGCGCCATTGCCCCTACCGGCAGAATAGTATTGGGACAATTATGGCCAAAATCATTTATCTTCAAAATGGGAAACTTATAAGAACCCGCAGCTTCCAATAACACATCCTCCATGAAGGGGCCTGAGCCCCCATCTTTTTGCATGCTATAAACATAACCGATAATCACACCCGTAATTTGATCAAGGACGCCCATTTGCTGTATTTGATGGAACGCACTCAAGCATGCCTTTGGGGTGATCTCATAGTCTTCCAAAAATAAAAGGGCATCGGTAAAATCCGGCCAAAAAGGTGTCCCTGCCAACTTAAGTAAACAACCCAAATTACCACCAAGGAGTTTGCCTTCAGCCGTTCCGCTTCTGACCGTCTTTCGTGAGCCATGGGCGGAGATGAGGCCAGATTCACCTCTCATGAGGAAGCGCTCGAAAGCCTCTTTCTCATAATCCGTCATCTTATTCCCAAATCCCCATAGAAGATCATTGCCATGAAAGGTGATCATTCCTGTCCTTTGGTGGATAGCAGTCAGCAAAACCGTGATATCACTGAGACCTAGGAAGACCTTGGGATTTGCTTGGATAGCTTCCCAGTCAAGAAATGATAAAACGGTATTGGAAGTCTCACCACCTTGTGCACATATAATCCCATTGACCGTTGGATCCCGGAAAAACGCATTGAGATCGGCTGCCTTTTCCATAGACGCACCCGTATATCCTAAGCTCTTTGATCGGATATGCGAACCAAGTATGACGCTGAATCCCAGAGCTTCCAGTTCTGCGATGCCCTCTGTCAACCGCTCTTCCATATTGGGTTCAACTGGCATCGAAGGGGCAACGATACCGACTGTATCACCCCTTGATAATTTGTTAGGAATCATCTCCACCTCTCATTCACAAGAAAACCTAAACCCTGATTCGATCAAAAGACCACTCTGATCAATTTGTTCCTTGATCGCTTTTGGCTTCCAAATATCAACCAAATCACCCATGGTCTCCAATGAGACCTCCTGCCAATCATCAACCGCCAACATCAGGTAGCCCAATCCACCAGCAGGCAGGGATTCCACATCTCCGTCAATAATCTGCAGATAGGCTTCCAGCCCAGGGTTATGCGCCAAGATCATAACCATTTCCGCCTGACCACCTACTGTCCTGAGAATTTTGATAAAATCCTGGGGTTCAGCCATATATAGGTCATCGGAAAAAATAATCGCACCTTGATAATCCAATGTTTCCCTGAGGATTTCCGCAGTTTCCTTGGCTCGAAGGGCAGAAGAACAAAAAATCTTATCTGGAATCAGCTCATTTGCCAAAAGGGTTTTTGCAATGCATTGTGAATCCTTCCGCCCGCTTGTCTTCAATGGGCGCTCATGATCATCAAGTTTCCCATCATTCCAGCTCGATTTACCATGACGCATCAATAATAATGTTTTCATAAAATTTTCTTCCTCAAAGATGACTACTTGCCGAAAACATCATATCATATATTTGTGGCTGTCATAAAGATCATGAGGATTAACAACAATATCTTAATATTCCCACTGTGATGGAACTACAACCAGCAATATTGCTTAAAAGTGCCGGGCTGTGGATATAATACCCGCAGCCCGGACAACGCACCATTAAGGAGACGATAGGCCAAATCTACCAATAATGCTTACCGACCTATCATATTAAGTTTCACAGAAAAATGGTTTTGCCTCAAACCTTTGTATAACCTTTGTTATTTTTCCCACGAAGAATCTCATTTGGCCTTTGGATTATCACGAGTTATAATTATCAGTATTAAAATATGTTTTTATAATATTGATTTTTTATTATGAAAATGAATTGGAAGAAAATTAGTATGGGAAACAATACGAGGATCACTCAGCGTTATATTTGTATTAGAGACGCCTTGATTACGAAAAGGTTAATCTAACATGCGCCGCAATATGCAGAATCTCTCTTTCTTGGCGATTATTGGCGCTTTGTTGATCTGCGCATTCTTCTTCTCACAGCAATCCAAAACCAACCTGCAATCCCCTCTTCCCCATCAGACAGAGTCAATGCAGTCAGAGGAGGTCAAACCCATATCCACACAGGATATTCCCGATTGCACAGATCTGGAGTCTGAAGAGGAAATTTTGACGTGTTACACTGAGGCGGCCTCACTCTCAGCAATACTATTGGACATAAAAATGGATGCCATACTGGAGATGGAGACGGACAGTCAGAATCGCATGGATTTCATGGAAATCCAGCTCGCTTGGGAAGAATCCCGTGATGCGGATTGTGACTTTGTTCAAAATAAAAGCCAGCAGAAAGAAGAATCCGAGGTCAATCAATTAATTTGTCTAAGAGACCATAATTTAGATCGATACGAACAGCTTCAATCCTATTACTGCCAATGGTATGATCCTTCTTCCTGTGAAGATTGAACCAACCTTCTCTTATGAAAAACAACCTCCAATAACCCCCTTATCTTAGACGCCCAAGTTTTAACGATCCATCAAAATCTTTCATAACTCAGCCTCATCATTATCCCCTTTATAGTCCGAAATGTGTTATTTTTAATACGGTCAACTTTATAGTCAAGTGGCTTGTCTCGATATGTGTGATTAAGTAAGAAAACCATACCGGATGAGAATAAGGAAATAATAGAGGTGCAAATCCATAATGTGTATTTTCTGCCGAATTGCCGATCATGAACTCCCAGCCAGCGTTGTTTACGAAGACGAACATACGATTGCGTTTTTAGATATTCAGCCCATTAATCCTGGTCATGTGCTCATCATCCCCAAAAAGCACGCGGAATCCCTGAAAGACCTCTCCACAGAAGATGCTGGTCATATCATGCGGGTCGGGAAAATACTGAGTAAGGCTCTGCGCGCCAGCGAATTGCCCTGTGAGGGTGTGAACTTGTTCCTCGCAGATGGTGAAGCTGCTGGCCAGGAAGTCAACCACGTCCATTTGCATGTATTTCCAAGATATCAAGGGGATGGCGTAAAGTTAACATACGAACAAAGCAATCGCAAACAACCAGGCAGACAGCAGCTTGATGAAAACGCCAGTGAAATAAGAAAAGGCTTGGATAAAATCAACAGCTAGTAAACCTGGTCCAAACCCCTTCCATCGAGCATCCGCAATGAAAAATTTATTCTATATCCTTTTTCAAGACCGATAATTAAGCAGAATCTATTCCTTCACCCCGCTTTTCCTTATTAATTCAAGCCCCAAACCTTCTACGCTTTCTAAGTTCCGTGTCGTAAAACAGGTAAAATTATCTTACATCAAGGTAAAGTAAATTTTAAGCGCATATTAAGAAAAGAGGTCATTGTGAATGGATCAGCAGTCAAAAGCATTATCGGTGTCATCATAGCCGTGCTACTCGCCGGCGTGATAGCTCTGGCCGGTAGTCAGGGGGGGTATGAGGTCTTTGGCATTCCCATCCTCTTCCTTGCGGTAGGCGGCGCTTTCCTGATTCAGTGGGTGGTGTTCATCATCGCTTACCTGAGGAAAAGCGAAAGGTTCTACGACCTCACGGGCAGCCTCACCTACATCACCATCACTACCCTCTCCGTCCTGGCTATCCCTGAAATCGACGATCGGGCTGTCCTGCTTTTGGTGCTGGTCTTGGTTTGGGCAACGCGCCTGGGCACCTTTCTTTTTACCCGTGTCTATAAACAGGGTAAGGATGACCGCTTTGATGAGATCAAGGTCTCTTTCTCCCGCTTCCTGCTCACTTGGACCCTCCAGGGACTGTGGGTCACCTTCACTGCCATTGCTGCCCTCACAGCCATCACCACCACAACCCGGCAAGAGCTGGGTTGGGTTGCCCTGGTCGGCCTCATCATTTGGGCAGTGGGATTTTTCTTTGAGCTTATCGCCGACGTTCAGAAAAGCCAATTCAAAGCAAATCCAGAGAACGAAGGAAAATTTATTCACACAGGGCTTTGGTCCTGGTCACGTCACCCCAATTACTTCGGGGAGATTGTGATCTGGATCGGCGTTGCCATCATCGCCCTACCCGTGTTGCGCGGTTGGGCGCTGCTGGCTCTGGTCTCCCCTATTTGGGTCATCATCCAATTGACCCTGATCAGCGGAATCCCAATGCTGGAGAAGAAAGCCGACAAACGCTGGGGAGGCCAGGAGGATTACGAAACTTATAAACGCAGCACCCCTGTCCTGATCCCTCGCCCCCCGAAAAAGCAATAATAACTAAATGTAGGTCACCTGGTGCTGCTAAAAGCCGCCCAGGTGACAATAGTCGGACTGAAGTCCTCACTCCAAAACATTCAAATATGTAAATATCATATCAATACTACTCACTTCCGCTTTATCCGGCGCACCAACACGTTCACCATCCCCCGCAGCTCCGGCATCTTCAAAGCCCACATCAACCCCCCATAAACCGCCACGCCCAGCCCCAACGCGCCAAACAATTCCACCAGCAATGATCCGCCACCCAACAACGCCCGCCACCCCAACACAACCGCCGCCATCAAGCCCGTCCCCAGGATGGATATCCCCACGCCCTTCCACACATACCCCCCTTCCAAGCCCTTCAAACGCTTGCGCATCAACACCACCAATGCCACACCCTCCAGCCCCGTCGCCAGGGAGTTCGCCAGCGCCAGCCCGCCGTGGGGCATCCAGCCCATGCGCTCAAATATTTGTGCAAATAACAGGCTGAATCCAATGTTCAACCCCATGGCAATCACACCCACCGTCACGGGTGTGCGCGTGTCATGCAGGGCATAAAACGCCCGGCTGAGGATCTCCACCAGCGCGTGTCCCACCAGCCCCACCGCATACCACAACAACGCCCATGCCACCAGCTCCGTTGACCGAACTGTAAATTCCCCGCGCTGATACAGGGCAGCTACCAGCGGCATCCGCAATAAAATCAACCCCACCGATGCCGGAAGCGCCAGGATCAGCACCGCCCTCAGCGTGGACGCTAATGAACTGCGCATCTCATCCAGCTTTCCCAGCGCCACCTGCTCAGAAAAGGTTGGCAATGAAGCAATCGCCGCCGATTGTGCCACGGCCTGCTGGGGCATCAGCATCAGGGCAAATGCCAAGGTTATGGCGCTGACGCTCCCCTCCGGCTGGCCCAGTGCGATGATGGTATTCACAATGAAATTGAGCTGTACCACCGCTACACCCAACAGCCGCGGTCCCATCAAACGAAACACTTGTAAAACGGCCCGATCCCGCAGGCCAAAATAAACATGATATGCCCGTTCCTGCAGCCGCCACACCCTGGGGAGCTGCACGAGCAGGTGCATCAAAGCGCCCCCCACCACGCCATAAGCCAAGCGGCGAATCCCCCAGGCTTCCGGCAGCAGCCAGGTTCCCAAAATCATACCCAGCGAATACATCGCCGGCGCGATGGACGGGATCAAGAATACCTGGTGCGCGTTCAATATCCCCATCACCAAGCCGCTGATCCCAAAAATCACAACCGAAGGCAGCATAATGCGCAGCAGTGAGATGGTCAGCGCCTCCTGCACCGGATCAGACTCCGGCACCAGCAGGAACAGCCCCTCTCGGACGATCTGTGGCGCGAAAATCCATGCCAGGACGCTGATCAGCAACAATGCCCAAAACACCAAATTGATCACCCCTGACGCCAAACGCCACGCCCCAGCCCGATCTTCTTTGGCCAGAAAACCCGTGAAGCTTGGGATAAAGGCGGACCCCAATGCGCCGCCCGCCACGATGTTGAACAGCAGCTCAGCAATACGGTTAGCGGCGTTAAATGAGTCCAACTCCGCTGATGTGCCAAAGGCATCCGTGATTACGACCCCCCGGATGACGCCCACCAGATTGCTGATGATGAAAGCCACCATCACCTTCCCTGCTGCACCGGCAATGCGTTGATTGGCGGTTTGCGCGCCTTGTACAGGCTGACTCATGCCTCCTCCTTTTGGTCACCCTCAGAAGACGCTTGATTCCAGAGGAATTCCTTCTTTTGCATGGATAATTCCACCAGGGATTGACCCTTTGCCAGCGCCTGGGTTTCTATCCGCCCAAACTGCGCTCTGAATCGCGTCAGTGCTTCTCGCAATGCCCCTTCTGCGCCGATATCCATGTTATGAGCCAGGCTGGCTGTCGCCAGCAATAACTTCCCGAAAACCTCACGCCGCTGATCACCATCAACGTCTTTCACTTGATTGAGCAATTGTTGAATGGTCTCTCCATTACCCAACACCGCAAATTGGTCGAAGTCCACACGTCCAACCCGCTCGATGATTTCTTCAGCTTGCAACAAGGCTGGCAGTGCTTTCGGCACGCCGTCCAGCAGCCCTTGTTTCTCAGGTTGTCCGTTTTCCTGACGCTCCTCCGCCTTGATCGCCTCCCAGGTCTGAATCACGCCGGACACATCTTCGACCTGAACATCGGAGAACACATGAGGGTGACGGCGGACAAGTTTCGACCCTATCCCATGCAGGACATGATGGATATTAAAGTTGCCCTCTTCAGAGGCGATTTGGGCGTGGAGCACGATCTGCAGCAACAGATCTCCCAATTCCTCCTGCAGGTCTCTCATATCCTCTCGGTCCAGGGCGTCCAGCGTCTCGTAGGCTTCTTCCAGTAGGTATGGACGCAGGCTGGCATGCGTCTGCTTGCGGTCCCAGGGGCAGCCATCCGGGGCGCGCAACCGCGCCACAACCTCTTGAAACGACTCTAAAGAAGAATTTTGCGAAAGCGGGGGAATATATAACGAACTAAGCAATCCCAATTCCTCCCCCTGGTCAATGGCATACAGCGGGATTTCTTCAACATTTTCATCGATTGTCCCGGCCCCATGCACCAATTTCACGGGATGCTCATCGGGATAAGCGGCCATCAATGTCAATTTGACGTGAGAAGCGACGGCCTTGGAGTAAATCTGGGCGATCAACGCGGGTGAGGAGGGTGGAAATCCCGGCGTCTGCCGCATGGATAAGGTCATGGCATCCGCTAACACCAGGTCAGGAAAAGGATCCACGCCCAAAGCGCTGAATGTCGGCTCCAAAAAACTTATGCCATCAATCACCCGCAGTGAAATACTTGTATCCTTCGCCTGTTTGGCGATTTCGGGGCAGGTCGCTTCAGCCACAAAAGGGTGCCCGGGGACGGCATAGGTCACGCCCTCAGGTTTCTTTCCCAATGCCAGAATCTCCCTGACTATAGCCTCATAAACAATTTCAAAGGATTCTTCAGCCTCATAGATGTCATCAAAACTGATCATCTTGAGGTGTTCCGGCAGGTCTGACACCGTCGGATGCATCGTTGTCCGTAAATATAATACATCAATATCGTTCAACCAGTCCCAAGCCTCACGGGTTAGCATAGCCGGGTCTCCCGGACCCAGCCCCAACAATGTGATCCCGCCTGTTGCTTGCGTCTTGCGATCTGTCATAAACACCTGCCTGCCCTTCAAGAAAAAGAAATAGAGACGTTGTGTAACGTCTCTATTTATACACGATACTATGAGAATAAGGCAATGCTGATAATAGACATCATCTCAACCGAGCTATGTCCACAGCCGCATCCAGAAAGTTCTGAATGTCTTCTTACCGTTTGGTGTAGGTTGGTGCCTTACGTGCGCGTTTGAGGCCGGGTTTCTTGCGCTCTTTGACGCGTGGATCCCGGGTTAGATAGCCGCTGTGGCGCAGTGGTGGACGTAATTCTTCATCCATCTTGACCATGGCGCGGGCCAATCCCAACTTGACAGCATCGCGCTGCCCGGTCACACCGCCGCCATTGACCAACACAGTTACATCATAATTATTGCGGGATTGATCGGCAATTTCAAAAGCTTTGACAATCTCTGGGACATCACCCAATCTGGTGAAATATGCATCAATCTCTTTTTCATTGACGATAAAGGTGCCCGAACCTTGCATCAAGCGTACTCGGGCTGAAGCTTCTTTTCGACGACCAATACCTTCGTAATATCGATTATTCATAAATCCTGATTACTCCTCTTGCTCAACTAATTCAGGCTGCTGCCCGCTATGGGGATGTTCTTCACCTGCATAAACATGCAGGTTCTTGAAAATCCGCCGTCCCAGCTTGTTCTTGGGGATCATACCCCACACAGCGTGTTCAATCACGCGTTCTGGATGAATCTCCAACTGACGCCTGAGTGTTACTTCCTTAAGCCCGCTGGGGTAATTAGACGTGCGATAATATTTTTTATTGTCCAATCGGGTGGGATAAACATCCACTTTCTCAGCATTAATCACAACCACATTCGCGCCAGTCATCACGCCAGGCGTGTAATTGGGCTTGTGCTTGCCAATCAATAGCTGAGCGATCTTCGTCGATAAACGCCCCAGGTTTTTCCCTTCGGCGTCAATCAACAACCATTCTCGTTCAACTTGTCCTTTAGGTACAAAAGTTTTCTTCACTGTCTTATTCTCCATCATTCAAAGATTTCTTTCTTGGAACGTCTGTCCACAAGTGAAATCTTTTGTATTTCTCTTACGAATACTTCACATCTTCCAATACAAGGCCTTCCGCTGGTGCTAATCCTGTCAATGGGAGTTCGCCAGTTTGAAGGCTTTGCTCAATCAACGCTTCCGGAGCATCACCCTGGCCCACTCTCACCAGCGCCAATACGATCCGCCGCACCATGTGATAAAGAAAGGCGTTGCCGATAATGTCAAAAGTGAAGGCATCACCCTGCTTTTTCCAAACGGCGGAAAAAACTTCCCGAATCGTGATGCCGCCTTTTGTCGTCGGGCTTCCAAAAGCTTTGAAATCGTGGGGTCCGATCAACGCTTTTGTGGGGTTTTTCATTTTCTCCAGGTCCAATTGCGGCCAGACCCGCCAAGCAAAATCTTCTTGCAAGGGATCCCGAACTGGCTGACAAAACAGCGAGTAACGATAATGCCGTTCTTTGGCGTCAAACCGGGGGTGAAAATCCGGCGGTACCGTCACCACATTTCTCACGGACATATCCCTCGGGAGGTAATAATTCAGGGCGTCACGGAGTTCTTCCGTGCTGTGTGCCCAATCCAGATTAAACTTTACCACCTGCCCTCGGGCATGCACGCCAGCGTCTGTCCGTCCGGCGGCCAGGATGCTCTTGCCCTGCCAACCCATTTGACGCAATCCCGCTTCAAATTCGCCTTGCACGGTGCGTGCATCGGCCTGCCTCTGAAATCCGGCAAATTCGGAGCCGTTGTATGAAAGAATTACTTTGTAAGGTGCTGAGCCCATCCGGTTAAACTCCGGTCGGACTACTCTTCAACCAACTCAATCAACGCCATCTCAGCCCCATCACTATAGCGGGGACCCAATTTCAGGATCCGTGTGTATCCGCCGTTGCGGCTGGTATAGCGAGGGGCAATATCATTAAATAATTTCTGAACGATCGGCCGGCTTCCATTACCCAACTGGGATACGGCTTTGCGGCGTGCATTGATACCAATAATCTCCTCAGCATCCAGGCTGTTCTTCGCGAGTGTAATCATCTTTTCTGCATCAGCCTGAATTGATTTTGCTTTTGGTAATGTGGTTTTAATGCGTTCGTTCTCAAAAAGCTGTCGGATCATCGTTCTGCGCATCGCTGTGCGATGTCCGCCGCTACGATTGAGCCGGCGTCCTTTTACTTTGTGTCGCATAATGTTAACTCTCCGTCGTTTCTTCGTCTTCCTCTTCTTCTTCCAGGAAGCCTTTTTCGCTCATTTTCTCTTTCAATTCAGCCAGGCTCTTTTCACCAAAGTTACGGATCGAGAGGATGGCATCTTCGCCCTTCTCAAGCAGATCCAGGACATCACCAACGGTGGTGATCCCGGTCCGCTTCAGCGAGTTGAACACTCGCACAGTCAGGTCAAGGTTTTCAATCGGCATCTCCGCAGCTTCATTATGAACGGGTGCCACTGGCTCAGCCTGTTCAATCGGCACAGCCAGCATTTCCTCGCTGATTCCAGCAATGAAGCGAAGGTGTTCGATCAGGATTTTTGAGGAATCGCTCATCGCCTGCTCAGGCGAAATCGTGCCGTCCGTCCAGATCTCCAGCATCACACGGTCATAATCCGTGCTCTGGCCCACCCGAGCCGATCCCACCGTCCAGTTCACCTTACGGACGGGTGTGAAGATGGCGTCTACAGCCAATTCACCAATGGGCAACCGTTCGCTTCGATCGCCTGCTGGAGAATAACCGCGGCCGTGTTCAACCGTTAAATCAAGCTCCAGGTCAGCTTTCTTGCTGTCCACTGTAAAAAGATACAGATCAGGGTTGACAATCTCAACCTCTGGCGGGCAGATAAGGTCTGCTGCTGTCACGGTGCCCTCACCGCTGACTTCCAGGTGCAAGTGGGCCACATCCACATCAAACAGAATCATGCGGAGCTGTTTCAACTGCAACATCACATTGATTACGTCTTCGCGCACGCCTTCAATCTCGCTAAATTCATGCAGGACATCGGTGATACGCAAGGATGTAACCGCGGCGCCTTCCAGGGATGAAAGCAGGACACGGCGTAAAGCATTGCCAATTGTGGTGCCAAAACCGCGTTCTAATGGGCTAATTTCAAATTTCCCATAGTTGCGAGCTTCGGCAACTCGTTCGACTTTCGGTTTTACCATACTAATTGTTCCAGTCACGTCATACCCCTTACCAGTGCATCCTATTGCACTATCTGTGAACAGCCTTTATCGTGAATAGTACTCAACGATGAGCTGTTCGTTCAAATTACCATCAATTTCAGCACGTTCGGGCAAACGTATAACCCGGCCAGAAAGGTTGTTCAGATTCGATTCAACCCACGCTGGTGGTGTGCGTGTATCTTCCGCTTGTTTTAGCGTCTTAAAATACGTCCGTTGTTTGGAAGCTTCCCGCACCTCGATGGAGTCACCGGGTTCGAGAATTGTTGAAGGCACATCATTGCGTTGGTCGTTTACATTGAAATGTCCATGGTTGACTAATTGACGCGCCTGGTTTCGGCTGGATGCAAAACCCAACCGATAGACAACGTTATCCAACCGGCATTCAAGAATCTGCAACAGGTTCAAACCTGTCAGTCCTCGACGCTTCTGAGCGTCTCGGAAGTAGCGCCTGAACTGTCGTTCAAGTACGCCGTAAATCCGTTTTGTTTTCTGTTTCCCGCGTAACTGTCGGGAATAATCCGATTGTCGGCTCGGTCGTCCGCTAAATCGGCCATGCTCTCCAGGAGGATAGCTACGCCGTTCAAACGCGCATTTCGGAGTGAAACAGCGCTCTCCCTTCAAAAATAATTTTTCACCTTCACGCCGGCATAATTTACATACCGGACCAGTATATCTTGCCATTCATTCCTCTCTTTATGTGTAGCTAGACGCGGCGGCGTTTGGGGGGCCGGCATCCATTATGCGGAACCGGTGTCACATCCGCAATTGAGCGGACTGTGATTCCCATACCCTGCACTGCGCGGATGGTGGCTTCACGACCTGGACCAGGCCCCTTGACAATCATATCTACTTCTTGGATGCCAAAGGACTGTGCGGTCTTCATCACCTGTTCAGTTGCCAGTCTCGCTGCAAAGGGCGTGCTCTTCCGGGAGCCTTTAAATCCGGCTGCTCCGCCGCTTCCCCAACATACGGTGTTACCTTGCAGGTCTGTTACCGTAATAATCGTATTGTTGAAAGAAGCGAACACATGCACCTGAGCGGATGACATCTGCCGCTTAACTTTGCGGGAGGATCCTCGCCGCGATCGTTGTGGTTTTTTTGCCATTGTTCCTCACTAACTCAAATCTTCACTCCAACTGACGAAGCCATCTTGCCGCGGGGTAGAAAGGAAGGAGAACCCCAGATGGACTCCTTGTCAGAGCCTTACAATAAATAGATTATTTCTTTCCGACGCCTCGGCGGCGGCCGCGACCGGCTACCGTCTTGCGTGGACCCTTACGAGTCCGAGCGTTGGTCTTCGTCCGCTGGCCGCGCACAGGCAAACCGCGCCGATGCCGCAAACCGCGATACGTTCCAATTTCAATCAGGCGCTTGATGTTCATCTGCACCTGCCGCCGCAAATCACCTTCCACCGTAAAATTGCTGGAGATGTATTCGCGCATCTTTGAAATATCACTATCTGATAAATCTCTTACTCGAATATCAGGATCCACACCGGTTGCTTCTAAAATTTCATTAGACCGTGTGGGGCCAACACCGTAAATATATCTCAGACCGATCTCAACGCGTTTGTCGCGTGGGAGGTCAACACCTTCAATACGTGCCATAAGTCTTCCTTATCCTTGTCGTTGTTTATGTTTCGGGTTTTCACAAATCACATACAAACGACCATTTCGTTTGACAATTTTACATTTATCACAGCGTTTCTTGATTGATGCTGATACTTTCATGTTTTCTCCTTTAAAACTTCTGCGAACTTTCCGCAAAGTGTTAAGTATACCGTTTGCAAGTTTTTTCGTCTAGTTAATTAAGTGTCACGATAATGTCGTTAATATCTTTGGGCCATCGGGTGTGATCGCCACAGTGTGTTCAAAATGTGCGGTCAGCGATCCATCTGCGGACGCAACCGTCCATTCATCTTCCTTGACCCTGGTGTTGGACGTTCCAACGAGCACCATGGGCTCTAGCGCGATGGTCATGCCCTCTCTCAAGCGCATACCGCGTCCAGGTTTGCCATAATTGGGCACCTGGGGGCCTTCATGCATCTTTCGGCCGACGCCATGTCCAGTGTAAGTTTTCGTGATATAAAAACCTTCACTTTCCACAAAAGTCTGCACGGCGTGGCCAATATCGCCTACAGTGTTGCCAGCGACCATCTTTGAGATGGCAATATCCAAAGCTTGCTTGGTCACTTTGATCAACCGCTCTGTCTCTGGGGAGACCTTCCCCACAGGCACGGTCACGGACATATCGCCAACGAAACCTTGATAGGTCGTGCCGCAGTCAATGCTGACGATATCGCCTTGGGCTAGCCTTCGCTCATTAGGAATGCCGTGCACCAACTCATCATTGACGCTGGTGCAAACACTGGCTGGGTAAGGATAGGGTCCCGGGTAGTTTTTAAAGGGCGATGTGACATCATATTTTCGATGAACTGCTTCAAAAGCTTCATTCAACGCCGCTGTCGTCACGCCGGGTTCAACCAGCTCGACCGCTGCTGCCAGAGCTTCTGCATTGATGCGGCCTGCCTCTTGCATAACCTCGATTTCATAGGGTGTTTTAATATTGATGGATCGTTCCCAAGAGATCATGCTTATGCCTCTTTCACCGCTTGCATGATGTCTTCTGTGACATCTTCAATCGGTTGGGTTCCATCGATCTCAACCAACAAACCCTGATTTCGGTAATAATCAATTAAAGGTGCTGTTTGTTCATTATAGACATCAATCCGATGCCTCACGGTTTCCGGTTTGTCGTCTTCGCGTTGATAAAGCGGAGAACCGTCAATATCATCAATCCATTTCACAGTGGGCGGATTGTATTTCTCATGATAAACTCGCCCAGACTGGCTCATCCATCGTCCACTCAAACGCTCCACCAAAACCTCATCGGGAACTTTAATATAGGGGACGACTTTAACCGCGCTGTCAAATTTCTTTAATAATTCATCAAAAGCCTTAGCCTGGGCAGCGGTTCGGGGGAAACCGTCCATGACAGCCCCTTCTTTGCAGTCCGGCCTAGACAGCCGTTCTTCCACCATACGTACGGTGACATCATCGGGCACCAACTCACCTTTGTTCATATATTGCTGTGCCAGTTGTCCAAGCTCTGTTTCATTTTTCAGGTTCTCTCTGAAGAGATCCCCTGTAGAAACATGCACAAGTTCCAGCTTCTGAGCAATTCGTTTGGCCTGTGTGCCTTTCCCTGCTCCAGGAGGTCCAAGCAATACAATATAGGTCGGTGCCATCAATTTTTCTCCGATCCTAACTGATCAATCGATCGTCATAGCCGTGCATCTTCAGATCCGTTTCAATGATCTGGAAGGTATCACGGACAACACCTACAACAATCAACAAGCCCGTGGACGAGACCAGGAAGATACTGGTCTGCGACATCCCCTCGGGCAGGAACAGCCCCAGGATATAAGGCATGGCAGCCACTACACCCAGGAACAAAGCTCCCGGCAGGGTAATCCGTCGCTGAACTTTCGTCAGATAACGCTGGGTGGGGCCACCGCGGGCAACACCTGGGATTTGAGCACCCTGTTTCTTCAAGTTCTCGCCGTAGTTTTGCTGAGCAAACAAGACATCGGTGTAGAAAAATGTGAATCCAACGACCATCAAAAAGAACATGATGGGGTAAACAGCGCCCTCACCGCTCAGCACGTCTTGAATCCAAACCGCAAAATTCCGCAGCCACTCCCGTTCCGAGTTATTAAAGAAACTGGCAATAATGGAAGGGAAGGTTAGGATAGACTGTGCAAAGATGATGGGGATCATACCCGCCATATTCACATTCAAAGGTAAGCTGCTCTTCACAGGCATGGACATCCGGCTGCCAACACGCCGCCCGGGGAACATCACCGGGACGTGCCGTCGGCCTTGCTGGACATAGACCACCGCAAAGATGGTCACAATCAACAGGGCAACCACAATGAAGATCATCCACCAATAGGTTTGGTCGCTGAGTAAAGCATATAAATTCGATGGTATCTTTGAGATAATACCGGCGAAAATGATCAGGGACAGACCCTGACTGCGAATACCAAACTCAGAAATCAATTCGCCCAACCAAACACCAAACATGGTACCGGCCATCATGGAGAGGATGGTCGCCAAAGTAGGCACCAGCGCCTCACCCGTGAAACCGAATTGGGCTGCAACAGATTGACCCAAGATCGCATTGAAAATATTGATCTGGCCAATCGCGGACAGGGCAGCCATGGGGACGGTCAGGATAATGGTCCACTTTTCCATCCAACGACGTCCTTCGCGTGGATCATCCTGCATTTTGCGCTCCAACGCCGGAATGATCGGAATCAGGAGCTGCAAGATAATCTGCGCGGTGATGTAGGGATAAACGCCCATCGCCAACACCGAAAAGTTCGATACCGCGCCGCCGGACAATAAGTCCAGCATGTTGATCAAACCGCCTGCGGCACCGCCAGTTTGCGTTAACTGTGCCACCAATTCGCGGTCAATCCCCGGCACGGGAACATTGGATGCCAGGCGATAAATGGCGAGTAAGGCCAGGGAAATTAATAACTTCCGTCGTATGTCTTTCGATGTCCAAAGATAACGCCAAGCGGACCGTTTCATTGCTCAGGTCTCCTTTTTACTTTAAAGGACAATTTACTCTTCCTCAATGATTTCTACACTGCCGCCAGCTTTTTCAACTTTCTCCTTGGCGCCTTTGGAAATGTTGTGGGTCTTAATCGTATATTCCTTAGAAACATCTCCACGGCCCAAAATTTTCACTGGCTTATCCAGATCATTCAGGATACCGGCTTCCAGGAGCTTTTCGGGCGTAATGACCGATTTTGCTCGGAACCCACTCAATTGCTCCAAATTAACTTCTGCATACCGCACACGGTTGATGAGGGTCATTCCCTCGCCACGTTTGAACGGCAGTTTCCTGAAGAAAGGAAGGTTGCCGCCCTGGTGATACAAGGGAACGCCACCACCGGATCGCGCGTTCTGGCCTTTCATACCGCGACCGCAGGTCTTACCCTGTCCAGCGGCTGTACCACGCCCAACGCGTTTTCGGTCTCGATGTGCGCCTTCGTTTGGTTGTAAATCATGTAATTTCATAATAACACCTTATGCCTCATCCACACTGACCAGATGGGCCACCTTATTAATCATGCCGCGCACAGCGTCATTATCATTAACGGCCACCGTCTGGTGTACCTTTTTAAGGCCTAATGCTTTCAAGGTCGCTTTTTGTTTCTTCGAATACCCAATCGGGCTTCGATCCAACGTTACGGTTAATTGCTTTTGTTTCTTCTTAGCCATCTCACTCGCGCTCCCAATAAGGCTTGAGGGCATCTGCGGGTTTGCCGCGATGCGCCGCTTGTTCCGCAGGCGATTTCACCATATCCAGTGCGTTGATCGTCGCGCGAACAACATTCAAAATATTGCTGCTGCCCAGTGACTTGGTCAGAATGTCGTGCACACCAGCCGCTTCAACCACCGCACGCACGCCACCGCCGGCAATAACACCGGTACCGGGGGCTGCAGGTCGAAGAAGTACTATCGCACCGCTCTGCTTGCCGATCACTTTATGAGCGATCGATGTGCCATTCAAGTTCACCGGATGCATATTTTTGCGAGCTTTATCGCTTGCTTTTCGAATGGCATCCGGAACGGAGTTCGCTTTGCCAATTCCCAAGCCGACTTGCCCAGCGTTGTCGCCAATCACCATCACGACCCGGAAAGAAAACCTGCGGCCGCCTTTGACAACTTTGGCAACGCGAGCAATATCGATCACGCGTTCATCATATTGATTCTCGTTTTGATAGTCGGACATAAACGCCTCTTTCCTAGAATTCCAAGCCGCCTTCGCGGGCAGCTTCAGCCAATGCTTTCACACGGCCAATGTACTTATATCCACCACGGTCAAAAACAACCTGGTTGATTCCAACGTCCTTGGCGCGTTCAGCGATCGCCTGACCAACCTTTTGCGCTTGTTCGGTGTTCGTCAGCCCTTCCAACTCAGAGCTCAACTCGGCATCAATGCTCGATGCAGATGCCAGGGTGTGACCCTGAAAATCGTCAATGATCTGAACATAGATCTCATTTGAACTGCGGAACACATTCATGCGTGGTCGATCGGGTGTGCCGAAGATTTTCTTTCGTACACGTCGATGTCGGCGTAAACGGGCCTCATTTCGTGATTTCTTTGCCATATTATTTCACCTTCAAAATTATACAACTGTCTTTCCGGCTTTACCCGGTTTGCGGCGGACATACTCGCCTTCATAGCGGATGCCTTTGCCTTTATAGGGCTCTGGTGGGCGCAACAATCGGATATCTGCTGCCACCTGTCCGACAACTTGTTTGTCATAGCCAGATACTTTGATCTGACGGGCTTTCATGTCCACGTCAAAGCTGATACCTTCTGGTGGTTCCACAACCACAGGGTGTGAAAAACCTACATTAACAATCAGGTTTTTACCATCCAGCTCAGCGCGGTAACCCACGCCTACAATTTCCAGCACGCGTTCATAGCCTTCGCTTACGCCTACAATCATATTATTGATCAATGATCGTGTTGTACCATGTAAGGAGCGATGCCTTGGTTGATCACTGGGGCGTTCAACAATAATCATGCCATCGTCCATCTTGACGGACATCTCAGGGGAAAAGGTCCATTCCATTTCGCCCTTGGGTCCCTTCACATGGACGTAAGAGCCATCGATTTTAACTTCGACGCCTGTCGGCACTTCTATCGGTAAATTTCCTACTCGAGACACGTCTCGTACCTCCTAATAGCGCCAGGCGCTACCATACTTTGCACAATATCTCGCCACCCACGCCCATCTTTCGGGCGCGCTGGCCAGTCATTACTCCCTTGGGTGTGGAGATAATCGCCACACCGATGCCCGAAAGCACCCAGGGAATATCCGTTTTCTTGGTATACACACGGCAGCCAGGCCGACTCACCCGTTCCAATCCCGTAATTAACGGGCGGCGGTGACGCCTTTCCCCGATGTACTTCAAACGGAGTCTTAATACTTTTTGATGTGGGTATTTTCCATCCACCACATCATAATTTTCAACATAGCCCTCTTCTGTCAGAATCCGGGCAATCTCTGCCTTGATCTTAGAACTGGGCAAGCTCACCAATGTCCCGTTGCTTATGGCAACGTTACGGATACGGGTCAGCATATCAGCAATTGGATCTGAAATACTCATCGATAATACCTCCGCCGATCTACCACGACGACTTGGTCACACCAGGAATTTTCCCTTGCAGCGCTAATTCCCGAAAACAAATACGGCACAAACCAAATTTGCGAATATAACCTCTGGGACGCCCACAGCGTCGGCAGCGGTTAACAACCTGATTGGGATATTTACGCCGCTTTTCGCGATATATCATACACTTTTTAGCCATACTATCCTTTCCTGAACGGCATTCCAACTTTACTCAATAACGCACGAGCCTGATCATCATTCTCGGCTGAAGTCACAATGGTGATCTCCATACCCCGTACGGATTGGACATCATCATAATTGATTTCGGGGAAGATCAACTGCTCTTCCAAACCCAGCGTGTAGTTCCCGCGTCCATCAAAGGAATCGGGGGAAATCCCTCGAAAGTCGCGCACACGAGGCAGGGCTACATTGACCAGACGATCGAGAAAAGCCCACATGCGGTCACCCCGTAAGGTCACCTTTGTCCCAATCGCTCGCCCTTCGCGTAATTTAAAATTGGCGATGGATTTCTTGGACTTGGTCACCACAGGTTGCTGTCCCGTAATCGTAGCAAGGTCCTCTACGGCCTCATCGAGAGCTTTGGGATTATCCAACGCCTCCCCAACGCCGATATTGAGAACAATCTTCTCGATTTTTGGGATCTGCATCACGTTTTCAAGGGATAATTCCTCAAAAAGGGCTGGTGCGATCTCTTCTTTATACATTTCTTTTAATCTATTCATAACTTACTCCAGATGGCGGCCTCTTAGTCAATCTTCTCGCCGCTTTTTGTTGCAACTCGGACTGGTTTGCCATCTTCACGTTCAATCCGCACACGAGTCGGCTCGCCACTTTTCGGATCGACAAGCATCACATTCGAGAGATCAATAGGAGCCTCGAATTCAATCTTGCCAGCCGGAATGGTCTTCCCACGTGATTGCGTCTGGGCCTGGTGCTTGATGCGAATATTCACACCCTGCACAACCACCCGATTTTCATCGGGAATAACCCGAATGACTTCACCAACGGTGCCTTTATCGTCACCGCTGACCACAACGACACGGTCGCCTTTTCGAATCTTTGTCTTCATACCAATACTCCTATCACACCGTCTAAAGTACTTCCGGCGCCAGTGATACGATCTTCATGAAACCTTTGTCACGAAGCTCACGGGCAACAGGGCCAAAGATGCGAGAACCGCGGGGATTGATTCCATCTCCATCCAAAATCACCACAGCATTGTCATCAAAACGAATGCTGGAGCCATCCGCACGTCGCCATTCTTTTTTCGCTCGGACAATCACGGCTTTCACAATTTCGCTTTTCTTGACCGTTGCCTGAGGTGTGGCGCTCTTAATCGTGCCAACAACAATGTCACCAACGTAACCATAGCGCTGGCGTGAACTGCCGGTGATATGAATCACCATCAGCTCCCGTGCGCCGGTGTTATCGGCAACTCTCAGATGGGTTTCTTGTTGGATCATGGTCTAAACTCCCAATTCCTCAACGGCATCATCTTCAGACCGCTCTTCCACACGCAGGATCTCTTCAACGACCCATCGCTTCGTGCGTGAGATAGGTTTACATTCAACAATTCTTACTTTATCACCAGGACTGGCACCCAGCTCATCATGTGCTTTGAAGGTATTCGCTGCCCGGATAACCTTGCGGTACAGGGGGTGACGGTAAAACCGTTCCACCTCAACGACAGCGGTTTTGCTCATTTTATTGCTGACAACAGTCCCTACCAGTCGACGTCGATTATTCATGCTTCACTCTCCTCGGCCATCTCAGCCAATTCTCTTTCTCTCAAGATGGTTTCCATCCGGGCGATGTCACGGCGAATAGCGCGGATACTGCTGGTATCTGTCAACTGTCCGGTGATTGTTTGGAACCTGAAGTTCAAAAGTTCGTGTCGGGACTCGGTAAGCTGTTCTTGAATTTCAGCAACGGTCATTTCTCTAATCTCTGCTGCTTTCATGCTTACGCCTCCCCTGCCACATCACGTGAAACAACTTTGCACTTGATGGCCATCTTGAACCGTGCACGGCGCAGTGCCGATTTGGCGGTTTCTTCGTCCGTGCCGCCGACTTCAAACATAATCCGGCCGGGTTTGACAACTGCGACCCAATATTCCACGGGGCCTTTGCCCTTACCCATTCGGGTCTCGGCCGCACGTTTGGTGTAGGGTTTGTCCGGGAATATTCGGATCCACACCTTGCCGCGTCGTTTCATTTCGTGTACGATTGCGCGGCGGGCAGCCTCAATTTGTCGGGCGCTGACCCAACCCGGTTCCAAAGCTTGCAAGCCGTATTCACCAAAGGATACATCAGAGCCGCGATAAGCTTTGCCCTTCATGCGTCCCCGCATCTGCTTGCGATACTTTACTCGTTTTGGCATTAACATAATGTCTTCCTCACTCATCACCGGTGATCATACCGGCTTCGTTACTACTCGCTAACGTAAACACCTTCAGTAGCAGCGGATTCCTCTTCCACCTCAGGCAGAATATCACCTTTATAAATCCAAACTTTGATGCCGATCTGACCATAGGTCGTCAACGACTCGGTTTGGGCATAATCAATATCCGCTCGGATTGTTTGGAGGGGAACACGCCCCTCGCGCATCCACACGCTGCGGGACATTTCTGCACCGCCCAAACGCCCGGATACCATCACCTTGACACCCTCAGCGCCCTGGCGCATACCCTGTTGAATGGCGCGCTGCATAGCTCTGCGGTAGCTGATCCGCCGCGTGAGCTGGCTGGCAATATTCTCCGCCACCAGATAAGCGTCCAGATCAGGGGATTTAACTTCTTTGACCTCGAGGTCAATTTTCTCGCCGGTCATCGCTTCTAAATCAGCCCGCAGCCCTTTGACATTCTCACCACTTCGGCCGATAAGAATACCGGGCTTCGCTGTGTGAACATAAAGCTTGATTTTGCCGGGGAAACGTTCAATTTCAATATCTGAAACGCCAGCCCGGTCATTATCTTCACGAATCTTTTCGCGGATCTGCAAATCCTGATACAGTTGATCCTGATAATCCTTGCCCTCTGCATACCAGCGGCCTAACCAAGGTTTGTTAATCTTCAGTCGAAATCCAGTCGGATGTACTTTACGACCCATAATTACTCCTGGTTCCTTTTAATAAATCTTGCTTCTAGCACCATCATTCCACCTCTTGTTCCCGTAAAATGACTGTAACATGAGAGCTTCGACGTAAAATCGGTTTAAATCGCCCGCGCCCACCAAATCTGCGCCATTTTCGTGTCGGAGCTTCATCGGCGAATATTTTGTAGACATACAGGTCTTCGCGCGGCACGCCAAAATTCTCTTCAGCATTCGCAATCGCCGACCGAATGAGTTTATGAACGGGTTTCGCTGCCTTATTTGGCGTGAACTTTAAGATGTCCAACGCTTCCAGGGCAGGTTTGCCGCGAACCAGATCGATCACAAGACGGGCTTTCTGGGCTGACGTATCAAGATTGCTCAGTTTTGCTCGAATATCAGTAGCCATAACTCGTTACCCTCGTTGTTCTCTTTCTCGTTCTTCTCGTTCTCGTTCGCGTTTTTCTGCTCGACCAGCGATGACGTGGCCGCGGAAGAATCGCGTCGGGGCGAATTCACCTAAACGATGGCCAACCATGTTCTCTGTAATGTAAATCGGGACATGTCGGCGGCCATCATGAACAGCGATGGTATGTCCTACCATCTGCGGGAAGATCGTACTGGCACGACTCCAGGTGCGAATAACTTTCTTTTCGCCTTTGTCGTTCATATCTTCAATCTTCTTCAATAGCTTGGGGGCAATGTACGGCCCCTTCTTCAGCGATCGTGACATAATTTCGTCCTCTTTCTCGCGTCAAATCTTAATTACTTGCGACGCCGCTTCGCTTTGGAGCGATGGCGTACGATGTATTTATCAGTGCGTTTATTATGCCGGGTCTTCTTACCCAAGGTGGGTTTACCCCAAGGGCTCTTCGGACTGGGCATACCAATTGGGGATCGACCCTCGCCACCGCCGTGCGGGTGGTCGCGGGGTGACATGGCAGAACCGCGCAATGACGGCCGCCATCCCATATTGCGTTTGCGTCCAGCCTTACCCAGCTTAATATTGCCGTGTTCAACATTACCAACCTGGCCAATGGAAGCGCGGCATCCCTGCAATACCAGTCGAACCTCACCAGATGGCAGGCGAATATGGGCGTATTTACCCTCTTTCGCCAGCAGCTGGGCTGAAGTCCCTGCTGAGCGGACCATCTGGCCGCCCTTGCCGGGCTGCAGTTCGATATTGTGAATCGTTGTGCCAACTGGGATATTTGCCAGAGGCAGGCAGTTACCGGGGCGGATATCAACATCCGTGCCGGAAACAACCTCGTCGCCCACCATCAAACCAACGGGGGCAACGATGTAACGCTTCTCGCCATCAGCATAATTCAACAACGCCAGCCTTGCAGTGCGGTTGGGATCATACTCAATCGCTGCAACAGTAGCGGGCACTTCAAGCTTCTCACGTTTAAAATCCACCAGACGTATGAAGCGTTTGTGTCCACCGCCGCGATGGCGGACGGTGATCCGGCCATACATATTTCGGCCAGCGCGCTTCTTCAAGGGAACGATCAGGGATCGTTCCGGCTCTGTCTTGGTGATCTCTTCAAACGTGTAGCTGGTTTTATGTCGAGTACCAGGTGTCTTTGGTTTATATACTTTTACTGCCATTATTCCACACCTTCAAATATCGCGATGCGCTCACCTTCGGCCAGAGTCACAATCGCTTTTTTATAAGCGTTGGTGCGCGTCCGCATCTGGCGGTTGCGCAAGTTACGTGACCTCTTGGCGGGCACAATCATTACATTTACACGGTCAACTTTCACATCGAAAATCGTCTCAATGGCATCTTTGATGGTCGTCTTGGTCGCTTCATAATCAACCTCAAAAACGTACTGGTTCAAATATGAAGAGAGATAATTCGATTTCTCAGTGATGATCGGTCGGTGAATGATGTCAAATACAGATTTCTTCATGATTTCATTCCTGCCTATCCGAGATAACTTTCAATAACATCCAGAGCCGCAACGGGCAATACGAGGTTCTCGTAACCCAGCAGGTCACGGATGTTCAAATAACTGGCTAACAGGGTTTTTGCATTGCCGAGATTGCGGCATGCACGCCGAACGACCTCATAATCGGGGCCGTTATCAGGGATCAACACCAAAACGGTGGCATCTCCGGCCAGCTTCTGCAATGCTTCCGCCATCTCCTGTGTGCGCCCCTCATCGAGTTTGAATTCGTCCACCAGAACGATTTCGCCCTCTGAGGCTTTGACACTCAATGCGGACCGCAACGCAGCCCTGCGCATCTTCTTAGGCATATCTTTGTTGTAGGATCGGGGTTTGGGGGTAAAAATCTTGCCGCCGCCAACCCACTGCGCTGCTCTGATAGAGCCTTGCCGGGCGCGTCCAGTTCCTTTTTGCCGCCAGGGTTTTCGCCCGCCGCCCGAAACCTCACTGCGACCCTTGGTCGAATGTGTTCCAGCGCGTGCATTGGCCATTTGCCTGACGAATGCCTGATGCATCAAATCAACTTTTACCGGGGCTTCGAAAATCGTCGCAGAAAGATCTGCCGTATCAATTTTCTTACCCTTCAGGTTGAAGACATCAACTTTCATGATTACTCAACTCCCATTACTGGTTATCGCCCGTTTGGGCGGACTATTGTTTCCTTGCAGACTTGATCACTACCATGCCGCCCTTTGGGCCGGGCACAGAGCCATCAACTGCGATCAAATTTCGTTCAGGATCCACCAAAACGACACGAATATTCGAAGAGGTTACGGTCTCGTTTCCCATTCGCCCAGGACCGCGCTTCCCTTTCCAAACCCGACCTGGTGTGGTGCCAGAGCCCAAAGAGCCAGGTGCACGCCAGCGGTCAGATTGACCATGCGTTTTAGGGCCGCCACTAAAGCCGTGGCGTTTCATTGCACCTGCAAAACCACGTCCTTTGCTGACGCCGACAACATCAACCCTCTCGTCTTTTTCGAAGATGTCAACTTTCAATTCATCACCTTCTGAGACTTCGGGTGTTTTCGTTTTAAATTCTCGTAATACTCTCAAGGGGGGTAAATTATTGCGTTTAAGGTGCCCCAATTGGCCTTTTGTTAGCTTTTTGGGATTAACCTCTTCAAACCCAATTTGCACAGACGAATAACCATCGGTTTCGTTTGATTTAATCTGGGTTACATAACAAGGCCCAGCTTCAATGACAGTCACGGGAAACGCAGCACCGTGTTCATCGAAAACCTGGGTCATACCAACTTTTCGTCCTAATAGCCCTTTAAACATAATCAATATTCTCCTGTTACAAGATATTTAGACGAGACTGTCAGCCTGGGCAAGGCTGCATCATCTCCGACCGCAGCACAGTCAATTTTTCCTCCGCGTCCGTTCCGTATTTTTCGAGACTACGGAAAGAAAAACTCTTACGCCGCCTTCATAGCTCAGCTTTTAAGCCGAACCTGTCCATTTTACCATCACTTGACACGTTTGCCAAGTATCAGTTTTGATTGATTCCCTGACAGCCCAGCCTTTTCTGATGGAACTCAGATTTGTGCTGTGCAGGCAGGCAACCTAAAGCATCATTTGCTAAATTTTGATTTCGATATCGACGCCCGCAGGCAAGTTCAATCGCATCAACATATCAATGGTCTTTGAGTCGGGTTCCATAACGTCAATCAGACGGTTATGGGTGCGGATCTCAAAGTGTTCTTGCGAGTCCTTATCGATGAACGGTGAACGTGTGACCGTGAAACGCTCAATTTTGGTCGGCAATGGTACTGGGCCAACCACCTGAGCTCCACTGCGTTCTGCTGTTTCAACAATCCGCTTTGCAGACTGATCGATGACCCGATGGTCAAATGCCTTTAGACGAATTCGAATCTTTTGTTTAGCCATAGTTTATATTCCTAATACCTACTCAATAATTTTCGAGATCACA